>Ga0180221_1000107_pt1 | contig 133072 bp, 111 predicted proteins | sample eDN5th37CKraftMG_FD_151339 | JGI IMG/M metagenome (GOLD analysis project Ga0180221, IMG submission 151339) | Enriched Miracle-Growth compost microbial communities from Emeryville, California, USA - eDNA 5th pass 37_C Kraft MG (version 2) (version 2) ... | reverse complement strand
CTATGCGCGCACGGGCATCCCCGGTGTGGTGTATCGCCGCCTGGATACGCCGGACGCGGTCAGCCGCCTGATCCTGGCCTACCGGCGCGGGGACGTCGCGCCGCTGCTGCGGCGCTTCGTGGAAACCGTCGAGCGCGAGGCAGGCGCTCAGGGGAGTTCGATGCCCGCCGAACCCAGCAGCTGCGCGGTTTCGTAGACCGGCAGGCCCATGACGCCGGTATAGCTGCCGGCGATATGGCTGACGAAGACGCCGCCCAGGCCCTGGATGCCGTAGGCGCCGGCCTTGCCGTAGGGTTCGCCGCTGTCGCAATAGCGTTCGCGCTCCGCCTGCGAGAGTTCGCGCATGCGTACGGTGGTGATGGAGACGGCCTCGTGGAGGCGTCCGGCGTGCGCCAGCGCCACGGCCGTATGGACCTCGTGCTCGGTTCCGGAAAGCGCGGCCAGGATGCGCAGCGCGTCGTCGCGATCGGCCGGCTTGCCCAGCACCGCGCCGCGCAGGATGACGGTAGTGTCGGCCGCCAGCAGCGGCAGTTCCGGCAGTTCCTGGTCGCGCATCCAGGCCACGCCGCGCTCGGCCTTCTCGCGCGCCGTGCGGCGCACGTAATCGGCCGCCGCCTCGCCCGGCAGTTGCGGCTCGTCTTCGCCCGGCGGGGCCGGCACGCGCAGCACCTCGTGAGCCAGTCCGAGCTGGGTGAGCAGTTCTCGGCGGCGGGGGCTGCCGGAGGCCAGGTACAGGCGGGGAGCGGCGGGGCGGGTCATGGCGTGCCGGGCGTCAGGCCCGGTGATAGGGGTGGTTGGTGAGAATGGCCCAGGCGCGATAAAGCTGCTCGGCCAGCACGACCCGCACCATGGGATGGGGCAGGGTGAGCGAGGAAAGACGCAGCATGCCCGAGCACGACGCCTTGAGGCCGGCGTCCAGGCCGTCGGGGCCGCCGACCAGGAAAGCCACGTCCTGGCCGCCGGCGCGCCACTGCTCGAGTTTTTGCGACAGAGCCATGGTGGTGAGATCGCGGCCCCGCTCGTCCAGCGCGATGCGCAGGGCGCCGGCCGGCAGGGCGGCTTCGATCCGCCTGGCCTCGGCGGCCATCATCTGCGCCGGCGTCTTGCCGCTGGTGCGGGACTCCGGCTTGATTTCGCGCAGTTCGAGCGCGCAGTCCGGCGGCAGGCGCTTGGCGTAATCGTTCCAGGCCGTCTCGACCCAGTCCGGCATGCGCGTGCCCACGGCCACGACGAGCAGTTTCACGGCGGGCTCAGTCTTCGGCGCCGGGTTGCGGGCCGAGCCCGGGAGGCGGCACGCGGGTGGATTCCGGCAGCAGCTTCACGCGCACCGGCTTGCCGCCCCAGATTTCCTCGAGGTTGTAATACTGGCGGATGGCCGGCTGCATGATGTGCACGACCACGTCGCCCAGGTCGACCACGACCCATTCGCCGGTGTCTTCGCCTTCGATGGTGATGCCGGGGATCTTCAGGTCGCGGCCGCGGTCGGCCACGCTGGAGGCCAGGGCGCGCGTCTGGCGGTTGGAGGTGGCGCTCGCGATGATCACGCGGTCGAAAAGGCTGGTCAGGTGCGTGGTGTTGAACACCTTGATGTCTTGCGCCTTGACGTCTTCGAGCGCGTCGATGACGGCGCGTTGGAGTTTTTGTATATCCATAGCTGCGAATGATAACCCGCGGAAAACCCGCGGGAAGGCGGCGCAAGCGGGGCTTGCGCGCGGTTAACGGTACAGGTGGTGCGCCGCAATATAGGCGGCGACGGGTTCGGCCAGCAGGCCGCGGGTCGATTCGCCCGCCGCCAGCTTCCGGCGTATCTGCGAGGCGGACACCGCCATGGGCGCAAATGGCAGGGCCTCCAGCCCGTGCCCGGTCTGCGCCAGCCAGGCGGCCAGTTCGGGCGGCGGCGCCAGGGAGGAGCCCGGCCGGGTCGCCACGGCCAGGTCCACCCGCCGCGCGATTTCCCGCCAGTCGCGCCAGGTGCAGAAATTCAAGAGCTGGTCGGCGCCCAGCAGCCACACGTAGCGCGGCCCTTCGGGCAGGGCCCGCAGCGTGTCGATGGTGTAGGTGGCGCCGCCGCGCTCGATCTCGATGGGGTTCACGACCAGGCCGCATTCGCCCTCGATGGCCAGCTCCAGCATGCGCAGGCGGTGCGCCGGCGCGGCGTGCAGGGCCGCGCGCTGCCAGGGGTTGGCCGCCGGGATGAGCTGCACTTCGGACAGGCGCAGCGCCTGCAGCGCCGTGCGCGCCAGCGCGACGTGCGCCACGTGCACGGGGTCGAAGCTGCCCCCCAGCAGGCCGACGCGCTTCACACCCAGTCCCGCGGCTTGAGGTAGGCCGCAAGCTCCGCTTCCGGCGTGCCGGCCTCGGGCTGCCAGTCGTAGCGCCACTGCGCCATCGGCGGCATGGACAGCAGGATGGATTCGGTACGCCCGCCCGACTGCAGGCCGAACAGCGTGCCGCGGTCGAACACCAGGTTGAATTCGACGTAGCGGCCGCGGCGGTAGGCCTGGAAGTCGCGTTCGCGTTCGCCGTAAGGCAGCGAGCGGCGGCGTTCCACGATGGGCATATAGGCCGGCAGGAAAGCGTCGCCCACCGAGCGGGTGAGGGCGAACGAGGCGTCGAAGCCCGGTGCGTTCAGGTCGTCGTAGAAGACGCCGCCCACGCCCCGGGTTTCGTTGCGGTGCTTGAGGAAGAAGTACTCGTCGCACCAGCGCTTGTAGCGGGGGTAGTAATCGGCCCCGTGCGGCGCCAGCGCGTCGCGGCAGACGGCATGGAAATGCCGGGCGTCTTCCTCGAACGGGTAATAGGGGGTGAGGTCCAGGCCGCCGCCGAACCAGAACACGTCGGCCTTGTCGTGTCCGGGGCGCGCGGCCGCCACGAACATGCGCACGTTCATGTGCGTGGTGGGAACGTAGGGATTGCGCGGGTGCAGCACCATGGACACCCCCATGGCCTCCCAGGAGCGGCCCGCCAGCTCGGGCCGGTGCGCGCTGGCCGAGGGCGGCAGTTTGGCGCCCTGTACGTGGCTGAACAGGACCCCGGCCCGCTCGAAGAGTCGCCCGCCTTCCAGCAGCCGGGACAGGCCGCCCCCGCCCTCGGGGCGGGTCCATTCGTCGGCGCGGAAAGCCGCGCCTTCGGCGGCCTCCAGCGCCTGCACGATGCGGGCCTGCAGGCCGGTGAGGTAGGCGCGCACGGAAGCAACGGGCAGGGTCATCGGCGTGTCCGGGTCAGGCGTGGGTCTTGGATTTCTGCTGCGAGGGCTTGAGCGCGCGCCAGCCGATGTCGCTGCGGTACTGGCGGCCGTCGAAATGGATGCCGTCGATGGCTTCGTAGACGCGGTCGCGGGCCATTTTCACGGAGTCGCCCAGCGCCGTGACGCACAGGACGCGGCCGCCGCTGGTTTTGATGCCTTCTTCGTCCACCCGCGTGGCGGCGTGGAACACCATGCAGTCTTCGGCGTCGGCCGGCAGGCCCCGGATGAGGTCGCCCGTGCGGGGCGTGCCCGGGTAGTTGTGGGCGGCCAGCACCACGCCCAGGGCCGTGCGGCGGTCCCAGACGATGTCGGCCTGGTCGAGCGTGCCTTCGACGGCGTGTTCCAGCACGTCGAGCAGATCGCTTTTCACGCGCATCATGATGGGCTGGGTTTCGGGGTCGCCCATGCGGCAGTTGAATTCCAGCGTCTTGATGGCGCGGTCGGGGTCGTCGCCGGGCGCGATCATGAGGCCGGCGTACAGGAAGCCGGTGTAGGGAATGCCGTCGCGCGCCATGCCCTGCACGGTGGGCAGGATGATTTCGCGCATGATGCGGTGGTGCAGCTCGGGCGTGACGATGGGCGCCGGCGAATAGGCGCCCATGCCGCCGGTATTGGGGCCCTGGTCGCCGTCCTGCAGGCGCTTGTGGTCCTGGCTGGTGGCCAGGGCCAGCACGTTGCGGCCGTCGCACATGACGATGAAGCTGGCTTCTTCGCCCACCAGGCATTCTTCGATGACCACGCGCGCGCCGGCCTGGCCCAGGGAGCCGTCTCCCAGCATGGCGTCGATGGCCGCGTGGGCTTCTTCGAGGGTGGCCGCCACGACCACGCCCTTGCCCGCCGCCAGGCCGTCGGCCTTGATGACGATGGGCGCGCCTTCCTGGTCGACGTAGGCATGCGCCTTGGCGGGATCGGTGAAGGTTTCGTAGCGGGCCGTGGGGATGCCGTGGCGCACCATGAAGGCCTTGGCATAGTCCTTGGAGCTTTCGAGCTGGGCGGCCGCCTTGGTTGGGCCGAAGATCTTGAGCCCCCGGGCGCGGAAGACATCGACCACGCCGGCGGCCAGCGGCGCCTCGGGGCCGACGACGGTCAGGGCGATGCCTTCACGCTGGGCGAAGTCGGCCAGCTCCTCGGCACTGGTGAGCGCGATGTTTTCCATCTGCTCGGCCCGTTGCGTGCCGCCGTTGCCCGGCGCGACGTACACCTTGTGTACGCGCGGAGAGCGGGCCAGACGCCAGGCGAGGGCATGTTCGCGGCCGCCCGAGCCAATTACGAGGAGTTTCATTGTTGCGAGATTCTGAAGGTTGCCACGCTAGCCGTGGAAAAGGCGGCGGCGCCGGGCGCCGCCTGCTGCGGCCGCCGGGCCGTGCGGCGCCCGGCGGCCGCCAGCGGGATTACTGCTGCGCTTCGTCGAAAACAACGTTGGTATAGACTTCCTGCACGTCGTCCAGGCTTTCCAGGGCGTCGAGCAGTTTTTGCATCTTGACGGCATCTTCGCCGGAAAGCTCGGTTTCGTTCAGCGCCTTCATGATGATGCCCTCGACCTCGGCCTTCAGGCCGGCGGCGTCGAAGGCCTGGCGCACGGCGGCGAAATCGGCCGGCGCGCAAATGACCTCGACGACGCCTTCCTCGTCGGTGGCGACGTCTTCGGCGCCGGCTTCGAGGGCCGCTTCCATGACCTTGTCCTCGGAGGTGCCGGGGGCGAAGAGGAACTGGCCGCAGTGCTTGAACATGAAGGCCACGGAGCCTTCCTGGCCGAGGTTGCCGCCGTTCTTGGAGAACGCGTGGCGGACTTCGGCCACGGTGCGGGTGCGGTTGTCGGTCATGCAATCGACGATGACGGCCGCGCCGCCGATGCCGTAGCCCTCGTAGCGCACTTCCTCGTAGTTGTCGCCGTCGGCGCCGCCCGCCCCGCGCTGGATCGCGCGCTGGATGTTGTCCTTGGGCATGTTGGCGTCGGTGGCCTTGTCCCAGGCCATGCGCAGGCGCGGGTTGCTGTCGGGGTCGGGGCCGCCGGCGCGCGCCGCCACGGTGATTTCACGAATGATCTTGGTCCAGAGCTTGCCCCGCTTGGCATCTTGGCGTCCTTTGCGGTGCTGGATATTGGCCCATTTGCTGTGTCCGGCCATGGCTTCCCACTAAATTGGTCTTCAAAGGCGGCATTTTAGCCTGCCCATGGCCGCGGCGTCCGGCCGCCGGGCCGCTGTGTCCTTCGCGCCACGCACACAAGCCCGTTTCCAGGCTCTAAACTTGGACGTCCCGATTTTCCGGCTGGAGTCCTACATGCCCGATCCCCTCGTCATTGCCAGGAACGCCCAGGGCGATCTGGCGCTGCTTCCCGCGCTGGCCAACCGCCACGGCTGCATCACCGGCGCGACCGGCACCGGCAAGACGGTCACGCTGCAGGTCATGGCCGAGGCCTTCTCCCGCATCGGCACCCCCGTGTTCATGGCGGACGTGAAAGGCGACCTGACCGGCATTTCCCAGGCCGGCGCGGCCGGCCCCAAGCTGGTTGAACGCCTGCGCACGCTGGGCCTGTCCGAACCGGCCTGGGCGGCCAGCCCCATGACGCCCTGGGACGTCTTCGGCGAGCAGGGGCTGCCGGTGCGCGCCACCATCAGTGACATGGGCCCGCTGCTGCTCTCGCGCATCCTGGAACTGAACGACACCCAGGAAGGCGTGCTCACCCTGGTGTTCCGGGTGGCCGACGACGAGGGCCAGCTTCTGCTGGACCTCAAAGACCTGCGCGCCATGCTGCAGAACGTCTCCGACCGGGCCGCCGAGCTCAAGACCCGCTACGGCAACGTATCGGCCGCCAGCGTGGGGGCGATCCAGCGCGCCCTGCTCGCCCTGGAATCCCAGGGCGCCGACAGTTTCCTGGGCGAGCCCATGCTCGACGTGGCGGATCTCATGCGCACCGATGCGCAGGGCAGGGGCATGGTCAACGTGCTGGCCGCCGACAAGCTCATGCAGGCGCCGCGCCTCTATGCGATTTTCCTGCTGTGGCTGCTGGCCGATCTCTATGAAAAGCTGCCCGAGGTCGGCGACCTGGAACAGCCCAAGCTGGTTTTCTTCTTCGACGAGGCGCACCTGCTGTTCAACGACGCCCCGCCCGCGCTGCTGACCAAGATCGAGCAGGTGGTGCGGCTGGTGCGCTCCAAGGGAGTGGGCGTGTATTTCGTCACGCAGAATCCGCTGGACATTCCCGATACTGTCCTGGGGCAACTGGGCAACCGCGTGCAGCACGCGCTGCGCGCGTTCACGCCGCGCGACCAGAAAGCCGTCAAGACCGCGGCCCAGACCATGCGCCCCAATCCGGGGCTGGACATCGAGGCCGCCATTACCGAGCTGGGCGTAGGCGAGGCGCTGGTGTCTTTCCTGGACGCCAAGGGCCGCCCCGTGCCCACCCAGCGCGCCTGGATCCTGCCTCCCGCCAGCCGCATCGGCCCCGCGACCGATGCCGAGCGGCAGGCGCTGCGCAAGGGCAGCCCGCTGGCGGCCAAGTACGAGCAGGCCGTGGATCGCGAGTCGGCCTACGAGGTGCTGGCCGGCCGGGCCTCGGCGCCGGCCGGCCAGTCCGGGGCGGGCAAGCCTGCGCAGGGGGACGAATCCCAAGGCGGGGGCTTCATGGACGGCCTGAACGAAGTGCTGTTCGGTTCCACGGGGCCGCGCGGCGGCAAGCGCGATGGCGTGGTCCAGAGCGTGGCCAAGAGCACGGCGCGCTCGATCGCGCGCGAGCTGGTGCGCGGCGTGCTGGGCTCGCTGCTGGGGTCGCGGCGCCGCTGAAACACGCTGCAGCAGCCATATTTGTAAACAGGGGTGTCCGTCGCGGACCTTTATGCCTATCATCCAGGGCTAAGACGAAATAACAGCAAAACGTTCCCCGCATGTGGCGCGTCCAGGTTCTGTCCGCCGCATCGCGGCGGCTTCCGGCCGCCGGCGGGAACGGTTCCCACGGAAATTCCCGTGCACCGGGTCGCATTGCGGCTGCCGTCGGCTCCGCCCAGGGCGGGCCGCCAGGGGCGCGTGCGCCGCGGACGGCGAACGGCGCATCCGGGCGCGGGATTTCGATGACACAAAAAGGAAGCACAGTGGCAACAAAGCACAAGATCGCGGTGATTCCCGGCGACGGGATCGGCAAGGAAGTCGTGCCGGAGGGACTGAAAGTGCTCGATGCGGCGGCCGCCCGTTTCGGCATCGATTTCCAGTGGGACCATTTCGACTGGAGCTGCGACTACTACGCGCGCCACGGCAAGATGATGCCGGACGACTGGCAGCGGCAGATCGGCGGCCACGAGGCCATTTTCTTCGGCGCCATCGGCTGGCCCGAGACGGTGCCCGACCACGAGGCCCTGTGGGGGTCGCTGTTCAAGTTCCGCCGCGAATTCGACCAGTACATCAACCTGCGGCCGGTGCGCCTGATGCCGGGCGTGCCGTCGCCGCTGGCCGGCCGGCAGCCGGGCGAGATCGACTTCTTCATCGTCCGCGAGAATACCGAGGGCGAGTATTCCAACAGCGGCGGGCGCCTGTTCGCCGGCACCGAGCGCGAAGTGGTCATCCAGGAAAGCGTGTTCACGCGCGTGGGCGCCGACCGGGTGCTGAAATTCGCCTTTGAACTGGCCCGCAAGCGCGGCAAGCACGTCACCGCCGCCACCAAGTCGAACGGCATTTCGATTTCGATGCCGTGGTGGGACGAGCGCGTGGCCGAGATGGCGGGGAACTATCCGGATGTCCGCTGGGACAAATACCACATCGATATTCTCTGCGCCCATTTCGTGCAGCATCCCGACTGGTTCGACGTCGTGGTGGCTTCCAATCTGTTCGGGGATATCCTGTCGGATCTGGGGCCGGCATGCACCGGCACCATCGGCATCGCGCCGTCGGCCAACCTCAATCCGGACCGCAAGTTTCCTTCTTTGTTCGAACCCGTGCATGGCTCGGCGCCCGACATCTACGGCAAGGGGATCGCCAATCCCATCGGCCAGATCTGGAGCGGGGCGCTCATGCTCGATTTCCTGGGTTATCCCGACGCCAGCGCGGCGGTGGTCCGGGCCATCGAAGCGGTGCTGGCCGAAGGGCCCCGCACGCGCGACATGAAGGGCAGCGCGTCGACCGCCGAAGTGGGCGACGCCATTGCCGCGCGGGTTGCCGCCGCCTGACGGGCGAGTGCGCGTTTTGCTGGCGAAAGCTAGGTTTAGATGGACGATTCTGTAATTTCCTCTCCTCCCGTCCGCGTGGGCGGGGGACGGGCCGACCGTTTTGTGCGCAAGCTGTTCCGCTTGTTGCGTTCGCGCACCCAGCGGCACAACCAGCACCTGTGGCCGTTCGTGCGCATCTGGCGCGACCACACCGGCGCGATCAGCGCCTACAAGGCCTTTGGCCGCTCGTTTCCGATTACTCCCCTGTCGGCCGGGTTCGATCCGGCCGACCAGGAGGTGCATCTCATCCTGAGCGGCCCCTCGGTGGCCGAGATTCCCTACGACCGCATGGACATCAAGGTGGCCATGGGGGTGAACGGCGCGATCGCGCTGGCCCGCAAGTTCGATCTGCCGTTCAAGTACTACTGCATCATCGACCAGAACTTCGTGCGCAACCGCATCGACCTGGTGCGGGAGATCGTGTCGCGCGACCTGACGCTGTACGTGATGCCCGAAGTGCTGCGCTACATCATGCAGGGCATCCCGCAGGAAGACATCCGCTGCCGCATCTGCATTATCGAGCTGATTTCCGCGCGCGCCTACGAACGCACCGCCGCGCCGGCGGTGCTCAAGCGCATGGCCGCGGCCACGCCCGACGTGCAGTTGCTGGACGCCAAGCGCGGCCTGGGCTACAGCTTCGACGTGTCGCTGGGCATCTTCGATGCGGACACCGTGGCCTACGCGGCGCTGCAGGTGCTGGTGTCCAACGGCGTGCGCAAGGCGTACGTGCACGGGCTCGACCTGACGACCCAGAACGGGCTGCGCTTCTACGAAGAGAAAAACCCGCAGACCAGCCGGCTGGGCCGCAAGTTCGCCAACCTGATCGAGCCCTCGTTCCGGTTCGCGTCGGAGCTGTGGCGCGCGCGCGGCGTGTCGGTGTTCAACCTCTCGCCCGTCAGCGCGCTGCCGCGCGACATCATGGAAAGGCTGGACTGGCAGACCTTCCTCAAGGACTGAGGCGGGCTGGCGCCCCGAAGCAAAAAGGGCATCCCCGAGAGGATGCCCTTTTTGCGGGAGAGGAACGGCGGAGCCCGTTCAGTGCGCCCCGGCGGCCGCTTCCGCCGCGCCGCCTCCGCCGCTGCGCGCCGACTTGGGCCGGGCCAGCCAGACCAGGCCGGTGAGCAGCAGGAAAATGATCGCGGAGGCGTAGAACACGTCCACCGCCGACATCGTGAACGCCTGGGCATTGATGAGGCCGTCGATGGTGCTGAGCGCCTGGTGATGCGACATGCCCAGCCCGTTCAGTGTCTGCAGCGTCTGGTCGAACGCCTGCTGGCCCGGCCGCGCGGCCTCGGTGAGCTGCGCATGGTGCAGGGTGGCGCGGTTTTCCCAGAGCGTGGTGGAGATCGAGGTGCCGAACGCGCCCGCGGTAAGGCGCAGGAAGTTCGACAGCCCCGAGGCGGCCGGGATGCGCCAGGGCTCGATGCCGGAAAGCGTAATGGAAGTGAGCGGCACGAAAAACGCCGCCATGGCCGCGCCCTGGATGATGGTCGGGACCATCAGCGTGCGCACGTCGGTCTGGGTATTGAAGCCCGAGCGCATGAAGCAGACCAGCGCGAAGATCATGAAGGCCACCGTAACCAGCTGGCGCGGATCGCGCGTGGCCAGCATCTTGCCGACGATGGGCGTGAGCAGGATGGCCAGGAAGCCCACGGGAGCCGTTACCAGGCCGGCGTAGGTCGCGGTATAGCCCATGTTGCTCTGCAGCCAGAGCGGCAACAGCACTACGTTGCCGAAGAACACGCCATAGGCCACGGCCAGCGTGATGGCGCCCACCGAGAAATTGCGTTCCTTGAAAAGCCTCAGGTCGACCACCGGATGCGCGTCCGTGAGTTCCCATATTAGGAAGAAGACGAAGGCCACGAAAGCCAGGCAGGCCAGCAGGATGATGGTGGGGCTGGCGAACCAGTCCAGTTCCTTGCCCTTGTCGAGCATGATCTGCAGCGCGCCCACCCAGACCACCAACAGCGCCAGGCCCACTTTGTCGATGGGCAGCTTGCGCGTGACGGATTCGCGCTCGCCGTAGATGCGCCAGCTGATCCAGGCGGCCAGCAGGCCCACCGGCACGTTGATGTAGAAGATCCACGGCCAGGTGTAATTGTCGGAAATCCAGCCCCCCAGCAAAGGGCCGGCCACCGGCGCGACCAGCGTGGTCATCGACCACACCGCGAGCGCCATGCCGGCCTTGGCCTTGGGAAAGCTCGCCAGCATCAGCGCCTGCGAGAGCGGGATCATGGGGCCGGCCACGGCGCCCTGCAGCACGCGGAATGCGATCAGGGCTTCCAGCGAGGGCGAGAAGCCGCACAGCCACGATGCCAGCACGAACAGCAAGGTGGACATCAGGAACAGCCGCACCTGCCCGAAGCGTTGCGTGAGCCAGCCCGTCAGCGGCACCGTGATGGCGTTGGCCACGGCGAAGGAGGTAATGACCCAGGTGCCCTGGCTGGTGCTTACGCCCAGGTCGCCCGAGATAGTGGGAATGGACACGTTGGCGATCGACGTGTCCAGCACATTCATGAAGACCGCCGTGGACAGCGCCACCGACCCGATGATGCGGGTCGCGCCCTCCAGCGGCGGGTAGGTGCCGGGCGGCTGGGCGGGCGGCTTGGGAGCCGCCGCGGGCTGCGCGCTGGTGCTCATGGAAATGTCCTCAGCCGTTGGCGCGGGCGACCGCCGTGTCGTCCGTGGCCAGGTTGTCCTGGATGATCTTGTTGACCAGGGCGTCGATTTCGTCGTGCGGCGGCTCGAAGGCGCGCGTGGACCATACCGGCTCCTTGCGGCCAGCCGCGGTCAGGGGCTCGCCTTCGTCCTTGCCGACATTCACCTCGACGTCCATCGACAGGCCCACCCGCAAGGGGTGCTTCTTCAGGTCTTCGGGGTCCAGCGCGATGCGCACCGGCACGCGCTGCACCACCTTGATCCAGTTGCCCGTGGCATTTTGGGCCGGCAACAGGGCGAAGGCGCTGCCGGTGCCGGCGTCCAGGCCGGCCACAGTGCCGTGGTAGGTGACCGAGCTGCCGTACAGGTCGGCCGTCATGGTGACGGGCTGGCCGACGCGCATCTTGCGCAACTGGCCTTCCTTGAAGTTCGCCTCGACCCAGACCTGGTCCAGGGGCACCACCGTCATGAGGGGCGTGCCGGGCGCCACGCGCTGCCCGACCTGAGCGCTGCGGCGCGCCACCACGCCTGCGACGGGAGCGGGCAGTACGGTGCGCGAGTTCGCCAGCCAGGCGTTGCGCAGGCCAGCCGCGGCCTCGCGCACGTCGGGATGGTTCTCGACGGAGGTGCCGCGCGTCAGCGCCTCGTTGGTGGCGAGCTTGGCGCGCGCGGCGGCCAGGGCGGCCTTGGCCTGCGCCAGCCCGGATTGTGCGCTCTTCAGCGCGGCCTGGGCGTGCAGGATTTCCTCGCCGCTCACGCCGCCCGACCGGGCGAGCTGCTGGCGGCGCGCGGCGTCGCTCTGCGCGCGCGTCAGCTCGGCCTGCGCGCGCAGGATGTCGGCCTCGCGCAGGGCCACGTCGGCGGCCAGCGCGTCATTCTGCACATAATAGGTGCGCACCTGGCGCACGGTCTGAGCCAGCTTGGCCTGGGCCTGCTGGAGCGCGATTTCCGTGTCGGCCGGGTCCAGGCGCAGCAGGGGCTGGCCGGCCTGGACCGTCTCGGTATCGTCGGCTTCGATGGCCACGACGGTGCCGGGCACCTGCGGCGTGATCTGCACCAGGTTGCCGTGCACGTAGGCGTCGTCGGTGCTCTCGAAATGCGAGCCCACCAGCGCCCACCAGAGGCCATAGGCGACGGCGACGAGGACGAAGGCCCCCGTCGCCATCAGCAGCAGGCGTTTGCGGGCGGGCTTGGGAGCGGGTTTGGCTGCGTTCATGACGTCTGAAATCCGGTCTGTCAATGGGTGGAAGGCGTGGCGTCCGCCGTCGCATAGCCGCCGCCCAGGGCGGTGGCCAGGCTGGCGTCGAGCTGGTAGGCGCGGATGCGCAGGTCGGTGTCCAGGCGCGCCTGGGTCAGCACGCCGGTCTGGGCGATCAGCACGGAGAGATAGTTGCCCATGCCCGCCTTGTAGCGGCTCACAGCCAGGTCATAGGCGGCGTCGATGGCCTCGCGGGCCTGGCGCTGCTGGGCTCTTTCCTGGTCCAGCAGGCGCAGGCCGTCCAGCGCGTCCGCCACCTGTTGCACGGCGTCCAGCACGGTCTGGTTGTAGTCGGAAACGGCCAGGTCCGCGTCGGCGCGCCGGCCCGCCAGATTGGCGTTGAGTTCGCCGCCGTGGAAGATCGGCAGCGTCACGGCCGGCCCGACGCCGGCCATGCGGCTGCCCGCCTTGAGCAGGTTGCCCGTGCCCATGGCCTGGAAGCCCACGAACGCGGCCAGGTTGACGTTGGGGTAGAACTCGGCCTTGGCGCTGTCGATGGCGTGGCCGGCGGCCTCGGCGCGCCAGCGCGCCGCCACCACGTCGGGGCGGTGGCCCAGGAGGTCCAGCGGCACGCTGGCGGGCAGCATGCCGCCGGGCGCCGTCAGCTTGACGGGCGCCAGCGACTGTCCGCGCTGCGGGCCGGCGCCGGCCAGCGCCGCGACCTGGTTGCGCAGCTGGGCGATCGTGGTCTGGTTCTGGGTCAGTTCCACCTTGCCGGCGGCCAGGGAAGACTCGGCCTGCTTGACTTCGACCTGCGTGTCCAGCCCCGCGGCGTAGCGATCTTTCGTGAGCTGCAGCACGTCGGCGCGCTGGCGCAGGATGCGCTCCAGCACGTCGCGCTGCGCAAAGGCGTTCTGCAGATTGAGGTAGGCGCGCACCACGGCGCCGGCCAGCACGTTGCGCGCCGCCTGGGCGTCGGCCTGCGCCGCCTGCTGCTGCGACACCGCCGCCTGCAGCAGCGAGCGGTTCTTGCCCCAGAAATCCAGCTCGTAGCTGAAATCCAGCGCCAGCCGGTTGTCGCTCACCACCGAGCCGCCCAGCGGCGCGGGGTAGATGTAGTTCTTGGACAGATGCTCGCGGGTGAGCTGGTAATCGGCGTCCACCCGCGGAAAGAGCGGGGCGCGCGCGGAACTGACGGCGGCGTTCGCCTGCGCCAGCCGCGCCCGTGCCGCGCTCATCGACGGATTGCTGGCCAGCGCCTCGTCCATCAAGGCGTCGAGCTGGGCGTCGCCATAGCGCTGCCACCAGCGGTCCTGCGGCCATTGCGTGTCCTGCCGGGCCAGGCCTAGGCGGGCGGCGTCCAGCTTTTCCACGGGGGCGGGGCCGGGCTCCATCAATGCGCAACCGCTCAGAGCGAGCACCAATGCGGTAGAAAAAAGGCGTTTCATCCTGACGGTATGCTGAATATGGTTGATTGATCTGTATTTGCCTAGGCAGGCATTATGCCAAATGGGGCCGCTACGCGCAGCCCTTGCGGCCAGGGCCGTGGGGACTTGCGGCGGTGTCGACGGCTCCTAGGGCGCCAGGCCGGCGTCCGACCCGTTGGCGATCATGCGCCGCAGGTAGTGCATGAGCTGCGCGACTTCGTCGGCGGTGAAGCCGCGCAAGTGCAGGCTGAGCGTGCGCGCGATGTTGGCGGGGATCTGCCGCGCCTTGGCCTCGCCCTCGTCGGTCAGTACGATCTTCACCACGCGCCGGTCTTCGTGGCACCGCACGCGCCGCAGCAGCCCCTTGGCTTCGAGGCGGTCGAGCGTGCGTGTCATGGCGCCCGTATCCAGGCCGTTCAGGCGCGCGAGCTCGGCCGGCGTGTCGGCGCGCCCGACGGATACCATGGCGATGGGCCGCCATTGCGAGGCGGTGAGGTCCAGCGGGGCCATCTGCTGGTCCAGCATCCGGTTCATGGAATGGTAGACCTGCTTGATCATGTAGCCCGGGTTGTCCTCCATGACGCAGCGTGCATCGACGCGGTAAGGGGCGGGCGAGGACGGGGAAGGCGGGGGATTCATGCCCGGCAATTTAGCTGCCTAGGCAGATATTGTCAAGGCGATGCGCCGGCCTGGGGCGCTGGCGGCGGGCTTTTGCGCAGGCCCGACCAGACGATGGCCGCGATGATGAGGGCGGCGCCCGCCATCATGCGCACCGTAGGCTGCTGGCTGAAAAGCGCCCAGGCGAACGCAATGGCGTAGACCGGCTCCAGCGCGATGACCAGCCCGGCGCTGCGCGCATTCAGCCGGGTGAGGCTGGAGACGAAGAGATAGTGGGAAAGACCGGTGCAGAAAATGCCCAGCAGAGCGAGCCAGAGCCAGTCGAGCGCCTGGGCCTGCGGCAACTGGGACGTGGCGAAAGGCAGCATGACCAGGGCGACCACCAGGTTCTGCCAGCAGGCCACCTGCATCGGGTCCATGCCGGAGGCCGAGCGCCGGTTGGAGATGGCCAGCAGCGCGAAGGTCAGGCCGGACAGCAGGCCCCAGGCCAGTCCGATGGTGCCTTTGTCGGCCAGGTCGAAAGACGGCGTCACCAGCACCAGCCCCGCTGTCACCAGGGCCAGCAGCAGCCATTCCGCCAGGCGCACGCGCTCGCGGAAAACCAGCCCCTCGAAAAGGGTGATGAAGGCCGGGAAGCTGGCAAAGCCCAGCGTGGCGATGGCGATGCCGCCCACCTTGACCGAGATGAAGAAGGTGACCCAGTGTGCCGCCAGCAGCGCGCCGGCCAGCACCAGCACGAAGAGCTGGGCGGGCGTGAGCGTGCCCAGCAGCGGCTTTCTGCGCAGCCGCGCGAAAAGGCCCAGCGCGACGACGGCAAAGCAGGCCCGGCCCAGCGTGATGACGGCGGCTCCCGCCTGGATCAGTTCGCCGAAGACGCCGGTGAGCCCGAAGAGCACGGCAGCGATGTGGATTTGCGTGAGGGCGCGTTGTCGAGTCATGAAGGAGAAAAAACCGGGGGAAGTGTGCAATTCACTTTGCACTGAATTTAAAATCATCGCATGAATCGCCAAGCCAGTTTTCTTCCGGTCTCACGTCTTTCCAACCGCGCGGCCGGATTCCTGCTGGCGGCTCTGGGCGCCATCCTGTTCTCGGCCAAGGCCATCATCGTCAAGTTCACCTACCGCTACGGCATCGACGCCGTGACGCTGATCGCTTTTCGCATGCTGTTCGCCATGCCTTTCTTCGCCGCCGTGGCCTGGCATCAATCGCGCCGGGCCGTGCGGGGCGAGATCGTCACCATGACCCCCAAGGAACGCCTGCAGGTGTGCGTGCTGGGCCTCATGGGTTATTACCTGTCGAGCTTCCTCGATTTCCTCGGGCTGCGCTATGTCACCGCCAGCCTGGAGCGCCTGATCCTGTTCCTCTCGCCGTCCCTGGTGGTGCTGATCTCCGCCGCCTGGTTCAAGCGCCCCGTGGAGCGCCGGCAATGGATGGCCATGCTGCTGTCGTATGCGGGGGTGGTGCTGGTGTTCGCGCACGACCTGTCGTTCGGCGGCGGCGCCGAGGTGCTGGTGGGGTCTTTGTTCGTTTTCGGTTCGGCGCTCAGCTATTCTGTGTATCTCATCTGCTCGGGCGAGCTCATCAAGCGCATCGGGGCCACGCGCCTGGTGGCCTACGCCATGCTGGTGTCCTGCGTGGCATGTATCGTGCAGTTCTTCGTGGTGCACCCGGCCTCGGTGCTGATCCAACCCGCGGGCGTGTACGGCTACTCGGTCATACACGCCACGCTGAACACGGTGGCGCCGGTGTTCATGCTGATGTGGGCGGTGGCGCTCATCGGTGCGCCGACGGCGTCGCTGCTGGGCATGATGGGGCCGGTATCGGTGCTGTTCCTGGCGTCCTGGTTCCTGGACGAACCCATCACCATGTGGCAATTGACAGGCACGGTGCTCGTGCTGGGCGGCGTTTTCGTGTTGATGGGCGGCCCGCGCCAGCCGTCCGGCGCGCCATCCGCGCGCTGAATCCGTTTTCGGTTGTTTCGCACTCATTACCCAAGAAAGGAGGCCAGCATGGCCAGCAATCTCGTCAAGGCAATCCGTATCGAGCAGCACGGCGGCCCCGAAGTCCTGAAACTCGTGGACGTGGAAGTGCCGCCGCCCGCACCCAACGAGGTCACGATCCGGCAGCACGCGGCCGGGCTGAACTTCATCGATATCTATTACCGCACGGGCTTGTATCCCCATCCTCTGCCGCACGGCCTGGGCTTCGAGGGGGCGGGCGTGGTCACCGCGGTGGGCGCCGACGTCCGCCACCTCAAGGCGGGCGACCGCGTGGCCTACGGCCAGAGCCCGCTCGGCGCCTACGCCGAGGCGCGCAACGTGCCGGCCGCGCAGGTCGTCAAGCTGCCCAAGGGCATCGGCTTCGACGAAGCCGCCGCCATCATGCTCAAGGGCCTGACGGTGCAGTACCTGTTCCGCCAGACCTACCGCCTGCAGGGCGGCGAGACCATCCTGTTCCACGCGGCCGCTGGCGGCGTGGGCCTGATCGCCTGCCAATGGGCCAAGGCGCTGGGCGTGAAGCTCATCGGCACGGTGTCCAGCCCCGAAAAGGCCGCGCTCGCGCGCGCCAACGGCGCGTGGGAAACCATCGACTATTCGCGCGAGAACGTAGTCGAGCGCGTGCTCGAACTGACCGGCGGCAAGAAGGTGCCCGTGGTGTACGACGGCGTGGGCAAGGACACCTGGGAAATCTCGCTCGACTGCATCGAGCCGCGCGGACTGATGGTGAGCTTCGGCAACGCCTCCGGGCCCGTCACCGGCGTCAACCTGGGCATACTCAACCAGAAGGGCAGCCTGTACGTCACGCGTCCGTCGCTGGGCATCCACGTGAACACCCCCGAGAAGCTCCAGGCCGCCTCCAAGGAGCTGTTCGACCTCGTGCTCAAGAAGAAAATCAAGGTGCGCATCGACCAGCGCTACCCGCTGGGCGAGGCCGGCCAGGCCCAGACCGCGTTGGCGGGCCGTAAGACCACCGGCGCGACCGTGCTGATGCTGGACTGACGGCGCGCCCGTCCGCGGCCGGGCCCCGTCGTGGGGCGTCCGGCCGCATTCTCCCCGCACGGCGCCCGCCGTGCTCAGAATGACAAATTCCCATGCACGCGCCGACAAGCGCGGCCGTGCCCGCCGTTGCTATCCTGCCTGCACCCTAGCAGATGGAGCGCAACGGCATGTCCACGCCTTCCGTATCTTCTTCCGGCCGCCCTGAACTGGATGCTATCCGCGAGCACATGCTCATCGACGGCGAGCCGGTGCGCCAGGGAGAGGGCGCGCCCATTCCCGTGTACGACCCGGCCACGGGCCGGGTCATCGCGCACCAGCCCGACGCCGGCCCCGCGCAGGTGGACCTGGCGGTGCGGGCGGCCCGCCGCGCCTGCGATGCGCCGGCGTGGCGGGACCTGCTGCCCGCGGACCGGGAGCGGCTGTTGCTCAGGCTCGCGGACCTGGTCGAACGCCACGGCGAAGCGCTGGCGCGGCTGGAGACGCTGAACAACGGCAAGCTGCTGTCAGTGGCCCGGGCGCTGGAAGTGGGCGCGGGCGCGCAGTGGCTGCGCTACATGGCCGGCTGGGCGACCAAGCTGACGGGCGAGACGCTGGGCCTGTCCATCGCTTTCCCGCCGGGCGTGAAATACAGCGGCTACACGCTGCCCCAGCCCGTGGGCGTGGTGGCGGCCATCATTCCCTGGAATTTCCCGCTGCTCATGGCGATCTGGAAGATCGCGCCGGCCCTGGCGGCGGGCTGCACCGTCGTGCTCAAGCCCGCCGAGGAGACGCCTCTGACCGCGCTGCGCCTGGCCGAGCTGGCGCTGGAGGCGGGCTTTCCGCCCGGCGTGGTGAACGTGGTGACGGGGCGCGGCGAGACCGCGGGCGCCGCGCTGGCCGCGCATCCCGGCATCGACAAGATCGCGTTCACGGGCTCCACCGAGGTCGGCAAACGCATCGGCCATGCCGCCATGGACGGCATGAAGCGCGTCTCGCTGGAGCTGGGCGGCAAGTCGCCCGTGATCGTGCTGGACGACTGCGACGCGGACCGCGCGGTGCAGGGGGCGGCGGCGGCCATCTTCTTCAACCAGGGGCAGGTCTGCACGGCGGGCTCGCGGCTCTACGTGCAGCGGGCGCTGTATGACAAGGTGACCGAGGGCCTGGCCGACCTGGCCGCGGGGCTCGCGCTCGGATCGGGCTTCGACCCCGCGACGCAAATCGGGCCGCTGGTGTCGGCCCGCCACCAGCGCCGGGTGCTGGACTACATCGGCATCGGCAAGGCCGAGGGCGCACGTGTCCTGGCCGGCGGCACGGCCGTGGACGGCGAGGGATATTTTCTGCGGCCCACGGTGTTCAGCGAGGCGCCGCCCGCGGCGCGCATCCTGCGCGAGGAGATCTTCGGCCCGGTGGTGGTGGCGCAGCCCTTCGACGATCTGGAGGAAGCGGCGCGGCTGGCCAACGACAGCGATTTCGGCTTGGGCGCCAGCATATGGAGCAACGACCTGGCGCGCGTGCAGCGCCTGATTCCGCGGATCGACGCAGGCACGGTCTGGGTCAACACGCACAACATGCTGGATCCCAACATGCCGTTCGGCGGATTCAAGCAGTCCGGCATCGGCCGCGAGCACGGCCGCGCCGTGATCGAGATGTACCTGGAGAAGAAATCGGTTTGCATCGCTTACTAGGGCCCGGCGGCGCGCCGCGAGGCGCAGCCGGACCTCGCGCGCGGCGGGAAGGACAGAGCCGGGACCATATCGGCGTCCGCTGCGCGCGGCAACCAAGGGGAAGAGCATGGCAGGCAGGAACTATCGCCGGGCCGGTGCAGGCGCAATGCTGCTGGCGGCCGGGATGGGCGCCGCCGGGCCCGCCTGGGCGGGCGATCCGAGCGCGCGAGACTGGATACCGGCGCCCGTGGGCACCAATATCGTCGCCGGCTATCTGGCGGGGTTGAGGTCGTCGGGACTGTACGCGGAGGGCGAGCGCGTGCACGGCGCGTCCGTGGATGTGAACGCGCTGGTCTACCGGCAGATGCACTACCGCGAGTTTCTCGGCAAAACGGTGCAGCTGGAATTCATCGTGCCCATGTACCGCACCTCGCTCGATCTGCCCGGTACGCCGGAGGACCACATGTCCGGCGTGGGCGACGTCACGCTGGGCACGGCGGTCTGGCTCTACAACAACGAGCAGACCAGGACCTGGTTCGCGTGGGAGCCCTTTGTCGTCGCGCCGGTCGGGCGCTACGACGGTTCGCGCCCCGACGTGTCGCCGGGCAAGCACCGCTGGTCCACCATCCAGGACTTTGCGTTCGTGCAGGGCGTGGGCAAATCCACGTTTCTGGAGGCGATCGCCGAGGTTGAGATCTACGGCCGCAATTCCGACTGGTACGGGCAGCGCTTGAAAAAAGACCCGTCGCTGCGCCTGTTCGCGCTGGTGTCGACCAATTTCACCGACAGCACATACGGCGGCATCCGCTACCGCTACGAGACGGGCGGGCGCGAAACCGTTTCCGGAGAAACGGTGACGACGCGCGGACGCAATCACCAGATGGCGCTGGAGCTTACGCACCAGATCAACGACGCCAACCAGATACAGATGCAGTACATCCACGACCTGAAGGTCGAGAACGGGCCCCGCATGCGCGGCGTGCAGATGCGCTACGTATACGCGTTCTAGTTCGAGCGAGGAAGGGAAATGAGACCAGGAGAATACCGATGAAAGCGCAATGTGCCACGATACGCGCGCGGCGGGCCGCCTGGGCGCTGTGCGCGGCGCTCGCCGCGGCCGGCGCCGCGCGCGCCGAGCTGCCTGTGGAGCGGCTGCAGGGAGGCGCCCGCCTGCCCGAAGCGACGCCGCACCGGCTGTATGTGATGGATGCGGCCTTCAACCATCTGGTGGACAGCCGCGTCAATCTCTACGACGGCGACACGCTGAAGTTCCTCGGCCTGGTGCCCACCTCGTTCAATGGGCACATGACCGTCTCGGCCGACGGCAAGGACATCTTCGTGATGACCACCTACTACGAGCGGCTCAACCGCGGCAAGCGCACCGACGTGGTGGAGGTATGGGACGCGCAGACCCTCACGCCGAAGTACGAGATCGCCATACCCGGCAAACGCGCGCAGGCGCTGAATTACCGCAACTACTTCCGCCAGAGCGCCGACGGCGAACTGCTTTTCGTGCAGAACGCCACGCCCGCCACCTCGGTGTCGGTGGTGGACCTGAAGGCGCGCAAGTTCGCCGACGAGATCACGGCGGTGGCCGGCTGCTGGAGCGTTATCGTGCTGCCGTCGCGGCCGCGCAGCTTCGCCAGCATCTGCGGCGACGGCACTCTGCTGACCGTGGATGTGGGCCCCGACGGCAAGCCGGCGGGCCAGGCGCGCAGCCAGCCCATGTTCGACGTGGAGAAGGACCCCATCTTCATCCACACGGAGAACCTGGGCGACACGTTCTACTTCGTGTCGTTCAACGGAAACGTCTACAGCGCGGATTTCAGCGGCCGGGAAGTCCGCTTCGGCGAGCCGTGGTCGCTGCTTGACAAGTCCGGCAAGGACCAGGGATGGCGGCCGGGCGGCTACAACGCACTGGCCGTGAACCGGCAGCACAAGCGCCTGTACGTCGGCATGCACCCGAACGGCGCGGAAGGCTCGCACAAGACGCCGGCGGCCGAGATCTGGGTGTACGACCTGGCCACGCACAAGCGCCTGGCGCGGGTGTCGGGCAGGAACGCGCTGTCCATGTCGGTCTCGCAGGACACGCAGCCGCGCCTCTACACCATCGACGGCGGCAACGTGAACGTCTACGACGCGGGACCGGCCGCGCCGGTGCTCAAGGGCACCATCCAGGCCGCGGGCGAGACCGCGCTGCAGGTCGAGCCGCAACCCGCGGAAGGCCAGCCATGATCGACCCCGTCCTGATCCATGCCGCGAGCGCGGCGCTGGCCTGCGTGCTGCTGCTGGGCGCAGTGGAGAAGCTGCGCGATCCGCAGCGCTACGTAGCCGCGGTCGCGGCCTACGGCATCCTGCCCGCCTTGGCGGGCCGGCCTTTCGCATACGCCTTCGTGCTGGCCGAGACGCTGGCCGGCGCGCTGCTGCTGGCGCCTTCCACGCGGGCGGGCGCCGCCTGGCTGGCCCTGGCGGTGCTGGCTGTGGCCACCGCGGCGCTGGCCGTCAATCTGCTGCGGGGGCGCCGCGACATCGATTGCGGCTGCGGCGGCCCGGCTTCGCACGGCATGGGCTTGTCATGGTGGCTGGTCGCGCGCAACGCGGTGCTGGCGTGCTGGGCGCTGCCGGCCCTGACGCACGGCGCGGCCCGCGCGCTGCAGGGCGCCGACGCCGCGGCCGTGGCGGGTCTGACCCTGAGCGCGGTGGGGCTGTACTACACCGCCAATCACCTGATTGCCTCGCATTTCAAGTTGCAGCATTTATGAAGGAGTCTTCCATGGAAGCCTTGGTTATCTCGAATTTCCTGTTGTGGGGCGTGATCCTCTGCCTCGTGCTGGCGATCCTCGCGTTGTCGAGGCAGATCGGCGTGCTGTACGAGCGTGTCGCGCCGATGGGCGCGCTGACCATGGACAAGGGCCCGGCCGTGGGCGAGCCCGCGCCGCGTTTCGAACTGCCGGACCTGCTGGGCCGGCGCGTGGCCATCGGCGCGGGCGGGGCGCAGAGCCAACTGCTGTTCTTTCTCTCGCCCACCTGCCCGGTGTGCAAGAAGCTGCTGCCCATCCTGAAGTCCGTGGCCGGCACCGAAAGCCGCTGGCTGCGCATCGTGCTGGCCAGCGACGGCGAGATGCCCGAGCACCTGGCGTTCTACCGCCAGGCGGGGCTGGAGCGCTTTCCCTATGTGCTGTCGGCCGAGCTGGGCATGAAGTTCCAGATCAGCAAACTGCCCTACGCGGTGCTGATCGACGAGACGGGCGCCTTGCGCGCCAAGGGCCTGGTCAACTCGCGCGAACAGCTCGAGAGTCTGTTCACCGCGAAGGAGCTGGGCGTGGCCTCGGTGCAGGATTTCCTGGCGGGCGGCGCCATGGACGAAATGCGCGTTTCGCGCGAGGAGAACGGCAATGCGCTGGCTGGATAATCTGGGAGAGCGCGCGGCGCGCTCGATGGCGCAATCGACTTCGCGTCGCAGCGTCCTGAACCGCATCGGCAAGGCGCTGGTGGGCACGGCCTTTCTCATGCCCGTGCTGCCGGTGGCGCGTTCGGCGCCGGCCGGCGGCAAGAAGCCGCAGACCGACGAGACTGCCTGCGATTACTGGCGCTACTGCGCGGTGGACGGCTTCCTGTGCTCGTGCTGCGGCGGCACCATGACGTCATGCCCGCCGGGCACGTCGCCGTCGGCCGTGTCGTGGGTGGGCACCTGCCACAATCCGCTGGACGGCAAGGACTATCTCATCAGCTACAACGACTGCTGCGGCAAGACCGCCTGCGGCCGGTGCATGTGCTCGTCGGCCGAGCGCGAGCGGCCCGGCTACCAGATGTTCCTGCACAACGACGTGAACTGGTGCATGTCCAACGAATCGTCCATTTTCCACTGCACGACTTCCGTCGTCGTGGGACTGGCCAAACCCAAGCCGAAGCCATGAACGGACGGCGCGCGCGCCTGCCGGTATGGCGGGGCTGGGCCGTCGCGTGCGGCCTGGCCTGGGCCGGGCTCGCCTGCGCGGCAGACGCGGCGCAGGCGCAGCGCCTGTGGGAAGCGGCGAGGGCGGACTACGTACTGCAGTGCGCCGGCTGCCACCGGGTCGACGGCCGCGGCAGCGCGCGCCACGCCATTCCCGATTTCCGCGATTCGGTGGGCATGTTCCTGGCGCTGCCGGCGGGCCGCGAGTACCTGGTCCGCGTGCCGGGCGCCGCGCAATCGCAGTTGAGCGACGCGGAATTGGCCGCGGTGCTGAACTGGCTGCTGCGCGAGTTCAGTCCTCGCCAGCTGCCGGCGGACTTCCGCCCCTACACGCAGGCCGAAGTGGCGGCGCTGCGGCCCAGGCGCTACGACGACGTGGTGCCGGTTCGGCACGCCCTGGCGCGCGCACTGGCGCAGCAGGGGCTGACGCCCTCGGCATATTCCTACGGCAGCGATCGCAAGCCGTAGAGCCATGTCGTCCCGGCAACGCGGGCGGGGAGAATGGATGTCCCCGGCGAACCCGTTTCGTAGGGTTGTCACGGATACTCGGCCCGGACGGCGGGTGCTAGAAAGAGGCAGCACAATGTTCTTGCCCAGCCATCGGCAACACGCATACGCAGGCGCGCCGTCTGGGGCCGCCGGAGTCGCCATGTCCCACTTCCTTTTGCACGGCGCGCGCACGGAATTCCGCGATTGCGCGAGCTGGAAGGAAAGCATCAGCAGCACCTTCGTCCCGCTGGACGTGTCCGCGGTGTATCCGTCGCGCTTTCGCAGCAGTGTGGCGGTGGGCGCACTGGGCTGGATGCAGGTCAGCGAGCTGCACACGAGCGCCCAGTGCGTGCGCCGCACGCGCGCGCTGGCCGACCGCGCGGAAGCGCCGGGCTACAAAGTCACGCTGCAGCTCGCCGGCCGCAGCGAGATCCGCCAGGCCGCGCGCAGCGCGCTGCTGAATCCGGGCGAATGGGGCATCTACGACACCGCGCGGCCCTACGAGGTAGACGTGGACGACGACGCGCACTTTCTCGTCATGCAGGTGCCGGGCAAGCAGCTGGAGGCCTGGCAGCCCAGCGTGCAGCATGCGGTCGCGCGGCGTTTCAGCGCCCGCCACGGCTGCGGGCGCATGGCGATGGACCTGCTGCGCGTGGCGCTGAGCGAGCATGCCAACCTGTCGGACAGCGCGGCGCGCGACGCCGCCAACGCGGTGCTGCAGATGATGGGGCTGGATATCAGCGAGCAGACCGGCAGAGCGTCCGGCCTGGGCCATGCGGAGCTGCGGCAGGCGCAGTTACGGCGCGCGCAGCAGTACATCCTGGACAACCTGCATGACCCCTTGCTGTCGCCCGCGACGGTCGCGGCGGCGTTCCGCGTGTCCCGCCGCTACCTCTACAACCTGTTCGCGCTGGCCTCGACCACGCCGGCCGATTTCATCCTGAGCGCGCGCCTCGAGCGCTGCCGCGAAGTGTTGTGCGACGCAGCCCAGGCGGGCCGCCAGATCGGCGACATCGCCTACCGCCATGGATTTTCCGACGCGGCGCGGTTCAGCCACGCGTTTCGCGCGCGCTACGGGCTCACGCCTTCGGAGTGCCGGCGGCAGGGGCAGGGGCGCTAGCTGGCCTGGCCGGCCGCGCCTGGCCGGCCGCGCCTGGCCGGCCGCGCCTGGCCAGGTCTTTACAGATTTTCCTCGCTGACCAGACCTTCCTTGCCGTAGAACTTCACGCCGATGTGGATGCGGTCGCGGCCCTGGGCGCGGCGGTGGCGGTTGGTGTCGCGCAGTGAGTACACGCAGCCGCAGTATTCCTGCTGGTAGAAGTTCTCGCGCTTGGAGATCTCGATCATGCGCTGCGAACCGCCGCCCTTGCGCCAGTTGTAGGTCCAGTAGACCAGGTCGTCATAGCGGGCGGCGGCGCGTTCGCCGCAGCCGTTGATCTGGTTCATGTCCTTCCAGCGCGAAATGCCCAGCGAGCTGGTGATGGTGTCGAAGCCGTGTTCGTGCGCATACAGGGCGGTGCGCTCGAAGCGCATGTCGAAGCAGACCGTGCAGCGCTCGCCGCGTTCGGGTTCGTTTTCCAGTCCCTTGACCCGCTCGAACCAGTTGTCCATGTCGTAGTCGGCATCGATGAACTCGATGCCGTGCTGCTGCGCGAAGCGGATGTTCTCCTGCTTGCGGATTTCGTACTCTTTGACCGGATGGATGTTCGGGTTGTAGAAGTAGATGGCGTAGTCGATGCCGGAAGCGGTCATGGCCTCCATGACCTCGCCGGAACAGGGCGCGCAGCACGAGTGCAGCAGCACCTTGCGGCGGCCGGCGGGCAATTCGAGTTTGGGGCGCACGAGTTCGGACATGGCTGACTCTGGGGCAAAGCGTAAAAATCCTTATTTTACGACGAGTTGCCGCCGAGCACGGTGTCCCATAGCCGGCGCACCGAGGCGCGTTCGTCCTGGAGCTGGTCGGGCGCCACGCGGGCCTTTTCCACGCCCTGCAGCCTGAGCTGGTGCTGCGCGCGGCGCAGCGTGCGATAGGCATCGCCCGCCCGCAGGGCGAGGTCGGCCGGTATCAGTCCGGCTTCGCCGGCCAGCCGCAGCAGGGCGATATTGCCGAGGTTGCGCACCAGCACCGGGTGGGTGCGCGCATGGCAGAGCACCAGGTACTGGGTGACGAACTCCACATCGACCATGCCGCCCCGGTCGTGCTTCAGATCGAAAAGCCCGCTGGGGTTCGGGTGGCCGGCGCCGATCTTGTCCCGCATTTCCAGCACGTCCTTGCGCAGGGCCAGGGGGTCGCGCGGCAGGAGCAGGATCTCTTCGCGGATCTGCTCGAAGCGCGCGCCTACCTCGGCGTTGCCCGCCGCGTACCGGGCGCGGGTCAGCGCCTGGTGTTCCCAGGCCCAGGCATGCTGGCGCTGGTATTGCTCGAAGGCTTCCACGGAAACGGCCAGCAGGCCGGCATCGCCGTCGGGCCGCAGCCGCAGGTCCACTTCGTAAAGCCGTCCGGAAGACGTCATGGTGGACAGCCAGGAGGTCATGCGCCGGCCCAGCTTGGCGTAGACCTCGTAGGCGTCCTCGCGCGGATCGTCGTAGAGGAACACCAGGTCCAGGTCGGAGGCGTAGCCCAGTTCCTTGCCTCCCAGCTTGCCGTAGGCAATGACGGCGAAACGCGGCTCCGCGCCCGCCTTGCGGTTAACCAGCGGCCAGACGCGCCGGATGGTTTCGGTGAGCAGCAGGTCGGCCAGGGCCGAGAGCTGGTCGGCCAGCTTTTCCACCGAGAGCTCGCCTTCGAGGTCCTGCGCCAGCAGCTGGAAGCTCGCCTGGCGCTGCACGTCGCGCATCAGGTTCATCTGGCGCTCGATGTCGGGTTCGCCGTCGGGCAGGCGGCAGGCGTCGAGGTCGGCGGCGAGCTGGCGTCCGATCTGGGCGAAATCCAGCGGCTCGAAAAGCGTGCGCCAGTCGATCAGGCTGTCCAGCAGCAGCGGATGCTGGGTGAGGTACTGGGCCGCCCAGGGGCTGGCCGCCATCATGCGCGCCACGCGCGCCAGCGTGTCGGGGTATTCGGCCAGCAGGGCGAGATAGGCGCTGCGCTGGGCGATGGTTTCGATGAGGTCGAACAGCCGCACGGCGGCCTGGGCCGGGGCGGGCGTCTGCAGCGCGGCGCGCAGCGCCGCCGGCAGCAGCGTCTCGAGCCGGCGCCGGCTGCCGTCGGGCAGGCTGCGCACGCGGTGGCTGGCAAGCAGGGTCTCGGCGCGCCGCTGCAGGTCTTCGGCCTGGTCGCCGAACGCCTCGCGGATCTGGGCGTCGAGGTCGTTTTCCGCGGCGTCGTCGTCGCGGGCGCCGGGCGCGGCCGGCTCTTCCGTATCGCCCATGCCGACCAGCCGGAAAACGTTGCGGAAGGTGCGCGAGACGAATGCGCGGTGCTCGGCCAGCGTGGCCTCGAATTCCTCCGGCGCCAGGCCCATTGCCCGCGCCAGGGCCGCGCGCAGCGACGCGTCGCCGGGCAGCAAGTGGGTCTGCTCGTCTTCGCGGTACTGCAGTATGTGCTCGGTGCGGCGCAGGTAGCGGTAAGCCTCCACGAGCCGGCGGGCATCGTCTTCGGGCAGCAGCCCGGCCGCGGCCTCGGCCTGCAGGGCTTCGAGCAGGCCGCGCTTCTGCAGGGCCGGCATGCGCCCGCCGCGGATCAGTTGCGCTAGCTGGACCACGAATTCGATTTCGCGGATGCCGCCGTCGCCCAGCTTGATGTTATTGGCGCTGTCGATGCCGTTGCGGGCCATGGCGCGGCGCTGCCAGTCCTGGCGGATGCGCTCGCGCAGCGCGCGCAGCGAGGCCAGCGCGTCGAAATCGAAATACTTGCGGTAGACGAAGGGCACGCGCAGGCTTTCGAGCTGGCGCGCCTGCGGCGCGCTGTCGCTGCCCGCGAAGGCATGCGCGGGCATCAGCCGCGCTTTCAGCCAGGCATAGCGCTCCCATTCGCGGCCCTGGCCGATCAGGTAATGCTCCAGCGCGTCGAGGCTCCACGCCAGCGGGCCGGCGTCGCCGTCCGGCCGCAGGCGCAGGTCGGTGCGGAAGACCTGCCCGTGTGCGTCCACCTCCGACAGCACCGGCATCATGCGGCGCGTCAGCCGGCCGTAGAACTCATGATGGCTGATCCGCCGCGGCCCGCCGGTTTCGCCTTCTTCGCCGTACAGCATGATGAGGTCGATGTCCGAGGAGACATTGAGCTCGCATCCGCCCAGCTTGCCCATGCCCAGGATCAGCATTTCCTGGGGCTTGCCGGTGGACGGGTCGATGGGCACGCCATGCACGCCGGCCATCTCGGCCGCCACGCTGCGGTAGGCTTCGCCGACCGCCAGGTCCGCCAGCGCGGTCATGGCGCCCACCACTTCTTCGAGGTCGGCCAGGCCCGCCACGTCGCGCACGATGAGGGTGCAGAACACGCGTTCGCGCAATTGGCGCAGCACGACGCGGCAGGCGTCCACCGGCAGAATCGCGGCGGCGTCCGTGCCGGCCAGCGCGTCGCGCCAGGCGGCGAGGCGGGCGGGCGTCAGGGGCTGGAGCGCCTCGGTTCGCAGCCAGCCGGCCAGTTCGGGGCGGGCATCGAGGCGCCGGCGCAAATGGCCGGACCAGGCCAGGGCGGGGGCGAGCAGATCGGAAGTTGACATGGCAAAAGGCCGGCAGAAGGCACGGGTTTCAGGTATAAGTGGGGACGATACCGCAAGACCTTCCTTCCTGCCCATCGACCCGTGTCTGTTTCGAAAAAAGTGCTCCGCTGCCTGTTCTGGGGCGCGCTGGCCATTTATGGCGCGGCGGCCGCCGGCTTGCTGGGCGTGCGGTACTGGGTGCTGCCCCGTGTCGACGAATGGCGGCCCCAGATCGAAGCGTACGCCAGCCGCACCCTGGGCGCCCAGGTGCGCATCGGCGAGATCCGGGCCGACTGGCAGGGACTCAATCCGCGGCTGGACCTCGACCGGGTGCGGGTCTACGAAAGCGGCGACGGAGCCAGCCCCGATTTCGGCTCCGTCTCTGGCTCCGATCCGGTCCTGACGCTGCCCGCCGTGTCGGCGGTGCTGGGCTGGCGCAGCGTGCTGGCCCTGTCGCCCACGCTCATCCAGTTGCGCGTGGACCGGCCCGAACTCACCCTGCGGCGCGATGCCGGCAATCACCTGTGGGTGGCGGGGCAGTCCATCGACCTGAATACGAGCGACCACCAGGCCGACCTGAACCATCCCGCGCTGCGCTGGCTGGCCCGCCAGCGCGAAATCGTCTTACGCGACGCGACGCTGCGCTGGCAGGACGAACGGCGGCAGGCCCCCGAGCTGCTGCTGCGCAATGTGAACCTGCTGGTCAGGAACGGCCAGCTTTCGCACCGCTTTGCGTTGAGCGCGGCGGCCGAACCGGCGCTCGGCCGCCGGCTGGGCCTGCGCGGCGAGTTCAACCGCAGCCTGTTCTCGGCGCATCCGGCCGACCCCGCGAGCTGGAGCGGCCAGCTGTACGCCGAACTGGACGATGCCGAGCCCGCGGCCTGGCGGCCCTGGCTGGACGTGCCGCCGTGGGCGGGACGCATCGGCGCACGGGCCTGGCTGGCGCTGGAGCATGGCAAGTTCACCGACCTGACCGCGGACGCCGCGCTCCGGGGGCTGGCGTGGCGGTCGGCGGAAGACGGGCCGGCCCTGCGTGCCGGACAAATCCAGGTGCACGTCCAGGGCAAGCCGGGCGACTTCCTCGCGGGCCGCGATCTGCCCTTTGCGCGCAGCCCGGGCGCGCCCGATCTCTCGGTCCGGGCAGTGTCGGCGCAGGTCCAGGCGGACCTGCCGGGCATATTCGAGCAGCCCAGGCTGGAGGCGGACCGGCTCGAGCTGTCGGCGGGCATCAAGGGCGCCGACGCGCGCGACTGGTATCTGGACGTGGGGCAATTGCGCCTGCAGAACGCCGACCTGGAACTGCGTCTGCGCGGGCAGTGGTATGCCCAGGGCAAGACGGCGGCCGGCCGGGCCGACATCAGCGGCACGCTGGTGCGCGCCGCCATGCCGGCCATCCATCGCTACCTGCCGCTGGAAGTGAACCGGGATGCGCGCGAATGGCTGTCCACGGGGCTGCGGGCCGGAGAACTGAGCGCCGCGGCGCTCACTTTGCGCGGGGACCTGTCTGATTTTCCCTTCGCTGCCCCGGGGGACGAGGGGGAATTCGTGCTGGCCGGCAATTACGCCGGCGCCACGGTGGATTACGCGCCCGCCCACGGCCATCGCAAGGGCTGGCCGGTGCTCGAGAACCTGTCGGGCAGTTTCCGCATCGACAAGGTCAGCCTGAGCCTGGACAGCCGCGGCGGCGCCTGGGCCCGCACCGGCCCGGAGCACAAGGTGGCGCTGGGACAGGTCAACGCCACCATTCCCAACATGGAGCACGAGGCCGAGCTGCTGGTGGACGGCCAGACATCCGGGCCCGTGCCGGCGTACCTGGCCATGGCCGCCAATTCGCCGCTGGGCGGCCTGCTGGACGGCGCGCTGGACGAAGCGCGCGGCACGGGCGACTGGCGCCTCGCGCTCAAGCTGCGCGTGCCGCTTTTCAATGCCGACGACACGCAGGTGGAGGGCCGTATTTCCTTTGCCGACAACACCTTTTCCCTGATGCCGGAAATGCCCGCGCTTTCCCAGCTGCGGGGCACGCTGGAGTTCTCGGAAACCGGCTTGCGGGTGCCCGAGCTGCGCGGCCAGTTCCTGGGGGGACCGGCCCGCATTTCGGGGCAGCTGGGCCAGCCCTCCGACAGGCTGGCGTTCGACGGCACGCTGGCCGCGTCGCAGCTCACGCAGGTGAGCAACACGCCTTCCATGTCGCGGTTCAGCGGCAAGGCGAGCTATCGCGGACAGCTGGGCTACCAGAAGGGCGGCGCGATGGAAATCGCCGTGCAGTCCGACCTCGCGGGCATGGCCATCGACATGCCCGCTCCCATGGGCAAGACCGCGCAGGCATCGCGCCTGCTCAAGGTGCAGTGGGGCGCGGCGCAAGACCACGGAGCGCGCAACCGGCGCTGGCTCACCTTCACGCTGGGCGACGAGGTCAACGGGCTGTTCGAGCACGACCCGGCCGACGCTTCCGCGTCCTATTTCAACAAGGCGGCGATCGGGATCGGACGGCCGGCGAGCCTGCCGGACCGGGGGTTGAGCTTCAATGTGCAGATGCCGGAAACCGACATCGACGGCTGGGAAACCGTGGGCGACGGGTTCGAGGCGCCGCCCGGCAAAGGCCGGCGCGCCTCGCGGCCGATGCTGCCGCCGGTCGACCGGGTCAGCCTGTCCACCGGCCTGATGCGGCTGAGCGGCTACACGCTGCATTCGCTGACCCTGTTCGCCACCCGCCCGGCTCCCAATCAATGGCGCGTGGACATCGACTCCAGGCAGGCCGCCGGCGCGCTGGAGTGGCGCGAGGCCTCGGGCGCCATCGCCGGCCAGATCACGGCGCGCCTGAAGCACCTGTCGCTGGGCGGCCCCGACGATACCAACCAGGCTGACCAGGCGCTGTCATCCAGCAGCGACCTGTCCGATATTCCCGCGGTGGACCTGCGCGCCGAGGAGTTTCTGCTCTACGGCAAGAAGCTGGGCACGCTCACCGTGCGCGGCACCAACCTGGAGCGGGGGCGCCGCTGGCGCCTGGACCAGCTCGCCATCTCCAATCCCCAGGCCGGCCTCAACGCAACCGGGCAATGGCGGCTGGACGGCGCCGACCGCGGCCTGACGGTGGATGCGGAGGTGAAGTTCGCCGACCTCGGCGGCTTCCTGGACCGCATCGGGTTCCAGCAGGTGGCCTCGGGCGGCACGGGCACGGTCAAGGGCAACGTGACCTGGCGCAACCTGCCCTGGACGCACCGTATCGCCGACCTGTCGGGCGAGGCCGAAGTCAGCCTGGACAAGGGGCGCTTCATGCACGTGAATTCGCGCACCGCGCGCCTGCTGGAGCTGCTGTCGCTGCAATCCCTGCAGCGCCTGGCCCGGCTGGACGTGAACCCGACCAATCTGCTGCGCGAGGGGTTCCCGTTCGATACAGTGCGCGGCCAGCTGAAGCTCGCGGATGGATTGCTGTCCACCGAGGGCTACAAGATCAACGGCCCCGTGGCGGCCATCGTGCTGGCGGGCAGCGTCAACCTCATCCTGGAACGCTGGGACATGAAGGCCGTGGTGATTCCCAACCTGGACGCCAGCGGCGCGGCGGTGGTGACGGCGCTGGCGGTGAATCCGCTGATCGGGCTGGGCGCCTTCGTTACGCAGTGGCTTCTCAAGCAGCCCCTGGCGCGCGCCATGACCGTGCAATACCGGGTGACGGGCAGCTGGGACGACCCGAAGATCGAGCCGGAGGAGGAGACGCAGGCCGGCCCCGGATCGCCCGCGCGCCCGCAGTCCGGCCCCGGCGAAAGCTGGCCCGAGTCCGGCGGGCGCTGACGCGCCGCGAGGCGCCAGAAAAACAAAACCGCCACGCGAGGTGGCGGTTCGGTCCGAGGCGCGGAGCCGGTTTACTTCTTCTTCATCATGTCGAAGAATTCGGCGTTGGTCTTGGTGGCGCGCATCTTGTCGAGAATGAACTCCATGGACTGGACCTCGTCCATGTCGTGGATGAACTTGCGCAGCACCCACACCTTCTGCAGCAGGTCGGGCGCGATCAGCAGCTCTTCGCGGCGCGTGCCCGACTTGTTCAGGTTGATGGCGGGGTAGACGCGCTTTTCGGCCAGGCGGCGTTCGAGGTGGACTTCGGAGTTGCCGGTGCCCTTGAACTCTTCGTAGATGACTTCATCCATGCGGCTGCCGGTCTCGATGAGCGCCGTGCCCAGGATGGTGAGCGAGCCGCCTTCCTCGAGGTTGCGCGCGGCGCCGAAGAAGCGCTTGGGGCGCTGCAGGGCATTGGCGTCCACGCCGCCGGTCAGCACCTTGCCCGAGGCGGGCACCACCGTGTTGTAGGCGCGGGCCAGGCGGGTGATGGAATCCAGCAGGATCACCACGTCCTTTTTCATTTCGACCAGGCGCTTGGCCTTCTCGATGACCATTTCGGCGACCTGCACGTGACGGGTGGCGGGTTCGTCGAAGGTGGAGGCCACCACTTCGCCGCGCACCGTACGCTGCATTTCGGTCACTTCCTCGGGGCGCTCGTCGACCAGCAGCACGATCATGACGGCGTCGGGGTAGTTCGTGGTGATGGCGTGGGCGATGTGCTGCATCATCACCGTCTTGCCGGACTTCGGGCTGGCGACGATGAGGCCGCGCTGGCCCTTGCCGATGGGCGCGAAGATGTCCAGGATGCGGCCGGTGAGGTTTTCCTCGCTCTTGATGTCGCGTTCCAGGCGCAGCGGCTGGTTCGGGTGCAGCGGCGTCAGGTTCTCGAACATGATGCGATGCTTGATCGCTTCGGGCGGCGCGCCGTTGACCTTGTCCACCTTCACCAGGGCGAAGTAGCGCTCGCCGTCCTTGGGCGTGCGGACCTCGCCTTCGATGGAGTCGCCGGTGTGCAGGTTGAAGCGGCGGATCTGCGACGGCGAGATGTAGATGTCGTCCGTGCTGGCCAGGTACGAGGTTTCAGGCGAGCGCAGGAAACCGAACCCGTCGGGCAGGACTTCCAGCACGCCGTCGCCGAAGATCTGCTCGCCCTGCTTGGCGCGCCGTTTCATGATGGCGAACATGAGCTCCTGCTTGCGCAGGCGGTTGGCGTTCTCGATTTCCAGGCCAGCGGCCATTTCCAGCAACTGCGAGACGTGCAGCGCCTTCAGTTCGTTGAGGTGCATCGCGGTGAATTTGGGGGGAAGTAAGGAGATTTCTGGCGGCGCGCCACGGACGGGCCCGCGCGGTTCTGAACGGGCGCCGCCGCAAGGGCGGCGCCTGCGTTCCGGGCGGGGGCTTTAGAGCGCGCCGTCCAGGAACGCGGTGAGTTGCGATTTGGACAAGGCGCCCACCTTGGTGGCGGCGGCCTGGCCGTCCTTGAAGAGCATGAGGGTGGGAATGCCGCGGATACCGTACTTGGCCGCGGTGCCCTGGTTTTCGTCCACGTTCAGCTTGGCGACCGTGAGGCGGCCGGCGTACTCGGTGGCCACTTCCTCGAGGATCGGAGCAATCATCTTGCAGGGGCCACACCAGGCAGCCCAGTAGTCCACCAGCACCGGCTGGCCGGATTTCAGCACATCGGCCTCGAAGCTCGCATCGCTGACGTTCTTGATTTGGTCGCTCATGGGGGGTTCTCTATTCGGCTGCACGAGGCGCGAAAGACGAAGAAAAAAGGGGACGCGCCCGTTGTTCTAGTTTGTGGGATGGATTAAAGCATACCACTGTCCATAACAACAGGCTTTGCGGCTTTTGTGTAGCATGTTGCGGCGCAAATGCCGCAGCGCGGTCCGCGGACCGGGCGCGCAGCGCGGAAAGCAAGATGTCATCGTACCGAATTCACGGCTGCTCAGGTCGTGCGCAACCCAGCGGGAGCCGCGCAGAACCTGGGCTTGTCCGTAAAATGTCGGTTTTTTTCCACAGATGTTGGGGATAACTTGGCCACACCACGTTACACCGAGGCGTCCATACGCGTTCTGAAGGGGCTGGAGCCCGTGCGCCAGCGCCCGGGCATGTACACCCGCACCGAAAACCCCCTGCACGTCGTGCAGGAGGTCATCGACAACGCCGCAGACGAGGCCCTGGCCGGCTACGGCAAGCAGATCCAGGTCACGCTGCACGCCGACGGCAGCGTCTCCGTCGAGGATGACGGCCGCGGCATTCCCGTGGGCCTGCATCCCGAAGAGAACGCGCCGGTCGTGGAGCTGGTGTTCACCCGCCTGCACGCCGGCGGCAAATTCGACAAGCAGGGCGGCGGCGCCTACGCGTTCTCCGGCGGCCTGCACGGCGTGGGCGTTTCCGTCACCAATGCGCTGGCGACCCGCCTCGAAGTGGTCGTGTGGCGCGACGGGGCGGTAAACCGTCTGATCTTCAAGGACGGCGAGGTGGCCGAGCCGCTCGCGCCGTATCCCGAGGCGGGGCGCAAGAAATCCGGCACCCGCGTCCGTGTCTGGCCCGATGCCCGCTATTTCGACAGCCCGAACATCCCGCTGGGCGAGCTCACGCATCTGTTGCGCAGCAAGGCCGTGCTGCTGCCGGGCGTGAAAGTGCTGCTGGTCAACGAGAAAACCGGGGACACCAGGACATGGCAGTACCAGGACGGCCTGCGCGGCTACCTGTCGGAGGCCCTGGCCGGCGCCGAGCTCATGGTGCCCTTCTTCGAGGGCGAGCAGTACGCCGGCCCCGACCACGAAAGCTTTGCCGAAGGCGAGGGCGCCCAATGGGTCGTGGCCTGGACCGAAGACGGCAACGTGGTGCGGGAGTCCTATGTCAACCTGATTCCCACGCCGGCCGGCGGCACGCACGAGTCCGGCCTACGCGAGGGGCTGTTCGGCGCGGTCAAGGGCTTTGCCGAGCTGCACAGCCTGCTGCCCAAGGGCGTGAAGCTGCTGCCCGAAGACGTGTTCGCCCGCGCCAGCTTCGTGTTGTCGGCCAAGGTGCTCGACCCGCAGTTCCAGGGCCAGATCAAGGAGCGCCTGAACAGCCGCGACGCGGTGCGCCTGGTGGGCGGTTTCTCCAAGAGCGCGCTGGACCTCTGGCTGCACAGCAACGTGGAGTACGGCAAGAAGCTCGCCGAGCTGGCCATCCGCCAGGCGCAGGCGCGCCAGCGTTCGGCCCAGAAGGTCGAAAAGCGCAAGAGTTCGGGCGTGGCGGTGCTGCCCGGCAAGCTGACCGACTGCGAAGCCAGCGACCCCTCCCGCACCGAGGTGTTCCTGGTGGAGGGCGACTCGGCCGGCGGCTCGGCCAAGATGGGGCGCGACAAGGAGTTCCAGGCCATTCTGCCGCTGCGCGGCAAGGTTCTGAATTCCTGGGAAGTCGACCGCGACCGCCTGTTCGCCAACAACGAGATCCACGACATCGCCGTGGCCATCGGGGTGGATCCCCACGGCCCGGGCGACAATCCGGACCTGTCCGGGCTGCGCTACGGCCGCATCTGCATTCTTTCCGACGCGGACGTGGACGGCTCGCACATCCAGGTGCTGCTGCTGACGCTGTTCTACCGCCACTTCCCCCGGCTGGTCGAGGCGGGCCACGTGTATGTGGCCAAGCCGCCGCTCTTCCGCCTGGACGTGCCGGCCGCGGGCAAGCGCCCGGCGCGCAAGATCTACTGCCTGGACGAGGGCGAGCTCGAAGCCGCCCAGGACAAGCTGCGCAAGGAAGGCGTGCGCGAGGGCGCCTGGGCGGTGAGCCGCTTCAAGGGCCTGGGCGAAATGAATCCCGAGCAGCTCTGGGAAACCACCATGAATCCCGACACGCGGCGCCTGCTGCCGGTGGGCTATGGCGACCTGAGCCCCGAAGAAACCACGCGCATGTTCGACATGCTCATGGGCAAGGGAGAGTCGTCGCAGCGTCGCGCCTGGATCGAAGAGAAGGGCAACCTCGCGGAGCTCGACATCTGATGGCCCATCCCGCACCCGCGCGCATGGTCGTCGATCTCACCGCCGACGACTACGCCGAATTCGCCGTCTACGTGTACAAGCGCCCGGACCTGCGCAACCGCCGGTTCCGCTCGCACCTGCGTTTCGCCATCCTGATGATCGTGGTGCTGTTCGCGTACCTGGCATGGCAGACCTGGGGCCCGGGCGGCCCCGACTGGGGCCGCATGCTGCCCACCTACGCCGAGGGGCTGGCGGTGGGCCTGGGCATCCTGGCCCTGCTGGCCGCGGCCTACGAGTTCCTGCTGCCGCCGCTGGTGCGCATGAATACGCGGCGCATGGTTTCCCGCCAGTCCGACGGCATGTTCCTGGGGCGCCACCAGCTCGATTTCGGGCCCGAGGGCATCGACGACGCTACCGGCTCGGCCTCCGGCCGCATGGAGTGGGACGCCATCAAGCGCGTGGAGGAGACGCCGGAACATCTCTACGTGCTGCTCGGCACGCAGCAGGGCGTCATCATCCCCAAGCGCGGGCAGAACGAGGCCACGCTGCGGGCGGTGCGCGAGCAGATGCGCGCGCACGTTGCCGACACGCGCCTGGCGGGGGCCGGGGCCTGACGGCCTTTCCGAACGATATCGTCTATCTGAATCCATCATGACCGACAGCAATCAACCCGGTTTGTTCGACGCTTCCGCCGGCGACGGCGGCGATGCCGCCATCACGCTGGCGCGCTACGCCGAGCAGGCCTATCTCGACTACGCGGTGTCCGTGGTGCGCGGGCGCGCGCTGCCCGACGTGGGCGACGGCCAGAAACCCGTGCAGCGCCGCATCCTGTACGCCATGCAGGCCATGGGCCTGCACTCGGGCGCCAAGCCGGTCAAGTCCGCGCGCGTCGTCGGCGACGTGCTCGGCAAGTACCACCCCCACGGCGACCAGGCCGCCTACGATGCCATGGTGCGCATGGCGCAGGACTTCACCCTGCGCTATCCGCTGATCGACGGGCAGGGCAACTTCGGCTCGCGCGACGGCGACAACGCCGCCGCCATGCGCTACACCGAGGCCCGCCTCACGCCCATCGCCCGGCTGCTGCTGGACGAGCTCGACGAAGGCACGGTGGACTTCGTGCCCAATTACGACGGCAGCCAGCAAGAGCCGCAGATGCTGCCGGCGCGCCTGCCCGTGATGCTGCTCAACGGCGCCTCGGGCATCGCGGTGGGCATGGCGACCGAAATCCCGCCGCACAATCTGCGCGAAGTGGCCCAGGCATGCGTGGCGCTCATCAAGCGGCCTGACCTGCCGGACGCCGAGCTCAACGGCCTCATTCCCGGCCCGGATTTCGCCGGCGGCGGCCAGATCATCACCCCCGCCGAGGACATTGCGCAGATCTACGCCGCCGGGCGCGGCTCGCTCAAGGTGCGCGCGCGCTGGCAGTTCGAGGAACTGGCGCGCGGCCAGTGGCAGCTCGTGGTCAACGAACTGCCGCCCGGCACCTCCTGCCAGAAGGTGCTCGAGGAAATCGAGGAAATCACCAACCCCAAGGTCAAGAGCGGCAAGAAGAGCCTCACGCCCGAGCAGACGCAGGCCAAGGCCGTCATGCTCAACCTGCTGGACGCCGTGCGCGACGAGTCCGGCAAGGATGCGGCGGTGCGGCTGGTGTTCGAGCCCAAGACCTCGCGGGTGGACCGCGACGAGTTCGTCAACACGCTGCTCGCCCAGACCAGCATGGAAAGCAGCGCCACGGTCAACCTGGTGTGCATCGGCACCGACGGCCGGCCGCGCCAGAAGAGCCTGCGCGACATCCTCGCCGAGTGGCTGGCGTTCCGCACCGCCACCGTGCTGCGCCGCACCCGCTTCCGCCTCGACAAGGTGGTGGACCGCATCCACGTGCTGGAAGGCCGCATGGTGGTCTACCTGAACGTGGATGAGGTCATCCAGACCATCCGCGAGTCCGACGAGCCGCGCGCGGCGCTCATGGAGCGCTTCAAGCTCACCGAGCGGCAGGCCGAAGACATTCTCGAAATGCGGCTGCGCCAGCTCGCGCGCCTGGAAGGCTTCAAGATCGAGCAGGAACTGGCCGACAAGCGCGAAGAGCAGGTGCGCCTGCAGGAACTGCTGGACAGCCCGGCCGCGCTCAAGCGTCTGCTGGTCAGGGAAATCGAGGCCGACGCCAAGCAGTACGGCGACGATCGCCGCACCCTGATCGAAACCGCCGAGCGCGCGGTGCTCGAAACCAAGGTGCTGGACGAGCCGGTGACGGTCATCGTGTCGCAGAAGGGCTGGCTGCGCGCGCGCCAGGGCCATGGGCACGATGCCTCGCAGTTCGGCTTCAAGCAGGGCGACGATCTCTACGGCGCCTTCGAATGCCGCACCACCGACACGCTGATCGCGCTGGGCGACAACGGCCGGGTCTATTCCGTGCCCGTGGCCGGCCTGCCTTCGGCGCGCGGCGACGGCCAGCCCGTCACCACCATGATCGACCTGGAAAGCGGCACGCGCATCGTCCACACCATCGCCGCCTCGCCCGACACCCGCTGGCTGCTCGCCACGCGCAAGGGGTATGGCTTCGCCGCCCGGCTGGGCGACATGGCCAGCCGCCAGCGCGCGGGCAAGCAGTTCGTGACGTTGGAAGCGGGCGACGAGCTGCTGCGCCCGGTGCCGCTGTTCGCGGGAGCGACGCAGCTCGCGCTGCTGTCGCACAAGGGCAAGTTCCTGGTGTTCGGGCTGGACGAGGTCAAGTCGCTCTCGGGCGGCGGCCGAGGCACCATCCTCATGGGCCTGGACGCCAACGACAGGCTCGACCAGACCGTGCCCATCGGTCCGGCCGGCCTGCGCGCCGCCGGCATCTACCGCAACAAGCCCACGGAAGACATCCTGGCCGGCCAGGCGCTGGCTCCCTACGTGGGCAAGCGCGCGCGCAAGGGGCGCCAGCTCGACGTGAGGCCCAGGCAGCCGGTGCTGTCGCCCGTACTGGGCCCCGCCGGATAAGAATAGCGCCTAGCGGCGCGGGCCCCTATGGCCAGGGCCTCGCGACCCGAGCCCGCCCTGTGCCGGGGGCGGGCTTTTTATTTGTCTGGCCAAAATGTAAAAAACTGCATGCTGGCGCGATCTTTCGTCAACTTGCGTGCATTTTCACGCATTGTTCCGGCAATTTTGTTTGACTCAAATCTATATGGCGCATATGATTTGAGTTGAAATCATTTGATCCTGATGCTTTTATTCACCATGACTGACGTAGCGAATCCGGACCCGGCTTCACAGCAGTACGACCTGCGCATATTGCGCGCGCTGCGCCGCATCACGCGCTCGATTGCGCTGCATTCGCGGCAGTTGTCCGCCGTGAGCCACATCACCGCGCCGCAGCTCATGTGCCTGCGCACGGTGATCGCCAACGGACCGCTCACCGCCACGGCCATCAGCCGCGAGATCCACGTCAGTCCGAGCACCGTGGTGGGCATCCTGGACCGGCTCGAAGACAAGGGGCTGATCCGGCGCGAGCGCGGCCGGGAAGACCGCCGCATCGTATTCGTGACCGCCACCGACGCGGGCCGCGAACTGGCCCGGGGTGCGCCGTCGCCGCTGCAGAAGCACCTGGCCGACGCCCTGAACGCCCTGCCCGAACTGGAGCAGGCCACGATTACCTTGTCTCTGGAACGCATCGTCGCCCTCATGGAGCAGGAAGGCCAGGCGGCCGATGCGCACGGCGACCCCGCGTCACCCATACTCGAGGTGCCCACTGGCGGCGCGCCTCCCGAATCTGGATTGGTCGTATGAGAACACACGAACTGAACGCGCACACGATCTCAAGTGCCGTGGCGCCGGCGGCGGGCAGCAAGACGCACACCATGCGTCCTCCCGGCCGCAAAGACGGCGCCGCGATCCACCAGCTCATTTCCGAGTGCCCGCCACTCGACCTCAATTCCCTCTACGCGTATCTGCTCCTGGCCGAGCATTTCCGCGACACCTGCGTCGTCGCCGAAAGCATGGGCGGACGCATCGACGGTTTTATCTCCGCTTATGTGCCTCCCGGCCGGCCCGACGTGCTTTTCGTCTGGCAGGTCGCGGTGCACGCCCGCGCACGGGGCCAGCGATTGGCCCGCGCCATGCTGCGAGCGCTCTTGCAACGCGAATCGCTGCGGCATGTCCGCCATCTTGAAACCACGGTGGGGCCCGACAACATGGCCTCGCGCCGCAGTTTTACCGGCCTGGCCGCCGAACTGGGCGCCCACGTTTCCGAGCAGCCGTTCTTCGACCGGCAGATGTTCGGGGGCGCGGACCACGACGACGAGATGTTGCTGAAGATCGGCCCCTTTGCCTTGCCCGCTTCCTGAAGCGGGCCGGGCCCTGCGGCCGGGTAAATAACCGCGACGGTTCCACAGCCTGTCTGGCGGCGCATGCCCGCGGCCGGAGGCGGCTGGCCGTCCGTCAACTCATGAGATGAAGGGAGGACTATTCATGGATCTGAAAATTTTTGACAGGATGGAGTCGGAGGTGCGGGGGTATATCCGGTCCTTCCCCGTGATTTTCAACCAGGCCCGCGGTTCCACGCTCATCGACGAAGACGGCGCCGAATACATCGACTTCTTCAGCGGGGCCGGCACGCTGAACTACGGCCACAACAACCCGGTTTTCAAGGAAAAGCTGCTGGAGTACATGCAGGCCGACGGCGTCGTGCACGGGCTGGACATGGCCACCAGCGCGAAGAAGCGCTTCCTCGAAACCGTGGACCGCGTGCTGCTCAAGCCGCGCAACTGGAAGTACACGCTGCAGTTCACCGGCCCCACCGGCACCAATGCCGTGGAAGCCGCGCTGAAGATCGCGCGCCAGGTCAAGGGGCGCCCCAACATCGTATCGTTCACCCACGGCTTTCACGGCGTGAGCGGCGGCTCCCTGGCCGCCACCGCCAACATGAAGTTCCGCGACGCCTCGGGCTACCCGCTGGCCAACACCACCTTCATGCCCTATGACGGCTATTTCGGCCCCGACGTGGACACCATGTCCTATTTCGAGCGCATGCTGGACGATCCCAGCAGCGGCCTGGACAAGCCGGCGGCGGTCATCGTGGAGACGGTGCAGGGCGAGGGCGGAGTGAACGTGGCGACGCTGCGCTGGCTCAAGGAGCTGGAAAAGCTGTGCCAGCGCCACGACATGCTGCTCATCGTGGACGACATCCAGGTCGGTTGCGGCCGCACCGGCACGTTCTTCAGCTTCGAGGCCGCCGGCATCCGGCCGGACATCATCACGCTGTCCAAGTCGCTGTCGGGCTTCGGCCTGCCCATGTCCCTGGTGCTGATGAAGCCCGAGCTGGACGTCTGGAAGCCCGGCGCGCACAGCGGCACCTTCCGCGGCAACAACCTGGCCTTCGTGACCGCGACCCAGGCGCTGGAAACCTACTGGACCAACACCGCGTTCACCGCGGAAATCCAGCGCAAGGAGCGCATGGTGCGCGACTGGCTGGAAAACCTGGCCCACAGCTACCCCAACGCCGGTCTGTCGGTGCGCGGCCGCGGCCTGATCCAGGGCCTGGTCTGCAACGGCGACCACGCGCTCGCCAACCGCATCGCCGCCTGCGCCTTCAAGAAAGGCGTGGTGATCGAGACCTCGGGCGCGCACGACGAGGTGCTGAAGCTGCTGCCCGCGCTCACCATCGAGGAAGCGCTGCTGGGCAAGGGCCTGGACGTGATCGAGGCCAGCGTGGCCGAAGCGCTGGCCGAAGATGGGCAATCCGCCCGCATTCTCAAATTTGGAGGAAACCGCCGATGATCGTACGCAACGTCAAGGACGTGATTGGAACGCCGGACGAAGTCCGCACCGACACCTGGGTCAGCCGCCGCGTGCTGCTGAAGAAGGACGGCATGGGCTTTTCGTTCCACGAAACCACGATCTTTCCCGGTGGGCGTACCCACATCCACTACAAGAACCATCTCGAGGCGGTGTGGTGCATCGAAGGCGACGGCTCCATCGAAACCGTGGCCGACGGCAAGAAGTACGAACTGGGCCCGGGCGTGGTGTATGCCCTGAACGAACACGACGAGCACTGGCTATGCGGCGGCAAGGAGCCGCTGCGCGTCATCTGCGTATTCAACCCGCCGCTTACCGGACAGGAAGTGCACGACGAGCACGGCGTCTACGCGCTGCCCGAAGAAGCCGCCGCGGCCTGAACATCAAGGAGGTACTCATGATCTCAACGGCACAGGATCCGTACGCGTCCCGTACGGATCGAAGCTCCGCCATCATCTCCCGCCAGGATCCCGTGGTCTACGGCGAAGGCAAGTACGCCGACGCCCTGACCGCCGGGCAGGTGCAGGCCTACGAGCGCGACGGCTTCCTGCTGATCGAGAACCTGTTCTCCGAGGAAGAAGTGCGCGCGCTCTCGTCCGAAGTCGAGCGCATGACGCGCGACCCGTCCATCGTGCGCCGCGAGGAAGCCATCACCGAGCCCGGCAGCAACGCCGTGCGGTCCATTTTCATGGTGCACGTGCTCAACCCGGTGCTCGCGCGGCTGACGCGCGACCCGCGCCTGGCGAACGCGGCGCGCCAGATTCTCGGTTCCGAGGTCTACATCCACCAGTCGCGCGCCAACATGAAGCCCGGCTTCAAGGGCAAGGAGTTCTACTGGCACTCGGATTTCGAGACCTGGCACGTGGAAGACGGCATGCCGTCCATGCGCGCGTTGAGCTGCTCGGTGCTGCTCACCGACAACAACGAGTGCAACGGCCCGCTGATGCTGGTGCCGGGATCGCACCGCCAGTTCATTTCCTGCGTGGGCGAAACGCCCAATGAGCATTACAAGCAGTCGCTCAAGAAGCAGGAATACGGCGTGCCCGATCCCGTGAGCCTGCAACTGCTGGTCGAGCAGGGCGGCATCCGTTCCATGACGGCCAAGGCCGGGTCCGTGGTGTTTTTCGACTGCAACACCATGCACGGCTCCAACAGCAACATCTCGCCATGGCCGCGCGCCAACGTCTTCATGGTCTACAACAGCGTGGAAAACAGGCTGGACGATCCGAAGTACGGCCTGTCGCCGCGTCCCGAGTACATCGCGACGCGCAAGACCTTCAAGCCGGTCATGCCGCTGGACAAGCTGAAGCTGGTGGGCGGCTGAAGCCATTGCCCGCGGCCCGCGCCGACGGCCCCTGGGCCGGCGCGGGCTTTTTTTGCCGCCGGACAGTCCCCAGGCAACAAGGCCGGCAGCAAGCCCGCGGCAGCGTGGGCGGCGCGTGGCGCGCTTCCGATCGCGGGGCGGCTCCGGTCGCGGGTTCTCGCCCGCCGGGGCGGCGCTCTGCTATGCTCTGCGCGACATTCTCCTTCCTGCCGCCGCGCCGCCATGTCCGCACGCATCCTCAGCCTGCACATCTATCCCATCAAATCTTGCGCCGGTATCGGGCTGGCGGAGTCCGCCATCGACCGCGCCGGGCTGGCCGGCGACCGCCGCTGGATGCTGGTTTCCGGGGAGGGGCGCTTCATGACGCAGCGGCAATGGCCGCGCATGGCGCTCATCCGCCCGGCCCTGGCCGACGGCGTGCTGCGCGTGTCCGCGCCCGGCATGCCGGACCTGGAAGTGCCGCTGGACGGCTCGGGCCTGCGGTCCGGCGCCGAGACCGTGGGCGTCTGGAACGACACCCTCCAGGCGCGCCGCGAAAGCGGGGAGGCGGCGGCGTGGTTCTCGCGCTTTCTCGAAGCGCCGTGCGCGCTCTACAAGGTGGACGAGGCGGCCCGCCGTCCCGCCAAGCCGGACTGGGTGGCGCGTTGGATCGATGCGCACCCGGAGCTGGCGGCCGCTTTCGACGGCGATCACTTCTTCGGCTTCGCCGACGGCTTCCCGCTGCTGATCGCCAACCAGGCCTCGCTGGACGATCTCAACGCGCGCCTGGAGAAGAAAGGGGTTGCGCCCGTGCCCATGAACCGCTTCCGCCCCAATATCGTCATCGAGGGCGGCTGGGAAGCCTACGAGGAAGACCACACGGCCATGATCGAAGCGCAGGGGGTGCGCATGGCGTTCGTCAAGCCCTGCACGCGCTGTCCCATGCCCGACATCGACCAGGACACGGGCATCCGCCACGTCGAGCCGGGGCAGACCCTGGCGGCATACCGCAGCCTGGATATTGGCGTGGTGTTCGGTCAGAACGCGATCGTGGACGCGCCGGCGGGCGCGCGCCTGAAGGTGGGCGCGCCGGTCGAAATAGAGCTCGACTTCTGAAGGGAGCCGGGGGGCGCCTGCCAGGACGTTTGCAGGGGCGGGCGCCATCCGTTTCCGGCCGGCCGCGCGTCCTCGGCACAGCGGCAAAAATTATAGAATACGAGGTTCCGGCGGCAGGTCCGGCTGCCGCCGCGCGCGCCGCGCCATGCGCGGGCGTTTTGCAATCCCTCTTGCACACGTCGCGTTCCGGAGCGCGAACCAGGATTTTTTTCACCATGCAACGCATCATGCTGCGGGCAAAGCTGCACCGCGTCACGGTCACCGAAGCCGACCTTCACTACGAGGGCTCGTGCGGCATCGACGAAGACCTGCTGGACGCTGCCGGCATGCGCGAGTTCGAACGCATCGAACTCTACAACGTCACCAACGGCGAACGCTTCGACACCTACATCATCAAGGCGGCTCGCGGCAGCGGCGCCATTTCGCTCAACGGCGCGGCGGCGCGCCGCGCGCAGGTGGGCGATCACATGATCATCTGCACCTACGGGCCGATGTCGGAAGAAGAATCGGCCACGCACAAGCCCCGCGTGGTGCTGGTCGATGCGGCCAACCGCGTGAAGGAAATCCGCAAATTCCCGGCGTAGCGCCGGGCCGGGCGGCGCGCGGGCGGACACGTTCCGGCGGCGCGCCGTCGCACTCGAACCGTTTCATCATGAGCTTTCAGGTCATCATCCAACCCAGCAAGCACCAGTTCCAGGTCGAACCCGGCCAGACCGTGCTGGACGCCGCCCTGGCGGCCGGCATCGTGCTGCCCTATAGCTGTCGCAACGGCGCCTGCTCTTCCTGCAAGGGCAAGGTGGTGTCCGGGGAGTTCGACGCAGGCCCGTATCCCGCGCAGGCGCTGTCGCCCGAAGAGCTGGCCGCCGGCTACACGCTGTTCTGTCAGGTCCGGCCCTCGTCCGACATGGTGCTGGAATCCACCGAAGTGCGCCTGGCTTCCGACATCCAGATCCGCAAGCTGCCCTCGCGCGTGCAGGCCATGGAGCGCGTGGCGCCCGACGTCACGGTGCTCAAGCTGCAATTGCCGGCCTCCGAGCAGTTCCGCTACTACGCCGGGCAGTACATCGAGATCATCCTGAAAGACGGCCGCCGCCGCAGCTATTCCATGGCGGGCGCGCCGCATACCGGCAGCCCGCTCGAACTGCACATCCGCCACATGCCGGGCGGTGTCTTCACCGACCACGTCTTCGGCGCGGGCGAGACACAGATGAAAGAACGCGAGATCCTCCGGCTCGAAGGGCCGTTCGGCTCGTTCTTCCTGCGCGAAGACAGCGACAAGCCGGTGGTGCTGCTGGCCAGCGGCACGGGTTTCGCGCCTGTCAAGGCCATCGTGGAGCACATGATCCACGCCGGCATCCGCCGCCCCGTTGCGCTGTACTGGGGAGGCCGCCGTCCGCGCGATCTCTACATGCACGCGCTGGCCCGGTCCTGGGCCGACACGCTGCCCGATTTCAAGTACGTGCCTGTAGTGTCCGACGCCCTGCAGGAAGACGGCTGGAGCGGCCGCACGGGCTTCGTGCACGAAGCGGTCATGCACGATATTCCCGACCTGTCGGGCTACCAGGTGTACGCCTGCGGCACGCCGCTCATGGTGGAGGCGGCGCGGCGCGAGTTCAGCACGGACTGCGGCCTGCCGGCCGAAGAGTTCTACGCCGATGCCTTCACCTCGGAAGCCGACCTGGCGCGGGCCGGGGCGTAGGCCGCCCGGGCGCGAGCCGGCGTCGGGCGCAGGCTCTGCCCCTCTTTTTCCCGAACGCGCCTCGCCTTGGCGGCGCAGCGTTTTTTTACGATGCGCGCCCGGCGGCAAGGTAAACTCTGGAGTCATCTGAGCGGCGGCTTGCCGGCAGGCGACGACATCGGGTCGGACGCGGGCGGCGCGCAGGGAGCAATGCGGGCATGAAAGTAGCGGTATTGGGCAGCGGCATCATCGGAGTTTCCAGCGCCTGGTGGCTGAGCCAGGCGGGCCATGATGTCGTCGTGGTCGATCGCTGCACCGGTCCCGCCCAGGAAACCAGCCTGGCCAACGGCGCGCAGATCTCGGTGTCCTATGCCGAGCCCTGGGCCAATCCGCAGGCGCCTCTCAAGCTGCTGAAATGGATGTTCCAGGACGACGCGCCGCTGCTCTTCCGTCCGCAGCTCGACTGGCGGCAATGGCAATGGGGGCTGGCCTTCCTGCGCGAATGCCTGCCCGGGCGCCTGGCGCCCAACATCCGCGCCATGGTGCGCATGGCCGAGTACAGCCGCGCCACGCTGCGCGGCATGCGCGCCGAGCTGGGCATCCAGTACGACCACCTCGAGCGCGGCATCCTCAATTTCTACCGCGATTCCCGCGAATTCGAGAATTCCCAGCGCGCGGCCGGCCTGATGCGCGACTTCGGCGTCGAGCGGCGCGTGGTGTCCGCCGACGAAGTCATCGCCATCGAGCCCGCGCTGGCGCCGCATCGCCAGACCATCGTGGGCGGCGACTACACGCCCGAAGACGAAAGCGGCGATGTCCATCTTTTCACGGTGGCGCTGGCGGGCCATTGCGAACGCGCGGGAGTCGAATTCCGCTACAACACCCGCGTCACCCGGCTCGTCACGGCGGGCGGCAGCGTCCAGGGCGCGGAAATCATCGGGCCCGACGGACGCTACGGACAGATCCAGGCCGATGCCTACGTGGTCGCGATGGGCAGCTTCAGCCCGTATCTGCTGCGCCCGCTGGGCGTCGCCTGCAACGTGTACCCGGCCAAGGGCTATTCGGCCACCTTCCCGGTGCTGCGGCCGCAGGCCGCGCCCACGGTCAGCCTTACCGACAGCAGCCACAAGGTGGTGTTCTCGCGGCTGGGCGACCGCCTGCGCATGGCGGGCACGGCCGAACTGTCGGGCTATTCCCGCAGCCTCAACACAGGGCGCTGCGAGGCGCTCACGCGCCTGGCGCGCGAACTCTTTCCCGACGCGCTCGATTTCGAGCGCGTCAGCTACTGGTCGGGCCTGCGTCCGTCCACACCTTCTAACGTGCCCATCATCGGGCGCAGCCGGATTCCGAATCTCTATATCAACACGGGACACGGCACGCTGGGCTGGACGATGGGCGTTGGCTCGGGCCGGGCATTGGCCGATCTGCTGAGCGGACGGACGCCCGAACCGGAATTTCCTTTTCTTGGTCTGTGAACCTATGAAGAAATTGCAATTGGCGGGCTTGGCCCGCGCAATGTTCGCCACCCGGCGGGCATGGGTTTTTGGGGCCGCCATGGCAATGGCGGGAGCGGCGCACGCGGCGCCGGTCGAGATCCAGGTCTGGTACACGCTGCCGGACGCCAACAAGGCCGAGTTCGAGAAGCTGGCCAAGCAGTACAACAAGGAGCAGGACCAGGTGCGCGTCAATCTGCGCGCCTTCTCCTCTCCCAAGGATCTCGAAGACGCGACGGTGGCCGCCGTCAAGTCCAAGAAGGCTCCCAACCTGGTGCAGCTTTCCGACAACCATTCGCCGGAAGTGGTGGCGCAGCACAAAGCCATCCTGCCGCTCTACTCGCTGCTCGCCAAGTACCCCATCAAGGACCTGAACTGGTTCGTGCCGGAAACCAGCAGCTTCACCCGCGACAGCAAGGGCCGCATCCTGGCCTTCCCCTGGATGGCCGAAGTGCCGGTGATGTTCTACAACACCGCCGCCTACAAGAAGGCCGGCCTGGATCCCAAGAAGCCGGCGCGCACCTGGACCGAGCTGCAGGGCGAGCTGCTCAAGCTGCGCGACGTGGCCGACATGGACTGCCCCTACGCGTCCAGCGACCAGGTCAGCGTGCACCTGGAGAACCTGGCGCCGGTGAACAACCAGCTCTTCATGACCAACAACAACGGCCTGGCCGCGCCGGCCGGCAAGAAGGCCGCGGCGGCGGGGGCCGCTTCGCTGCAGTTCGACACGCTTTATATGCGCCATGTCTCGCTGATGGCGAGCTGGAAGCGGTCGCTGTTGTTCATGGCGCATTCCGGCGACAACGCCAGCGACAAGCTCTTCGCCAAGGGCGAATGCGCCGTGCTCACCAGCTCGTCCGGCGCCTTCGGCCAGTTCCTGAACACCAAGTCGCTGCAGTTCGGCGTGGCGCCGCTGCCGTACTACGACCAGGTCACCAAGACGCCGGGCCGGCCCTTCGTGAGCGGGGCGGCGCTGTGGGCGCTCGAAGGCCATCCCCAGGCCGAGGAAAAGGCCACCGCGCAATTCCTGGCCTGGCTGTCCAAGCCCGTCATCGCGGCCGAATGGCACCAGCGCACCGGCTACCTGCCGCTGACCGAGGCGGCCTTCCGCGCGTCGGACGTGTCCTTCTATGACCGCGTGCCCGGCGCGCAGTCCGTCGTGGCCTCCATGCGCAGCAATCCCGCGCCCAGCGGCCGCGGCTTCCGCCTGGCCAACTACGACCGCATCGAGCCGGTGCTGAACCGCGAGCTCAACGATGCCTTCGAGGGCAAGACGCCCCCGATGGCCGCGCTGAACAACGCCGCCGCCCAGGCGCGCAGCATCGCCGCCCAGCGTTGATCCGCCGTCCATGCCTGCTTTCCCGACCCGGCTTCTTGCCGGGTTTTTTCTTCCGGGGCCGTCCCAGGCAAAACCCGGCAGGGCGGCAAGCCCGCAGCTTGGGGCATTCTCATCGGCCCCGGCTGTTCCGTGCGGGATGAATTCGTCCGTTCGTACATGTTCGTCTGGCTAGGGCTCCGCGCCTCGGCCACCATGCCGTCCATGCGCTCCGCTCCTGGCGCGCTCCTGTTTGGCGACGAGGCATGGTCCGACTTGTATTCTTCCTGGCCGGCGCGGGAGGGCTGGTTTCCTGCGCGCTGCCCCCCGCGGGGCCGGCGGCGTCCTGGCGCGCCAGTTCCGCGTCGGCGGTCTTTCATTTCGACTGGCGCCTGTCGGGCGACCCGGCCGTTGCGCCCCTGCAGGTTTTCGACGACGGCAGACAGGCATGGCTGCAGTTCGCGCCGGGCCAGCCGCTGCCCGCCATCTTTGGCGCCGACGAGTCGGGCGAGCGCGCGCTGCCGTATGTGGTGCGCACGCCCTATGTGGTCGTCGACGGGCCGTGGCGCCGCCTGAGGTTCCGCGGCGGCCGCCTGGCGGCCGAGGCGCGCCGCGCCGGCGCGGCCCCGGCTTCCCTCCCCGAGATATCCGGGATTCCTGAGTCCGCCGGGCCTCCCGAGGCCGTGGCAGCCGAAGCGGCCGTGCCCACGCCCGCGGCCGCCATTCCGCCCGCCGCGCCCGTCTTCCGGGTCGAGGCCGCCGACGGCACCCTGCGCCAAGCCCTGGGGCGCTGGGCGCTGATCGCGGGCTGGCATTTCCAGCCCCAGCATTGGGCCGTGGATGCCGACATCCCTCTGGCCGGCGAAGCGGAGTTCGGCGGCGATTTCAAATCCGCGGTGCGCGAGCTGCTCGACGCCACGCTCAATGCCGACACGCCCGTGCAGCCCTGCTTCTATTCCAACCGCGTGCTGCGCGTCGTGCCGCTGGCGCAGCCCTGCAGCCGGCATCCGCATGCCGCCGGAGGCCGGGCATGAGACGTGCGGCCATGCTCATGCTGTGCGGCTTGCTGGGCGGCTGCGCCGTTTCGCAACAGGCCGGGCGCATGCGCGACGCGGCGCATCGCAGCGCCGGCGATCTGCTGCAGCGCCAGCGGATTTTCGACGCATCCCTGGCCGACCGCGACGCGCGCCGCGCCGCGCAAGACGTGCCCTTGCCCTGGGTGGCGGGCAAGCCCCGGCCCCTGCCGCGTGCGGTCAGCCTGCCCGCGGCGCTGCGCGAGAACGTGCCCACCACGCTCATGCTTGCCGACGCCGCCGATCTCCCGGTCATCGCGCAGCGCCTGGGCGCGGCGACCGGCATGCCGGTGCGGGTCAGCCCCGAGGCGCTGCTTCCGCTCGAGCTCTTCCTTCCCAGGCTGGCCGAGAACGCCGGGCTCGCCGTGCCGGCTTCGGTGCGCATGGCGCTGCGGGCAGGCTCGTTGCCGCTGGCCGACCTGCTGGACGCCGTGGCGGCGCATTTCGGCGTGCACTGGCGCTATGAGCGCAATGCGCTGGAATTCTTCCGCACCGAAACGCGGGTGTTCGACCTGCGCGCCTTGTCCCTCTCCAGCAAGCTGGACGCGCGCCTCGGGCGCTCGGGCAGCGTCGAAGGCGAGGGCTTCGATCATGCATCCAGTACAACGCTCGCAGGCGGGGAGCGCGATGCCGTCGCCATCGTGCGGGCGCAGATCCTGCCCTTTCTCACCCGCGCGGGCATCGTGGGCGAACACGTTGAGGGCGCGACTTCGCTCGTCGTCACCGATACGCCGCAGGCGCTCGAACGCATCGCGCATTTCCTCGCGCGCGAGAACAAGGCGCTCACGCGGCGCGTGCGCCTGGTGTTCGAGGAAATCACCGTGCTGACGCGGGATTCGGCGTCGGGCGGCATCGACTGGAGCGCCCTGTACGCGGCCGCCGGCGTGGCCGCGCAGGCGGCCGTGCATGCGCCACCCGTGCAAGGCGCCGCGGCGCTGTCGGGCGCGGCAGCCCGCGGTCCGTTCGCCGATTCGCGAGCCGTGGTGTCCGCGCTCAGCACCATGGGCGCCATCGTCCGCCATCGCAAAGTGCCCATGCTCACCCTTAACCGCAGGCCCGTCACGCATGCCATGCGCAATACGTTTTCGTACATCGACCAGGTCCAGAGCACGGCGGTGGCGGCCAGTGCCGCGGGGGGGGGCGCAGGCGGCGCTGCCGGCGGTCTCCATCAGCCAGAAAGAAGAAACCGTGGGCTCTTTCATCACGCTGCTCCCCGACATCCAGGAAGATGGGCAGATCCTGCTGTCCCTGGCCTACGACAACGCCGTTGCCCAGCCGCTCAAGACCATTACCTTCGGCGAGCGCGGCAGCCAGGTGCAGGTGCAGCAGATCGCCATCGACGGCAGCGGCGCGGTCCAGCAGATCGAACTGCGTTCCGGGCAGCCGGTCATCATCTCGGGCTTCGACCAACGCCAGGACGAACACGAAAGGCAGCGGCTCGCACCCGGCCTGCCGCTCGTCGCGGGTGGGCGCGACCGCGTCTCGGCCGACCGGCTCACCACGCTCATCCTCGTCACCGCGCAGGTCGAGGAAGGCTTCTGAGGCCAGCCATGCAGCGATTGCCCGACCTTTCCATACTCGATTGCGCCATCGGCGCCGGCCCCGGCCGTCCGCTGGCCTTCGGCCTGCACTGGATGGCGCTCATCGGCTCCAACGCGCCGGCGCTGGCAAAGGCGCGCGCGCGCCAGCTGCGGGCCACGCATTACGCCCTGGGCGGCGCGCCAGCCGCGGTGGCCGGCTTCGGACGGGCGCGGGCGCGCGCCCGCAAGCGGCAGGCCGCGCAGGCGGCCGCCCTCGTGTTCGCGCAATGCCATCCGCGGGGCGGCCATTGCATCCTGCGCCTGCCCGATGGCCGCTATTGGCTGGCGGCCGCGCGCGACGGCACCGTGCTGTCGGCAGGCGACCGGCTCTATGCGAGCCAGGCGGCGGCCGAATCCGCCCGCGCGCAATTGCTGTCGCAGCGTCCCGATCTCGCCGCCCTCGATCCGGCGGAAGTCTGGACCCGCCTGTGTGCCGGCGGCGACGCGGCCTGCCGCCTCATTCCCGTCCCGTCGCGGTGGAGCGAGCTGCCGTGGACGGTGCGCGTCTTCCTGCTCTGCCTGGCGGCCTCGGCGCTGGGGCCCTGGCTGTGGCATTCATGGAACCGCCCGGCGCCCGAGGATGCCGGCACGCCGGCCGCCGATGCGTCGGCGGGCGATGCGCGCCAGGCCTGGGACGACGCGCTGTCCCAGGCAATGCGGCGGCTTCGTGCGCACGACGGCAGCGAGCCCGGCCGGCTGATTGCCGGGCTGGCGGGCGTTCCGCTGTCGCTCGAAGGCTGGGCGCTGCGGCGCGCGCATTGCGACGCCATGGACGCGCAGTGGCGCTGCTCGGCGTTCTATGCCCGCGCATATCCGTTTGCCACCAACCAGGGGCTGGCCGCCCGCCGGCCTTCCGGCTGGAACCTGTCATTCAACCCGCTCGAAGAAGCCGTTCTCAGTTGGCGCCTGGCGGCGGGGGAACGCCCCTTGTCCGCTATCGCCTTGCCTTCCGGGCATGAGGTCGACATCCGGGTGGCCAGCGTGCTGCAGACGCTGGCGCCCGCGTTTTCGTCCGTGTCCCTGGGGCAGCCCGCCCGCGCGGCGTTCGCGGAAGGCATCGCGCGGCCGGCGGGCGCGCCGGAGCTGCGTGCCCGCACCGTGAGCCTGCACGGGCCGTTGCGCTCGCTCGTGCTCCTGTCGGGCGCATTTTCATCGGCGCGCTGGTCGCGCCTCGTCCTGAATATCCAGCCGCAAGCGCGCGCGGGGCTGGCGAGCAGCATGCTCGCGGCGGAACTCCAGGGAGTCCTTTATGAACACGACTGAATACGCGGGCGGCGCCTGGCCGTCCCTGCGGCAGCGGCCGGCCCGCTATGGGCGGCAGGCCATTCTCGCGGCCGTCCTGGCCGCGCAGGCCGGCGCCGCCAACGGCGAGCCCGCCGCCTGGCCTGAAGCCGAGACGGTCCGCATGCTGCTGCGCGCCGATGCCGCCGCCGCGCTGGCCGGTTGCCAGGCGTCCGGGGCGTGCCCCCGCCAGGGCTTGCCGGAAGCGGCGCCGGCGGCGGCCGAAGACCGGATCCGGCTCGCCGCCATTTACGGCATTGCGCCCCGCCTGCGGGCGGAAGTGCTCATCAACGGAGCCCCGCTGCGCTTCCAGGCCGGCCGCGCGGATCCCGTCGCGGGCGCGGCGGCCGGGTATCGGCTGCTGGGCATGACGGCGGGATGCGTGAGCCTGCTGCACGCAGGGCGATCGCGCCAGGTGTGCCTGGATCTGGCGGAGGGCCGCCCATGACCGTCATCTCTCCCGTCTCCGGCATGGCGCGGGCGGCATCCGTGCCGCGCCTCGAGTCCACCGAAGACATCGCGCGCATGAATCCGCCTTTCCTGCGGGCGCTGGCGCGCGAGTTCGACTTGGCCGCGCTGGCCGGGCGGCTCTGCCCCGTGCTCCTGGAGAGCGGCGAAGTGGCGGTTTTCGCCGTGAGCGAATACGCTGTGGGCGACCAGGCCGACGAAATCGAACGCATGGCGCGCGCCCAGGGATACCGCCTTGCCGATCCTCCCCGGTACATGCTGCCCGCCACGCTGCTCCTCATGGTGGCGCGCGGCCAGCTCGGCGCGCCGGGCCTGGGACGGCAGAGCCGGCTGCGCCAGGCCGAGCGGGCTTCCGCCCTGTCGGCGCTGTTTCTCGATATCGTGCGGGCAGGTGTGCAGCAGGGCGCGAGCGACGTGCACATCAACGTCAGCCCGCGCCGCGAACAATGCGAAATCCGTTACACCATCAACGGCGAGTACCTGAAGTCCGACCGTTTCGAAGGGCTGTCGCACGCCACGCTGCTGGAAGTGCTGGCCGTGGCCTGGATGGACGTGCGCGGCGGCAACGGCGCGGTCTTCGACCCGGCGATCGAACAGCAGGGCCGCATCGCGCTCGAGCTCGACGGTGCCCCGCTGGTGCTGAGGTGGGCCTCGCTGGCCACCGATGCCGGCCCCTCGGTGTGCCTGCGCATCCTGCGCCTGGACGCGAACGCGCATCCGGGCCTGGCGGATCTGGGCTATCTGCCGGAACAGGTTGCCGCGCTGTTGCGCGCCCGCGAGCGCGAAAGCGGCGCCATCGTGCTCGCGGGCGTGGTGGGGTCGGGCAAGTCCACCACCATCGCGACGCTGATGCGGGGCATCGCCGCCAGCCGCAAGGTGATCACGCTCGAAGATCCCGTCGAGTACCTCATCGGCAACGCCTTGCAGAACACGGTCTCGGGCGGCCTGGCCGAGCCGGCGTGGCCGGCCTTCGAGGCCAAGCTGAAGACCATCAAGCGGTCGGCCATGAACGATCTGCTGCTGGGCGAAATCCGCGACCGCGAAACCGGCCGCGCCTTTGCCGACCTGGCAGGCTCCGGCGTCGGGCTCTACACCACGACGCACGCCGGCGCGGCTTTCCTGATACCCGAAAGGCTGGCTTCCGACGCCATCGGCGTGCCGCGCGAATTCCTGGCCACGCCCGGCGTGCTCAAGCTGCTGGTCTACCAGACCCTGCTGCCCACGCTGTGCGCCTCCTGCTCCCGGCCCGCCTCCAGTCTGTGGGGCGCTGCGGAGCGGCGTCGCGCGCCCGAGGCGACGCAGGCCTGGCGGCTGTGGCTTGCCCGTGTCGCGGATGCCTGCGGCCAGGACGTGCCGGCATTGCGAATCCGGAATCCGGAAGGCTGCCCCGCGTGCCGGCGCCCGCAGATGCCGGGCGCCAACGGCGTGCGCGGGCGCAGCGTCGCCGCCGAAATGATCGAGCCGGAGCGTCTCGACGGCTTTTTCGAACTGGTGGCGCGGCGCGACAACGCGGCCCTCGCGCGGCTGGTGCGCGAAGCGAAGCAGGACCTCGGCGCGGGCGCCGTCGCCGCGCTGGACTGCGCCTTGCTCAAGGTAGGGGCGGGCCTGGTGGATCCGCGCGCGCTGGCGCGCCGCTTCGATCTGCCCGACCGCTTGCGCGTGCCCGCCGCCGTGCTGGAATCGGACCATGGCTGAGCGGGCGACTTTTCGGGCGGCTTTTGCGACGCCGGCCGCCCGGGCCCGGCTGCGGGCGGACGCCTGGCGCTTTCGCCCGCGGCGGGCCGACTATTACGAATACCTGGCGGACCTGATCGAAGGCACCCAGGGCCGCAAGACCCTGCGCGACATTCTCGACGACGATGCCCGGCGCTACGGACCGGCTACCGTGCGCGGGCGCCTGTCCGGGCACTGGGCGCGGGCATACGTGGAAGAGGGCGGCGATCTGTCCGCCGCCTGGGCCGGCACCTTGCCGCAGAACGAATGCCAGCTCATTGCCTGCGTCCAGGAAGAGGGCGGCGAGCTGCCGCAGGCGCTGCGGGACCTGGCCCGCGCCGCGCGGCTGGCGGCAAACGCCCGGGCAGAGCTGGCCGCGTCGGTGGCGGCGGGCGCGGCGGCGGCCGTCGTGGCCGTGTGCCTGCTGTGCGCCGTGCCGTTTTTCACCGTTCCCCGGCTGGAGCAGGTGTTCCGGGCGGTGCCGCCCGGCGAGTACGGCGCGTTGACCCGGGCGCTGTTCGGGCTGGCCGCCTGGCTGCGGCAGTGGCTCGCGCTCTGGCTGGTGTGCCTGGCGGGCAGCGCGGCGCTGGCGCTCTGGTCGCTGCCCCATTTCACGCCCGCCTGGCGGCCGCGGCTGGACGATTGGCTCTGGTGGCGGCTCTATCGCGACTTCCAGGCTATCCGCTTTCTGGCCCTGCTGTCGGTGCTGGTGCGGCGGCATGGCGCGGCGGACACTCGGCTGGGGCGCGCGCTGGCCGCACAGGAGCGAGGCGCCAGCGCGTGGCTGGAAGGGCATCTGCGGGCCATGCGCGCCCGGATCGACGCCGGCGAGCAGGGCGCCGGCATCTTCGACACCGGCCTGCTGGACCGCGAAACCTGGTGGTACATGGCCGACATGATGGACGCGCTGGGCCTGGAGGCCGGGCTCGCGCAGGCCCGCAGGCGCGTCGAGGTATTCGTGCTGGCCCGCGTCGGCCGCCAGGCGCGGGCGCTGCGCTGGGCCCTGCTGCTGGCGGCCCTGGCCGCCGTGCTTGCGCTGGCGTTGTGGCACTACGCCGTCATCGACGAGTTGCGCCGCTCCCTCTCCAACTTCTACGCCAGCCAGTAGCGCCGGCCGCGCGTCCGCCGTTCTTCTTTCCCGCCAACCATTCAAAGGAGTCCACCATGCCTCGTCCAGTATCTCCGCGCGCCGCAATGGCGCGGCAGCGCGGCTTTTCCCTGATGGAAGTCTCGATCGTCACCGCCATCGTGCTTCTCATCGCCATCGTCGGCGTGCCCGCGATCGGCGGCTACGTCATCGAGAACAAGGTGCCCAAGGTGGGCGAGGAGATCCAGCGCTTCATCGCCGCCATGAAGGTCAACGCGCAGGGAGCGGGCGTCACGCCCTACCTGGGGCTGGACAACGGCGCGCTGGCCAACGCCTTGCGCGATTCCAGCGTGCTGTCGGTGCAAGGCAGCGGCCCGGCCGCACGCATCGCGCACGGGCTGGGCGGCAGCGGCACGGGGCGCAGCGGGGTGATCGAAGTCGCCGCGGCCGACCTCGGCGGCGGCGGCCAGGGTTCCGCGTTCACCCTCACGTTCACCAACGTAAGCCATGCGGCCTGCCCGGCGCTGGCCTCGGTGCTGCAGCGCGTGTCCGTCGCCATCGCCGTCGACGGCCGCAACGGCCGGCAGATCGTCAAGGATGCCCAGGCCGCTCCGCCCGTGCCGTACCGCGCCGCCCTGGCCCAGGCGCAGTGCGCCTCGGGCGAAACCAACACGTTCGTGTTCACGGCGCGATGAAGCGGGCGGGCTATCGCAGGGCGCGCGCCGGGTCTGCCGCGCGGGCGCGCGGGTTCGCGCTGGCCGAGATGGCACTGGTGCTGGCGCTGGCCATGCTGGCGGCGATCTGGGCGTCCGCGCGGCTGGCGCGCCAGGCCGAAGACGCGGCGGCGCAGGCCGCCGGCCGCTGGTTGGCGCAGGTGCGGCAAGCGGCCGCGCAGATGCTGGAACAGCATTTCGAAACCCTGGAGCCGGGGCAGGGCGCCCCGGGATTCGCCGATGCCGAGGCCCCCACGCTGGCGGAGTTGCGGGCGGCGGGGCTGTTGCCGCAAGGGTTTCCGGACCGTTCCGCCTTGGGGTGGGGCGCGCGCGTGCGCGTCGTGCGCGCGGCCGCTTGCCCGGGCGAGCATTGCCGGCTCGATGCCCTGGTGCATGGCGACCGGCCTCAGCTCAAACCGGGGACGCAAGAAGTGGACGTAGTGGCGATGGCGGGCGTGATGCAGGCCGCCGGCGGATACGGCGGCGCCGTGTGGCCGGAGAGCCCCGCCGAGCTGCGGGGAGCGCTGTTCCGGTTTCCCAATCCGCCGTCGCCGGGCGCGGCGGCCCATCCTCCCGGCACCGTGGCGGCCTGGGCGGGCCTGGCGCGCGCGCAGGCCGGGCGCTACGTCCGCATGCGGGACGCCCGCGATCCCGACCTGCAAGGGGGGCTCTCGGTGGCGGGCTCCGTGTACGCTGGCGGCTTCCTGGTGGTGCAGGGGCGGGCGGCGGCCGGTTCGCGTTGCGGCGAACCCGGGGCCGTGGCGCGAACGGAAACGGGAGCGCTGCTTTCCTGCGCCGGCGGCGTCTGGAATCCGCCCGACGGCGGCTTTGGCGGCGCCTACGCCGTCAGCTATCCGTGGGGCTGCCGGCAGCCCGGAGGGCGCTCCACCGCCAATCCCAGAACCGGCCAGTGTTCCTGCCCGGCCGGCTACACCCCGGTCGTCGTGTCGGCCGGCTTGATCCACTGGGCCGAAACGGAAAGCTGGACCACCGGCTACGTCTGCGTGCGCTGATCCCCCCGCGGTCCGGCTACCCTCTATAATCGGCAATTCGCCTAAATTCTGCTTCATCCACGATGAAATCCTCCGAGATTCGCCAGCAGTTCCTGCAATTCTTCAAGTCCAAGGGACACACCATCGTGCCCTCGTCGTCGCTCGTGCCGGGCAACGACCCGACCCTGCTCTTCACGAATTCGGGCATGGTCCAGTTCAAGGACGTGTTCACGGGCAAGGAAACGCGGTCGTACACGCGCGCCACCTCCGCGCAGCGCAGCGTGCGCGCGGGCGGCAAGCACAACGACCTCGAGAACGTGGGCTACACGGCCCGTCACCATACGTTCTTCGAGATGCTGGGCAATTTCAGCTTCGGCGATTACTTCAAGCGCGAAGCGATCACCTATGCCTGGGAGCTCCTGACGCAGGTCTACAAGCTGCCGGCCGAAAAGCTCTGGGTCACCGTCTACCAGGAAGACGACGAGGCCTACGATATCTGGGCGAAGGACGTGGGCGTGCCGACCGAGCGCATCATCCGCATCGGCGACAACAAGGGCGCGCGCTATGCCTCGGACAATTTCTGGCAGATGGCGGACACCGGCCCTTGCGGTCCCTGCTCGGAAATCTTCTACGACCACGGCCCGGACGTGTGGGGCGGCCCTCCGGGGTCGCCGGAAGAAGACGGCGACCGCTACATCGAAATCTGGAACCTCGTGTTCATGCAGTTCGAGCGCGACGCGGCGGGCAACATGACGCGCCTGCCGCGCCCCTGTGTCGATACCGGCATGGGCCTGGAGCGCATCGCCGCCGTGCTGCAGGGTGTGCACTCCAACTACGAAATCGATCTCTTCCGCAACCTGATCGCCGCCGCCGCCCGCGAAACCGGCGTGAAGAACCTGGAAGACAATTCGCTCAAGGTCATCGCCGACCACATCCGCGCCTGCTCGTTCCTCATCGTGGATGGCGTCATCCCCAGCAACGAGGGCCGCGGCTACGTGCTGCGCCGCATCGTGCGCCGCGCGCTGCGCCATGGCTACAAGCTGGGCCAGACCAAGCCGTTCTTCCACCGCCTGGTGCCCGACCTGGTCGCCGAAATGGGCCAGGCCTATCCCGAGCTCGCCGCCAACGCCGAGCGCGTGGCGCAGGTGCTGAGGCAGGAAGAAGAGCGCTTCGGCGAAACGCTCGAGCACGGCATGCGCATCCTCGACGCCGCCCTGGCCGGCGTGCCCAAGGGCGGCCAGCTCGACGGCGCCACGCTCTTCACGCTGTACGACACCTACGGATTCCCGGTGGACCTCACCGCCGACATCTGCCGCGAACGCGAGGTCGACGTGGACATGCCGGGCTTCGAGGCCGCCATGGAACGCCAGCGCGAACAGGCTCGCGCCGCGGGCAAGTTCAAGATGGCCGAGGGCCTGAGCTACGAAGGCGCCGATACGCGGTTCGAGGGCTACGAGCATCTCGAGCTCGACGGCGTCAAGGTGACGGCGCTGTACGTCGACGGCACGCAGGTGCAGGAAGTGCAGGCCGGCCAGAAGGCCGTGGTCGTGCTCGACGCCACGCCGTTCTATGCGGAATCCGGCGGCCAGGTGGGCGACACCGGCCTGCTCGAGGCCGGCGGCGTGCGTTTCGCCGTGGCCGATACCCTGAAAATCCAGGCCGGCGTGTTCGGCCATCATGGCGTGCTCGAAGCGGGCAGGCTGGCGGTGGGCGATTCGCTGCTCGCCCGGGTGGACGCCGTGCGCCGCGCCCGCACGGTGCGCAACCACTCGGCCACGCACCTGATGCACAAAGCGTTGCGCCAGGTGCTGGGTGCGCACGTCCAGCAGCGCGGTTCGCTGGTGGACCCCGACAAGACCCGCTTCGACTTCGCTCACGACGCGCCGCTCACGGCCGAGCAGATCGCGCGGGTGGAAGCCATCGTCAACGCCGAGATCCTGGCCAACCAGCCCACGGTCGCGCAGATCATGCCCTACGACGACGCGGTCAAGGGCGGCGCCATGGCGCTCTTCGGCGAAAAGTACGGCGACACGGTACGCGTGCTCGACATCGGTTTTTCGCGTGAGCTCTGCGGCGGCACCCACGTGAACCGCACCGGCGACATCGGCTTCTTCAAGATCGTTTCCGAGGGCGGCGTGGCCGCCGGCGTGCGGCGAGTCGAAGCCATCACGGGCGACAACGCACTGGCCTGGGTGCAGAACCAGAACGCGCTGCTCACGCAGGTGGCTGGCCTGGTGCGCAGCACCCCGGCCGACCTGCCGGCCCGCATCGGTCAGATCCAGGATCAGGTCAAGACGCTCGAGAAAGACCTGGAACAGCTGCGCAGCAAGCTTGCCGCCAGCGCCGGCAATGATCTGGCCGCATCCAAGGCGGTCGAGATCAAGGGCGTGAAGGTGCTGGCCGCCGGCATCGGCGACGTGGACCCCAAGGCGCTGCGCGGGATGGTCGACAACCTCAAGGACAAGCTCAAGCCCGCGGTCGTTCTGCTGGCCACCGGCTCCGCCGACGGCAAGATCAGCGTGGTGGGCGGCGTCACGGCCGACCTCACCGACCGCATCAAGGCCGGCGAACTGGTGGGCTTCGTGGCCGGCCAGGTGGGCGGCAAGGGTGGCGGCCGGGCGGACATGGCCATGGGCGGCGGCACCGACGTGGCCGCCTTGCCGGCGGCCATCGCCAGCGTCCGGAAATGGGTGGACGAGCGCCTCTGATGGATACGCAGCACAGCGCCACGCCGGGCGGCGCCGAGGCGCCTGCCTTCGAGCAGGAGGTCGACGCCAGCGGGCTGGCCTGCCCGCTGCCCATCCTGCGCGCCAAGAAGGCGCTTGCGCAGATGCGGAGCGGACAGGTGCTGCGCGTCGTCACCACCGACCGCAACGCCGTCCGCGATTTCCAGGCGTTCTCGCGCCAGACGGGCAACGAGCTGGTGGCCCAGCTCGAAAGCGGTTCGAGCGCCGTGCATTATCTGCGGCGGCGCTAGCGCGCGTGCCGGCGCCGCGCGGGTCAGGAAAAGGCCGGAGCGATCCGGCCTTTTGCATGCGACGCGCGCGTCCTGGATCATTTGTGGATGGCCGCCGCCACGGCCTGCGTGATGGTGAAGTCCACCAGGTCGCCTTCCTTGAGCTGCTGCAGCCTATCCTGCAGCGCGGGGTCCTTGACCTGGATGGTGCGCATCCCGCCTTGCGGACCCTTGAGGGTGACGAGGTTGGCGCTCTTGTTGAGATGCCAGATTTCCGCCGTGATGGTGGTCTGCCGGCCTACCGCTGCGCCGGGTTTGTCGCCGGGGGCGCTGCGGGACGCGCCGGTCTGCGCGCTTATGCCCGTCGCGCCCGAGCCCGCCGGCCGCACGTCCACGGCCACGGATTCGTAGTAATCGAGGCTGAGCGTGTCGCCGACCTGAATCTGCCGGAAGTTGCGGATGTCGGGGCCGGCCTGGACGTCTATCGTATTGCCTCGCTCGCCCTGCAGTGTGATCGTGCGGGTGGCGGGGTCCACCGCGGTGACCTTGCCCGTGGCGGAGGTCAGGGCCGCCCCCACGACGCGGGCCGCCGCGGGCAGCGGCGCGGCCAGCGCGCCCGCCAGCAGGGCGGGCAGCGACAACCGGGCCAGTCGCGTGAAACCGGATTGTTTTTTCTTCATGGTGTTGCTCCCATCGGTCAGGGAAGGGAAAGCGGGGCGCCACGGACAACCCCCCGGAGCCCGCGCACGGAGGAAACACGCATTTCAGGGGGCGTCGCGGCATCGCGCTCCCACGCAACGGCCTGAATTTGTAGAATATCCGGCTGTGGCGGTTTTTGCAGCCGCTTCGTTGGCGGCAAAGCAGGTTCCGAAGCCGGTCCGCGCACGGAAAACCCGCCCTCCGGGCGCCAGCCGCCCCGGCGCGGCGCGGGTTTGCGGCGTGCAAATCGCGTCACGGACAGACATTCGGCGTCGCCATTTGCCAGCAGTCTGGTTTAGATGCTAGAATTTCCCGTTTTTCACAACTAATTCAAGGGATTACCTATGGTGGTGATTCGCCTGGCCCGCGGTGGGTCCAAGAAGCGTCCGTTCTACAACCTGGTGGCCACCGATTCGCGCAACCGTCGCGATGGCCGTTTCATCGAGCGCGTGGGTTTCTACAACCCCGTCGGCAACGAAGGCGCTGAAAACCTGCGCATCTCGCTGGACCGCGTGCAGCACTGGACCAGCAACGGCGCTCAGCTCTCGCCCGCCGTCGAGCGTCTGGTCAAGGAATACTCGGCCAAGGTTTCGGCCGCGGCCTGATTGCGGCCCGGTCGCGACCTAAGCGCGGTCTGAGGGCGCCTTGCCCGGCCCCGTGCCTGGCATTGCCCGATTTCCGCTTCATTCTTGCCGATACGCGCAATACATGTCTGATGCCGCTACTTCCGGCGCGGCGCCCGCGGACTTGGTTGAACTGGGCCGCGTCACCGCGGCCTACGGTATCAGGGGCTGGGTGAAGGTGCAGCCGCATTCGGCCCAGGCCGAAGTGTTGCGCACCGCCTCCCACTGGTGGCTGACTCGCCCTGTGCCTGAATTGGCGCGGGGCGCGGTCGTTTCTGCGCCGGTGTCCTACAAGGTCTTGCAGGCCCGCTCGCAGGGCGCCACCGTGGTCGCCCAGCTCGAGGGCGTGTCCGATCGCAACCAGGCAGAAGCCTTGCGCGGCCTGCTCGTGCAGGCTTCGCGCGGCGCCTTCCCGGCTCCCGAGGAAGACGAATACTACTGGGTCGACCTGATCGGCTGCTCGCTCTGGAGCGATGCCGAGGGCGATCCCGTACTCGTCGGCGTGGTCGACGAAGTGTTCGACAACGGCGCCCATGCCGTGCTCAAGGTGCTGCGCCAGCGCCAGGGGCCCGACGGCCCCGAGCCCATGCTCAATGCCAGGGGAAAATCCATCGAAACGCTGGTGCCGTTCGTGCGCGCCCATATCCACGCCGTGGATCTGGCCGCGCGCCGCATCGACAGCGATTGGCCCATGGATCTCTGATGCGCATCGACGTCGTCACGCTGTTCCCGGAAATGTTCGGGGTCGTGCGCGACCTGGGCGTCACGGGCAGGGCGCATGCGCAGGGCCGCTGGTCGCTGCATGTCTGGAACCCCCGCGATTTCACGCATGACGTGCACCGCACCGTGGACGATCGTCCTTACGGCGGCGGACCCGGCATGGTGATGATGGCCGCTCCGCTCGAGGCCGCCGTCCGGGCGGCCCAGGCGGCTCGCGGCGCGCAGGGCCTCGATCCGGCGCCGGTGGCGCTGCTGGCGCCGGTCGGGCGCCGCTACGACCAGGCGGCCGCGCAATCGCTGGCCGCGAGCACGGGCCTCATCCTCATCTGCGGCCGCTACGAAGGCGTGGACCAGCGCTTCATCGACCGCTGCGTCACGCTCGAAATCTCGCTTGGCGATTTCGTTCTCTCGGGCGGCGAGATCGCGGCGCTGGCCGTCATCGACGCGGCCGTGCGCCTGCTGCCCGGCGTGCTCAACGACGACGAATCCGCCCTGCAGGATTCCTTCAACCCCGCATTGTCCGGGCTGCTGGACAGCCCGCATTACACCCGCCCCGAAGTCTACGAAGGCGAGCCGGTGCCCGCGCCCCTGCTGAGCGGCCACCACGCCAACATCGCGCGCTGGCGGCGCGAGCGCTCGCTGGCCCTCACGGCCGCCCGCCGGCCCGATCTCATCGAGGCCGCGCGCGCGCAAGGCCAGCTGGGCAAGCAGGACGAACGCTTCCTGGCCGAACTCGCAGGCGCGCCGCTGCCCGACGACGATGCCGCGCGCCGCCGCGGCCGCCGCCGCACGCCCAAGCCGGACTGATCCCCTTTTTTTCGCTGCGCATTCGCGCTGGCCGGCACGCGCCCGCCCGGCGCGAACGCGTGCGCGTGCTCGCATTCGCGGCCCGGCCTTCCTAGGGATGGTCCTAGCTTGTGGCAGCCGAACCCGGTTCTTAGCATTGAAAATTCTATGAACGTGAAAATTTCACGATGAAACCTGCCCGATCCCTTCCGGCTTCTTCCCGCGCGGCGGCGTTGCATGCCCAGCCGGGCTCGGCGGTGGATCTCTGGTTGGGGCAGCAGTTGCGGCAGCTGCGCAAGCAGCAGGGACGGCCGCTGGTCGAGGTGGCCACGGCCTGCGGGCTGTCCGTCGGGCTGCTGAGCCAGATCGAGCGCGGCCTGAGTTCGGCCTCGGTCAAGGTGCTGCATGCGCTGGCGCGTGAGTTCGGTGTATCGGTGAATGCGCTGCTGCGCAACGCCGAGCATGCCGAGGACGAGGCGGACGGCAGGGTCGTGCGGGCGGGCGCGCATCGCTCCATCGACCTGGGCGAGAAGGGCATCTTCAAAGAGATGTACACGCCGCCGGCCTGCCGCAGCATGGATCTGTGCCGGGCCGTCATCCAGCCCGGCGGTTCGACCGGCAGCGAGCTTTTCGTGACGGGGCAGGGCGAGCAGATCGGCGTGGTGCTCAAGGGCGCGCTCGAACTCTGGATCGGCGACCGCGTACTGCTGCTGGGCGAAGGCGACAGCTTCTGCTATGCGAGCAGCTCGCCGCGGCGCTGGCGCAATCCTGGCTCGGAAACCACCGAGGTCATCTGGGCCATTTCCAACATCAACTCTTGCGCGGGGGACGACGAAAAGCAGGCGCGCTGAACGCCTGGACCGGCGGGGCGGCAGAGGCGAGCGCCCCGTCTGCGGAGGGCCGTCCGGGCCGGACGGAACACCGGGGTGTGTCGACACGCCCTAGCCACGATGAGGAAACGTCATGAAATTCAAGACTCTGGTTGTCTCGGCATTGGCAGCACTGACCCTGGGCGCGGGCGCGCAGGCCCAGACGGTATTGAAAGTGGGATCCACGCCCACCGGCAGTCCCTTTACCTTTCTCGACACCAAGACCAACAGCATAGAAGGCGTGATGGTCGATATCATCAAGGCGGTGGGCAAGGAAGCCGGCTTCGGCGTGCAGATAGAGCCCATGGCGTTTTCTGCGCTCATCGGTTCGCTGACCTCCAAGCGCATCGACCTCATTTCGGCCGCCATGTTCATCACGCCGGCCCGCCAGCAGGTCGTGAGTTTCTCCGACCCGGTCTATCGCTACGGCGAAGGCTTCATGGTGCCCAAGAGCGACAACAAGGAATACAAGTCCTTCGCCGACATGAAAGGCATGACGGTGGGCGTACAGGTGGGTACGGCGTTCGTCGAGCCCATCCAGAAAAGCGGCGTGTTCAAGGAGGTCAAGCTCTACGACAACCCGCCCGACATGATGCGCGACGCCAACGCGGGCCGCATCCAGGGCGGCTTCATGGACTACCCGATCGCGGCCTACATCATCTCGCAGGGCAACTATCCGAACCTGAAGATGGCCCAGGCGTACCAGCCCACGGTGATGGGCAGCCTCGGCATCGCCGCCCGCAAGGACGACACGGCGCTGCTGGAGCGCGTGAACAAGGCCCTGGCCAAGCTCAAGGCGGACGGCACCATCGACGCCATCCTCAAGAAATGGGGGCTGGGTCCGCAATGAGCGCCGAAGGCGCGCCCGGGCCCGGCGCCCGGTCGCGCGGCCCGCGGCCGGGCGGGGAGCCGGCCGCCCATTCTGCAAACACAGGTTGAACCATGACGGAATTCTTCAAGGACTCGGCGGAGTTCCTGCCCATCCTGCTGCAGGGCGCCAAGCTCACCATCCTGGTGACGCTGGGCTCGCTGGCGCTCTCGACCGTGCTGGGCCTGGTGTGGGCGCTCATGCGCGTGTCCAACGTGCCCTGGCTGGCGAAGTTCAGCGCGGGCCTGATCAATGTGCTGCGCGGCATTCCCATCATCGTCCTGCTGTTCTACATCTACTTCGTCATGCCCGACGTGGGCATCGCCATGACGGCGGTGCAGGCGGCCATCATCGGCCTGGGCGTGGCGTATTCGGCCTACCAGGCCGAGAATTTTCGCGCGGGCATCCAGGCCATAGACCGGGGCCAGATCGAGGCCGCCATGGCCATGGGCATGAGCTGGAGCCTCACCATGCGCCGCGTGGTGCTGCCGCAGGCCGTGAAGATTGTGCTGCCGCCCTACGGCAATATCATGATCATGATGCTCAAGGACTCGTCGCAGGCTTCTACCATCACCGTGGCCGAACTCGCGCTGCAGGGCAAGCTGATCGCCGTGTCCACCTTCAAGAACGCCACCGTGTTCACGCTGGTGGCCCTGATGTATCTCGTGATGTGCATTCCGCTGATCCTGCTGGTGCGCCATCTGGAGAAAAGGAGCGCCGCCAAATGATCGAACTACAGGGAGTCCGCAAGAGTTTCGGCTCGCTCGAAGTGCTCAAGGGCATCGACGCCGAAGTCAGCAAGGGCGAGGTGGTGTGCGTGATCGGGCCCTCGGGCTCGGGCAAGTCCACCATCCTGCGCTGCATCAACGGGCTGGAACGCTACGACGGCGGCCGCATCACGGTGGACGGCCAGCTCGTCGATTGCGACGCGGCTTCCATCGTGTCGATCCGCACGCAGGTCGCCATGGTGTTTCAGCGCTTCAACCTGTTTCCCCATCGCACCGCGCTGGAGAACGTGATCGAGGGCCCGATCTTCGTGAAGAAGGAGCCGCGCGCCCAGGCGGTGGAGCGCGGCCGCGAACTGCTGGCCAGCGTGGGCCTGGCGGACAAGGAAAATGCCCATCCGCCGCAACTGTCCGGCGGACAGCAGCAGCGCGTGGCCATCGCCCGGGCGCTGGCGATGCAGCCCAAGGCCATTCTCTTCGACGAGCCGACCTCGGCGCTGGATCCGGAACTGGTCGGCGACGTGCTGGACGTGATGCGCAAGCTGGCCGAGGCCGGCATGACCATGGTCGTCGTTACCCATGAAATGAGCTTCGCCCGCGAGGTGGCGGACCGCGTCATGTTCTTCGACGGCGGTGTCATGGTGGAGCAGGGCGCCGCCCGCGAAGTGCTGAATCATCCGCAGCATCCCCGGACCCAGGATTTCCTGCGCCGGGTGTTGCATCCCATGTAAGGAAGGACCATGCCGCAAGCGCCATTTCCGCTATCCCCATCGTTGTGGGCCGCCACGGCGGCGGCGCCGCCGCCGACCGAGCGCCTGGCCGAATCCACGCAGGCCGACGTGCTGGTGGTAGGCGGCGGCTACGCCGGGCTGAGCACGGCGCTGCACCTGGCCGAGCGCGGCGTCCGGGTGGTGCTGCTGGAGGCGCGGGAGATCGGCTTCGGCGGCTCGGGCCGCAATGGCGGCCAGGTCATTCCGGGCCTGAAATACGATCCCGATGCGCTGCGTTCCATGTACGGCGCGGAGCGCGGCGAACGCCTGGTCCGCTTTGCCGGCGCGACGGCGGATACGGTGTTCGACCTGATCGAGCGGCACGCCATGGACGTGCCTCGCGTGCGCGCGGGCTGGATCCAGGGCGCCCATACTGCCCGGGCCTTGCGGATCGCGCATGGCCGGGCCGCGCAGTGGGCCAGGCTCGGCGCCGACGTCCAGCCGCTGGACCGCGTGCAGACGGCGCGGCTGATCGGCACCGACCGCTACCTGGGCGGCTGGGTGGATCGCCGCGCCGGCGCCATCCAGCCGCTGAGCTATGCGCGCGGACTGGCGCGCGCCGCGCTGAGCGCGGGCGCCATCGTTCATACCGGCACGCCCGTGGAAAGCCTCAGGCGCGCGGGCGGCAAGTGGACCGCGGCCACCGCCCTGGGGCCCAGCGTCACGGCCGATCGCGTGGTGATGTGCACCAACGCCTACGGCGGCGACCTGCTGCCAGGATTGAAGGAATCGATCATCGACGCCAACACCTTCCAGGTGGCCACCGCGCCGCTGCCGGAGGCGGTGCGCGCCGGTATCTTCCCCGAAGGGCACGTCACTTCCGACACGCGCAACCTGCTGCTGTATTTCCGGCTGGACCACCAGGGCCGGCTGCTGATGGGCGGGCGCGGCCCTTTCCGCGAGCCCAAGGGGCAGGGGGACTGGGCGCATCTGGAGCGCGTGATGCTGAAACTGTTTCCGCAGGTCGCGGGCACGCCGTTCGAATACCGCTGGTGCGGCCGGGTCGCCGTCACCCGCGACTATCTTCCGCACCTGCACGAGCCCGAACCTGGCCTGTTGGTGGACATCGGCTGCCAGGGGCGCGGCGTGGGCCTGCAGACCAGCATGGGCCGGGCCATGGCGGAGTACGTGGCCACGGGCGACGCGAATGCCTTGCCGGTGCCGCTCTCGCCGGTGGTGCCGTTCCCGCTGTACGGCCTGCGGCGCCTGTACGTGAACGGGGTCGTGACCTGGTACCGGATGACGGACGGCGGGGTGTAACGAGCCCCACGCTGCAACGGGAGATCGGATGGGAGAGTGGCTTCGGCAGGAGCGCGAGCGCGTCCTGCGCGAGCAGCAGGAAACAGCGCCGGATGTGCGGCTGCGGCCGGCTCAGGCTCCGCCGCCGGATCTTCCGCCGCAGGACGAAACGCCATGCTTTCCGATTGAACGCATCCGGCTTGACGGCGAGGACGCCCATCGGTTCCTCTGGTCGCTGAAAGCCGCCAACCCGAGGAATGACCCCGCCAGCGACATCAAGAACCACGCCGAGTACAAGGCCAGTAGCGTCAGCCTCGGTGGCGGCTGCAGCGTCGGCAATGGTGGCATGAAGGAAATCGGCCGCTATGGCGATGGCCTGGGCGCCGGTGGCGCAGGAGTGGACATACTTCCGTCGGCCGGGGCGGCGCGTCCATGGGCATCACCGCCAACGCCAGCCGCGGCAAGGGCAAGGGCGAAGGCGGTGACGTCACCTGGACCAACACGCACGTCAGCGCCGGCAACCGCCCGACCCTGGAATCCGGTGGCGGCACCAACCTGCGCGGCGCCATCGCCAGCGGCAAGCGGGTCGTGGCCGACGTAGGCGGCAACCTCAGCATCGAGAGCCTGCAGGACGCCAGCACCTTCAAGAGCAAGGACAGCAATGTCGGCGGCAGCGTCACGGCGGGAGCCGGCTTCTCGGCCAGCGCCAATGCCGGCAAGCAGAAAATCGACAGCGACTGCGCCAGCGTCACCGGGCAATCCCGCACCGAAGCGGGCGACGGCGGCGTCCAGATAGAGGTCAAGGGCAACACCGATCTCAAGGGCGCCTCCATCACCCCGCCCGAGCAGGCGGTGAAGGGCGGTCTCAACACGCTGATGTTGGAATCATCCTTAAATAAAAAACCCCTCGATGAAAATCGAGGGGTTTGCGGCCGGGGGGGGGCGAGCCGAGGTCAGTCGCCCAGCTTGATGCGCTGTTCGCGCACCTTCTGCAGGGTTTCGCCGAACTGCGCCACGCGCGCCTTTTCCTGCGCGACCACGGCCGCCGGCGCGCGCTCGACGAAGCTGGCATTCGACAGCTTGCCGTTGGCCTTGGCCATTTCGCCTTCCAGGCGGGCGATTTCCTTGTCCAGGCGGGCGCGCTCGGCCGCCACGTCGATTTCCACGCGCAGCATGAGGCGGCTGCCGCCCACGACCTGCACCGGCGCGCCGGCATCGGGCAGGCTGCCCAGCACTTCCACTTCGGAGAGCTTGGCCAGCGCGGCCAGGTAGGGCGCATTGCGTTTGAGCACCGGCGCGTCGCCCTGGGCGCAGAGCGGCACCTTCTGGGCCGGCGAGAGGTTCATCTCGCCGCGCAGCGCGCGCACCGCTTCCACCTGGGCCTTGAGTTCGTCCACCTCGGCTTCCGCGGCGGCGTCCACGGCCTGCGGATTGGGCTGCGGATAGGGCTGCACGCTCACGCTGTCGGCCACGCCGGGCTGGCGCTTGCCGGCCGCCACCGACACCTTCTGCCACAGCTCTTCGGTGATGAACGGGATGATGGGGTGGGCCAGGCGCAGCACCGCCTCCAGCACGCGGATCAGCGTGCGGCGGGTTCCCAGCTGCTGGGCCGGCGTGCCGGTCTGGATCTGCACCTTGGCCAGTTCCAGGTACCAGTCGCAGTACTCGTCCCACACGTAGCGGTACAGCGCGTTGGCGATGTTGTCGAAGCGGTAGTCGGCAAAGCCGCGCGCCACCTCGGCTTCCAGCGCCTGCAGCTGGCTGACGATCCAGCGGTCCACGAACGACAGCTCGCCCGCGTCGGGGCCGGTGAGGTCGTGGCCCTCGGTGTTCATCAGCACGAACCGCGTGGCGTTCCAGAGCTTGTTGCAGAAGTTGCGGTAGCCCTCGCAGCGCTTGAGGTCGAAGTTGATGTTGCGGCCCAGCGTGGCGTAGGCCGCCATCGTGAAGCGCAGCGCGTCGGTGCCGAAGGCGGGGATGCCGTCGGGGTACTGGCGGCGCGTGGTCTTTTCGATGGCGCCGGCCTGCTTGGGGTTCATGAGGCCGTAGGTGCGCTTGGCCACCAGGCCTTCGAGGTCGATGCCGTCGATGAGGTCCACGGGGTCCAGCGTGTTGCCCTTGGACTTGCTCATCTTCTGGCCGTCCGCGTCGCGGATGAGGCCGTGCACGTACACGTGCTTGAACGGGATCTGGCCGGTGAGGTGGGTGGTGAGCATGACCATGCGGGCCACCCAGAAGAAGATGATGTCAAAGCCCGTGACCAGCACGCTGGACGGCAGGTAGCGCTGCAGGTCGGGCGTGTTCTCGGGCCAGCCCAGCGTGGTGAAGGGCACCAGGCCCGAGGAGAACCAGGTGTCGAGCACGTCGGGGTCGCGCTTGAGCTCGCCCGTCACGCCGGCGGCGCGGGCCTGCGCGGCGGCCTCGGCCTCGTCGTGCGCGACGAACACCTGGCCGTCTTCCGAATACCAGGCCGGGATCTGGTGGCCCCACCAGAGCTGGCGCGAGATGCACCAGTCCTGGATGTTGTTCAGCCACTGGTTGTAGATGGTGGTCCAGTTCTCGGGGAAGAACTTGACGCGGCCGTCGGCCACCACGTCGAGCGCGACCTGGGTGATGCTCTTGCCCGGGTGGAGCGTGCCCTCGGGGGCGGGCTTGCTCATGGCCACGAACCACTGGTCGGTCAGCATGGGCTCCAGCACCACGCCGGTGCGGTCGCCCTTGGGCTGCATCATCTTGTGCGGCTCGACCTTCACCAGGTAGCCCTCGGCCTCCAGCTGCGCCACCACGGCCTTGCGGGCCTCGTAGCGCTCCATGCCCTGGAACTGCTTGGGCGCATTTTCGTTGATGTGCGCGTCCAGCGTGAAGATCACGATGAGAGGCAGGTCGTGGCGCAGCGCGCAGGCGTAGTCGTTGAAGTCGTGCGCGCCGGTGATCTTCACGCAGCCCGTGCCGAATTCCGGATCGACGAAATCGTCGGCGATGATGGGGATGTTGCGGTCGCACAGCGGCAGCTCGACCTCCTTGCCGATCAGGTGCCGGTAGCGCGGGTCGTCGGGGTGCACGCACACCGCGCCGTCGGCCAGCATGGTCTCGGGGCGGGTGGTGGCGATGGTCATGCCGCGCAGCGTGACGGTCTGGCCGTTCTTGTCGACGATGGTTTGCGGGCCGTCGGCGAAGGGATACACGATGTGCCACATGTGGCCGTCCGTTTCCTCGGACACGACTTCCAGGTCGGACACGGCGGTGAGCAGCTTGGGGTCCCAGTTCACCAGACGCTTGCCGCGATAGATCAGTCCCTGTTTGTAGAGGCGCACGAAGGTTTCGACCACGCCGCGCGACATGCGCTCGTCCATGGTGAAGTATTCGCGCGGCCAGTCGGCCGAGGCGCCCAGCCTGCGCACCTGCCCGGTAATGGTGCTGCCCGACTTTTCCTTCCATTCCCAGACCTTTTCCACGAACTTCTCGCGGCCCAGGTCGTGGCGCGAAACCTTTTGCGCGTCGAGCTGTCTTTCCACCACGATCTGCGTGGCGATGCCGGCGTGGTCGGTGCCGGGGATGAATACCGTGTCGTCGCCCAGCATGCGGTGGTAGCGCACCAGTCCGTCCATGATGGTCTGATTGAACGCATGCCCCATGTGCAGCGTGCCGGTCACGTTGGGCGGCGGGAACTGGATTACGTAGGGTTGAGGGTCGGTCCCTGTTTTTACGTGCTGGCCCGCCGCGAAATAGCCGCGCTTTTCCCACTCGGCGTACCAGCGGGATTCGAGGTCGGCGGGTTCAAAGCTCTTGGGCAGTTCCGGGGTTTCGTTCGCGCCTTGGGCGGCGCTCGGCGTAGCGGCTTGGGTCATTACTGGATTTCCGGGTGCAGACAGGGCGCCCGGCGGACAGCGCCGGGCAAGCAAACCGCTCATTTTAAGATGTAATGAGGTCTTCCTGCCGTGCTAGAATGCCGGGTTACTGTAAACCTTTTAGAAGTCCCTGAATTCATTGAGGATTCACCGCGGGAAGGCAGGCCGGGATCACATGCCGGCAGCCCCGGGGAGCGGCGATGCACACGCCCTCCGGCAGCATGTTCCTTTTCCGCAGGCGCCGGGACCCTTCAGGTGGGCAGTGCCGAATCCTGCCTGGCCCGAGGCCCGGCGGATGCGGGCGCGAGGCGCCCCGCATCCGTTCTGCGCCGATGGCGCAGCGGCGCTCGAAGGGTGGCTCCGACCAGCGCAAGGCCGCGCCAGGCAATTAATCAGTAGAAACCGCTATCCGGAGTTCTTTTCATGTCCATCCAACGCACTCTCTCGATCATCAAGCCCGACGCCGTCGCCAAGAACGTCATCGGCCAGATCGTCAGCCGCTTCGAGCAGGCCGGCCTGAAGGTCATCGCCGCCCGCATGCTGCAGCTCTCGCGCACCGACGCCGAGCGCTTCTATGCCGTGCACAAGGAGCGTCCCTTCTTCAAGGACCTGGTCGACTTCATGGTCTCGGGCCCCGTCTTCGTGCAAGTGCTCGAAGGCGAAGACGCCATCCAGAAGAACCGCGACCTGATGGGCGCCACCGACCCCAAGAAGGCCGCCCCGGGCACCATCCGCGCCGACTTCGCCGACAGCATCGACGCCAACGCCGTGCACGGTTCCGACGCCCCGGAAACGGCCGCCGTCGAGGTTGCCTTCTTCTTCCCCGAAATCAACATCCACACCCGTTGATTTCCGGGCAGGCGTCAACGTTTCTTCTATAGTCTGGTCATGGAATCCGCCGATCGAATCAACCTGCTGGGCCTGGACGGCCCCGCGCTGGCCGAGCTGGTCGGGCAGTGGGGCGGCAAGCCGTTCCGCGCCCGGCAGCTGCAGCGCTGGGTGCACCAGCGCGGCGCCGATTCGTTCGACGCCATGACCGACCTGGCCCGCGACTTCCGCGGCCAGCTCGCGGAGCGTTGCCGCATCGAGGCGCTGCCGGTCAACATCGAGCAGCGCTCCTCCGACGGCACCCGCAAGTGGCTGTTCGACGTGGGGCAGGGCAATGCCATCGAAACCGTCTTCATTCCCGAAGACGATCGCGGCACCCTGTGCGTTTCCAGCCAGGCGGGCTGCGTGGTGAACTGCCGGTTCTGCTCCACCGGCCACCAGGGTTTCAACCGCAACCTCAAGACGAGCGAGATCATCGGCCAGCTCTGGTGGGCCAAGCGCGTGCTGGAGGCAGACATCGGCGCCGCGCGCCTGCCTTCGGCCAAGGCGGGCGAAGACACGCGCGTCATCAGCAACGTCGTGATGATGGGCATGGGCGAGCCCCTGCTCAACTACGACCAGGTCGTGCCGGCGCTGCGCCTCATGCTGGACGACAACGCCTACGGGCTGTCGCGCCGCCGGGTCACCGTGTCGACTTCCGGCGTGGTTCCCATGATGGACCGCCTGTCCCAGGACTGTCCCGTGGCGCTGGCGGTGTCGCTGCACGCGCCCAACGACGCGCTGCGCGACGAGCTCGTGCCGCTGAACCGTAAACACCCGCTGAATTCGCTGCTGGATGCCTGCAACCGCTACCTGGAGCATGCGCCGCGCGACTTCATCACTTTCGAATACTGCATGCTGGACGGCATCAACGATACCGACCAGCACGCCCGGGAACTGATTCAGGTGGCGCGCCAGGTGCGCTGCAAGCTGAACCTGATTCCCTTCAATCCCTTCCCCGCTTCGGGCCTGAAGCGTTCGCCGTCCGCGCGCGTGAAAGTGTTCGCGCAGCGCCTGATGGACGCGGGCATCGTCACCACGGTGCGCAAGACCCGTGGCGACGACATCGACGCGGCCTGTGGCCAGCTCGCCGGCGAGGTGCGCGACCGCACCCGCATTACCGAGCGCAATGCCGCGCGAGCCCGGGCCATTCCGATCAAACAGGTGCATGCATGACGCAGGAGTACGCTTCCGCGGTTTCCGAATCGCCCGTCGGCGGCCCGGGCAATGTGGGCGGCGCGTTGCGCGAATTGCGCAAGGCCAGGGGGTGGTCGCTGGACGAGGTTTCCAGCCGCATCAAATTCTCCACCAAGCAGATCGACGCGCTCGAGGAAGAGCGCTGGTCCGACCTGCCCACCGGCGTGTCCCTGCGCGGCCTGATCCGCAATTACGCGCGCCTGCTGGGCGCCGACGCCGAGGCCATCGTCGAGTCGCTGGACCCCAAAGTCCGCGTCACCGGCCCGCTGCGCCGCAGCCCCGGCTCGCTCGATTCCGCGCACAGCATCGGCGCCGCGCCCATGGAAGACGAACGTGCTTCCTCCACGTCCTGGGGCTGGCTGCTGGCCATCGTGCTGGTGCTGGCCGCCGGCCTGGCCTACGCGTTCTGGCAGGGCTGGCTGCCGCAGCACTGGCTGGCCTTCGATTGGCTTCCCAAGCTGTCCAAGTAAACCGGGTTACCCCGATGCAAGATTCTTCTCTGCCTTGCCAGGATGCGCCGCCGCCCCCCGTGGGGCCGGCGCCGCGGCGTCCCACCCGCCAGGTGGCCGTGAAGTGGGGCAATCGTGTCGTCACCCTGGGCGGCGACGCGCCGGTGGTGGTCCAGTCCATGACCAACACCGACACCGCCGACGCCATCGCCACCGCCATCCAGGTGAAAGAGCTGGCGCAGGCCGGTTCCGAACTGGTGCGCATCACCGTGAACACGCCGGAGGCCGCCCGCGAAGTGGCCGCGATCCGCGAGCAGCTCGATCGCATGGGGATCGACGTGCCGCTGGTGGGCGACTTCCACTACAACGGCCACAAGCTGCTCACGCAGTTCCCCGAGTGCGCGCAGGCCCTGTCCAAATACCGCATCAACCCCGGCAACATGGGCGGGGGCAAGCGCCGCGACGACAACTTCGCGCAGATGATCGAGGTCGCCTGCCGCTACGACAAGCCGGTGCGCATCGGCGTCAACTGGGGCAGCCTCGATCACGAGCTCATGGCGCGCAAAATGGATGAGAACAGCCGCCGCGCCCAGCCCTGGGAAGCCCAGGCCGTCATGCGCGACGCGCTGGTGGTTTCGGCCATCAGCAACGCCCGGCGCGCCGAAGCGCTCGGCCTGCGCCGCGACGCCATCGTGCTGTCGTGCAAGGTGAGCCACGTGCAGGACCTCATCGCCGTCTACCGCGACCTCTCCGCCCGCTGCGACTATCCGCTGCACCTGGGCCTGACCGAGGCCGGCATGGGCAGCAAGGGCATCGTGGCCTCCACCGCCGCGCTGGCCGTGCTGCTGCAGCAGGGCATCGGCGACACGATCCGCATCTCGCTCACCCCCGAGCCCGGCGGCGACCGCAGCCGCGAGGCCGTGGTGGCGCAGGAAATCCTCCAGACCATGGGCCTGCGCGCCTTCACGCCCATGGTGGTGGCCTGCCCGGGCTGCGGCCGCACCAGCAGCACGTTCTTCCAGGAGCTGGCCGACAGCATCCAGTCCTACCTGCGCCGGCAGATGCCGGTGTGGCGCGCCCGGTATCCCGGCGTCGAAACCATGAACGTGGCGGTCATGGGCTGTGTGGTCAACGGGCCAGGCGAAAGCCGCCACGCGGACATCGGCATCAGCCTGCCGGGCACGGGCGAAGTGCCCGCCGCGCCGGTGTTCGTGGACGGCGAGCGCACTGTCACCCTGAAGGGCGACCGCATCGCCGAGGAATTCCAGGCCATCGTCGAAGATTACGTCGCGCGCCGCTACGGCGCGTCCGCCTCTCATTGAAAAGCAAGGGTGTGGCCGCCTGCGCGCCCCGGCGCGGCGGGCGGCACGATAAAGCACGAAAAAGATGAGTCAAGCTTTCCAGAAAGTCGCCGCCATACGCGGCATGAACGACCTGCTGCCGGGGGCGAGCGCCCGCTGGGAGCAATTCGAGGATATCGTCCGCGGGTGGCTGCGCAGCTATGGCTACCGCAACGTGCGCACGCCCGTGCTCGAGCATACGCGCCTGTTCGCGCGCGGCATCGGCGAAGTGACCGACATCGTCGAAAAAGAGATGTACACCTTCACCGACGCGCTCAACGGCGATTCGCTCACCATGCGCCCCGAAATGACCGCGGGCATCGTGCGCGCCGCCATCGAGCACAACCTGCTCTACGACCGCCCGCAGCGCGTCTATTCCATCGGCCCCGTGTTCCGCCACGAGCGCCCGCAGCGCGGCCGCTACCGCCAGTTCCATCAGATCGACGTCGAGGCGCTGGGCTTCGCCGGCCCGGACGTGGATGCCGAGCTGATCGTCATGCTGGCCCGCCTGTGGAAGCTGCTGGACCTGACCGACGTGCGCCTCGAGCTGAATTCGCTGGGCCAGCCGGCCGAGCGCGCCGCGCACCGCGCCGCGCTGATCGAGCACCTGGAAAAGCACCGCGGCATCCTCGACGAAGACGGCCAGCGCCGCATGTACACCAACCCGCTGCGCGTGCTGGACACCAAGAACCCCGCCATGCAGGAAATGGCCGACAGCGCGCCGCGCCTGTTCGACTTCCTGGGCGAGGAGTCGCGGGCGCACTTCGACGGCGTATGCCAGCGGCTGGCCGATGCCGGCATCGAATACCGCCTCAACCCGCGCCTGGTGCGCGGGCTCGACTACTACAACCTCACGGTTTTCGAGTGGGTGACCGACCGCCTGGGCGCGCAGGGCACCGTCTGCGGCGGCGGCCGCTACGACGGGCTCATCGAGCTGCTGGGCGGCAAGCCGGCTCCCGCGGTGGGTTTCGCCATCGGCATGGAGCGCCTGCTCGACCTCTGGGAGCAGAGCGTGGCGCTGGAGGCGCCCGCCGAGTGCGACGTGTATGTCGTGCACCAGGGCGAGGACGCCCAGCGGCTGGCCGCGCGTGTGGGCGAAGACCTGCGCGACGCAGGATTTGCCGTGGTGGTCCACGCCGGTCCGGCCAGCTTCAAGTCCCAATTCAAGCGCGCCGATGCCAGCGGAGCGCAGGTTGCGGTTATTCTTGGCGCCGATGAAGTGGCGGCCCGGGCCGCCAGCATCAAGTTCCTGCGCGCCGGCGCGCAGGGCGAGGCGCCGCAGCGGCAGGTGCCGCTGGCGGAGCTGGCCGAAGCATTGAAACTCAAGGGTTAGCATGGCATACGATCTCGAAGAACAGGAAAAACTCGACGCAATCAAGGCCTGGTGGGCGCGCTACGGCACGCTGATAGCGACGCTGGTTGCCGTCGTGGCCCTGGCCTGGGGCGGATGGTGGGGCTGGAAGGCCTATGAGTCGCACCGCGCCAACCAGGCCATGGGCTATTTCGAGGCGCTGGAAGACGCCGCCCGGCTGGGCGGCTCGGATTCCGCCGTGCGCATCAAGGCCGCCGCCGCCACCTTGCGCGAAGACTATGCCGCCACCGGCTATGCCGCGCGCGGCGCCCTGGTCGCCGCCCAGGCCCTGCAGGCCCAGGACGACGCGGCCGGCGCGCGCGAACAGCTCGAATGGCTGGCCGCGCAAAAGAAAAACCCCTCCATGCAGGCTGTGGCACGGCTGCGCCTGGCGGGGCTGCTGCTCGACCAGAAGCAGTACGACGCCGCGCTCGCGCAACTCGAGAACGCGCCGCCCGCTTTCGCCGCCTTGTTCGCCGACCGCCGCGGCGATGTTCTCGCGGCCCAGGGCAAGCGGGAAGAAGCGCGCGCCGCCTGGCGGAGCGCCATCGATGGACTGGGTAAGAACAATCCGCTTACCCAGGTTGTGCAACTCAAATTGGATGCCCTGAGCGGAGCCTGACTGTATGCGTAAATTCGCCCCCCGCCGCATGTGGCGCGGCGCCCTGTGCGTGGCGGGCCTGTTGGCCCTGAGCGGCTGCGGCCTGTTTTCCAGCGACGACGCGCGCTACGAGCCCGCGCCCCTCACCGAATACAAGGCCGGCATGTCGGTGCGCCAGATCTGGTCCACGTCGGTGGGCAGCGGCTCGGGCCTGGGCTTTGCGCCCACCGTCGTCAACAACGCCGTCTACGCGGCCACCCCCGACGGTTCCGTGGGCAAGTTCGACCTGCAGAGCGGGCGCCCCATCTGGAAGATCGACGCCGACACCAAGCTGTCGGCCGGCGCCGGCAGCGATGGCTCCACCACCGCCGTGGCCTCGCCCAACGGCGACGTGATCGCCTTCGACGACACCGGCAAGCAGAAGTGGAAGGCGCGCGCCACCAGCGACGTGTCGGTGCCGCCGCTGGTGGGCTACGGCCTGGTCGTGGTGCGCAGCGGCGACTACCGCATCCAGGCGTTCGACGCCCGCACCGGCGAGCGCGTCTGGAACGTGCAGCGTCCGGGCCCGGCGCTGGCGCTGCGCAGCGTGTCGCAGATGCTGATGGCCGAGGGCCTGGTCATCACCGGCCTGCCCGGCGGCAAGATGCTCGCCATCGCGGCCAACAGCGGCAACGTGCAGTGGGAAGGCACCGTGGCCACGCCGCGCGGCGCCAGCGACCTGGAGCGCCTGACCGACGTGGTCGGCGTGCCCCGCATCGCGGGCAACCTGCTCTGCGCCGTGGCCTACCAGGGCCGCATCGTCTGCTTCGACGTCACTGCCGGCGGCCGCCCGCTGTGGGCCAAGGACTTCTCCAGCGTCAGCGGCCTCACGCTGGACGACCGTTTCGCCTACTCGGCCGACCAGAACAGCGTGGTGCATGCCTTCGCGCTGGACAACGGCGGCAACGTCTGGAAGCAGGGCGCGCTGAAAAACCGCCAACTGACCGTGCCGGCGCTGCTGGGCGGCGCGCTGGCCGTGGGCGACCTCGACGGCTACGTCCACTTCCTGTCGCGCAGCGACGGCAGCCTGATGGCCCGCCTGTCGGTCGGCGGCGGCGCCGTGGTCTCGCCCCCGCAAACCACGTCCCAAGGCGTGCTGGTCCAGACGGGCAACGGCAATCTCGTCCTGATCGGCACCAACTGAAACCCAATCGAAACCAACTTCCAACCGTGTCCTTCAAGCCTGTCGTTGCCCTGGTCGGCCGCCCCAATGTGGGGAAATCGACCCTCTTCAACCGCCTGACGCGATCGCGCGCCGCGCTGGTGGCCGACTATTCCGGCCTGACCCGCGACCGCCATTACGGCGAGGGCAGGGTGGGCGAGATTCCCTTCATCGTCATCGACACAGGCGGGTTCGAGCCCGTGGCCAAGGACGGCATCCTGCTGGAAATGGCCCGCCAGACCCGGCAGGCCATCGCCGAGGCCGACGTGGTGGTGTTCCTGGTGGACGCGCGCGCCGGCCTCAACGCGCACGACCACGAAATCGCCCAGCTCCTGCGCAAGTCGGGCCAGCAGCGCGTGCTGCTGGCGGTGAACAAGGCCGAGGGCATGGGCTCGGGCAGCGCCGTGGCCGAATTCCACGAGCTGGGCCTGGGCCAGCCCTATCCCATCTCGGCCGCGCACGGCGACGGCATCGTCGACCTGATCGAGCTCGCGCTCAAGGACCTGGCGCCGCCGCCAGAGCCCGAAGACGCGGCCGAGGAAGGCCCGCACGACCACCGCATCAAGCTGGCCATCGTGGGGCGCCCCAACGTGGGCAAGTCAACCCTCATCAACACGCTCCTGGGCGAGGAGCGCGTCATCGCGTTCGACATGCCGGGCACCACGCGCGACGCCATCGAGATCGATTTCGAGCGCGACGGCCGCAAGTACACGCTCATCGACACGGCCGGCCTGCGCAAGCGCGGCAAGGTTTTCGAGGCGGTCGAGAAGTTCTCGGTCATCAAGACCCTGCAGGCCATCGAGGCCAGCAACGTGGTGCTGCTCATGCTGGATGCGCAGTCCGAGATTTCCGAGCAGGATGCGCACATCGCCGGCTTCGTGCTCGAAACCGGCCGCGCGGTGGTGGTCGCCATCAACAAATGGGACGGCCTGGACGCCGAACAGAAAGAGCGCATCGAGCGCGAATTCCAGCGCAAGCTGCGCTTCCTGTCGTTTGCCCGCATGCACACCATTTCCGCGCTGCGGGGGCAGGGTATCAAGCCGCTTCTGAAATCCATCAACGCGGCGCACGCCGCGGCGTTCGCCAAGCTTTCCACGCCCAAGCTCACGCGCGCCCTGCAGGCCGCGGTGGAACAGCAGCCGCCGCCGCGCAAGGGCATTTTCCGGCCCAAGATGCGCTATGCGCACCAGGGCGGGCAGAATCCGCCGCTGGTGGTCATACACGGCAATGCGCTGGACGCCATACCCGAGTCGTACCGGCGCTACCTGGAGACGCGTTTCCGCAACGAGTTCGATCTGGCCGGCACGCCGCTGCGCATCGAATTCAAGTCTTCGCACAATCCCTACAAGCAGGAAAACTGAATCATGAGCCGCTTCTGGAGTCCCGTCGTGGGGACGCTCAGTCCGTATGTGCCGGGCGAGCAGCCCAGGCTTCAGAACCTGGTCAAGCTCAACACCAACGAGCATCCATACGGCCCTTCGCCGCGGGTGCTCGAGGCGCTGCGCGCGGCCTGCGACGACACGCTCAAGCTGTATCCCGACCCCTCGTCCGAACGGCTGCGCCAGGCCATCGCCGGCACGGTGGGCGTGGACGCCGGCCAGGTATTCGTGGGCAACGGTTCCGACGAGGTGCTGGCCCACGCCTTCCTGGCGCTGCTCAAGCATGAGCGGCCGCTGCGCTTTCCGGACATCACCTACAGTTTCTATCCGGTCTACTGCGGCCTGTATGGCATCGACTACGAGACGGCGCCGCTCACGGCCGACTTCCGCATCGACGTCGAAGACTACCTCCCGGCCCGCGGCGGGCCGGCGGGCGCCATCATCTTCCCGAACCCCAACGCACCCACCGGCCGCGCGCTGGGCCTGGCCGACATCGAACGCATCGTGGCGGGCAACCCCGACGCGGTGGTCGTGGTGGACGAAGCCTATGTGGACTTCGGCGCCGAATCGGCGATTCCGCTCGTGGCCCGCTACGACAACCTCCTGGTGGTGCAGACCCTCTCCAAGTCGCGTTCGCTGGCCGGCCTGCGCGTCGGCTTCGCCGTGGGCAGCCGCGAACTCATCGACGGCCTGGAGCGCGTGAAGAACAGCTTCAACTCCTATCCCATCGACCGGCTGGCCAGCGCGGGCGCCGTGGCGGCGCTCGAAGACCGCGAGTATTTCGAGGAAACGCGCGCCCGGGTCATCCGCACCCGCGAGGCCATGACGGCGGGCCTGCGGGCGCTGGGATTCGAGGTGCTGCCTTCGGCCGCCAACTTCGTGTTCGCCCGGCATCCCGCGCGCGACGCGGCCGCGCTGGCGGCCTCGCTGCGCGAGCGCGGCATCATCGTGCGCCACTTCCGCCAGCCGCGCATCGAGCAGTTCCTGCGCATCACGGTGGGCACCGACGCGCAGAGCGATCTGCTGCTGGCCGCCCTGGGCGAAATCACCGGAAGCTGAGCCGCCGCCGGCCGCTCATGCGGCCGCCCGGCGCGCTGGGCGGGCCCGGAAAACTCTGGTGTCATTTTTTGCATGGCGCACAAGTGGCACGGCCCGGGAAAACCCTGTAGAGTAGATGTTTCGGCGCACCCCACCATTTCAGACGTGCGCCATCACTTAAATAACAAATGGAGCCTGGCCAATGAGCAATAAAGGGCAAACTCTGCAAGATCCGTTTCTGAACACGCTGCGCAAAGATCACGTGCCCGTGTCCATCTACCTGGTAAACGGCATCAAGCTTCAAGGGCAAATCGAATCGTTCGACCAATACGTGGTGCTGCTGCGCAATACGGTGACGCAGATGGTCTACAAGCATGCCATCTCTACCGTTGTCCCGGCCCGCGCCGTCAATTTCCAGGTGGAAGTCCCTGCTGAATAATCCCGCTCCAGTAGTACCTTTCATTGCCCGCCTGACGCTTGCCGTCGGCGGGCATTTTCGCTTTGGCTCCAAAATGGTGCACGTATGCGCGCGCTGATCATCAGTGTCGATCTCGGCAATCCCGACCACGCCGCCCACGCGGAGGAGTTCGCCATGCTGGCCGAAGGCGCGGGCGCGGAAATCGTCGGCACGCTCACGGCGCGGCGCGACCGCCCCGACGCCAAGTTCTTCATCGGTTCCGGCAAGGTGGAGGAGGGCGTGGCCATGGCCCAGGCGCTGCTGGCCGACATCATTCTCTTCGAGCAGCCGCTCTCGCCCGCGCAGCAGCGTAACCTGGAACGCGCCTTCAACCTGCGGGTAGTGGACCGCGTGGCGCTCATCCTCGACATCTTCGCCCTGCGGGCCAAGAGCCACGAGGGCAAGCTGCAGGTCGAGCTGGCCCAGCTCCAGCACCTGGCCACGCGCCTTACCCGCCTCTGGACCCACCTGGAGCGGCAGCGCGGCGGCATCGGCATGCGGGGGCCGGGCGAATCCCAGCTCGAAATGGACCGCCGCATGATCGGCGCCAAGGTCAAGGTGCTGCGCGAGCGGCTCGACAAGGTCGAGCGGCAGCGCGTCACCCAGCGCCGGGCCCGCGCGCGCGGCGGCGCGCTGTCGGTATCGCTGGTGGGCTATACCAATGCCGGCAAATCCACGCTGTTCAATGCCCTGACCCGTGCCGACACCTATGCGGCCGACCAGTTGTTTGCCACCCTGGACACCACCACGCGGCGCATCTGGATCGAAGGCGCGGGCTCTGTCGTGGTGTCCGACACCGTCGGGTTCATCCGCGACCTGCCGCACGGCCTGATCGCGGCGTTCCGCGCCACGCTCGAGGAAACCGTGCACGCCGACCTGCTGCTGCACGTGGTCGATGCCGCCAGTCCGCAGCGCGAAGAGCAGATTTTCGAGGTCAACAAGGTGCTGGCGGAGATCGGGGCGGCGTCGGTGCCCACGATTCTGGTATACAACAAGATCGACCGGGTCGGCCTGGAGCCGCGGGTGGAGCGCGATGCGCATGGTACGATTGCGCGAGTATTTGTAAGCGCCACCGAGCGCGCCGGTCTGGACGCGTTGCGCGGGGCAATTGCGGAGACCGGACAGATTGCGGGAAACAATGCCTCGAATCAACAAACTCTTCAATCTGAATGATCCCGGCTGGGGTCGTGGAAACAATAACAACAACGGTTCCGAGCCGCCGCGGCGCCCGCAGGGCAATGGCGACGGTCCGCCCGATCTCGACGAGGTCTGGCGCGATTTCAACAATCGCATCGGTTCCCTCTTCGGCCGCAAGGGCGGGGGCGGCAACAACCGTCCCAACAACCGGGGCGGGGCCACGCCGCCCTCGCCGCGCAACGCGCGCATCGGCCTGGGCGTCATTGCGCTGGTGGGCGTGGGCATCTGGCTGGCCAGCGGCTTCTATATCGTGCAGGAAGGCCAGGTCGCGGTCGTGACCCAGTTCGGCAAGTACAAGAGCACGTCGCAGGCCGGCTTCCAGTGGCGCCTGCCGTATCCCATCCAGAGCCACGAGATCGTCAACGTGTCGCAGTTGCGCACCTTCGAGGTGGGCTTCCGCGGCAGCTCGCGCAACAAGGTCATGCCCGAGGCGCTCATGCTCACGACGGACGAGAACATCGTCGACATGCAGTTCGTCGTGCAGTACCGGCTGCGGGCCGACGGCGCGCCCGACTACCTGTTCAAGACCCGCGACCCGGACGAATCCGTGCGCCAGGCCTCCGAGACGGCCATGCGCGAGGTGGTCGGCAAGCAATCCATGGACTTCGTGCTGTACGAGGGGCGCACCACGGTCGCCAACCAGGTGCAGTCGCTGATGCAGCAGATCCTCGATCGCTACCAGACCGGCATCCAGGTCAGCACCGTCGCCATCCAGAACGTGCAGCCGCCCGAGCAGGTGCAGGCGGCGTTCGACGACGCCGTCAAGGCCGGCCAGGACCGCGAGCGCCAGATCAACGAGGGCCAGGCCTACGCCAACCAGGTCGTGCCGCTGGCCAGCGGCCAGGCCTCGCGCATGATCGAGCAGGCCGAAGGCTACAAGGCCAAGGTGGTGGGCGACGCGCAGGGCAATACCTCGCGCTTCACCAGCATCCTCGCCGAATACCAGAAGGCGCCTCAGGTGATGCGCGAGCGCATGTACCTGGAAAGCATGCAGGAGATCTTCACGCGCGCCAGCAAGGTCATGGTCGACTCCAAGAGCAACAACAACATGCTGTACCTGCCCCTGGACAAGATCATGCACCAGGCCGCCCAGGACGCGTCCCGTCCGGGCGCCGCGGGCTCGTCCTCGTCCGGCGCCAGCGCCCCGTCGCAGCCGCCGCTGCGCAGCGGCGCCGCGCCGTCCCCATCTTCCGGCAGCAGCCCCAGCAACACGCTGCCCCGCGACCGCACGTCGCGCTAACCCGGAGGAGCCCTGAACATGCAACGCCTCATGCCCGTCCTGGTCGGCCTGCTCATCGTGCTGGCCGTCCTGTCTTCCTGCGTCTTCGTCGTGCGCGAACGCGACTACGCCCTCGTGTTCTCGCTGGGCGAAGTGCGCAAGGTCATCAACGAACCCGGCCTCTATTTCAAGGCCCCGCCGCCGTTCCAGAACGTCGTCACGCTGGACAAGCGCATCCTCACCATCGAAACCAACGATCCGGAGCGCATCCAGACTTCCGAAAAGAAGAACCTGCTGATCGACTCCTACGTGAAATGGCGCATCGCCGATCCGCGCCTGTACTACATCACCTTCGGCGGCAACGAGCGCGCGGCCGGCGAGCGCCTGCAGGCGCAGATCCGCGACGCCCTGAACGCCGCCGTCAACGTGCGCACGGTGCGCGACGTGGTGTCCACCGAGCGCGACAAGGTCATGGAGGAAATCCTCGCCAACGTCGCCAAGCGCGCCGAACCGCTGGGCGTGCAGATCGTGGACGTGCGTCTGCGCCGCATCGAGTTCGCGCCCGAGATCTCCGAGTCGGTGTACCGCCGCATGGAAGCCGAGCGCACCCGGGTGGCCAACGAGCTGCGATCCATCGGCGCGGCCGAAGGCGAGAAGATCCGCGCGGAGGCCGACCGCCAGCGCGAAGTCATCGTCGCCCAGGCCTACGCCAAGGCGCAGGGCATCATGGGCGAGGGCGACGCTACCGCCGCGTCCATCTACGCCCAGGCCTACGGCAAGGACCCGCAGTTCTACGCGTTCTACAAGAGCCTGGAGGCCTATCGCGCTTCCTTCTCGAAGCCGAGCGACGTGCTCGTGGTCGACCCGAGCTCCAGCTTCTTCAAGTTCATGAAGGATCCGCTGGGCCAGGCGCTCGCGCCCGTGACCATTCCGGCCAAGCCTTGAGATCCTGAGGCGACGAAGCCGCCGGGCGCTGCCGCCCGGCCGCCAAAGCCCCCGCCGGCCCGGCCCGCGGGGGCTTTTTTCCGCCGCCCGCCGTCCGGCGGACCCGGGGCGAGGGCGGGGCGCACGCCCGGCCGCGCGGCTGGCGCAAGCCGCCGAACCATGTACAATACCGCGTAAGCTAGAAAACTTTCCGCGAGCGGCTGAGCGGGCTTACGCCCCCTCAGCCGCTTTTTCGTTTGGGCGACGCCCACGCATCTCTAGGCGTTATTCAGGTAAACATTCATGGGTAACTGGTTGCTGCCCGAAAGCCTTGCCGACGTGCTTCCGGCAGAGGCACGGCGCATCGAGGAACTGCGCCGCGAACTCCTCGATCTGTATCGCACTTACGGTTTCGAGCTGGTCGCGCCGCCCCTGGTCGAGTACATCGATTCGTTGCTGTCGGGCACCGGCAGCGACCTGGATCTGCGTACCTGCAAACTGGCTGATCAGCTTTCCGGCCGCACGCTGGGCGTGCGCGCCGACATGACGCCGCAGGTCACGCGCATCGACGCGCACCTGCTCAACCGCGCGGGCGTGACCCGTCTCTGTTATTGCGGCAACGTGCTGCACGCCCGGCCGGCCGATCTGCTGTCCAGCCGCGAGCTGCTGCAGATCGGCGCCGAAATCTACGGCCATGCCGGCTTCGAGGCCGACCTGGAAATCATCCAGCTCGTGCTCGAAACGGTGGAGATCGCCGGCGTGCGCAATCCGCGCCTGGACCTCTGTCATCCCGGCGTGCTCCGCGCCTTGCTGGAGTCCGATCCCGCGGCCGCCGCCGCCTCGGAAGAAATCATCCGCCTGCTGCGCGAAAAAGACGTGCCCGGCCTGGGCGAGCTGGCGGCGCGCCTGCCCGGCCTGCGCAAGGAAACCCACGACGCCCTGCGGCGCCTGCCGAATCTGTACGGCGGTCCCGAAGTGCTGCAGGACGCGCGCCGGCAATTGCCTCTGCTGCCCGGCGTGGCCGCCGCGCTCGACGCCTTGCTGCGCGTGGTGGACGCCATGCCCAGCGTGGCGTTCGGCGTCGATCTCGCCGACGTGGGGGGCTATAACTATCATTCGGGCGTGAAGTTCGCGCTGTACGCCGAAGGGTGGCACGATGCGCTCGTCAGCGGAGGCCGCTACGACGACGTCAGCCTGGCGTTCGGGCGGGCGCGCCCGGCCACGGGCTTCAGCCTGGATCTGCGCAAGCTGGCGGCAGGGCTGCCGCCGGCCGAACGGGCGCGCGCCGTGCGGGCGCCCTGGGGGCAGTCCCCGGCCCTGATCGAAGCGGTGCGACGCCTGCGCCGGTCGGGGGAAATCGTCGTTCAGGTATTGCCCGGCCACGAGCAGGATCAGGACGAATTCGTTTGCGATCGCGAGCTGGCGCTGCAGGATGGCGCATGGACCGTCAGAACGCTGTGACTAACTCCCTCTTGGAGACAAGGGGGCCGCGGGGAGATTTCCGGATTTCCCGAGAAACTCGATATTGATTCGTAACATGAGCAAGAACGTAGTCGTAATCGGCACCCAGTGGGGTGACGAGGGCAAAGGCAAGATCGTCGACTGGCTGGCGGAATCCGTCCAGGGCGTGGTCCGCTTCCAGGGCGGCCACAATGCCGGCCACACGCTGTGGATCAATGGCAAGAAGACGATTCTGCGCCTGATCCCGTCGGGCATCATGCACCCCGGCGTCACCTGCTACATCGGCAATGGCGTCGTGCTGTCTCCCGAAGCCCTGCTCAAGGAAATCGAAGAGCTGGAGGCCGCCGGCCTGGACGTGCGCTCGCGCTTGCAGATCTCCGAAATCTGCCCCCTGATCCTGCCGTACCACGTCGCCGTGGACAAGGCCCGCGAAGCGCGCAAGGGCGAGGCCAAGATCGGCACCACCGGCCGCGGCATCGGCCCGGCCTACGAAGACAAGGTCGCCCGCCGCGCCATCCGCGTGCAAGACCTCTTCAATCCCTCGCTGTTCGACGAAAAGCTCGCCGAGCTGCTGGACTACCACAACTTCGTGCTCACCAAGTATCTCGGCGCCGAAGCCGTGTCCGCCAGCGAGGTGCGCGACCAGGCCATGGCGCTGGCGCCGGCCATCGCCCCCATGGTCAAGGACGTCTCCAGCAATCTCTATGCGCTCCAGCAGGAGGGCAAGCGCCTGCTGTTCGAGGGCGCCCAGGGCGCGCTGCTCGACGTGGACCACGGCACCTATCCCTACGTCACCAGCAGCAACTGCGTGGCGGGCGCCGCCTCGGCGGGCGCCGGCGTGGGGCCGCAGTCGCTCGACTACGTGCTGGGCATCACCAAGGCCTACACTACGCGGGTGGGCTCGGGCCCGTTCCCGACCGAGCTGGTCGACGAAATCGGCACCCGCCTGGCCACCATCGGCAAGGAATTCGGTTCGGTCACGGGCCGCCCGCGCCGCTGCGGCTGGTTCGACGGCGCCGCCCTGAAGCGCTCGGTCCGCCTGAACGGCATTTCCGGCCTGTGCATCACCAAGCTGGACGTGCTCGACGGCCTCGAAACCATCCAGCTGGGCGTGGGCTACCGCGTCAACGGCGAATTCCGCGACGTGCTGCCCTATGGCGCCCATGCCGTGGCCCAGGCCGAGCCCGTGCTGGAAGAGCTGCCGGGCTGGAGCGAGTCCACCGTCGGCATCACCGAGTACGGCAAGCTGCCGCAGGCTGCCCGCCGCTACCTGGAGCGCGTGGCCGAAGTCTGCGGCGTGCCAATCGACCTGGTGTCCACCGGCCCCGACCGCAACGAAACCATCGTGCTGTGCCATCCCCTCAAGGGCTGACATCGGGTTATCATTCACAAGGCCGCCGCCGGTCATACCGGCGGCGGCCTTTTCGTATTCTCATGCAGGAGTTGCCAGCCTATGAGCTCGCCAACCAGTGACGACAGCCATCTGTGGGTTACCTGGGACGATTACAACCGCCTGATCGAGCGCCTCGCCTTGCAGGTGTATCAATCCGGCTGGAAATTCGATCAGATTCTTTGCCTGGCGCGCGGCGGCGTGCGCGTGGGCGATGTCATGTCCCGCATCTACGACGTGCCACTGGGCATCCTGGCCACCAGCAGCTATCGCGAAGCCGCGGGCACCAAGCAGGGCGACCTGGACATTGCCCAGTTCATCACCATTACGCGCGGCACGCTGTCGGGCCGGGTGTTGCTGGTGGACGACATGGTCGATACCGGCCTGACGTTCAGCAAGGTCTTCGACCATCTGAAGCGCCAGTTCGCCGACATTACCGAACTGCGCAGCGCCGTGCTCTGGTGGAAAGGGCATTCGCAGGTCACACCCGACTACTATGTCGAAAAGCTGCCCACCAACCCCTGGATCCACCAGCCGTTCGAAGACTACGACAGCCTGCGGCCGCACCAGCTCGAAGCCTGGGTCCGCAAGGGTTCCAAAAGCTGATTCCGCGTTTCGCGGCCCGGTCGTTCCGTTATGGCCTCTTCCTGGCCAAATCGGGGGTGATCGTGCTAGAATCGCTGGTTATCGCTAAACCGAACTTGGCTTGTTACTCAATTTTCGCTGCCGGTTGCGCGCATTGCGTGCGTTTTCGGCGGCCTGGGTAACGGAAAATAGCCAGCCGAGATTGGCGCTGGAAGGCTTCGGGCGGTTCGCGGCGACGCGGCGCGGGCAGGGCATGACCCTCGCGCCGCTTCCCGGGCGAAGCCGGAGGCCATGGCGTTGCTGGTTAAGCAGGCCAGGTTTGTCATTAACTTTTTGTTACCCATAAAAGCAGGCCAACTCATTTATGCCTATCGTTCGACTGAAGGAAAACGAACCGTTTGAAGCCGCCCTGCGTCGCTTCAAGCGCACCATCGAAAAAACCGGGTTGCTCACCGAACTGCGCTCGCGCGAGTTCTACGAGAAGCCCACGGCTGAGCGCAAGCGCAAGCACGCCGCCGCGGTGAAGCGCCACTACAAGCGGATTCGTAGCCAGCAACTGCCGCCCCGCCTGTATTGATTTCTGATTCCCGAATCTATTGATTCCAGAATCATTCATCCAGGATTTGCTCGCCCGGGTCGACGTCGTCGATGTCGTCGGGCGATATGTGCAGTTGCGAAAGGGTGGGGCCAACCTGCTTGGCCTGTGCCCCTTTCATAACGAAAAAAGCCCGTCGTTTACCGTCAGTCCGACCAAGCAGTTCTATCACTGCTTCGGTTGCGGCGCGCACGGTAGCGCCATCACCTTCCTGATGGAGCACACGGGCGCGAGTTTCCCCGAGGCCGTGCGCACGCTTGCGGCTTCGGTGGGAATGACGGTCCCTGAAGAAAACCGCAGCCCTCGCCAGCAGGCCGAGACGGCCCGCCGCAAGGCGGAGGAATCGCGTCACGTCCAGGTTCTGGAAGCGGCCCAGGCGCACTACCTCAAGCAGCTGCGCAATTCGCCCGCCGCCATTCGCTACCTCAAGCAGCGCGGCCTCACGGGCGAGATCGCGGCCCATTTCGGGCTGGGCTGGTCGGGCACCGACCGCCACGGCCTGTCGCAGGTTTTTTCCCACTACGAAGACCCCGTGCTGGTGGAAGCCGGCCTCGTCATCGAATCCGAAGACGGGCGCCGCTACGACCGCTTCCGCGAGCGCATCATGTTCCCCATCCGCAACGCGCGGGGCAGCCTGATCGGCTTCGGCGGGCGCATTATCGGCAAGGGCGAGCCCAAGTATCTCAACTCGCCCGAAACCCCGCTGTTTTCCAAGGGGCAGGAGCTCTACGGCCTGTGGGAAGCGCGCCAGGCCATCCGCAAGGAAGGCCAGGTCATCGTGGTGGAAGGCTACATGGACGTGGTGGGCCTGGCCCAGCAGGGCATCGCCAATGCCGTGGCCACGCTGGGCACCGCCACCACCCCGGATCACGTCAAGAAGCTGCTGCGCGCCAGCGACCGCGTCATCTTCAGCTTCGACGGCGACGCGGCGGGCCGGCGCGCCGCATGGCGGGCCTTGCAGGCCTGCCTGCCGGTGCTGCGCGACGACATTGCCATCCGCTTTCTGTTTCTGCCCGCGGAGCATGATCCCGACTCCTACGTGCGCGAACTGGGTGCGGATGCCTTCCGGGCCTGCCTGGGCGAGGCGGTGGCCCTGTCCCGCTTCCTGCTCGATGAACTGGCCTCGCGCCACAACATGGACGAAGCCGAAGGGCGGGCAAGCTGCCTGCACGAGGCCAAGCCGCTGCTGGCCAGCATTCCCGAATGCGCGCTGAGAGTGCAGATCGAGCGCGAAATGGCGCGGCTCGTGCAGCTCACCCCTGAAGAAATGGCCCAGATGCTGGCCCAGCAGACCGCGGCGGCGCGGCCGTTCGCGGCGCCCTCCAAGAGCGGTCCGGACGAGGCGGGCGCCGTGCCGGCCGACGGGCCTGCGCCGGAGCCGGGCTTCGACTACGCCAACTACGACTTCAGCGATATTCCTGCCGACGAGGGGGAGCCGGATTATCCGCACTTCCTCCAGGGCGAGGGGGCGCGCGCGCCGCAGGAACCGGGCCACTGGGTCGGCCAGCCGGCCTGGAAGGGCCGGGGCGACTGGAAAGGCAAGAGCGACTGGAAGGGCAAGGGCAGTTGGAAAGGCCGGCGCGACAACGAGCCGGGAGGCTACGAAGGGCGGCGCACCATGCCTTCGCTGGCCAAGCGCTTGCTGAGTCTGCTGCTGGCCCATCCGGAGCTGGTGGACACCATGGGAGACGAGCAGCTTGAAGTCATCGACCGCGGCCCCCATCTAGGTCTGGTAAAGGACCTGATCATGCTGGCCCAGGGCAGCGGCGCGCGGCACGTCGGCGCGCTTCTGGAGGCCGCCGAGCCGGATTCGGACCTGGCTGCCGTGCTCAAGGGGCTGAGGGCGGACATTCTCGCCCAGGAAGACCTGCCTGACCCGCAGACCGAATGGGACGACGCCCTGCGGCGCATCGAGTTCGATGCCGCCAAGGCGGAAATGGCGAAGCTGGCCGCCTCCGGCCTGGAATCGGAGGAGGCGCGCAAGCGCTATCTGGAATTGTCCAAGCGGATGATGGTGCTGAAAGGTGCCGGCATACGCTGATTGCGGTAAACTCAAAGGTTTTCCAGGGCTTCGGGCGAGGTTTCGGGCTTTTTGCGCATGGCGGCGGCCGGCAGGAAGCGCTCCCTGTTGCATCGGATGGCGGCGGAAAGCCGGGGAAGAAGTCGCTGGACGGAGATTTTTCCGGAATCTATTTTGTTTTCAGGCATCTAATTGTTTTGGGTCCATCAAAACGGAAGCCGGGAGACCAAAGAATCATCGGGCGCGGGCCTTGCGGCTGCCTGGCGTAGGAAGCCGGGCCGGTTCGCAGGGAAAATTGCGCCCTGTTTGTTACATAGTTAATTAAACTAGCTGAGCGGTGAGTTTGCAGTTCAGCGCAGGCATTCCGTCAGGCGTCAGCGGCCTGGGTGCTGTGTCCATCGTAGCTGCTCCAGGCAATGCGCCGAGCAAGCAAAGCCTATTTCATAGGCAGGCAGCCCCGCCCGACGCGCGGAATCCGCGGCTGGATGAAGTCATGTAAGGCAGGACGCGCAGAAAGGGTGCACCCCCCGACGGCGTCCGGCAGGGCCCGTCAGGGCCGGGGCCGCGACCAACGCGGCCGCATGATTTCCGCCGACTTCACCAGATTTACCCGTATGTTCCCGTCCATGGCCCATGGATGGCCTTATGCGGTGCAACATGCCCAATCGGGTTGCGACGACCACGGAAGCGACTATGACCAAATCCACTGGCAAAACCTCCTCTGCAATTGACGCGGCCGAAACCAAGGCAGCGGCGCCCAAGCGCGCCGCGAGCATGGCGGCGGAAAAAGCGTCCGCCAAGACGGCGGTGAAGGTCGCCAAGCCTGCCGCCAAGGCGGCCGTCAAGAAGACGGCCAAGGCGGCCGCGGCGGACAAGCCTGAAAAGGCTGCCAAGTCGCGCGCCAAGAAGGCCGAGGACAAGCTCGCCGATCTGGTCGGCGCCGCCCGTCCGGCGCCCAGCGGGCGCCGCCCCGGCCGCCCGGCCAAGAATGCCAACAACGATTCCGACACCTTCGACGATCCCATGGACGGCGAGGGCGAGGTCCTGCCCGACCTGAAGCCGCCCAAGCGCGGCGGCAAGCGCGGCAAGGCCGATCCCAAGGACCTGATCGCGCGCGGCCCCGTCTCCCCCGAGGAATACGAAGCGCGCCGCAACCGCCTGAAGCAGCTCATCAAGCTGGGCAAGGACCGCGGCTACCTGACCTACGGCGAGATCAACGACCATCTGCCCGACGACCTGGTCGACGCGGAAGCCATCGACGGCATCATCAGCACCTTCAGCGACATGGGCATCTCGGTCTATGACCAGGCCCCCGATGCCGAAACGCTGCTGATGAGCGAAAACGCGCCCGTGGCTTCCAACGACGACGACGTCGAAGACGAAGCCGAGGCCGCGCTCACCACCGTGGACTCCGACTTCGGCCGCACCACCGACCCGGTGCGCATGTACATGCGCGAAATGGGTTCGGTCGAGCTGCTCACGCGCGAAGGCGAAATCGAGATCGCCAAGCGCATCGAAGACGGCCTGAAGCACATGGTCATGGCCATCTCGGCTTGCCCCACCACCATCAACGAAATCCTGGCCTATATCGCCCGCGTGCGCGACGGCCAGGCCCAGATCGATGAAGTGGTCGACGGGCTGGTCGATCCGGAAGACGGCGAAGAGTACGCCGGCGCCGGCGTCTCGGCCGACGAAGACGAGGGCGACGATGGCCCGGCGGGCGGCATGTCGAGCAAGCAGCTCGAAGATCTGCGCGTGAAGGCGCTGGCCAAGTTCGACGAGGTGAGCAAGCAGTTCGACAAGATGCGCCAGGCCTACGAAAAGGACGGCTACAAGTCGGAAGTGTACGTGCGCGCCCAGGAAGCCATCCAGAACGAACTGATGGGCATCCGCTTCACCGCCAAGATGGTCGAGAAGCTCGCCGACACCCTGCGCAGCCAGGTCGAGGAAGTGCGCCAGCTCGAGCGCGCGGTCCTGCACACGTGTGTGGACAGGGCCGGCATGCCGCGCTCGCACTTCATCAAGGTCTTCCCCGGCAACGAAACCAACCTGCAGTGGGTCGTGGACGAAGTCGCCGCCGGCCATCCGTACGCCGAGACCCTCGAGCGCCAGATCCCGGCTGTCCAGGAACTCCAGCAGAAGCTGATCGACCTGCAGACCCGCGTGGTGCTGCCGCTCAAGGACCTCAAGGACGTCAACAAGCGCATGGCCACCGGCGAAGCCAAGGCCCGCAAGGCCAAGCGCGAAATGACCGAGGCCAACCTGCGCCTGGTGATCTCCATCGCCAAGAAATACACCAACCGCGGCCTGCAGTTCCTGGACCTCATCCAGGAAGGCAACATCGGCTTGATGAAGGCGGTGGACAAGTTCGAATACCGCCGCGGCTACAAGTTCTCCACGTATGCCACCTGGTGGATCCGCCAGGCCATCACGCGTTCCATCGCGGACCAGGCGCGCACCATCCGCATCCCGGTCCATATGATCGAAACGATCAACAAGATGAACCGCATCAGCCGCCAGATCCTGCAGGAAACGGGCGCCGAGCCCGATCCCGCCACCCTGGCGCAGAAGATGGACATGCCGGAGGACAAGATCCGCAAGATCCTGAAGATCGCCAAGGAACCGATCTCCATGGAAACGCCCATCGGCGACGACGACGACTCGCACCTGGGCGATTTCATCGAAGACACGTCCACCCTGGCGCCTTCCGACGCCGCGCTGCACGGTTCCATGCGCGACGTGGTGAAAGAAGTGCTAGACTCTCTCACCCCGCGTGAAGCCAAGGTTCTGCGCATGCGTTTCGGCATCGAAATGAGCACCGACCAGACCCTGGAAGAAGTGGGCAAGCAGTTCGACGTTACGCGCGAGCGCATCCGGCAAATAGAAGCCAAGGCGCTGCGCAAGTTGCGTCACCCCAGCCGGGCCGACAAGCTGAAGAGCTTCCTGGAAGGGCAGTAATCGTTTTCTGGGCCTCTAGCTCATGCTTGGTTAGAGCAGCGGACTCATAATCCGTTGGTGCCGAGTTCGACTCTCGGGGGGCCTACCAATTTCTCCTATGAGCAGCATAGGGGTTTGCGGTTAATCGACGTGTGTGACCTGTGCTACTGTGTCCGGAAATGTGTCCGGCGCGATAGGGTTGTCACCCTCTGTCGATTTAATTGAGTGGAGGCTGTCCAGTACAGCGGCGGCCTCCGCTCCTGTCGCTTCCGGCGACAAGTGCGCGTACTTCTGGGTCATCAAGACATTCGCGTGACCCAGGAGCTTCGACACCTTCAACAGTGAAACCCCAGCTTGAACCAGCCGCGCCGCGAAGGTGTCGCGGAAGGTATGGGGCGTCACTTTGTCGGCCTGCGGGTCGGCGTTCAGCCCACACTTTTCGATGTGATTCTGGATCGCGTCGGTCGCGTGACCACGGGGTTCGTCCTTGCCTGCCCATGTGCGGCCCTTGAGCGCGGGGAAGACAAAGGAGTAGTGTCATGCCGAGTCCATGCAGGAGATCGACGGGTTGTCGCGCTGGAATCAGCGTCTTCAGTTGCCGCCCAGCGCGGCTCCAGTCGCCCGCTGCCGCGTTGGCAGAGGCGCTGGACACGGTGTCGAGGACCCCGTAGCCGGGACCCAGCAGGTTCACCAGCCAGTTCGAGTTGTTGCTGTACTTGGAGCCCGCACCCTTGAGGGCAGGGAAGGCCGTGGTCAGCCGCCAGCAATGGCGGCTGTTTCGTTTCTAGCTCCGACATTGACGTAATCTTGACGTTCTCGGCGTGGTGGGCGAGGTGCGTCGGGGCAAGGTGGGCGTACCTCTGCACCATCTCGATCCGTTCCCAAGCAGCTTCGCGCAGGCGGACGACAGGCGGGAAATCCGGCGCCCGGCTAGGCGCTCAGGCGGCGCAGGCGGGCAACGCCGCGCTCGATGGCGCTGATTCCGCCGCTGGTGTCGTGATGAATGACAGCAACGCGCGAAGTCCGCAGGGTGGCGAGCTGCGCCGCGCCGATGGCGAAGCTGCGGGCGAGGCGCTCGTCGCCCACGGGCGGGGCGCGGCGGCGGCGGTCCAGGCCGCGGAAGCTGTACAGGTTGTAGAGCGCCCATCCATAGAGCAGGGCGGCGTTGACGAGGGCGACCGCGAGGTACGCCAGCAGCGTGTGCATCGTGGGCAGGAACGCCGGCAGGATCGGGGCCTGGGGGCCGTCCGCGGCGCCGCGCAGAATGGCGGCGATGCCGGAGCCGAACAGATAAAAGAAGGCAATCCAGGCTGCGGCGGTAAGCAGCATGTCCACGGCCAGGCCGAGGCGGGAGCGTTGCGTCTTGACGATCATTGCGAACTCGTGGATTTGTTGATGCCGCGATCCGGGCTGGTCCAGCGTGCGCGCTGGGCCTTGCGGCGCAACATGACTTTGGGAAAGCTGACCAGGGTGGTGAACAGGCTCAGCATCCAGTAGGCAAACGGATACCAGATCACCCAGTACAGGGAACGGGCCAGGCCGGGTTCGTAGCGGCGGTCGATCAGGACGCTCACCACGAACTGCAGCAGGCACACCATGGCCAGCATCATGCCGGTGAAGGCGGGCGGCAGCAGGCTGGCGATGCGCATGTGGTTGGGCAGCGCCACGAAATGGCTGAGCGCCCACAGCAGGACGGACAGGCCGAAGGCGAACGCCCAGCCGGTGGACAGGCAGTATTCCAGCATCAGCGGCCACAGCCGCCGGTGGCGCCAGGTCCAGATCGAGCGCAGGTTCTTCAGGAACACTTCCGCGCCGCCCTGGGCCCAGCGCAAGCGCTGCTTCCACAGGCCGCGCAGCGTTTCGGGCATGAGAATCCAGCACAGGGCGCGCGGCTCGTAGAAAATCGACCAGTGGTCGCGCTGCAGCTTCCAGCTGATGTCGATGTCTTCGGTGATCATGTCCAGGCTCCACCAGCCCACGCGCTCCAGGGCGCTGCGCCGGAAGGCCGCAACCACGCCCGAGACGGTGAAAACCTGGCCATAGACGCGTTGGGTGCGCTTGATCAGCCCGATGATGGACGAGAACTCGCCGACCTGGATGCGGCCGACCAGCGTGGAGCGCGTGCGTACGCGGGGATTGCCCGTCACCGCGCCGATGCGCGGGTGCGCGAGCAGGGGCGCGGCCAGGTAGGCCGCCGCGTCCGGATCCAGGAGGGCGTCGCCGTCGATGCACACCAGGTATTCGCTGCGGGCGGCCAGCGCGCCCATGCGCAGCGCCATGGCCTTGCCCTGGTTCTGCGCCAGGTGCACGACGCGCAGCCGGCCATGCTGGAGCGCCAGGCGCTCCAGCATGGCCGCCGTGCCGTCGGTGGAGCCGTCGTTGATGGCGATGACCTCCACGTTCGGGTAATTCTGGTTCAGCGCGGCGAGCAGGGTTTCCTCGCCATTCCCGGCCTCGTTGTAGCAGGGCACCAGGATAGAGATCAAAGGGGTGCCGGGCAGGTCGGGCACCTGGCGCTGGGGGCGCCACTGCCAGTGGCGCTCCAGGCGCAGCCAGAAATAGATGCCGCCCGCCATCCAGACGCCGGACATGAACAGGGGGTAGAGAAAGACGAAGGCCAGCAGGGCTTCGCCGGTGAGCGCCAGGGCGAAACCGAAAGGCGCGCCGAGCACGGCGCACAGAATGAGAAAGGCAAGCAGTCTGTCCATCATTTGAGGGGATACCAGGCTTCGGAAATGGCGGGCCGGATGTCCTGCATCCGGGGCTGATCCTGTGCGAAATCGTCGGGGTAGTAGCCGAAGCTGCGCGCGCCCCGCAGTTGCAGGCGCCGCATCCATCCGGCGAGCCTGCGGCTGTCCACTTCCGCGGGGCCGGCGTGGCCGGGGCCGGAACGCCAATCGCGGCTCTGCAACTCGAACACGGTGCGGTCCAGCGCGCCGGGACGGCGCCGCGCGACGGCGTCGACCAGCCCGTCGAGCCAGGCGTTTTCCCGGCCCTCGGCCACGTTCTCCATGAGCGGCATCGCCATGGGCGCGGTCCAGTCGTAGGCATCCAGGAAGTCGTCCAGGTTCTGGGCGAACCAGGCTTCGCTTTCCGGGTTCAGGATGGGGGCGGCGTAGATGTTGCGCGCCGTCTTGATCTGCGGGCCCCGCACTGCACGCACGCGGCTGGCGAGCGCGTCGGTGAAGTCCACCAGATAGCGGCTCTTGTAGCGCGTCCAGCGCTGCATCAGGGCGGGATCGGCCCGCAGTTCCGCGATAGAGCCGGGCAGCCCCGCCTTGCGATACGCCGCCAGGGCCGCGGGGCCGGCGTCCTCGAAATCGCCCAGCATGGCGTCGTCGTGGAACAGGATGCCATCGAAGATGGCGTAGCGGGCGAGGTCTTCGTACAGGTCGCCGATGCGGGCCCGCGCGGCGGGATCGAAGGGGGACAGGCGGCGGTACAGATCCGGATCGGGCTGTGGCGCCGCGTCCGGCCTGGACGGATCCCAGCGCGTGACGCGGGCGATGGACGGATCCAGGTCGAAGGCGAGCACCGGCATCCAGGCGTATACCATCACGTTGGCGCGGTTATGCAGCTGCCAGGCGGCGCGGTTGAAGAGATCCGCGCGCACGGGCAGCCAGCGGTTGGGGAAGTACACCGACTTCACCAGGCCGTCGCCTTCCGGATCGGCATAGGCCTGCAGGAATACGGTGTTGATCTGCAAGTCGTGGATGCGCTGCACCAGCTCGCCGAGATTGCGGTCGGCCTGCGCCGGGTCTGGATCGTAGACATAGTCGAGATCGACATGGGCCACGCGCATGAAGGGACGCGCTTCCATGCCCACCACGCTGGAGGCGAAAGAGCGCAGCCTCGGGTCGCTGGCCAGGAGCAGGCGCGGCGTGGACATCAGGCGTTTCACGGTGCCGGGGCCGTCTTCCAGCGTGAGCGCCATCTGGTATCCGTGCTCGCCGGCGATGCGCAGCGTCGTGCCGCCTTCGGCGCCGTAGGGCCATACCCAGACGCGCGGCGTCTTGCCCGTGGCGCGGCGGATTTTCTCCGTGATGGCGGCCACGTCCGCGCCCATGCGGGCTTCGAATTCTTCCTCGGTTTCGTACCTGCCGGCGCGCGCGTCATAGGCGCGGACGGCGGCCGCCGGCTCGGTGTTGCCTTGCGGATTGGCCGGTGCGCCGTAATGCGAGGCATTGGTGTGCGCGGCGATCTCGACCAGGCCGGCGCGCGAGATCTCCCGGATCTCGTCCCAGTTCAGGAAACGCTCGCGCGCTTCCGGGGTGCCTCCGAAGTCCACAGGCTGGCCCGCCGGCGTGTCCATCCAGACGCCGACGGGTGCGAGCAGCGCCGGCCAGCGGTAAGCCTTGAGGATGGGCAGCACGCGCGTGTAGAAACTGCGATAGCCGTCGTCGAAGCTGAGCAGCACCGCGCGCTCGGGCAACGGGGCGCCGCCCTGGCGGGCCTGCAGGATCTGGTCCACCGTGACGGCCTGGTAACCGTTGGCGCGCAGCCAGGCCAGTTGTTCGGCCAGCCTGTCGCTACGCACGCCAAGAAAGGCCTGGTCGGGGTCGTCGTCCTCGACATCGTGGTAGGCCAGGGCGAGCAACTGGTTGCGCGGCCAGGGCTGGTCTTCGGGCGCCACGGGCCGGTCGGCCGGGGCCACGTACATGGGAATGTCCTTGGCGCAGGCCGTCAACGCCAGGACGGCGAGCAGCGACAGGGCCGCGAACAGGATACGGATGGGCAGGCTGGGCATGGGGCGGCCTCAGAAGCGGTAGGCAAGGTCGAAGGCGATGCGCAGCTCGCGCTCGCGGTTTCCATCGTAGGGGCGGCTGATGCCGGTAATCATCGCGCCCATGTCGAGCACGTCGTTGGCGCGGTAGCGCTGGCCATAGCCCAGCGCCAGCACGCCGCCGGCGCCGTAGCCCCGCTGGCCGTAGCCGCCGGCGGCCACCGTGCCGATCTGTTCCCAGGCGGTTTCGTAGCGGCGGTACAGCGTGTGCGTGAGCCGCAGCCCCGGCAGCAGCATCAGGTCCATACGCGGGTTGTAGTAGGGCACGTCGCTGCCGCGGCTGTTGCGTTGCGCCGAGATGTCCACTTCCAGGTCGACCTTCAGGCGCGGGGCGGTGTACACGCGTTCACGGCCAGCCAGGCCGAGCGTCCAGCGGTTGTTGCCGTCGCTGAAGCGAGAAGGGGAGAGCGAAAGCGTCCATTCGCGCCGTTCGTTGGCGCGCCAGCGGACATAGCCGGTCGCCGAGTTCGAGGACACGTCGCTGGCCAGGGCGCGCAGCGGCGTCTCGCGCGACAGGATCTCGCCGGACGCGCCCACTTGCCAATGATCATCGACGTCATAGGCGGCCGACAGGCGCAGGCCGGGCTTGGCGCCGTGGCCATAATGGTGGGCGGAGGCTTCGGCCTCGACCGTCAGGTCGCGCACGCGCCACTGCGCCCCGGCCCGCAGCCAGCGGTAGTATCCGCGGCCCTCTTCGAAATTGCCGGTGGCGTAGCCGCCGCCCGCGTAGGCCCGCCAGTCGTGGTCGAGCGGCGGCGAGTACAACACCGCATCGATGCCGAAATCGCCGCTGCCGGACACCGGACTGTCCGAGGCCAGCCCGCGGTAGCCGCTGATCTGCAGTTCGGCCTTGTTGTGAATCTCCCATACGCGCGCCAGGCGCCGCGATTGCAGGTCTTCCGGCGCTCGGGCGAGGGTGTCGGCGCTCAGCGCCTCGGCCTGGCGCCATTCCTGCAGATCCAGGGCGGTGAAGCCCTGGCCGTTTTCCACGCCTATGTCGCGGGGCGATAGGGTTTCGGCCAGCTTCAGCTCGCGCTCGGACGCGCGCGGCAGCGAGCGCGCGCGGTACACCGTGGCCAGCGCGGTGCGCAGGTGGGTGTTGTTGGGCGCGTTCGCCGCCATGTCCTCGAGCCGGGCCTGGGCGGCGGGGGTGTCGTCGGCCTGCAGCGCGGCCGACGCGGCGGTCTGCAGGCTTTCCAGGTGCAGGTCGTTCGGCACGCGGGCGGCCTGCCCCTTGGGGTACAGCCAGGGGGGATAGCCTGCGCGGGTCCGGTCGATGACCGCCCCGGCCTCGTCATGCTGTTCGCTCTCGGCAAGCGCGTAGTACAGGCCCGTTTCGTTGTCCAGCCTGTCTTCCGGATCGTCCGCCTCGGCGGCCGCCCGGCGGTAGATGTCGCGTGCCCGCTCCGGTTGCCGCAGATAGAGATAGGCGGAGGCCACGTCGTTGAGCGCGTAGCGGGGCAGGGCGACGCCCTCGGCCCGCAGCGCCTCGTATTCGGCAACCAGGTCCGCCATGCGCACGCGGGCGCGCAGGGCATGCAGGCGGTCGATGCGGGCGCGCAGCACGTCGGCTTCGGCCGCCTTGCCCAGCGTCTTCCAGGCGGGGATCAGTTCGTCGTAGCGCGCAAGCGCGCGGTCGGCCAGCGCATAGCGCTCGGCCTCGCCGCGCGACGGCATGTCGGCCATGCGCACCAGTTCGGCCTGCGCGTCGGCCTCGAAGCCGCGCATCTCCGCCTCGCTGAAGAGCGACGCATGCCGGCGGGCGCGATCCAGGACCGGACCCGCCAGCCGGGCCCGCTTCAGGGCATAGATGTACTCGCGCTGCACATAAGGCGTGCCGGGCGCCAGATCATGTGCGCGGTCTGCGGCGTACAGGGATTCGAACGGCGCATTGCGGCCAGCCTGCACATAGGCGAGCGCCAGATAGGCATCCGCCTCGCGCGGCCAGCGTGCCGCCGCGATGCGGGCCTGCCGCAGCGCCGCGTCGGACTGGCCGGCATCCGCCAGCGTCATGGCTGCGCCGGCCGCAAAGGCGAGGCGGCCGGGATGGCGGCTCATCCCTTCGCGGTATTGCGCCAGCGCTTCGGGCCAGCGGCGCAGATCGCGGTACGCGCGGGCGACGGCGAGCCGGACATCCGGAGGCAATTCGCGGGGCAGGGCCAGGGCCTCGTAGGCCTGTACGGCGACACGGGGCTGGTCTGCCCAGGCGGCGATCAGGATGCGGTCGTAGGCATAGCGGTTTCCGGGGCCGGAGCCCTTGCGGGCCAGCATGGCGAGCGCGGGCTCGTAATCGCCCGCCCTTGCCCGTAGGATCAGCGCGTCATAGGCGCCATCGGCACCCGCCAGCGCGATGGCGGGGGACAATGCGGCCCACAGGATCAGGCGGCGCAAGGCGCGCTGGCGTCTTTTCGACCTTGTCGACGATGTGGCGGCCTTCGCCACGAGGGGGCCTCTCTCAAGCATCCGTTAGTGCTTCCGCAGTTGCAAATGATCGGTGTTCGCGGCCTGCCGTCCATGCGAGCGCAAGCGCCTGCGGCCGTCATGGCGGCGGCTGGTACGAACTGAGTTGTTGAGGGTGTGCGCGGCGCCCGCTGCGGGGACCTTTTGCACTCGCGCAGAGGGAGTGCGTGGCTAGTACGCGCCACGCCCGTGGGGCGTGATCGCGGCGCTTCTGCGGCGCCGTCGACGCTGGGGATTCTATGGCTTTTGCGGCCGGGCGACTGTCAAGCAGTGAAAAGCCGGGCGTCGGCGCGCAGTGGCTTGCGTGCCGCGGGATGAAGGGCGCCCTGGCAAATGAAGAGCGCCCCAGCTCGAGGTGAGTCTGGGGCGCTCCTGTCCAGCTTCGCACGCGATGGGTGTCAGACAGCCGGACGACTTCAATCTACTGCCGGGGGGCAGGCCGGGCAATAGGGGAAACCCTGGGTCTTGTGCCCGCAATCCGTCCCTTTGAGTTCGGAAGCCGTCCGCCCGGCAAGCGCTTCGCCGGGGGCATGCGTCCCGGGAGCGATCCGTCCTCCTCGGCATGTACGAATTGTGGGCGCGGCGGCCCGGGCCGACACTGCTTCTTCATCAATCGAACGGAGGCGGGTATGGAATTCTCGCGCAATTTGCCGGCAAAGCGGCAGGCAGGGCAAGGCATGACCGAGTACATCGTGGTGGTGGCCCTGGTGGCGGTGGCCGCGATCGCCGTGTACCAGTATTTCGGGCAGGTGGTGCGCTCGCAGACGGCGGCCATGGCGCGCGAACTTGCCGGCGAGGACGGCGGCGCGCAATCCCGGGCGGCACGGCAAGCCGCGCAGAAGGCCGCCGCCCAGTCCAAGGCGCGCTCGCTCAAATCGTTCACCGGCAACGCCACGGACGGCAAGTGACATGAGCGCCGCGCATATCCGCCGTTTCCATCTCCAGGAGGGCCAGGCGCTGGCGGCCGGCCTGGCGCTCGCCGCCATCGGCGGGCTGGCGCTTTTCGCTCTCCATCACCTGGGCCAGACGGCGCAGGCTCGCGCGCGGCTGACGCACGCCGCGGACGCCGCGGCATACAGCGGGGCCGTGCTGCAGGCCCGCCATCTCAATTACCTCGCCTACGCGAACCGAACACAGGTGGCGCACCAGATCGCCATGGCGCACCTGGTCACGCTTGCCGCATCGGCGCAGCAGGCGGCGACGATGCAGGCGCGGCACGGGCGCGCCCACCCGCCGGCCGGTCTTATCGCCATGCTGTTCGGGCCCTCGCTGGCGCTGGCCTACGGTTCGGCCCGCGAACAGCCGGGCGCCCTGGCGCGCCTGGCGTCCGCTTTCGCGCTGCACGACCGCGCGGCCCAGGTGGTGGTGGAGGCCGAGGCGCGGCGCGCGCAGCTCGATCTGCCGAGGGCGCGCGAGCAGCTCGTGCGCGAGGTCATCGAAGCCAATCTCGGTCCAGGCTCCACGCATGGATCGGTGGCCCTGCACTGGCTCTCGGACGGCTGGCCCGGCTTCGTCTACGCGGCGCGGTCGCAGGTGGGCGGCTTCCTGCGCCAGACCGTTCATCGGGCCGCGGGGCGCTACGGCTTTTTGCAGCGTCGCGATTTCACCCGCCGCAACGCCTGGCCCGTGAGCTACCGCTGCCCGTTGCGCAGGCACGAGCTGCGGCGCCGCGGGTTCTCATGGCTGGACATGGACGGACGCTGGGGAGCGCTCGACACCCAGTCTTTCCATGCCTTGCGTTCCAACCGCTGGATCGGTTGTTACTACCGAGAATACGCCATGGGCTGGGGCGCCACGCAGGGCCGCAATGCCAAGCCGCCACCCGGAACGGACTACGTGGAAAACCCGCCCGCGGATTTTTCCCAAGAGGATTTCTGGCGTTGGGTGGCCCACACGACGTCGTGGGATATCTTCAGCGGCAAGACCAATCCGCTCGCGAATTCCTTCGCCATGTTCTCGGCTGCGCGCTGGAAAAGCGCCGGGCTGCCTCCCTATCGGGAGGTCCAGGCCGCGCGCCACGCCCACGCCTTGCGCTTCGCCGTGGCGCTGAAGCAGCGCAGCGGCGCGCCGTCCCCGTCCGTCGCGGCCGGCGTCCCGCACGGCATCCTCGGGCAGATACGCCTCGCGGTATCGGCGAGCGCGCCGGCGGTCACGGTCACCAGCGCCGCCGAAACCTATTTCTCGCGGCCGGGGCCGCGCAGCGACGGCAAGGACGAACTGGCTTCGCTGTTCCGGCCCTACTGGCAGGCGCGCCTGTCGGCGGTCACGCCGCGGGAAGCGGCGAGCGCAAGGAGGCTGCCATGACGGTGCCGTCCCCGCGTCTTGCCGCGCGGCAGGGCGGGCAGGCGGTGCTGGAAGCCTTGCTCGTGATGCCCCTGCTCGGCCTGTTGCTGCTGGCCGTGGCCCATGTCGGCTCGGCGCAATTCCGCTTGCTGGAAGCCGGCGAGGAGAGCCGCCATGCCGCGTTTTCCGCCGCCCGCGGCATGCCCGCCGTTCCTGGCGTGGCGCACGTCACGCCGGCGGGGCGCGGCGGCCGGCACTCGCCGCCGTCTCTCGCGTTCGAGCAAGACTGGCTGCAAGGCCCGGTGCGTTGGCACAGGGCCGTCGCCGAGCGCGCCCTGGGAGCTTGGCCGGGCGGCGGGCTTCTGCGGGTGCGGCGTGCCGCCACAGTGGTCGGCGGCACGGGTCATGCCGCGGACGACGCAAGCGGGCAACGCCGCGTGGCCGGGTCCGGCGCGGGCTGGAAACAGGCGCAATCGGCTTCGTCCGCGGCCGCGCGCGCGCTGAATCCTGTCGTCGCCCGCATGGACGGGCCCTGGGGGCGCGCGCCCTTGTCGCTGGACTGGGTGCAGGACTGGGCCGACGCCATGCCGTCCAGCCGTGTCGCGACGGCGAGGCGGCCATGAAAACCGTGCGTTTCTTGCTTCGCCCTGCTGCCGCGGGCGTCAGGGCCGCCGTTCGGCGCATTGCGGTCCGGCCTCGCCCGCTGCGCGCCTCCCGGTGCGCGGGCATGACGAGGGCCCGCATGCTGTCCCTGGCGGCGGCCGGCTCGCGCCAGGCGCTGCCCATCCTTCTGCTGGCGCTCGCCGCCCCTGCCATGGCGGAGCGATCCGCCAAGCCGCTGCCTGAGTCCGGCGTCGGCCTCGGGCTGGAGCGGATCGCCTGGCCCCCGGGCACCTCACTCGCCAGCCTGGGCAAAGACTTGCGCCTGTATGGCGTGCCGGCGCAGGCGCTGGCGTTCGATGCGCCGGCGGCCGTGCCGGCAATGCTGCAAATGCTCTCGCGCAGCCAGCCGGCCCTGGCCGATCTTGCGGTAATGCCCGGGCAGGCCATTCTCTCGGGCCGGGCCGCCGATCGGCACTGGCTGGCCCTGCTGCAAGGCGCGGAGCCGGGGCGCAGCGTGGGCGTGGTGGCCGTGATTGCCGCCGAGTCCGGCCCGGATACCGTGCCTCCCGCCTGGCTGCCCACGGGCGCGCGGCTGGTGCTGGATTTTTCCCTCAAGGAAACCGGACACGACCTCACCGAGCAGATCTGGCGGCATGAGCTCGCGGCTCAGCGCGTGTCCGAGATGCTCGAAACGGGTCTGCGGCGCGCCGGCTGGCTGCCGGCGGACATTTCCGGCGATACCCAATGCTGGCGGCGGCGCGGCGCGCGCATGCAATGGCGGGTGGAGCCGCTGGACGCGGGCAGCGCGATAAGAATCAGGAGGTGGTCGCCATGATGCCGGCCTGGTTGCGGATTGCCGGCCACGGAAGCAAGGCGGGCGCCTATGTTTTGGCGCTGGCGGCCGGACTCACGGCGGCATGGGCGGTGCGAGAGCACATACGGCAACGGGTGGACGCCCTGGAGGCGCAGGCGCGCGCGCCGGCCGTGAGCCGCCTGGTCGCCGCCCATGACCTGCCCGCGGGAACGCGGCTCGACGAAGCGCACCTCGCCGTGCGCGAAATCCCGGTCCAGTGGGTCATGGGCGACAGCCTGGAGCCGCACGAAATCGCTGCGCTGGAAGGGGCGACGCTGGCCTGGGGCCTGGCGCGCGGCGAGCCTCTGCTCAAGCCCTACCTCAGCTTCGCGGCGCCGGCCCTGTCCTCGCGCCTGGAGGCAGGCCAGCGCGCGCTGCACGTCCCGGCGGCAGACCTGGGCGGGCTGGCCGACGACGTGCGCGCCGGCGATGCCCTGGATATCTACCTGTCTTTCCCGCACGGCGACCAGACGCGCACCGTGCCCTTGCTGCAGGGTGTGCGCGTGCTCGCGGTGGGCGCGGATGCGGACGGAGCGGCGGCCGGCGGCGTCATGCTGGCGGCGGATCCCCAGGACGCCATGCGCTTCGTGGCGGCCCGGCAGGCGGGCTCGCTTACCGCCATGCTGCGGCACCGCGGCGACGACGCAACGGCGTCCGCCGAGGCTTCCCTGGAACTGGACGCGGTGCTTGGGCTGGCAAAACGCAAGCGGCCGCCCGCCAGGGGCGTGACGGTGGTCTATGGCGACCGCATCGAGGCGGCGGCATTTCCCGAAGCGGGCGGCGCCTTGCCTGCCTTGCCGGAAGCCGGGCCATGAAGGCGGCGTTCTGGGCGCGGCTGTGGCTGGCTTTCGCCATTGCCTTCTGCACGGCGGCCACGGCCGGGAGCGCGGCGCTCGAGCTCGAGGTGGGCCAGACCCGCGTGCTGGCGCATCCGGGCGTCAAGCGCGTCGCGGTGGGAAACGGCCAGGTGCTGAGCGCGGTGGTGGCCGAGGGCCGCGACGTGGTGGTCTTCGCACGCGCCGAGGGCGTGTCTTCCATCCATGTATGGGGGCCGTCCAGGCAGCCCGAGGCCTACGAGATCCGCGTCGTGCCGGCCGGCGCATCGCGCCGGCGCGCCGAAATCGAGGCGCTGCTCGCGCGCATTCCCGGCGCGCGGGGCGCCATGGTGGGAGGCCGGTTTCTCATCGAAGGAGAAGACCTCTCCGACGACGACAGGGCGCGGATCGCGTCGCTGGCGCAGCGCTATCCGGACGTGGTCGATTTCACCGGCCAGGTGGGCTGGGACCGCATGGTGCTGCTCGATGTGCAGGTGGTGGAGATTCCCAGTTCGCGGATGCGCGAGATCGGCCTGCGCTGGGACGGCGCGGCGCAGGGCGGGGTGAGCGCCGGCCTGGCCTGGGACGGAGGCTCCACCGGGCGTATCCGGCGGCCGGGCGCGGGGCCTGTCGAAACCCTTGGTGCGGCCTCGCCGGGCGCGGGCTACTTCGGCGTGAACGCCCTGCTGTCCGCGCGCATCGCGGCGCTGGCCGAATCCGGCGAAGCCGTGATGCTGGCGCAGCCGCAATTGTTGGCGCGCAGCGGGTCCAGCGCGACGTTCCTGGCCGGCGGCGAGGTGCCCTACGTCACCACCGATGCCCGCGGCGCCACGCACACCCAGTTCAAGCCGTATGGGGTGTCGCTCAAGATCACGCCGCGCATAGATCGCCATGGCGGCATCCGCTCGCTGATAGAAGTCGAAGCCAGTTCGGTGGACGCCTCGCTCGCGCTGCCGGGCGGCCCGGCCTTGCGCACGCGGCGCGCCTCCACGGAATTCAACGTCAGGTCGGGCAGCACCCTGGTCATAGGAGGATTCCTGTCGCGCGAGCATGTCGAGACGGTGAGCGGGTTGCCCTGGCTGCAGGACATTCCCATCCTGGGCGCGCTCTTCTCGTCCCGGCGTTTCCTGGCCCGCGAAACCGAGCTCGCCATTTTCGTGACGCCCCGCATTCTCGGCCCGGGCGATCCCGCCATGTCCAGTGCCGCCCAGCGCGGGCGCGACCTGGTGGAGGCCAGTTTCCCCACGCCCGCGCGGCTGGGTATCACCCCTCAGGGCGCGGGCTGGGATCCCTATTCGGGGCCCGGTTCGCAATGGTCGCCGCCGCAGCGCCGCGGCGGCCTCGACTCCAAGGAGTAAGCATGTTCGAAATGGAAATCACCTTCGAGGCGTCGGCGCCGAGGCGGCAGGTGTACACGGCGCCGCTGCTGGTCGGGCGCAGCCCGGCGTGCGCGCTGCGCATCGTGAACTGGCGGGTGGGCAGGCAGCACGCGCGGTTCCTGCGCCGTGGGCCTCACATCGCGCTGGAAGACCTGGGCACGCTGGGAGGCACCCTGGTCAATGGCGTGCGGGTCGCCCGGCACGAGCCCGTGCTGCCCTCGGACGAGATCCTCATCGGGCCCTGCCGCCTGCGCGTCACGGATGCATGCGTCGGGGCGGAGCGCATGGAGGCGCGGTCGGCCGCCGTCTTGCCGGCCGGGCCGGCCGGCAGGGACGCCGGCGCGGCGGTTGCGTGCTTGCCGGCGCCGGCCGGAGATGCGGGCGCCGCCTCGTGCGTGTCTGATGACACGGCATTCCCGGCAGCGGAAACCTTCTCGCGGGAGCAGCGGCGCCGTCTGCATGCCGCGCTGCTCGGCGCGCTCAACCTGCGCCGCCGCGACGTGGCCTCGATGAGTGACTCCGCGCTGCGCGCGGAGGCGCGGGAACTGCTCGAGCGCCTGGTCCTCGAAGACCGCGGCCTGCGCAGCGACGAAGAACGGGCCGCGTTATGCCGCGAGGTCCTGGACGAGGCGGTCGGGCTGGGGCCGCTGGAGCCGCTGCTGGCCGAGCCGGGCATCAGCGAAATCATGGTCAACCGCCATGACGAGATCTACGTCGAGCGGGCGGGAAAACTCCAGCGGCATGCGGGCAGTTTCAGCAGCGAAGCGTCGGTGCGCTGGGTCATCGAGCGCATCGTCACGCCGCTGGGGCGGCGCATCGACGAGAGTTCGCCCATGGTGGACGCGCGGCTGCCCGACGGGTCGCGCGTGCACGCCATCATTCCGCCCGTGGCGCTCAAGGGGTCGAGCCTCACGATACGCAAGTTTCCCGCGGCGCGTCCCGCCATGCCCGATCTGGTCCGGGGCGCCACGCTGAGCGCGGAGATGGCGGCCTTTCTGTCGCAGTGCGTCGCCACGCGCAGGAACATCGTGGTGTCGGGCGGCACCGGGTCGGGCAAGACCACGCTGCTCAACATTCTCTCGAACGAGATCCCCGAGGGCGAGCGGGTGGTCACCATCGAAGATGCCGCGGAACTGCGCTTGCGGCACGCGCATCTGGTGGCGCTGGAAGCACGGCCGAGCAACCAGGAAGGGCGGGGTCGCGTCGACATCCGCGAACTGGTGCGCAATGCGTTGCGCATGCGTCCCGACCGCATCGTGGTGGGCGAGTGCCGCGGCCCCGAGGCGTTCGACATGCTGACCGCCATGAACACCGGCCACGAAGGGTCGCTCACCACGTTGCATGCCAATTCTCCGCGGGACGCGCTGTCCCGGCTGGAGTCCATGATTCTCATGGCCGGCCTGGACCTGCCGCTGGCGGCCGTGCGCGAGCACATCGCCGCCAGCGTCGACATCGTGGTCCAGCAGGCGCGCCTGGCGTGCGGCCGCCGGGTGGTGACGTCCGTCGTGGAACTCGTCGGCATGGAAAGCGGCAGGATCCAGATCCAGGAGCTGTTCCGCTTCGACCGGTCCTCGGGCTTCGCGGGCTGCGGTGCGCTGCCTTCGTTCGCACAGGCCTGGCGCGAAAGCGGCATCGGATTCGAGCCGCGGTGGTTTTCCTCCGCGCATGACGGGGCGCAGGGGGCGCCATGATCTGGATCGCGGCGCTTTCGGCAATGACATGCGCGGCCCTGCTCGCCTGGCGCGCGCACGCCTGGTTCGCGCCGGCGATGCGGCGATACCGGGAGGTCTATACCCACGAGGCAGCCGTCCGCCTCGAAGAGGTCTTTCTGTTCATCGAACCCGGGCAGCTCTGGGGCGCGGCCCTGGGGTGCGCGGCGGCCGGGGGCGCCCTCGCGCTTGCCGTCTCGGGCAGCGGCGTGCTGGCGGGCGCGGCCGCCCTGGGCGCGGCGCGCATCCCGGGGCTGGCGCTGGCCGCATTGCGGCGGCGGCGGGTGCGGCGCTTCGAGCAGCAATTGCCGCTGGCCCTGCTCATGGTGGCCGCGGCCCTGCGCGCGGGAATCGCGCTCAACACGGCCCTGAAGCACGTGGTGGAGCGGGCTGACGCGCCGCTGGCCCAGGAATTCGGCCTGATGCTGCGGGAGCAGCGGCTGGGGCTGCCCTGGGACCGCGCGCTGGAAAACCTGGGGCAGCGCATGCCCTCCGATGCCACCACGCTGGTGGTGGCGGCCATGCGGATCGCGAGTCAGGCGGGCGGCAACCTGGCCGAGGCGCTCGACAATATTTCGCAAACCCTCAGGGGCCGGCTGCAATTGCAGGCTAAGTTGCAGGCGCTCACCTCGCAGGGCCGGCTGCAGGCCTGGATCGTCGGCGCGTTGCCGCTGGTGCTGCTGGCCGTGCTCAACAGCCTGGAGCCCGCGCTCATGCGGCCGCTCTGGACGACGCCCGCCGGCTGGGCCGTGCTGGCCCTGATCCTGGTGCTGGAAGCGGCGGGCGTGCTGCTGATCCGGCGCATCATGCGCATCGAATTCTGAGGGCACGCCGATGCTGATCTATGTGGCCATGGCCGCGGGCGCGTTGAGCGCGGGCTGGCTGGCGTTCCGCCTGGCCGGCCCTGCGCTGCGCGCGCTCGTCGGCCCGCTTCTCGCGTCATGGACGGGGCCTGCGTATGTCCGGCCACGGGATGCGGTCACCGCCTTGCCCTGGTGGTGGCGCTCATTGTGGCCCTGGGCCGAGGCGCTGGCTCCCTGGGCGGGCACGCTGTGCACCTGGCGGGTGCGCAGGCGGCTGCAGCAGGCCGCCGCCCGGGCCGGCCTGCCGCCGGACGCGGACCACGCTCGCGTGGCGGCCTTGTGCCTGTGCGCGGCCCTGGCCGCCGCGGGCATTGCGATGGGAGGGGGGCTGGCGGCGGGCGCGGGACGCCTGCCGGCGTTGGCGGCGGCGGTCCTGTGCGCGGGCGTGGCGGCGTGTTCACCGTTGGCGTGGCTGAGGGCGGCGGGCCGCCGGCGGCTTGCGCGCATGGAGCGCGACCTGCCGTTTCTGTTCGACATGATGACCTTGTGCGTGGAAGCCGGCCTGGGCGTGCAGGCCGCGCTGCAGCAGGCCGCCCACGCCGGTCCGGCCGGGCCCTTGCGCGACGAGCTCGGCGCCGCGCTCGCGGACATGCGCGCGGGGCTGGGCCGTTCGGCCGCGATACGCGCCATGGCCGAGCGGGGCGGCAGCCCGCTGCTGCGCAATTGGGCCGCGGCGCTGGAGCAGGCCGACAGCCTGGGCATCAGCCTCGGGCCGGTGCTGAGGGCGCAGGCGGCCCAATGCCGCAACGAGCGCCATACGCGAGCGGAGCAGTTGGCCATGCAGGCGCCCCTGAAGATGCTGCTGCCCCTGATCGCGTGCATTTTCCCGTGCACGTTCATCGTGCTGGCCTATCCCATCGCGATGCAGCTGCTGCAGGGGCTCGAATGAAAGCGCAAGCCCGGGCGCCGCGGGTGCGGCTCAGGCTGCTGCGGGTGGAAAACTGGACGGGACGGCTGCGGGGCCTGCTGTGCCGCCCCGCGCCCGGGCCGCGTTCGGGCATCCTGCTGGCGCCATGCCGCGCCGTGCATACCTTCGGCATGCGTCATGCCATCGACGTGGCGTTCGTGGGTCCGCAGGGAAGGGTGATCTCCGTGCGGCGGGGGCTTGCGCCGGGCAGAGTGGCGCTATGCCTGCGCGCTGTTGCCGTGGTCGAGCTGAGAGCTGGTGTCGTTGATGCCGAACACGGAGGTATAGGCCGGATAGAAGCTGCAATACAGCACGCCGCCCGCCGCGATGTTGAAAGGAATCTGGATGGTGCTCGCGACGTTGGGAGGCAGGCCCACGGAGACCAGCAGGCCGGCGCACAGGTCGATGAACATGAACACCATGACCCACACCAGGCCGTACACCAGGAACGCCCACTTGTTGCGCCAGCAAGCCACCCCGGAGAAGAACATGGCCTGCGCCAGGCGCAGGCCGTGCCAGGCCACCAGCACCGGCGCATGCCAGAAGAGGGCGGCGATGCAGACATACAGCGCGGCGAACACCGTGAGCGGCCAGGCCATGGCGGAGAGCAGCGGCGCCAGGCTCTGTTCGACCGAGGCTGCGCGCATGCCTTCCGTGAGGGCGCCCGAGAAAGGCAGGAATGACACGAGCCCCGCCAGCATGCAGAGCCCCGCATAGAGCAGCCCCATGGTGAAGAGCTTCTTGAACACTCCCGGTTTTTGCAGCGGCTTGGGCCACATGGAGGGCAGCATGACGCGGTCGGCTTCCACGTGCTTGCAGGCCGAGAGCGTCATGAGGGTGACGATGGGCATCAACGCTACGAACAGGATGGGCCCCAGCGGCGGGATGGCGCTCGCAAAGATAACCAGGAGGCTGATGGCCATCGCCCAGGCGAACATGGCGAGCGGTTGCTTGCGGAACAGACGGAAACCGTCTCGAACCCATTGCCAGCCAGATGACGCGGGAAGGAATGCAGCTTGCATGGTCTCTTTCAGATGGAGGCTCTCGGATAGGGACTCGCCATGCCCATTATGGGGGGCATGCGGATTACGGCAAGACGGGCAGGCCGGGCCGGTGGCGCGCTTGCAACACCCTTTCGAAATGGCGGGGGTCGTGCGGCTTGAGCGTCTGGGCCGGGCGAGGCAGGTAGAAATCGTACAGGCGGGAGAGCCAGAAGCGCAGGGCGGCGCCGCGCAGCATGAGCGGCCATGCCTCGCGCTCGGCCTGCGTGAACGGACGGACTCCGGCGTATGCGCGCAGCCAGGCGTCGGCGAGCTCGGGCACGAAAACGCCGGTTTCCCGTTCGATGCACCAGTCGTTTACGCTGACGGCAACATCGAAGAGCCAGGTGTCGCAGCCGGCGAAATAGAAATCAATGATGCCGCCCATGAGCGGATTCTCGAACGTACCCGCGAACAGCACGTTGTCGCGGAACAGGTCGCAATGCGCCGGCCCTGCGGGCAGGCTTTGCCACAGCGGGGTGGCCGCGGCGGCCTGCTGGGCGGTGAGCTCGGCGTTCAGCAGCGCGGCCTGGCCGGCTTCCAGGAAGGGCAGCACCTTGGGCGCGGTTTCCACCCACCACGCCAGCCCGCGCAGATTGGGCTGCTTCAGGGGGAAGTCCTGGCCGGCCAGGTGGGCGCGGGCCAGGGTGGCGCCCGCCAGCGCACAGTGTGCCGGGCCGGGGGCGGGCTCGTAGCCCCCGGGCAGCCGGGTCACGATGGCGCAGGGCTTGCCATGCATGGCGGTCAGGCGGCTGCCGTCGCGCAGCGTCTGCGGGCTGGGCACCGGAATGCCGCGCTGCGCCAGGTGGTACATGAGCTCGATGTAGAACGGAAGCTGCGCCTCGGTCAGCACCTCGAACAGCGTGAGCACGTATTCGCCGCGGGTCGTATGGAGAAAGTAATTGGTGTTCTCGATACCTGCGGTGATCCCTCGGAGAGAGACGAATTCGCCCAGGTCGAAATGCGCCAGCAGGGCGCGCGCGTCGTCGTCGGATACGGGGGTGAATACGGCCATTGGTGTGGATGATGAGCGGTTGAGGGGCGCCCGGCAAAGACGGTGCGGCGGCGCGGCAATTTTAGACCACATGGAGGCGATCAATGCCCGCGCCGGGATGCGGGGCGCCCGGCGCGGGCGCGCGGGGTTCCTGCGCCGCCTCGGGGAGGCGGAGCCCCGGGGGGCGAGCCGCCCGCCGGCCAGGCACCGTAAAATAGGCGCATCCCCTTGTTTTGCAGAGCGATTCTTGAACTCCCCCGACTGGCGGCTGTGCGTCGCCCCCATGATCGACGTTACCGATCGCCATTGCCGTTTCTTCCACCGGCTGCTGGCGCCGCGCGCGCGCCTCTACACGGAAATGATCACCACGGGCGCGCTGCTGCACGGCAATGTCTCGCGCCACCTGGACTTCGATGACAGCGAGCATCCCGTCGCGCTGCAGCTCGGCGGCAGCGAACCCGACGCGCTGGCCCAGGCCGCGCGCCTGGGCGCGAAGTGGGGGTACGACGAAATCAACCTGAATTGCGGCTGCCCGTCCGAACGCGTGCAGAAGGGCGCTTTCGGCGCCTGTCTGATGGCCGAGCCCGGCCTCGTGGCTGATTGCGTGAAGGCCATGCAGGACGCGGTGGACCTGCCGGTGACCGTCAAGCACCGGCTGGGCCTGGACTACGACGAATCGTACGGGTTCGTGCGGGATTTCGTGGGCAAGCTGCACGATGCCGGGTGCCGCGTCTTCATCGCCCATGCCCGCAATGCGGTGCTCAAGGGGCTGTCGCCGAAGGACAACCGCGAGATTCCGCCGCTGCGCTACGACGTGGTCAAGCGGCTCAAGCAGGACTTCCCGGACAGCATTTTCGTGCTCAACGGCGGTTTGGCCGACGCGGCCCAGTCCGTGAGAGCGGCCAACGAGTTCGACGGGGTCATGCTGGGGCGCGCGGCGTGGCATACCCCGCGCGTGCTTTCCGAGGTGTCGCTGCAGTTGTGGCCCTCGGTGCGGTTGCCGGGCGACGCGCAGGTGGTCGACGCCATGATGGCCTACGCGGCGCGCCAGGTGGCGCAGGGCGTGCCGCTGCGCGTCATGACGCGGCCCATGCTGGGCCTGGTGAACGGGCAGGCCGGCGCGCGCCGCTGGCGGCGCATGCTGTCCGATCCGGCCCGCCTCGCGGAAAATGATCCGGCACTGATCTACGAAGCATGGCGGGCGACCCAGCGCAGGCCCGCCGGCCAGCAGGCGCTGGCCGCCGACGCCGCGCCCGCGGCGGGCTGAGCGCACGGCGGGCCGGCCGCGCGGCCGGATGCGGCGTTTCAGCCTTTCGCGGCTTCGGCGCTCTCTTCGTTGGGCCAGTCGCGGATATAGGCCTTGAGCATGTTGTTCTCGAACTGCTGGGCTGCCACGATGGCCTGCGCCATGTCGTAGAACGAGATCACGCCCATGAGGGTGGGGCCGTCCATGACCGGGATGTAGCGCGCGTGCTTTTCCAGCATGAGGCGCTGCACTTCTTCCGCGCTGGTGTTGGGCGAGACGCTCACGGGCGCGTCGTCCATGATGGAGCGTATGGTGGTTTCGCCCGCCGCCGCGCCGTGCTTGTGCATGTGGCGGATGATTTCGCGGAAGGTGAGCATGCCGGTCAGGGTGCCGAATTCCATGATGACCAGCGAGCCGATGTCCTGCTCGCTCATGGTGCGCACCGCTTCCGAAACGGGCGTGTCCGGCGATGCCGTATAAAGCGTGTCTCCTTTGACGCGCAAGATTTCGCTGACCTTCAACATCGGTTCCTCCCAGGGCATTGCCCCGATTTCAATCGCTATTTCTTTTTCGCTTCCCATTGCAACAGGGCGGCGACGGTATTTTCCGTATTCTGCGCTTCTTGGCAGAGATCTTCCAGCGTGGGGGCGTCTTCTCCGCACAGGACGGACGATGCGACGCGCACGATGGCGGCGTCGTCGCGCACGCGCGGCCGGCTGCGGTCGATCAGGAAATGATCGACCACGGGCGCAAGCGAGGTTTCGCGCGCGTCGCAGGTGAGCACCCAGTGATCGTTCTGCGTGCGGGTGGCCAGGCCCATGTCGCTCAGCTCCTCGAGCACGGCGAGCAGCTCGTCCTGGTGCAGGCGCAGGCGGGCTGCCAGGGAGCTGGAGGGCAGCCCCGCGCCGCCCGCGGTCTGGTTGCGGCGCAGGGCGCGCAGCGCGTCCAGGGCGTCCACGAAGGCGGCGCCGGGGTAGCGGTTGATTTCCCAGCGGCCCAGCCGGATCAGCGGCGCGCTGGCCGCCAGCGTTGCGCCCAGCAGGACCGCCAGCCATGACAGGTAGATCCAGAGCAGGAAGATCGGCAGGGTGGCGAAGGCGCCGTAGATGACGGTGTAGGTGGGGAATCGGGTGAGGTAATACGCGAAGCCCGATTTCATGACCTCCAGCGCCACCGCGGTGACGCAACCGCCGATCAGCGCGTCGCGCCACAGCACCTTGCGGTTGGGCACCACCACGAACAGGGCCGCGAAGCCCAGCGCGGTCAGGACGACCGGAATGAACGACACGAGCACGCTGACCGCTTCCGGCACGTCCTTGACCAGGCCCAGCGACTCGCGCGCCACGAACGAAGTGGCCCACAGGCTGGCGCCCGCCACCACCGGCCCCAGCGTGATCACGGCCCAGTACACCAGCGCCCGCTGCTGCAGGGGGCGCTGCCGCGTCACGTGCCAGATGTCGTTGAACGCCGTGTCGATGGTCATGATGAGCAGCACGGACGTGACGAGCAGGAACGCGCCGCCGATGGCGGTGAGCCGGGACGCCTGGCGGGCGAACTGGTTGAGGTATTCCATGATGTTGTCCGAGACGGACGGCGGCATCAGGCTGGTGGAGAGAAAATGTTCCAGCGCGATGCGGAATTCCTGGAATACCGGAAAGGCGGTGAAAAGGGACAGCACCACCGCCAGCATGGGCACGATGGCGAGCACGGTGGTGAACGTGAGGCTGGATGCGACCTGCAACAGCTTTTCTTCGTTGGCGCGCTGCGCCGTGAAGAGCAATGCGCGCCCGGCCTTCGCGATCCATGAAGAGCGCGAAGCAGGGGGCTCGGGCGCCACCGTCGCGGCGGGGGCAGGCTCTGCGGGGCGGTTCATCAGGCGATAATAGCAGTATGAACCCCGATCTCAATCCTCGCCTGCGCCTGGCGGCCACGGCATCGCTGCTGGCGCTGATCGTGCTTTGCGCGGCCTGGGAAACCGTGATCGCGCCGGTCCGGCCGGGCGGGTCCTGGCTGCTCCTGAAGGCGCTGCCGCTGGCCTTTCCACTGCGCGGCATCGTGCGCGGCAACCTCTATACATACCAGTGGGCGTCCATGCTGTCGCTGCTCTACCTCATGGAGGGCGCGGTGCGCGCCATGTCCGACCCGGCGCCGCTGTCGGTCGTCATGGCCTGGGGGGAAATCCTGCTGTCCGGCGTCTTCTTCCTGAGCGCCATTTTTTATGTGCGGCCCGCCAAGCGGGCTGCCCGGAGCCAACGCGCATGACCGCACATACCCTGGACGAGCTGCGCGTCCTCAATACTTATGCGGCGCTGCCGGCGCCGTTCTATACGCGGCTGTCTCCCCAGCCGCTCAACGCGCCGCGCCTGCTGCATGCGAATCCGGAGGCGGCCGCCCTTATCGGACTGGATCGCGGCGCGCTCGGCACGCCGGAGTTCCTTGCCGTGTTCTCGGGCGCCCAGCCTTTGCCCGGCGGAGACACGCTGGCGGCGGTCTACAGCGGCCATCAGTTCGGCATCTGGGCCGGCCAGCTGGGCGACGGCCGGGCGCACCTGCTGGGCGAGGTGGCGGGGCCGCAAGGCCGGTGGGAGCTCCAGCTCAAGGGCTCGGGCATGACGCCGTACTCGCGCATGGGCGACGGACGCGCCGTGCTGCGCTCGTCCGTGCGCGAATACCTGGCCAGCGAAGCCATGCATGGGCTGGGCATTCCCACCACGCGCGCCCTGGCCCTGGTGGTTTCGGACGATCCGGTCATGCGCGAAACCGTGGAAACGGCCGCCATCGTGACGCGTATGTCGCCCAGTTTCGTGCGTTTCGGTTCGTTCGAGCATTGGTCGGCGCGCCGCCAGCCGGACATGCTGCGCACGCTGGCCGACTACGTGATCGACCATGATTACCCCGAATGCAGGATGCCGCCCGCGGGCGAGCCGGCGGACGACAAGGCGCCGTACGTGGCGCTGCTGCGCGAAGTCACCCGCCGCACGGCCGAACTGATGGCGGACTGGCAGGCCGTGGGTTTCTGCCACGGCGTCATGAACACCGACAATATGTCGATCCTGGGGCTGACGCTCGATTACGGGCCGTATGGTTTCATGGACGGATTCCGCCTCGATCATGTCTGCAACCACTCCGATTCCGAAGGGCGCTATTCCTGGAATCGGCAGCCTTCGGTCGCGCTCTGGAATCTGTACCGCCTCGGGGGCAGCCTGCACATGCTGGTGCAGGACGTGGACGCGCTGCGCGCCGTGCTGGACGAATTCGAAGGCATTTTCACCCGGGCGTTCCACGAACGCGCGCGCGCCAAGTTGGGACTGGCCGCATGGCGGCCGGACGACGAGCCGCTGCTGGACGACCTGCTCAGGCTGATGCACGCGAACCACGCCGATTTCACGCTGAGCTGGCGCAGGCTGTCGGATGCGGTCCGGGGAGAGCGGCAGGCGTTCGAGGATCTGTTCATCGACCGGCCCGCGGCCGGCGCCTGGCTCGATCGCCTGCTGGCGCGCCAGGCCGGGGACGGAAGGCCGCCCGCCGAGGTGGCGCAAGCCATGGACGCGGTCAATCCGCTTTATGTATTGCGCAACCATCTTGCCGAAGAAGCCATCCAGGCCGCGAAGCGCGGCGATGCTGGCGAAATCGACACTTTGCTGACCTTGCTGCGCGCGCCGTGCCAGGCCCGTCCTGGTTACGAAAAGTATGCCGCGTTGCCGCCGGACTGGGCTTCGTCCATCGAGGTGAGCTGTTCGTCCTGACCGGCCGGTTTTCTATATTTACGGCAGAAAATCGGAAAAAAATCCCCAGCGCGGACAAAAAAAACCACGAATGCCTGGAAACCGCATTTTTTTTCAGTGCAATTATTCGTTTCCATTGTAAAAGACGTAAGATTGTCCTTGCGCGAAATTCTACATGGCTCGCCGTGTCCGGGGGCTTTTGTCGACAATTTTCAATATAAAGCACTCTAAAAATGCCTGGCGCTGATGGTTTGCTATGTATCGGTCTCCTGGAAGACGATGCCGACTTCCGCGAGGAATTGGCCTTGGGTCTGGGTGGCTATGGATTCCGGGTGGCGTTTGCCTGTGATAACGCCGGGGCGTTCTATCGCCGGCTGCAGGAACAGCCCTGCGATATCGTGATTCTCGATGCGCACTTGCCCGGAGAAGACGGTTTTTCGGTCGCCACCCGGCTGCGCGCGCTGAGTCCGGTGGGCATCGTCATGCTGACCGGGCGCAGCGCGCTCGAAGACCGCGTCCGCGGTCTGGAGGGCGGCGCCGACGTCTACATGACCAAGCCTGTCGACCTGCTCGAACTCAGTTCCGTGATTCGTAGTCTGGCGCGCCGCATGCGCCTGGCCAAGGCGCCGCGTGCCGCGGATGCCGAGGCCCGCCCGGCGGCCGATTCGTCCTGGTCGCTGCAGGACGGCGGCTGGATACTGGTGGCGCCGGACGGCGCTTCGCTGCATTTGTCGGCGCAGGAGCGCACCTTCCTGATGGCGCTGATGGACGCCGCGGGCAATGCGGTGAGCCGCCAGGAGCTGGCGGAGATGTTCCTGCCCGAAAGCCCCGAGGGCTTCGAGTTGCGGCGCATCGACGTGCTGGTGAGCCGCCTGCGGGCCAAGGCACAGAGCGCGGGCCTCAAGCTGCCGGTGCTTTCCGTGCGCGGCCAGGGTTACGTCTTCGCCGCCTGACGCGCTTGCGAGGTCGCCGGCGAAAGCGCGGGCAGCGTCACGACGAAGCGCGTACCTTCGCCGATTTTGCTGTGCAGCGTGAGCGAGCCGCCCTGGTTTTCGCAGATGTTGCGCGCCAGGTAGAGCCCGATGCCCAGGCCCTTGGTTTCGCGGTGGGCCGCCCGGCGGAAATGCGGTTCGAAAATTCTTGCCTGGTCTTCTTCGCTGATGCCCGGCCCGCGGTCGGTGACCGACAGCCAGGCCACGGGCTGGCCGTTCTCCTCGCCTTGCCCAGCCTCGATGCGCACGGGTTCGCTGGCGGGGGAATACTTGATGGCGTTGTGCACCAGGTTGCGCACCACCACGCTGGTCAGCGGCCGGTCGCAGAATACGGGAATGCCCCGCTCGGCCTTGATTTCCAGGGGATGGGCAGTGTCGGGCCGCATTGCCGCCGCGACGTCGTGCGCGATGTCGGCCATGTCGGCGCATTCGGCGCGGGGCGTGAGCGCCTGCTGGCCCAGCCTGTCCTGGCTGAGCAACTGCTCCACCAGCTCGGTCATGCGCGTCACCGAACGGTGGATGCGCGCGAGGCGGCTGTCCACGGCTTCGTCGGTATCGGCGAGCATCATGTCCAGCGACTGGGCGGCCGCGCTGATCGTGGCCAGCGGCGCGCGCAGTTCGTGCGACACCAGCGCGTTCATCTGCCGTTGGCTTTCGAGAGCGCCGGCCATCTCCGACAGCCGCAGCTCGCCCCGGCCGGCGGGGTCGGCGTCATGCCTGCCATGGCTGGCATGCCCGGGCAGCGCCGCCAGGGTTGCCAGGACTCCCAGCATGCGCAGCAGCGCCAGCGTGAAAGCCGGGGCCATCGTGTTGGACAAGGCGTCGCGCGCCCACAGCCCCGCCGACAGCACGAAAACCAGGGCCAGCGCGGCGCTGGGCCACCGCACGCCGTGCCTGGCGGCCTGCCGCAGCAGGGCGGCGCACAGCGCCAGGCTGGCGAGCGCACAGGCGATCTCGATGGCTGCCGTCAGGCCCGGCGCGTCGGTCTGATAGATGAAGATGAGGGTGAGCGCCGCGGCGGCGACCAAGGCCAGGCTCGCGGCGCGGGCGGCGGCCGCCAGGCGCGAGGAATGGTCCGCCAGCAGCGGCGCGGCCGCCGCGAGCAGCGTGGCCGCCGATCCGGCCTGCATGGCCGCGGGCGGAAGCAGGCCCGGAAACGACCGGTAGGCCCCTTCCACCAGGAAAAAGACCGTGCCCGCCGCGAAGGCGGCCGAGCGCGCAAAGGCCCAGCGGGCCAGGCAGACAACCACGCCCGCCAGCGCCGCGCCCGCCACGATGCCCGCCTGCAGGGTGGGGATGTAGCCGGACATTTCGAACGCCAATGCGGCATGCGGCCAGGCCAGCAGGGCGAGCAAAAGACCCAGCGCGCCGGGGATGCGCGGAAACCGCCGGCCGCGCGCGCGTGCGCGAAAAATTCCGAAGGGGCGAAACAACAGTCCTTCCGTCAACTGGAAATCCATCGATGATCGAGCGCGAGATCGCAGCCGCGCCCGGAGTTTACGACAGGGCCGTTGAGGGCGCGCACACCGATGCGCTTGAGCACCTCGGCGGCGGCATCGTCGGGCACGTCGTCGGCATATACGTCCATGCCCAGCGTGCGGGCCATGGCGACCACCGTAACGGCGAGCTGCTGGCTGCCCGGGCTCTGGACGATGCCGGCCACGAACCGTCCGCATAGCTTCACGTAGGCGAGGGGGTACTCGTGCAGGTGTTCCATGGCGCCGAAGTCCTGCGACAGGCGCGCCGCGCCCAGCCGCGCGCCCGCGCCGGTGACGATCTCGCACAGCTGCTGCGTCTCGGTTTCGTTGGCGGCCAGGCCCGAGGCGTCCATTTCCAGGATGAGCCGGCGCGCCACGTCGGGGCGGTCGGCCAGCATGCGGCGCAGCCGCGGCAGGAAGGTGTCCTGCGACAGAGAGGCCAGGGCAATGGGAACCGCCAGCGTTTCGGCATGCGTGACCAGCCAATCCAGGCCGAGGCGGACCGCCTGGATGTCGCATTCGGCGGACAGCCCCAGCCGGACGGCGGGGGGCATGAAAACGCTGGCCGGCACGGGCGGCGTGCCGCTTTGATCATGCAGGGTGAGGCAGCCCTCGTACTGCAGCAGCGCTCCGCCGATGTCGTGCAGGGGCCGGGCGGCAAGCGAGAACCGGTGCTGGTCCAGCGCCGTGAGCAGCGCGTCGTGCCAGCTGTACTCGCCGATGCGCGATCCCTGGGGCGCCTGGCTGGCGGGCGTGACCTGGTCGTCGTCGGCGCTTTCCGCGCACATCAGGGCGTGATCCAGCCCGGCCAGTATTTCGCTCATGCCGTCGCCGGGCGAGAAATCCGCGATCGCCAGGGCCCAGCGGCACCACGAATGCCCGTCCATGGGCACGCGCAGCGCGCGCAGCTCGCGGCGCACGCGTTCGGCCAGCAGGCTCGCCTGCGGCGCCGTGCTGCCCGGCATCAGCAGCACGAAGTCCGATCCGCTGATGCGGGCCAGCGTCGCTGACGGTCCGCCGTGGGCGGCCACCAGCCGGCGCAGGCGTTCGGCGGACGCGCGCAGCCACTGATCCGTGAAAGCGCGCGAAAGATGCCGGTTGATCTGCGCCAGGTCGCGCTGGCGGAACATCAGGATGTGTCCCGCGCCGGCGGATGCGGCGTCCGCCAGGGCCGCCCGGAACTGCTCGACGAAGTACCGGCGGTTGGGCAGGCGGGTGATGGCATCCCGGTAGACTTCGCTCTGCAGGGATTCGATGCGCGCGTTCTGCGCCTCGATCGCCGCCGCCACCCGTTGCGCCTCGGTCTGCGCGGCCGCGTCGGGGCGGGCGGCGGCCTCGCCGGGCCAGCCGGAGAAAAGAGAGGTCCGCGGGGCGCGCTTGTCCAGCCACTTGAGCAGCTCGGTCGCGAAGAGCAGCCAGCAGACCGCGGCCGCGAGCGCCAGCCCGACTACCCTCAGCCCTCCCTGCCACAGCGTTTCGCGGGCGGTGTGAGCGTCGGCGCGCACCGTGACCATGCCCCGGAACCGGCCGTCGTCCGAGACGAAGGGCTGGGACGACTCCGGCGCTTCGGGCATGAGCCAATGCTCCACCCATTCGTCGGCCCCGTCGCCGGCGTCGGGCGGCGGCGCGCTGCGCTCGATGTCGGTGGCGCCGCGCTCGTTGGTGATCCTGACCAGGGCGTAGGCTCCCTGGCCGAACAACTCGTCGGCCAGCGTTGCGCGCCTGCGGGCGTCGCCGGGCGCATGCGAAAGCGCCCAGGCCAGCGCCTGCGCGCCGCCCTGGCTCTGCTGCGCGAGCTGGCCGTGCAGGTAGCGATGGGCCGCGAGCATGCTCAGGGCCTGGGTGCCCAATACGACCAGGCCGATCAGGCACGCGCTGAATACGAGGAGCCTGCGTATCGAGAGCATGTGTATGGTCTTTTCCCCTTCCAGCGAACGGCGGGACGGATTCGCTCGCTTGTCCTGCCCGCGCGCGCTGGACGGCGCCGGGCGGTTCTTGTTTCCCGTGAGCGGTTGATATGGATAAGAAACGTGACACACGTTACTAATACCGCATCCGCGCCGCCTGGGGTGTAATCCTCGGCGTCATAGAACATACAGAATATTACGAAATCTACGAAGACATCAGACAAGCTATGCAATTATTTCGCCTGCCGGACCGTGGGAGTGAGAACTATTGCGAGAGGACGTATTAATTTTCGGTGGCCTGATGTCGTAGTACTACCAAATCCGGGTTCAAGTCACGGGAGATGCCGCGGGAGGCCGCCCGCCCCGCATGGCGGCACACGCAAATCTTCCTATTGCAGCAGAACAGGGCGCGTTGCCTCTGGATCGAGGTGTTTTTGCAACAATAATGCACTATTTAAGAAATGTTACGTGCCTTGGGCCCAGGCTCGGACCGCAACGTCAAGGCTTCATGAAAAGGAGGCTCCGTGCGTGAGAGCTATCTGCTCGCACTGTGCCTGACGCTGGTCGGCGCATTGGCGGCGATTAGCGTGCTTTTCCTGCGCAGGGAGCGCGTGCTGCGGCGCGCCCTCATGCAGGACGAACTTACCGGCGGACTGAGCCAGCGGGAGCTGGACCGCCGCGCGGGCGCATGGCTGGAGCGAGCCCGGGAGCGCGCGCGCCGCGGCGCATTTTTCCTGGTCCGGTTCGAGCAATATGCCGAGATCTGCGCCCTGCTGCGCGCCGGCGAAGACCGTGAGCTGCTGGTCCAGGTGGCCCAGCGCCTGCGCGTGACGGCGCGCGCGCTGGGCGGCATGGTCGCCCGCACCGGCATCCATACCTTCACGCTGTGCATCCCGGACGTGGACGAGGACGGCGCGGCCCAGGTTTGCGCGAAGCTGCTGGGCGACCTGAACGCGCCCTACAGGCTGGGCGGACGCCAGATCATCGCCCTGTTCCGCGTCGGCGCGGCCCTGTATCCCGACCACGGGCGCAGCGTGCAAGAGCTGCAGCGCTGCGCGCGCGTGGCCCTGCTGCCCCCGGACGGGCAGGAGGGGGCGTCGTGGACTCTCTTCAATTTCCGCATGCTGGCGCGCGAGCGCGACCGCCAGGGCCTGGAGAACGACCTGCGGCTGGCGCTGTCCACGCCCGACATGGAGCAGTTCGAGCTCTATTACCAGCCGGTGTGCGACGGCGGCACGGGCACGGTGCAAGGCTGCGAGGCGCTGCTGCGCTGGCACCATCCGGTGCTGGGCAGCGTATCGCCCGGCATCACCATCGAGATCGCCGAGCGCAGCGGGCTCATCGTGCCCCTGGGCGCCTGGATTCTCGAACGCGCCTGCTCGCAGGCGGTGCAATGGCCGGCGGCCTGGCGGGTGCACGTCAACCTTTCCGTCAAGCAGATGGAGGCGGATGGCCTGGTGCCGCTGGTGGCCCGGGTGCTGGAGGCCACCGGCCTGTCGCCGCGCAAGCTGGTGCTCGAGATCACCGAGTCGCTGTTCATCCTGCACTACGAAAAGCACATAAAAATCCTCAACGCGCTGCGGTCCATGGGCGTTTCGGTGGCCCTGGACGATTTCGGCTGCGGCTACTCCAGCCTCAACCATCTGCGTCACCTGCCCATCGACTGGGTGAAGATCGACCGCAGCTTCATTTCGACCCTGGAATCCGATGCCGGAAGCCGGGAAGTGGTATCGGCCCTGTTCGGGCTGTGCCAGGCCATGCGCCTGCCCGTGGTGGCCGAGGGCGTCGAAACCGAGGGCCAGCGCGAAATCCTCAAGGCGCTGGGCTGCCGGGTCATGCAGGGCTTCCTGCTGGGGCGCCCCGCGCCCGCTTGCGAGATCCAGGCTTTGGCGGCAGGGGTGTCATAATCGGGGTTGCCCGCAACCCAACCCTAGACCCTATGTCCGGTAATACCTTAGGCACTCTTTTCTGCGTCACCAATTTCGGCGAATCGCACGGCCCCGCCATCGGCTGCGTGGTGGACGGCTGCCCCCCGGGGATGCTGCTCGACGCCTCCGACATCCAGCGCGAGCTCGACCGCCGCCGCCCCGGCACGTCGCGGCACGTGACCCAGCGCCAGGAAGCCGACCAGGTCGAGATCCTGTCCGGGGTGTACGAGGGCATGACCACCGGCACGCCCATCGCGCTCCTGATCCGCAACACCGACGCGCGCAGCAAAGACTATTCCAATATTGCCGACACGTTCCGTCCCGGGCATGCCGACTACGCCTATTGGCGCAAGTTCGGCCTGCGCGACCCGCGCGGCGGCGGCCGGTCGTCGGCGCGCCTGACCGCGCCCACGGTGGCCGCGGGCGCGATCGCCAAGAAATGGCTGGCCGAGCAGCATGGGGTGCGCATCCGCGGCTACATGAGCCAGCTGGGCCCGATCGCCATTCCGTTCGAATCCTGGGACGAGGTTCCGAACAATCCTTTCTATGCGCCCAACGCCGGCATCGTGCCCGAGCTCGAGGCCTATATGGATCAGCTTCGCCGCGACGGCGATTCGGTCGGGGCCCGCATCGAAGTCGTGGCCGAGAACATGCCCGCCGGGTGGGGCGAACCCATCTACGACCGGCTCGACGCCGACATCGCCCACGTGATGATGGGCCTGAACGCGGTCAAGGGCGTATCCATCGGCGCGGGCTTCGACTGCATTGCGCAGCGGGGCTCGGAGCATGGCGACGAAATCACGCCGGACGGTTTTCTCACCAACAACGCGGGCGGGGTGCTGGGCGGCATTTCCACCGGGCAGCCCATCACCGTGTCGCTGGCCATCAAGCCCACGTCCAGCATCCGCGTGGAGCGCCGTTCCGTGAACCGCGCCAACGAACCCGTTATGGTGCAGACCCTCGGAAGGCACGATCCCTGCGTAGGCATACGCGCCACGCCCATCGCTGAAGCGATGCTGGCGCTGGTCCTGATCGATCACGCGCTGCGCCATCGCGGCCAGTGCGGCGGTCAGTATTGACGGCACGCGCGGCCGCCGCGCTACGCCGACCCAACCGGAGAGTCCGATGAGCCCCACTCACACGTTCCTGCGCGGCGCCGCCGCCGCGCTCGCCTGTGTTGCCATCGCCGGCTGCGCGGGCGTCAATACCACGCAATCCGGCGCCATAGGCGTGAACCGCACGCAGTACATGTCCAGCCTGGTGCCCTCCGAAACGCTCAACCAGGAGGCGAGCCAGCAATACACCGAGATCATCGGCCAGGCCAAGGCCAAGGGCCTGCTGGACCGCGACGCGCAGCAGACGAGCCGCGTGCGCGCGATTTCGCAGCGGCTCATCGCTCAGGCGCCCGTGTTCCGGCCGGACGCGTCGAGCTGGAAATGGGAAGTCCACGTGCTTTCCAGCGACGAGGTCAACGCCTGGTGCATGCCCGGCGGCAAGATCGCGGTCTACACGGGGCTGCTGACGAAGATCAAGCCGACCGACGACGAGCTCGCCGCCGTGCTGGGCCACGAAATTTCCCACGCATTGCGTGAGCATGCGCGCGAGCGCGTCTCGCAGCAGATGGCCACCAGCCTGGGCCTGCAGGTTCTGTCCATCGCAACCGGCTCGCAGGTGGCCTCGGACCTGGGCGAGCAGCTCACCAGCGTCATGTTCACCCTGCCCAACAGCCGCACCCACGAAACCGAGGCGGACCGCATGGGCGTCGAGCTCGCGGCCCGGGCCGGATTCGACCCGCGGGCGGCCGTTACGCTCTGGCAGAAGATGGGCGCGGCCGAGCAGGGCAGCGCGCCGCCCGAGATTCTCTCCACCCACCCGTCGGCCCAGTCGCGCATTGCCGATCTGCAGGCAGCCTCGCAGCAGGTGCTGCCGCTCTACGAGCAGGCCAGGGGCAAGTCCGCCGCGCGCTGACCCCGGCGGGCGCATGAACCGGGGCGCGGCCGGCGCCGCGCGTCAGGCGCCGCTCTCGGGCACGCCCGGTCCCCGCATGTGGCGGATGCCCAGGCCGGCGAGGATGCGGCGCGTTTCCGCGTCGGGCACGTCTTCCGCATAGACGGCGATGCCCAGCGCGCGCGGTTTCCATGACCGAGGCCGTGAGCTGCTGGCTGCCCGGGCTGGCGCGCATGCCGCCCACGAATCCCCCGCCGAGTTTCACGTACGACAGCGGCAGTGTGTGCAGTTGGGCCACCGCTCCGAATTGCTGGGCCAGGCGCCGCACACCGAGGTGCGCGCCGAATTCCGAGGCGATGCGCGCCAGCGCCGTTACCTGCTCGTGACATTCCACCAGGCTGTGGGCGTCGACCTCAAGATAGAGCCGTGACGCCAGCGGCCGCCGCTCGGTGAAGAGCAGCGCGAGCTGGCGCATGAACTTCGGCGAGCGCAGCGTGGGCAGCGCGACGCGCACCGCCAGTTCGCCGGCGTGGCTGGCCAGCCAGTCCAGCCCCAGCCGCACCGCTTCCAGGTCGCAGTCGGCCACCAGGTCCAGGCGCACCGCCGGAGGAATGAACAGCGTGGCGGGAATGGGCGGCTGGGCAGGGTCCATGCGCAGCATCAGCATGGCTTCGGCGCGCAGCGGTTCGCCGCGCTCGTCCAGCAGGGAGGCGGTGGCAAGTTCGAACCGCTGCGCCTCCAGCGCCGTCAGGATGGCGTCCTTCCAGGCCCGTTCGCCTGTGGCCGACGGGCCCTGCGCATCGGTCTCGCCCACCGACACCACGTGGTCGCTGCCCGCGCTTTCGGCCTGCATCAGGCCGAAGTCCAGCCGCGCCAGCACCGGTCCCACCGGCTGGCCCGCCGCGTAGTCCGTCATGGCCAGCGCCCAGCGGCACAAGTGGCCTTCTCCCACTGGAATGCGCGAAGCATGCAGGTCGGCGCGTACGCGCTCGGCGGCCAGCATGGCCTGGGGAGCGGCGCTGCCGGGCATGAGCAGCGCGAAATCCGAGCCGTTCAGGCGGGCCAGCATGGCCGTGCCCGAGCCGAGCGACGTGAGCGTGCCCTGGATGCGTTCGCACGCGGCGCGCAGCCAGTGGTCGATGAACTCCCGTGGCATGTGTCGGTTGAGATCGGCCAGATCGCGCTGGCGGAAGACCAGGATGTGGCCGCTCGCGGCCGGGGCGGCGGTTTCGAGCGTGCGGCGGAACTCGTTGATGAAATACTTGCGGTTGGGCAGGCCCGTGACGGGGTCCTGGTTCAGCTCCAGTTCCAGCGACTCGATCTTGGCATGCTGCTCCTCCGCGCTGGCGTAGACCCGCTCGCGGGTCTGGTTCAGCGCCTGCACCACGCCCGAGAGCTCCGGCACGCGCGCTTGCACCTGCTCGGGCGGCGCGTGCTGGCCGATCTTGCGCACGTGGTCGCTGATCTCGCGCAGCAGGCGGTTCTTGATCCAGCCCACCAGCGCAAATGCGAAGAGAGCCCACAGCAGGCCCGCGCCCACCACCAGCGCGATCATCTTCAGGCTGCTGCGCCAGAGCGCTTCCCAGGCATAGGCGTCGTTGGCCACCAGCGTCACTTCGCCGATCTGTCGCCAGCCGTCGCTGACGGTGTGGGTCGCGGATTCGGAAGTCAAGGGCGCCAGCGCCTTGAACCAGCCGGGCACCGAGACTGCCGTTGCATTCGAGCGCCGTTCGATCAGCACTTTCCCTTCCGGGTCGCTCAGTCTCACCAGCGAGAAGTGGCCGCCGTCGAAGAGCGCCGAAACCAGCAGCTCCTGCACCACCGGGTCGTTATTGGCGGGTTGCGAGAGCGACAGGGCGAGCGACACGGCGGCGTCCGTGCTTTGCACGCGCAGCTGGCCGGAGAGGTATTCGCGCGCCGCGTTCACGCTGAGCGCCAGCGTGCCGAGCAGGATCACGCCGATGGCGAGGGTTACGCTGAGCAGGAGCTGTCTGAGTATGGACATGATCTGTTTCCCGGGGACATCACAGGCGCATCACGGGCGGATGCCTTCCCGTTCCATGCGTTGAAGAAGATTGCGCCAGCGGCTCAGCCGGTCGACCGAGGCGGCGGGCTTGCCGTCGACGTACACGCCGTTGGCATTGAAACTGAAAACCGGCGTGAGATCACGCCGTTCCGTGGCCGGCAGAATGGTGGAAATCAGGCTGTCGAGCACCAGCGGCACTGCATTGGGTTTCTCGTAATAGCCCAGCACCATGTGCGCCACCTGGGTGCTGCTATAGGCGCCGCCGATGCGCGCGCGCACATAAATGAAGCGGAGCTTTTCCGCCGGCACGCCCAGCGCCAGCAGGCTGAAATATTTGCCGATGACATAGTCTTCGCAATCGCCGGCCCCCTTGCCCAGGGACTCCAGCGGCGTGGCCCAGAAATCGGTCTGGCCCCAGATCGTCATGTCTTCGCCGGAGAGCAGGGAGCGGTTCCAGAAGTCGTTCACCAGCGTCAGCCGGTCTTTCTCCTGCGGCGGCGGGGGCGCGTTGAGCAGTTGCAGCCAGCTTGCCACCGCGCGGGACCCTTTGGCGCCATAGCGCGCAGCCAGGCCCTGCAGCCGGCCCGCGTCGATCTCCAGGGCGACGCTGACTCCCCAGGCGCAAGCCAGGCACAGCAACACCAGGCGGCACAGGTTCAGCACGCGTCGGTAGCGGAGGAGAGAAGGCATGAAACGGATTTTCACATTTTTCGTCCGATTTCCGCCGTTTCATCCATGAAAAAAACCGGAATCGCCTCATCTGAGGACGATTCCGGGAACATCCATGCAACCATGGCCGCGCGCCGCGCCGGCCCGGTCCGCCGGGAGCCGGCCGCGCGCCGCCGGCTCCCCGTCGCGGGATCAGTGGTGATCGACGTTGAGCTTCCCCTTCTGCAGCAGGTCATTGATGATGGCCTGGTTGGTCAGGGCCTGGCCGCTGGCGTCGTGGGTCAGGTCGACGTTCTCGAGCACGATCTTCTGGTCCGCGCCCTGGGAGCCGAGCTTGCCCTGGGTGTTGACGTCGATGACCGTGTCGTTGCCTTCCTTGTGGAAGTTCAGGTACTGCGACAGGTTGCCGTCCTTTTCGCCCACCAGCAGGTCCTTCAGGTCCAGCACATCGCCGCCGTCGGCCGGCTTGTCCAGCGAGAAGTCCTTGATCCGGTCGACCGCGGGGGTGGCGGTCGTGCCCTGGTCGCCCAGCTCCCAGCGGAACGTATCGGAACCGTCGCCGCCGATCAGCGTGTCGTTGCCCTGGCCGCCGACCAGCACGTCGTTGCCCTTGCCGCCATCCAGGGTGTCGTTGCCGCTGCCGGCCAGCAGGATTTCGCCCTTGTCGGTGCCGAGCAGGTGGTCGCCCGCCTGGTACGACACCGAGACATTGGCGCTGTCGCTGTGGCCATCCGCGGTCTGGATGGTGTAGGAAGCGTTGGCGTCCGGCGTGCTGACGGCGTGCGAGTAGTCGACGGTCATCGTGAGCTGGTAGTCTTCAGCACCGGTGCCCCCCGACTTGTTCGGCCCATTGTCGTCGAGGTTGACGATGCGGATTTCGTAGCTGGTGTCCTGCGTGGCGGCGATACCGTTGGCCGGCACGTCCGCGTAGCTTCCCGAGCTGCCTGCCACGCGGTACTGGACGGAGATCTCGTTCGCGCCGAGATTGTGGCTCAACGAGAGCACCTCGCCGGCCAGCAGCGAGACGGTGATGATGTCGGTATCGCTGCTGTACCAAGAGCCTCCCACCGCGGCCAGTTCGCCGTTTATCTTGACCTGTGCCAGATCCTGGCCGATCTGCGTGAAGCTGCCGCGGCTCACGGTCAAGGACGATTTGCCGGAGAGGAAGCCATCCGTGAAGTCGATTGGCGTCTTGGACTTCGACGTGAAATCGCTTCCCTTGTCCTTCCACCCCGTATTCACCGTCAGCGGCCCCATCGTCAGCGCGCCCGTGCCGCGCACGTCGTTGGCGAGCAGCGAGCCGGACTGCACCGTCAGTTGCGGGCTCAGGATGTTGGTGATGACGCTGTCGTTCACCGCGTCGGGCGTCTGGTAAACCGGCGCCGACACGTTCAGGGTGAGGCTGGCGCTGGCCGTGTCGCCGTCGCCGTCCTTCACCGTGTACTGGATGGTGTCGGTGCCGGCGCTTTGCGGCTGGTAGCGGTAGTCGCCCAGGTTCTCGCCCGCCAGGTCGATGGTGAGCTTGCCATGCGAGGTCGTCACGGTCAGTTCGGACGTGGCCGTATCGAAGCTGTAGACCGCGCCGGACGAGGCCGTGACCTTGTTGGTCGAGACGTCGTAGTTGTAGGTCTTGCCATCGATCACCAGCTGCGTGATGCGCGCGCCGGCGAGATCCGCCCCGAGTGTGCCGTCCGTGGCGATGTCGCCGATGATGGGCGAGGCGATGGTGCCGGCGATAGCGGCGTCCAGACCGTTGAGATCGGTCACCAGGATCGTGTTGTTGCTGGCCGGCGCATTCGGCGCATCGGGATCGTACGACACGGGGTTGATGTACGTGCCCGTGGCGCTGGTGCCCAGGCCGATGCCGAACGAGTTGATGCCGTTGGCCGCGAGGAACTGCTCCCACGTGGCCTGCTGGGTGGAATTCACCGCGCCGTTCTCGGGCTCGCCGTCGGTGAAGAAGTACGACACGTTCTGGACGTTGTCGCCTTCGAGCTTGCCGGACACGGAGTTGTTCCACGAGCTCATCGCGGTGTTGAGCGCATCCTTGTAGTTCGTGCCGCCCACCGTGTCCAGCGTCGCGACCAGCGTCTTCGCGTCGGCGAGCGACATCCAGCCGCCGCCCTTCTGGGTGGCCGTGGAGTCGAAGTCCACGATGAGGACGCGCACGTCGCCGTTTTCGCCGTACTTGTCCAGCAGCGTGGCGACGGACGACTTCAAGACATCCATGCGGGAGAGCTGCGAGTTGTTTTTGTATACGCCGCTGCCGTCTTTCATGCTGCCCGAGCTGTCGAGGATCAGCATGATATTGGTGCCGTGCGAGGCCAGGGCCGCGCTCTGTGCAATCGAGGTCAGCGCCGGAGCGGTGTCGGTAACGAGCACACCCAGGTCGCCCGTGGCCTTGCCGCCGAACTGATCCTCGACCGTGACCGTGAAATGGTCCTGGACGTTGGTGTCGTCGCCGGTGTGCTGCTGGGCCCCGCTGGTCTGATAGGTGTAGCTCACCTTGCCGGTGGCGGCATCGTAGTTCGTGAGGGTCAGCGTGCCCTTGCTGGTGGTCAACGTGAGCGGGTTGCCGGCCAGGCCGGCCAGGCGGTCCAGCGTCAGCGTGGCATCCGCGTTGCCCGCGCCATCGAGGGTGATCGATTTCAATCCCGCCGCCGCGGTAATGGTGAAGGAGCCGGCGCCGCTTGCCTGGGCTTCCGACACGCTCAACACGCCCGGCGCGCCCGCGTTGTTATCGTCGATGACCAGGGTGGGAGCAGGCGGTTCCACGCCGCCCACCTGGAACTGGCCGGTGGCGTAATCGCCGTCGGCGTCCGTGGCGCGATACGTGAAGTCGATCAGGCCGTCGGCCGTGCCGTTCATGGGCTGGTACTGGTAGAACTCCCACTTGCCCGTGGCCGGCGTCAGGCGGATCTCGAACACCAGATTGCCGGACGAATCCAGCCCCTGGATCAGATTGCCGTTGGTGGCCACATTGGTGGTGATGGCGCCGCCGTCGCGCGTGGTCAGGCCGCTTTCCACACCCATGAGCTGCAGCTTGCCCGGACCGTCCGCGCCGTAGGCATACGACAGCGTGCCGTCGGCGTAGGCAATGGCATGGACGTCCTGGCTGCCCAGGAAGGTCACGCCCGTGACCGTGAAGTCGCTGTTGTCGCTGGACGAGTTCTTGTGATTGTCGGTGGCCGACACCACGATCGTGTCGAAGCCGCCTTCCTCCACCCGGAAGTTCGCCGCGTAATCGCCGCCGCTCTGGTCGGACGTGAAGGTGCGTTCGGCGATCAGCACGCCGTCGCGGTAGAAGCGGGCGATGCCGCTCTCGACTTCCCCGCCGTACATGGCGGCGAAGTCGATGGTCGCGCCGTAGGCGATCTTGCCGCCGGTGAGGCGGATCGTCAGCTCTTCGGACGCGCCCTGGCCATTCAGCTCGCGGTAGTCGATCTCGTTGGCGATGTTGTGGTAAGGCGACCCGACGCTTGCCACACCCAGGCCCGAGGCGCTCTGGTTGACCTGAGCGTCGATGAGCGTGATGTCGTTCTTGGACGTGAAGCCCTTGGCCGTCACTTCCACGGCGCCGTCGCCGAACGTGAACTTCCACTGGCTATTGCTGGAGGAGCTGCCCGCGAAGGAAACCTTGCCGGTATAGACGTCGGGAATGCCGGTGGATTCGACGTTCACGGGCGCGCTCTGGTGCACCACGGGCGCGTCGTCTTCGATCGTGACATCCAGCGTGCTGGAGACGGGCGCATTCACGCCGTCCGCCACCTTGACGCCCACCGACAGGCTGAGCGTGTCTTCGCGGGTCGTGTCCGGATGGTCGACGGGGGCGAGCATCTGGACTGTGTAGGCGCCCGTGTTGTCGATCTTGATCACGATCGCGTCGGTCGAGCCGGCGCGGCCGGTCAGGGTGTGACCATTGTCCGACAGCGTCCAGACGATGGGCACGCCACCGGAACTGAGGCTGCCGTTGGCGGGCGCCACCAGCGTGATGGTGTAGGACGCGTTGCTATTGTCGTCCGTAATGCTCAGCTGGCCGTTGGCTTGCGCCGAGTCGGTCGTGTCCGACGTGCCCGTGTTGTCCTTGATGCCGCCGTTCAACCCTTCCTCGGACACCGCGGTGGACGCGCTGCCGACCACGGGCGGCTTGTTGATGTCGACGATGACGGCGTTGCCGCTGTCCGAGATGCCCGGGGGCAGGGCAGTACCGCTGGCAGTCTGGCCCGAAAGCGTGGCCGAGAGCGTCATGCTCTCGTTGCCTTCGTAGATGCCGTCGGCGGTAGTGGGCACCTGGACCACGATGCCGCCCGTCGTGCCGGCGGGAACCTTGAAGCTGTAAGAACCGTCGGCGTTGGCCGAGACGGTGACGCTCTGCCCGCCGACCGTCACCGTCGGCATGCCGTGATCGGCCGCCGTGATCTGGCCGCCCAGCGTGAAGGTAAGGGTGGTTTCGGCGTCTACGGCTTTGCTCAGCGAGACGTTGAAGCTCGCGGTATTGCCTTCCGTCACATTGCCCGCGTCGGACACGTTGAGCGCAGGCACATCCTTGCCGCCGCCCTGGGTATCGACGATGGTGGCGCTGCCGGTGTCGGTGATGCCGCCGGGCAGGGCCACGCCGCTGGCCGAGCTGCCGGTGAGCGTGGCTTCCAGCGTCAGGCTCTCGCGGCCCTCGAAGACCGCGTCGTCG
>Ga0180221_1000106_pt1 | contig 134215 bp, 127 predicted proteins | sample eDN5th37CKraftMG_FD_151339 | JGI IMG/M metagenome (GOLD analysis project Ga0180221, IMG submission 151339) | Enriched Miracle-Growth compost microbial communities from Emeryville, California, USA - eDNA 5th pass 37_C Kraft MG (version 2) (version 2) ... | reverse complement strand
CAGCGGTCAGAGAAAGGCGACGCAGCGGGGGGATCAGCCACCAGAGCCATCGACGGCAGCAAGCATGAAGTCCATCCCCGCCACGCCTGCTCTGGAAGGTAAGGCGGCATGACCACGACCACCGCCCCCACGACCCCATCGCTGGCCGGGCTGACCGTGGCGTCCGTGATGCACCACGGGATCCTCGGCGCCCCGAAGGACGCCGAGCTGTCGACGCTCGCGGCGATCATGGCCCGCTACCAGGTCCACAGCGTCCTCCTGACCGACGCCGACCGGCCCGCGATCGTCACCGACCTCGACCTGCTCGCCGCGGCCGTCGAGGGCGACGCGCAGGTCGCGGCCGGGCGCAGCGGCCGCTCGCTGCCCGTCGTCGCCCCGCAGACGCCGCTGAGCGCCGCGGTCGCGCTGATGGCCGACGCCGACGCCCGCCACCTGCTCGTCCAGGACGACGGCGCGCCCGCCGGCGTCCTCTCCTCCTTCGACGTCGTCGCCGTCATCGGCGGCCACGACCCGCGCGTCGCGAGCCTGCCGCGGCCGCGGCCCGCGCGCCCCGCCCTGTCGGAGACCCGGCTCGACCGCGTCCGCGTGCGCGACGTCATGCACCCGGGCGTGCTCGGCGTCCCGCCGTCGACGAGCGTGCGCGACCTCGCCGACACGCTCGCCCACTACCGCCTGCACGCCGCGTGCGTGTCCGGCATCACCGGCGGGCGCGGCGGCGAGCGGCTCGTGTGGTCGATCGCCTCCGACATGGACGTGCTGCGCGCCGCCGACGCCGGGCAGCTCGACGCGAAGGCCGGCGAGATCGCCGCCACCGAGGCGCTGACCGTCGACGCCGACGAGCATCTCGACGCGGCCGCCGTGCGCATGGTCGCCCACGGCGTCGGGCACGCGATCGTCGCCGGCGCGGCCGGCGCCCCGCCCGCGGGCGTGCTGTCGTCGCTCGACGTCATCGGCGTGCTGGCGATCGATCTCGGGTAGGGCTCCGGCGTGGCCGAGGGCCCGCCGAACGTCCTCTTCGTGCACTCCCACGACACGGGCCGCCACCTGGAGCCCTACGGGTTCCCGGTGGCGACGCCCAACCTCCAGCAGCTCGCCGCGCAGGGCGTCCTGTTCCGCCAGGCGTTCTGCGCGCTGCCGACCTGCTCGGGCAGCCGCGCGGCGCTGCTGACCGGCCAGTACGGCCACAACAACGGGATGATCGGGCTCGCCCACCGCGGGTTCGCCCTGCGCGACTACCGCCAGCACGTCGTGCACACGCTGCGGGAGGCCGGCTACTGGACCGGCCAGATCGGCGAGCAGCACGTGGCCAAGCGCCCCGACCTCGTCGGCTACGACCGCGTCGTGCCGGTGCGCACCACCCACGCCGAGACCGTCGCGCCGACGGCCGCCGAGGTGCTCGGCGAGATCCCGCGCCGGCCGTTCTTCCTCGCCGTCGGCTTCAACGAGACCCACCGCGAGTTCTTCGCGCCCTCGTCGTCGCGCGACGTGCTCTACTGCCGGCCCGCGCCCGGGTTGCCCGACACGCCCCAGACGCGCGCCGACATGGCCGGCTTCCACGCCAGCGCGCGGGCGCTCGACCAGGGCGTCGGCACGGTGCTGCAGGCGGTCGACGCGCTGGGCCTCGTCGAGGACACGCTCGTCGTCTACACGACCGACCACGGCATCGCGTTCCCGGGCGCCAAGGCGACGCTGTCCGACCGGGGGCTGGGGGTCGCGCTGATCGCCCGCGGCCCGGGCGGCTTCCTCGGCGGGCGCGTCATCGACGCGATGGTCAGCCACCTCGACCTCTACCCCACGATGTGCGACCTCGCCGGGATCGAGCCGCCGCCGTTCCTGCAGGGCCGCTCGCTGCTGCCGCTCGTGCGCCGCGAGGTCACGGCGGTGCACGAGGCGATCTTCGCCGAGGCGACGTTCCACGCCGCCTACGAGCCGCAGCGGGCGGTGCGCACCGCGCGCTGGAAGTACATCCGCCGGTTCGGCGACCGGGCGCTGCCGGTGCTGGCCAACGTCGACGACGGGCCCAGCAAGGAGGTCCTGCTGCGCGCCGGGTGGGGCGAGCGCGAGGTCGCCTTCGAGCAGCTCCACGACCTCGTCCTCGACCCCGACGAGGGGACCAACCTGGCGTACGACCCGCGCTACGCGACCGTGCGCGACGAGCTCGCCGCGCGCCTGGAGCGGTGGATGCGCGAGACCGCCGACCCGCTGCTGGACGGGCCGGTCCCGCCGCCGCCCGGCGTCGAGATCAACCTGCCCGACCAGCGCTCGCCGGCGGACCCGACCGTGCGCGTCGACTCAGCGTGAGCCCGGGGAGGTGTCCTGCACGTCGGGCACCTCGACGGCGGCCGAGCGCGGCACCACGATCACCGGGCAGGGCGCGTCGCGCACCACGCGGCCGGACACGGACCCCAGCAGCACCCGCCGCACCGGGCCGTAGCCGCGCGAGCCGAGCACGAGCAGGTCGGTCTCGTTCGCGACGTCCAGGAGCTGCTCGGCGGCGTCCCCGAGGCGCAGCTCGGTGTCCACGCCCTCGCCGGCCTCCTCGCGCAGGAGCTCGCGCAGCTCGGCCTCGCGACGCTGCTCGACCTCGCGCCAGTCCGGCTTGTACTCGTACTCCCAGCGGTCCAGCGGGCCGACCGCCACGCCGACGAGCCGCAGCTGCGCGCCGGTCTGGCCGGCGAGCCGGCGGGCGAGCGCGAGGGCCTCGTGGGCCTCGGTGGAGCCGTCGAACGCGGCCACGATCTGCTTCGGCGTCCAGGTGCCGCCGGCGAGCCCGTGCGGGGCCACCGCGACCGGGCACGGGGCGCCCGCGAGGACCCGCTCGGTGTGGCTGCCCAGCAGCGTGCGGCCGACCGCGCCGCGATGGCTGGAGCCGACCACGAGCAGCTCGGCGTTCTCGCGCGCGGCGACGCGGTGCAGCCCGCCGACCGTCGAGGCCGCCGCCACCGTGAGCGTGCGCGGCGTCAGCGGCGCGGCCGCCTCGGCCGCGCGGCTCAGCAGCGTCTCGCCCTCGGCCCGCAGCGGGTCCTCGGTCCCGGTCTGGTAGGCGAGCGCGTCCGCGAACGGGTCGATGGGGTGCACGTGGACGAGCACGAGCTCGGCGCCGGCGGCGCCGGCCAGCGCCGCGCCGAGCGCGGTCGCGTCGCGCGACTGGTCGTGGGCGTCGACGCCGACGACGATGACTCCTGACATCGCGGGCCTCCGGTCGGGGGACGTGGACCGAACCTAGCGACCCGCCGCCCGGCGGGCAACGCGGTCGGGCAATATGTGGCCATGGCACCGATGGACGTCGTGATCGCGGGCGGGGGCGTCGCCGCCGTCGAAGCCGCGCTGGCCCTGCGCGACCTGGCCGGCGATCGCGTCGCCGTGACGCTGATCAGCCCCCGGCCCGACTTCGTGCTCACGCCGCTGGCCGTGGCGGAGCCGTTCGCGGCCGGGCACGCCGAGCGCCGGCCGCTGCGGACGCTCGCCGACGCGGCCGGGTTCGACGTCGTCGCGGCCGGCGTCACGCGCGTGCGCCCCGAGGAGCAGGTCGTCGAGCTGTCCGACGGGACCGAGCGCCGCTACGACGCCCTGCTGCTGGCGCCGGGCGCCCGTCCGGTGGCGGCCTTCGGGCACGTCCACACGTTCATGGCCGAGGACGAGCCGAGCGCGCTGTCGGGCCTGGTCGCCGATCTCGAGGAGGGCTGGTCCAAGAGCGTCGCGTTCGTCGTGCCGCCGGGCGTGACGTGGCCGCTGCCCGCCTACGAGCTGGCGCTGCTCACCGCCGCGGAGGTCCGCTCGATGGGGCTGGACGGCGTCACGATCACGCTCGTCACGCCGGAGGAGCGGCCGCTGGGCCTGTTCGGCGACGAGGCGAGCGCCGCGGTGGCCTCGCTGCTGGCGTCGGCGGGCATCGAGTTCATGGGCGGCGTCGAGGCGCGCGCCGGCGAGCGCGGGACGATCCGGCTGATGCCCGGCGACCGCCCGCTCGAGGCGGAGCGCGTGGTCGCGCTGCCCGTGCTCGAGGGCCGGCGCGTGGCCGGCATCCCGCGCGACGAGAAGGGCTTCATCCCGATCGACGAGTACGGGCGCGTCCAGGGCCTGCGCAACGTGTACGCGGCCGGCGACGCGACGACGTTCCCGATCAAGCAGGGCGGGATCGCCACCCAGCAGGCCGACGCGGTGGCCGAGCAGATCGCCGCCTCGGCGGGCGCGCCGATCACGCCGCGCCCGTTCCGGCCGGTGCTGCGCGGCCAGCTCCTGACCGGCGCGGCCGAGCAGTACATGCGCGCGGGCGCCGAGGTCGACCGCGGCCGCGACCGCGCCTCGATCGAGCCGCTGTGGTGGCCGCCGACGAAGATCGCGGGCCGCTACCTCGGCCCGTGGCTGGCCGAGCGCCAGCCCAGCTCCGCCGATCAGCCGGCGGGGCGCACGATCGACGTCGAGGTGCTCCTGGGCTGACCGCCTCGCCCGGACGCGTGGCACATGGCGTCCGGATGGCGGCGGCCATGTGCCACACGTCCCGGGAGGGGTGCTCAGCCGCGCGCCACGAGCACCGAGCAGGGCGCCTGGTGGGCGACGCGCTCGCTCACGCTGCCCAGCGCGCGCACGCCCGTGACGCCGCGGGCGCCGACGACCAGCAGCGCGGCGCGCCACGAGCGCGCGGCGGCGGCGATCCCGTCGGGCCCGTGCTCGGGCTCCTCGATCCAGGTGGGCTCGGCGCCGGTCGCGTCGGCCAGCGCGACCGACTGCTCGGACATGCGCCGGCGGCGGTCCGCGTCGGCGAGGGCACCGGCGTGGACCATGCCGACGGGCGCGCCATGAGCGCGGGCGATGGCGGCGGCCAGCGCGATCGCCCGGTCGGAGCCGTCCGACCCGTCGGTGGCGACGAGCAGCCGCTGCGGGAAGGGCACGTCGTCGGGCGGCCGGCGCGCCGCGAGGACGGGCACGCGGCAGCGGTGCAGCAGCGTCGTCGCGGTGCGGCCGAGGAAGATCCCGCCCGCGCGCGACCCGACCGGCGCGCCGACGACGACGAGGCCGGCCTGGTCGCCGCGCGCGAGCAGGGCGCCGTTGACGTCCTCGTCGTGCACGAGCTCGACCTCGGCCTCGACGCCCGCGTCGCGCGCCTCGCGCCGCGCGGTGTCGAGCGCCTCGCGGGCGCGCTCGGGCGAGAGCGTGGCCATCGCGGTGGGGCCGTCGCCGCGCGCGTCGGTGACGGCCACGAACGTGAGGGCGGCGCCGTGCGCCTTGGCCAGCACGGTCGCCTGCGCGGCCGCCAGCGTCGAGGCGCGCGTGCCGTCGACGCCGCACATGATGCGGTCGCCGCCGAGGGGATCGGTGAACCCGGTGCTCATCGGCCCGGGACGCTATCGAGCGGGCGGCGACGAGCGGTCAGTTGCGCGCGCGCCGGTCGCGAGCGCCGCGTCGCGGAAGCGGTCGCCGCGCTCCTCGAAGTCGCGGAAGCGCCCGTAGCTGGGGGCGGCGGGGGAGAGGAGGACCGTCCCGGCGCCGCCGAGCGCGGCGCGCGCGGCGGCCACCGCCTCGTCGAGGTCGGCGGCCATCCGGGTCGGCGCGGCGCCGCCGATCGCCGCGAGCGCGCGCTCCCCGGTGTCCGGCAGGCCGATCACCGCGCGCACGGCGCCGTGCTCGGCCACCGCCGCCGCGAGCGGCGCGTGGTCCTGACCGCGGTCCTGGCCGCCCACGATGAGCGCCACCGGGCCGCCGGCCAGCGCGCGCAGCGCCGCGACCGCGGACTCCGGGGTCGTGGAGATCGAGTCGTCGACGAACGCGAGGTCGCCGTCGCGGGCGACCGTCTGCAGCCGGTGGGGCAGCGGCGCGAATCCGGCCAGCGCGGCCTGCGGGTCGGCGGGGCGCAGCCCGGCGGCGTCGGCGGCGGCCAGCGCGGCGGCCGCGTTCAGCGCGTTGTGCTCGCCCAGGAGGGCGGTCGCGCGCAGGTCGGCCACGAGCGCGCCGTCGCGCACGATCGTGCCGTCGCCCGGCGCGTCGTAGCCGCCCGGAACCCCGAACAGCACGCGCGGCACGTCGGCCGGCGCGAGCGACAGCAGCCGCGCGTCGCGCCCGTTGAGCACCGCCACCCGCGGCCCGTGGGCGAGCAGGTTGAGCTTGTCGGCCACGTAGCGCTCCTCGCTGCCGTGCCAGTCCAGGTGCTCGCGGAACAGGTTCACGACGACGGCCACGCGCGGCGAGCGCTCGAGGTCGGCGATCTGGTAGCTCGACAGCTCCACGACCCACACGTCCGGTGGGTCGGCGGGGGCCAGCACGTCCAGCAGCGGCCGGCCGATGTTGCCGGCCAGCTCGGCCCGCGCGCCCGCGGCGGTCACGAGCCGGTGCACGAGCGACGCGGTCGTGGACTTGCCCTTCGTGCCGGTGATCCCGATCACGAGCTCGTCCCCGCGCTCGGCGAACCACAGGTTCGTCGCCGTCGTCAGCGCCGGGCCGGCCGCCGCCAGCGCCCGCACGTCCTCGCGGTAGCGGCTGATCCCGGGGGAGCGCACGACGACGTCGCAGGCGGCCAGGGCCCGCCACGCGTCGGGGCCGTCGGCGAACGTCGCGCCCGGGAACGCGGCGCGCCCGGCCGCGTCGACGGGCGCGTCGGTGGCGACGACCACCCCCGCCGGCGATCCGAGCGCGCGGAACACGGAGGCCGCCTCGCGGCCCGCGCCCCACAGCCCGACGCGGGCGCCGTCAAGCGCCGAGACGCGCATGGACGGCGGGCACCAGCCGCGCGGGGATCTCGTGCTCGTCCGACAGCGCCAGCACCGCGTCGGGGTCGCCGACGTCCGGCCCGACCGCGGGCAGCATCCGCTCGCGCGCGGCGCGCACGACCGCGTGGTCGGCCCAGCGTGGGTCGGCGGCCAGCAGCCGGAAGGCGGCCAGCGACTCCTCGCGCTCGCCGACGCACTCGAACGGCTTGTGCTCCTCGAAGCCGCACAGCGCGAGGAAGTCGGCGGTCTGGTCGGCGTCGTCGAGGAGGTCGGCGCCGAAGATGGAGCGCAGGTCCGCGGGCTCCAGCCACGGCGCCAGCGCCAGGAAGACGAAGCGGCACTTCGGGCAGTTCCGACACCAGGTCGCCGCGCGGCGGCGCTCGTCGAGGCGGAACGTGGCGTTGCAGCTCGTGAACGCGTGGTGGTAGGCGGGCAGCGCCGCGAACGCGCGGGCGATGCCCAGCTCCGAGGCGCCGCGCAGCAGCGAGAACACGTCCACCGACGGCGTCACCTCGTGCGCGAGCACGTCGCGCAGCGCGCGCTCGAACGCCAGCCCCTTGGACCACTGGTGGTTGACCTCGATCCCGCGCCACTCGAGGTTGCCCTGCGAGGCCGAGCGCTCGTTGGCGAGCACGACCTCGTCGAGCCCGTGCAGGACGGCGGTCGCCAGCGCGATCAGCGTCACGACCGCGGTGACCGGCACATGGCCGTTGAGCGCGCCGGCCGCGTTGGCGGCCAGCAGCGCGGGCGAGATCGTGCGCCGCGCGATCAGCCGCGGCAGCCCGGCGACCTGCGCGGTGGCCGCGATCGCGGTCGCGTCGCCGACGGAGAAGAGCGTCACGTCCGCGCCGGCGGCGCGCATCGTCTCCAGCGCCACGACCGAGTCCTTGCCGCCGCCGACCGGCACGAGCGAGCGGCCGGTGGCGGGGAGCGCGACCGGCGCCGCAACGACGCCGGGGTCGCCGGCGAACCGCACGCGCGAGGCGACGTCGATGCCGTTGCGGTAGGCGTACTCGCCCAGCCCCTGCACGTACACGTCGGTGAGCAGCCGGGCGCGGCGCTCGGTGAGCGGGCCGATCTCCAGCGCCGGCGGCGCCGCCGCCTTCCAGTAGCTCACGCCGGCGACCTGGTGCAGCAGCTCCAGCACGGCCTCGAGCGCGGCGCGGCGGGCGGCATCGAGCGGCGGCGCGCCCGGCGGCAGCTCGACGCGCTCCTCGAAGGCGAGCGCGTCGTCGAGCGCGTAGCGCAGCGTCACGGTCGCCGTCGCCTCGTCGAAGCGCCAGCCCTCGAAGCGGAACGTCGCGTACCGGGCGGGGTCGAACACGTCGGGGACCGCGGTCGAGGACACGTCACGACGGTAGTGCTTCCCGTAGCGTTCCCACCATGCCGGACAGCTTCGACCTGCTCGTGGTCGGCGCAGGGGTCGTCGGGCTCAGCGTCGCCTGGCGGGCGGCGCAACGGGGCCTGACGGTGTGCGTGGTGGAGCGCGAGCGCCCGGGCGTCGGCGCCTCGACGGCGGCCGCCGGCCTGCTCGGACCCGCCGAGCCGCGCGAGTGGTCGGGCCCGCTGGGCGCCGCGACCCGCGCCGCGCTCGACGCGTGGGAGGACTTCGCGCTCGAGCTCGAGCAGGCCGCCGACGGGCCCGTGGGCCTGCGCCGCGAGGGCGCCCTGCACATCGCGCTCGACACCGCCGAGACCGCCGCGCTGGAGGAGACCGCGACCGCGCTCGCCGAGGCCGGCGTCGCGTTCGAGCGCCTCGACGGCGACGCGTGCGCCCATGCCGAGCCGGGGCTGCGCGGCGTCGAGGCCGGGCTGCTCGTGCCCGGCGAGGCGCACGTCGACACCGCCCGCCTCCTGGCCCGGCTCGCGCGCGCGTGCACCCGCGCGGGCGTGCAGATCGACATCGGCGTCGAGCCGCTGTCGGCGATCCGCGGCGGCGACGGCCCGGTCGAGGGCGTCCGCCTGTCCGACGGCACCGAGCGCCTGGCGCCGCTGACGGTGCTCGCGTGCGGCGCGTGGTCGTCGCAGGCGACGTGGCTGCCCGCCGAGGCGCGCCCGCCCGTGCGCCCGCTCGTCGGCGAGTACCTGCTCGTGCAGGGCGACCCGGAGCGCCCGCCGGTCACGCGGACGGTGCGCGGGCGCCACGGCTCCACCGCGCCGCGCGAGGACGGCTCCGTGTGGGTCGGCACGACCGTGCGCGACGCCGGCTACGTGCGCCTGCCCTCCGTCGCGGCGATCCACGAGATCCTCACGCACTGGACCGGGGTGCTGCCCGCGCTGGCCGAGCTGAGCGTGGCCTCGGTCGGCTGCGGCCTGCGGCCCGCCAGCCCGGACGGCCTGCCGTACGTCGGCGCGTCGGCGATCGACGGCCTCGCGATCGCCACCGGCCACGGCCGCGGCGGCATCATCCACGCGCCGCTGGCCGGCGAGGCGATCGCGGCGCTGGCCGCCGGCGACGGGCTGCCGGACGTGGTCGCGCCGTTCGACCCGCGGCGGGCGCCGGCCGGGGACCCCGGGCCGGGAGCCCCCGACCGCTAGCCTTCGGGTCCCCTTATTCACGTCAAAGCGGATCGGAATATGGCTCAGACCGTCGGCACCCCCGAGAACCCCCTGCGCGTCGCGATCGTCGGCTCCGGACCGGCGGGCTTCTACGCGGCGGGCCAACTGCTCTCGCACGGGGAGATCACCGCCACCGCCGACGTCTTCGACCGCCTCGCCACCCCCTGGGGGCTCGTCCGCTACGGCGTCGCGCCCGACCACCCGAAGATCAAGTCGGTCACGCGCGTGTACGAGAAGACCGCGCGCAAGCCCGGCTTCCGCTTCCACGGCAACGTCGAGATCGGGACCGACCTCTCCCACGAGGAGCTGATGTCGGCCTACCACGCGGTCATCTACGCGTGCGGCGCCGCCGCCGACCGCCGCCTCGGGATCCCCGGGGAGGACCTGCGCGGATCGCACGCCGCCACCGAGTTCGTCGCCTGGTACAACGGCCACCCCGACTACTGCGACCACGAGTTCGACCTCAGCGGCCGCCGCGCCGTCGTCGTCGGCAACGGCAACGTCGCGCTCGACGTCGCCCGCATGCTCGCGCTGGACGTCGACGAGCTGCGCGTCACCGACACCGCCGACCACGCGATCGAGGCGCTCGAGGCCAGCAGCATCGAGGAGATCGTCGTCCTCGGCCGCCGCGGCCCCGCCCAGGCCGCCTACACGAACCCGGAGCTGCGCGAGCTCGCCGAGCTCGCCGACGCCGACGTGATCGTCGACCCGGCCGACGTCGAGCTCGACCCGGCCAGCCGCGCCTACCTGGAGTCCGACGCCGCGGACGTCACCGCCCGCAACAACGTCGAGATCGTCACCGAGTACAGCCGCCGCCGGCCGGAGGGCAAGCGCCGCCGGATCGTGCTGCGCTTCTGCGTCTCGCCGGTGGAGATCGTCGGCGACGACCGCGTCGAGGGCGTGCGGATCGTCCGCAACGAGCTGGTCGCCGACGAGCACGGCCGCATCAGCGCCCGGCCGACCGGCGAGACCGAGCTGATCCCCTGCGACCTGGTGCTGCGCTCGATCGGCTACCGGGGCACCCCGATGCCGGGCGTGCCGTTCGACGAGCAGCGCGGGACGTTCCACAACAGCGGCGGGCGGGTCACGCACGTCGGCACCGAGGACCCGCTGCCCGGCGTCTACACGGCCGGGTGGGTCAAGCGCGGGCCGTCCGGCGTGATCGGCACGAACAAGAAGTGCGCCCAGGAGACCGTCGACCGCCTGATCGAGGACCTGCAGGCGGGGGCGCTGCCCGAGCCGGCGGTCGAGCCCGACACGCTGCTGGAGGCGCTCGGGGAGCGGGGCGTCGAGGTCGTCGACTACGCCGGATGGGAGCTCATCGACGCGCACGAGCGCGCGCTGGGCGAGCCGCACGGCCGCCCGCGCGTGAAGCTCGTCCGCCGCGCCGAGCACCTCCTGCACGCGGCGGCCGACAAGGTCCGGCGCTGATGCGCATCGTCGACCTGTCGCACCCGATCGTCGCCGACCCGCCCGAGATCCCCGACTTCCTGCGCACCGACGTCGAGTACGCCGACCACGCGGCCGGCGCGGCGCAGATCGAGCAGCTCTTCCGCGTCCCGCCGCGGCTGCTGCGCGACGGCGAGGGGTGGGCGGTCGAGCGGCTGTCGGTCGGCACGCACAACGCCACCCACGTCGACGCGCCCTACCACTACAACTCGACCGCCGACGGCGAGCCGGCGCAGACGATCGACCAGATCCCGCTCGAGCGCTTCTTCGGGCCGGGGGTCGTGGTCGACGCGACCGGCCGCGAGGACGGCGACGCGGTCACGCGCGACCAGATGGAGGCGGGCATCGCCGCCGCCGGCCACGAGCTGAAGCCCGGCGACATCGTGCTCGTCCACACCGGCTGCGACGCCTACTACGCCGACCCCGACTACATCGTCCGCGGACCGGGCGTGACCCCCGAGGCGACCGAGTGGCTCGTCGACCAGGGGATCCACACGATGGGCATCGACGCGTGGGGCTGGGACCGGCCGCTGAACATCGAGGCCGAGGAGGCGCTGGCCCGCGACGAGCCCGGCGTGTTCTGGGCCGCGCACCAGATCGGGCGCGCGTACTCGCACATGGAGCGCCTGGCCAACCTCGGCGCGCTGCCGCCGACCGGGTTCACGGTCGCCTGCTTCCCGCTGCGGATCGCCGGGGCCGGCGCGGCGCCGTCGCGCGTCGTGGCGATCCTCGACGCGTAGGCGCGATCAGTCCTCGTCGCGGCGCGCCGCGCCCTCGGCGAGGATCGCGTACATGCGCGCGAGCAGGTCCTCCGGGACCGCCTCGGGCTCCAGCAGCGACTCCAGCGCGACGCCGTTGGCCATCGCGAACGTCATCAGCGCCAGGTCGGCGGGCGACACGGCCGCCGTGACGCCGGTCTCCTGCATGCGCCGCTCGAGGATCGCCGCGATCCGCTCGCGCAGCGTCCGGTAGCGGGCGGTCAGGCGCTCGCGGAACGCGGCGTCGCGGGCGGCGTGCACGGCGAACTCGAGGAACAGGCGCTGCCAGTCGCGGTCGGCCGCCATCGCGCGCGACAGCTCGGCGCCGGCCTCGGCGGCCTGGACGGTGGGGGCGGCGTCGGTGGCGAAGACGCGCTCGATCTCCTCCAGGCGCTCGGCGAAGCGCTCGTCGAGGACCGCCAGGAACAGCTCCTCCTTGGAGGCGAAGTTCGCGTAGACGGCGCCCTTCGTGTAGCCGGCCACCTGGGCCACCTCGTCCAGCGACGCGGCGGCCAGGCCCCGGCGGGCGCCGACGTGGGCGGCGGCGTCGACGAGGCGCCGGCGCGTGTGCGCCTGGCGCTCCTTGCGGGTCAGGCGGGCCACGCGACGACCTCCGCGCCGCGGTTGGGCGTGAGCGTGATCGCCCGGCGGCGGACCCGCTCGCGCTCGGGCCGCGCCGGCGTCAGGCGCCGCTCGCGGGCGATGACGCGCAGGATCGCCTTCATCTCGAACTGGGCGAACGACGCGCCCAGGCAGCGGCGCACCCCGCCGCCGAACGGGATCCACGTGTACGTGCCGGCGGGCTGCTCGAGGAAGCGCTCGGGCCGGAAGCGGTGAGGCTCGGGGTAGATGTCGGGCCGGCGGTGGACGAGGTGGATGCACGGCGTCAGCGTCACGCCCGGCGGGAAGTCCCACCCGGCGACGCGGACCGGCGCCTTCGCCTTGCGCACCACGATCGGCAGCACCGGCCGCAGGCGCAGCGTCTCCTTGATCACCGCGTCGAGGTAGTCGTCGTCGCCGTCGGCCAGGCGGTCGAGCGCGTCGGGGTGGCGCACGAGCCGCTCGATCGCCCACGACAGCGAGGTCGCCGTCGTCTCGTGGCCGGCCAGCAGCAGCGTCATCAGCTCGTCGCGCAGCTCGAGGTCGGTCATCGGCGAGCCGTCCTCGTGGCGGGCGTCGAGCAGCAGCGAGAGGATGTCGTCGCGGTCGGCGCCGCGGTCGTGCTCGGCCCGGCGGGCGGCGATCGTCTCGTAGACGATCGCGTCGACCGGCGCCATCCGCCGCTGGAACGCCTCGCTGGCGGCGATGCGGTCGGGGCCCAGCGAGGCCATCTTCAGCATCGTGCGCCAGCTCGTCGTCGACTCGGCGGTGGCGCGCAGCGCGGCCAGCAGCCGGTCCATGCGCGGCCCGCCGCTCTCGCCGAAGATCGCCTGGACGATCACCTCCAGCGTGACCGCCTGCATGTGCGGCCACAGCGCGATCGGCTCGCCGGCGGGCCAGCGCGCGACCGCGCGGCGGGCCAGCTCGGTCATCAGCTCCTCGTAGCGCTGCATCCGCCGGCCGTGGAAGGGCGGCAGCAGCAGCCGGCGCTGGGCCATGTGCTCGTCGTCGTCGAGCAGGAGCACGGAGTTGGAGCCCAGCCACGGGCGCAGCACGCGGTTGGCCTCGCCGGCGTGCAGGACCTTCGGGTCGCCGGTGAAGACCTCCTTGATCGCGTCCGGGTGGGCGAGGAAGATCCACGTGCCCTCATAGGCGACGCGCACCGAGAACACGTCGCCGTAGCGGCGGTGGCAGCGCTCCATGAACGGGACGGGGCGGGCCAGCCAGGCGAGGGACTGGACGGCGCGCGGGGCGCGCGGCCCGGGCGGCAGCGGCGTCGTCGTCGGCATACCGACCAGTATCCGGATACCGGCCGGGATGTCAACCGGCGCCAGAACTTCGCAGGACTCGGCGTGTCGGGGTTGAAGTCAGGCCGGGCCACCGGTTCGATCCGGGTCACATCATCATCCGTCAGGAGGACTCACATCTCATGCGTCTTCGCCGACCGCGCCACGGCACCGTGGCCGCCTACCTCGCGCTCTTCATCGCGCTGGGAGGCACCTCGTACGCCGCGGCGACCATCAGCACGCGCGACATCAAGCCGGGCGCCGTCACGACCTCGCGCCTCGCGAACAACGCCGTCACGGGCGCCAAGGTCCGCAACGGCTCGCTGACCGCCGCCGACTTCCGCCGCGGCTCGCTGCCCGCCGGCCCGCAGGGCCCGGCCGGCCCGCAGGGCCCTCCCGGCCCGCAGGGCCCTCCCGGCACCGGCGCCGGCGTCGCCTACGGCCTCATCGCCGCGAACGGCAGCGTGAGCAACTCGCAGGGCATCAGCTCGGCCAACGTGAGCAACCCGTCCGTCGGCGGCTACTGCATCTTCGGCCTGTCGCCGCAGCCGAACAACGTGCAGGTCACGCCGATCCACACGTTCGCCGGCCCGATGATCGCCAACGTCGCGATGGGCCCGGTCGGCCAGTGCCCGAGCAACACGCAGATCACGGTCGTCCTGACCTCCGCCGTGACGAACGGCGCCGTCAGCACGCCGTTCTTCATCTCGATCGACTGATCGATCCGCGGCGTGGAGCGCCCGTCCCGCGCGGGCGGGCGCTCCCCTCGCGCGCGTCGGGGATGATCCCGCCATGCGCGCGATCCAGATCACGGAGTTCGGCGGCCCCGAGGTCCTCGTCCCGCGGGACGTCCCCGAGCCCGTGGCGGCCGGGGAGGGGATGGTCGTCCTCGACGTCGAGGCGGCCGGCGTCAACTACGCCGACACCCACCAGGCCGACAACACGTACCTGGCGCCGGCCCAGCTGCCGCTGATCCCGGGCGCCGAGGTCGTCGGCATCCGCGACGACGGGCGCCGCGTCGTGGCGCTGCTCGCGGGCGGCGGCTACGCCGAGCGCGCGCTCGCCTCGCGCGACGCGATGTGGGAGGTGCCCGACGGCGTCAGCGACGGCCAGGCGCTCGCCCTCGTCCTGCAGGGCACCACGGCCTGGCATCTGCTGCGCACGAGCGCGCAGCTGCGCGAGGGGGAGAGCGTCGTCGTGCACGCGGCGGGCGGCGGCGTCGGCACGCTCGCCGTCCAGCTCGCCCGGCGGTTCGGCGCCGGGCGCGTGATCGCCGTCGCCTCGACGGAGGAGAAGCGGGCGCTGGCGCTGCGGCTGGGCGCCGACGCGGCCGTCGACGCCGGCGCCGAGGACCTCACCGGCGCGCTGCGCGAGGCCAACGACGGCGCGCGCGTCGACGTCGTCCTCGAGATGGTCGGCGGCGACACGTTCGCGGCCAGCCTCGCCGCGCTCGCGCCGTTCGGGCGCCTCGTGCACTTCGGCCAGGCCGGCCGGGCGGGAGCGCCGGCGGTCGACCCGGGCCGGCTGATGGCCCGCAGCGCGGCCGTCGTCGGCTTCTGGCTCGTGCACATGCTCCAGCGCCCCGCGCTGATGACCGCGGCGATGCACGACCTGATCCGCGCCGTGCTCGACGGCGAGCTGGAGCCGGTCGTCGGCGGGACCTACCCGCTCGAGGACGCCCGCCGGGCGCACGAGGACCTGCGCGCGCGCCGGACGGTCGGCAAGCTCGTGCTCGTGCCGTGACGGACGGGGTCAGCGGGCGCGCCCCCTGGCGCGCCCGGGTCCGACGACCTCGTCTCGGGTCTCCTCGGCCGCTCTCGTGGAGGAGAGCCGTGCGTCGAACGATCGTCCTTGCCGGGCTCGCCGCGGCCGTCGCCGCCGCGCCCGCCGGCGCGCAGGACCTCGCCGCCTTCCGCCCGGCGGACAGCCACCCCGAGCTCGGGCAGGTCCTCCCGACCGCCCGCGCCGCCTGGCCCGACAGCCCGTGCGCCGGCCGCGAGGAGATCGCGATCACCGACACCCTCCCGTCCGGGGCCCCGGACGGCGCCCTCGGCGCGGCTGCGACCTTCGCCGGCCGGTGCCTCGTGCTGCTCAGGCCCGTGCTGCTTCGGCCGGGCTGGGAGTACGGACTGTGCGTCGCCGTGACGCACGAGTTCGGGCACCTCGCCGGGCTGGGGCACTCCGACGATCCGGCGGACCTGATGCACCCGCTCCTCGACGGCGTGCGGTACGAGCCGTGCCGGCTGGCGACAGGGCCGCCCGATCCGCCGGCGCCGCCGGGGATCGTCCCGGTCACGCCGGACCAGGAGCTGCTGATCGTCCAGGCCGGAGAGCGCCGGGCCGACCAGATCCTCGCCGGCCGGTACGGGCACTACCGGGGGGAGACGACGTGCGAGTACGCGCCGCCGCCCGCGGGGGAGCGGAGCCCGACGCTCACCTGCGCGGTCGCCTGGCGGACGAAGACGCGCCGCTACCGAGCGACGGTGGTGCTGCGGGAGGGGACGGAGAACGTCACGGTCACGACCCGGAGGACGCGGGGCAAGACGAAGGCCTGATCGGTGATCCCGGACCCCCGATCAGGCCTAGTCGATGCGGATGAGAGGACTCGAACCTCCACGTCCCGAAGGACACAGGCACCTGAAGCCTGCGCGTCTACCAATTCCGCCACATCCGCGGGACGGGCATGCAGGGTAGCGTCCCCGCGCGCCCGTTGCCGCCTCAGTGCGCGAGCACCGGCTCCGCGCCCGGCTCGAGCTCCGGCGCGCCGCTGCGGAACATCGCCGCGGCGACGATCGCGCCGACCGTGAAGATGCCCGCCGCCCACCAGAACGCGGTGGTGAAGCCGTGCACCGCCGCCGCCTCCGCGACCGCCGGCGTGGCCGCCTTGCCGACCATGAACGACGTCACCGCGCTGGCCGACAGCGTGCTCAGCAGCGCGGTGCCGAGCGAGCCGCCGACCTGCTGGCCGACGTTCAGCAGCGCCGAGGCGATGCCGGCGTCGTGCGCGGCGACGCCGAGCGTGCCGATCGCCATGCCCGGGGCGAAGATGAGGCCCATGCCGGCGCCCATCAGGATCAGCGCGGGCAGCACGTGGCTCGCGTAGGCGGAGTCGACGCCGAGCTGGGCGAGCAGGACCATGCCGACCGCGGCGAGCCCCATGCCGAGCGTCACGAGCGGGCGGGGGCCGAAGCGCGGCACGAGCGTCGCCGTCGCCGTCGTCGCGCTGATCATCACCGCGCCGGCCAGCGGCAGGAACGCGAGACCGGTCTCGACCGGCGTCATGCCCAGCGTGCGCTGCAGGTAGTAGGTGAGGAACAGGAACACGCCGAACATCCCGGCGCCGGCGATGCCCATCGCCAGGTACGACGTGCCGCGGTTGCGGTCGAGGATCACGCGCAGCGGCACGAGCGGCGCGGCGACGCGCGTCTGCACCCACACGAACGCGACCAGCAGCGCCACGCCCGCGGCCAGGAACGCGACGGTCACGCCGTCGCCCCAGCCCCGCGTCTCGGCCTGCGAGAAGCCGTAGACGATCGCGAACAGGCCGGCGCTGGCCGTGAGCGTCCCCGGGATGTCCAGGCGCGGGCGGTCGGGGTGCGCGACCGAGCGGATCAGCGCGAGCGCGCCGAGCGCGGCGGGGACCGCGAAGAACAGGTTCACGTACATCGCCCAGCGCCAGCTCAGGTACTCGGTGAGCACGCCGCCGAGCAGCAGGCCGACGGCGCCGCCGGCGCCGGCGACCGCGCCGAAGATCCCGAACGCCTTGCCGCGCTCGTTGGGGCTGGTGAACGTCGTCGTCAGCAGCGACAGGGCGGCGGGGGCCAGCAGCGCGCCGAAGACGCCCTGCAGGCCGCGCGCGGCGACGAGCACGCCGAAGCTCTGCGCGGCGCCGCCGAGCGCCGACGCGACCGCGAAGCCGAGCAGGCCGCCGATGAACACCTGGCGGCGGCCGAACAGGTCGCCGATGCGACCACCGATCAGCAGCAGCGAGCCGAACGCCAGCGCGTACGCGGTGATGATCCACTGGCGGTTGTCGTCGCTGAAGCCCAGCGACTCCTGCGCCGACGGCAGCGCGATGTTCACGACGGTCGCGTCGAGCACGACCATCAGCTGCGCGATGCCGAGGATCGCGAGGATCCACCAGCGGCGCGCGTGGTGCGGGTTGTGGGTGTCGGGCGTCATGTGGGGCAGTCCTCGGGCCGAAAGTGGAGGGGCGTTCTCAACTTTCGGGGCACTGTAGCAGCTAAGTGGAGGACTGTCTTCCGCTTCGTTGTAGACTTGTGTCCATGAGCACACAAGTCGAGCGCCCCCTGCGCCGCGACGCGGAGCGCAACCGCCAGCGCATCCTGGCGGCGGCGCGCGCCGTGTTCGCCGAGCGCGGCCTCGACGTCTCGATGGACGACATCGCCCGGGCCGCGGGCGTGGGGGTGGGGACCGTGTACCGGCGGTTCCCGGACAAGGACCAGCTCATCGACGCGCTGTTCGAGGACGAGATGGCCGGCATGGTCGAGTTCGTCGAGCGGTGCCTGGCGATGGACGACCCGTGGGACGGGTTCGTCACCTTCCTCACCGAGCTGTGCGGGCGCCAGTCGCAGGACCGCGGGCTGAAGGAGCTGCTGCTGAGCACGGGCCGCGGCCACGCGGAGATCGAGCGCGCCCGCGAGGCGCTCGTGCCGCTCATCACGGAGCTCGTCGACCGGGCCAAGGCGGCCGGCGCGCTGCGCGCCGACGTCGAGGCCACCGACCTGCCGCTCATCCAGGTCGCGCTGGGCGCGGTCGTCGACTACGCCGGCGAGGTCGACCCCGAGGTGTGGCGCCGCGTCCTGGGCGTCGTCCTCGACGGCCTGCGCCCGGCGCGCGACGAGACCGAGCCGCTGCCGGTTCCCGCGCTCAGCGTCGAGGGCGTGCTGTCCGCGATGCGCGAGTGGCGTCCGGGCCGCCGCTGACGACGGCTTGCCCAGGCGCGCGCCGGCCGCATAGGCTCGCGCCATGCGGTGTCTCTCCTGGTGTGCGGCGGCGCTCGCCGGCGTGCTGATCACGGCCGCGCCTGCGCTCGCGGCGAAGCCCAAGCCCCGGTACTACCTCGCGCTCGGCGACTCGCTGTCGGTGGGCGTGCAGCCCGGTCCGGCGTCGCACCCGGGTCAGGAGGCCGCGCTGGCCAACACGCGCCAGGGCTACGCGGACCAGCTCTACCAGCGGCTGCGCCGCAGGACGCCCGGCCTGCGCCTCGTGCGCGCCGGCTGCGGCGGCGCGACGACCGGCTCGTTCATCAACGGCGGGCCCGGGGTCGACGGCGTGCCCGGCTGCACGCCCCCGCGGCGCCTGCCCTACGGCGACACCTCGCCGTCCACGTCCCAGCTCGCCTACGCCGAGCGCTTCCTGCGCAGGCACGGCGCGCGGGTCGCCTACGTGACGATCGACATCGGCCCCAACGACCTCGACAGCTGCGCGTCGGGCGGCGGGATCGACCTGGCCTGCGTCACGCAGGGCACCCAGGCGATCGCCACGGACCTGCCGGTGATCGCGCGGCGGCTGAAGGCGGCGGCCTCGCCGAAGACCCGGATCGCCGGCGCCACGCTCTACAACCCGTACGTCGCGCGGTGGCTGCAGGGACCGGCCGAGCAGGCGATCGCGGCGGCCTCCCAGGAGCTCGCGGAGAACATCAACCGCACGGCGATCATCCCGGCCTTCCGCAGGTACGGCATCGCGGTCGCGCGGGTCGACCGGGCGCTGCGCAGCGACGTGCCGCTCACCCAGACGACGACCGTGCCGGGCGGGGGGACGGCGCCGGTCGCCGTCGTCGCGATCTGCGCGTGGACGTGGATGTGCACGCCGCCGCCGGTGGGCCCGAACATCCACGCCAACGCGGCCGGCTACGGCCGGATGGCGTCGGCGTTCGCGACGGCGCTGCGCTCCCGGGGCTGAGCGGCAGCGCCGTCGCGGGGTCGCCGCTCAGGCGACCGTGAACCGGCCGACGAGCGCGTCGAGCTCGCCGGCCCGCACGGCCAGCTCCTGGGCCGCCGAGGCGACCTCCTGGGTCGACGCCGAGGACTGCTGGGCGGAGGCCGACACCTGCTCGGTGGCGGCGCTGGCGTCCTCGGCGACGCCGCGGACGTCGGTCGTGGCCGCCTCGATGCGCTCGACCACGCCGGCGACCTGGGTCACGCCGTCGGCGAGCCGCGTGAACGCGGCCTCGGTCTCGCGCACCGTGCTGGCCGCCGACTCCGCGAGCTTGCGGACCTCGTCGGCGACGACCGCGAAGCCGCGGCCGTGCTCGCCGGCGCGCGCCGCCTCGATGGCGGCGTTGAGCGCCAGCAGGTTCGTCTGGTCGGCGATCGACGCGATCTGGGCGGTCATCTGCACGCCCTGGTCGGCCACCTCGTGGGCGTGGGCGGCCAGGCGGGTGGCCTCGTGCGACAGCTCCTGCGTGTCGCCGACCATCTTCACCTGGCGCTCGGCGCCGGCGGCGACGTCGACGGTCGCCTTGGCGATCTCCTGGACCGCCGCGCCGGTCTGGGCCGCGGTGCTGGAGATCTGCTCGGACGCGCCGGCGACGGCGGTCGAGGTGCTGCCGATCTCGGCGATCATCGCCGCGAGCTGCTCGCGCATCGTGTTGTAGGCGCCGAGGCCGCCCTGGGCGCGGCCGAGCATCGTGTTGAACGTCTCGCCGAGCGAGCCGATCCACCGGCCGCCGTCGGCCGGGATCGGCTCGGTGACCGGCTCGGCGGCCCGGGTGAGGTCACCGCGGGTCATCGCCTCGAGGCCGTCGCCGAGGCTCACGAGGCAGTGGTCGCTGAGGCTCGTCAGGCGGTCCTGCAGCGGGCCCAGGCAGGACCGGTCGCCGAGCGCGGCCTGCAGCTCGCGCCGCACCGCGTCGTAGGCCTCCAGCGCCGCCTGGGCCTTCGCCAGCATCGAGTTGAACAGCGTGACGAGCTCCCCGATCTCCCCGCCGGCGCGGGCGTCCTCGATCGGCGTCGTCACCGCCGCGACCTCGACCGTGAGGTCGCCCTCGCCCATGGCCCGCAGGCCGGCGACGAGGTCGTTGAGGCAGTGCTCGTCCAGGCTCTGGAGGCGCTGCTTGAGCATCGTGACGGCGGCCGCGTCGTGGCGCCGGCTGGTGAGGGACATCGGGACCTCCGGGGGTTGGGGACGGGGTGCCTCCGGTGTCGCATTCGTTCGGCACCCGGCGCCCCGGGTTGTCCGACGCTGGACACCTGTTGGCGAGGCGGTTGCGGATCCGGGAGCAGGCTGCCGATCACCGGGGCATGCCGATGCACGCGACGACCGTCCGCTTCAGCCCCGACCTGTGGTCCGTCCTCGAGCGCGAGGCCGCGAGCGCGGGCGTGAGCGCCGCCCAGTTCGTCCGCGACGCGGCGGTCCTGCGCCTCGGCGCGCTGGCCGGGCTGCGCGGCGACACGCGGGCCGACGACCCGGTCGGCGCGCTCGCCCAGCTCGTGCGCCGCCACGACGGCCCGGTCGCCCCGGCGCTGGCCGCGGACCCGCGGCGCGTGGCCGCCGTGCACGCCACGGGGCTGCTGGACGACCCCGCGGTCGGCGGCTTCCGGCGGTTCGTCGAGAGCGCCGCGCACCTGCTGCGCGCGCCGGTGTGCGCCGTCTCGCTCATCGACGACCGCCGCCACGTGATCGTCGACGCCGTCTCCGACCACGGCGTGCACCGCGAGCCGCGCGAGGTCCCGCTGCACGCGTCGTTCTGCCGCTACGTGGTCGAGGACCGCGCGCCGATGGCCGTCCCCGACGTGCGCCGCGACCCGCTCCTCGGCGACATGACGCTCGCGGCCGAGGCCGGCGTGGTCGCCTACCTCGGCGTCCCGGTCTTCGACCGCTCCAACCTGGCGCTCGGGACGATCTGCGTCGTGGACCACGAGCCGCGCGGCTGGACCGAGGCCGACGTCCGCCTCCTCGAGGGCCTGGCGGCCGGCGTGGCCTCCGAGATCGAGCGTCGCGCGCACACGTTGCTACCCTGAGCCGTCGACTTCGCGCCGCTATCGTCTAGGGGACTAGGACGCCGCCCTCTCACGGCGGAAACCCGGGTTCGAATCCCGGTAGCGGTACCTCACGAAAGCCCCGCAGCCGCGGGGCTTCTTCGTGCCCGGGGACGTCCGGCCCCCACGCCGCTCCCCGCCGACGTGTGGCACTCTGACCACCGTGGTGGTGGTGAGAGTGCCAAACGTCCACTGGGAGGCCGGGGCGGCTGGGGAACCGCGCCGCTGACGAGCGGGAAAACGCCTGCATGACGCGGCCTACGCGCCCTGGACGCCCGGGCGGTCAAGCCGCGCCCTCGCGATGCCGATCCATGTCCGGTGCTGACCTGGCTGTCACGGCGCTGGCTGCCCTACGTCGTCGGCGCGGTGCTGCTGGTCGTCACCGCGCTGCTGGCCCTTGCCGGATTCGCCGACGACCGCCGCGTCGAGGCGCGCAATCAGCGCACCGCGGCGACCCAGGCGGTCAACGCGACGACCACGCTGGTCAGCGCGCTCGAGAACCGGGTCACGAGCCTGCGCAGCCTGTTCCGCGCCAGCGAGAGCGTCACGCCGGAGGAGTTCGCGATCTTCACCGAGCCGCTGCTCGCCGGGCAGCGCACCGCGGGCCTCGGTTGGGTCGACATCGTGCCGGGCGACGACCGCCGCAGCTTCGAGCGGTGGCTCGGGCGCCCGATCCGCTGGTACGACGGCGGGCTGCCCGAGCTGGCGCCCAGGCGCGCGCGCTACCTGCCGCTCACCTACATGGAGCCCAAGCCGGCGCAGCTCGCGCTCGGCTACGACGTGCTCGGCTTCCCCGGGCAGCGCGACGTCGTCGAGCGCGCCGCCGAGACCGGCCGCACGCAGCTCAGCGAGCCGGTGAAGCTGCCGGGCAGCGCGGGCCTGAGCCTCGTGCTCTACGCGCCCGCCTACGCCCCCGACGCGCCGACGGACACCCCCGCGCAGCGCGTCCGCGCGCTCACCGGCTACGGCGTCGGCGTGTTCCGCTTCAGCGACCTGCACGCGTCGCTCATGCGCACGGTCCCCGCCGGCACGCAGCTCACGATCAGCGCCGGCGGCCAGAAGGTCGTCGAGATCGGGAAGCCCGGCGACGACGCCGACGTGCAGGGGCTCGACGTCGGCGGCCAGCGCTGGACGTTCCTCGTGGAGGCCGGCTCCGGCCGCCACGGCTTCGGGCTGGGCTGGATGGCGGTGATCGTCGGCTCCGTCGTCACCGTGCTCGTCACCCTGCTGACGCGCCAGGTCGTGCGCGCCACCGCCGCGGTGCGCGAGCTCGCCGACGTGCGCGAGCGCGAGCGCCACGCGATCGCCTCCTCCACCGAGGCGCTGCTGCATCACCTCGACGAGCTGTACGTGATCTCCCACGACCGCGCGGACCTGCGCGTCGTCGAGGCCAGCGGCGGCCTGCTGCGGGCGATGGGTCTGAAGGCCGATGCGATCGTCGGCCTCACCTCGTTCGACATCGCCGAGGCCGAGCCGAGCACGGCGCCGATCCTCGACGCGCTCATCGCCGCCCGCGACGGGCGCCACGTCAGCTTCGACCACCGCGACCAGCGCACGGGGCGCACGCTGTGGCTGCGCGCGGTGCCGGTGCCCGACATCGACCGCGTCCTGCTCGTCGGGCTGGACGTCAGCCCGCGCGTCGAGGCCGAGCGGGCGCGCACCTCGGCCGAGGAGCGCTTCCGGCGCGCGTTCGAGGACGCGCCCGTCGGGATGGCGCTGATGGACGCCGCCGGCCATCTCATCGAGGTCAACGACGAGCTGTGCCGCATCCTCGGCAGCCCGGCGCGCGACCTCATCGGCCGCGAGCTGCCCGACCGCGCGCATCCCGAGGACGCCGACGCGCAGCGCGAGCACCTCGCCGACCTGCTCGCCGGCCGCACGATGCGCTGCAGCTACGAGTCCCGCGCGCTGCGCGCCGACGGGCGCGAGGTGTGGATCGCCGTCCACGCGACCGCGCTCGGCTCCGGCGCGGGCGGGCGGCGCCTGCTGCTGGCCCAGATCCTCGACATCACCGACCAGCGCCGCTTCGAGCAGCAGCTGCGCCACCTCGCCGACCACGACCCGCTCACCGGCCTGGGCAACCGCCGCACGTTCGAGCGGGCCGTCGACGCCCACCTGGCGCACGTCAAGCGCTACGGCGACGAGGGCGCGCTGCTCATGCTCGACCTCGACCACTTCAAGGCCGTCAACGACACGCTCGGCCACCACGCCGGCGACGCGCTGATCCTGGCGATCGCCGACATCCTGCGCGAGACCGTCCGCGAGACCGACCGCGTCGCGCGACTGGGCGGCGACGAGTTCGCGATCCTGCTGCCGCGCGCCGACCGCGAGCAGGCCGAGATCGTCGCCGACAAGCTCGTGCGCACGATCCGCGATCGCCGCCAGTCGCTGGGCGGCAGCGGCTGGGCGGCGACCGTGAGCATCGGCGTCGCCCTGTTCTCCGCCGACACCGAGCGCGGCGAGCAGCTCCTCGCCAACGCCGACCTGGCGATGTACGACGCCAAGGAGGCCGGGCGCGACCGCTACGCCGTTCACGCCAACGGCGACCGCGCCGCCTCGCAGACCCGCGCGCGCCTGGCCTGGATGGACCGCATCCGCCACGCGCTCGACGAGGACCGCTTCACGCTCCTCGCCCAGCCGATCCTCGACATGCGCTCGGGCGAGGTCGTCCACCACGAGCTGCTGCTGCGCATGATCGGGCCGGAGGGCCAGCTCGTCGGCCCGCGCAGCTTCCTGCCGACCGCCGAGCGCTACGGGCTGGTCGCCGAGATCGACGCCTGGGTGGTGCAGCGCGCGATCCGCACGCTCGCCGAGCACGGCGACGCCGGCCTCGTGCTCGAGGTCAACCTGTCGGGCAGCTCGATCGGCTCCGACTCGCTGCTGGAGATGATCGAGCGCCAGCTGCGCGACGCCGACGTCGACCCGCGCGCGCTGATCTTCGAGGTGACCGAGACCGCCGCCGTGTCGAACATCGCCCAGGCGCGCGTGTTCGCCGAGCGCCTCGCCGCGCTCGGCTGCCGCTTCGCGCTCGACGACTTCGGCGCCGGGTTCGGCTCGTTCCTCTACCTCAAGCACCTGCCGTTCGACTTCCTGAAGATCGACGGCGAGTTCGTGCGCCACCTCGTCGCCAGCCAGGACGACCGCGTGATCGTCTCCAGCCTCGTCCAGGTCGCGGGCGGCCTGGGCAAGCGCACGATCGCCGAGTACGTCGACGCGCCGGCGACGCTCGACGTGCTGCGCGACCTCGGCGTCGACCTCGCGCAGGGGTACGCGATCGGCCGCCCGGCGCCGCTACACGCGTGGCTGACCGGATCGGACCGCGCCGCCGGCGCGGCTCACATGTAGTCGCGCGGGTCCTTCGACGGCCAGGGGATCATGTCGGCGAGCTGCGACACGCCGGCGCGCGCCTCGTCGCTGAGCGCGTACCAGAGCGTCACGACCGCGGCGACGACGAACGAGCACACCCACAGCGTGCCGATCGCGTCGTCGTGATCGGCCATCCAGGCGATCCCGAGGCCCACGAAGGCCGCGAGCGCCAGCGTGCGCACGACGATCGAGACGATCATGGCGTCACTCGCCCGGGTCGAGCGGGTCGTCGTCCTCGTCCTCGCGCAGGTCGATCTGCACCATCACCGCCGAGATGGGCGGATCGTCCTGGGCGGCGTGCAGCTCGCGCTCCTCGCCGTCGCGCAGGCGCAGCTGCCAGCTCCCGCCGCCGGCCGGGGTCAGGGTCGCGAGCTCGAGGTCGCCGTCGGTGAACGTGATCGTCCCGTCGTCGGCGCGATCGACCTGAACCGGGCGCCCGTCGTTCGTGTGATGGGTCTGCGGGAAATCCATAGGAGCGCGGACGCTACTACCGGAAGCGGCCGGGCTGCCACAAGGGCTCCTCGCCGCCCGCGTTCGCGGCCCGGCTGAGGATGAACAGCAGGTCCGACAGCCGGTTGAGGTAGCGCACGACCTCGGGGTTGGCGCCCTCGACGAGGATCGCCCGCCGCTCCGCGCGCCGGCAGACCGTGCGGCACACGTGCAGGTGGGCGGCGGCGGGGGAGCCGCCGGGCAGGACGAACGACTTCAGCGGCTGCAGCGTCGCGTTGACCTCGTCGCAGCGGGCCTCGAGCCACTCGGTCTGCTCGGGCAGCACGCGCAGCCGCTCGCGGTCCGACGCCGGGTCCTCGGGCACCGACAGGTCGGCGCCGCAGTCGAACAGGTCGTTCTGGATGCGCCGCAGCCACTCGGCGTACGGCGCGGGCAGGTCGCCGGTCGCGATCGCCAGGCCGATCTGGGCGTTGAGCTCGTCGATCGCGCCGTAGGCCTCGATGCGCGGGTGCGTCTTGGGGACGCGGCTCATGTCGCCGAGGTGCGTCTCGCCCCCGTCGCCCAGCTTCGTGTAGATGCGCGTCAGGTTGACGGTCATCGCTGCGCCCCACCGTACACCGCGCGGCCGCCGAGGCGGCCGCGGACGCTGCCGTCGACGGCCAGCGTCAGGCGCCCGCTCGCGCCGCGGGCGCGGACGCGCACCGTCCCGGCGACCCCGGCCGCGTCGGCGCGCACGCGGCCGCGGACGCGCACGCCCGGCACGTAGGCGAGGTCGCGCAGGGTCAGCTCGACGGCGCCGGTGGCGGCGTCGCGCGCGCCGCGCAGGCTCCCCGCGCGCAGCCCGCCGGCCGCGACCGCGCCGCCGCCGGGCGCGTCGGCCCGGGCGACGGCGATCGCGTCGGCCACCGTGGCGCGCACGGCCGCGACCGTGCGCCCGCGCCGGCCGGGCACGCCGGCGGCGGGCGGAAGGCCGGCGCGCGACCGCGGCGGACGCGGCTGGATCGCCAGCAGCGGCGGCGAGTCCGCGCACGGGTTGCCGACGGGCCGGTCGGCGACGAACGCCTCCAGCGCCTGCTGGCCGCAGGCGACGTCGGTGCGCAGCACGCCGTGGGCGCGGTTGGGGACGGCCATGAGCTGCCCGTGCGGGAACGCGGCGGCGACGTCGCGGGCGTCGGCCGGCGGCGTGCGCAGGTCCAGGAGCCCGGACAGCACGAGCGCCGGGACCGGCGGCGGCGCGGCCGTCGTGATCGCCCGGTCCAGGCTCGTCGCGGGCCAGTCGAGGCACGGCCACGCCGACGCGCTCTGCCCGAGCAGCCCGCGCGTCATCGGGTAGATCCGGGGCGCCGGGACGCGCTCGATCGCGGCGATCAGGTCCGCGCGCCGCCGGCGCGGAGGCGCCTCGCGCGGCCACGGCAGGCGCATGTCGGTGCAGTTCGTCGGCGCCCAGATCGACGGGTTCACCTGGCGGTGGGTGTAGCGCTCCACCCCGAGCGTCTCCAGCCGCGCCAGCGGCGCCGGATCCCCGGCCAGCGCGGCGCGCACGGCGCCCGGGTAGAAAGCCCGCAGAGCGGCGTTCTCGTCGCCGGCCAGCAGCACCTCGTAGACGTCGGACGCGGTCAGCGCGGCGCGCCGGGGGCGGCCCGACGGGTCGACGACGCGCGTGCGCGCGGGCGCGCGTCGCAGCCGGCGCACGAGCGCCGCCGTGTCCGCGGTGGGGTGACGCGTGATCGCGTCGCACGCGCCGTCGGCGCACAGCGACGCCAGCATCGGCCCGATCGCGTGGACCGTCTCGACGCCCAGCGGGTCGATGCCGTCCAGCGGCACCGGCGAGTCCATGACGATCCGCTCGGTGCGATCGGGGTGCGTGCGCGCGTACTGGTTGACGACGAACGTGCCGTACGAGGTGCCGTACAGGAACAGCCGCGGGGCGCCGAGCGCCTCGCGCACCGCCTCGAGGTCGGCGACGTTGTCGGCGGTCGTGTAGAAGCGGGCGGCGTCGCCGAGCTGGCGCGCGCAGCGCCCCGCGTCGGGCGAGCAGCGCAGCTCCGGCTCGGTGAGGCCGATCCCGCGCGGGTCGACGAGCACGAGCTGGTAGCGGTCGCGCAGCGGCGCGAACAGCCGCCGCGACTGCTGGGCGCGCCACGTGGCCGAGCCACCGGGCCCGCCCTCGACGTTGACGAGCACGCCAGCCGGCTGGACCGGCTGGATGAGCCGCTCCACGCGCAGGCGCACGGTCCCCGGCACGGTGCCGCCGCGGTCGAGCGGCACGTCGAGCGTCGCGCACTCGAACCCCTGCTGGTCGGGCTCCGGGCACGGCGTGAACGCGAGCTCGGCGTCGGCGGCGCTCGCGCCGGCGGCGAGGGCGAGGACGGCGAGGGGCAGGGCGATCGGGAGGCGGCGCATCGGCGGCCACCATGCCACGAACGCCGCCGTGGGGGCGCCGGCACTAGCCTCGATTCGCGATGTCCCGCCTCCGCCGCCTCGCCGTCCTGACCGCGCTCGCCGCCGCGGTCGCGCTGGCCGGATGCGGGTTCGGCGGCGGTGAGGGCGACGACGACGTCTCGCTCGTCGTCACCCGCGACTTCGGCGCCCAGACCCTGGGACAGTACGGGCCGGGCCCGGTCGAGGGCTCGGAGAGCATCATGCGCCTGCTGCAGCGCAACTTCGACGTCGAGACCCGCTACGGCGGCGGCTTCGTGCAGTCCGTCGACGGGATCGCCGGCGGGACGCAGGACGGCCGCCCGGTCGACTGGTTCTACTACGTCAACGGCGTCGAGGCCGACCGCGGATCGGCCTCCGCCGAGGTCCGCGCCGGGGACCGCATCTGGTGGGACTTCCGCGACTGGGGGACCGCGCAGCGGGTGCCCGCGGTCGTGGGCTCCTACCCCGAGCCGTTCCTGCACGGGCTGAACGGCAAGCGCTGGACGACGCGGGTGGAGTGCGTGCGCGGCCAGGAGGACGCCGGCCCGTGCTCCGACGTCGCCCGCCGCCTCGGCGACGTCGGCGTCGTCGCGGCCAAGTCGCTGATCGGCACCGAGGGCGGCGACGAAAACCTGCGCGTGCTCGTCGGCCCCTGGCAGGACATCCGCTTCGACCGCGCCGCGCGGCTCGTCGACGACGGCGTGCAGGCCTCCGGCGTGTTCGTGCGCTTCTCCGACGACGGCACCGGGATGCAGCTGCTCGACGCCCGCGGCGAGGTGGCGCGCACGCTCGGCCCGGGCAGCGGGCTGATCGCCACGACGCGCTGGGAGGACCAGCCGCCGACGTGGTTCATCACCGGCACCGACCAGGCCGGCGTGCAGGCGGCGGTCCGGGCGCTCGAGGAGGGCGCGCTGGGCAACCACTACGCGCTGGCGATCGCCGACGACGTCGGCGTGCCGCTGCCGGTGGAGGGCCGGGGCGAGCGATGACCTACCGGCGCCGGGCGAGCCCGCTGCACGCGGCGCGCGCGTCGGTCGCCTGCCTGTGGTGCGCCGCGCTGGCGCTCGCGGCGATCATCAGCTGGCACCCGCTGGTGCTGGCCGCCGTCCTGCTGACCGCGCTGGCCGCCGCGCTCGCCGCCGGGGTCGGGCGCGAGGTCGGGCGCTTCACGCTGCTGATCGGCCTGCCGATCGCCGTGCTGTTCACGGTCATCAACCCGCTCATCAGCCGCGAGGGGCTGACGGTCGTCGCCCGCCTCGGCGGCGTCTGGCCGGTCCCCGAGTTCGAGGTGACCGCCGAGGCGATCGCCTACGGCGCCGTCGCCGGCCTGCGCGCGATGGCGATCATCGCCTGCTGCGCGCTCTACTTCTCGGCCGTGGACCCCGACCGCGTCCTGCGGCTGTTCCGCCGCTTCGGCTTCCGCTCCGCGCTCACCGCGACGCTCGCCACCCGGCTCGTCGGGGTGCTGGCCGCCGACGCCCGGCGCCTGGCCGACGGTCAGCGCTGCCGCCCGGGCGCACCGGCGTCGCGGTTGGCGATCGTGCGCGCCGTCACCGCCGGCGCGCTGGACCGCGCCGGGGACGTCGCGGCCGCGCTGGAGGTGCGCGGCTACGGCGGCGCCGCGGCGCCCGCCGGCGCGCGGGTGCCGTGGTCGCGCCACGACGTGGCGTTCGCGCTGTCGGCGGCGGCCGTCGCGGCGCTGGCGATCGGCGCGCAGGCCGGCGGCCTGGCCGGCTTCGACGCCTACCCGCGCGTGGAGCTGCAGGGCGGGGCGGGCGCGGCCGCGATCGCCGCCGCGCTGGCGATCGCGGGCCTGCTGCCGTTCGTCGACCGCCGGGGGATCGCGCGATGACGGTCCTGAGCCTGCAGGGCGTCTCCTTCCGCTATCCGGGCACCGAGCGGCCCGCGCTGCGCGACGTCGACCTGGAGATCGCCGACGGTGAGTTCGTCGTGCTGTGCGGGCAGTCGGCGTGGGGCAAGTCCACGCTGCTGCGCGCCGCCTGCGGCCTCGTGCCGCACTTCCACGGCGGCCGCTTCGAGGGCCGCCTCGTCGTCGGCGGGCTCGACACGCGCGAGCACGGCCCCGGCGACATCGCCGCGGTCGCCGGCACGCTGTTCCAGGACCCCGAGACGCAGATCGTCATGGGCAGCGTGCGCGCCGAGATCGCCTTCGGGCTGGAGAACCGCGGCTGGTCGGCGGCCGCGGTCGCGCGCGGGGTCGAGGAGGCGGCGCTCGCCCTGGGCATCGCGCCGCTGCTGGACCGGTCGACGACCGAGCTGTCGGGCGGCGAGCTGCAGCGCGTGGCGCTCGCCGCCGCGCTCGCCGGCCGCCCGCGCCTGGTGCTGCTGGACGAGCCGACCTCGCAGCTCGACCCCGTCGCCGGCGACGAGCTCGTGTGGCTGCTGCGCCGTCTCAACGAGGAGTGGGGCACGGCGATCGTGCTGGCCGAGCACCGCCTCGAGCGCTGCCTGCCCGCCGCCGACCGGGTCGTCGCGCTCGTCGACGGCGCGGTGGCCTGCGACGCGCCGCCGGCCGCGTTCTTGGAGTGGGCGATGGCCAACGAGCCGTCCCTGGCCACCCCGGCGGCGCGGATGTTCTCGCTGGCCGGGGTGTCGCCGCTGCCGCCGGGCGTCAAGGCGGCGCGCGCCGCGCTGCGCGACCGCGGCATCGAGGTCGCCGCGCCGGCGCCCGCGCCGGCGGCGCCGCGGCGCCGCCGGCCCAAGGAGGCCGCGCTGAGCTTCGAGCGGGTGTGGTTCGAGCGCCGCGGCGGGCGCGCGGTCCTGCGCGGGATCGACCTGGCGCTGCGGCCCGGCGAGCGCGTGGCGCTCATGGGCCGCAACGGCGCCGGCAAGTCCACGCTGCTGCGCCACGCCAACGGCCTCCTGCAGCCGACGCGCGGCCGCGTGCGCGCCGCCGGCCGCGTGGCGCTGCTGCTCCAGCACCCCGGCGACGTGATCGTCGCCGACCGCGTCGACGGCGAGCTGGACCCCGAGACGCTGCGCCGCGCCGGCCTCGACCACCTCGCCGACCGCCACCCGCGCGACCTGTCGGGCGGGGAGCGCCAGCGGCTGGCGCTGGCGATCGTCACGTCGGGCGGGGACCGGCCCGCGGCCGTCTGCCTCGACGAGCCCACCCGCGGCATGGACCGCTTCCACAAGGCGCACCTGGCCGAGACCCTGCGCGGCTACGCCGACGACGGCATCGCCGTGCTCGTCGCCACCCACGACCCCGAGTTCGCCGTGCAGGTCGCCGACCGCGTGGTGCTCATGGGCGAGGGCGAGCTCATCGCCGACGGCGACGCGCACGACGTGCTGGCCGGCGGTTGGTACTTCGCCACGGAGACCGCGCGCGTCTGCGGAGCGCTCACGCCCGAGGAGGGCGCCGCCCTGATCCTCGCGGAGGCCCGCCGGTGAACTGGACGGTCGCCGCGCTGCTCGTCCTCGGCGTCTGCCTGTTCTTCGGGTTCTGGTGGTACGAGCGCCGCCACCCGCCCGCGAAGGTCGTCGCGCTCGTCGCCACGCTGGCGGCGCTCGCCGCGCTGGGCCGCATCGCGTTCGCGCCCGTCCCGTCGGTGAAGCCGACGACGACGATCGTCCTCATCGCCGGGTTCGCGCTCGGCGCCGCCCCGGGCTTCACCGTCGGGGCGGTCGCCGCGCTCGCCTCCAACCTGTTCTTCGGGCAGGGCCCGTGGACGCCGTGGCAGATGGTCGCCTGGGGGCTGGTCGGCGTCGCCGGCGCGCTGCTGGCCCGCGCCTGCGGCGCCCGCCCGCCCGGGCGCGTCGCGCTCGCGATCGCCTGCGCGGCCGCCGCGCTGGCGTTCGGCGCGATCATGGACCTCTCGACCTGGACGACGTTCGGCCGCCACACGCTGGGCGAGTACCTGGCGATCTCGGCCACCGCGCTGCCGTTCAACCTCACCCACGCCGCCGGCAGCTTCGCGTTCGGCCTCGCGTTCGGGCCGGCGCTGCTGAGCGCCCTCGATCGGTTCCGAATGAGGTTCGAGATCGAGTGGGTCCCGATGCCATCGGGGGAACGCCCGGTCACCCCGCCGATCGGCTAGGTTTCCCGCCGCATGCGATTGGGTGTCCCCAAGGAGACCGCGCCGGGCGAGACGCGTGTGGCGCTCGTCCCCGAGGTGGTCAAGCGCCTCACCGGCAAGGGGCTCGAGGTCGCCGTCGCACCGGGCGCGGGCGCGGGCGCGCTCATCCCGGACTCGGCGTTCGCCGACGCGGGGGCCCGGCTGACCGACGACGTGTGGGGCGCCGACGTGGTGCTGAAGGTCGCCCCGCCGAGCGCCGAGGAGATCGCGCGCGTCGGCGACGGGTCGGCGCTCATCGGCTTCCTCAACCCGCTCGGGGCGCCGCAGAACGCCCAGGCGCTCGCGAACGCGCGCGTCACCGCGTTCGCGGTCGAGGCGATCCCGCGGATCTCGCGCGCGCAGTCGATGGACGCGCTGTCGTCGCAGTCCAACGTCGCCGGCTACAAGTCGGTCATCCTCGCCGCCGAGCACCTCACGCGCTTCTTCCCGATGCTCATGACGGCGGCCGGCACGATCCCGCCCGCGAAGGTGTTGGTGCTGGGCGCCGGCGTCGCCGGCCTGCAGGCGCTGGCGACCGCCAAGCGGCTCGGGGCCAAGACCACCGGCTACGACGTGCGCCCCGAGGTCGCCGAGCAGGTGCAGTCGCTCGGCGCGACGTTCCTGGACCTCGGCATCTCCGCCGCCGGCGAGGGCGGCTACGCCCGGGAGCTGACCGCCGAGGAGCGCGCCCAGCAGCAGCAGGCGCTGACCGACGCGATCAAGGGCTTCGACGTCGTCATCACCACCGCGCTCGTGCCGGGCCGCCCGGCGCCGAAGCTCGTCACCGCCGAGGCCGTGCAGGGGATGGCGCCCGGCAGCGTGATCGTCGACCTGGCCGGCGAGACCGGCGGCAACTGCGAGCTCACCACGCCGGGCGAGACGACCGTCGTCCACGACGTGACGATCGCCTCGCCGCTGAACCTGCCCGCCTCGATGCCGCAGCACGCGTCGATGCTCTACGCGCGCAACCTGCAGGCGTTCCTCGACCTCGTCGTGGGCGAGGACGGGGCGCTGAACCTGGACTTCGACGACGAGATCGTCGCCGGCGCCTGCGTGGCGCGCGACGGCGAGGTCGTCCACCCCGGGGTCAAGAAGGCGCTGGAGGCCGCCTGATGCTCGTCACCAACCTCGCGATCCTCGTCCTGGCCGGCTTCGTCGGCTTCTACGTCATCTCGAAGGTCCCGAACACGCTGCACACGCCGCTGATGTCGGGCACCAACGCGATCCACGGGATCGTCATCGTCGGCGGCCTGCTCGTGCTCGGCCTGTCCGGCGACGGGTTCCTCAACAAGCTCATCCTCGTCATCGCGATCGCGTTCGGCACGATCAACGTCGTCGGCGGGTTCCTGGTCACCGACCGGATGCTCGAGATGTTCAAGACCAAGGACCCGAAGAAGGCCGCGGCCCAGGCCGAGGAGCCGGAGGGCTCCGCCTGATGTTCGCGAGCTTCCTGCAGGACCCGGACTTCATCCGGGTCTGCTACATCGTCGCCTTCGCCCTCTTCATCATCGGCCTCGGCGGGCTGACCGGGCCGCGCACCGCGGTCCGCGGCAACCGCATCGCCGCCGTCGGCATGGCGATCGCGATCGGCGCGACCCTGCTGACCGAGGGGATGGGCAACTGGGGCCTGATCATCCTCGGCATCGTGATCGGCACGGTCATCGGCGTGCCGGCCGCGCGCAACGTGCGGATGACCGCGATGCCGCAGATGGTGGCGCTGTTCAACGGCGTGGGCGGCGGCGCGATCGCGCTGATCTCGTGGGCCGAGTTCCGCTCCAGCGACGGCTTCGACCACGTCGCGACCTACGTCGTGATCGCCTCGCTGTTCGCCGCGATCGTCGGGTCCGTGTCGTTCTGGGGCTCGAACATCGCCTTCGCCAAGCTGCAGGAGCTGATCAGCGGGCGGCCGATCGTGCTGCCGTTCCAGCAGGCGATCAACCTGGCGCTGCTGGCCGTCGCGGTCGGCTTCTCGATCGCGATCGCGTCCGGGACGACGAGCGAGTGGGTCTTCATCGGGATCCTGGTCGCGGCCGCGCTGCTGGGCAACTTCGTCGTGCTGCCGATCGGCGGCGCCGACATGCCGGTCGTCATCTCGATGCTGAACGCGTTCACCGGCCTGTCGGCCGCGGCGGCCGGCATCGCGCTCGACAACACGGCGCTGATCGTCGCGGGCATGATCGTCGGCGCGTCGGGCTCGATCCTCACGAACCTGATGGCGCAGGCGATGAACCGCTCGATCCCGTCGATCGTGGCGGGCGGCTTCGGCGGCAGCGGGGCGCTGCCGGCCGGCGGCGGCGACGGCGAGCAGCGCACCGCGCGGTCCACGAGCGCCGCCGACGCGGCCGTCCAGATGGCGTACGCGTCGTCGGTGATGATCGTCCCCGGCTACGGGATGGCCGTCGCGCAGGCCCAGCACGCGGTGCGCGAGCTGACGCTCGAGCTGGAGAAGCGCGGGGTGGAGGTCAACTTCGCCATCCACCCGGTCGCCGGGCGGATGCCGGGCCACATGAACGTGCTGCTGGCCGAGGCCGACGTGCCCTACGAGCAGCTCAAGGAGATGGAGCAGGCCAACCCGCTGTTCCCGCGCACCGACGTGTCGCTGATCATCGGCGCCAACGACGTGACGAACCCGGCCGCCAACGACGACCCCGGCAGCCCGATCTACGGCATGCCGATCCTCGAGGTCGACAAGTCGCGCAGCGTGATCGTGCTGAAGCGGTCGATGAGCAGCGGCTTCGCCGGCATCGACAACCCGCTCTTCTACGCCGAGAACACGGCGATGCTCTTCGGCGACGCGAAGGCGTCGGTGCAGGAGATCGTCGCCGAGCTCAACGAGCTGTAGGACGCTCGCCCTGGGGGCTCGGTCCCCAGGCGGGTGTTCGCCCAGGGGGCGAAACCCGCGGACCGCTCGCGCTCTGGACGCCGGGGCACCCGAGGAGTACGGTCGTGGGGGTGAGCCCCGTGGTGGTGAAGGTGGCCGTGGGAGCCGTCCTCGCGGTGGTCCTGGTGCGGGCGTTCGTGGGTCCGCCGCCGGCGCGGCTGCGCCCGGTGCTGGTGCTCGTGTCCGGGTTCGCCGGCGTCGTCGGCTACCCGATCGGCGCGCTGATCGCCGCCGAGGGCCACGCGACCGCCGGCTCGGTCACGATCGGCGCGGCCGTGTGCCTGGTCTCGCTGGCCGCGTGGGGCGCGCGCGGGCCCGGCGACGACGGCGGCGAGCCGCGCGGCGAGGATCCCGACCCGCCGGTCGACTGGGAGGCCTTCGACCGCGAGCGCGAGCGCTGGGAGCGGGCCGCACACCGCTGACGCCAGGGGGCGCCGGGGTTCCCTGCGGGGTAGTTGCACGCGCAACCGACTGCTAGGCTGGGGCGCGTGGAACTGGGAATCGTCACCTTCGCCGAGCGCACCGCCGACCCCGCGACCGGGGAGATCGTCAGCCCGCAGCAGCGCCTGCGGGACCTGATGGAGGAGATCGAGACCGCCGACCGCGTCGGCCTCGACGTCTTCGGCGTCGGCGAGCACCACCGCCCCGACTTCGCCGTCTCCGCGCCCGCCGTCGCCCTCGCCGCGGCGGCGTCGCGCACCGAGCGCATCCGCCTCACCAGCGCCGTCACCGTCCTCAGCTCCGACGATCCCGTGCGCGTCTTCGAGGAGTTCGCCACCCTCGACCTGCTCTCCGGCGGCCGCGCCGAGATCATGGCCGGGCGCGGCTCGTTCACCGAGTCGTTCCCGCTGTTCGGCTACGACCTCGAGGACTACGACGAGCTGTTCGCCGAGAAGCTCGACCTGCTGCTGCGGCTGCGCGGCGACGAGCCGGTCACCTGGTCCGGGCGGCTGCGCGCGCCGCTGCGCGACGCCGTCGTCCATCCGCGCCCGCTGCAGGACCCGCTGCCCGTGTGGATCGCGGTCGGCGGCAGCCCGCAGTCGATGATCCGCGCCGGCGTGCTGGGCCTGCCGGTCGCGCTGGCGATCATCGGCGGCACGCCCGACCGCTTCGTGCCGCTCGTCGAGCTGCACCGGCGCGCCGCCGAGGAGGCCGGGCAGCCGACCCCGGCGCTCGCGATCAACACCCACGGCTTCGTGGCCGACACCGCCGAGCAGGCCGTCGACGCCTTCTTCCCGTCCTACCGCGAGATGATGAGCCAGATCGGCCGCGAGCGCGGATGGCCGCCGATGACCCGCGAGCAGTTCGACGCGATGCGCGGCCCCGGCGGCTCGCTGACGCTCGGCTCGCCGCAGGACGTCGTCGAGAAGATCCTGCGCCTGCACGACCTGTTCGGCATGCAGCGCTACCTCATCCACCTCTCGGTCGGCACCGTCGACCACCAGGCCGTCCTGCGCGCGATCGAGCTGTTCGGCACCGAGGTCGCGCCGGCGGTGCGCGAGGAGATCGCCCGCCGCGAGGCGGTCGCCGCCGCGTAGCGGGTAGGGGCGCCCGATGGGCGCGATCGCGATCGGCACGTCGAGCTGGTCGGACCCCGGCTTCGTGGAGGAGTGGTACCCGCCGGGCCTGCCGGCCCGCGACCGGCTGGCCTGGTACGCGCAGCGGCTGAGCGCGGTCGAGGTCAACTCGACGTTCTACGCGCTGCCGGCGCGGCGGACGGTCGCGCGCTGGTGCGCGTGCACGCCGGACGCGTTCACGTTCGACGTGAAGCTGCACCGGCTGCTGTCGCGCCACAGCGCTCCGCCGTCGTCGCTGCCCGCCGACCTGCGCGGCGACGTGCGCGTGACGGGCCGGCGCCCGCGCGTCGTGCTCGACGACGACCTCGAGGCCGAGATGGTCCGCCGCACGCTCGACGTGCTCCAGCCGCTGCGCGACCACGGCCGGCTGTCGTCGCTCCTGCTGCAGACCACGCCCGCGTTCAAGCCCGGCGCGCACGAGCTGGCCGAGCTGGAGCGCCTCGTCGCGCTCGTCGACCCGGTGCCGGTGGCGATCGAGCTGCGCCACCGCGGGTGGGTCGACCGCGACCGCCTCGAGGACACGCTCGGGTGGTTCGAGGACGTCGGCGCCGCGTTCGTGTGCGTCGACGCCCCGCAGGTGCGCGCCCCGACGGCGATGCCGCCGATCGACGTCGTCACCCGCCCGGATCTGGCGTACCTGCGCGCGCACGGCCGCAACGCCGAGGGCTACGTCCGCGGGCGCAGCGTCGCCGAGCGCTTCGGCCACCGCTACTCGAAGGCCGAGCTCCGCGAGCTCGCGTCCCGCGCCGAGTCGCTGGCCGAGAAGGCCGAGCGCGTGCGCGTGATGTTCAACAACAACCGCGGCGACGACGCGCCGGTCGCCGCGCTCGGGCTGAGGGAGATCCTGGGCGCCTAGCTGTTCGGAACTCTGCTACGGTCGTTCCGTGGCAAGTGTTCCGAACACTCGCCCGAAGGTCGCCGACTCGCTCTTCGCGACGCTCCTGGACGCGATCCTCTCGGGCCGCTACGCCCCCGGCGAGCGCCTGCCCGGCCAGCGCGCGCTCGCCCGCGACCTGGGCGTGACGATGACCGCCCTGCGCGAGGCGCTCAAGCGCCTGGAGCAGATGGGGCTGATCGAGGTCCGCCACGGGGCGGGGATGGTCGTCGCCGACGTGCGCGAGCGCGGGACGCTCGACGTGCTCGCGCCGCTGCTCCTGCGCGGCGGGCGGATCGATCGCGACGTGCTCGCCGACGTGCTCGAGGCGCGCACGCTCATGCTCGCGGAGCTCGGCGCGCTCGCGGCGCAGCGGCGCACCGACGGGCAGGCCGCCCGGCTGGCCGACCTGGCCGCGGCGATCGCCGCCGCGCCCGACGCGGCCGCCGCGCAGGAGGTCGACTTCGCCTGGGCCGCCGAGCTGGCCCAGGCCGCCGGCAACCTCGTGTTCGTCCTCATCCTCAACGCGATCCGCGGCGCCTACTTCGCCCACGCCGAGCAGCTGCGCGTCACCGCCGAGCACCGGCGCCTCGCGCCGCTCTACGCGGCGGCGGCGGAGGCGATCGCGGCGCGCGACCCCGGCGCCGCGCGCGAGGCGGTCCGCGCGCTCGCGCTCGTCCAGCAGGAGGCGCTGACGTGAGGGCGCGCGCCCGCGACGTGTTCGCCGCGCTGATCGATGCCGCGGTGATGCCGGGCCCGCCGCTGCCGCCGCTGCGCCCGGACGGGGCGCCCGCGTTCCTCGACCGCCTCCTGGAGCGGTCGCCGCGGCCGAACGCGGCGGGCCTCGTCGCCGCGCTGCTCGCGCTCGACGCGCTGCCCGCCGTCGCCGGCTGGGGCGGGCGCTTCCGCACGCTCGACGCGGCGGCCCGGCGCCGGCTGCTGGACCGGCTCGATCACGTCCCGCTGGTCAAGGCGCTGCGCGGGCTCGCGCATCTGGCCTACTACGGCGAGGACGCGGCGGCGCGGGCGCTCGGCTACGACGCCGACGCCGTCCTGGCCCGGGCGCGGCGATGAGGACGCTGCGCGCCGACGTCGCGGTGGTGGGGACGGGCGCCGGCGGCGCGGTCGTGGCCAAGGAGCTGGCCGAGGCCGGGCTGCGGGTCGTCGTCGTGGAGGAAGGGGAGTGGCACCCGGCCGAGACGCTGACGGCGCGCCCGCGCGACATGCTCGTCGAGCTGTACCGCGACGCCGGCCAGACCGTGACGATCGGGTCGCCGCCGATCGTCCTGCCGCTCGGGAAGGCGGTGGGCGGGACGACGCTCGTCAACTCGGGAACGTGCTTCCGCACGCCCGGCCACGTGCTCGCGCGCTGGCGGGCCGAGGACGGCCTCGACCTCGACCTCGACTTCGACCGCGTCGAGGCCGAGCTGAACGTCGTCGAGGTGCCGCCGGAGCTGGCCGGGCGCAACGCCGATCTGGTGCGCCGCGGCGCCGCCGCGCTCGGCCTGTCGGGCGGCTACCTGCGCCGCAACGTGCGCGGTTGCGTCGGCTCGGGCGTCTGCGCGTACGGGTGCCCGCCCGGCGCCAAGCAGCACGTCGGCGCCACGTACGTGCCCAAGGCGGTGGCGGCCGGCGCCGAGCTGCTCACGGGCGTGCGGATCCGGCGCATCCGCACCGGCCGCGACGGCGCCGTGACCGGGGTGGAGGGCGACGGCGTGCGCGTCGACGCGCCGCGCGTCGTGCTCGCCGCCGGCGCGATGCACACGCCGGCGCTGCTGGCCGCCAACCGGCTCGGCCGCTCGCCCGCGCTCGGGCGCAACCTGTCGATCCACCCGGCCACCGCGGCGCGCGCCCGCTTCGACGAGGACGTCGTGCTGTGGGACGGCGTGCCGCAGTCCTACTACGTCGACGCGCTCGCCGGCGACGGGATCATGCTCGAGGGCATCGCCGGGCCGCCCGACTACCTGGCGATGGCGATCCCCGGGCACGGGCCCGAGCACCGCGCGCTGATGCTCGACGCGCGCCGCCTGGCCCAGTTCGGCGTGATGGTCTCCGACAGCGCCCGCGGCCGCGTGCGCAGCCTGCGCGGCCGCCCGCTGATCCGCTACGACCTCGCGCCCGCCGACGCGGCCCGCTTCCAGCGCGGGCTGGAGCTGCTGGCGCGCATCTGGTTCGCCGCCGGCGCCCGCGAGGTCGTCGTCCCCGTCGCCGGCGTGCCGCCGCTGCGCGACGGCGACACCGCCCCGCTGCGGGCCGCCCGCGTGCGCCCGCGCGACCTCACGCTCATGGCCTTCCACCCGCTCGGCACCGCGCGCGCCAGCGCGGACCCGACGCGCGGCGTCCTCGACTCCGACCTGCAGGTGCGCGGCACGCCCGGCCTCTACGTCGGCGACGGGGCGGCCGTGCCGTCGTCGCTGGGCGTCAACCCGCAGATCACGATCATGGCGCTCGCCACGCGACTGGCCGGGCACATAGCCTGCCGGGTGTGATCGCCCGCGCAGACGCACTCGAGGCCCTCGCCGCCGACGCGTTCGACGTGGTCGTCGTCGGCGGCGGCATCACCGGCGCCGGATGCGCCTTCGACGCCGCCACCCGGGGCTACAGCGTCGCGCTCGTCGAGAAGCGCGACTTCGCCGCCGGCACCTCCAGCCGCTCGTCCAAGCTCGTCCACGGCGGGCTGCGCTACCTGCAGAACTTCGACCTCGGGCTGGTGCGCGAGGCGCTGCTCGAGCGCCAGCTCATGGTCACGCTCGCGCCGCACCTCGTGCACCCGCTCAGGCTCGTCGTGCCCGCGTTCGACGGCGCCCGCCCCGACCGCCTGATCGGCGCCGGCCTCAACCTCTACGACGTGATGTCGCGCGGCCGGCGCCGCCGCGGCGAGTTCGCCGAGTCGTGGAGCCCGGACCGCCACCGGATCATCGACGGGGCCGAGGTCGTCGAGCTGCTGCCCGCGCTCGCCCACCGCAACCCGACCTCCGGGTACCTCTTCTACGACTGCCAGACCGACGACGCCCGGCTCGTGCTGACCGTGCTGGCCGAGGCCGAGCGCTTCGGCGCGGTGGTCGCCAACCGCGTCGAGGTGACCGAGCTCGTCGACGGGGGCGTGGCGGCGGTCGACACCGAGACCGGCGAGCCGCTGCGCATCCGCGCCGCGAACGTCATCAACGCGACCGGCGTGTGGGCCGACCGCCTGCGCCCCGGCGAGCTGCGCGACGAGGCCGACATCCCGCACATCCGGCCCAGCCGCGGGACGCACGTGACGGTCGCGCACGAGACGCTGCCGCTCGTGGCCGGCGCGATCGTCCCGGCGGGCGGCGGGCGCACGATCTTCGCGCTGCCGTGGCTGGGGCGGACGCTGCTGGGCACGACCGACAACGACTACGAGGGCGAGCTCGACTTCATCGCGCCCGACCCCGCCGACATCGACTACGTGCTCGAGGCCACCAACGCGTTCTTCGGCACCTCGCTGACCCCCGCCGACCTCACCGGCGCGTACGCGGGCGTGCGGCCGCTGATCTCCTCCGGCGACCCGAAGAAGTCGGTCGACATCTCGCGCAAGGCCGAGCTGTACGAGACGTCGTCGATGATCACGATCACGGGCGGCAAGCTCACGACCTGGCGGCGGATGGCGAAGATGGCCGTCGACCGCCTCGTCGAGCGCGACGCGCGCGACGCCCCGTGCCGCACCCACGAGATCCCGCTCGGCCAGGCGGTGGAGCCCGACTCGCTCCCGCGCGTCGACGGGGTCGCCGACGCCGCCTACCCGCACCTGGCCGGCCGCTACGGGCACGTCGCCCACGACGTCCTGCGCGTCGCGGCCGAGCGGCCGGAGCTGGCGCAGCCGATCGTCGGCGACCTCCCGGACCTGCTCGCCGAGGCCGTCCACGCCGTGCGCCACGACCAGGCGCGCTCGGTCGGCGACGTGCTCCTGCGCCGCACCCGGCTGGGCCTGCTGGCCGCCCGCGAGGTCACCTCCGAGCCGGTCGCGCGGCGGGTCGCCGCCGCGCTCGCGCCCGACCTCGGCTGGGACGAGGCGCGCATCGACGCGGAGGTCGGCCGCTTCGCCGCCGAGGCCGAAGCGGAGGGGATCGTCGGGACCGTCCCGTAACTTTCGCCGCTCCCACGGGTTGGCAGGCCCGTATCGACCCTTCTCCCGCTGCGAGGTGCCCGAGCCGTTGCCGTCATGTCGTCGCCTGATCGCGCTGGTCGCCAGCGCCACCGCCACGCTCGTGCTGACCGCCGCGACCGCGCAGGCGGCGCTGTTCCCCGGTGAGGTGATCGACGGCCCCAACCCCGGCATCCTGGCCGTGGGCGGCGCCGACATGGACCCGGCCGACGGCACCGGCGGCGTCGTCTACCTGCGCGAGGACGGCGGCGTGCCGCACGTGTTCGTCTCGCGGATCGTCGACGGGGAGTGGCAGCCGCCCGAGCGCGTCGACGGGTCGCTGGCGCCGCCCGCCTCCGACCCGGTGATCGCCGCCGGGACGCGCGGGAAGCTGATCGTCGCGTGGGTGACCGAGGGCGTGCTCTACGCCGCGATCCGCGCGAACGCGTCCGCGGGCTGGAGCGGGCCGCAGCCGGTCGGGTCGCCGGCGACGCTGCCGGCGATCGACATGGGCTTCAACGACAACGCCTACCTGGCGTGGAGCACCGGCGAGGACGTGCACGCGGCGCGGATGCCGCGCGGCGCCACGCAGTTCCAGCCGGTCTCGGGGCCGCTGGACCTCGACCCGGCCCGCCGCGCCGGCGGGCAGCCGAACCTGCGTCCGAGCATCGCGGTCTCCGCGGAGGGCCTGGCGCTGGCCGTGTGGGGCGAGGTCGACGCGTCCGGGCGCTCCCACGTCGTGGCGCGGCGCATCGACGGCACGCGCCCGTCGCCGGTCCCGGCCGACCTGACCGTCGACGAGCTCGAGGGCCGTGCGGGCGGCGACGCCGACGCGCCGATGGCCACGATCCAGTCGGACTCGAGCTTCGGCTGGGTCGTCTTCCGCCAGGCGTTCACCGACGGCGCCACCACTCAGGTGCGCGCGATCGCCCGGCACATGCGCGGCTCGCTGTTCGAGCCGCCGGTCGTCATCGACGGCCAGGGCTGGCCCGGCGACGACGCCGGCTGGCCGAGCATGGCCATCCAGGGCACGGGCACGGGCTTCTCGGCCGTGCCGCTGCGGTCCGGGCCGATCTTCGGCATGGCCGTCAACAGCGACGACGAGTGGACCCCGTTCGCGTCCCGGCTGGACTCGGCGCCGGTGCCGATCACGGGCCGCCTGCCGGTGTTCTACTCCGAGGACAAGAACGGCATGGTCGCCTGGCCGGCGCCCGATGGGATGCTGCGGATGCGGTTCGTCACCGGCATCGGCTTCCAGCCCGAGCAGCAGATCACCAAGCCCGAGCTCGGCGCCGTCGACTGGGACGCGGGCGTCGCGATGGCCGGCGACCGCTACCTGAACGCGATCGTCGTGGCGATCCAGGGCGCCGGCGCCGAGCGGCGCCTGGTGTCGGCCGTCAACGACCGCGAGCCGGGCAACTTCTCGCCCGCGTCGTCGTCGCGCTGGTACCGCCGCGCGCCCGCGCGGCTCAGCTGGCGCGAGCCGACCGAGACGTGGGGCGACCTGCGCTACACGCTCGAGATCGACGGCCGCGCCGTCGGCACCACGCGCCAGCTCTCGTACCCGACCCGCAACCTGCGCCTCGGCTCGGGCACGCACCTGTGGCGCGTGCTCGCCGTCGACTCTCGCGGGCAGGCGTCGGCGACGCCCACGCGCCTGCTGAAGATCGACCGCACGCCGCCGACCGTGACGATCTCGTTCCGGGGGTCGCGCCGGGCCGGCCGGCCGGTGACCGTCGACGTGCGCGCGATCGACCGCGACTCGGGCTCCAAGACGCCGCAGGTCTTCTTCGGCGACGGCACGATGGCCTACGGGCGCCACCTGCGCCACGTCTACCGGCGGGGCCGCCACACCGTGACCGTGCGGGCGAGCGACAACGTCGGCAACGTGCGCACCGCGCGCCGCAGCATCGTGATCCGCTAGCGTTCGCAGCGCAATCGCGTCGCCGGTCGCTGTCCAACGCGACCGGACGCCCACCGACAATCCCATCCGAAGGAGCCATCCCATGGCCGTGCTGGACCGCCCCGCGCTCGAGGAGAGCCCGCTCGCCGACCTGCATCTGATCGCCCGCGAGCTCGGCATCGACGGCTTCCGCCGCCTGCGCAAGGCCGACCTCGTCGACGCGATCCTGGAGCGCCAGGGCGGCGAGGCCGCCGCCGCGCCCGCCGCCGCCGACGACGAGGCGGAGGAGAAGCCCAAGCGCCGCCGCTCGCGCCGGCGCAAGGACGCCGACGCCGACGCGGAGGCCGAGGCCGAGGTCGCCGCGGAGGCGGCCGAGGAGGGCACCACCGACGAGGACGCCGAGGACCGCCCGTCGCGCCGCCGCTCGCGCCGCTCGCGCTCGCGCGACGAGGGCCGCGCCGAGCGCGAGGACCGCGACGAGGACGAGGAGAAGGCCGACAAGATCGTCGAGGGCACGGTCGAGCTGCTCGGCAACGGCTCCGGCTTCCTGCGCGTCAACCCGCCGGACCCCAGCGACGACGACGTGTACGTCTCCGCCGCCCAGGTCCGCCGCTGCGAGCTCGTCTCCGGCGACGTCGTCACCGGGCCGGTGCGCGCGCCGCGCCGCTCGGAGCGCTACCCGTCGCTGGTGCGCGTGGACACGATCAACGGCCGCCCCGCCGACGAGGTCAGCGAGGGCACGCCGTTCGACGAGCTGCCCGCCGCGTTCCCCAGCCAGCGCTTCTCGCTCGGCTCCGAGGACGCGACGCTGAAGGCGATCGAGTGGCTGACCCCGATCGGCCGCGGCTCGCGCGTGACGATCGTCGGCGCCGCCCGCTCGGGCAAGACCGAGGCGCTGCGCCGTCTCGCCGGCGCGCTGGCCGGCCAGGACGGCCTGGACGTGTCGGTCGTGCTCGCCGGCGCGCGCCCCGAGGAGATCACCGAGTGGAAGCAGTCCGCGCCGGGCGGCGTGGAGCCGGTCGCGACGCTGTCGCTGGCCGCCTCGCCCGACGCCCGCGCCGGCGCGATCGAGCGCGCCCTCGACACGGCCAAGCGGATCGCCGCCCGCGGCGGCAACGCGGTCGTGCTGATCGACACGCTGGCGGGCCTGCCGGCCGGGGCCGCGCGCCGCGCGCTGGCGGCCGCCCGCGACATCGTCGACGGCGGGTCGCTGACGATCATCGCGACCAGCGACGAGCCGGTCGGCGGCGAGACGACGGTCATCGCGCTCGACGTGGCGCTGACCTCGACCGCGCGCTTCCCGGCGCTCGACCTGGTCGCCAGCGGCACGCTGCGGCCCGAGCTGCTGGTCGGCGACGCCGGGGCGGACGCGATCGCCCAGGCCCGCGCCTCAGCGCTGGGCTAGGGAACGCTCGCCCAGGGGGCGAGGTTCCTCAGCGGGTTTCGCCCAGGGGGCGAAACCCGCGCGCGTCAGCGAGGGATGTAGGCGACCCGGCCCCACGAGGGCTCGGGCGCCAGCTCGATCGGCTCGTGGTCGCGCTCGGGCTGGACGTAGGCGAAGGTGTGCGACTCGGGGTCGAAGGCGATGTCGAGCTCGCCCTCCTTCACGCGCTGGTCCAGCCAGGCCGAGCGGAACACGAGGCGCCGCAGCCAGTGCACGAGCGAGCGGTCGGCGGGGCCGACCAGCTCGGGCCAGCAGTCGTTGACGTGCTCCCCGAGCGGGGAGGTGGGGTCGGGGATCTCGCCGTTGACCGCGAGGTTGACGAGATCCTCGAGCTCGCTCTCGCCGAGCCGCTCGCGGACGAAGCCGAGCTTCATCGCCGCCTGCTCGCAGCGCTCCTGGAAGTCGCGCTCGTTGAAGGTGAACCGGAGCTCTCCGTACTCGAGGACGAAGTCCTCGCCGGAGTCGTAGTTGCCGCGTCGCTGTGTGTCCATCGTTGGGGTCGGGGCGCGCCGGCTCGTCTCGCCGGGGCGCGCCGTCGCGGCATTCTTCCCGAATCCTCCTTCGCCGCCAGGGCTGGGCGCGAAGTTGCACTACGGTGCCAGCCGATGAGCGAGCGCGGCGCGATCCTGGCACAGGCGGAGGCGATGATCGAGGCGTGGGAGGAACGTTTCGGTCCGGTCGACCGCCATCCGGCGACGCGGCCCGATCCGCGGCGGCTGCGCGAGGGGTGGGCGGCGTTCGCCGAGCGGATGGCCGACCACTATCCGTTCTTCCATCCGCGCTACGCGGGGCAGATGCTCAAGCCGCCGCACGAGGTCGCGGTCGCCGGCTACCTGGCGGCGATGCTCATCAACCCCAACAACCACGCGCTCGACGGCGGGCCGGGGACGAGCGGGCTCGAGGTCGAGGTCGTCGAGCAGCTCGCCGGCATGCTCGGGCTGGCGCCGCCGTCGCTGGGGCACCTGACGTCGTCGGGCACGATCGCCAACCTCGAGGCGCTGTGGGTGGCGCGCGAGCTGGCGCCCGGCACGGCGGTCGTCCACAGCGAGGCCGCCCACTACACGCACGGGCGCATGTGCGGCGTGCTCGGGGTCGAGGCGCGCGCGGTGCCGGCCGACGCGGCCGGGCGGATCGACCTCGACGCGGTCGAGGCCGAGTGCCGGCGCGGCGGGGTGGGGACCGTCGTGCTGACGACCGGGACGACCGGCGTCGGCGCGGTCGACCGCGTCGACGAGGCACTGGCGCTGCGCGAGCGCTACGGCGTGCGGCTGCACGTCGACGCCGCCTACGGCGGGTTCTACGCGCTGCGCGCCGGGCGCGACGGCGTGCCGGCCGAGCCGTACGGCGCGATCGGCCGCTGCGACTCGGTCGTCGTCGACCCCCACAAGCACGGCCTGCAGCCCTACGGGTGCGGCGCGGTGCTGTTCGCCGACCCCGCCGTGGGCCGGCTCTACAAGCACGACTCGCCCTACACGTACTTCACCTCCGACGCGCTGCACCTGGGCGAGATCTCGCTGGAGTGCTCGCGCGCGGGGGCGGCCGCCGCGGCGCTGTGGCTGACGCTGCGGGTGCTGCCGCTGGAGGCCGACGACGGCCTGGGCGCGATCCTCGGCGCCTGCCGGCGGGCGGCGCTCGGGCTCGCCGACCTCCTGCGCGGCGACGACCGGCTCGCGCTGCTGGCCGAGCCCGAGCTCGACATCGTCGCCTACCACCCGCGGCGGGCGTCGCTGTCGGCGGTCGACGCCGCCAGCGCGGCGCTGCTGGAGGCGGCGATGGCGGATCCGGACGACCCGGTCTTCCTGAGCACGCTGCGGGTGGGGGAGGCCGCGTTCGCGCCGGACGTCGCGCGCGACGCGGACGGCGCGCGGGTGCTGCGCAGCGTGCTGATGAAGCCCGAGCACGAGCACGCCGTCGCCTGGCTGCACGAGCGCCTGCGCGCGTTCGCGGCCGCCGTCTGAGCCAGGGGGGCGAGGTTCGCGCGCGCCCGCCCTGGGGTGGGCATGACCGACGACGCCTTCACCGTGCTGGTCGTCGAGGACGACGACGCGACGCGGACGTTCCTGGCCGACAACCTCACGGCCGACGGCTACGAGCTGCTCACCGCCGACTGCGCGCGCGACGGCCTGCGGCTGATCGAGCGCAAGTACCCCGACCTGGCGCTGATCGACGTGGGGCTGCCCGACGGGTCGGGGCTGGACCTCGTGCGCCACGTGCGCGACGCGGACGGCGCCGGGTCCGACGTGAACCCGCTCATGCCGCTGCTGGTCATCAGCGGGCGCGCCGCCGAGCTGGACCGCGTGCGCGCGTTCGAGCGCGGGGCCGACGACTACGTCCTGAAGCCGTTCTCGTACGGCGAGCTGCGGATGCGCGTCGCCGCGCTGCTGCGCCGCGCGCAGGGGCGCCGGGCGATGGGCCGCTGGCGGATCGGGGCGCTGAGCGTCGACGTGGCCGCCCGCGACGTCCGGCTCGACGGCGAGCGCGTCCTGCTGTCGCAGAAGGAGTTCGCGCTGCTGCGGATGCTCGCGTCCGAGCCGCACCGGGTCTTCACGAAGGCCGAGCTGCTGCGCACGATCTGGGGATCGGGCCGGCTCGGCACGACGCGGACCTTGGACTCCCACGCGTGCCGGCTGCGCCACAAGCTGTCGGGGTCGGGCGAGCGGTGGGTCGTGAACGTGTGGGGCGTGGGCTATCGGCTGCTCGACGTCGCCGAGCGCGAGGCGGCGGCGTGATGGGCGCCTGGACCGTCGTGACGTTCGTGGTGGCCGCGCTCGCGCTGGCGCAGTGGGTGTCGGCCCGTCGCCGGCTGGAGCGCATCGCGCGGGCGGGGCACGAGCTGCGGGCGCCGCTGTGCGCGGCGCGCCTGGCCGCGCACGCGGCGGCGCGCGACGTCGGCTGGGTGGCGCTGGCGCCCGTCGACCGGGAGCTGGAGCGCGCCGCGCTGGCGCTGGAGGACCTCGAGGCGGCGCGGGCGGGACGGCGGATCGCCGACCGGCGCGACCGCGTGGACGTGCTCGGCCTCCTCGACGACGTCTGCCGCGCCTGGGCGCCGCTGGCCTGGCCGGTCGGGCGCGACCTGCGCGTCGAGCGCGGCGCGCCGGTCCCGGCCGTGGCCGGCGACGCGCGGCGGCTGGCGCAGGCGGTGGGCAATCTCGTCGGCAACGCGCTGGAGCACGGCGACGGGCCGATCGTGCTGCGGGCGCGGGTCGCGGGCGGCGGCGTGCGCATCGAGGTCGACGACGCCGGCGGCGGGCTGCGCGCGCCGCTGGGGCGCCTGACGCGCCGGCGCCGGTCGGGGCGCGGGGCGCGCGGACGCGGGCTGGCGATCGCCGCGACGATCGCGGGCCGCCACGGGGGCCGGCTGCGCCACGAGCCGCTGGCCGGCGGCTGCCGATTCGTGCTCGAGCTGCCGCCCGCCGACCCGGCCGCGGTGGGCGGTCCCGAGCGCGCGCTCACGGGCCTGCGCTGGGGCGCGACGGTGCGCCCGGCGTCGCGGGACCTGCGGACGCTGCGATGAACCGGCGCCGGCGCGGGATCGTGCTCGGCGGGCTCGCGCTCGCGCTCGGCGCGCTGGCCGCCTCCGACGTGGCGGGCCGCGAGGCGGCGCTGGAGCGGCGGATCGGGCCGGCGGTCGACGTCGTCGTCGCGCGCCGCGCGCTGCCCGAGGGGCGCGTGCTCGCGGCGGCCGACCTGGCCGTGCGCCGGGTGCCGACACGCTTCGCGCCCGCCGGCGCGATCTCCCGCGCCGGCGAGCTCGTGGGGCTGAAGCTCGCCGCGCCGGTGGCCGCCGGCGCGGACCTGTCGGCGTCCGCGATCGCCGCCGCCGACGCGCCGCCGCCGGGCGCTCCGGTGCGCGCCGGCGAGCGGGTGGCCGAGATCGTGGCCACGGGGAGCGCCGCGGCGATCCGGCCGGGCGGCCGCGTCGACGTCCTCGTCACGCGCGAGGCGACCGGCGACGCGGGCGGGCGCACGCTGCTCGCGCTCCAGGACGTCGAGGTGCTCGCGTCCGCGCCGGCCGCCGACGGCGGGCCCGACGCCCCGGCCGGCGCGCGGGTGGCGGTGTCGCTGCGCGTCTCGCTGCGCCAGGCCGTGTACCTGGCGGCCGCGCAGGCGTTCGCGCGCGAGCTGCGCCTGCTGCCCCGCGCGGCGGGCGACCGGCGCGAGATCCGCCGCCCGCTCGCGGTCGCCGACACGCTCTGAGCGCCTATCGTCGGGGCCCGTGGGCACCGTGGTGAGCTGGAACGTGGCGGGACGCGTGCGGTCGGTGCCCGCGCAGGCGGCGGCGCTGGCGCAGCGTCCGGCCGACCTCGTCGCGCTGCAGGAGGTGCGCGCGAGCGCGTTCGCGTCGTGGCGCGCCGCGCTGGAGGCGCTCGGCTTCGCGCACGTCGCCGCCACGCTCACCGCGGTCGCGCCCCGCGCGCCCGAGCGCCGCCTGGGCGTCCTCGTCGCCGCGCGCACGCCGCTCGAGCCGCTGCCGCCGCTGCCGGGCGTCCCGTGGGGCGAGCGCCACCTGGCCGTCCGCGTCGCGCTCGACGGCGACCCGGTCGAGCTGCACGTCCTGCACGTGCCGATCTCCCAGAAGGCCGGACAGGCGAAGGTGCTGACGCTGGAGGCCGTCCACGCGGCGCTCGCGCCGCCCGGCGCCACGCCGACGATCCTCGTCGGCGACCTCAACACACCGCGCTACGAGTCGCGCGAGGGGACGTGCAGACGTTCGCGCGCACGCGGGCCGGGCGGCTGCGCGCCGACTACGGCGAGCGCCACGACGCCGCCGAGCTGGCCCTGATCGTTGGGCTGCGCGAGCACGGCTACGTCGACGCGTTCCGCGCCGTCCACGGCTACGGCCGGCGCGACCGCAGCTGGCTGTGGGGGCACGGCAGGGGCGGGTACCGGCTCGACCACGTGATCGTCCGGGGTCTGCGGCCGGTCGCCTGCGAGTACGAGCACGGCTGGCGCGACGCGGGGCTGAGCGACCACGCGGCGATGTGGGCGGATCTGGAGCGGTGACAGGATGGCGGTCGTGCGCCGTCTCGTCCTGCTCGCCAGCGCGATCGTCCTCGTCGACACGATGTTCTACGCGGTCGTCGCGCCGCTGCTGCCGCACTACGCCGACGAGCTCGGGCTGACCGACGCCGAGGCTGGCGTGCTGGCCGGCGCCTACCCGGCGGGGACGCTGATCGGCTCGCTGCCGGCGGGCTGGCTGGCCGCGCGGTTCGGCGCCCGCAACACCGTGCTCGCCGGCCTCGCGCTGCTGAGCGGGTCGAGCCTGGCGTTCGGGTTCGCCGAGCACGTGGTCGTCCTCGACGTCGCGCGCTTCGTGCAGGGCGTCGGCGGGGCGTGCACGTGGGCGGGCGCGCTGACGTGGCTGATCGCGATGGCGCCGGTCGAGCGCCGCGGCGAGTTGATCGGCGCCGCGCTGGGCGCCGCGATCGCCGGCTCGCTGGGCGGACCCGTCGTCGGCGCGGTCGCCGAGGCGCTCAGCCCGCAGCTCGTGTTCAGCATGGTCGTCGTGATCTCCGCGGCGCTGGCCGCCTGGTCGCTGCGCACCGAGCCGCCGCCGGGCGGGCTGGAGGCACAGGGCCTGCTCGACGTCGTGCGCGCGCTGCGCGACCGCGACGTGAGCGTGTCGATGTGGCTGGTGACGCTGCCGGCGATGGCGTTCGGCGCGATCAGCGTGATCGGCGCGCTGCGCCTCGATCACCTGGGCGCCGGCGCCGCGGCGGTGGCGGCGACGTTCCTGGTCGCGGCGGCGGTGGAGGGGACGGTCTCGCCGCTGGTCGGCCGCCTGTCGGACCGCCGCGGGCGCATGGTCCCGATCCGCTTCGGGCTCATCGCCTCGGCGGTCGTGCTGGTGGCGTTCACGCTGCCGCGCCAGGCGTTCGCGCTGGCCGTCGTGATGGTGGTCGCGAGCGCCGCGCTCGCCCTGTTCTGGGCGCCGGCGATGGCGATGCTCTCCGACGCGGCCGACGCGACCGGGCTCCACCTCGGCCTCGGGTTCGCGCTGATCAACCTCGCCTGGGCGGCGGGCCAGATGACCGGCGCCGCCGGCGGCGGCGCGCTGGCCGAGGCGGCCGGCGAGGCCGTCGCGCCGCTGCTCATCGCCGCGCTGGCGCTGGCGACGTTCGCGCTCCTGGCCGCCGGGCGCGCGCGCCGGGTGGCGACGACCCGCGCGTGACGCCGCGCCAGAGCCGTGTCCCGAACGGCCTACCCCGGCCGCGTGCCCACGGCCGCCGTGCTCCCGACGCCGACGCACCGCGTCACGCTCTCGCACCCGAACCCGTGGAAGGCCACCTCGGCGCCGAGGATGCCGGTGATCGTGTCGACCGAGTAGGTCGCGAAGTTGTCGGTCGTCGAGACGATCGTGGCGGTGACGCCGTTGCCGCCGCCGACCAGGCAGACGCCCGCCGCCGGGCACGTGACGGTCTTGAAGTCGGGGCGCGCTCCGGGCGGCTTGCCCTCGGGCAGCGTGTGCGACGTCCAGTGCATGACGTCGGTGGTGGTCGTCATCACGAGCCCGTTCGCGCCGGCCGCTGCGCACTGGCGCCCGGTCGGGTCGCAGGCGATCGACTCGAGGATCTCGTCGGGGTCGGCGTCGGTGCCGGTCCAGCGCCACAGGGGCGCGCCGCCCGTCGGGGTCATCTGGCCCCGCACGATGAAGTCCCGCGTCAACGCCAGGCACGTGACCGGGGCGGTCTGGCCTGGTAGGCAGGAGATCGACCCGCCGCGCTCGGGGAAGCCGCTCTGCGACCAGTCGGTCACCGCGCCGTCGAGGGTGGTGTACGTGACGCCCTCGTTGAGGCCGACGCACAGGACGTCGGTGACGCACGTGAGGGCGTCGGCGCCCTTGGGGTCGGTGATCGTCGGGTGGCGGGCGGCGAACGCGGCCAGGTCCGTCGTGAAGAGCGTCAGCGTCTTGGCCAGCACGAGACAGGTCGACGGGCCGGTGCAGTTCAGCGCCTTGACGTTCAGGCCGGCGTAGCCGCGCAGCGGTCCCGACCACAGCTCGCCGCGCGATCGCGACACCGTGAGGTCCTTCTCGCCGCCCGCCACGCAGCTCGGGCCGAGCGGGCCGCCGCAGCTCACGGTGTCGAGCTTGGGGACCTCGTTGACGACGTCCCAGTCGCCGCCGCCGTCGTCGCTGGAGAGCCAGGAGGCGTGCCGGCCGACGGCGACGCAGGCCTGGCCCACGCAGTCGACGGCGGCGAGGTCGAGCGAGCCGAGCGGGCGGCGCTGCCAGTTGTGGTCGCCGGCGCGGGCCAGCGTGTCCGTGCGCACCGCCAGGCCGACCGCGGGGGCCAGGCCGATGCAGCGGTCGGCGCCCGGGCAGTCGAGCGAGGTGACGACGGTGCCGGCCGGCTTGGACGGACGCAGGAAGCGCTGCGGGCTCCAGGCGCCGTCGGGGAGGTCGATCGTCGCGTACTGGTTGCCGGTGCTCACCGTGCAGCGCGTGGCGGTGTCGCATCCCAGCGCGAGCATCGCCTTCGCCTGCGCGGGCACCTTGATCGGCGTGATCGTCGCGCGCCGGATCAGGGCCGCGGTGGCGTCGGTGGCCTCGTCGCCGCCGACGGCCAGGCACAGGCCGGCGGAGGGGCAGCGGATGGTCCGGTACGTCTGGCGTCCCGCGCTGGGCGGCGGCAGGTCGAGGTGCGTCCACGTGCGCCCGTCGTCGGCCGAGCGCCACGCCCCGCCGTCGACCCCGACGGCGTAGCAGACCCGCCGCGCGGCGCTGGCCGGGTTCGGCTCGCACGTGATGTCGTTGGCGCTCGCCGTCGACAGGTTCGGCGTGTCGGGCAGCTGCTGGATCGCGGTCCACGTCGCCCCGCCGTCGGTGCTGCGGTACACCCACGACCGCGCGGGGCGGCGGGTCGGGACGTTGGACACGGCCAGGCAGCTCTGCGGCGAGCACCACACGGCGCGCAGCTCCTGCGGGTCCGGGCGCGGCTGCGGCGGGTCCTGGGGGCGCAGGGCGACGAACGACCACGCGAGCGGCTGGCCGCCGACCCCGGGCGAGCGCAGCACCGCGCCGCTCTGGCCCACCGCGACGCACGCGGTGGGCGTCACGCACGACACGTCGTTGAGCGCCGGGCCGTAGTCGGTCCACGTCCACGGCGAGGGCACCTGCGCGGCGCGCGCGGAGGCCGTGACGGCGAGCAGGAGCACGAGGGCCGCGCCACCGAGGACCACCGCGGATCGCGACCGTGTCCGTACGATGCGCGGTACGGTAGTCGAGATGGAGCGCCGCCGCTCGCGGTCGGCACGGATGGCCGCCGGGCTGGCGCTCGCCGGGGTCGCTCTCGCCGCCGCCCCCACCGTCGCGCACGCGGCGCCGTTCGTCGCCATCGACGGCCTGCGGATCGATCGCGACCGCGGCCGCGCCGTCGTCACCGCGCGCATCACCTGGCACGGCCCGTCGGTGGGCGCGCCGTACCGCATGCGCGTGGGGGACCTGCGGCTGGTCGCCGTCAGCGACCAGGGGCATCGGCCGACGCTGCTGGGCGCCGACACGGCCGACCTGAGCGACGGCGGCACGGCCCGCGACGTGCGCCTCACCGTCACCGGCGGCCGGCGGCTGGCCGCGATGCGGCGCGGCAACCGGGTCGTGCTCAGCGCCAGCCAGCACGCGCCGGTGCTGAGCTCCGGCCGGCTCACCGACCGCACGTACGTGACCGTCGGCCAGGCCCAGCCGTACCGCAGCCGCCAGCCTCACGTCGGCACCGAGGACTGCTCGGGGACCCCGGTCGAGGTCGGCGCGCAGCTCGAGTCCTGCGATCTCGTCGGCGCGTTCCTCGACGGCGCGATCGTCTCGGTGCACGATCCCGGCGCGTTCGAGTGCCAGATCGACAGCCGCAGCACGTGCCTGCGCCGCGCGGACCTGACGGGCGCGACGATGGTGGGCGCGGACCTGAGCGGCGCGAACCTCGGCGGCGCCCGGGTCAACGGCGCCGACGGGACCCGCGCGCGGCTCGACGACGTGTCGCTCGCGGGCGCGGAGGCCGTCGGCGTGATCCTGCGCCGGGCCACGAGCGACCGGGAGGGGATCGACTCGGCCGCCGACTTCTTCGACGCCCGCCTCACCGAGGCCGACCTGCGCGAGACCGAGTTCAACGGCGTGTCGCTCGGGCACGCCCGGCTGAACGGGGCGCGGGCGCAGGGCGCCGTCTGGAACGCGGTGAACGCCGACGCCGCGAGCTTCGCGGGCGCGAACCTGGCGGGGCTGCGGGCGGGCGCGGCGCCGAGCTTCCACTTCGCCGACTTCACCCGCGCGACGCTCGTCGACGCCGACGACGGCGCGGCGAGCGTGAACGACCTGCAGCTCCGGTGGGCGACCCTGTGCGACACCGTGCTGCCGCGCGGCCTGGCGTCCGGCGGCGACCGCGACTGCCGCACCGCGGTCGAGGCCCCGGCGACGCCGCTGCCCGGGGTCGCGCGGACCGAGCCGTTCGTCGCGATCGCCGACGCGCAGCTCGACCCGCCGGGGCCGGGGCCGCGCCGGATCGCGGCGGCGATCCGCTGGGACGCCGCCGGCGGGCTGACGGCGGGCGACATCCGGGTCGTGGCGATCGACCGCGCGAGCGGCCTGCCGACCGTGATCGACGCGGTCGCGATCGCGGAGGACCTGCCGGAGCAGACGCCGTACGCGCTGACCGTGACCGACCCGGCGGCGCTGGCGGCCATGGGCGCGGGCAACCGGGTCGTGCTCACCGCGACGCAGCACCCGGAGGTGTCGACGCCGGCGTCGCTGACCCGGCTCAGCTACGTGACGGTCGCGACGCTCCAGCGCGGGCCGGGGCGCGGGCGGGTCGGGATGTACGACTGCTCGCGGGTGGCGATCGCCGAGTCCTCGGCGCAGTCCTACGACTTCTGCGACCTCGCCGGCGCCGCGCTGGCGAACGCGTCGGTGCGCGGCGCGTTCGCGCGCAAGGCCGAGCTGACCGGCGCGACGCTGACGCGCGGGGCGCTGCAGCGCGTCGTGCTCGACGGCGCGGCGCTCGCCGGCGTCGAGGCGCGCCGGGCGACGTGGAGCGACGCGGTCTCGCTGTTCGCGGCCGACGCGCCGCGGCTGTCGCTCGGCGACGGTGTGGTCGACGGCGCCGTGCTGCGCGCGGCGCGGCTGGACGAGGCCGACTTCACCGGCGCCCAGTTCGTGGGGGAGACCACGACGTTCGCGACCGCCCCGCTGCGCCGCGCGAGCTTCGCCGGTGCCGAGCTGTCGCGCACCGACCTCGCGTTCGCGAACCTCGCCGGCGCCCGCTTCGACGGCGCGCGCGCCACGGCGGCCACCCTCTTCCTGAGCGAGCTGACGGGCGCGTCGCTGATCGGCTCGACCTGGACCGCCGACGAGGTCGGCGAGCCGCCGTGGACCTGGGCGACGCTGTGCGGCACCGCGATGCCGGCCGACGCCGCCGTCAGCGGCGACCGCGACTGCCCGCGATGAGCGACCGGCCGTGACCCGGCCGCGGGGGCGAATCGGCACGGAGTCCGGCCTCGTCGGGGCATGGACGACGCACTGCACCAGCTCGCCGACCGGCTGCGCGAGCGGCTGATCCGGGGCGCGGCGACGGGGGAGGCGCCGCCGGCCGGCGCGCGGGACGGGGACCTGCACGAGCGCATCCGGGCGCTCGTCGAGCGGGAGGCGGCGCTGCTGGACGCGGCGGCGCGGGAGCGGCTCGTGGCGCTGGTGGCGGAGCGGTCGTTCGGGCTCGGGCCGCTGGAGCCGCTGCTGGCCGACCCCGAGGTCGACGAGGTCATGGTCAACGGCCCGGGGGAGGTGTGGGTCGAGCGGCGCGGGCGGCTGGCGGCGACCGGGGTGGCGTTCGCGGGCGCGGCGGAGCTGCGGCACGCGATCGAGCGGATCCTGGCGCCGCTGGGGCGCCGGGTCGACGAGGCCGAGCCGCTCTGCGACGCGCGGCTGCCCGACGGCTCGCGCGTGAACGTCGTCATCGCGCCGCTCGCGCTCGACGGCCCGGTCCTCACGATCCGGCGCTTTCGCCGGCGCGGGTTCTCGCCCGAGGAGCTCGTCGAGCTCGGCACGTGGACGGCGCCGCTGCGCGACCTCCTGGCGCGCGCCGTCGAGGCGCGGCTGAACATCCTGGTCAGCGGCGGCACCGGGTCGGGCAAGACGACGACGCTGAACGCGCTGTCGTCGTTCATCGGCCCGGGCGAGCGGATCGTCACGATCGAGGACGCCGCCGAGCTGCGCCTGCAGCAGCCGCACGTCGTCCGCCTCGAGGCGCGGCCGCCGGGCGTGGAGGGGAGGGGCGAGGTGACGATCCGGCGCCTGGTGCGCAACGCGCTGCGCATGCGGCCCGACCGGATCGTCGTGGGCGAGGTCCGCGGGCCGGAGGCGCTGGACATGCTCCAGGCGATGGGCTCCGGCCACGACGGCTCGCTGTCGACCGTCCACGCCGGCTCCGCCGAGGAGGCGCTGCGCCGCGTCGAGACGCTCGCGCTGATGGCCGACGTCGGCCTGCCGCACGCCGCGGTGCGCGAGCAGGTCGCGGCCGCGATCGACCTCGTCGTCCACCAGTCGCGCATGCGCGACGGGTCGCGCGGGGTGGTCGCGCTCAGCGAGGTCGTGCGGGTCGCGTCGGGCCCGGCCACCCGCGAGCTGTACGCGCTGCGCGACGGGAGACCCGTGTGGCGGGCCGCGCTGAGCGACGGCCTCGCCGGCCGGCTGGGGCGCGTGGCATGAGCCGCGCGGTGGCGCTGGCCGGCGCCGCGGGCGCGCTCGGCGTGCTCGCCGCCTGGGAGCTGATCGTCGCCATCTCCAGCGGCGCGGGCGCCCGCGTCCTCGCCAAGGCCCTCGCGCCGCTGCGCCGCGCCGGCAGCGCCGGCACGGCCCCGACGGCGGCCGAGCGCCGGCGGCTGGCAACCCTCGCCGCCGCCGCGCTTCTCGCGGCCGGCTGGCTGGTCGCCGGCCCGCTGCCCGCGCTGCTGCTCGCCGCCGCCGGGCCGCTCGCCGCCGGCGCCCTCGTGCGCGCGCGCCGGGCCCGCTGGCGCGCCCGCCTCGCCGACCAGGCGCCGCTCGTCGCCCGCGCGATCGGCGACGCGCTCGCCGGCGGCCATTCGATCCGCGGCGCGATCGCCGCGGCCGCGCACGGCGGCGGCATCCCCGCGCCCGCCGGGCGCGAGCTGCGCGCGACCGCCCACGCGCTCGCCCTGGGCGAGCCGACCGGCGCCGCGCTCGAGCGCCTGCGCGCGCGGGCCCGCGCGCCCGTGTACGACACGCTCGTCGCCGCGATCCTGCTCCAGCGCGAGGCCGGCGGCGACCTGGCCCGGCTCCTGCGCGACCTCGCCGCCACGCTCGAGGACGCCGCCCGCTCGGCCCGCGACGCCCGCGCCGCCACCGCCCAGGCCCGCTTCACCGGCACGCTCGTCGCGGCGATGCCGCTCGGCGCGCTCGTGCTCGGCGAGCTGGCCCGCCCCGGCAGCGTCGCCGGCCTGCTCGGCTCGCCGCTCACCGCGGCGATGCTCGTGGCCGCCTCCGTGCTCCAGGCCGCCGGGCTGCTGGCGATCCGCCGCCTCGGCCGGGTGGCCCGGTGACGCGCGCGGTCCTGCTGGCGCTCGCCGCCGGCCCGCTCGCCGCGCTGGCGATCGGCGACCTGGTCGCCGCCGGGCCCCTGCGCCCGCGCAGGCCGGCACGCGGTCGGGGCGCCCGCCTCCTCGCGCTCCTCGCCGCCCTCGGCCGCCGCCTCGGCGTGCTGCCCGTGCCCGCCGATCTCGACGCCCGCCTCGCGGCGGCCGGCGCTCCCGCCGGCCTCGAGGCCCGGGACCTGATGGCCGTCAAGGGCGGGGCCGCGCTCGCGGCGCTGCTGGCCGCCGTGCCGCTCCTGACCGCCGCCCCGCCGCGCCTGACCCCCGTCCTCGCCGCGACGGCCGCGGCCGCCGGCCACCTCGCGCCCGACCTGTGGCTCCGGCGCCGCGCTCGCAGGCGCACGAGGACGATGGCGCGCGAGCTCTCCGGCGTCCTCGACCTCCTGCGCGTCTGCGTCGAGGCCGGCCTGCCGGTCACCCGCGCCGCCGCCGAGGTCGGCGCCCGCCACGGCGGCCTCCTGGCCCGCGAGCTCGCCGCCTTCGCCGCGATCTCCGCGCTCGGCGTCCCGCGCGAGGAGGCGCTGGCCCGGCTCACCGCCGCCGCGCCCCTACCGGTGATCGCCGCGCTCGTCGCCGCGATCGGCCGCAGCGAGCGCCACGGCGCGCCGCTCGGCTCCGCGCTGGCCGCCCTGGCCGCCGATGCGCGCGCCGAGCACGCCCGGGCGATGGCCGAGCACGCCGCCCGCGCCGCGCCGAAGATCCAGCTCGCGGTCGCGCTGCTGCTCGTCCCGGCGGTGATGCTGCTCGTCGCCGCGGCGGTGCTGCGGGGGATGGGGGTCGCGTAGGCGCGGACGTGTGGCACCTGACGGCCGCTCTGCGGACGCCATGTGCCACACGCCGCGCGGACGCGCTACTTCAGCGTGATGACCAGCTGCGCGCGGGCGTTGTCCCCGTCGCGCCCGCTGCCGGCGATGACCGCGCCGAAGCGGTCGACGTACTTCAGCGCCTCGGCGCCGGCCGGGTCGCTGTCGAGGCCCAGGCCCTTGACGAACGCGCTGATCGCCGAGATGTCGACGAACAGCCCGGGCTGGACGCCGTCGAGCTGCCCGGCCGCCGTCTTGTAGTCGTCGTTGTCGGCCAGCGTGCTCTGCGGCGACAGCGCCGCCTCGACCGCCGGCGCGCCGAGCCCGATGACGAACTTGTCGCCGCCGCTGGCCACGATGATCGGGAACGGCAGGCTCGGCGCCTGCACCTCGAAGCCGGCGTCGGCGCCGGCGACGCCGCTCAGGTTCCGCGGCCGCGCGCCGGTGACCACCTCGCTGACGACCTTGCGCAGCTTGCCGACCGCCGCCTGCGACTTGGCCGGGTCGTTCGACTGCACGACGAACGCGCCGCCGACGTTGGCGACCGTCGCGCCCTGCACGAACAGGCCGGCGTCGCCCATCCAGCTCAGGAGGTCGTTCTCGATGTCGACGCCGAGCGCCTGCTCGATCGCCTGGAGCTGGCCCGAGACGTCCTCGCCGCCGACGGCCGACAGCTGCAGCGCCTGCTGGAGCGCGCTGCGCAGGCTCTCGCCGACGCCGGGGAAGCCGATGCCGAACCACGAGCCGCCGGGCAGGCCCTCGAGCGCCGCGGTCGCGTCGGCGCCGCCCTCGCCGCCCGGCTGCGTGACGCCCTGGCCGAGCACGTCGACCTTGATGCGGTCGGCGTTGGCGGTGAGCGCCATGACGCTGGTCGTGCCGGCGCCCTGCGCGAGCTGCTGGCGGATCTGGCCCAGCACCTCGGCGGGCACGCCGCCCGAGCGGCCGATCGCGTTCAGGAGGCCCTCGGCGTCGACGTACGCGCTGGCGAGCGCGTCCTCGGCGCCGAGCTGCTCGAGGCCGTTCTCGTAGGCCTCGTTGTCGTCCATCGTCTCGACGTCGTCGCCGGTGAGGGTGTCGACGACGACCTTCAGGCCCGCCTCGGTGCCGCTCACGACGAAGTCCTCGACCTTGGCGGAGACGTCGCCGTCGCCGTCGACCCAGTAGTCGACGTCCTTGTAGGTGCGCTTCTCCTTGCCGTCGGTGTCGAGGTCGACGTCGCCGATGTCGTCCATCGCCAGCAGCGCCGCGCCCTGCGGGCTCTCGCCCTCGAGGCTCGTGAAGAAGAGGCCGATGCGCTTGACCTGCTTGAGGTCGTTCCACTCCTCGTCGCTGGGCGGGTCGTCGCTGCTCTTGACGAGCCGCTCGATCTCCGCGCCGACGTCGTCGGTGCCGAGGATCTTGCGCAGCGCGGCCTCGGCGCCGCTCTGGGCGTCGCCGCCGTCGTTGACGGCGACCTCGGCGTAGAACGGGGCGGTGGCCGGGACGCCGCTCGCGGGCTCGGCGTCGCTGCCGGAGCCGCTGTCGCCGCAGGCGGCGGCGCCCAGCGCGAGCGCGCCCGCGCACGCGAGCGCGATCACGGACCGTCGGCGACGGACACGGGTGAGGGTGGACATGGCGGGTTCAGGCCTCCTGAGTCGAGCGGGCAGCCGGCGCGAGCACGGGAGGGGCCCCCGCCGGGCGGATCCGAATCCTAGAGCGCACCGGTCGGACGGAACGCCGGTCTGCGTGCAAGCCGACATGCAGCGCGCGCGGCTGCAGCGCCGCTTGCGTCCCCGACCCGATCGGCGTCCCACCGCGCCCCACCGCGCAATCCCCTGCATCCATCGACCTTTCGTCCGCTGTGGAGGTCTCCGTGGGGACCCAGGTGGGGGAAAGTGGGCAAGATGAGTTGCGTTGTGGAGGATTGTGGGGTACAACGCCGCCAGCGGACCGGGGTGGAGGAGCTCCTCCCACTCCTCCACCCCGGCCCGGAATCCCTTCCTTCTGTGATGAGCGCCCAGACCCTTGGCCTTCCGCGGCACGTTCGACTACTCGCTGGACGCGAAGAACCGGTTGACCGTGCCGGCGCGCTTCCGCTCCGCGCTGAGCGACGGGGTCGTGCTGGCCAAGCGGGTGGCCGGCTGCGTGGCGGTGTGGCGTCCCGATGAGTACGACGCGTACGTGCGGGCGGCGCTCGAGCGCTTCCATCCCCTCTCGCCCGAGGCGGAGCAGCTGGAGCGCTTCTTCTCGGCCAACTCCCACGACACCGAGCTCGACGCCGCCGGGCGCATCGGCATCCCGCCCTTCCTCCTCGACCACGCCGGACTCGGCAAGGAGGTCGTCGTCACCGGCGCCGGCCGCTGCCTGGAGATCTGGGACCGCGCCGCGTGGCAGGACTACAACGCCCGGCTCACGGACACCGTGGCCGACATCACCTCGCGCCTTGGCGATGCTGGCTGAGCTCATGTCCGAGTCGCACATCCCCGTCCTGGCCGACGAGGCGATCGCGCTCCTCGACCCGCAGCCGGGGGAGACCGCCGTCGACGCCACCTTCGGCGCCGGCGGCCACGCCCGCCGCCTCGCCGAGCGCATCGGGCCGACGGGCACGCTCATCGCGATCGACCGCGACCCCGCCGCCGAGGAGCGCTTCGAGCGGATGGCCGCCGAGGTGGACTGCGCGACGCGCTTCGTGCGCGCCGACTTCGCCACCGCCCTGGAGGAGCTGGTCGCCGAGGGCGTGCGCGCCGACTGCGTGCTGCTCGACCTCGGCGTCAGCTCGATGCAGATCGACACGTGGGAGCGCGGCTTCTCCTACGCCTACGACGCGCCGCTGGACATGCGCATGGACCCCGACCAGGAGCTCGACGCGCGCATGGTCGTCAACACGTGGGACGAGCGCCGCCTGGCGCGCGTGCTGCGCGAGCTGGGCGAGGAGCGCTACGCCCGCCAGATCGCCCGCGCGATCGTGCGCGAGCGCGCCACGCGCCCGCTCGAGACCACCAACGAGCTGGTGGAGGTCGTCAAGCAGGCGGTCCCCGCGCCCGCCCGCTTCGCCGGCGGCCACCCCGCCAAGCGCACGTTCCAGGCGATCCGGATCGCCGTCAACGGCGAGCTCGAGCAGCTCGATCGCGCGCTGCCCGCCGCGTGGGAGCTGCTGCGCGAAGACGGCCGATTTGCAGGGATCTCCTTCCACTCGCTCGAAGACCGGCGCGTGAAGCGCTTCCTCGCCGAGCGCGCACGCGGCTGCATCTGCCCGCCGGATCTGCCCGTCTGCGCGTGCGGGCGCACGGCGGAGGCGGCGCTCCTGTCGCGCCGCTCGATCGCGCCGTCGCCCGAGGAGCTGGCCGCCAACCCGCGCGCGGCCTCCGCGCGTCTGCGCGCCGCCCGCAAGCTGCGTCCCGAGGAGCGCGCATGACCCCGCCTCCGTCGACCGCCGCCGCGACCGGTCACGCCCGTTCGCTGCGCCGCGGCCCCGGCGGCGCGCGGCCCGCGCGCCGCGTCTCCGGCCCGTCGCGCGCCGCCGGCGGCGCCCGGGCCGCGCGCGCCGCGGCCGCCGCCCGCGTCGCGCCGCGTCCCCCGCTGCGCCCGGCCCCGCGGCGCGCCGCCGCGGCCGGCGGCGCCGCCACGCTCCCGATCCCGCTCGTCGGCCGCCTCGGCGCCGTCGTCGAGAGCCGCTGGCTGGACCGCCTGCTGCGCGGCCGCGGCTGGATCGTGCTCGTCGCCGTCGGCCTCATGGGCCTGGTCTTCCTGCAGGTGTCGCTGCTGAAGTTGAACGCCGGGATCGGCGCCGCGGTCGAGCGCGCGGCCGTGCTCGAGCGCGAGAACGCCGACCTGAACGCCGAGATCTCCAAGCTGGCCTCCAACGACCGCATCCAGCAGCTCGCGACCCGGGCCGGCATGGTCCTCCCGCCGTCCGACGACGTCCGCTACCTCGGCAAGCACGGCAAGCGGGTCGGCGGCTCCTCCGCCGCGCTCGTGCCCTCGCAGGCCGAGGCCTCGACGGCCACCCTGCCGACCGTGCCGACGACCGACGGCGAGCTCGCGCCCGCCGATCCCGCCACGGCCGCGACGACGACCGACCCGGCCGCGACCGCCACCGAGCCGCAGACGACCTCGTCGGTGCCGCTGACGCCCGAGCAGCGCGCCCAGCAGCAGGCCGCCGGCGCGACCGGCGCCGCCACCGCGGACCCGGCCGCCACCGGCACCACCGCCACCGCGCCCGCGCCGGCCGACGGCGCCGCCGGCGCCACCGCGGACGCGCCCACCGGCGGGGCCGCCGTCGGCGGCGCCGCCGCCACCGGGGGGTAGCCCGATGGGCCTGACCGACCGCCGGATCGGCCTCCTCTTCCTCGCGTTCTTCGCGCTGCTGGCGCTCGCCGGCCTGCGCTCGGGCTTCCTGGGCACGGTGAAGGCCAGCGGCCTCAAGCACGCGGCCGCCACCCAGCAGGTCTCGACCGTCGAGGTGCCGGCGCGCCGCGGCGCGATCATCGACCGCCAGGGCGTGCGCCTGGCCGTCTCCGAGCCCGCCAACGACATCGCCGCCACGCCGTACCTGATCCAGGATCCGGCCGGCACGGCCGGCAAGCTCGCGAAGATCCTCGGCGTCGACGAGGACGAGGTGCTGCGTGACCTCACCCGCCGCGACACCGGGTTCGTCTACATCGCCCGCAGCGTGCCCGCCGACCTGGCCGACCAGGTCGCGGAGCTGAAGATCGAGGGCATCGACCTGATCTCCGCCAGCCGGCGCACGTACCCGCGCAGCTGGCTGGCCTCGCAGGTGCTCGGCACCGTCGGAATCGACGGCGAGGGGCTCTCCGGCCTCGAGTACGCCGCCGACGACCTGCTCCGCGGCCAGGACGGCCGCCGGCGCCTGACCAAGGACGCGATCGGGCAGCCGATCGCCGTCGAGGACGAGGTGCCCGCCAAGCCGGGCAAGACGCTGCGCCTGACGATCGACGCGGCGATCCAGTCCAAGGCCGAGGCGGTCCTCGGCGGCGTCGGCCAGGTCTACAAGCCCAAGGGCGCGTCGGCGATCGTCATGGACCCCGACACGGGCGAGATCCTGGCCCTGGCCAACTGGCCGCGCGTCGACGCCAACGACCCGGCCGGCGCGCCCGAGTACGCCCGCCAGAACCTCGCCACCGGCACCACGCTCGAGCCGGGCTCGACGTTCAAGGCGTTCACGGTCGCCGGCGCCCTGGAGGACGGGAAGGTCACGCCGAACACGAGCTTCAACCTCGCCCCGACGATCCAGGTCGCCGACCGGGTCATCGGCGAGTCCCACGAGCGCGGCTGGGCGACGATGACGACCGGGCAGATCCTGGCCCAGTCCAGCAACGTCGGCGCGATCACGATCGGCCTGCGCCTGGGCAAGCGGCGCTTCGACCACTGGGTCCGCGAGTTCGGCTTCGGCGAGCCGACCGGCGTCGACCTGCCCGGCGAGGAGCGCGGCATCGTCCCGACCCCCGACGAGTACTCGGGCTCCTCGATGGGCAACCTGCCGATCGGCCAGGGCCTCGCCGTCACGCCGATGCAGATGGCGGCCGCCTACGCCGCGATCGCCAACGGCGGCGTCCTGCGCACCCCGCACGTGATCAAGGAGGCCGGCGGCCAGGAGGTCCGGCCCGACCGCGGCAGGCGCGTGATCTCGCCGCGCACCGCCGCGCAGATCCGCGAGATGCTGCAGGGCGTCCTCAGCCCCGACGGCACCGCGTCCGAGGTGTCGGTGCCCGGCTACGAGCTGGCCGGCAAGACCGGCACGGCGAACAAGGTCGACCACGAGACCGGCGAGTACTCCAAGACCCGCTACATCGCGTCGTTCGTGGGCTTCGCGCCGGTCGACGACCCCCAGCTGCTGTGCGCGGTCATCGTCGACGAGCCCCAGGGCGCCTACTACGGCGGCCAGGTCGCGGCGCCCGCGTTCGGCCAGATCATGGCCTTCGCGCTGCCCTACCTGCGGATCGCGCCCAAGTGAGCCCCTTCTAGGATCGTCGCGTGCGCTTGGGAGAGCTCGTCGACGTGCCGCTCACGCCCCCGGCCGCGGACGTCGAGATCGGCGCGCTGGCCTTCGACAACCGGGTCGTGGAGCCGGGGACCCTGTTCTTCTGCGTGCCCGGCTTCACCCGCGACGGGCACGACTACGCCGCCGACGCGGTCGCGCGCGGCGCCGCCGCGCTCGTCGTCGAGCGCGAGCTGGACGTCGGCGTGCCGCAGGTGCGCGTGCCGTCGGCCCGCGCGGCGATGGCGCCGATCGCCGCGCGCTTCTGCGGCGATCCGACCGCGCGCCTGCAGGTCGTCGGCGTCACCGGCACGAACGGCAAGACGACGAGCTGCTTCCTGATCCGCGAGCTGCTGGAGGCCGGCGGCCTCCCGACGGCGCTGCTGGGCACCGTGAAGTCGGTGATCGGCGGGCGCGAGGCGACGCTCGAGCGCACGACGCCCGAGGCGATCGAGCTGCAGCGCGCGTTCGCGGCGATGGTGCAGGCCGGCGACCGGGCCTGCGCGATGGAGGTGTCCTCGCACGCGCTGGAGCTGCACCGCGCCGACGCGATCCACTGGGACGTCGCCGTGTTCACCAACCTCACCCAGGACCACCTCGACTTCCACCCGACGATGGAGGACTACTTCCTCGCCAAGCGGCGCCTGTTCGAGCGCGCCGCGCAGGAGGGCGGCACGCTCGTCGTCAACGTCGACGACCGCTACGGCCGGCGCCTGGCGCGCGACTTCCCGCAGGCCGTCACGACCGGGATCGAGCACGACGCCGCCGTGCGCGCCACCGACGTGCGCTCGACGCTCACCGGCAGCACGTTCCGCCTCGACGGCGCCGAGCTGCACACGCCGCTGCCGGGCCGCTTCAACGTCGCCAACGTCCTGGGCGCCGTGGCCGCCGCGCGCGCGCTCGGCGTCGCCGACGACACGATCCGCGCGGCGCTGCCGCGGGCCGGCCGCGTGCCCGGGCGCTTCGAGCCGGTCGACGAGGGGCAGGGCTTCGCCGTGCTCGTCGACTACGCCCACACGCCCGACTCGCTGGAGAACGTCCTGCGCGCCGCGCGGGAGCTGACGACCGGCCGCGTGATCGTCGCGTTCGGCGCCGGCGGGGACCGCGACCGCACGAAGCGGCCGTTGATGGGCCGCGCCGCCGCGCTGCTGGCCGACGAGGTGATCGTCACCTCCGACAACCCGCGCTCCGAGGACCCGGACGCGATCATCGCCGAGATCCTCGCCGGCATCGAGGACCGCGACCGCGTGCGCACCGAGCCGGACCGGGCCCGCGCCATCGCCCTCGCCGTCGACCTCGCGCGCGACGGCGACGTCGTGGTCGTCGCCGGCAAGGGCCACGAGCAGGGCCAGGAGCTGGCCGGCGGCCGCAAGATCCCCTTCGACGACGTGACGGTGGCGAGGGAGGCGCTGCGTGCACGCCTGGTCGCCTGAGCAGGTCGCCGCCGCGGCCGGCGCGCGGCTGCTCACGGCGGGCGGCGACCACGGGCCGCGCCGCGCCGTGATCGACTCCCGCGAGGCCGGCGCCGGGGACCTGTTCGTCGGCCTGCCGGGCGAGCACCACGACGGCGGGCGCTTCGCGGCCGCCGCGCTCGGCGCCGGGGCGTGGGGGACGCTGACCGCGCCCGCGCACGCCGAGGTCGCGGCGCAGGACGCGCCCGCCGGCGCCGCGGTGCTGGCCGCCGACGACCCGCTCGCCGCGCTGCAGCGTCTGGCGACCGCCTGGCGGCGCGCGCTCGGAGCCAAGGTCGTCGGCATCACCGGCTCGGCCGGCAAGACGTCCACGAAGGACCTGCTGGCCGGCATGCTGCGCCCGCACCGGCGCACGGTCGCCACGCCGCAGAACCTCAACACCGAGATCGGGCTGCCGCTCACGATCCTCTCGGCGCCCGGCGACACGGAGGCGCTCGTGCTGGAGATGGCGATGCGCGGCCGCGGCCAGATCGCCGAGCTCGCCCGGATCGCCGAGCCCGACGTGGGCGTGATCGTCAACGTCGGCCCCGTGCACCTGGAGCTGCTGGGCAGCGTCGAGGCGGTCGCCGCCGCCAAGGCCGAGCTGATCGCGGGGCTGCCCGCGGGCGGCACCGCGATCGTCCCCGCCGCCGAGCCGCTGCTGGACCGCCACCGCCGCGACGACGTCGACTGGGTCACGTTCGGCCCCGGCGGCGACGTCGACGACCTCGGCGACGTCGAGATCCCGTTCGACAGCGCCCACATGCGCCGCAACGCGCTCGCCGCGCTCGCCGCCGCCCGCGCGATCGGCGTGCGGCCGTCGGGGCGCATCGAGGTCGAGCTGTCGGCCCGCCGCGGCCAGCGGATCGAGCTCGAGCGCGGCGCCGTCGTCGTCAACGACTGCTACAACGCCAGCCCGATGTCGATGCGCGCCGCCCTCGACGAGCTCTCGCGTGCGCCGGGCCGCCGCGTCGCGGTGCTCGGCGACATGCTCGAGCTCGGCCCCGACGAGGTCCGCTACCACCGCGAGATCGGGGCGTACGCGCGCGAGCGCGCCGACGTGATCGTCACGGTCGGCCCGCTCGCCGCCGAGATGGGCGGCGACCACGCGGTGCCCGACGCCGCGGCCGCCGCCGCGCTCGTCGACCGGATCGCCCGCGAGGGGGACACCATCCTGGTGAAGGCCTCGCGCGGGGTCGGACTCGAGAAGGTCGCCGAGGCGCTCTGATGGGCGAGGTCCTGATCGCCGGCACGGCGGCGCTCCTGCTGTGCGTGTTCCTGTCGCCGCGCTTCATCGCGTTCGTGCGCGTGCGCGAGTTCGGCCAGCACATCCGCGAGGAGGGGCCCGAGGGCCATCACTCCAAGGCAGGCACGCCGACGATGGGCGGGATCGTGATCTTCGCCGCGGTGTCGGCGCCGTTCCTGATCCTGTCCGACTACGACTGGCGCTCGGTCGGGGTGTTCGTCGTGGCGATCCTGTGCGCGCTGCTGGGCTTCGCCGACGACTACACGAAGATCATCAAGCGCCGCTCGCTGGGCCTGCGCGCGCGCACGAAGCTCGGCTTCACGATCGCGATCTCGATCCTGCTGTGGTGGATCGCCACCCAGAAGGCGGGGCTGCCGTCGACGCTGCGCCTGCGCTTCGTCGACGCCCAGATCGACCTGGGGATCTTCTACCTGCCGCTGATCTACCTGGTCGTCGCCGGGACGACCAGCGGCGTGAACCTCACCGACGGCCTCGACGGCCTGGCCGCCGGCTGCGCCGCGATCGTGGTGCTCGCCTACATCGGGATCACGTCGATCACCGCCGGCCAGCAGGACCTGGCGCTGCTGTCGGGCTGCCTGGTCGGCGCGTGCGTCGGCTTCCTGTGGTTCAACGCGTTCCCGGCCACGATCTTCATGGGGGACACGGGCTCACTGGGCCTCGGCGGCGCGATCGCGGGCCTGGCGATCATGACGAAGACCGAGGTGCTGCTGATCCTGCTGGGCGGGATCTTCGTGATCGAGGCGCTGTCGGTGCTGATCCAGGTCTTCTCGTTCCAGACCTTCCGCAAGCGCGTCTTCCTGATGGCCCCGATCCACCATCACTTCGAGATGATGGCCTGGTCGGAGACGAAGATCATCCTGCGCTTCTGGATCGTCGCGGCCGTCTGCGCGGCGATCGGCTTCACGATCTACCAGCAGGGCATCTCCTGACGCGGTAGGAATCGGCGCGGGCGCGGCGAACCCGTGCCTGATGGACAGCCCTCGCGCCGCCGCCCGCGAGCAGCCTCTGGAGCACCGGATCCTGCTCACGGCCACCCTCTGCCTGCTGGCCGCCGGCGCCGTGATGGTGTACAGCGCCTCGTCGGCCCGCACCCTCCTCGAGGGCCAGGGCGACGGCAGCTACTACCTCGTCAAGTACCTCATGTACGGGGTGCTGGGCTTCGTCGCGATGCAGGTCGTCGCGCGGGTGGACCTGCGCGCCGTGCGCGACTTCACCCCCGCGCTGCTGGGCCTGTCGTTCGTGCTGCTCGTGGCGGTGAAGCTGCCGGGCGTCGGCGTCGAGGTCAACGGCGCGACGCGCTGGGTCGGCGCCGGCCCGCTGCAGTTCCAGCCCAGCGAGCTCATGAAGCTCGCGCTCGTCCTGTACGCGGTGCGGCTGCTGACCGACAAGCCCAAGCTCGTGCTGACGCTGAAGGGGCTCATCAGCCCGCTCGGCTACGTCGTGGCGGCGGCGCTGCTGCTGATCGTCAGCCAGCCCGACCTCGGCACCGCGCTGGTCATCGGCTTCACGATGATGGCGATCCTGGTCGCGGCCGGGATGCCGGTCAAGCTGCTGGTCCGCTGCGCCGGCGCCGCCGTCCTGCTCGTCACCCTGTTCGCGCTCTCGGAGCCCTACCGGCGCGACCGCCTCATCTCGTTCATCGACCCGTGGGCGCACGCCGAGTCGATCGGCTTCCAGTCGGTGCAGGGACAGATCGCGATCGGCTCCGGCGGCCTGCTCGGCCGCGGGCTGGGGGAGTCGGTCCAGAAGATCTTCTTCCTCCCCGAGGCCCACACGGACTTCATCCTGGCCGTCATCGGCGAGGAGCTCGGCGTCGTCGGCATCTGGGCGCTGCTGTTCCTGTACGGGCTGATCGCCTACGCGGGGCTGCGCGCGGCGAAGGCCGCCCAGACCGCGTACGCGAAGCTGCTGGCGACCGCGATCACGTCGATGATCATGTGCCAGGCGCTGCTGAACCTGTTCACGGTGCTCGGCATGGCGCCGCTGACCGGCGTGCCGCTGCCGTTCATCTCCTCGGGGTCGTCGTCGCTGCTCGTGCTGCTCGCCGCGATGGGGCTGCTGCTGAACGTCGCCTCGGGCCGCACGACGCACCTGCGCGCCGTTCGGTCAGGATCAGGGCATGGCAGACGAGCGAACCGACCCGCCGCCGCGGGTCCTCATCGCGGCGGGTGGCACCGCGGGGCACGTGGTGCCGGCGCTGGCGGTCGCCGCCGAGCTGCGGGCTGAGGGCGCGACGGTCGGCTGGGTCGGCGGCGACCGCGCCGAGGCCGAACTCGTCCCGGCCGCGGGCATCCCGCTGGAGCGCATCCGCGTCAGCGGCCTGTCGCGCACCAACCCGCTGCGGGCCGCCCGCTCCGCGCTGCAGGCGGTGGGCGCGCTCGTGCGCGCGTGGCGGATCGTCGGGCGCGAGCGGCCGGCCGCGGTCATGGGCGGCGGCGGCTACGTCGCCGGCCCCGTCGGCGCGGCCGCCGTGCTGCGGCGCGTCCCGCTCGTGCTCACCGAGGCCGACTCCCACCTGGGGCTGGCCAACCGGCTGCTCGCCCGGTTCGCCCGGCGCGTCTGCCTGGCGTTCCCGATCGCCGGGCGCGACGAGCCGCGCTACCTCGTCACCGGCCGCCCGGTGCCGCCGCCGGTCGAGGACCGCGCCGCGGCCCGCGCCCGCTTCGGCCTCCCCGACGACGCCCGGGTCGTGCTCGTCTTCGGCGGCTCGCTCGGCGCCCGGCGCATCAACGAGGCGGCGGTCGAGGCCTTCGCCGACGCCCCGTACTGGGTGCTGCACGCCAGCGGGGTGCGCGACCACGACGACCTGCGCCCGCGCGTGCGCTCGCCGCGCTACGTGCTCGAGCCCTACATCCAGCCGTTCGGCGACGCGATCGCGGCCGCCGACCTCGTCGTCGCCCGCGCCGGCGGCTCGATCTTCGAGGTCGCCGCCCACGGGCGGCCGGCGGTGCTCGTGCCCTATCCGCACGCCGCCGCCGACCACCAGACCGGCAACGCCCGCTGGATGGCGGACGCCGGCGCCGCCGTCGTCGTCCCGGACGCCGAGCTGGACGCGGCGCGCCTGCGCGCCGAGGTCGACGCGCTGCTGGGCGATCCCGAGCGGCTGGCGGCGATGGCGCGCGCGTCGGCCGCGATCGCCCGCCCGGACGCCGCGGCCCGCATCGCCGCCGAGGTGCTGGCGGCGGCGCACGGCCGGTGAGGGCGCGGGCGACCGTACGATGCCCGCCGTGAGCGATCGACCCTGGAGCGGGCGCCGGCTGCACGTGCTCGGCATCGGCGGCGCCGGCATGAGCGCCTACGCGCTGGCCGCCCGGGCGCTCGGCGCGCACGTGACCGGGTCCGACCAGGCCGACTCGCCCTATGCGCAGGAGGTGCGCGCCGCCGGCATCCCGGTCGCGATCGGCCACGACCCCGCCAACCTGCCGGCCGGAGCGGACGTCGAGGTCGTGGTCTCCAGCGCGATCCCCACCGAGAACCCGGAGCTCGCCGCGGCCCGCGAGCGCGGCCTGCCCGTGCGCTCGCGCGCCGACCTGCTCGCGCAGCTCACCGCCCTGCGGCGCACGATCGCGGTCGCCGGCGCGCACGGCAAGACGACCACCTCGTCGATGATCGCCCACGTCCTGCTGGGCTGCGGTCTCGATCCCGGCTACCTGATCGGCGGCGTGCTGCGCACCACCGGCGCCAACGGGGCGTGGGGGACCGGCGAGTGGCTCGTCGTGGAGGCCGACGAGTCCGACGGCTCGTTCCTGGACCTCGACGTCGAGCTCGCCGTGGTGACGAACGTCGAGCTCGACCACCACGCGCGCTGGGGCTCGCTGGAGGAGCTGCGGGCCGCGTTCGCCAGGTTCGAGGCGCAGGCCGAGCGGGTGGTGGTGTGGGAGGAGCCCGCCGACGTGGCGCTCGCCGACGGCGGCTCGACGTTCACGTGGCGGGGGCACGCGGTGCGCCTCGCCGTGCCGGGCCTGCACAACGCGCGCAACGCGGCGGCGGCGCTGGAGGCCGCGCGGCTGGCGGGCGCGGGGGAGGCCGAGGCGGTGGCGGCGATCGCGACGTTCGCGGGCGCCGGGCGGCGCTTCGAGCGCCTGGGCCGGACCCCCGCGGGCGCCCTGGTCGTCGACGACTACGCCCACCACCCGACCGAGGTCGCGGCGACGATCGCCGCGGCGCGCACGCTGGGCGAGCCCGGGCGCGTCGTCGCCGTCTTCCAGCCGCACCTGTACTCGCGCACGCGCGAGCTCGCGCAGGAGTTCGCCGACGCGCTGGCCACCGCCGACCGCGCGGCCGTGCTCGACGTGTACCCGGCGCGCGAGCGCGCGGAGGACTTCCCCGGGGTGAGCGGCGCGACGATCGCCGATCGCGCCCCGGCGCACGTGACGTCCACGCCGGCGTTCGCCGACGTCGTGGCGACCGTCGCGCCCGACCTGCGGGCCGGCGACGTCCTGCTGGTGATGGGCGCCGGCGACGTGTACCGCCTCGGCCGCGAGCTGGCCGGCTGAGCGGCAGGCAGGGCACGCGGCGGCGCGTGTCGAACAGGGTTCTGCCATGGCCGTGGCCACTCGTCGACTGCTGCGCGTACGCGCCCGTGTGTGGGTCGCCGTCGCGATCGTGCTCGCCCTGGCCGCCACCGGCGGCTGGTTCTGGCTGCGCGACTCGTCGCTCGTCGGCGTCGAGCAGGTGACGATCACGGGCCTCACGGGCCCGGGGTCGCGGGCCGTGCGCGACGCGCTCGACCAGACCGCGCGCGAGATGACCACCCTGCACGTCGACGAGGAGCGCCTGCGCCGCGCCGTCGCCGTGTACCCGCAGGTCAAGGACCTGCAGGTGGAGGCCAAGCCGCTGCACGAGCTGCGCATCCACGTCGTCGAGCGCACCCCGGTCGCCGCGCTCGCGGTCAACGGCCAGCGCACGCCGGTCGCCGCCGACGGCACGCTGCTGCGCGGCCGCATCTCGCCGGAGGGCCTGCCGGCGGTCGCGGTGTCGGCGCTGCCCGGCGGGGGGCGGGTGAGCGACCGCACGACGATGCGCGTGCTCGCGCTGGCCGCCGCCGCGCCGGCCGCCCTGCGCCGCCACGTCGTCCGGGTCGAGCACGACAACGAGGGCTTCGTCGCGGTCATGCGCAACGGGCCACGGGTCCTGTTCGGCGACGACCAGCGCCCGCGGGCCAAGTGGGTCGCGGCCGCGCGCGTGCTCAGCGACGAGAGCGCCCAGGGCGCCGGCTACGTCGACGTGCGCCTGCCGGAGCGGCCGGCGGCCGGGGGCTTCGCCGACGCGGTCGACCCGCTCACCGGTGAAACCTCAACCTCAACTACAGGTTGAGGTCGCTGAAATCGCGACTCTCGGGTCCGGATCGAGACTTCCGCGATCTGCAACGATCGTTGCGGCGCTACGCTGGGCGTTGACTTTTCCGAAACCCCGTGCATACCGTGGCTGGCGCGATTTCCCCGGAAACCGCGCCAAAACCCTCAACGCTACCTAGAGACTCGGACACCCTTTTCATGGAGAGCAGCGGCAGCTATCTGGCCGTCATCAAGGTCGTAGGCGTCGGCGGTGGCGGCACCAACGCCGTCAGCCGGATGGTCGACGCGGGCCTGCGCGGGGTCGAGTTCATCTCGGCCAACACGGATGCCCAGGCGCTGCAGATGACCGAGGCCGACATCAAGCTGAACATCGGCCACGACCTCACGAAGGGTCTCGGCGCCGGCGCGAACCCCGACATCGGCCACGGCGCCGCGGCGGAGTCTCGCGACGAGATCAAGGAGGCGCTCAAGGGCGCGGACATGGTCTTCGTCACGGCGGGCGAGGGCGGCGGCACCGGCACGGGCGCGGCGCCCGTGATCGCCGACATCGCCAAGAACGAGATCGGCGCCCTCACCGTGGGCGTCGTCACCAAGCCGTTCGAGTTCGAGGGCACGCAGCGCACGCGTCAGGCCGAGGAGGGCATCGCCCGCCTGCGCGAGGTCGTCGACACGCTGATCGTGATCCCCAACGAGAAGCTGCTCAGCGTCATCGAGCGGCGCACGTCGATCCTCGACGCGTTCCGCGAGGCCGACAACGTCCTGCGCCAGGGCGTGCAGGGCATCACCGACCTCATCACGATCCCCGGCCTGATCAACCTCGACTTCGCCGACGTGCGGACGATCATGCACGACGCCGGCTCGGCGCTCATGGGCATCGGATCGGCCGCGGGCGAGAACCGCGCCGCCGAGGCGGCCAAGATGGCGATCTCGTCGCCGCTGCTGGAGGAGTCCGTCGAGGGCGCCACCGGCATCCTGCTGAACATCACCGGCGGCGCCGACCTCGGCCTGTTCGAGGTCAACGAGGCCGCCGAGATCGTCAACCAGGCCTCCGACCCGGGCGCGAACATCATCTTCGGCGCGGTCATCGACCAGGGCATGAGCGACGAGGTCCGCGTGACCGTCATCGCCACCGGGTTCGACCACGGGCGCGCGCGCCCGTCCACCGCGCGCGAGGAGACGCGGACCCGTCGCCGCGACCGCGACGTGCGGCTCGACGACCGTCAGCGCAGCTCGCTCGAGATCAGCGACGACGACATCGACATCCCGCCGTTCCTGCGCTGACCTGAGCGCGGGCGCGCCAAGTCGGCGGCGCCGGGCCGGCCGGATTACCCTGTCGGGCGAAAACGCAAACCCGGCTTGGACATTCGTCCGAGTTGCGACAGGCGGACCCGGTCTGGTCCGATGAACGAACTATGAAGACGATGACGCCAAGGGAGCTCGCCGAGCACCTTCGCGCCCTGAAGGCATCGAAGGAGCAGGATCTCGACGAACTGCTCACCGATCTGCTGGTCCATTCGTACCCGACGAAGGCCGTCCAGAACTCATGACGCGACGGGTGACGCCCTCGATGGTCTGCACCGCGTAGGCCATCGAGGGGCTCCCCGCCGTCAGCACCGCCAGCGCCGCCCGCCGCCCGTCGCGCTCCACCAGCGCGACCTGGCTCACCAGCCCCCGCCGCCAGCCGCCCTTGAACGCGACCGCGTAGCCGCGCGGCCGCAGCACCCGCGGCAGGCCCCACGACTGCCGCGGGACGATCGTCGCCAGCAGCCGCAGCGCGTAGGCGCGGTGGCGCCGCGGCACCAGCCGCTCCAGGCGCCAGAAGAGGCGCGCCTGGTCGGCGGCCGTCACGCCCGTGTCGAACAGCGGGCCCGACACCTCGAGGCGGCGCATCCCGGCGGCGCGGCCCAGCGCGAGCAGGCCGGCGTCGCCGACCCGGGCGTGGACGCGGTGGGCGGCGTCGTTGTCGGAGCGGCGCACCATCGGACCGAGCTGGGCGCGCTCGGCGGCCCGCAGCGGCCGCCCGCGCGCCTGGCGCAGCGCGGCGACCAGCAGCATCGCCTTCACGAGGCTGGCCGACGGGAAGGCGTCGGCGCTGCGCAGCCCGCTCAGGCGGCGGCCCGTGTGGACGGCGAACGCGACGTGGCCGGCGCGGCCGGCCGCCCAGGCGCGGGCCCGCGCGAGCGACGCCTCGGTCACGAGCGCGGGGCCCGCCGCAGCGCGCCCCGGCGGGCGCTCGGCGGCGGTCGCCGCGCCGGGGGCGAGCGCGAGCGCCACCGCCACCGCGGCGACTGCTAGCGTCCCGCGCATGGCCGAGGCTTCGTATCCGACCGACCTGCTGTACCACCCCGAGCACGACTGGGTCCGCATCGAGGGTGACACTGCCACGTTCGGCATCACCTGGTACGCGCAGGACGCGCTGGGTGAGGTCGTGTTCGTCGACCCGCCCGAGGTCGGGACGACCGTCACGAAGGACGAGCCCTACGCGGAGGTCGAGTCGGTGAAGGCCGTCTCGGACGTCATCGCGCCGCTCTCGGGCGAGATCGTCGAGGTCAACACCGCCCTCGCCGACACGCCCGAGGCGATCAACGACGACCCCTACGGCGCCGGCTGGCTCGTGAAGGTCCGCATCAGCGACGAGGGCGAGCAGGCCGCGCTGCTGGACCAGGCGGCCTACGTCGCCTCCCTGTCCTGACGCCGGCCCAGGGGGCCGGGTCAGGATTGCGGGTGTTCGCCCTGGGGGCGAAACCCGCGGTCACGGGGTCATCTTCTCCTTCATCTTCTCGAAGCGGCCGGTCGAGGCGACCTCGCCCATCGGCTCGTCGGGCAGGCCCGCGGCCTTGCGCAGCTTCATCGCGATCTCGGCGATCTCCTCGGGCGCGTAGCTCGGCGCGAACACGTCCTCCTGCTCGGGCAGGTCGTGCGGCGGGAAGCCCTCCGGCGCCCGGTCGACGACCTGCAGGGCCTCGCCGGTCTCCGGGTGCGGGCCGTTGAAGACCGCGACGATCTCCTGGTAGTCCTTGGGCGAGAAGCGGTACAGCTTCAGGTGTTCGCCCTTCTCGATGTGCGGCCGGCACTCCGGGATCTTGTCGGTCGGGATCCGCGGCGACGGGAACAGCTTCATGAGGTTCGCGCCCGTCAGGTTCTCGACGGCGCGCGCGTAGGCGACCTGGTGGACGCCGCCGCGGACCAGCAGGTAGCCGGTGAGCGCGCGAGCGGCCGGGTGGTCGACCATCTGGTAGACCTTCAGCTTGTTGTTGCGGGCGCCGGTCTCGAGGAAGAAGTTGTGCACCAGGTCCTCGATCAGGTCGCCCGTCGAGGTGACGTAGTCGCCGCTCCAGGGCTTGCCCTGCGAGTCCTGCGGGAGGACGCCCTTGCCGCCCGCGATGAAGTGCTGGAAGTTGCCGGCGTCGTCCTTGGCGTCGCTCAGCTCGGCGCCGGTGAGCATCGTCGCGATCGTCGTGCCGACGAGCTCGATGTGGCCGTACTCCTCGGCGGCGATGTTCGCGATGAGGTCGTAGAAGGGCCGCGCGCCCTGGCGGTTGCGGAAGTTGAACGACTGGAACGTGTAGTTCATCAGCGTCGACATCTCGCCGTACTTGCCGCCCATCAGCTCCTGCACGGCGGCGGCGCCCTTCGGATCGGGCGAGGACGGCGGCGGCATCTCGGTCTGCAGGCGATCGATGCGGAGGATCATCGAAGGCTCCTGACGTTGGAGGTCATGTCGTCTGCGGCTACCCGCCGCTCGCGTTCCGCAACGGCCCAGCGGTCGGACATGGCGCACAGGGCGCTGAACCCGGACTGCAGCCAGTCGTTCAGCGCCGACGTGGCCAGCACGGCGGTCACGACCCGCGCCTCGGTGGGGCGCGTGACGCGCAGCGCGACGAGCCCCAGCGACGACCACGCGCCCAGGCACCGGGTGCACGTCAGCAGCTCGCCGACCGCGTAGCGCAGCCCGCGGCCCTTCGGCTCGCGCGACGCCTCGTCGACGAACGGCTCGCGCACCCACGTCTCGACCTTCTCCTTGGCGACGAGCTTGGCGAGCGCGAACGTCGCCAGTCCGAGCGCCGGCAGCTCCGCGGCGCGGACGGGATCGCGCCCGCGCGTGCGCGCGGCCAGCACCAGCGTGCCCAGCAGCGATCCGTACGTCGCGCTCAGCGCGGCGTAGTCGCTCGGGCGGGTCGGGGTCTCCTCCACGGAACGCATGTCATGGCAGTACCCCGTTTCCGCACGCCCACTTCGGGGAGAACGTGAGCGGACGTGCAGACCAGAGCCGAAAGGAAGCGTGACGAGTGTGGGAGCCGTCGCGGTCATCGAGGTTGATCCGGATCTCGCCGAGGGCCTGCCGCCCGCCGAGCGCGAGACCGCCAGCCGGCGCCTGATCGCGCCGACCACCGACCTCGCGGTCGGTGCCTGGTTCCCCGACGACGGGGACGCGGCGCCGCGCGCGATCGGCATGCTCGTGCTCGGCGGCCTGATGACCCGCGCGGTGACGCTCGAGGGGCGCACGACCGGCGAGCTGCTGGGCGCCGGCGACGTGCTGCGCCCATGGGACCACGAGGAGGTGCCCGAGCACGTCCGCTTCACCGTCCAGTGGTCGGTGCACTCCCCGACTCGGCTGGCCCTGCTGGACCGCCGGTTCGTGGCGGCCGCCTCGCACTGGCCGACCGTGCTGGAGGAGATCACCCGGCGCGCAGTGCGGCGCACGCGAGGGCTGTCGCTGCAGCTGGCGCTCGGGCAGGTGCCGCGGATCGAGGGCCGGCTGCTGCTGCTGTTCTGGCGCCTGTCCGAGCGCTGGGGCCGGATGACGCCGGACGGCATCCACGTGCCGCTGCGCCTCACCCACGAGACGCTCGCGGCGCTGGTCGCGGCGCGGCGGCCGTCGGTGACGAGCGCGCTGGGACGCCTGGCGGAGGCGGGGCTGATCCGCCGCCGCGACGGCGGCTGGGTCGTCGACCGCGAGCTCGACCGCCACGCGGCCGAGTTCCTCGTCGCGCGCGACGCCAACCCGCCGCGCGACGGGGGTCAGGCCATCGCCAGCTCCTGAGGCATCTCGTTGGCCTTCTCGCTGAGGCGCCCGAGCGCCTTGCGCAGGATGCGCGAGACCTGCATCTGCGAGCAGCCGATCCGCTCGGCGATCTCGGTCTGCGTCATGTCCTCGACGAAGCGCAGGTACAGGACCTTGCGGTCGCGGTCGTCGAGCACGTCGCGCAGCTCGCGCAGGTCGGCGACCTCCTCGGCCAGGTCGAGCCGCTCGTCGTCGTAGCCGATCGTGTCGGCGACCGTGCGGTCGCCGTCGTCGAGGCGGCCGGCGGGCGCCTCCAGCGACGTGGCGGCGTAGGCCGAGCCGGCCTGCAGCGCCTCCAGCACCTCCTCGAGGTCGAGGCCGAGCTCGTCGGCGATCGCCTGCGGGGTGGGGGAGCGGCCGTCGCGGGCGACGAGCCGGTCGACGGTCTTGGTGACGGTGAGGACGCGCTCCTGCAGCGGGCGCGGCACGCGCATCGCCCACGAGTGGTCGCGCAGGTAGCGGCGCACCTCGCCGTACATGGTGGGGATCGCGTATGTGCGCAGGGGGACGCCGAAGCTGGGGTCGTAGCGGTCGACGGCCTTGGTCAGCCCCAGCCAGGCGACCTGGTGCAGGTCGTCCTCGTGCCCGCGGGCGTTGTAGGCGGTGGCGACGCGGCGGACGAGCGGCGCCATGCGGCGCATGAGCTCCTCGCGCGCGGCGTGGTCGCCGCAGCGGCGGTAGCGGTCCAGGAGCCATTGCTCCGATACGGGTGCGGCGACGGGCATGCGTGAGTTCCCCCTCAGTTCGGCGAGTGGTGAGACGACCGAGCGGTCCAGGGTCGGCACGCGGCGAGCGCCCGACCAGTCCCTTCGGTGAACTGGCGAGGTGGTCCCCTTCCGTGCCGTGCCAGTCCGGCGCGGTCGGCGACCTTGACGAGTGGCGTACCCGTCCCGCCCGGCGCTCATGCGCGATGTTCGCGGGCGTTCGTACACTGCGCGCCCGCATGCGGATCTTCAGCGGCATCCAGCCCACCGGGCGCAAGCACCTGGGCAACTACATCGGGGCGATCCGGCGCTACGTGGACGGGCAGGACGCGGCGGCCGAGTCGATCTACTGCGTCGTCGACCTGCACGCCACGACCGTCGCCTACGACCCCGTCGACCTGCGCGAGCGGCTGTACGACACGCTCGCGATCCTCATCGCCGCCGGGCTCGACCCGGAGCGCTGCATCCTCTTCCGCCAGTCCGACGTCGTCGCCCATCCCGAGCTGGCGTGGCTGCTGTCGTCGGTCACCTCGTGGGGCGACCTGAACCGCATGCACCAGTTCAAGGACAAGTCCGCCGGCCAGCGCGAGCTGGTGTCGGCCGGCCTGTTCACCTACCCGGTGCTGATGGCCGCCGACGTGCTCGTGCACCGCGCGACGCACGTGCCCGTCGGCGACGACCAGCGCCAGCACATCGAGCTGATGCGCGACATCGCGCAGCGCTTCAACGCGCGCTTCGGCGAGTTGCTGGTCGTGCCCGAGGGGACCTACCCGGACGTCGGCGCGCGGATCATGGACCTGCAGGAGCCGACCCGCAAGATGTCGACGACGGGCGGCACCGAGGAGGGCACGGTGTACGTGCTCGACCCGGCCAAGACGATCGAGAAGAAGATCAAGCGCGCGGTGACCGACTCCGACGACCCGCCGGTCATCCGCGCGGGCGCCGACAAGCCGGGCGTCACGAACCTGCTGGAGATCCTGGCCGCGGCGCGCCGGATCACGGTGGCCGAGGCCGAGGCGTCGCTGGCCGGCGCGCGCGGCTACGGCGATCTGAAGGCGGCCACCGCCGAGGCGGTCAACGAGATGCTCACGCCGGTGCGCGAGCGCTACGAGGAGTTGCGCCCCGACGAGGAGCGCCTGGAGGAGATCCTGGCGATGGGGGCCGAGAAGGCGGCCGCCAACGCGGCGCCGGTGATCGCCGACGTGCGCGAGGCGATGGGCGTCGGGCGCCCGCGCTAGCCGGCCGCGGCGGGCGGGGCGACCGGTCCCACCGCTACGGTGTCGCCATGTCCGTCGCCACGGATCTCGAGCTCGACCTCGACGTCTTCAGCGGCCCGTTCGACCTCCTGCTGGCGCTCGTCCTGCGCGAGGAGGTCGACCTGCTGGAGGTGCCGCTGGCCGACGTCGTCCTCGCCTATCTCGACCATCTCGAGGCGCGCGGGGAGCTCGACCTCGAGCAGGCCACCGAGTTCCTCGTGCTCGTCGCCGCGCTGCTGGAGCTGAAGTCGCGGCTGATGCTGCCGCGCGAGGAGGAGGAGCTGCTCGACCTCGATCCGGGCGAGGCGGCCGAGGAGCTGCTGGCGCGGATGCTCGAGGCCAAGCGCTACCGGGCCGCCGCCGACGACCTGCGCGCGCGGCTGGAGGCCGAGGAGGGCGTCCGCTACCGCTCGGCGCCGCCGCCCCCGTGGCTGAAGCGGCCGGGCCTCGACGAGCTCGACGCCGTCTACGACCCGTCCCGCCTGGGCGGCGCGCTGGCCGCGCTGCTGCGCCCGCCGCCCGAGGTGTCGCTGCACCACGTCACGGTCCCCACCGTCACGGTCGCCGACCGCCTGTCGGTCCTGCGGCGCCTGCTGGGCCGCGCCCGCGTCCTGTCCTTCGACGAGGCCGTCCGCGGCGCCGACCGCGTCACGGTCGCGGTCACCGTGTGGGCGCTGCTGGAGCTGTACAAGCGCGGCGAGGCGACCTGGGACCAGGCCGAGCCCTTCGGCGACATCACGATCGTCGCCCACGACGAGCCCGCCTGGGGCGCCGCGGAGCACGCCGCCTGATGTCCGAGCTCGCGCGCATCCTCGAGGCGCTGCTGTTCCTGTCGCCCGAGCCGGTCTCGCTCGAGGACCTGGCCGCGGCCGCGGACGCGTGGCCCGACGAGGTGGCCGAGGCGATCGGCGAGCTGCGCGAGGCGTACGCGCCCGGGAAGCGCGGCCTGCTGCTGCGCGAGGTCGCCGGCGGCTTCACGCTCGCGACCGACCCGCTCGCCGAGGCCGCCGCCCGCAAGCTGCTCGCGCGTCCGCGCACCCCGCCGCTGACGCCCGCGCAGGCCGAGGCGCTGGCGATCGTCGCCTACCTGCAGCCGGTGTCGCGCCCGGAGATGGCGCGCATCCGCGGCGTGTCGTCGGACTCGGCCACGACGACGCTCGTCGAGCGGGGCCTGATCGAGGAGGCCGGCCGCTCCCAGTTCGGCGCCGTCCTGTACCGCACGACCCCGCTGTTCCTGAAGCTGTTCGGGCTCGGGTCGCTCGACGACCTGCCCGACCCCTCGCAGTGGGACCCGAGCCCGCAGGAGGAGGCCGACCTGCGCGAGCGGCTGCTGCGCGCCGGCGAGCAGCGCGCGGGCGTCGCGCCCGCCGAGCCGGCCGCCTGAGCGCCGGGCCGCCGGGGCGAGGCGCCCCGTCTGCCATCCTGTGCCGATGGGTGGGGACGCCACCTATCGGGAGCTCGTTCCGCCGCCGCGCTTGGCCGAGCACGTGTGGAGCGTGTTCGTCCACCGCGTCCCGCCCGACGGCGGGGCCTACGTCCACCGCACGGTGCCCAACGGCAGCGCCCAGCTCGTCTGGCGGGCGGGGGAGCCGCCGCGCCTGGCCGGCCCGCGGACGCGCCCGAGCGCCGAGACGCTGGCGCCCGGCGCGCTGGTCGTCGGCGCGCGCCTGCGCCCGGCCGCGGCCCTCGCGCTGCTGGGCACGACGCCCGGCGAGCTGCTGGACGACGAGGTCGACGCCGGCGTGCTCTGGGGCCGCGCGGGCGAGCGGCTGGGGGAGCGGCTCGCGCTCGCGGGGTCGCCGGCCGCCGCCCTCGCCGTCCTCCAGGACGAGCTGGCGGCCCGCCTGGCGCGGCCGGCCGACCCGCTGGTCGCCGAGGCGGTGCGCCGGCTGCGGCCGGCCGCGGGCGCGGAGGTCGCCGCGCTGCCGCGCGCCCTGGGGATCTCCGAGCGCCAGTTGCGCCGGCGCTTCCACGCGGCGGTCGGCATGGGGCCCAAGACGCTGCAGCGGCTCCTGCGCTTCCAGCTCGTGCTCGCCGCCGTGCACGGGCCGCTGGCGCGCGGGCAGCTGCCGGCGGCCGAGGGGCTGGCGCGGCTGGCCGCCGACGCCGGCTACGCCGACCAGGCCCACCTGACCCGCGAGAGCGTGCGCCTGGCCGGCATGCCGATCGGCGCCTACCTGCGCCGGATGCGCGAGCAGTGCGGGCCCCACCACGACCACCGGGCGTCGTTCGCGCCGCTGCTGGCGCGCTGAGCGCGGACGGCCGTTTCGTTCAAGCCCGGGGCGACGGCGGCGCCTAGCGTCGCCGGCATGCCCCGCCGCCGCCTGCTGCACGTCCTGCTGATCGCCCAGGCCCTCGGCGGGCTCGGCGGCGCGGCGGCCACGGCGACCGCGCTGCTGGCGCTGGACATGACCGGCAGCGAGGCGCTGGCGAGCCTGCCGCTGGCGGTGCTGGTGGCCGGCTCGGCCGGCCTGGCCGTCCCGGTGTCGGCGCTGTCGCGGCGGGCCGGGCGGCGCACCGGCCTGAGCGTCGCGCTGGTCGTCGCCGCGGCCGGCGCCCTGGCCGCGGTCGCCGCCGGCGCGTGGTCGAGCTTCCCGCTGCTGCTCGTCGCGATGGCGGCGTTCGGGGCCGGCACGACGGCCGTGATGCTCGCCCGCTACGCCGCCGCCGACATCAGCACGCCCGAGCACCGGGGCCGCGCGATCGGCAGCGTCGTGTTCGCGACCACGTTCGGGGCGGTCGCCGGCCCGAACCTGCTGGAGCCGGCCGGCGGCCTCGCCGGGGGCCTGGGCCTGCCGCGCCTCACCGGGCTGTTCGTCGTCGCCGTGGGCGCCTTCCTGCTCGCCGCCGTGCTGCTGGCGGTCCGCCTGCGGCCCGATCCGCGCGAGATGGCCGCGGCGCTCGGGTCCGACGCGGGCGAGACCGGGGACGGCGCGTCCACGCCGCTGACCGCGCTGCTGGCGCCGCCGGCCGCGCGGGCGGGCCTGGCGACCCTCCTCGTCGCGAACTTCGCGATGGTCGCGGTGATGGCGATGGCGCCCGTCCACCTGCGCCACCACGGGCACGGCCTGGAGATGGTGGGGCTCGTCGTGAGCCTCCACATCGCCGGGATGTTCGCGCCCGCCCCGCTCACCGGATGGCTGACCGATCGCGCGGGCGCGCCGGCGGTCGCCGGCGGCGGTGCCGGGCTCCTCGTGGCCGCCGGCGTGGTGGCGGCGGCCGCCGGCGGCCGCGGCGTCCCCTTCACCGGCGGCCTCGTGCTGCTCGGGCTCGGCTGGAACGCCTGCCTGGTGGCCGGCAGCGCGCTGCTGGCGGCCGCCGTCCCCACCGGGCAGCGCCCGCGCGTCGAGGCGGCGGGCGAGCTGGGGATGGGCGTCGCGGCCGGGATCGCGACGGCGCTGGCCGGGCCCGTCGTCGCGCTCGCCGGCTACGGGACGCTGGCGCTGCTGGGCGCCGCGTGCGGCGCCGGGCTGGCGGCGCTGCTGGCGGTCGCGGCGAGCTGGCCGCAGGCGGCGGCGATGTCGCGCCCGCGGGTCAGCCGCACCGTCGCGCGCACGCCGTGCTCCTCGAGCACCGCGCGGAACGCGTCGATCGCCTCGGGCGAGGAGCCCTCGTACCGCGACCCGGTCGGGTTGTAGGGGATGAGGTTGACCTTGAACGTGAAGCCCGGCCCCAGCAGGCGCGCGAGCTGGAGCGCCTGCTCGTAGCGGTCGTTGACGCCGGCGAGCATCACGTACTCGATGAACACCGCCCGGTTGGTGGCCTCCTGGTGGCGGCGGCAGGCGGCGAGCACGTCGGCCAGCGGGTAGCGGTCGTTGACCGGCATGATCTGCGAGCGCAGCGCGTCGTCGGGCGCGTGGAGCGAGAACGCCAGCCGCAGCGGCATGCCGCAGCCGGTGATCCGCTCGATGCCCGGCAGCCAGCCGACGGTCGAGACGGTCGTGCGGCGGTGCGTGATGCCGACGTCGGGCAGCCGCGCGGCGGCGGCGAGCACGTTGTCGACGTTCATCAGCGGCTCGCCCATGCCCATGAACACGAGGTGGTTCACGGGCTCGATGCGCCGGAAGTGCAGGACCTGGTCGAGGATCTCGCCGACGGTCAGGTTGCGCCCGAACCGCATCGCCCCGGTCGCGCAGAACGTGCACGTGAGCGGGCAGCCCGACTGCGACGACACGCAGACCGAACGGCGGCCGTCGCGGTAGCGCATGAGCACGGCCTCGACCGGCCGCCCGTCGGCGGTGTGGAAGAGCGTCTTGACGGTGCCGTCGCGCGCGTGCGCCTCGTCCACCACCGTGAGCGAGGAGAACGGCACCCGCTCGGCCAGCCGCTCGCGCAGCGCGCGCGGCAGGTTCGTCATCTCGTCGTAGGAGGCGGCGCCGCGCGCGGCCCACTCCCACACCTGACGCACGCGGTAGGACGGCTGGTCGTCGAGCTCCTGCTGCAAGATCTCGAGGTCCATGCGCCTCTCACGGTACCTCGCCCATTCCGGCGTCTCCTCGCGCCGCGGCGCCGAGGAGCTGATCCGCGCCGGGCGCGTGACGGTCGGCGGGGAGGTCGTCACCGACCCGGCCCGCGACGTCGACGAGGACAGCGGGGTCGCGTTCGACGGGACGCCGGTGGCGCCGGTCGCCGAGACCGTCGTGATCGCGCTGAACAAGCCCCGGGGCGTGGTCTCGACGGCGCGCGACACCCACGGCCGCCCGACGGTCGTCGATTTGGTCGGGGCGCGCCGGCGCCTGCACCCGGTCGGGCGCCTGGACGCCGACACGACCGGGCTGATCCTGCTCACCGACGACGGCGAGCTGGCCAACCGGCTCACGCACCCGCGCTACGGCGTGCCCAAGACGTACCGGGCGGTCGTCGCGCATCCGCCCGTGCGCGAGGAGGCGCTCGAGCGGCTGCGCGCCGGCATCGAGCTCGACGACGGGCCGACCCAGCCGGCCGAGGTGCGCCGCCTGGGGCCCGACACCGTGGAGCTGACGATCCGCGAGGGGCGCAAGCGCCAGGTGCGGCGGATGCTCGAGGCGGTCGGCCACCCGGTCCGCCGCCTGGAGCGGGTGCGGTTCGGCCCGCTGCGCCTCGACCTGGCCGAGGGCGAGCACCGGCAGCTCACGAAGCGGGAGGTTGAGCTCCTGCGAGCTCCGCCACGACGTCGACCGTCGCCGCCACGTCGTCGTCGGTCGTCCGGAAGTTGACGAAGCACGCGCGCAGGCAGGCGACGCCGTCGACGTGCGCCCCGGCCAGGTAGACGCGCGCGTCCTCCTGCACGTCGGCCACGAGCCGCGCGTTGTCGGCGGTGCGGTGGCGGAAGCACACGGCCGACAGGGTCGGCTCCGTCGCCAGCTCCAGGTCCGGGTGGTCGCCGACGAGCTGCGCCAGGAGGCGCGCGTGGCGCAGGTTGCCCTCGATCGCGGCGCGGATCGCGGCCGCGCCGTGGACGGTGAACGCCAGCCACAGCTTCAGCGCCCGCAGCGGCCGCGAGTACTCGAGCGTCTGGTCGACCGCGTGCGGCTCCTCGGCCTCCAGGTGCGGGATGTAGGCCTCCTGGTGGGAGAACGTCGCGTGCAGCGCCTGCGGGTCGCGCATCAGCAGCACCGAGCAGGCCTTCGGCACGAACAGCCACTTGTGCGCGTCGACGGTGGCCGAGTCGGCGCGGTCGAGGCCGGCGAACAGCGCGCCGGCGGTCTCGGTGGCCGCCGCCGGCAGGCCGTACGCGCCGTCGACGTGCAGCCACACGCCGCGCGCCGCGCACACGTCGGCGAGCGCGTCGATGCGGTCGACCGCGCCCGTGAGCGTCGTGCCCGCGGTCGCGACGACGGCCACCGGGACGATGCCCGCCGCGCGGTCGGCGTCGATCGCGGCCGCGCACGCGTCGGGGTCCATCGCGCGCCGCTCGCCGACCGGGATCGCGCGCACGTGCTCGCTGCCGATGCCGAGCACCTCGGCGGCGCGCACGACCGAGTAGTGCGCCTCCGCGGAGCAGTACAGCGCCAGTCGCCGCCCGCCGATCCCGCTGCGGCGCACGCCCGGGACCGCCCGCTCGCGTGCGGCGGTCAGCGCGGTGAGGTTCGCGAGCGTGCCGCCGCTCGTCGTCACGCCGCCGCACGATCCGAAGCCGACGAACTCGCTGATCCAGCGCACGACCTGGTGCTCGACGAGGTCGGCGCCGCCGGCGCTGACGGCCACGTTCACGTCGTGGGCGGCCATCAGCGCGTCGCCGAGCACGCCGATCTCCAGGCCGCTGGACCCGACGTAGGCCAGGTAGCGGGGGCGCGGCTGCTCGATCGACGCGTCCAGCACGCGGCTGGCCAGCTCCAGCCCCTCGACCGCGTCGACCCCGCGCTCGGGCAGCGGGCGCGCCAGCCGCTCGCGCAGCTCCGCCGAGATCGGCGGCTGCCCGTCGCGCGCGCGGTCGAACCCGCGCCAGCTCTCCAGCAGCAGCCGCTCGAGCGTCGCGAGCGCCGCCTCCCGGTCCTCCAGCCGCAGCAAGGTCACGCCCGCAGGGTATGCCCGGCTAGCATCCGCGCGCCATGCGCCTGTTCGCCCTCCGCGGAGCCACCACCGTCGCCGCCAACGACGCGGACCAGATCCTCGCCGCGACCACCGAGCTGATGCGGGCGATCATGGACCAGAACCGGATCACGCCCGACGACGTCGTGTCGTGCATCTTCACCGTGACCGACGACCTCGACGCCGCGTTCCCGGCGACCGCCGCGCGGCGGATGGGGTTCGAGAAGGTCCCGCTGCTGTGCGCCCGCGAGATCCCGGTGCCCGGCTCGCTGCCGCTGGTGATCCGGGTGCTGCTGCACTTCTACGCCGAGCCCGACCACGAGGCCCGCCACGTCTACCTCCACGGGGCGCGGGTCCTGCGCACCGACCTGGAGGCCGCCCAATGACCCGTCCGCAGTTCTCCCAGCGCGTCGAGCGCCTGCCCCGCTACCCGGCCGCCCCCGGCTACGCGTGGAAGGGCGACATCGCGCGCCTGGCCTCCAACGAGTCGCCCGACCCGCCGCTGCCCGAGGTGCTCGACGCCGCGCGCGCGGCGCTCGCCGACCTCAACCGCTATCCCGACCCCACGCACGGGACGCTGCGCGAGCGCCTGTCGGACCGCTACGGCGTCCCGGTCGACCGGATCGCGATCGGCAACGGCGGCAGCGACCTGCTGATCGCCGCCGGCGACGCGCTGCTGGAGCCCGGCGCCGAGGTGATCTACGCGTGGCCGTCGTTCTCGATGTACCCGCACATCGGGCAGGCCGCCGGGGCCACCGAGATCCGCGTGCCGCTCAAGGACGACTACATCGACCTCGACGCGATGCTGACGGAGATCACGGCCGCGACGCAGCTGATCGTCGTCTGCAACCCCAACAACCCGACCTCGACCGCGCTGCCGCTGACCGAGATCGAGGCGTTCCTGGCCAAGGTGCCCGGCCACGTGTGGGTGATCCTCGACGAGGCCTACTGCGAGTACTCGCTGCTCGACGACCCCGACGCGTCGCTGGATCTGCTGCCGAAGTACCCGAACCTCGCGCTGCTGCGGACCTTCTCGAAGGTCTACGGGCTGTGCGGCCTGCGGGTCGGGTTCATGCTCTGCGGGTCGGCCGAGCTGTGCCAGGCGCTGTACTCGGTGCGCCAGCCGTTCGCGGTCAACGCGGTCGCGCAGGCCGCCGCGGTCGAGGCGCTCAAGCACCAGGACGCGGTGGCCCAGCGCGTCGAGCGCGCGATCGCCGCGCGCCTGCAGCTCGACGACGGGCTGCGCAAGCTCGGGATCGAGCCGCTGGAGTCGCACGCGAACTTCTCGTGGTTCCGGGTCGGCGACGGCGAGCAGGAGGTCGCGATCGTCAAGGAGCTGGCCCAGCGCGGCGTGCTCGTGCGCTCGGGCACCGCGCTCGGCGAGCCCGGCTACCTGCGCGTCACCTATGGCCAGCCGCACGAGAACAGCCGCTTCCTGACCGAGCTCGCCACGCTCCTGTAGTAAGCTCGCCGGCGCAATGCGTAGCCGGCCCGCCATCCGTCTCTTCGCCGACTACGCCTTTGCCTACGCCTACGCCTGGCGATTTCGCTAGGCGCTCGGCCGCACCTTGCCACCCGGGGAGGGGACCCGGATCCAGGCTCGCCGAGCGCCGCAGGTGGAACCCGTCCCGTGACCAGGTGTAGACAAGGAACGACAGCATGTTGATCGTCATGAAGCAGTCGGCGACCGAGGAGCAGGTCGCGGCGGTCGTCGAGCGCATCGAGAGCGTCGGGGCGCGCGCGCACGTCAGCCCCGGCACCGAGCTGACCCTGATCGGCGCCATCGGCGACCGCGACCACGTCGCGCGCCTCGGCCTCGAGGGCCACCCCGGCGTGGACCAGGTCGTCCCGATCCTCAAGCCCTACAAGCTCGCCAGCTCGCAGCTGCGCGGCGGCGCCCACTCCACGCTGGAGATCGCCGGCCGCAAGGTCGGCGGCGAGCACTTCGCGCTGATCGCCGGGCCGTGCACGGTCGAGTCGCGCGAGCAGCTCCTCACGGCCGCCGACGCCGTCCGCGAGGCCGGCGCCACGATGCTGCGCGGCGGCGCCTACAAGCCGCGCACCTCCCCCTACTCGTTCCAGGGGCTCGGTCAAGAGGGGCTGCGCCTGCTCGCGGAGGCCAAGGCGCGAACCGGGCTGCCGATCGTCACCGAGCTGATGGACGTGCGCGACGTCGAGCCGCTGGCCGAGGTCGCCGACGTCGTGCAGATCGGCGCCCGCAACATGCAGAACTACACGCTGCTCAGCGAGGTCGGGCGCTCCGGGCTGCCGGTGATGATCAAGCGCGGCCTGGCCTCGACGCTCGAGGAGCTGCTCATGAGCGCGGAGTACGTCCTCAAGGAGGGCAACGAGAACGTGATGCTGTGCGAGCGCGGCATCCGCACGTTCGAGACCGCCTACCGCTTCACGCTGGACATCACCGCGATCCCGGTGCTCAAGGAGCTGTCGCACCTGCCGGTGATCGTCGACCCCAGCCACGCGCCCGGCCGGCGCGACTGGGTCGAGCCGCTGTCGCTGGCCGCCGCGTCCGCGGGCGCCGACGGGATCATCGTCGAGACGCACCCGCAGCCCGACGAGGCCATCTGCGACGGGCCCCAGCAGATCCCGACCGACGGGTTCGCCGAGTACGCGCGCAGGGTCGCCCGTGCCGCCGAGCTGGCCGGCAAGGTCAGCACCGTCACCGCGACCGCGTAGCGGCGCCGGCCCGTGCGCGTCGCGGTCATCGGCACGGGGCTGATCGGCGGGTCGGTCGGCCTGGCCGTCCGCCGGCGCCTCGGCGCGGAGGTCCGCGGCGTCGGCCCCGAGGCGGCGCGCGCCGTCGAGCACGGCGCCGCCGACGTCGCCTGCGCGACGATCGAGGAGGCCGTCGACGGGGCGGAGATCGCGTTCGTCGCCACGCCGCTGGGCGTGCTCGTGGAGACCGTCGGCGCGGTGCTGGACGCGGCCGGTCCCGACTGCGTCGTCACCGACGTCGGCTCGACGAAGACCGCGGTCGTCGCGGCCGCCGACGACCCGCGCTTCGTCGGCGGCCACCCGCTGGCCGGCGCCGAGGCGGCCGGGGTCGAGCACGCGCGCGAGGACCTGTTCGCGGACGCGGTCTGGTACCTGACCCCGGGCCCGTCGACGACCGGCGTGCTGTTCGAGCGCCTGCACCGCGCGCTCGTCGCGATCGGGGCGCGCCCGACCGCGATCGACGCCGACGTGCACGACCGCCTGATGGCCGCCGTGTCGCACCTGCCGCACGTGATCGCCAACGTCCTCGTCGCGCAGGCGTTCCGGGCCGTCGACGACGGCGAGACGCTGCCCGCGACCGGCCCGGGCTTCCGCGACGCCACCCGCATCGCGGGCGCCAACCCCCCGCTGTGGGCCGACATCCTGCTCGCCAACCGCGAGGCGCTGACCGCCCAGCTCGACGAGGCGGTCCACCGGCTGGGCGAGGTCCGGGCCGCGCTGGTGGCCGGCGACCGCGACACGCTGCTGGCGCTCCAGACCGCGGCCCACGACGAGCGCCGCGCGCTGCTGGAGACGCACCTGGCCGGCGGGCCCGAGCGCGAGCTGCGCGTCCCGGTGCCCAACCGGCCCGGCGTGATCGCCGAGATCGCCCTGAAGCTCGGCCGCGCCGGCATCAACATCTCCGACATGGCGCTCGCGCCCTCGCCCGACAACACGCAGGGCGAGGTGACCCTGTGGGTGGCGGAGGCCGACGCGGAGCGCGCGGCCGCGATCCTCGCCGAGGACTGACTACCCGGTCACGGCGGCCAGCCGCGGCGCCACGCGCGAGCTGGTGGCGCCCGGCTACCCGGTCGTGCACGAGTACCTGCCCGACCTCACCGGGTTCTCCGAGGGGTGGCTGGGCCGCGAGGTGCCCTGGCGGCGGGCGGCTCGACTACTGTCGGGCGTCGCCGATGCGCTTCGATCCCGCCACCCGCCTGCGCGGCGCCCTGACCGCGCCGCCCGACAAGTCCATCTCGCACCGCGCCGCGCTGATCGCCGCGATGACGTCCGCGCCGGTGCGCATCACCGGCTACCTCGAGGCCGAGGACACGATCTCCACGCTGAACGCGGTGCGCGCGCTCGGCGCGTCGGTCGACCGCGGCCCGGACGCGATCGTCGTGGGCGGCGTCGGGCTGCGCGACGCGCGCCCGACCGACGGGCCGATCGACGTCGGCAACGCCGGCACGCTCATGCGCCTGCTGCCCGGGTGGCTGGCCGCCCAGGAGGGGCGCGCGTGGACGCTCGACGGCGACGCCTCGATCCGCCGGCGCCCCGTCGACCGGATCGCCGACCCGCTGACGCGCATGGGCGCGCGGATCGACGCCACGGACGGGCGGTTCCCGCCGTTCACCGTCCACGGCACGCGCCTGACCGCGATCCACTACGAGATGCCGATGGCCAGCGCGCAGGTGAAGTCGTGCGTGCTGCTGGCCGGCCTCAGCGCCGACGACGCCACGACCGTGACCGAGCCGGCGCCCAGCCGCGACCACACCGAGCGGATGCTCACCGCCGCCGGCGTCCGCGTCCAGCGCCACGGCCGCCACGTCACCGTCCACCCCGGCGAGACGCTGGCGCTCGACCACGTCCACGTGCCCGGCGACCCGTCGAGCGCCGCGTTCTGGCTGGCGGCGGCCGCGATCGTCCCGGGCGCCGAGGTGACCGTCCGCAACACCGGGACGAACTGGACGCGGATCGGGTTCGTGCGCATCCTCGAGCGGATGGGCGCGGTCGTCGACGGCGAGCTGGAGGAGGCCGACCCGCCGGGCGTGCCCGCCGGCGAGCCGGTCGCCGACCTCACCGCCCGCACCGCGGCGCTGCGGGGCACGGTCGTCGAGCCCGACGAGGTGCCGCTGGCGATCGACGAGCTGCCGCTCGTCGGGCTGCTGGGCTGCTTCGCCGAGGGCGAGACCGTCGTCACCGGCGCGGAGGAGCTGCGCGTGAAGGAGTCCGACCGCATCGCCAGCGTCGTCGGCGCCCTGAACGCGCTCGGCGGCGACGCCGAGGCGACCGCGGACGGCTTCGTCGTGCGCGGCACCGGCGGCCTGCGCGGCGGCACGATCGACTCCGGAGGCGATCACCGCATCGCGATGCTCGGGGCGATCGCGGGCCTGGCGTCGCGCGAGGGCGTCGAGGTGCGCAACATGGAGGCGGCCGCGGTCTCCTATCCGGGCTTCGCGGCCGATCTGCGTACGCTCACCGCCTGATGATCGTCGCCATCGACGGGCCCGCCGGGGCCGGCAAGTCGACCGTGGCGCGCGCGGCGGCGCGCGCGCTCGGCTTCCAGTACCTCGACACCGGCGCGATGTACCGCGCGGCCGGGCTCGCCGACGATCCCGTCGCCGCCGACATCCGCCTCGACGACGGGCGCGTGCTGCTCGACGGGCGCGACGTGACGGCCGAGATCCGCACCCCGGAGGCGAGCGAGCGGGCCTCGATCGTGGCCGCCCGGCCCGAGGTGCGCGCGGCGATGGTGGCCAAGCAGCGGGCGATCATGGCGACCGGCGACTGGGTGGCCGAGGGGCGCGACATCGGCACCGTCGTCGCGCCCGACGCCGAGCTGAAGGTGTTCCTGACCGCCGACCCGCGCGAGCGCGCGCGCCGCCGCGCCGCCGAGCTGGGGCTCGACCCCGACGCGGTGCTGCGCGAGCAGGCGCTGCGCGACGAGCGCGACCGCACGCGCGCGACGAGCCCGCTCGTGCCCGCCCCCGACGCGGTGGAGCTCGACACGACCGGCCTGACGGTCGACGAGGTCGTGGCCCGGATCGCGGAGCTGGCCCGATGCTGAAGGTCGCGGTCGTCGGCTACCCGAACGTCGGCAAGTCGTCGCTGGTGAACCGGCTGTCGGGCTCGCGCGTCGCCGTCGTGCACGAGCGCCCGGGCGTGACGCGCGACCGCAACGAGGTCCCGTGCGAGTGGAACGGCCGCCGCTTCGACCTGATCGACACCGGCGGCGTCGACTTCGAGGACCTGGACCCGCTCGCGGGGTCGATCCGCGAGCAGGCGCAGGCCGCGCTCAACGACGCGCAGGTCGCGCTGTTCGTCGTCGACGCGCAGGCCGGCGTGCGGCCCGGCGACGAGGAGATCGCCGACCTGCTGCGGCGGTCGAAGATGCCGGTCGTCGTGGCGGCCAACAAGGTCGACAGCGTCGGCTCGATGTCGCTGGCCGCCGAGTTCTGGTCGCTCGGGCTGGGGGAGCCGGTCCCGGTCTCGGCCACCCAGGGCCTGGGCACGGGCGACCTGCTGGACCGCGTCGTCGAGCTGCTGCCCGAGGAGGACGAGGTCGCCGAGGAGGAGGACGTCCTGCGCCTGGCGGTGATCGGGCGCCCGAACGTCGGCAAGTCCTCGCTCGTCAACCGCTTCCTCGGCGACGAGCGCGTGATCGTCTCCGACGTGGCCGGCACCACGCGCGACGCGATCGACCTGCCGCTCGAGGTCGACGGCCGCCGCGTGATCCTCGTCGACACGGCCGGCATGCGCCGCCAGGCGAAGGTGTCGGAGTCGGTCGAGTACTACACGGCGCTGCGCTCCCAGCGCGCGGCCGAGCGCGCCGACGTGGCGATCGTCGTCTGCGACGCGACCGACGGCGTCACCGCCCAGGACCTGCGCATCGCCGACCTGGCGATGGGGGCGAAGTGCGCGACGCTGCTCGTGCTGAACAAGTGGGACACGCAGGCGGGCACCGCCGACGAGGTCGGCAACCGGCCCGAGCTCGACCACGAGCGCGCCCGCGTCGCCCAGAAGCTGCGGCTGCGCCCGAAGCTGCTGACCGCCTCGGCGCTGACCGGTCGCGGCGTCGCGCGCGTCATGACCGAGGCGCTGGCGCTGGGCGACCGGATGCGCACGCGCGTGCCGACCCCGGACTTCAACCGGTTCCTGTCGGAGATCGTGCAGGAGCGCCAGCCGCCGGCCAAGCAGGGCCACCGCCTGAAGCTCATCTACGGCGCCCAGACCGGCACCCGGCCGCCGCGGTTCGCGATCCAGGTCAACTCGCGCACCCGGGTGACGCGCGACTACGCGTACTTCATCGAGAACCGGCTGCGGGCCCGCTACGGCTTCGACGGCGTGCCGCTGGTGATCGACTTCAACGAGCGCCGGGAGCGGCGTGGCGAGCGCTGAGGTGCTCGTCCGCCGCCGGCGGCTGGTCGCCGCGGTGGCCGCGGTGCTGGCGGTCGCCGCGCTCGCCGCCGGGATCGTCGTGGCGGCGGGCGGCTCGGGCCCGCCGATCGCCACGGGCGCCGCGCGGCTGGTGCCGTCCGACGCGCTCGTGTACGTGCACCTGTCCACCGACGGCGAGCGCGACGCGGTCCGCGACGCCGAGCGGCTGGGCGAGCGCTTCCCCGCCTGGGAGGGTTTGCGCGACAGCGTGCTCGCGCGCCTCGCGGTCGCCGGCACCGACGAGCAGGTCGGCGCCTGGCTGGGCGACGAGATGGCGCTGGCGCTCGTCGGCGACAAGGGCGAGACCGCCGGCTCGCTCGTGCTGCTGGAGGTCGGCGACGAGGCCGAGGCGCGCGAGTTCGTGGCCGAGGGCGCGCGCAAGAGCGGCCCGGGCAAGCGCTACGAGGGCGTGGAGCTCGCGCGCTACGGCGCGGTCTACGCGGCGTTCGTGGGCGGCTACGTCGCGCTGGGCCAGGAGGAGACCCTGCGGGCGGCGATCGACCTCGACCGCGGCCGGGGCGACGCGCGCTCGCTGGCCGAGAACCCGACGTTCGCGGCCACGAGCGGCGAGCTGCCCGACGACCGCGTGGCCGACGCGTACGCGACCGCCGACGGGCTGCGGCGCCTGCTCGTCCCGGCGGGCGGGCTGCTCGGCGTCGCCGGCGTCGTCTTCGACCGCCCCGGCCTGGAGGGCGTCGCCGCCGGCCTGCGGATCGGCGATCCGGGCGCCGAGCTGGTCGTGCGCGCGAAGGTCCCGGGCCGCGAGGCGCGCACGTTCGAGCCGTCACTGCTGGACGCGGTGCCCAAGGGGGCGATGGCCTACTACGGCACGCGGGGGCTGGACCAGAACGTGACGCGGCTGCTGGAGTCGGCCGGCACCGAGGCGCTCGCCGACCTGCTGTCCCGGGCCCGCGAGGCGCTCGGCCGCGACGGGGCCCGGGCCGTGCAGGCCGACGTGCTCGAGCTGCTCAGCCGCGAGAGCGCGCTCGTGCTGCTGCCCGGCGTGCCGGCGCCGACGATGATCGTCATCGCGCGCGCCGAGAACCCCGACGCCACCCGCGCCGCGCTCGGCCGGCTGACCGAGACGCTCGAGCGCGTGCTGGCGGGCGCGCGGGTCACCCGCGAGGACGACGTCACCCGCATCCTGTCGGACACCGCGGAGCTCGACCTGGCGGTCGTCGACGACCGGCTCGTGGTGTCCACGTCGATGCGCGGGATCGCCGCCGCGCGCGATCCCGACGGGGGAATCGACGAGGCCGAGGCGTTCCGGCGCGTGGTGGGGGATGCGGACGACCCCGTCACCTCACTAGTCTTCCTCGACTTCAGCCAGCTCCTGACGCTGGCCGAGCAGACCGGGCTCGACGGCTCGCGCGCCTACCAGGAGGTCAAGGCCGACCTGCACAGGCTCGCGGCGGTGGGCGTCCGCTCGACCGGCGCCGGAGAGGACCCCGTCTCGGAGATCCGCTTCCAGATCCCATGAGCCACGCCGACAACGAGTACCTCTTCACCTCCGAGTCCGTCACGGAGGGCCACCCCGACAAGGTCGCCGACCAGATCTCCGACGGCGTCCTCGACGCCGCGCTGCGCGACGACCCGGGCTCCCGCGTCGCCTGCGAGACGCTCGTCAACACGGGCCTCGTCGTCGTCTCGGGCGAGATCACGACCGAGACCTACATCGACATCCAGGACGTCGTGCGCGAGACGATCCGCCGCATCGGCTACGTCGACGCCGACCTCGGCTTCAGCGCCGACTCCTGCGCGGTCATCAACGCGATCGACAAGCAGTCCCCGGACATCGCGCAGGGCGTCGACGCCGCGCTCGAGGCGCGCACCGACCCCAGCGACGACGACGCGCTGGACATCGCCGGCGCGGGCGATCAGGGGATGATGTTCGGCTACGCGACCAACGAGACGCCGGAGCTGATGCCGCTGCCGATCTCGCTGGCGCACAAGCTGGCCAAGCGCCTGGCCGACGTGCGCCACAGCGGCGTGCTGCCGTACCTGCGCCCCGACGGCAAGACGCAGGTGTCGGTCCGCTACCAGGGCGGGCGCCCGGTCGCCATCGAGAAGCTGCTGATCTCGACGCAGCACGCCGAGGGCTCCGAGGGCGTCCTGCCCGACGATCTGTGGGAGCACGTGGTCGAGCCGGTGCTGCCGAAGGAGCTGTACGACGCCAACGCGCTGCGCAAGTCGTTCCTCGTCAACCCGACGGGCCGGTTCGTGATCGGCGGCCCGGTGGGCGACTGCGGCCTGACGGGGCGCAAGATCATCGTCGACACCTACGGCGGCATGGCCCGCCACGGCGGCGGCGCCTTCTCCGGCAAGGACCCGTCGAAGGTCGACCGCTCCGCGGCCTACGCGGCGCGCCACGTGGCCAAGAACATCGTCGCGGCCGGCCTGGCCGACCGCGCGGAGGTGCAGGTCGCCTACGCGATCGGCGTCGCCCACCCCGTCTCGGTGATGGTCGAGACCTTCGGCACCGAGAAGATCTGCCGCACGCGGATCGCCGAGCTCGTCGACCGCCACTTCGACCTGCGGCCCGGCGCGTTCCGCGAGTCGCTGAACCTCCACCGGCCGATCTACCAGAAGACCGCCGCCTACGGCCACTTCGGGCGCGACGACCACGACTTCACGTGGGAGCGCACCGACAAGGTCGAGGCGCTGAAGGCCGACGCCGCATAGGGTCGTACGCTCGGGCGGTGCCGAGGATCGCCCGCGTCGAGCCGCTGACGACGGCCCGCGCGCTGCGCGGGCCGTTCGACTACCTGGCGGTCGACGGGATCGGCGCCGGGGCGCTGCTGCGCGTCCCGTTCGGCCACCGCGAGGTGACCGGCGTCGTCGTCGACCTGCGCGACCACACGCAGGTCCCCGAGGAGAAGCTCGTGGCGCCCCGCCGGGTGCTGCCGCAGTCCCTGCCGCCGGAGCTCGTCGACCTCGCGTACTGGATGGCCCGCGAGTACTGCTCGACGTTCGCGCGGGCGGTCGGGCTCATGCTGCCGCCGGCGCGGGCGCGCGAGAAGACCGCGCTGTGGGCGGAGCCGGTGCCGGGGGCGGAGGGCCGGCTCACCGACGCCCAGCGCGAGCTGCTGGCGTCGCTGCCGCGGCTGGCCGGGCCGGACCTCGCCGCCCTGCGGCGGCTGGAGCGGCGCGGCTTCGTGACGCTCGCGCCGCGCGCGCAGCGCCGGGCGCCCACCCACGTGGCGGTCGGCGCCCGCAGGCCGGCGCCGCGCCTCACCGGCGACCAGGAGGCCGCGCTGGCCGCGATCGCCGCCGCCGGCCCGGACGACCGGCTGCTCCTGCACGGCGTCACCGGCTCGGGCAAGACCGAGGTGTACCTGCGCGCGGTCGGCGCCCGCCTGGAGCGGGGGGAGGGCGCGATCGTGCTCGTGCCCGAGATCGCGCTCACGCCCCAGATCGTGTCGCGGTTCGTCGAGCGCTTCGGCGACACCGTCGCGGTGCTGCACTCGGCGCTGAGCGACGGCGAGCGCCACGACGAGTGGCTGCGCCTGCGCCGCGGCGAGGCGCGCGTGTGCGTCGGGCCGCGCTCGGCCGTGTTCGCGCCGATCGACCGGCTCGGCCTCATCGTGATCGACGAGGAGCACGACAGCTCCTACAAGCACGAGGGCGACCCCCGCTACGACGCGCGGCTGGTGGCCGAGCAGCGCGGCTGCCTCGTCGTGGCCGGCAGCGCGACCCCGCGGCCCGAGAGCTGGCACGCGATGCGGCGCATCGAGATGCCCCGGCGGGTCGACGGGCAGCGGCTGCCGCCGGTCGAGATCGTCGACATGCGCGAGCAGCGCACGGCCCTGCACCCGCGCACGTACGCGGCGCTGCTCGACGCGCCCAAGGCGATCGTCCTGCTGAACCGCCGCGGCTGGTCGAACTTCCTCACCTGCCGCACGTGCGGGCGGGCGTGGGAGTGCCCCAACTGCGACGTCACGCTCGTGCTGCACCGCGCGGGCGGCTACCTCGCCTGCCACCACTGCGGCCACCGCGAGCGCGTGCCCGACCGCTGCCCCGACTGCGGCTCGGTGTCGGTCGCCCGCCACGGGGCGGGCACCGAGCGCCTGTCGGAGGAGCTGGCCGCGGCGGGGCTGCGAACGCTGCGCCTCGACGCCGACGTCGGCCGCGCCGGGGCCGTGCTCGCCGAGTTCGAGGCCGCCGACCGCGCGGTGCTCGTCGGCACGCAGGTCGTCGCCAAGGGCCACGACTTCCCCGACGTGACGCTCGGCGTCGTCCTCGACGCCGACGCCACGCTGCGCTTCCCCGACTTCCGCGCCGAGGAGCGGACGTTCGCGCTGATCGCCCAGCTCGCCGGGCGGGCCGGCCGCGGCCCGGGCGGCGGGCGGGTGCTCGTGCAGACGACCGACCCCGACGCGGCCGCGATCCGCGCCGCCGCCCGCCACGACGCCGAGGGGTTCGTGGCCGGCGAGCTGCGCCGCCGCGAGGCGCTGCGCTACCCGCCGTTCTCGACGCTGATCCGCGTGGTCTGCTCGTCCGAGCGCCCGGGCGCCGCGCTCGAGGTGGCCGCGGCGGTCCGCGCGCGCCTGCCGGGCGCGCTGGGGCCGGCGCCGCTGTTCCGCCTGCGCGGCCGCGAGCGCGCGCAGGTCGTGGTGAAGGCCACCGACCGGGCCGGCGCGGTGGCGGCGGTCGACGAGGCGGTGCGGGCCGAGCACCGGCGCGGCGTCTCGATCAGCGTCGACGTGGACCCGCAGTGACCGGGTTCTAGAATCGCTGACGTGGCACAGCACGAGCAGGAGCCGATCGAGGAGGCGCCCGAGCCGTTCGAGCTCGACGAGGAGGCGCGCGCCCGGCGCGCCGCGGCGCTCGCCCAGATCCGCCAGTACGGCGATCCCGTCCTGCGCGCGAAGGCCCTGCCCGTGGAGGTCTTCGACGACGAGCTGCGCCGCGAGGTCGTGCGCATGGGCCGGCTCATGGAGGACTCGATCGGCATCGGCCTGGCCGCCACCCAGGTCGGCCAGCTGCGCCGCCTGCTCGTCTACCGGATCGAGCACGACAGTCCGATCGTGGCGCTCGTCAACCCCGTCCTGGAGTGGAGCTCGCGCGAGGAGGAGATCGCCGAGGAGGGCTGCCTGTCGCTGCCCGGCGTCGGCGTCGACGTCGAGCGCCCCATCCACATCCGCGTCCGCGCCCAGGACGAGTACGGCGAGGAGCAGGTGATCGAGGCGTCCGGGCTGGAGGCGCGCTGCATCCAGCACGAGATGGACCACCTCGACGGCGTCCTGATCCTCGATCGCACGTCGCGCGACCAGCGCAAGGCCGCCGTCCGCGCGCTGCGCGAGCGCGAGCGGGCCGCCGCCACCGCGTGAGGCTCGCCTACCTGGGCACGTCGGCGTTCGCGGCGGGCCTGCTGCGCCGCCTGGCCGACGCCGGCCGGGCGCCCGAGCTCGTCGTGACGCGCCCCGACCGGCCCGCCGGCCGCGGCCGCAGGCTGCAGTCGCCGCCGGTGGCCGACGCCGCGCGCGAGCTCGGCCTGGAGGTGCACCAGCCCGAGCAGGTCAGCGCCGACCCGCGGGTCGCGGGCGCCGGCTTCGACGCGATCGTCGTGTGCGCCTACGGCGCGCTCCTGCGCGAGCCGCTGCTCAGCGAGCCCGGGCTGCTGAACGTGCACCCGTCGCTGCTGCCGCGCTGGCGCGGCGCCGCCCCCATCGAGCGGGCGATCATGGCCGGCGACGCGGAGACCGGCGTGGCGATCATGCGCCCGACCGAGGGCTTCGACGAGGGCCCCGTCTGCGCGGTCGCGCGCGAGCCGATCCGCCCCGACGACGACTACGCCTCGCTGGCCGAGCGCCTCGAGGCCCGCGCCGCCGAGCTGCTGCTGCGCGTCTTCGACGAGCACCCGCCGTTCGCCGAGCAGCCCGCCGAGGGCGTCACCTACGCCGAGAAGATCACGGCCGCCGACCGCCTGCTGGACCCGGCCCGCTCCGCCGCCGAGCTGGAGCGCGTCGTGCGCGCCCTGCACCCGCACATCGGCGCCCGCCTGGCGCTGCCCGACGGCGCGTTCCTCGGCGTCCGCCGCGCCCGCGCCCTCCCGCAGGAGCCGGCCCCCGCCGGCCTGTCCCGCGACGGCGACCGCCTGCTCCTGGGCACCGCCGAGGGCGCGCTCGAGCTGCTCGAGGTCCAGCCGCCCGGCGGCCGCCCGATGGACGCCGCCGCCTACCTGCGCGGCCACGGGCTGCCGGACCGCCGTGCCTAGCCCCGCCCGGCGGGCCGCGTACGCGGTGGTGCGGCGCGTGTTCGAGCAGGGCGCGTACGCCGACCGGGCGCTGCGGCGGGTGACCGAGCGGCTGGACGCGCGGGAGCGCGCGTTCGCGACGCAGCTCGCCTACGGGACCGTGCAGCGCGCCGGCACCCTCGACCATCTCGCGGCCGCGTACGCGCGGCGGCCGACGGAGGCGCTCGATCCGCCGGTGCTCGCGGCGCTGCGGCTGGGGCTGTTCCAGCTCGCGTTCCTCGACGGCGTGGCGCCGCACGCGGCCGTCGACGAGTCCGTCGAGCTGGTCAAGCGCGACGCGCCGCGCGCGGCCGGCCTCGTGAACGCGGTCCTGCGGCGGGCCGCCGCCGAGGCGCGGGAGGCGGTCGCGGCGCTGCCCGACGCCACGCCCGAGGAGGCCGCGATCGCCCACAGCGTGCCGCGCTGGCTGGCGGGGATGTGGTTCGAGCAGCTCGGCGCCGACGAGGCGCGGGCGCTGCTGGCCGCGAGCAACCGCCCGGCCGAGCACGCGCTGCGGGCCAACGCGCTCGTGCTCACCGCGCAGGAGCTGCGCCGCGCGCTGCCCGTCCCCGCGCACCTGGGCCCCGAGCCGCCCGAGGCCGTGGTCGCCGACGCGCCGTTCGACGCGCACGGCTCGCCCCTGTTCGAGATCGGCGCGCTGCTGCCGCAGTCGCGCGCCTCGCAGCTCGTCGCGCACGCCGTCGACCCGCGGCCGGGGGAGGCGGTGCTCGACCTGTGCGCCGCGCCCGGCGGCAAGACGACCCACCTGGCCGCGCTCATGCGCGACGAGGGCCGCGTCGTCGCCGTCGAGCGCCACGCCGGGCGCGCCGACCAGCTGCGCCGGACCGCGGAGCGGATGCACGCCACGATCGTCGAGGTCCGCCACGGCGACGCCGCCGACGGGACGCCGGGGGAGACGTTCGACCGCGTGCTCGTCGACCCGCCGTGCAGCGGCCTGGGCACGCTGCGCAGCCGGCCCGACCTGCGCTGGCGGGCGAGCCCGGCCCAGATCCAGGAGCTGGCGGACGAGCAGCGGGCGATCCTCGACGCGGCCGCGGCCGCCACGCGCCCGGGCGGGCGGCTCGTCTACTCGACGTGCACGCTGTCGGCGCTGGAGAACGAGCGCCAGGTCGCCGCGTTCACCGCCCGCCACCGCGACTTCGAGCTGGAGGACGTCCGCACGACGACGCCGCACCGCGACGGAACCGACGGGTTCTTCGTGGCGGCGATCCGTAGGCTGTAGGCGGATGCCCCAGGAGCGCCCCGTCGACCTCGGGCCCGAGTGCCCGAACTGCCACGAGCCCTGGCTGCGTCCCACCAACCTCGCCGGGCGCTACCGCTGCGTGTACTGCCTGCACCGCTACGAGCTGCGGTCGGTGTGCCCGAACTGCGGCGAGCACTCGACGATCGTGCGGATGTCGTCGACGGCGACGACGCAGTGCTCCGCCTGCGGTGACAGCATGCTGCTCCCGATATGAGCGAGATCCCCCGCGGCGTCGCCCCCTCCATCCTCTCGGCGAACTTCGCGCGGCTGGGCGACGACGTCCAGCTGCTCCTCGACGCCGGCGCCCGCACGATCCACTTCGACGTCATGGACGGCCACTTCGTGCCGCCGATCACGATCGGCGCCGACGTCGCCAAGGCGATCACGCCCCAGGTCCACGCGGCCGGCGCGATCCTCGACGTGCACCTGATGGTCGACCGGCCCGAGCGGCACGTCGAGGCGTTCGTCGAGGCCGGCGCCGACCGCATCCTCTGCCAGGTCGAGTCGACCCCGAACATCGCGTTCGCCGTGAAGGCGATCCGGGAGGCCGGCCGCTCGCCGGGGGTCGTCATCAACCCGGGCACCCCGGTCGAGGCGGTCGCCGAGCTCGTCGACGAGGTGGACGTCGTCCTCTGCATGACCGTCAACCCCGGCTGGGGCGGTCAGCGCTTCCTGCCCGGCTCGCCGGGGAAGATCCAGCGGCTGAAGGCGCTCGTCGGCGACCGGGCCGTGATCGAGGTGGACGGCGGCGTGGACGTCGACACCGTGGGCGCGTGCGCGGCCGCCGGGGCCGAGATCTTCGTGGCGGGATCGGCGATCTACGGCGCCGAGGACCCCGTCCGCGCGTTCCACGAGATCGCCGAAGCGGCTTTGTACGGCTAGCCGTACGCGATCTCCGCCGACGGTGCCCGATACTTGCATCAGCAATGGCCGTCACCGTTCTCATCGTCGACGATCACCCCTCCTTCCGGGCGACCGCGCGGCTGCTCCTGGAGGTGGAGGGATACGACGTCGTCGGCGAGGCGCGCGACGGCGCCGAGGCGATCGAGGCCGCCGGGCGGCTGAAGCCCGACCTCGTGCTCCTGGACGTCAACCTGCCCGACATCGACGGCTTCGAGGTCGCGTCGCGGCTGACCAAGCCGGCCAACGGCACGCCCTCGAGCGGCCCGGCCGTGATCCTCACGTCGAGTCGCGACTCGTCGGACTTCGGCTCGCTCGTGGGCGCCAGCGGCGCGCGCGGGTTCATCCCCAAGGCGGAGCTGTCGGGCGCGTCCCTGGCCGCCCTGCTGGAATGAGCACGCGCCGGCTGCTCTGGGGCATCGGCGCCGCGGGCGTCGTGATCGGCGTGCTCGTCGCCGTGCTGATCGCGATCAGCGACACCATCGACGACCACGCCGCGAACATCATGGCCGCGCTGCTGATCGGCTGGTCGTTCCTCGGCGTCGGCCTCTACGCCTGGGGCACGCGCCCGAGCAACCGGATCGGGCCGCTGATGGTCGGGGTCGGCTTCGCCTGGATGCTCGGGATGCTCCAGTGCTCGGACCTCGCGCTCCCGTTCACGATCGGCCTGGTCATGAGCCCGTCGGCGTTCGCGATCGTGCTCCACCTCCTGCTCGCCTACCCGACGGGGCGGCTGGGGTCCCGCGCCGCGCGCGCGGTCGTCGCCCTCGGCTACGTCGACGTCGTCGTCGGCTCGCTCGTCTACGCGATGCTCGCCCGCAACCCGGACGGGATCGAGAACACGCCGCGCAACCTCCTGCTCGTCGACGACGCGCCGGGCGCCGCCGACGCCGCGCTCACCGTCCTCAGCGTCGTCGGCATCGTCGCGATCGTCTCCGGGGCGCTCCTGCTCGTCGCGCGCTGGCGCGCCGCCAGCACGCCGCGGCGGCGCAGCCTCGCCCCGCTGCTGTGGACCGGCGCGCTCCTGCTCGCCTTCGCCGCCATCATGCTCGCCGCCGACCTGGCCGGCAGCGAGGACCTCGAGGACGGCTTCTCCATCTTCTCGGTGTTCCTGCTCACCGCCGCCCCGTACGCCTACCTGGCCGGCCTCATGAGCTCGGGCTGGGCGCGCGGGCGCACGATGGGCGACCTCGTGAGCGGCCTCAACGCCGCCGAGGCGCGGTCCGGCGTCCGCGACGCGATGGCCGAGGCCCTCGGCGATCCCACGCTGGACGTGGCGTTCAAGCGCCACGACCGCGACGAGTGGGTCGACGCGCACGGCCGGCGCTTCGAGCCGCCGCCGGACCGGGAGGTCACCGAGATCGCCCGCGACGGCCAGGTCATCGGCGCGCTCGTGCACCGCGGCGGCCTGTCCGGCGACCCGGAGCTGCTGCGCGCCGTCGCCGACACCGCGGCGCTGGCCCTCGAGAACGAGCGCCTGCAGGCCGAGCTGCGGGCCCGCGTGGCCGAGCTGCAGGAGTCGCGCGCGAACCTCATCTCGTTCGGCCTGGCCGAGCGGCGGCGGCTGGAGCGCGACCTCCACGACGGCGCCCAGCAGCGGTTGGTGGCACTCTCCCTGCAGGTGAACCTCGCACGCGCCAAGCTCGACGACGACCCGGCCACGGCCGCGACCCTGCTCGACACCGCCAAGGAGGAGCTCAGCCAGGCGCTGGACGAGCTGCGCGAGCTCGCGCGCGGCATCCACCCGGCGATCCTCACCGACCAGGGCCTCGGCCCGGCGGTGTCCGCGCTCGCCGAGCGCTCCCCGGTGCCCGTCGAGATCGAGCCGCTGCCCGAGGAGCGGCTGCCGCCGCCGGTGGAGGCCGCCGCCTACTTCGTCGTCTCCGAGGCGCTGGCCAACGTCGCCAAGTACGCGCAGGCGTCGCAGGCGACCGTCCGCGTGGTGCGCTTCGACGGCCACGCGGTGGTGGAGGTGGCCGACGACGGCGTCGGCGGCGCCGACGCCGCCCGCGGCACCGGCCTGCGCGGGCTGGCCGACCGCGTCGAGGCCCTCGACGGCCGCCTGGAGATCGTGTCCCCGATCGGGCGGGGGACGACCGTCCGCGCCGACCTGCCATGCGCGTCGTCGTAGCCGAGGACTCCGTCCTGCTGCGCGAGGGGCTCGTGCGGCTGCTGGCCGAGGGCGGCTTCGAGGTCGTCGGCCAGGCCGGCGACGCCGAGGACCTGCTGCGCAAGGTCGGCGCCCACAAGCCCGACGTGGCCGTCGTCGACGTGCGCATGCCGCCGACGCACACCGACGAGGGCCTGCGCGCCGCCGCCGAGATCCGCGAGCGCCATCCCGGCACCGCCGTCCTCGTCCTCAGCCAGGTCATCGAGACCGGCTCGGCGCTCGAGCTGCTGACCGCCAGCGCCGAGGGCATCGGCTACCTGCTCAAGGACCGCGTCGCCGACGTCGACCGCTTCCTGGAGGCGGTGCGCCGCGTCGCCGAGGGCGGCTCGGCGCTCGACCCCGAGGTCGTCTCCACGCTCCTGGGGCGCCGGCGCCGCGACGACCCGCTGTCGGAGATCACCGCCCGCGAGCGCGAGGTCCTGGCGCTGATGGCCGAGGGCCGCTCCAACCAGGCGATCGCCGAGCAGCTCGTGGTCACCGAGCGCGCGGTCGAGAAGCACGTCACCTCGATCTTCGGCAAGCTCGGCCTCGCGCCCGCCGCCGAGGACCACCGCCGCGTGCTCGCCGTGCTCGCGTACCTGCGTGCTTGAGCCACCCCGAACGCGAGAGTGGGGTTAGCCGTACGACGCGGCAACGATTGGTGAGCGAAGCTATCGGCATGACCAACGCCGCCATCGTCTCCGCCACCGATCTCGTGCGCCGCTACGGGGAGGGCGAGGCTGCCGTGACCGCGCTCGACGGCGTGACCGTCTCCTTCGCCCAGGGCGAGTACGCGGCGATCATGGGCCCGTCCGGCTCCGGCAAGTCCACGCTCATGCACTGCCTGGCCGGCCTCGACCGGCCGACGAGCGGCTCGGTCGTCGTCGACGACGTCGAGCTGGCCGGCCTCGACGACAAGCGCCTCACGGCCCTGCGCCGCGACAAGATCGGCTTCATCTTCCAGGCCTTCAACCTCCTGCCGGTCCTCACGGCCGAGGAGAACATCCTGCTGCCGCTGTCGATCGCGGGCCGCAAGCCCGACCGGGACTGGTACGACCAGCTCATCGAGACGGTCGGCCTGCGCGACCGCCTCACGCACCGCCCGTCGGAGCTGTCGGGCGGCCAGCAGCAGCGCGTCGCGGTGGCGCGCGCGCTCGTGTCGCGCCCGGCCGTCGTGTTCGCCGACGAGCCGACCGGCAACCTCGACTCCAAGTCGTCGGCCGACGTCCTGGAGCTGCTGCGCACGTCGGTCGACCAGCTCGGCCAGACGGTGATCATGGTCACCCACGACCAGGACGCCGCCGACGTCGCCGACCGCATCGTCACGCTCACGGACGGGCGCATCGTCGAGGATCGCCGGACCCAGCCGGCGGTGGTCTGATGCTGAAGCTGTCGCTGCGGAGCTTCGGCGCGCGCAAGCTGCGCGTCGCGCTCACGCTCATCGCCGTGGCGCTGGGCGTGGCCCTGATCTCGGGCACGTACATCCTCACCGACACGATCAACAAGTCGTTCGACAACATCTTCACGACGGCGTCCAAGGGCGTCGACGTGTCGATCACGCCGCGCGACGCGATCGACGACGCCACCCAGGACGGCACGGCCGTCTCGACGATCCCGGCGTCGTTCCTGCGCGAGGTCGAGCGCCAGCCCGGCGTCGCCAAGGCCGTCGGCACGATCGACACGTCCAACGTCGCGCTGTTCAAGGAGAACGGCGACCGCATCGGCGGTGGCGGCGGCGCCCCGACCCAGCTGTCGTCCGACACGCCGGCGCCGTTCAGCGCGGTGACCTACGAGGAGGGCCGCGCGCCCACCGGCATGGGCGAGATGGCGGTGCTCGAGCAGACCGCCGAGAGCGAGGACCTGAAGATCGGCGACACGCTGAAGGTCGTCGGCGCCGGGCCCCAGACCGAGCTGAAGCTCGTCGGCATCGGCAAGTTCGGCGGCGTCTCGTCGATCGGCGGCTTCACGCTGATCATCACCAGCCTCGAGCAGGCCCAGGAGCTCGCCGACCAGCACGACTCGTTCAGCTCGATCCTCGTCGCCGGCGACGAGAACGTCACGCCGGCCGAGCTGCGCGACGAGCTGCGCCGCCTGCAGCCCCCGACGCCGGTCAACGTCCGCACGGGCCAGCAGCAGGCCGACCAGAACACGGCCGACATCCGCGAGGCGCTCGGCTTCCTGACGACCGCGCTGCTCGTGTTCGCCGGGATCGCCCTGTTCGTCGGCGCGTTCATCATCTTCAACACGTTCTCGATCACGGTCGCCCAGCGCATGCGCGAGTTCGCGCTGCTGCGCACGCTCGGCGCCTCGCGGCGCCAGGTCATGGGCCAGGTGATCTTCGAGGGCCTGCTGATCGGGCTCATCGGCTCCGTGCTCGGGCTCCTGCTCGGCCTCGTGCTGGCCCCTGGCCTGCGCGGCCTGTTCAAGGCGATCGGCGCCGACCTGCCGTCGGAGGGCACGGTCGTGGAGCCGCGCACGATCATCGTGTCGCTGGTCGTGGGCACGCTCGTGACGCTGCTCAGCGGCCTGGCGCCGGCGATCCGCGCGACCCGCGTGCCGCCGGTGGCGGCGCTGCGCGAGGGCGCGGTCATCCCGCACGGCCGCGGCGCGCGGTTCATCACGCCCGGCGGCGCGATCCTGGCCGTCCTCGGCGTCGCCGCGCTCGCGGCGGGCCTGTTCGGCGGGGCCGGGATCGAGCTCGTCGGCCTCGGCGCCGGCCTCGTGTTCATCGGCATCGCGCTGCTGAGCCCGAAGCTCGTGCCGCCGCTGGCCGGCTCGATCGGGCGCATGTTCCCCGGCGTCGTCGGCCAGCTCGCGCGCGAGAACTCGGTGCGCCAGCCGGGCCGCACGGCGGTGACCGCGTCGGCGCTCGTGGTCGGCGTGACGCTCGTCGCGTTCGTGTCGATCTTCGCGCAGGGGCTGAAGGCGACGATCGCCGAGGCGGTCGACACCGCCGCCCGCCCGGGCTCGCTGATCGTGCAGAACAGCGCGCTCGGCTTCCCGCTCCCGTCGGCGGTCGCGACCGGCCTGGAGCAGGTCGACGGCGTCACGTCGGTCTCCTCGGTGCGCTTCTCGGTCAGCCGCGTCGACGGCGTCGGCCGCACCGCGGTCACGAGCGTCTCGCCGACGCTGCCCGACGTGTTCGACACCCAGTGGGACCAGGGCGACAACGCGCTGCTGCGCGACCTCGGCCGCGACACCGCGGTGATCACGAAGAGCTGGTCGGACTCGCACGACGTGAAGGTCGGCGACGAGTTGGCGCTCACGACGCCCACCGGCGAGCACCTGCGCCTGCGCGTGACCGGCATCACCGACGACAACTCGGGTGTGTTCGCGCCGATCACGGTGAGCAACGAGCTGGCCGAGCAGGCGTTCGGCGAGCGCCAGGACGCGATCGTGTTCGCCGGCACGAACCCGGCCGACGAGGCGGCGGTGAAGGCGCGCGTCGACCAGCTCCTCGAGCAGCAGTTCCCGATCGCCGAGGCGCTGACCGTGCAGGAGTTCAAGGACCAGCAGTCCGGCCAGGTCAACCAGATCCTGGCGCTGTTCTACGTCCTGCTGTCGCTGTCGGTGATCGTGTCGCTGTTCGGCATCGTCAACACGCTCGTGCTGTCGATCTACGAGCGCACGCGCGAGCTGGGGATGCTGCGGGCGATCGGCACGTCGCGCCGCCAGGTGCGGCGGATGATCCGCTACGAGGCGGTGATCACCGCGCTCATCGGCGCGACGATCGGCATCGTCATGGGCCTCGTGTTCGGCATCGCGGTGACCATCGCGCTCGAGGACGAGGGGCTCGTGCTGTCGATCCCGGTCGCGCAGCTGATCGTGCTGCTGATCCTCGGCGGCCTGGCCGGCGTGCTGGCGGCGGTGGCCCCGGCGCGGCGGGCCTCGCGCCTCAACGTGCTCGAGTCACTCGCGTACGAGTAGGGCCGCCAGCGTCCCGGTGGCGGCGACGTAGCCGATCTCCGCGCGCAGCAGCGGGTCGTCGACCACCGGGAGCAGCGTCCACGCGACGAACAGGGCCGCGACCGCCACCCAGGCGATCGCGGCACGCGTCGCCTGGCCGCGCGCGAGCTTGGCCTGGTTGAACGTGCCCGCCATCAGGTGGAAGCCCATGCCGAGGCCCAGGAGCGCCAGCCCGACGCGTCCGTAGTCGTAGTCCTGGCCGAACACCGTCGACATCACCCACGGGCCGATCGTGAGCAGGCCCAGCGCGACCGCCAGGCCGAACGCGCCGATCGCCAGGACCGTGACGCGCACGGCGCGCGCGAACGCCTCGTGGCCGGCGGTGGCCTCCAGCCCGCTGAGGTGGGGGAGGAGCGACGTCTGCACGGCCTGGAAGAGCTGCAGCGGGGCGCGCGTGATCAGGAAGACGTTGAAGACGATGCCCGCCAGCACCGCGTCGCCGGCGGTGATCTCGGTCGTCAGCACCGCGGCGTTCAGCAGCGTCTGCTCGGCGAGCATCACGAACGCGACGGCCACGGCGAAGTGGGCCGAGCCGCGGGCGGAGGCGCGCTCGGCGGCGCCGACCGGCGGGTCGCGGCGCGAGAACGCGACCGGCACGACGAGCAGCGACAGCGCCGGGGCGGCGGCGATGCCCAGCGCGACCGCGTCCTGGCCGCTGGCGATGCCGACGGCGACGGCCAGCGGGAACAAAAACCGCGAGATCGACTCCATCAGCACGAGGCCGCCGTACAGCGCGAACTGCTGGTGGCCGGCCAGCCAGCCGCGCGCGAAGTACGACGCCGCGTAGAACAGCGTCCCGGCCGTGAAGACCCAGTAGAGCGTGGCGGACCCGTCGAAGAGCTCGTCCTCGATCGGCCCGCGCAGCGCCAGCGCGCAGGCCAGGAACGCGGCCGCGAACGCGCCCTGCAGCAGGAGCGGCGTGCGGATCGCGTGGTTGTGGACGCCGAGCGCCCGGTTGCGCGCCAGCATCCGCGACAGGAGCTGCTCGATCGGCCGGTAGATGACCGAGATGACGACGAACATCACCGACCACAGCACGTCCAGGCGCTTGGCCTCGACCTCGTCGACGACGTGCGAGGCGACCGCGAAGTAGAGGAACGTGAAGAGCCCGGTGGCCGCGATCCCGACGCTCAGGATCCGGGCGCCGCGCCCGTAGCTCGCGTTCGAGCCGTCAGAGCCGGACAAGGAGCATGGTCCACGGGAACGGCGATCGCGCCTCGACGACCGTCCCGTGCTTCGAGAGCAGGGAGACGAAGCTTCGCTTGGACCAGTGGTTCAGGTGCCCGGGCGTGTTGCCGAGGTCCTTCAGGTAGGCGCCGCGGGCCATGTTCAGCGCCCGCCACAGCGGCTCGCGCGGGACGCTGACGATCAGGTGCCGCGACGCCACGCGCGCCATCTCGGCCACGGTGTGCTCGGGGTCGGGCACGTGCTCGAGCACCTCGATCGCGGTCGCCACGTCGAACTCGTCGTCGGCGAACGGCAGGTTCTCGGCCTTCATCACGCGGTACTCGAGGTTGTCGACCTGGCGCTTGGCCCACTCGGCCTGCAGGTGCGGGTCGTCGAGGTCGATCCCGACGACGCGGCCGGGGATCCGCCGGGCCCACTTCTCGACGAGGACGCCCTCGCCGCAGCCCACGTCCAGCAGGCTCTGCGGGCTCGCCTTCGTGAACAGCTCGTCGAGCGTGCGCTCGAAGCCGGCCATCAGGCGCCGGACGATGGGATTCGTCGACCCGTACTTGTCGTACGTGTTGCCGGTGACGGTCCCTTCGGCGTCAACCGTGATGGACGGTGTCATACGTCTCCCCGGGTTCGTAGTGCGACGGCGGGATGCCGAGCTGCAGCTCGATGCGGCGCACCCGCTCGAAGGTCCGCTGCTGCATCACGCGGTTGGCGTGCATGAGGTCCCCCAGCACGCCCAGGGCGCCGAGCAGCAGCGCGGCGTTGAACAGGACGGCGCCCAGGATCAGCGACTGCACGTGCCCGGCGCCGTCGCCGTCGATGTAGAAGTACAGGTAGCGGCCCCACACGATCAGCGCGAGCAGGCCGATCACGATCGCCAGCGACCAGAAGATCCGCAGCGGCTCGTACTGGCTGTAGATGCGGAAGATCGCCAGCGCGTTGCGGCGCACGTACGACCACATCGACGGGAACAGCCGCGACTCGCGCGTCTTGGGATTGGTCCCGATCGGGACGTGGTCGGTGGCGACGAGCAGCTTGCCGGCCTGGATGATCGTCTCCAGCGTGTAGGTGTAGCGGGACACGACCGCCATCTGCAGCGCGGCCTCGCGGTTGTAGGCGCGGAAGCCGGAGGTGGTGTCGGGGACCGTGGTGCCGGAGGCCTGGCGGACGACCCACGAGCCGAGCCGCTGCAGCGCGACCTTCAGCGGCGAGAAGTGCTCGATCGTGTGCACCTGGCGGTCGCCGATGACCATGTCGGCGCGCCCCTCGAGGATCGGGCCCACGAGCTTGGGGATGTCCGACGCCTTGTACTGGTTGTCGGCGTCGGTGTTGACGATCACGTCGGCCCCGAGCTTCAGGCACGCGTCGAGCCCGGCCTGGAACCCGGTGGCCAGCCCCTTGTTGTTCGTGAGCTTGACGATGTGGTCGACCCCGTGCTCGCGCGCGACCTCGATCGTGCGGTCGGTGGAGCCGTCGTCGATGATCAGCCACTCGACCGAATCGAAGCCCTCCACCCGGCGCGGGAGGTCGGCGAGCGTGGCCGGGAGCTGCTCCTCCTCGTTGAAGCAGGGGATCTGGATGATGAGCTTCATCGGCGGCCCTTGACGGTACCGTGCCGGGGCCATGACCCGCCGCCGACGCCTGCGCGAGGAAGCGCCCTATCTGGCGCTGCTCGCCCTCATGCTCGCGGTCGGGCTGTACCTGCGCATCAAGAACAACGACTACGGGCTGCCGTTCGTCTTCTACGCCGACGAGGGCTCGCACTTCACCAACCGCGCCGTCGAGATGTTCGGCGGCGACCCGAACCCCGGCTACTTCCAGAACCCGTCGGCGTTCACGTACCTCGTCCACCTGGCGCTGCGGCTCTACTTCGGCCACGGGATCCCGTTCGGGGACTTCGACCACGTCATCGAGCTGTACGGGAACCACCCGACCCGCATCTACGAGATCGGGCGGGTCACGGCGGCGCTGCTGTGCGCGCTCGGGGTCGTCGGCGTGTACGTCGCGGCCGCCCGCCTGTGGGACCGGCGCACCGGCCTCGTCGCCGCCGCGATCCTGTGCTTCTCGTTCCTGGCGGTCGCCTACTCGCGCATCGCGGTGACCGACACCGGGACGCTGCTGCCGGTCGCGCTGGCCCTGTTCTGCGCGATCCGGCTGCAGGAGCGCCGCACGTGGCGCTGGGCGGTCGGCGCCGGCGTGGCCACCGGCGTGGCGATCGGCTTCAAGTACACGGCCGGCCTGGTGCTGCTGGCGCCGCTGATCGCGGTCGCCTGGCCGCTGCTGGAGCGGCGCGACCTCGCGACGCTGAAGCGCGCGGCCGCGCACGTGGGCGCGGTGATCGGCCCGACCGTCGTCGCGTTCGCGATCACGACCCCGTACTTCTTCTTGGACTTCTCGACCGCCGAGCGCCAGCTGCGCGCCCAGGCCGACATGGCGGGCGGGCTGTCGAAGTACGGCCAGGAGCACGAGAACGGCTTCCTCTACTACGGCGACAGCCTCACCTGGGGGCTGGGCTGGCTCGCGCTCATCGCCGCGATCGCCGGCGTCGTGCTGCTGTGGCGCCGCCACCGGGCGCGCGCGGTGCTGCTGGCCGTGTTCCCGGTGGTCCTGTTCCTGTACCTGGCGCTCCAGCAGCGCTACTTCGGGCGCTGGCTGCTGCCCGCCTACCCGGCGCTGGCGCTGCTGGGCGGCTACGCGGTCGTGCAGGCGGTCACGGCGATCCCGCGGCTGCCGCGCCGGCTCGTCCCGGTCGCGCTCGCGGTCGCCACGATCGTCGTCGTGTGGCAGGGGCTGGCCGCCGACACGAGGTCGATGGCCGTGCTCGGGAACACCGACACCCGCGCGGCCGCCCGCGAGTGGCTGGTCGAGAACGAGCAGCCGTCGCTGCGGATCATGATCGAGCCGGCCGTGCCGTCCCGCTGGTTCTGGCGCTACACGAAGTCGGGCCAGCCGATGGCCCGCACCCGCCAGTTCGTGCGCGCGCTGCTGCGCGACATCAAGGTCACACGGATCGAGTACGGCCGCACGCTGCGGCCCGAGGTCATCGACACCTACCGCGAGCACGGCTTCTGCCTCGTGATGACGATGAGCCTCATCCGCGGGCGCTCCGTCAACGCCCGCGACCCCGACGCGCTCGCCTACTACGAGCGCCTGGAGCGCGAGTCCGACCGGGTCTTCCACGTCAGCCCGTTCCGCGCCGACGCGGGCCCGCAGGAGTTCAGCTTCGACCTGTCCTACAACTACTACTCGCCCGCCTACGAGCGCCCCGGCCCGGAGATCGACATCTACCGGCTGCGCGACTGCACGCAGCAGTACGGCACGCTCGAGGTGGGGGCCGGGTCGTCGCTGGCGGGGGCGGGCCTGCAGTGACGTCGCGGGTGCGCCCGGCCTGGCTGGCGCTCGCCGGCCTCCTCGCGCTGGCGCTGGTCCTGCGCCTGTGGAACATCGACCACAACCTGCCCTTCGTCTACAACGCCGACGAGGAGCTGCACTTCGTGCCCAAGGCCGTCGACATGCTCGGCGGCTCGCTGAACCCCGGCTACTTCGAGAACCCACCGGCGCTCACGTACCTGCTGCTCGTGCTCTACAAGCTCGGGCTGGCGGGCGGCGACCTGCGCGACCGCTTCGCCGAGGACCCGCGCTCGGCGTTCCTGACCGCGCGCGTCGCGGTGGCGCTGATCGGCACGCTCGTCGTCGCGCTCGTGTACTGGGCCGGCAGCCGGTTCGCCGACCGCGGGGCCGGGATCGTCGGCGCCGCGGTCATGGCCGTCGCGTTCCTGCCGGTCTTCTACTCCAAGCACGCGCTCAACGACGCGGTGACGATGGCGCCGGTCGCGGTCGGCCTCGTCGGCTGCCTGCTGGCCTACCGGCGCGGGCGCCCCCAGGACTGGGTGCTGGCCGGCGCCGCGATCGGCGTGGGGACCGCGACGAAGTACACGGCCGGCGCGATGCTCGTGACGCTGCTGGCGGCGGCCGCGCTGCGCGTGTACGACGACCGCGCGCAGCTGCGGTCGGTGGTCGTCGGCCTCGTGATCGCCGGCGCCGCGTTCGCGGCCGCGTTCGCGATCCTCAACCCGTTCGCGATCCTGCATCCCGGCGAGGCGCGCTCGCAGATCAGCGGCCAGTCCGCGCAGGCGTCGACCGCCAAGCTCGGCCAGAAGGACGAGCTGGGCTGGTGGTACTACCTGAAGACCCTGACGTGGGGGCTGGGGTGGGCGCCGCTCGTCGCGGCGATCGGCGGCGCGATCGTGATGCTGCGCCGCGACTGGCGCCTGGCCGTCCTGCTGATCGCCTTCCCGCTGCTGCTGTGGCTGTACATGGGCGCCCAGACCCGCCACTTCGGGCGCTGGCTCATGCCCGTCTACCCGGCGCTGTGCGTGCTGGCCGGGATCGCGGCCGTGTGGCTCGTCGACCGCGTGCGCTGGCGCCCGGCGGTCCTCACCGGCCTGCTGGCCGTGGTGCTGTGCGTGCAGGGCGTCGCCGCGTCGGTGCACATCGACCGCGTGCTGGGCCGCGAGGACACGCGGACGCTGGCGCGGGCCTGGATCGAGGCCAACGTCCCGCAGGGCGCCGGGATCGTCGTCGAGCCGTTCGTCCCGGGCAACTGGCTGGAGCTCGACGCCACGCGCTCGTTCCGCCGCTTCCCGGTCGAGCGCCCGTTCCAGGCCTACGAGAAGCGCCTGCGGCCGCGGATGGTCCGCGAGTACGCGCGCGACGGCTACTGCTGGGTCGTCGTCGGCAGCCACCAGAAGGACCGCGGGCTCGCCGCCGGCCTGCGCAACGCGCGCAGGTACTACCGTGCCCTCGACCGCGCCAGCGACGACGTCGTCGTGTTCTCCCCGTACCGCAAGGGCGCCGATCCGGTGGACTTCTCCTACGACTTCTCGTTCAACTTCCTGCCGCGCGCGTTCGAGCGCCCGGGACCCGTGATCGAGATCCACCACCTGCGGGGCTGCCGGTGAGCGTGGCCCCGGAGCGGGCGCACGAGCAGCGCCCCGCCGAGACGGTCGCCGACCGCCTCGAGCGCCTGTGGAGCCACCGGCTGGGCCTCGCGCTCGTCGCGGTCGGCGTGCTCGCCGCGCTGGTCGTCTTCGCGGTGCGCCAGACCTACCCGAACTACGACACCTACTACGCGCTGCTGTGGGGCCAGGAGCTGTTCAACGGCCACCTGCCCGACTACCACACGTTCCGCCCGCCGACCCCGCACCCCCTGTCGACGTTCGTCGGGTGGCTGATGGCCCCGTTCGGCACCGCGGGCGCGCGCATCCTCGTGCTCGCCTCGCTGCTGGGCTTCGTCGGCCTGCTCGTGATCGTGTTCCGCTTCACGCAGCGGCTGCTCGGCTCGTTCGTGGCGCTGATCGCGGTCGCCGTGCTGCTGACGCGCACCGACATCGAGCTGCTCGCGCTGCGCGCGATGTTCGACCTGCCCTTCTACGTGCTGGTCTTCGGGGCCGCCGCGCTGGAGCTGCGCCGGGCCCGCTGCGGCTGGCCGGTGCTCGCCCTGCTGGCGCTCGCCGGGCTCCTGCGGCCCGAGGCGTGGCTGCTGGGCGGCGTCTACTGGCTGTACCTGATCCCGGTCACGCCGCGGCCGCAGCTCGTGCGCCTCGCCGGGCTCGTCGTCGCCGCGCCCGTGATCTGGCTGCTCAGCGACCTGATCGTCGAGGGCAACCCGCTGTACTCGCTGACCGAGACGCGCGAGGTCGCCGGCCAGTTCGGACGCAACCGCGGGCTCTTCGAGGCGATCGAGCTGATCCCCGACCACCTGGCCGGCAACGACAAGGTCGTGACCGTCGGCGTCGGCGGGCTGGGGTTCCTCTACGCGATCGCGCTCCTGCGCCGCCGCGCCGCGATCCCGCTGGCGCTCGGCGCGCTCGGCGTCCTCACGTTCCTGATCATCGTCGCCGCCGGCCTGTCGGCGATCCCGCGCTACCTGACGATCCCGTCGCTGCTGCTGTCGCTGTGCGTCGCGGTCGCGCTCGGAGGCTGGGCGGTCGCGCGCGAGCGCTGGCTGCGGATCGCCGGGATCGCGATCGCGATCGTCTCGGTCGCGCTGATCGCCCGCCAGATCCCGCAGTACGAGAAGGACCGCGGCCGCCTCGACCATCAGGCGACGTTCGTGGCCGAGCAGCACCGCGACCTGCTGGCGCTGCTCGACGACCCGCGCGTGGTGCCGCTCCTGCAGGACCCGGCCTGCTGGCCGATCACGACGCCGACGCACTCGGCGATCCCGGTGATCCGCTACGAGACCGGGCTGCCCAAGCGGGCGCTGCAGGCGTCGATCCAGCAGCACCAGGCGCCGCCGACCGGGCTGCTGCTCACGTCGAAGACCTTCCAGTTCGAGCCGGCGTCCGGCCGGCGGGCGCTGGGCGCCGGCGCGTCGGCGTCGGCGAAGTGGTGGTCGAACCGGAGGCTGCCCGGCTACGACCGGGTGGCGCGCCACGGGCGCTGGCGGGCGTGGGAGAACTGCCGCCCGTCCAGCGCCGCGTGACGCGCGCCGCTACTTGGTGCCCAGGTAGCGGACGTACACCAGGTCGTAGGCGAGCTGGCCCGGAGCGCGCAGCACCGCGTCGATCTCCGTGCCCTTCGAGGTGAACGCCACGTAGTTGCCGCGCGACGAGGTCGCCGGCTTCTCGGACGCCACGCTCAGGTAGGCGCCCTTCTCGCCGGGGGCCAGCGGCGCCGAGCGCGACTCGAGCGACACGTTGCCGGTCGGCCGGTTCCACAGGAACAGGTCGCGCACGCCGTTGGCGTCGTCGCGGATCGAGTTGCTCTCCTTCAGGTTCGTCGCGTCGGAGTCGAACAGGACGAACTCGCCGGCGCCCGAGATCGAGGGGTTGGCCGAGTCGCCGTTGCCGAGCGACGTGGCCTTGGAGCGAGAGGGCGGGCAGACCACCCGGCCGCCGCCGATGCGCGAGCAGGTCGGCGGGAGGTGGCGGCGCAGCTGGCCGCCGAGGTCCATCTCGACGATGTCCTGGGCGCCGTTGGAGTCGCCCGGGAGGATGTTCGAGGCGGTCGTCTGGAACGCGACGAAGTTGCCGTCGTCGCTCGCGTCCGGGTTCGACGAGGAGCCGTTGGCCGACGTGCGGCCGTTCGACGAGGTCGACACCAGGATCGTGTTGAACCGCAGCGTCTGCGCGCCCTTGACGAACTTGCGCGTGAACGTGCGCTCGAACACGTCGGTCTGGCCGTTGCCGTCGCCGGGCGCCAGGTTCGACGCGCGCGAGCTGAACACGACCGCCTTGCCGTTGCGCGCGAACGCGGGCTCGGAGGCGTCGGCGTTCGCCGGCTGGCCGGCGCGGTTGGCCGAGGCGAGGAACGTCAGGCCGGCGAAGCCGCGGTCCTGGCCGGTGCCCGACAGGACGTGGACGTAGACCTGCTTGAGGCCGTTGCCCTGCGCGGTGCGGGCCGAGCCCCAGCCCTTGCGGGCCTTGCCGGTGAGCGCGAGGTTCGTGGCCTGCGAGGTGAACGCGACGCGCTCGCAGGCGCCGTCGATCGAGACCTCGGTGGTCGGGCCGTTGGCCTGCTCGCCGTTGGGGCCGACCGACACGCGGGTCGTCGTGTTCGTGCGCAGGTCGCGGACGAACGCGTCGGGGACGCCGTTCGTGTCGCCCGGGACGAGGTTGGACGCGGCCGAGATGAACGCGACGCAGTGCGGCTGGTGGTTGGCGTCGCCGTCCAGCGACGGGAGGGTCGACGGGCCGTTGGCGGGCTCGCCGTTCATGCCGACCGAGACGAGCTGGGTCGAGCCGATGTTCCACTCGGTGCCGTCCTGGCCCCACGGGCCGGCGCGGTTGACGACGAACACGTCGGTCTGACCGTTCGTGTCGCCGGGCACGATGTTCGAGGCGTCGGACTCGAACGCCATCAGGCGGGCGATGCGCTGGTCGTGGGAGACGGCCGGGTTGCGCGACGGCCCGTTCGGGAAGCCGCCGTCGGCCGAGCGCGACAGGAGGAAGGTGGTGCGGGTGCCGGCCGCGTCCGCGGCGACGGGGACGGCCGCGCCGAGCGCGAGGCTCGACAGCGCCGCCGCGGCGAGGGCGGCCCGGGACTTGCCTGTGATCACGATTGCGATTGCCTTTGGGGAGGGAACGACCGGTCGCCGTGTGGATCGACCGGTTCTCGGGTCATCTTGAGACACGGGCGCGATCGGGCGCGCACGCGCGAGGCGTATCCTCCGTCGAGCGCATGCCCACCACGACCGACACCGACCTGCGCCACCTGGCGCGGGCCGTCGAGCTCGCAGAGGAGCTTCCCGGCCGGGCGACGCCGAATCCCAACGTCGGCGCGGTGATCGTCACCGACGGCCGCATCGTCGGCGAAGGGACGCACGAGCGATTCGGCGGGCCGCACGCGGAGATCAACGCGATCCGCGCCGCCGGCGAGGCCGCGCGCGGCGGCACGATGTACGTGTCGCTGGAGCCGTGCGCCCACCACGGCCAGACGCCGCCGTGCACCGACGCGATCCTGGCCGCCGGCCTGGCCCGCGTCGTCGTCGCCTCCGACGACCCGTCCTCGAAGGCCTCTGGGCGGGGCCTGGGGATCCTGCGCGACGAGGGCGTCGACGTGGTCGTGGCCACCGGCGAGGTGACCGCCCGCGCGCGGCTCGTCAACCAGGCGTTCCGCAAGCACGCCCGCACGGGGCTGCCGTGGGTCCTGTTCAAGTCGGCGATGACGCTCGACGGCAAGGTCGCCACGCCCACCGGCGACTCGAAGTGGATCTCCGGCGAGGCCAGCCGCCGCCTCGCGCACCGCTGGCGCGCGTCGGTCGACGCGGTCGCGGTGGGCGTCGGCACGGCGCTCGCCGACGACCCGCAGCTCACGGCGCGCATCGACGGCGTCCACCGCCAGCCGCGGCGGATCGTGTTCGACTCGCTCGCCCGCCTGCCGCTCGACAGCAAGCTGGTGTCCGCGGCCGGCGAGGTGCCGCTGACCGTCGTCGTCTCCCGCGCCGCCGACCGCCGCGACACCGCCGCGCTGGAGACCGCGGGCGCCGACGTGATCGTCGCCTCCGGCGAGAACGAGCCGGCGCGCGTGCGCTCCGCGCTCGTGCAGCTCGGCGACCAGGGGATCACGTCGATCCTGCTGGAGGGCGGCCCGCACCTGGCCGGCGCGTTCCTCGACGCCGGCGAGATCGACGAGGTCCGGCTGTTCCTGGCCGCGATGCTCGTCGGCGGCCGCGCCGCGCGCGACCCGCTCGAGGGCAAGGGGATCGACCGCATCGCCGACGCCACCCGCGCCCTGACGATGACGTGCGAGCGCGTCGACGAGGACCTGCTGGTCAAGGCGCGCCTGAGGGAATGGTGACGCCGGGCTGATGTTCACCGGGCTGGTGCAGGACCTGGGCGAGGTGACCCGCGTCGACGAGACCGCCGACGGCGTCCGCCTGGCCGTCCGCACGCCGCTCGCGCGCGAGCTGTCGGAGGGCGACTCGATCGCCGTCAACGGCGTCTGCCTGACCGCCGTGGGCCTGTGCGGCGGCGACCTGTTCGGCGCCGACGTGATGCGCGAGACGCTGCGCCGCTCGTCGCTGGCCGAGGTGGAGCCCGGCTCGACCGTGAACCTGGAGCTGCCGCTGCGCGCGGGCGACCGCCTGGGCGGCCACATGGTCCAGGGGCACGTCGACGGCGTCGGCGCCGTGCGCGACGTCCGCGAGGACGGCTTCGCGCGGATCGTCGAGATCGCCGCCCCGCCGGACCTGCTGCGCTACGTCGTCGAGAAGGGCTCCATCGCCGTCGACGGCGTGTCGCTGACGGTGAGCGCCGTCGGCGACGACTTCTTCGCCGTGTCCCTGATCCCCGAGACGCTCGAGCGCACGACGCTCGGGGCCGCCGCGCCCGGGCGGCCCGTGAACCTGGAGGTGGACGTGCTCGCCAAGTACGTTGAGAAGCTGGTGGCACGATGATGAGCCGCACGACGCCCTTCGCCACGATCGAGGAGGCCATCGACGACATCCGCGCCGGGCGGATGGTCGTGGTCTGCGACGACGAGGACCGCGAGAACGAGGGCGACCTGACGATGGCCGCCCAGTTCGCGACCCCCGACGCCATCAACTTCATGGCCAAGGAGGGGCGCGGGCTGATCTGCCTGGCGCTCACCCCCGAGCGCTGCGACGAGATGGGCCTCGACCTGATGGCGGCCAAGAACGAGTCCGCCTTCGAGACCGCCTTCACCGTGTCGATCGAGGCGCGCGAGGGCGTCACGACCGGGATCAGCGCCGCCGACCGCGCGCACACGATCCAGGTCGCGATCGACCCCGAGAGCGCGCCGCGCGACCTCGTGCAGCCCGGCCACGTCTTCCCGCTGAAGGCCCGCGCCGGCGGCGTGCTCGAGCGCGCCGGCCAGACCGAGGCGGCCGTCGACCTCGCCCGCCTGGCCGGCCTCAACCCGGCCGGCGTGATCTGCGAGATCATGAACGACGACGGGACGATGGCCCGCGTGCCCGACCTCGTCGGCTACTGCGAGCGCCACGGGCTGAAGATGATCACGGTCGCCGACCTGATCGCCTACCGGCGCAAGCACGACAAGCTGGTCGAGCGGGTCGTGGCGACGAACCTGCCGACGACGTTCGGCGACTTCACCGCGATCGGCTACCGCTCGCTGGTGGACGACAAGCACCACGTCGCGCTCGTCAAGGGCGAGGTGGCCGGGCGCGAGAACGTGCTCGTGCGCGTGCACTCCGAGTGCCTGACCGGCGACGTGTTCCACTCGCTGCGCTGCGACTGCGGCGAGCAGCTCGAGTCCGCGCTGGCGATGATCGAGCGCGAGGGCTCCGGCGTGCTGCTGTACCTGGCCCAGGAGGGCCGCGGGATCGGCCTGCTGAACAAGCTGCGCGCCTACAAGCTGCAGGAGCAGGGCCTCGACACCGTCGACGCCAACCTGCGCCTCGGCCTGCCGGCGGACCTGCGCGACTACGGCATCGGCGCCCAGATCCTCACCGACCTGGGGCTGTCGTCGATCCGCATCCTGACCAACAACCCGAAGAAGATCCTCGGCCTCGAGGGCTACGGGCTGTCGGTCACCGAGCAGATCCCGATCGAGCATCTCGCCAACCCGCACAACGAGGCCTACCTGCGCGCGAAGGCCGAGCGCATGGGCCACACGCTGCATCACCAGGGCGTCGACGTCGACGAGGAGATGCTCCACGCCGAGCACCGGCGGGAGCGCCCGTGAGGGTCGCGCTCTGCGTCGCGCGGTTCTACGAGGACCTCGCGCAGCGCCTGGAGGACGGCGCCCGGGCCGCGTTCGCCGAGGCCGGCGTCACCGAGATCGACCGCTTCGACGTGCCCGGGGCGTTCGAGCTGCCGCTCGCGGCCCGCTACGCGGCCGACTCGGGCCGCTACGACGGCATCGCCTGCCTGGGCGCGGTCATCCGCGGCGAGACCGACCACTACGACTGGGTCTGCCAGGAGGCCGCGCGCGGCATCCAGGACGTGCAGCTGCGCACCGGCGTGCCGTGCGCGTTCGGCGTCCTGACCGTCGACACGATGGAGCAGGCGCTGGCGCGATCGGGCGGCGGCAAGCGCGACAGCGGGCGCCACGCCGCCGAGGCGGTCCTGGCCCTGGCGCGCGTACGCGCCCAGCTGGCCGCGGGCTGACCTGACCGCGGCGGCCGTTCGCGGTAGCCTGCCAGGTCCATGTCCGTCTCCGCGGCCGGCACCAGCGGGCAGGTGATCGCGATCGCCCTGACCCTGGGCGTCCACGTCCTCGGCGCCCTGGCGCTCATCTACCTGCTCGTGCGCGACAGCGGCACCAGCCCGCGCGACTGGTGGCCGGGCGACGACGACGGCCCGTCGCGCGACGACGGCCCACCGCCCGGGCCGCGCGACGGCGGGGGCGGCCTGCCGCTCCCGGACGCCGCGCCGGCGCCGGTGCGCCTGCGCGAGCCCGCGCACCTGGCCGACGCCTACGACCGGCCGCGCCGCCGTCCGGCGCATCCGGCGCGCGACCCCGAGCGCACGCCCACGCAGCGCTGAGCTACCGCCCGGCGGCCCGCTGCGCCTGGCGCAGCGTCGACATCACCGTGCCGCGCTGGTCGGGGTTGCGCAGGCGCTGCTCCAGCACGGGGATCGCCTCGCCGGGGCGGCCGGCGAGCAGCAGCGCGTGCCCGAGGTCGTAGAGGGCGTAGGCGCACGGGTCCGTCTGCTCCACCGGGCAGTCGGCGACCGCCTGCCGCAGCACCGGGATCGCCTCGTCGGGGCGGCCCTCCTGGATCAGCGCGTGGCCCTGGGCCAGCAGCTGGGAGGGGTCGCCGCCCGCCTGGGGCGTGGTCGTCGGCGTGTCGGGCTCGGCCTCGGCTTCCGTCTCGGGCTCGTCCGGCTGCGTCTGGGTCTGCGGGGTGGTGGCGGGCGGCGCCTGCGTCTCGGTGCGCGGCGTGGTCTCGCGCGGCCGCTCGCGCGAGGCGGCGGTGCCGGCCGCCCCCGCGGCCGTGTCCGCGCCGGCGCGCCGGTCGCCGCCGCCGTCGTCGTCGCCGCCCGTCAGCGCGAACGCGGCGACCGCGGCGCCGGCCAGGAGCGCGGCCAGGCCCGCCAGCACGGCCGTCGGCACGCGGCGGCGAGCCGGCGGCGGGGCGGGGGCCAGGGCGTCCCGCAGCGCCTCGACCATGCGGGTCGCGGTCGGCCAGCGGCGGTCGGGGTCCTTGTCGAGCGCGCGGCGCAGGACGCGATCGACCGCCGGGGGCAGCGCGGGGTTCGCCTCGCTGGCCGCCGGCGGCGGCGTCTCCACGTGGGCGCGGGCCTGGGCCGCCACGGTCGGCAGGTCGAACGGGCGGCGGCCCGTGAGCAGCTCGAACGCGACGACCGCCAGCGCGTAGCGGTCGCTGGCCGCCGTCGCCGCGCGCCCCAGCGCCTGCTCGGGCGACAGGTAGGCGGCGGTGCCGAGCACGGTGCCGGTCTGGGTCAGGCCGCCGTCGGCGACCATGCGGGCGATGCCGAAGTCCCCGACGGCCAGGCGGCCGCGGGCGTCGAGCATGAGGTTGGCGGGCTTGACGTCGCGGTGGACGATCCCGTGGCGGTGGGCGTGGTCGAGCGCCGACGCCGTCTCCGCCAGCCACCGCAGCGCGGTCGCGACCGGGATGCGCGCGCCGCCGCGGATGCGGTCGGCGACGCTGCCGCCGGTCATCAGCTCCATGACGATGAACGGGACGCCGCCGGCGTCGCCGACGTCGTAGACCGTGACGACGTGCGGGTGGTCGGAGACCCGCGCCGCGGCGCGGGCCTCGCGGAAGAAGCGGGCGCGCGCGTCGGCGTCCGCGGCGACGTGCTCGTGCAGCAGCTTGATCGCCACCGCCCGGTCCAGCAGCGTGTCGTCGGCGCGGTAGACGGTGGCCATGCCGCCGGCGGCCAGGCGGCGCGGGTCGCGGTAGCGGTCGGGCAGGTCGTCGACGGAGGCCATGACGAAGATGGTGGCCTACCCGGGGCCGCGCACGCGGACACGGACCGGGCATGGGCTATCCTGCGGCGTCCCATGGCCAAGGTCTGTCATTCCTGCGGCAAGGGCCCCGCGTTCGGGCACAGCCGCAGCCACTCGATGGTCGCCACCAAGCGGCGCTTCAACCCGAACCTGCAGAAGGTGCGGGTGATGGTCGGCAGCGCGCCGCGGCGCGTCTACGTCTGCACCCGCTGCCTCAAGGCGGGCAAGGTCACCAAGGCGCTCTAGCGGCGCTGCCCTCGTGGCTGCGCCGTCGACCGAGTCGAGCCTCGCCCGCTTCCGCCAGGTGGTGGAGGGCGCGCTCGCGCACCTCGAGAGCCGTCGCCAGGAGGTCAACGACCTCAACGTCTTCCCGGTCGCCGACGGCGACACGGGCGACAACATGGCGCTCACGCTGCGCGCGTGCCTCGCCGAGGTCGACCAGCTCGCCCGCGAGGCGGCCGACCGCTCGATCGACGACATCGGCCGCGACGAGATCGTCGAGCGCGTCCAGCGCGCCGCCCTGCTCGGCGCCCGCGGCAACAGCGGCGTGATCCTCTCGCAGCTCATCCGCGGCGCCGCCGAGGAGCTGATCAGCCGGCCGGGCGAGCTCGTCGACCCCGTCCTGATCGGGGCGGCGATGGCGCGCGCCGCCGACCGCGGCTACGGCTCCGTGCGCGAGCCGGCCGAGGGCACGATGCTCACCGTGATGCGCGAGATGGCCAGCCACGTGGCCTCCGAGCTCGCGCACATGCCCGACCCGCGCCTGGGCCCCGACACCACGCCCGAGGAGCAGAACGCGGCGATCGCCGACATCCTCGAGCGCGCGATCGAGGCCGGCGAGGCGTCGGTGCGCCGCGGGCCCGAGCTGCTGCCGGTCCTGCGCGAGGCCGGCGTCGTCGACTCCGGCGGCTACGGCGTCACGATCATCTTCGCCGGCATCGTCGCCGCCCTGCGCGGCACCGAGGCGCCGCCGCTCGAGCACCACCACGCCCCGGCGGTCCGCCACGCGCCCGATGAGCACAGCTCCTCGACGTTCCGCTACTGCACGAACTTCGCCGTCACCGGCGAGGGCCTGGACCGCTCGCGCATCCTCCCGCGGCTGGAGGCGATCGGCGACTCGGTCCTCGTCGTGGGCGACGCGCACACGCTGAAGGTCCACGTCCACACCGACGACCCGTCCGCCGCGACCGCCGTGTTCGCCGGCATCGGCGAGGTCTCGCGCCTCGACGTCGCCGACATGCACGAGCAGATGGCCGAGCGCGCCGAGCGCCTGCCCAGCGCCCGCTGCGGCGCGCTGGCCGTGTGCGCCGGGGACGGGATGCGCGACCTGTACCGCTCGCTGGGCGTCGAGGTCCTCGACGGGGGCGCGACGCTGAACCCGTCGACGTACGAGCTGCTGGCCGGCATCCACGCGGTGCCCGCCGAGGAGGTCGTCGTGCTGCCCAACTCGCCCAACGTGTTCATGGCCGCCGAGCGCGCCGCGGAGCTGGCCGAGAAGGAGGTCCACGTCGTCGCCTCCCGCTCCCAGCAGGCGGGCCTGACGGCCGCCGTCGCGTTGATGCCCGACCGCCCGGCGGCCGATAACGCGGATGCGATGACGCAGGCCCTGCGCGAGATCCGCATCGGCTCCGTGGCGCCGGCCGCCCGCGAGGACGTGCACGGCCGCTTCGGCGTGGGCGACGCGGTCGGGTTCGTCGAGGAGGAGATCATCGCCTGGGGGGAGCCCGGGCCGACGCTGGAGGCGGTCATGCGCTCGCTGGCGCGCGACGCCGAGCTCATCACCTGCATCTCCGGCGACGGCGCGCCGCTCGACCACGCGGCCGTCGAGGGCCTCGCGCCGTCGGAGGTGGAGCTCGAGCTGTCGGAGGGCGGCCAGCCGGCCTACTGGTGGCTGCTCTCGGCGGAGTAGCGCGATGACAGGCTTCCCGCGTCCCTTCCTCGGCCAGCACGTGCGGCTGCGCGCCGGCGAGGACTTCGACGACCTCGTGGTCGTCGCCGAGGCCGACGACGACTCCGTCGTGCTCGAGGTCTCGGTCACCGCGAGCGCCGCGCACCTGCTGTACGCCGGCCGCGCGGCGGCCGTGCACCTGACCGGGTCGATCGCCGACGTCGGCGACGGGCGCAGCCGCTTCCGCGTCGAGACGAGCGAGACGTTCCAGCGCCGCGAGGCGTTCCGGGTGCCGATGGGCGTGCCCGCGACCGTGCGCCGCGCCAACGGGACCGCGATCGCCTGCGCCGTCGCCGACCTGTCGCCGGGCGGGGCGCTGCTGTCGCCCGAGGCCGACGGCCTGCTGCTGGGCGAGCGCGTCGAGCTGATCGTCGATCACGACGGCCTGCGCGACCTGCCGCTGGCGGCCGAGGTGATCCGCCGCGACGGCGCCCGCCGGGCGCTGCGCTTCGAGGCGCTGAGCGTGCGCGCCGACAACCTCCTGAGCCGCGCGATCACCGAGGCGCAGCTGCGCTGGCGGACGTAGCGCCGGCCGCGGGGACCCGCCGGGCGGGCGGTCATCATGGGAAGGCCGTGCCCGGCCCCTTCGACGCCCACGATCCCCGCGCGGTCCCCGTACGCCTGCCGCGCCCGTCGCGGCTGGACGCGCCGCTGGAGGCGCCGCATCCGAAGATGGCCGAGGCGCTGGAGACGCTGCGTATTCGGACGGTCGAGGATCTCCTGTGGCATCTGCCGCGCGAGCGGCGCGTCGCGCGCCAGATCGCCGAGCTGCAGCCCGGCGAGCAGGCCAACGTGCTCGTCGAGGTGCGCTCCATCCGCTCGCGGCCCGTGCGCCGGCGGGGGATGAAGCCGCTCGTCGAGGCGACCGTGGCCGACCAGACCGGCGTGATGAAGGTCGTGTTCTTCAACCAGCCGTGGCTGGAGCGCCGCTACCGGCCCGGCACCCGGCTGGCCCTGTACGGCAAGTACGACGGGCGCAACAGCTTCAAGGTCTCCACGCATTCGGAGACGACCGATGTCGGCGCCGCCGTCGAGGGGGTCGCGCACTACCCGGCCTCCGAGGGCATCACGTCCACGCAGATCGCCGAGCTGGTGCGCGCGCACCGCGACGCGATCGCCGACGTGATCGAGCCGCTGCCGGCGCGGCTGCGGGTGGCCGAGCGGCTGCCCGATCGCCAGGCGGCGCTGGCCGACATGCACTTCGGCGGCGGCGAGGGCGGCCGGCGGCGGCTGGCCTTCGACGAGCTGCTGGCCACGCAGCTCCTGTTCGCCCGCCGCCGCGCCCGGCACGCCGCGATCGCGGCGCCCGCGCTCGACGGCCCGCGCACGCTCACCGAGCGGTGGCTGCGCGACGCGCTGCCGTTCGCGCCCACCGGCGACCAGGCGGCGGCGATGGACGAGATCGAGGCCGACCTGGCCCGGCCGCGGCCGATGCAGCGGCTGCTGATGGGGGAGGTCGGCTCCGGCAAGACCGTCGTGGCGCTGTTCGCGCTGCTGCGCGCGGTCGAGCACGGCATGCAGGGCGCGCTGATGGCGCCCACCGAGACGCTGGCCGAGCAGCACTTCGCCACGCTCCAGGGCCTGCTGGGCGGCGAGGTCGTCCCGGCCGCGCTGCTGACCGGCTCGACGGCGGCCGCCCGGCGCGCCGACATCCTCGGCAAGCTCGCCTCCGGCGAGCTGTCGCTCGTCGTGGGCACCCACGCGCTGATCGAGCCGGCCGTGGTCTTCGACCGCCTGGCCGTCGCCGTCATCGACGAGCAGCACCGCTTCGGCGTGCGCCAGCGCACGGCGCTGGACGCGAAGGGACCGGGCGAGCTGGTCCCGCACGTGCTGCACATGACCGCCACGCCGATCCCGCGCACGATGCGGCTGCTCGAGTTCGGCGACCTCGACCACACGGCGATCCACGAGCTGCCCGGCGGGCGCAAGCCGATCCAGACGTTCGTCGCCTCCACCGACCGCGAGCGGGCGCGGGCCTACGAGCGCATCCGCGAGGAGCTGCGCGCCGGGCGCCAGGCGTTCGTCGTCTGCCCGCTCGTGGAGGAGTCCGAGCAGCTGCAGGCCCGCGCGGCCACCGCCGAGTACGAGCGGCTGAAGGCCACCGAGCTGGCCGACTTCGACGTCGTGCTCCTGCACGGGCAGATGCGGCCGAAGGCCAAGCAGGAGGCGATGCAGGCGTTCGCGGCGGGCGGCGCCGACGTGCTCGTCGCCACCAGCGTGATCGAGGTCGGCATCGACGTGCCCAACGCGACGGTCATGCTCGTCGAGAACGCCGAGCGCTACGGGATCTCGCAGCTGCACCAGCTGCGCGGGCGCATCGGCCGCGGCGGCCACGCCTCGGTGTGCATCCTGTTCGGCCCCAAGGAGTCGCCGCGGCTGCGCGCGCTGGCCGAGCACAGCGACGGGTTCCGCCTGGCCGAGATCGACCTGGAGCTGCGGCGCGAGGGCGAGCTGGTCGGCACGCGCCAGTCGGGCTACGGCGAGTTCGCGGTCGCGCGGCTGCCCGAGGACGAGCCGCTGCTGGAGCGGGCCCGCGCCCGGGCCGCGGCGATCCTGGAGGCCGACCCGGACCTGCTGGCGCCCGAGCACGCGCTGCTGGCCGACGCGCTGCGCGAGCGCTACGGCGCCGCCGAGCTCGACCTGCCGATCCCGGCGTGAGGGCGCGGGCGTGCGGGTGATCGCCGGGCGCTTCCGCGGACGGCGGCTCGTGACCCCGCGCGGGCGCGACACGCGGCCCACCTCGGACCGGGTGCGCGAGGCGCTGTTCTCGATCCTCGGCCCGCTCGACGGCGCCGCCGTGCTGGACCTGTTCGCCGGGTCCGGGGCGCTGGGCATCGAGGCGCTGTCGCGCGGGGCGGCGCGGGCCACGTTCGTGGAGCGCGCGCCGGCCGCGCTGCGGGCGATCGCCGCCAACCTGGAGGCGCTCGGGCTCGACGCGGACGTGCGCGCGCGCGACGTGCTCGCCTTCGTCGGCGACGCACCCGCGGCGGGAGGTCCATACGATCTCGTCTTCCTCGACCCCCCGTATCGCGAAGCGCCACGCCTCGGTCCGAGGCTCGACCTGACGCCGCTGCTCGCCGCCGGCGGCCGCGTCGTCAGCGAGAGCGACCGGCGCGAGCCGCTGGCGCTCGCGGGCCTGGAGGTCACCGACGAGCGCCGCTACGGCGACACCCTGATCAGGATCCACGCCATCCCATGACCAAGGCCGTCTGTCCCGGAAGCTACGACCCGATCACCAACGGGCACCTCGACGTCATCAGCCGCGCCGCGGGGCTGTTCGACGAGGTCGTCGTCGCCGTGGTGAACGCCTCGGTGCGCAAGAGCAAGCCGATCTTCGACATCCACGAGCGCCTCGCGTTCATCGAGGACGCCACCGCGCACCTCGACAACGTGTCCGTCGAGCCCTTCGACGTCCTGATCGTGGATTTCGCCCGCAGCGTGGGGGCCTCGGCCATCGTCAAGGGCCTGCGCGCGATCTCGGACTTCGAGTACGAGCTGGAGATGGCCAACCTCAACCGGCGCCAGGCCCGGGACATCGAGTCCGTGTATCTGATGGCGCACCCCCAGTACAGTTTCCTCAGCTCCAGCGGGGTGAAAGAGCTCGCGACCTTCGGTGGGGACATCGACGGGCTGGTGCCCGAACCGGTGGCCCGGCGCTTGAAGGAAGAGCTCGCCCGGCCACGAACCTAAGGAAGCCAATGGACGTCCTCGTGCTCATCGACAAGCTGGACGATCTCGTCCACAACGCGAAGCCCGTGCCGCTGACGGACCAGGTGCGCGTGGACAAGGAGGAGATCTACGACATCCTCGACCAGATGCGCGCGACGATCCCCGAGGAGATCAAGCAGGCCCGCTGGATCGTCAAGGAGCGCCAGGAGATGCTGGCCGAGGCCAAGCGCGAGGCCGAGCGCATCGTCAAGGAGGCGCGCGAGCGCCAGGAGCGCCTGATCTCCCAGGAGGAGGTCACCAAGGCCGCCGAGCGGGCCGCCGAGGACATCATCGAGGACGCGCGCGCCCGCGAGCGCGAGATCCGCCTCGGCGCCGAGGACTACGCGGACGAGATCCTCAACACGCTCGAGGTCAACCTGTCGAAGTTCATCGCCGCCGTCCAGCGCGGGCGCGAGCGCCTGCAGGGCAAGGACGAGCCGGCCGAAGTCGCCTGAGGCGCCGCGGATGGCCTCGATCGAGGTCCTCGACGCCGACATCACGACGCTCGACGTCGACGCGATCGCCAACGCGGCGAACACGCAGCTGTGGCACGGCGGCGGGGTGGCCGGCGCGATCGCCCGGGCCGCGGGGCCGGAGCTGGCCCGCGAGTCGCGCGCGCGGGCGCCGATCGGGCTGGGGGAGGCGGTCGAGACGACCGCCGGCGACCTCCCGTCGCGGTGGGTGATCCACGCGGCGACAATGGAGCCCGGCGGGCCGACCGGCGCGGACGTGATCGAGCGGGCCACCGAGGCGACGCTGGCGCGCGCCGACGCGCTGGGCGCCCGGTCGCTGGCGCTCGTGGCGTTCGGGACCGGGGTCGGCGGCTTCCCGCTGGAGCGCGCCGCGGGGATCGAGGTGGCCGCCGTCCGGCGCCACCTGGCGGCGGGCTCCGGGCTCGAGCGGATCGTGTTCTGCGTGCGCGGGGACGCCGCCCGGCGCGCGTTCGAGGCCGCCCTGGGCTGACGGCCCGCGGTTCGCGCTCAACCTTTCGGCCATTGCGGCCGATGATCGGGACGAGATGCTCGCCCCTGCCATCGCCGCGTTGCCGGGTTGGACGATCGTGGAGGAGCTGCCGACCGCCATCGGGGCGGTCGCGCTCGTCACCGTGGGACCCGCAGGCGCGTTCGCGATCGAGCACGCCGACGGGACGGGCGTGCGCGCGCTGGCCGACGTCCCCGAGCGGGCGCTCATCCACGTGTGGGCGCAGGCCAAGCACCTGGAGCGTCAGCGCCTCGGCGGCGCGGTGACCCCGGTGCTGGCCCTCGACGGCGCCGCCCCGGCCGGCCCCGCCGGCCGCCGCCGCGGCGTGCGCGTGCTGCCGGCCGTGTCGGTCACCGCCTGGCTGGCCGCCCAGCCCGCGGCGCTCACCGACGCCGAGGTCGAGCGCCTGCGCCGCCGCCTGGAGGGCACCCCGCTGCCCGCGCCGGCGCCGACCGCGCTCGCCGCCTGACGATTGTCAGCTCGCGGTCGCCATGCGACCGCGAGCCGACAACGGCCGCGTGGGGCCGGGCCGCTCGGGCGCGCGGCCCGAGGGTGGAAGCCCTGATCGCCGCAGAGCGACGACGAGGGCTCCCACGCCCCGCCCGTGAGACGGCGGCGACGCGCCGCGTCGGCCGAGCGGGACGTGTGGCACATGGCAGCCGCTATGCGGACGTGAGGTGCCACACGTCCCCGGGAGGCGGGGCGGAACGCGCCCTCAGCGCACCTCGAACCCGGTGAGCCCCTCGTCCGGCTCCTCGACCGCGTCGACGCGCTCGACGAGCGCCATCCGCGGTCCCTGCTCGCACCAGGCCACGAGCGCGGCGACGGCCTCGGGGCCGCCCTCGAAGACGGCCTCGACGGTGCCGTCGGGGCGGTTGCGCACCCAGCCGGCCACCCCGCGGGCGCGGGCCTGGCGCGCCGTTGCGTCGCGATAGCCGACGCCCTGCACGCGGCCGGAGACGATCACGCGGCGGCGCATGGCCGCAGCGTACCCCGGGGCGCGGCGGGCGCTACTCCGCGTCCTCGGGCGCCTCGATGGTGAGCAGCGCGTCGAGCTGAGCGAGGTGCCCGCGCACGTTCTCGGCCATCGCCTCGAGGATCGACCGGGCGTTCTCGATCCCATGCGACGCGTTGGTGAGCTGCGACTTGATGCGCCGCACGTCCTCCATCGCCTGCAGCGCCCGTTCGACCTCGGCGCGCGCGGCCGTCGCGTCCAGCCCGCCGGCGTCGTCGCGCGCCATCAGCACGCGCGCCCGGGCCAGGCCGTAGGCGACCTCGAGCGCCAGCCGCGAGCCCTCCTCTGGGTCGTAGACCACGAACAGCTTGTCGCCGTTGTACTCGCGCAGCGGGTGCGTGCGGGCCGGCAGCTCGTCCTCGGAGGGCACGACGAGCACCGCGTAGTCGGCGGCGCGGGTCTGCATCGCCGCGTCGAGCTCCTCGAGCGCCTGGTTCTTGGACAGCTTGCGGTCCTTGGCCTCGAACACGACGCGCCCGCGCGCCGGACCCGCGCACGCGTCGATCGCCACGACGACGTCGCCCTTGCGCCCGCCCTCGCCGCGCGTGTCGCCGACCGCGTCGCAGTCGTCGCCGCGCGCGACCGCGATCGCGTCGAGCGCCTCGAACACGGCCTCCTCGTAGGTGCGGCCCTTCGCCGCGCCGCGCTCCTCGGCGGCGGCGACCTCGCCGCGCTTCTCCTTCTCGGCCCGCAGCTCGGCCAGCTGCACCTTCAGCGCGGTCAGCTCCGACGTCATCGCCGCCAGCCGCTCGGCCTGCTGGTCGGAGGACTGCTTCATGACCGCCAGCGACGCGCGCTGGAAGCCGGCCAGCGGGTTGCTGTCGGAGTCGGAGGAGAACTGGCGGCGCAGGTCCTCGCGCATCTTGGCCGCCACCTCCTGCACGACCGCCTGGACGCGGTGCTGCACGGCCACCGACGACTCGTCGCCGAAGTGGCGCTGCAGCACCTTCGTCACGTGCCCGTTCTCGGGCCCGAAGACCTCGTCGACCTTCTGGTCCAGCCGCTCGGCGACCTTCCGCGCCCGCTCGACGAACTCGGCGTCGAGCGACCGCGCGGCGCGCTCGAACTCGGCCTTCACGAACTCGACGTCGGCGCCCGTGTGCTCGCGGTCGAGCACGCGCGCCCCGATCTCGAGCATGTCGGCCACCAGCCGGCCCGGATCCTCGGCGTCGCGCAGCATCCGCGCCGCCGTCGGGTCCGTGACCTCGAACGCGTCCAGGAAGACCCGGTCGCCCTGGAAGCGGACGTAGGCGGAGAGCGGGATCTGGAGGGCGAGCGCGGCTTCCATCGGACCCGCCACCGTACGCCCCGCCTCAGACGGAAAACCCCCGCAAGTACCCTCGACCCATGGCGGCCATCGACGACGCGCTGCTCGACCCCGAACCCGCGCCCGCGCGGCTGCGGGCGCTCGTCGAGTCCGAGCTGCAACGGGGCGCCGACGAGCTGCGCGCCAAGCGCGCCGGGATCCCGGATCCGGTGGTCGTGGCGATCGCGCCGGGGGCCGAGGGGCTCCTGGCCGCCGTGCCCGTCCCGGCGACGCTGCGGGCCGACCCCCAGGAGGTCGACGAGCGCAGCTGGCTGCTGGTCGCCGCGGTCGCGGGCGCGCTCGTCACCGCCGGCGGGCCGCCGCTGCGCGCCGGCGACGTCGCCGGCCACCTGGCGCTCGCCGCCCCCGGCGACGACGTCGAGCTCGCCGCGCTCGCCTTCGACGAGAACGCCGAGCGGATCGACCGCCTGCGCGTCCGCGCGGTCGCGCTGCCCGCCGGGGCCCTGGACGCCGCGGTCCGCGACGTGCGCGAGCCCGTCGGGGCCGCCCACCCGCTGAAGGTCGCGGCGGCGATCGCGGAGCTCGGCGGCAACCCCGCCGACCCGGCCGCGTCGGCCGAGCACGAGGAGGCCGTCCTGGCCGCGCTCGCGCCGCGCGACCGCGCGACGCGACCCCACGACGACCCCGATCCGCGCCGGCGCGTGGCCCGCCGCATCCTCCAGCGCCTGGCCGGCATGGGGAAGTGGGGCGGCTACCACACCGACTTCAGCCACCTCGCGCGCGGCTTCCACGGCAACGACAAGCAGCTCGCCGAGGAGGTCGGCGAGCGGCTGCTGGCGGCCGGCATCCTGCTCGAGAAGCCGAGCGTCGGGCAGCGCCACGTCTTCCTCAACCCGCGCCGCGCCGCGGACGTCTACGCGCTGGTCGACGATGGGGTCGCCCCCGACGACCTGAACCTGACGTGACCGTCATCGATAGTCTCTCGCCCGGGGTCAGATGAACGTTCGCGATTCCGTCACTCGCAAGCTCTTCACCGCCAAGACGCTCGTCGAGCGCGGCGTGTTCCGGCCGACGCGGCCCGACCGGCTCGTGCGCACCGGGCTGGCCCTGCAGCGCTGGGGGCCGACCGCGGCCGCCGGCTACCAGACCTCGGCGATCCGCTATCCCGACCAGGTCGCCGTCGTCGACGAGCTCGGCACGCTCACCTTCACCGAGGTGCACCGGCGCACGAACGCGCTCGCGCACGCGCTCGCCGACCGCGGCGTCGGGACCGGCGACCACATCGCGGTCCTGTGCCGCAACCACCGCGGGATGATCGACATCACGGTCGCCTGCTCGAAGCTCGGCGCCCACGCCCTGTACCTGAACACGATGTTCTCGGGACCGCAGATCAAGGACGTCTGCGACCGCCACGAGCCCAAGGCGATCGTCTACGACGAGGAGTTCGCCGAGGTCGTCGGCGCCGCCCGCGAGGGCCGCACCGGCATCGTCGCCTGGAGCGACGGACTCGTGAACACCGGCGACGAGCGGCTCGAGGACCTGATCGAGGCCGGCGACCCCGCCGAGGTCCAGCCGCCGCCGCAGAAGGGCCGCGTCACGATCCTCACCTCCGGCACGACCGGCAGCCCCAAGGGCGCCAGCCGCAAGCAGCCGGAGTCGCTGGAGCCGGTCGCGGCGCTCCTGGACCGCATCCCGTACCGGGCGCGCGAGCACACGCACATCGCCGCGCCGATGTTCCACTCGTGGGGCTACGCGAACTGGATGCTGGCGATCAGCCTGTCGTCGACGGTCGTCCTGCGCCGCCGCTTCCAGCCCGAGACCTGCCTGGAGGCCGTGGCGCAGTTCCGCTGCACCGGCCTCGTCGTCGTGCCGGTGATGCTGCAGCGCATCCTGGAGCTCGACCCCGCGGTCCTGGACCGCTACGACACGAGCAGCCTGCGCGTCATCGCCGCCAGCGGGTCGGCGCTGCCCGGCGAGCTCGCGCTCAAGGTCATGGACCGCTTCGGCGACGTCCTCTACAACCTCTACGGCTCCACCGAGGTCGCCTGGGCCACGATCGCCACGCCGGCCGACCTGCGCGCGGCGCCCGGCACCGCGGGCCGCCCGCCGCGCGGCACCGTCGTCAAGCTCTTCGACGAGGAGGGGCGCGAGGTGCCCCAGGGCCAGACCGGGCGCATCTTCGTCGGCAACGAGATGGCGATGGAGGGCTACACCGGCGGCGGCCACAAGCAGAGCATCGGCGGCCTGCTGTCCTCGGGCGACGTCGGTCACTTCGACGAGGGCGGGCGCCTGTTCATCGACGGCCGCGACGACGAGATGATCGTCTCCGGCGGCGAGAACGTGTTCCCGCGCGAGGTCGAGGACTGCCTGGCCGACCACGAGGCGGTCGAGGAGGTCGCCGTCATCGGCGTCGACGACGAGCAGTTCGGCCAGCGCCTGAAGGCGTTCGTCGTGCTGCGCACCGACATCGACACCGACGCCCTGAAGGCGCACGTGCGGTCCAACCTGGCCAGCTACAAGGTGCCCCGCGAGATCGTCGTCCTGGACGAGCTGCCGCGCAACGCGACCGGCAAGGTCCTCAAGCGCGAGCTGGCCGCCTCCTGACCGGCCGCGAGGGGGCCCGCCGAGCTACGCTGAGGGGGTGCCCTCGCGTGCCGACACCATCGACCTCGCGCGCCTGGCGCTCACCTCCGGCGAAGGCCGCCGGCTGACGGACCTGGACGTCCCGCTCGACGACCTCGAGCTCGGCGGCGAGCGCTACGCGACCCCGGCCACCGTCGCGGCCGTCCTGGACCTCTCTCGCATGAGCGGGGGCGGCTGGGCGCTGCGCCTGCGCTTCGCCGCGCCCCTGAGCGGGCCGTGCATGCGCTGCCTGGCCGACGCCTCCCCGGAGATCGCCGTCGACGCGCGCGAGGTGCACGAGCACGGCGCCGACGACCCGGAGCTGACGAGCCCGTACGTGTCCGACCTCGACGTGCTCGACCTGGCCGCCTGGGCGCGCGACGCGCTGGCGCTCGAGCTGCCCCGCCAGGTGCTGTGCCGCCCCGACTGCGCGGGCCTGTGCCCGGTCTGCGGCGAGGACCTCAACGCGGCGGGCCCCGAGCATCACCACGACCGCCCGCCCGACCCCCGCTGGGCGGCGCTGCGCGAGCTGAAGCTCGACTAGAGGAACGGCCCGCTCGGCACGTACGGCGCGAGCGGCCCGAGCTCGCCGCCGGTGAAGATCGGCCCGTCGGGCGACAGCGCCAGGCCGGCGTCGAGCGCGGTGCGCACGGCCCAGTCCTGCCCGGCCGAGAGGAAGTCGACCGCCGCCGTCGCGCCCGGGCGCAGGCCGGCCAGGCACGCCCACAGCAGGTCGGTCGCGGCCGCCTCGTCGCGGGCGGCCAGCAGCTTCACGGCCTCGTCGTCGTGGACGGCGAAGCCGCGGTCGCCGTGCAGCAGCAGGCGGCCGCCGGCGTCCAGCAGGACGGGGATGTCGGCCACGTGGGCGGCGCCGCGCACGTGACGCGAGATCGGGGCCGTGCGCTCGACGTCCTCGCTGGCCGCCACGGCCCCGGACGGCGCCGGCAGGCGCGACCGGTCGACGATCCCGCCGGCCGCCACGCAGGGGCGCAGCGCCAGGCCCAGGCGGGCGTAGCGGCGCATCGCCTTCGGGTCGGTGGAGGAG
>Ga0180221_1000105_pt1 | contig 137090 bp, 118 predicted proteins | sample eDN5th37CKraftMG_FD_151339 | JGI IMG/M metagenome (GOLD analysis project Ga0180221, IMG submission 151339) | Enriched Miracle-Growth compost microbial communities from Emeryville, California, USA - eDNA 5th pass 37_C Kraft MG (version 2) (version 2) ... | reverse complement strand
ACTCCGGCCTTGTGGCCGGAGCTTCTCCGCCACAATGCAGGGGCGCCTTTGGCGCCGCATTGATATGGCCTCGCTTGACCTCGCCGTGAACGGCGAGGCTTGCGCTTTGGCGCGTGGTCATAGGCTGAGGCAAGCGCGGCGGCATGCCGGGCCACGCAAATGACCGGCTGCCGGCCCTCCCACACAGGCAGGCAGGCGCACGAACAGTGCGGCGGAATGAATCGCGGGGCCGTCAAGGGAGACAGGACGCCAAACAGGCACCGGACGGGCCCTCGGCGGACCTCGTCCAGTGCCTATTGCGGCTGTTCCAGGGCAGCACGCGCCTTGCGCAGGATGGCCGGCTCGATGCCGGCAGCCTCCCGGTACTTGGCGACGGTCCTGCGGGCGATATTCACGCCCTGTTCGGCCAGGCGGCTGGCGATCTGGCTGTCCGAAAGCGGCTTGGCCGGGGATTCTTCCTGGACAAGCTTGAGCATGAGCGAACGCACCGCCGTGGCCGAGGTGGTCTCGCCGTCGTCGGTTTGCAGGGCCGTGCCGAAAAACCGCTTGAGCTCGAAGACCCCCCAGGGCGTCTGGGCATATTTCTGCTTGGTCGCGCGAGATACCGTGGATTCATGCAGGCCAAGCTCCTGCGCGATGTCGCGCAGCAACAGCGGCCCCATTGCGCCGACGCCCTGCTCGAAGAAGCCCGTCTGCCGGTCGACGATGGCCTGCGCCACCCGCAGAATCGTCACAAAGCGCTGGTTCATGCTTTTGATGAGCCCATGGGCCTGCTGGAGCTGGGCCTGCATGGCTGCGGAAGCCGGCGCTGTATCGAGCAGGCTTTCGTAGATTGCGTTGACGCGCAGGCGCGGCATGACAGCCGGGTTGATGCTGGCACGCCAGCGTTTGCCGGATTTGCGCACCACGACATCGGGCGTGACGTAGTCTGCGGTGGCCGCAGCCCAGTTGCGCGCGGGCCTGGGCTCCAGCGTCAGCAGCAGCCCGTGCGCAGCGCGCAAGGTTTCCTGGCTGCAGCCCAGCGCCTCGCGCAGGCGGTTCAGATTGCCCGAGGCCAGGATGTCCAGGTGCTTGCCGGCGATGTCCATGGCGGTCGCATGCACCTGCGGCGCCAGCCCGTCGGGCTTGGCGGCCAGACGCAGCCGCAGTTGCAGCTGCAGGCATTCCCCCAGCGAGGTCGCGCCCACCCCAGGCGGGTCGAAAGATTGCAGCAGCCGCAGGGCGGCATGCAGCTCGTCTGGCTGGACGTCTAGCTCGGGCGGCAGGCAGGTCAGAATCTCGTCGAGGGTGGTAGGCAGATAGCCATTGTCGTCCAGCTCGTCGATCAGCAGCGTGACCAGCGCGCAATCTCGCGGCTGGGCGCGCGTCAGCCTCAGCTGGCCCTGCAGATGGTCTTGCAGCGTCTCGGCCAGCGCAGCCTCCGGGCGAACGGCTTCATCGTCCTGGCTGCCGCCGCCGGCCCGGTTGGATAAACCCAACGACGACCATCTATCTTCCTGCTCGCGCTCCCTGGCGGCTACCGCATCGGCAGCATCGGTGTCATACTCTTCCTCGCGTTCAAGCAAAGGGTTGTCAACCAGCGCCTGGGCCACTTCCAGCTCGAGCTCCTGCGTCGACAGCTGCAGGAATCTGATCGATTGCTGCAGCTGTGGCGTCAGTGCAAGTTGCTGATGCTGACGAAGCTCTAGAGATTGACGCGATTGCATAGATAAAATACTTGGTATGAAAACGACGACACCGCAACGACAGCCGACTTCCCAGGATCATGCCCTGCTGCGCAGCACTCTGCTCAAGCTGACCGCCACCCAGAAAATACTGTGTATCGTGGTGGTCGCCGTGGTGGCGCTCATCTGGTATGACCTGCTCAACCGGCTGGTGGCATTCGGGCGAGGCATAGACTATAGCGGTCTGCACGCGCTCGGTGTGGAAGCCATTGCCCTCATACAGCAGTACAACCCATTTTTCTGGTGGGCGGTCGTGGCCTTGTGTACGCTTATTATTGCCTATTTTCTGTATGGCTTCGTCCAAAGCACCCGCCAGAGCGCGCGGGCCAGGCTGGTGGACGAGCCGACCATCGCCATGCTGTCCAGCCGGCTTTCCGAGCCGGCGCTCGAGGTGCTGAGATGGGCCTGGTCAGATACCAGGCACCCGATCAGCGTGGGCGATCTGCAACGAGCGGCCACCGAGCTTCGCAACGGCCGCGCAGCCAAGATTGGCCTGGCGCGCAGCCACGCGGCCCTGCTGGGCGTGGCCTCGCCCCTGGGTGAAACCAGCCCGCAGGGCTTGCCAAGCGACTGAATCTGTGGTTGACTATACGGCATGAGTCCCGAACACGCTTTCTCTACCTGTGCATTGCCCTGCAGCCTCGCTGCAGGCGCCGCGCTGCGTGTTCCGCATGGCGTTCGCCCTGCGTCCCCCCTCTTCCCCCTGGCTCTATCGCTGCTGCTACCGATCGGTTGCCGAGCCTAGCGTTGCGTGGCAGTTCGGCAGCCGTTCCACGCCACACCCGTATTCCCTCTCACCGTACGTTTCCCTGAATTCTGCAGAGCCCGCCAAAAGCGGATGCTCCGGTGATTGCGCCTCATACCCTATCCAAACACAGGTGTACCATGATCTCCAATCCATCCGACAAATACCGTCCATTCGTCCCGTTCGCGCGCGATTTCTCCGAGCGCACCTGGCCGAGCAAGCGCATTACGCATCCGCCCATCTGGATGAGCACGGATCTTCGCGACGGCAATCAGTCCCTGATCGAGCCCATGAGCGTAGAGCGCAAGCTTCGCTTTTTTGAACAGCTGATCAAGATCGGCTTCAAGGAGATCGAAGTCGGCTTCCCTTCCGCCTCGCAGACCGACTTCGATTTTGTGCGCAAGCTGGTCGAAGAGAAACGCATTCCCGACGACGTGACCATCATCGTCCTGACGCAATCCCGGGAAGACCTCATCCAGCGCACGGTGCAGTCCGCAGCCGGCGCAAAACAGGCCATCGTCCATCTGTACAACGCTTGTGCCCCCGCATTCCGCAAGATCGTCTTCAACATGAGCAAGGACGAAGTCAAGGAAATCGCCCTGAACGGCACCCGTCTGGTCAAGAAATTCACCTCCGAGCATCCTGAAACCAGCTGGCGCTACGAGTATTCGCCCGAGGTATTCAGCACGACTGAGCCGGAATTCGCGCTCGAGGTCTGCAATGCCGTTACCGAAGTCTGGCAGCCCACACCAGAATCCAAGATCATTTTCAACCTGCCGGCGACTATCGAGGCCACCACGCCCAATATGTATGCCGACCAGATCGAATGGATGCACAACAACCTGAACAAGCGCGATTGCATTGTGCTGAGTCTGCACCCGCACAATGACCGCGGCACCGCCGTGGCTGCCGCAGAGCTTGGCGTGATGGCCGGCGCAGACCGCATCGAAGGCTGCCTGTTCGGCAATGGCGAGCGCACCGGCAACGTCGATCTCGTCACCCTGGCGCTGAACCTGTACACGCAGGGCATACACCCTGGGCTGGACTTCTCGGATATCGATGAAGTGCGCCGCTGTGTCGAATACTGCAACCAGCTTCCTGTGCATCCGCGCCACCCGTATGCCGGCGACCTGGTATTCACGGCCTTCTCCGGCTCCCATCAGGATGCCATCAAGAAGGGCTTCGCGCAGCGGCAGCCTGACACCGCCTGGGAGGTGCCCTACCTGCCCATTGATCCGGCGGATCTGGGCCGCAGCTACGACGCTGTCATCCGCGTCAACAGCCAGTCGGGCAAGGGCGGTGTTTCCTATCTGCTCGAACAGGAACATGGCCTGGTGCTGCCGCGCCGCCTGCAGATCGAGTTCAGCCGCGCCATCCAGCGCGTCACCGACGAGACCGGCGCCGAAGTCACCGCGCCCCAGGTGTATGACATCTTCGCCAGCGAATACCTCGATCTGGAACAGCCATGGAAGCTGGTCCGCCATCGCGTGACCGGCGATCCGAAAGCCAGCAAGGGCCAGCAGTTCGAAATCGAGGTGGAGCTGCAGGTCGACGGCGAGACGCGCCACATGAAGGGGCATGGCGACGGCGCCATCTCGGCCTTCGTCAATGCGCTCGACGCCGATATCAAAATCATGGACTACACCGAGCACGCCATTGGCACGGGCGCCGATACGCGCGCCGCGTGCTATGTCGAGACGCGCGTGGGCGAATCGCCCACGGGCTTCGGCGTCGGCATCCATGAAGACATCGTCACGGCCTCTTTCCTGGCTATCCTGAGCGCCGTGAACCGCCACGCCGCCACGCAGAAGGCCGAGGCGCTGGCCGCCTGAACGTCCGGGCATGCGCCCGGCATGACACAGCAGCCTGCGCGCCGCCACAAGCGGCTCGCAGCAGCGCGCCAGCCTTGATCAGGCAGGCTGCCGAACCGGCACAGAGGGCCGGGCTTCCCACCAGGGAGCCCGGCCCTCTGCCTTTTCCAGCCCCATTTGCAAGACATTTGCCGCGCGCAAGGCCGGCCAGCTCGAAGAAAGGCGTTTTTCAACTTGCCGTCTAGGGGTAATTACCGTCATCAGCACGCAATATTGGATGTCTAATATGAAAACGTTTTCAACCTACTCAACCAGGAAGGAATAGCGTCCAGAATCGGCGGCACGGTTGCCCCTTCCCACGCATCTCCAGAGGAAACGAACATGAAACAGAACCTCACGACGCTGCTGCGCGGCGCAGCCCTGACGTTGGCATTCTGCGCCTCCACCGTTCAAGCGCAGAATGCCATCTGCTACAACTGTCCGCCCGAATGGGCCGACTGGGGCACGCAGCTCAAGGCCATCAAGGCGGCAACCGGCATTTCCGTGCCAGGGGACAACAAGAACTCCGGCCAATCCCTGGCCTCACTCGCGGCTGAGAAAGGCAACCCCGTTGCCGACGTGGTGTATTACGGCGTGACCTTCGGGATACAGGCTGCCCAGGACGGCCTGGTGCAGGCCTACAAGCCAGAGCACTGGGACGCCATTCCGCAAGGCATGAAAGACCCGGACGGAAAATGGTTTGCCATCCATTCCGGCACGCTGGGCCTGATGGTGAACGTGGATGCACTCCAGGGCAAGCCGGTGCCGAAATCCTGGGCCGACCTGCTCAAGCCGGAATACAAGGGGCTGGTGGGGTATCTGGATCCGGCCTCGGCCTTCGTGGGCTATGTGGGCGCGGTGGCTGTCAACCGCGCCATGGGCGGCACGCTCGACAATTTCGACCCGGCCTTGGAGTGGTTCAAGAAACTGCAGGCCAACCGGCCCATCGTGCCCAAGCAGACTGCCTACGCACGGGTGCTGTCGGGCGAGATCCCCATCCTGATCGACTATGACTTCAATGCCTACCGAGCCAGGTACAAGGATGGCGCGAATGTGGATTTCGTCATTCCCGCCGAGGGAACGATAGCCGTCCCATATGTCATGAGTCTGGTGGCGGGCGCGCCGCATGCCGAGAATGGCAAGAAGGTGCTGGATTTCACTTTGTCGGACGAGGGGCAGTCTATCTGGGCGGGCGCATTCCTGCGGCCGGTGCGCCCTGAAACCGTGTCCGCCGAAGCACAGAAGAAATTCCTGCCGGCATCAGAATATGAGCGTGCCGGCACCGTGGACTACGCGAAGATGGCGCAGGTTCAGCGGGCGTTTTCGCAGCGCTACGCCAAAGAGGTCAACTGAATGGCCCGTCGGGGATGGCTCTGGTTTGCCGCACCCGCGGCGGTACTCTTTATTGCATTCTGGCTGCTGCCCATGGTGGGCCTGGCGATCATCGGCGCGGAAAGCCGCAATGGCCAGTCGGCCTATCTCACGGTGCTTGGCAGCGAACAGTACTGGATGAGCCTGCTCAATACCGTCGTGCTTTCCCTGGCGGCAACGCTGGCCACGCTGCTGCTGGCGCTGCCGGTCGGGCGCTTCCTGGCCTGGCACCCCCGGTTTCCGGGGCGCCGCGTGCTGATGTCCATGCTCACCTTTCCATTGGCATTTCCGGGCGTGGTGGTTGGCTTTCTCGTGATATTGCTTTCGGGCAGACAGGGCCTGATTGCCAACCTGACGCAATGGCTGCCTGATGGGCCGCTGGTCTTCGCGTATGGCATGGGCGGGCTGTTCCTGGGCTATCTGTACTTTTCGCTGCCGCGATGCATAGGGGTGATTTCCGCTGCGGCCGAACACATTGATCCGGCGCTGCTCGAGGCGGCCCGCACCCTGGGCGCGGGCGCGTGGCGGCGCTTCATTGATGTGGAGCTGCCCGCCCTGACGCCTGCCCTGATCGGCGCGGGCGCAATGAGCTTTGCCACCAGCATGGGGGCATTCGGGACGGCATTCACGCTGGCGACGCAGATCGATGTGCTGCCGATCACCATCTATAACGAGTTCACCAATTACGCCAATATTCCCGTGGCGGCGGCGCTGTCCATTGTGCTGGGGCTGGTAACCTGGGCCGTGCTGTATGTCGCGCACAGCCTGGCGGGCGGCGGCGGTGGCGCGGGCGCCTGACGAGGGTATTGCATGAATCATTCCCGGATCGACACAAGAATAGGCACCGCAATCACGCTGGCCGTGGCCGCCTTCCTGATCGGCCCCGTCATCCTGTCCGTCCTGGCGGGACTGACGAAAAACTACTTCGTCGGCCTTTCCAGCGGGCTGACTTTACGCTGGATCGGAGAGGTATGGGCCCTCTATGCCGAGACCATCTGGCGGTCTTTCGCAGTGGCCCTGGCAACGCTGGCCATTTGCGTCGTGACAGGCGTGCCCATGGCCTGGGTGCTGACACTGCATCGGGGGCGGCTGGCGCGCGCCATGGAAGAGCTTCTGACGCTGCCGGTGGCGGTGCCGGGCCTGGCTTCCGCGCTGGCGCTGATCGTGTCCTGGGGAACGGTATCGGGCCTGCGCGGCAGCATATGGTTCATCGTCATCGGACACGTGCTGTTCACGCTGCCTTTCATGGTGCGGGCTGCCGGGGCCAGCATGACGCACGCAGACCTCACCACACTGAACGAAGCGGCCGCCACGCTGGGCGCCGGACGCATCGCGCGCTTCCTGCATATCGTGGTGCCCAACGCCATGCCCGGCATTGTTACAGGGGCGCTCACGGTACTGACACTATCCATTGGCGAATTCAACCTGACCTGGCTGCTGCACACACCGCTGACCAAGACCCTGCCCGTCGGCCTGGCGGATGCCTATGCTTCGGCAAGACTGGAAATCGCCTCGGCCTACACGCTGGTATTCCTGCTGATGCTTATTCCCCTGCTTGTCGGCCTGCAATGGCTGGCGGCACGCGGCGACCGTCGCGCGCCCCTTCCCGTCAACCAGAAACCAAGACCATGACAGAACCTGTTGCCATCAAACTGACTCAATGCGGCAAGACCTGGCCCGACGGAACGCGCGCGCTGCATCCGCTGGACCTGGAGGTCAGCGGCGGCGAGATCCTGGCGCTGCTCGGCCCCTCCGGCTGCGGCAAAACCACTTTGCTGCGCATTATCTGCGGCCTGGAGCAGGCCGATGCAGGCGCACGGGTCTGTTTCGGGCATGAAGACGTGACGGCGCAGACACCCGAGGCGCGCGGCGTGGGTGTCGTATTCCAGAGCTATGCCCTGTTCCCCAACATGACCGCGCTGCAAAACGTCGCCTATGGGCTGCGCGTGCGCAAGATTCCCGCCGCACAGCGCGAACAGCGTGCAAGAGACATGCTCCGGCTGGTCAGGCTGGAAGAATTCGCCGAACGGCGCATCGACCAGTTATCCGGAGGCCAACGACAGCGGGTGGCGCTGGCGCGCGCGCTTGCCATCGAGCCACGCGTATTGCTGCTGGACGAGCCGCTTACGGCGCTGGACGCCAAGCTGCGCGAGCACTTGCGGGTAGAACTGGCCCAGATGCTGCGCGGGCTTCACATCACCACCATCATTGTCACGCATGACCAGGACGAAGCCATGATCCTGGGCGACAGGATCGCTGTCATGTCCGAAGGCAATCTGGAGCAGATCGGCACAGCCGAATCGCTATATCGCGCCCCTGCCACAGACTTCGTCGGCGATTTCCTCGGCACACTATGCCGCGTGCGCGCCCGTCTCTCGGGCAGCGTGCTCGCGCCGGGCAGCGAGTCGATCACCTTCCGGCCGCACGAATGCGTACTCTCGCAGCCGGGCAGCCAGGGTCATACGGCCACGATACTGGCGCGCTTTTTCCTGGGCAGCTCGGTGCGCTATGAAATCGGCCTGGAAGATGGGCAGCGCTTCTCGGCGCTTGCGCCACCCGACAGCCGCTACACCACAGGCGACCTCGTCAGCATCTCGCTGGCACATCATTGAATGGAAGCACTTCGTATGCTCATCGCACAGATCAGTGACTTGCATATCCGCATGCCCGGGCAAAAAGCCTACCGGGTAGTGGAGACTGACCGCTATCTGCCCCCGGCCGTGCAGGCCCTGAACCGGCTGGATCCGGCTCCCTCGCTGGTCATCGTCAGCGGCGACCTGACCGATTTCGGACGCCCCCAGGAATACGCCCATCTGCGGAAAATGCTCGACGGGCTGGCCATGCGCTATGTCGTCATGCCCGGCAACCATGATGCGCGCGAACAGCTCATGGCAGCCTTCGCCGGACACGATTACCTGGCTGGATATGAGGGCTTCGTCCAGTACACCCTGGAAGATTACCCGGTGCGCCTGGTGATGCTGGACACCGTGGTGCCCTTCGAAAGCCATGGCGCGCTATGCGCCCGGCGGCTGGACTGGCTGGCGCAGCGCCTGGCCGAACAGCCCGGCAGGCCCACTGTCATCGCCATGCACCATCCGCCCTTTCAGACCGGCATCGTCCATATGGACAGCATCGGCCTGCTTGAAGGCGCGCGCGAGCTTGAGCGCATTGTGTCCCGGCATCCAAACGTGGAACGCATCATCTGCGGCCATCTGCACCGGACCATTTTCCGCCGCTTCGGCGGCACGATAGCGTCAACCTGCCCCAGCCCCGCCCATCAGGTGGCGCTGGATCTGCGGCCCGACGGGCCTTCGGCCTTTGTGATGGAGCCTGCGGGCTTTCATCTGCACGAATGGCGTGACGGCGCACTGGTGACCCACCACGCCTATATCGGCGAATACCCCGGACCGTACCCATTTCACGAGGGCGGCGCGCTTATTGATGAGTAGCACGTCCGGCATGCGGCCAGGCCGCCAGGTATCGCGGCGCTGGCGCAAACCATAAATACAAGATCAGAGCATATGTCAGAAATCATCCTGGAAAACATCGTGAAGCTGTACGGAAACCCGCCAGGCGCGGGCCGGGACAAGGGTTCAGCCCAGCCCCTGCCTGCCGTGGACAACATCAGTTTCCGGCTGGAGGCAGGCACATTCAATGTCTTGCTCGGGCCGTCGGGCTGTGGAAAATCCACCACGCTGCGGATGATCGCGGGGCTGGACAGCCCCACAAGCGGGCGTGTTTATATCGGCGGGCGCGATGTCACGGCGCTGCCGCCGGCGCAGCGCAAGATCTCCATGGTGTTCCAGAACTACGCCCTGTTCCCCCATCTCTCGGTCAGGGAAAACATTCTCTTCGGCCTGAAGGTGCGCAAAGAGCCGCGCAGCCAGCTTGAACCGCGTCTTGCCAAGGTGGCCGAGCTCCTGGGGCTGGGCCCGCTGCTCGAGCGCAAGCCCTCGCAGCTTTCGGGCGGGCAGCAGCAGCGCGTGGCGCTGGGCCGCGCAGTGATCTCGCAGGCGCCGGTATGCCTGATGGATGAGCCGCTGTCCAACCTGGATGCGCAGCTGCGCCACGAAATGCGCCGCGAGATCCGTGCGCTGCAGCGGCAACTGGGCATCACCATGGTCTATGTCACCCATGACCAGACCGAAGCCATGAGCATGGCTGATCGCGTGGTGCTGCTCAACACAGGCCGGATCGAGCAGAATGACGCGCCGGGCGATCTTTATGGCCAGCCCCGGACCACATTCGCCGCGCGATTCATTGGCACCCCCCCCATGAACCTGCTTTCACTGGACGCGAATACGCGGGCGCTGCTGGCGGCGGGCAGCGACGCAGTGCAGTCCGCTCCCGAGGCGGCTGAGTGGCTGGGTGTGCGCCCGGAGCATATCGGCTTTGCCACCGGCACAGGCGCGCTGGAGCGCCCCGCCGCCGGTTCGGACGCTGCCGCGCATGACGCCGCGCCGCCGCCAGCCAGTCGGGGCGCCATAGAAACAGCCGCCGAGGTCGAGAATGTCGAATATTTTGGCGCCGATTCCATTGTGATCTGCCGTGTCGGCAGCAACCGGGGCGTGGCAGTCAGGGCCTCCGGCCATCTGCGCGCCCGGCCAGGCGAGCGCGCCACGCTTTCCTGGCATCCCCATCAACAGCATTTCTTCGACGCCTCGGGCAAGGCAATCGGCCAGCCAGCCATCGCGCACTGATCGACGACCCTGCCCGGCACTTTTTCTTCACCCGCTTCTTTCTACAGGACATTACGACATGCGACGCATACTCCTCAATACCCTGTTTGCCGGCCTGGCGGGCGCGTTCTGCGCTGCACCGGCGTGGTCTCAGTCCAAGCCCGTCGAACTGGAGTTCTACTATCCGGTGGCAGTGGGCGGCCCCATCACCAAAATTGTGGACGGTATGGTGGATGAGTTCGAGAAAAGCCATCCCGATATCAAGATCAAATCTATCTATGCCGGCTCTTATCAGGATTCGGTGGCCAAGGCGCTGACCGCATACAAAGGAGGCAGCGCGCCCCAGCTCGCGGTGCTGCTCTCCACCGATATGTTCACGCTGATCGACGAGGGCGCCATCGTTCCCTTCGACCCGCTGATCAAGACAGACGAAGACCGCAAATGGCATGACGGCTTCTACAAGGCTTTCATGGCCAACAGCCAGACAGGCGGAAAGACCTGGGGCATCCCCTTCCAGCGTTCCACCATCGTCATGTACTACAACAAGGATCTCTTCAAGGAAGCCGGCCTGAATCCTGATGCGCCTCCGTCAACCTGGGACGAGCTGGTGGCCGACGCCAAGAAGCTGACCAAGGCCGACAGCGCCGGACAGACCACGCAATGGGGCCTGGAAATTCCATCCGGGGGCAGCTTCGCCTACTGGCTCTTCCAGGCGCTCACCACACCCAATGACGCCATCCTGATGAACCAGGACGGCAACGAGGTTTATCTGGACAAGCCGGCCGTGATCGAGGCCGTGCAGTTCTGGCACGACCTGGCATACAAGCACAAAGTCATGCCCACCGGCACTATTGATTGGGGCACCACGCCCAAGGACTTCCTGGTAGGCAAGACGGCAATGATGTGGACGACTACAGGCAACCTCACCAATGTCCGCAAGAATGCCAAGTTCGACTTCGGCGTGGCTCCCATGCCCAAGGCCAAGCATGGCGGCAGCCCGACTGGCGGCGGCAATTTCTATCTGTTTGAATCGGCAACACCCGAGCAGCGGCAGGCGGCCTTCGAGTTCGTCAAGTGGATGACCAGCCCCGAGAACGCTGCGGCATGGAGTATCGCCACCGGCTATGTGGCGGTATCCCCCGCAGCCTGGGAAACGGACAAGATGAAGGCCTATGTCAAGGAAGTGCCGCAGGCGACGGTCGCACGCGACCAGCTGGAAGTGAGCGTGGCCGAATTCTCCACGCACGACAATCAGCGGGTGACCAAGCTGCTCAATGACAATCTGCAGTCTGTCCTGACCAACGCCAAGACGCCCGAGCAGGCCATGAAGGATGCCCAGTCCCAGGCCGATCGCATCCTGCGTCCCTATAAATAACGCGGGTGCGCGCATGAAACCCTCGCTCAACGCAGTATATGGCTGGCTGCTCCTGCTGCCCGCCATGGTGCTGCTTGCCGCTTTTACCCACTATCCGGCCCTGGCCACCCTCTGGCACAGCTTCCAGTCCACCCCCAAGGGAAACCGGCCGGCTGTATACGTGGGGGCGGACAACTACATATCCATGTATCAGGATCCTGTCTTCTGGCAGGCACTATGGAACAATCTGGCGTATGCGGCAATCACCATTCCGGTGTCGGTCGCGCTCGCGCTGGTCATGGCCTTGTGGGTGAACCGTAATCTGGCAGGGCGGGGTTTTCTGCGCATGGCGTACTTCACACCGACGGTGCTGCCGATGGTGGCGGTCGCCAATATCTGGCTGTTTTTCTACACCCCGCAATATGGCCTGCTCGACCAGATTGCCCACGTTTTTGGCCTGAGCAGCACCAACTGGCTGGGCAAGCGCGATACGGCGCTGCCTGCCCTGATGATGGTAACGATCTGGAAAGAAGCGGGCTTTTTCATGATTTTCTATCTGGCGGCCCTGCAGCAGGTGCCGCCATCGCTGCGTGAGGCGGCGATGCTGGAAGGCGCCTCGCGCTGGCAGTATTTCTGGCGCGTGCTGCTGCCTTTGCTGATGCCCACCACGCTCTTTGTGCTGATCAACGCGCTCATCAACGCATTTCGGCTGGTAGACCATGTGCTGGTGATGACCAAGGGCGGCCCGGACAATGCCAGCACGCTGCTGCTGTTCTATATCTATGAGGTCGGCTTCAGCTATTGGGATACGGCATATGCCGCAACGCTGTCTGTCGTGCTGCTGGCAATATTGTCGATAACCGCCCTGATCAAATTCCGCTGGCTGGACCGCAGGACACACTATCAATGACAAGCAAACTCGACACCCTGGGCGCCTGGCTGCTGGGCATCGTGTGGTTCCTGCCGCTGGCCTATGCCGTGTGGGCCGCATTCCACCCGCCCGCATATTCGACCCATTTTGACCTGACTGCGCCGCTGACGCTGCGCAATTTCGCAGCTGCATGGCACGCCGCGCCTTTTGCCCGCTACTTCCTGAACACCTTCATACTGGTCACCATGGTGCTGGTGGCGCAGTTCATACTGTCGACCCTGGCGGCCTATTCCTTTGCGCGCTTTGAGTTCCGCGGCAGGGATTTCGTGTTCATGCTGGTGCTGCTGCAGCTGATGATCATGCCTGATGTGCTCATTGTGGAAAACTACCGCATGATGTCGTGGCTGGGCGTGCGCGACACGATTTTTTCCGTGGGGCTGCCGTATTTTGCCTCGGCCTTCGGCATCTTCCTGTTGCGGCAGACATTCAAGACCGTGCCGCGCGAGCTGGAAGAGGCTGCACGCATGGAGGGCGCAAACCGCTGGCAGGTGCTCATGAAGGTCTATGTGCCGCTGGCCAAACCGATTTACGTGGCCTATGGTCTGGTGTCGGTCAGCTACCACTGGAACAATTTTCTGTGGCCCTTGATCATCACCAATTCGGTGGAAACACGCCCACTGACCGTGGGGCTGCAGGTGTTCGCCTCGACGGATCAGGGCATAGACTGGTCTGTGATCACTGCGGCGACGCTGCTCAGCGCAGCCCCCTTGCTGGTGGCCTTCCTGCTGTTCCAGCGCCAGTTCGTGCAGTCGTTCATGCGGGCGGGGATACGCTAGGCCGCAGGGCGGACGGGTTAGCCCAGTAAGCAGGCCCCCTCAAGCCGCCGCTGCCTGTGACCCGGGAAGTAAGGCCGAGCTAGAAACCCACGACGCTGCCGGGCAGATCGACAATAATGCGCGGCTTGCCAAGCGCCAGCGCGGCCTGGGTCGCGAATTCTTCCATCAGGGCGCCATTCTGTGCCAGCTCCTCGTAGCCAAGCGCATCTGCCACGCCCAGCACCTTGTCCAGCAGCAGCACCTTGCCGCTTGGACGCAGCGGCTCGCAACCCAGCCGGGTCCAGGTATCGTCGAACCAGTCGCGCGCCGAAGCGGCGCTTCCGTCATCTGCCGAAACCTCTATATTGCGTTCGATGGACTGGCGGCTGTTGAAGATGATTGTGACGGTGCTGCGCATGGTACCCCCGGAGGCGGTCGGAAAAAGAAGTTTGATGTGCGGAAGCGCCCATGCCGCGCCTGCCCGCAATGCAGACGCAGCATGGGCGATGAGGCGCGGCTACCAGGTGGGAGCAGGCTCCCAGATGACGTCGGCATCATGTTCGAGGGAAAGGCGCAGCATGGCCAGCAGCGGAAAAGCCCGGCGGCGGAAGCTCACCGGCTGCGACACCGGATGCATGACCGATTCGCTATGCTCGTTGGTGTCTATGTCGTCTTCAGAGTCGTCTTCTATGGACATCGCCTGCTCAATGCCCTTGATCGCCGCAGGCAACTGCTCGCGCGTAATGACGCCGCGCTCGGGGAGCGTGTCCGTGTACGGCTTGCCGGCTGCCTTGAGTATGGGCAGGGCGTGCTGGGAAAACATCAGCACCTCGGCAGCTGCCTTCGAATGAAAAACCACTAGCATAATTGCTTCCTTCAATGGACACATGAGTACACTAACCTATCTTCGTTACACTGCCAAGCAGGTAGAAACCGGGATTTGCGGCAGCGCAGGCAGATGCAAATCACGCTATCATTGTGTGCTTTCGGAGCGTTTTCGCTCCCCCATGCGCACCCGGCCAAGGCGCCGGTCGCGGGGCCAGGGCAGCCTGGCGCACGGCAGGCCCATCCGCCGGCCGCAAGCGCCGTCGCCCCGGCACACTGCCGCGCGCGGGCGCCCCTCCTCTATTCGCCATACGTTCAGATTATTTTCCTATGCTCCCAGGGCAACAACAACAACTGATTTCCCTCATCCAGGCCGCCGTCGCGCAGGCGGTTCCCGACGCCCAGGCCACCGTGCTGCTCGAACGCCCCAAGGTTGCCGCCCACGGTGACATCGCCACCAATGTGGCCATGCAGCTGGCCAAGCCGGCCCGCCGCAACCCGCGCGAGCTGGCCCAGCAGATCGTCGATACCCTGCTGGCCATGCCCGAGGCGCAGGAGCTGGTCGGCTCAGCCGAAGTGGCAGGGCCCGGGTTCATCAATTTCCGCCTGACGCCCGCCGCGCGGCAGGCTGTGCTGCACGCGATCCTGCAGGAAGGCGCGAACTATGGCGTCAAGCCGCGCGGCAACGAGAAACTGCTGGTCGAATTCGTGTCAGCCAACCCCACCGGGCCGCTGCATGTCGGCCACGCCCGCCAGGCAGCCCTGGGCGATGCGCTCTGCAGGCTGTTCGATGCCCAGGGCTATGACGTCACCCGCGAGTTCTATTACAACGACGCTGGCAATCAGATCAATAATCTGGCCATCAGTGTGCAGGCGCGGGCGCGAGGCATCGCCCCCGATGCCCCCGATTTCCCCGCCGATGGCTACAAAGGCGACTATATCGTCGATATCGCCAAAGACTTTCTGGCCGGCAAGACGGTACAGGCCGCCGACGGCGGATCCGTCACCGCCACCGGCAATGCCGACAGCCTGGATGACATCCGCCGCTTCGCTGTCGCTTACCTGCGCCGCGAGCAGGATCTCGACCTGCAGGCCTTTGGCCTGAAATTCGACAATTTCTACCTGGAAAGCTCTCTGTACACCAGCGGCCGCGTCGAAAAGACGGTCCAGGCGCTTATTGACGCGGGCCATACCTATGAAAGCGAAGGCGCGCTCTGGCTGCGCACCACCGAGCTGGGCACCGGCGATGACAAAGACCGGGTGATGCGCAAATCCGAGGGCGGCTACACCTACTTCGTGCCCGATGTCGCCTATCACGTCGCCAAATGGGAGCGTGGCTTTCACCACGCCATCAATATCCAGGGCAGCGACCATCACGGCACCATTGCCCGCGTGCGCGCCGGCCTGCAGGGGCTGGAGATAGGCATCCCCAAGGAATTCCCCGCCTACATCCTGCACAAGATGGTCAAGGTGATGCGCGACGGCGCCGAGGTCAAGATCTCCAAGCGCGCCGGCAGCTATGTGACCATGCGCGACCTGATCGACTGGGTGGGCCGCGATGCGGTACGCTATTTCCTCGCCCAGCGCCGGGCAGACTCCGAGTTCGTGTTTGACATAGACCTGGCGCTGTCCAAGAGCGACGAGAACCCGGTGTACTATATCCAGTACGCTCACGCGCGCATCTGCTCGATGCTGGCGCAATCGCCCGAGCTGGCCGACCGCATCTCCGAGGCGGCGGTAGACCCGCTGGTGGCGCCGACGGAATTCGCGCTGCTGCAGCGCCTGGCCGAATATCCCCAGACTATCGCGCTGGCAGCGCAGGAGCTCTCGCCCCACCATCTGGCATTCTGGCTGCGCGACTGCGCGGCGGATTTCCATGCCTGGTACAACGCCGAGCGTGTGCTGGTGGACGACGTGCCGCTCAAGCTGGCGCGCCTGCGCCTGGCGCGAGCCACTGCGCAAGTCATTTCCAACGGTCTCGGCCTGCTTGGGGTTTCAGCCCCGGAAAGGATGTAACACCCGATTATGGCCAAAAGTCGCAAATCTTCCAGTTCGCGCTCCGGCGGCAGCACGCTGTTCGGCATCCTGGTCGGCCTGATACTGGGCCTGATTGCCGCGGTTGCCGTGGCGCTGTTTGTCACCAAAGTGCCCATGCCTTTTTCTGACAAGGCCAGCAGGGATCCCGCCAACGTGCTGTTGCCCGGCGTGCGCGATGCGCCTGACCCCAATCTCGGCCTCTATGGCAAGAACAGCCCGGCGGGCAATGTTCCCAACGGCCCGACCAACCTGGGCATGACCCCGCTGCCCGGCAGCACCGGCGATGGCAACCCTCCCCCCGTACCTGCCGGGCCAGACAATCTCGGCGACCTGATCGCGAGCCTGACCAAGGGCCAGCCTGACCAGCCCGCACCCTCCCCGCAGCCGTCCAGGCCGCCTGCGGCGCCCGCCAGCAAGCCCGCGCCTGCGCAAGACAGCGGAAATATGGCGGTTCCTGGCGTGCAGACCACTTACTATCTGCAGGCAGGCGCGTTTCGCAATGCCAGCGATGCCGAGGCCGTCATGGCCCGCATTGTGATGATGGGGCTGCCTGCACAGGTGCAGAAGGCGCAGGTGAACGGCGGCACGATCAACCGGGTCCGCGTCGGCCCCTTCCAGGGTATAGACGAGATGAATCGCACGCGGGCGCGCCTGGGGCAGGAGAAAATCGAAACCTCCGTCGTACGGCCGTGAACTTGTGCGCTGATGCAGAGTCCCACAGGTTCTTACTTTCTTCGTGAATACCGGATGCAACCATGTCAATAACAAAATTTCTCGCCCGCAGCCTTGCCGCAGCCACTCTCGCAAGCGGCGCGTTGCTTGCGACCTCGGCGCAGGCAGCCGATCCCTATATCACGCTCGATCCCGCCCAGCCATCGGACACCAGCGGCAAGATCGAAGTGCTCGAGTTTTTCTCTTATGGCTGCCCGCATTGCTTCAGGCTGGAGCCCCTGGTGAACCAATGGAAGACTACGCTGCCTGACAATGTTGTCTTCAAGGCCGTGCCTGTGGGCTTCAACGCCAGCATGGCGCCCCAACAGCGTCTGTACTATTCGCTGGCCGCTCTGGGCAGGCTTGACCTGCACGACAAGGTCTTCGATGCCATCCACAACCAGCACAAGCGCCTGTATTCCGACGACGCCATTATCGACTGGGTGGCCGAACAGGGCGTGGACCGCAAGCAGTTCACCGATGTGTACGAATCGTTCGGTATCAACTCCAAGGTCAGCCGGGCCAATGAGCTGACCGATGCCTACAAGATAGAAGGCACGCCCAGCATTGCCGTGGCCGGCAAATATGTGACCTCGCCAAGCATGACGGGATCCTACGAAGCCACCATCCAGCAGGCGCAGAAGCTGGTGGAAATGGCGACCCGCTAGCCGCCGGAGAAGCACCCGGCGTTCGCTGCCCCGCAGCGGCCGCTCCCGCCCTCGCGGGAAAGACAGGCCAAAAAGCTGTCTTTCCCGCGAGGGCGGTTTTGTCTTGACCTACCCGGAACCAGGCGGCTGACTGCCTGCACTTCAGAGTGCTTGCCCTGCCTCAAGCTTGCGCAGGCATGCCTGACAATGGCAAGATTGGGCCAGGTTCGTGGCTTGCTCTTCACATCAGGCTGTTTTTCTGGATAATCCATCCAGTATTGGAGGGCTGATTCCTGCCCCGGTGAAGCCTATGCTTGATCCTTCCACCCTAATGCGAAGGAGCTTTTCCATGACAGACCATTCGATCAAAGGCAAGACCGCCCTGATCGCCGGAGGCGCAAAAAACCTTGGCGGCCTCATTGCACGCGACCTTGCGGCCCAAGGTGCCAAAGCCATCGTCATTCACTACAACAGCGCGGCCTCCAAGGCTGATGCGGATGCCACCGTCGCCGCGATCGAAAAGGCCGGCGCACGCGCAGTAGCGTTGCAGGGCGACCTGACAAGTGCGGGCGCCGTCGAAAAGCTGTTTGCCGATGCCGTTGCGACGGCGGGGCGGCCCGACATCGCCATCAATACAGTAGGCAAAGTACTCAAGAAACCGATCACGGAGGTTTCGGAAGCGGAATATGATGAAATGGCAGCGGTCAACAGCAAGTCGGCATTTTTCTTCCTGAAGGAAGCAGGCCGGCATGTGAACGATCACGGCAAGATCGTTACCCTGGTCACATCGCTGCTGGGCGCTTTCACGCCGTTCTATGCCGCCTATGCGGGGTCCAAGGCGCCTGTGGAGCACTACACCCGGGCTGCGGCCAAGGAGTTCGGCGCGCGCGGCATCTCCGTCACTGCGGTGGGCCCAGGCCCTATGGATACCCCTTTCTTTTATCCCGCCGAGGGCGCTGACGCCGTGGCCTACCACAAGACTGCGGCGGCGCTCTCGCCTTTTTCCAGCACAGGCCTGACCGATATTGAAGATGTCGTGCCGTTCATACGCCACCTTGTCAGCGACGGCTGGTGGATCACAGGCCAGACCATCCTGATCAACGGCGGTTATACGACTAAGTAATCACAGGCAAGGGCAGGCCCGAGGCTCAATCTTGCCAGGAATAGGCATATGGACAGGTTCGAGCAGTATCGGGTTTTTGCTCAGGTTGCCGAGATGGACAGCTTCATCAGGGCGGCGCACGCGCTTGCCATTCCGCGCGCCTCAGTCTCGGCAGCCGTACTGCAGCTTGAAGCGCAGGTAGGGGCCCGCCTGCTGCACCGAACCACGCGCAGGGTTCGCCTGACAGCCGACGGCGCCCGTCTTCTGGAGCGGATACGCCCTTTGCTGGCCGACGTCGAAGACATAGACCAGATGTTTCATGCCCAGCCAGGCCAGGTCACAGGCCGGCTCAGCATCGAAGTGCCCAGCCGCATTGCCCGCCGTCTGCTGGCGCCTGCGCTGCCCGCTCTTCTGGCCTGTCATCCCCGATTGCAGCTCGTGCTGGGCTCATCGGACCGCATGATTGATCTGGTCAGTGAAGGGGTCGATTGCGCGGTACGCGTCGGCACGCTGCGCGACAGCAGCCTGGTAGTACGTCCGTTGGGCTGCATGGCGCTGGCCAACTGCGCCAGCCCAGCCTATCTGCGCGAGCATGGAGAGCCCCGCCACCCGGACGAGATGGATGGGCATTGGGTGGTCGGTTATGCCTCGCCGTCCTCCGGACTGAGCCTGCCTTGGGAATATCTGGACGACAACGGGCAGCCGCGCACTGTCGATCTGCCCAACCGGGTGATGGTGAACAATGCCGAAAGCTATATCGCCTGCTGCAGGGCCGGATTGGGCCTGATTCAGGTTCCTCGATACGACGTCCAGCATCTGCTGGATTCGGGCGAGCTCACCGAAGTGATGCCCCGACACCGCGCCCCGCCCATGCCGGTATCCCTACTTTATCCGCACCGCCGCCAGCGCTCACAGCGCATGGCTGTGTTTCTGGCATGGTTCCAGGCGCTGATACAGCCCCAGCTCGAACCTTGATCCCAGGCGCTGCACAGCACTGCGCCTGTCTAGGCGGCCTTGTCGAAAGCTCGGACAAGGTCGGCAATGAGGTCATCAGGCGACTCCAGGCCAATATGCAGCCGCACGACGGCGTTGTCGCTGGGTGTCCAGTAGCCGTGCGGCTTGAGCGCGTGGTGATCCACCAGCTGCACCAGACTTTCGAAACCGCCCCAGGAAAAACCGATGCCAAACAGCGTCAGCGCCTCGACAAAGCGGCGGCTGGCCGCCTCAGACAGGCGCAATTCCACCGACAGCATGCCATTGGAGCCTGTGCAGTCGCGCTGCCAGAGCGCGTGGCCGGGATCTTCAGGCCATGCGGGGTGGTAGATGCGGGCAACCTCCGGCCGCGCGGCCAGGAATTCACATATGCGCAGCGCATTGCCGGCGCTTTGACGCATGCGCAGCGGCAGCGTGCGCACGCCGCGCAGCGCCAGCCAGGCATCGTCGGCGCTGACGGAATAGCCCATGGCGTAATGGGTGTCGTTCAGACGCCGGACGATCGCCGCATCCTTGGCCATGACAGCGCCCAGCATCAGGTCGGAATGGCCGCCCACATACTTGGTGCCGGCGACAATGGAAACGTCCGCCCCAAGCGCCAGGGGGCGATAGATATAGCCCGAGCCCCAGGTGTTGTCGGTGGCCAGGATCAGGCCATGGGCGTGGGCGAATTCGGCCAGCGCAGGCAGATCGAGCATCTCGAACAGCAGCGACCCTGGAGATTCCACATACAGCATGCGGGTCGTGGGCCGCAAAGCAGCCTTCAGTGCTTCGGGCTGCGCGCGGCAGAATGTGGTTTCCACGCCCATGCGCGAGAGCACAGTCTTGTCGAGATAGCGAACCGGACCATAGGCGCAGTCCGCCACGAGCACGTGCTGGCCGCTGTCGACCAAGCCGAAAAATGCAAGCGTGATCGCCCCCAGGCCGGACGATGCCAGGAAGGCGCGCTCGGCGCCCTCCAGCTCGCAAAAGGCCTGCTCGAGCGCGGCATGCGTGTCCATGCCTATGCGGCCATAAGTTACCCCGCGCTCGCCCGCAGCCTTGTGGGCCGTGGCGGCGTCCAGTGCTGACAGATCCCGGAAACGTACTGTACTGGTGCGCATCGATGGCAATGCGACCGGCGCCGCACCCGTCCGAGGGTCGAAGGGCGCAATGCCGGTATGCTGCAGCGTGGTATCCAGATGATGAGCGTGTTTGTCTGCCATGGTCGTGCAACTCGAAGATGTGGCGCCGAAGCATGGCGGCGACGGGACCCTGGGGCTCCGCACCCCGCACGACGGCCCGGGATTAGAATGACAGCTTCGATCATAATGGATACAGCGCATCCCATGCTCACCCCCGAAGTCGCCCTGTCTTTCTTTGGCGTAGCCATCCTGCTGGCTCTGGCGCCGGGGCCGGACAATCTGTTCGTGCTGATGCAGTCGGCCATGTGGGGACGCAGGTCAGGCATGTTTGTGGTGCTGGGGCTATGCACCGGGCTGATCGGCCATACTGTTGCGGTTGCGGCAGGGCTGGCAGCCATTTTTGCTGCATCCGAGGCCGCCTTCACGGTGCTCAAGCTGGCGGGCGCTGCCTATTTGGCGTATCTGGCGTGGCATGCGCTGCGGTCGCGCGGCGACGCCAGCACGACCGAGCGGCCCGTCGCCCGGCGCGGCAGCCAGCTCTACCGGCGCGGCATCGTCATGAACCTTACCAACCCCAAGGTATCCCTGTTCTTTCTGGCTTTTCTGCCTCAGTTCACCTCGCCCGCGCGCGGCTCCGTGGCCCTTCAGACGCTCAGCCTGGGTGCGCTCTTCATGCTGGCCACGCTGCTGGTCTTCGGACTGCTCGCCTGGTTCTCCGGCACGCTGGGCGAACGCATGCAAAACTCGCGACGAGCCCAGGTGATCCTGAACCGCGTCGCGGGTGTGGTTTTCCTCGGGCTGGCGCTCAAGCTGGCGCTGTCGCAGCGCTAGGGCCCCGGCTCAGGCCGCAGCGGCACGCCTGAAGCGGATCACCCCTTCGCCATCAATAGAGCGCTCCAGCTTGCCTTCGTAGAACAGCGCGTGCAGGTGCGCCAGCGCTTCGCCCATCGCAAAAGTCAGCTGGTGGTGGTCAAGCTTGCGATGAAACAGCACAGGCAGAATGTCATAGGCGGTCTGCGGCTGCGCGCAGACCCGCATGACGTCTTCCAGGCGTTCGGCGTGGTGGGAGTGCTGCTGCTGGATGCGTTCGTGCAGGCCGCGGAAAGGCTTGCCGTGCGAAGGCAGCACCAGCGTATCTTCGGGCAGGTCATCGTAGCCGCGCAGCGAATTCAGATAGAGCGGCAACGGGTTGCTTTCGGGTTCGAAATTGAAGACGCTGACATTCGTGGAAATGCGCGGCAGCACCATGTCGCCCGAAATGAGCAGGCGCAATGTGTCGCAATACAGCGAGGCATGCTCGGGCGCATGGCCATAGCCGACGATAACGCGCCATTCACGGCCGCCTATGGTCAGGCGATCCCCATGCATGATGCGCCGGTAGGACTTCGGCATCGAAGGCACCATGCTGGGATAGTAGTTGGTGCGCTTGCCTATGGTTTCCTGGGCGTCGGGATCATTGAGCCCGTGCCGGATGAAATGCTCAAGCGCGCCCTGGCCGTTGGGGCCGCCCGGGTTGAAGTTGGCGGTGGACCAGAGACAGGCGGTGACGTAATCGGTGGCGGTCATCCAGAGCTTGGCGTTCCAGCGCTCGCATATCCACGCTGCGAGGCCCACATGATCGGGATGCATGTGGGTGACGATGACGCGCAGCACGGGCAGGCCGCCCAGCGCGGTCTCGAACACCTGGTCCCATAGTTCCTTGACCTCGTCGCGGGCCACGCCGCAATCAACAACCGTCCAGCCCTCGCGGCCATCGACTTGATCACGCAACAGCCACAGGTTGATGTGATCCAGCGCGAAAGGCAGCGGCATGCGCACCCAGCGGACGCCGTCGGCCACGTTCCGGGCGGCGCCCGGCGCGGGAAGCTCGTCGCCAAAGGGGTAATCCAGTTTCTGCTCGTTGGGATTCATGTGTCTCTACTCCGGCTTTTTGATGCCGGCTCGCGTTTAAAGCGATCCGGCAGAATCCTTGCTTGCCTCCACCCGCCTGGGAAAATCCCTTGGAAGGCGATAGGCCTGGGCCATGTATTATGGCATCATGTGACGTTAACGTTAACTGCAAGTAGACATTATGTCCGAACCGACCTGGACCATTTCCGACCTTGCCCAGGAATTTTCCATTACGCCGCGCACCATCCGGTTCTATGAGGACCAGGGCATTGTGAGCCCGGCCCGCGACGGCCGCAACCGTGTCTACACGGCACGCGACCGCACTCGGCTGAAGCTGGCATTGCGCGGCAAGCGTCTGGGCCTGCAGCTGAGCGAGATCGTCAGCCTGATCGACATGTATGATGAGCCGGGAGACACGGTGCCGCAGCTGCACCGCTATCTGTCGGTGCTGGAACAGCATCGCGACCACCTGACCCGCCAGCGCCAGGACATAGACCTGACGTTGAGCGAAATTGCCGAGCAGGAGCGCATCTGCAAACTGCTGCTGGCCCAGAAACAGCGTACACAGTAGCATGACGTCCAGCCATGTCGGTGCCCCGCATCCGATTGCGGCCATCCCTGCGAAAAATTTTTGGCACTGTCTTTACGTTTACGTAAACGTAATCTAGAATAGCTGAAATCTGACGCCGGCCCGAAATCCTGCCGCTACAAGGCGGCCAGGGGGTCTCGCGACAGGCGGGGGAAGGTTTTTCGGACAAAGATCGCGCCCGGCGCAATCCCGGCTTAACCATCCTGGTGTAAAAACAAGACAATCGAACGAATAGCGGCGCCATCGAACGGATGGCGGGCGCCCTGATCTGGAGACCAACATGAATCTTCCCGGCCTGAATTTTGACCTGGGGTCAGACCTGGACATGCTGCGCGATGCCGTGCATCAGTTCGCGCAGGCGGAAATTGCGCCGCGCGCGGCAGAGATCGACCGCAGCGACGAATTCCCCATGGACCTCTGGCGCAAATTCGGCGACCTGGGCGTACTGGGCATGACGGTCGATGAAGCCTACGGCGGCGCCAACATGGGCTATCTGGCGCATATGGTGGCCATGGAAGAAATCTCACGGGCCAGCGCATCGGTGGCCCTGTCCTACGGAGCGCATTCCAATCTGTGCGTCAACCAGATCCATCGCAATGGCACGGAAGCGCAAAAACAAAAGTATCTGCCCAAGCTCGTGTCCGGCGAGCATGTAGGCGCCCTGGCCATGAGCGAGCCGGGCGCGGGCTCCGATGTGGTCAGCATGAAACTGCGCGCGGAAAAGAAGGGTGACCGCTACGTGCTCAACGGCACGAAAATGTGGATTACCAATGGCCCCGATGCCGATACCCTGGTGGTGTACGCCAAGACGGATCCCGAGGCCAGGCAGCGCGGCATCACCGCCTTCATCATCGAGAAAGGCTTCAAGGGTTTTTCGATTGCACAGAAGCTTGACAAGCTCGGCATGCGCGGCAGCCATACCGGCGAACTGGTCTTTCAGGACTGCGAGGTTCCCGAGGAAAACATTCTGGGTGAACTCAATGGCGGCGTGAAGGTGCTGATGAGCGGCCTGGATTACGAGCGCGCCGTGCTGGCGGGCGGCCCGCTGGGCATCATGCAGGCAGTCATGGACGTTGTCGTGCCCTACATCCATGACCGCAAGCAGTTCGGCCAGGCGATCGGCGAATTCCAGCTCATCCAGGGCAAGGTCGCCGACCTTTACACCACCCTGCAGGCCAGCCGCGCTTTCTGCTACACCGTGGGCAAGAACCTGGATCAGCTCGGTGCAGGCCATGTGCGCCAGGTGCGCAAAGACTGCGCCGCCGTCATTCTCTATTGCGCCGAGAAAGCCACGTGGATGGCGGGCGAGGGCGTCCAGATTCTCGGAGGCAACGGCTATATCAATGAATACCCCACCGGCCGCCTGTGGCGCGACGCCAAGCTGTATGAGATCGGCGCCGGCACCAGCGAGATCCGCCGCATGCTGATCGGCCGCGAGCTGTTCAACGAAACCGCCTGAACCCTGGCCGCCCGCACGTCATGACTTATTCCGGAGACCACCAGCGCATCGAACATGTCGCGCGCACGCAGCTGTCGCCGCGCGATGTCGCGCAAGCCATGGTCGAAGGCTTCAACCGGCACTATGCGCTGTTCCGGTACGGCGCGCAGCGGGCCAAGTCACTGTTCGAGTCGGGCGACTGGCACCGCATCCAGCAGCTTTCGCGCGAACGTATCGAGTATTACGACACACGGGTGCGAGAGTGCACCACCATGCTTTCGGCAGCCCTCAAAGGCAGCGACGCCAGGCCGGAGCAGTCGGGCGAGGACAGCCTCACGCCTGCGCAGATCTCCTTCTGGCAATCGGTCAAGACCGAGTTCGTTGCCCTGCTGTCCGGCCACCGCCAGCCAGAATGCGCGGAAACGTTCTTCAATTCGGTATCCTGCAGAATCCTGCACCGCAACTATTTTCACAACGATTTCATGTTCGTGCGGCCTGCCATCGCCACGGAATACATAGACAGCAAGCTGCCGTCGTACCGGGTCTACTACCCGACGCGCGAAGGCCTGGAAAAATCGTTGATACGCATGCTGGCTGACTTCGGCCTCGCCGCCCCGTTCGCCGACCTGCCCGCGGATACGCGCGCCCTGGCGCGCCTGGCCGTGCGCCAGCTGCGCCAGGCTGTGCCGCGTGGCGCAGGGCCGCGGCTGGCGGACGACTGCCAGATACATGTGCTGAATTCCCTGTTCTTTCGCAACAAGGGGGCTTATGTCGTTGGCCGGCTAATCAACCAGGGCACCATGCATCCTTTCGCCATCGCGATACTGCACACGCCTTCCGGTCACCTGCGGCTGGATGCGCTGCTCTATACGGCGGACGACCTGAGCACACTGTTCAGCTTCACGCGCGCCTATTTCCTGGTCGACATGGAAACACCGGCCGCCTATGTGCATTTCCTCAACACGCTGCTGCCGCGCAAATCCAAGGCGGAACTCTACAACGCCATCGGCCTGCAGAAACAGGGCAAGACGCTGTTCTATCGGGACTTCCTTCACCATCTGGCTCATTCGCGCGATGACTTCGACCTCGCCCCCGGCATACGCGGCATGGTCATGACAGTGTTCACCCTGCCGTCATACCCCTATGTGTTCAAGCTGATCCGCGACCGCATTGCCAAGCCCGGCATGGACAACGCGACCGTGCGCCGCAAATACCTGCTGGTCAAGAAACACGACCGTGTAGGCCGAATGGCCGATACCTGGGAATACTCCCAGGTCGCGCTGCCGCGCGAGCGTTTTTCGGAAGCGCTGCTGCGGGAGCTGCGCGAAGAGGTGCCCAGCCTGCTGGAGGAAAGCGACGATCTCGTGGTGCTGCGCCATGTCTACATTGAACGCCGCATGACACCGCTGAACCTGTATCTGGCACGCGCTTCGGATGCAGCGGTCGAGGTGGCCGTACGGCACTATGGCGATGCCATACGCGAGCTGGCTGGAGCCAATATTTTCCCCGGCGACATGCTGTTCAAGAACTTCGGGCTGACCCGGCTTGGCCGCGTTGTGTTCTACGACTATGATGAAATCCAGCGCATGACGGAAATGAATTTCCGCCATATTCCGCCCGCACCCAACCCGGAAGCCGAAATGGCCAGCGAACCCTGGTACCCCGTCGGACCGAACGATGTGTTTCCCGAAGAGTTCCAGTATTTCCTGCTGGGCGATCCCCGCGTGCGGGCGGCATTCATGAAATATCACCCCGACCTGCTTGATGCGGGATGGTGGCAGGCCTGCCGGGAGCGCAATGCACAGGGCCGCATCGAAGACATATTCCCTTATGAAGACAGCCGCCGTCTGCGCCGTGTCAGTGCGGGCGGCGCTCCGACTACCCCATGAATCCGACACGACAGGAGCATTTCTATGTCTGATCCCATTGTTATCGTATCCATTGCCCGTACTCCCATGGGCAGCATGATGGGCAGCCTTTCAGGCCTGGCCGCACATGAGCTGGGCGCTACAGCCATCAAGGCCGCCGTGGAGCGCGCCGGCATCCCGGGCGATGCCGTCGACGAAGTGATCATGGGCAACGTGCTGCAGGCGGGCCAGGGCCAGGCGCCGGCACGCCAGGCAGCGCTGGGCGCCGGCCTGCCCAAGGGTGTGCCATGCACCACCATTCACAAGGTTTGCGGTTCTGGCCTGAAGGCTGCCATGTTCGGCCACGACATCATTACCGCCGGCAGTGTGGATGTCGTGGTGGCGGGCGGCCAGGAAAGCATGAGCAACGCCCCCTATCTGCTGCTGCGCGGCCGCCAGGGCTACCGCTATGGCCACTCCACCGTCTACGACCACATGGCGCTGGACGGCCTGGAAGATGCCTACCAGCGCGGCACGGCCATGGGCGTGTTTGCCGAAGACTGCGCCTCCAAGTACAGCTTCTCGCGTGAGGATCAGGATGCCTTCTCGCTGGAATCGCTGCGCCGCGCCCGTGCGGCGTCGGAGGATGGCAGCTTCAAGTGGGAAATCGCTCCCGTGACCATCGCCGGCCGCAAAGGCGACGTGGTGGTGGACACTGACGAAGCACCCGCCAAAGCCATGCCAGAGAAGATCCCCACGCTCAAGCCCGCTTTCAAGAAAGACGGCACTGTCACCGCCGCGAACGCTTCGTCGATTTCCGACGGCGCCGCCGCCATGGTGCTGATGCGCGAATCCACAGCCAGAAAGCTCGGCGTCGCACCGCTGGCCCGCATTGTGGCCCACAGCCAGCACGCCCAGGAGCCGAACTGGTTTACCACGGCACCGGTCGGCGCAATGCAGAAGCTGTTCGACCGCACCGGCTGGAAGGCGGAGGATGTGGATCTCTACGAAATCAACGAAGCCTTTGCCGTCGTAACGATGGCGGCCATGAAGGACCTGAACCTTCCGCATGGCAAGGTAAACATCCATGGCGGCGCAACCGCGCTGGGCCATCCGATCGGCGCTTCGGGCGCCCGCCTGCTGGCCACGCTGGTGGGCGCGCTGCGCAAGACCGGCGGCAAGCGCGGCGTGGCCTCGCTCTGCATCGGCGGGGGCGAAGCGGTCGCCATGGCCATAGAAATGGTCTGACGCCATGGCGGGCTTCCTGCCCGCCATGACAAACCGGCGGGTATGCGGAGACAAGATACCCGCCGGCGCAGCAAACACGATACATCTGTCTGGGTGCGGGAAGTTTTCCCACTGCACCCCGGGCAGGCACACCCGTCAGGTCCTGCCGGGGATATTACCGAAGCTACTTCCAGGAACAGCGATGCCAGTCATAGAAACCCAGATAAATCCAAGGTCGCAAGCATTCGTGGACAACGCCGCCGCCATGCAGGCGCTAGTCGACGACTTGAGGGAAAAGCTGCGGCAGACCGCCCAGGGCGGAAGCGAAAGCGCACGGGCCAAACACCTGTCGCGCGGCAAGCTGCTGCCGCGCGATCGCGTCGAGCGTTTGCTGGACCCTGGCACACCCTTTCTGGAGCTTTCGCCGCTGGCCGCGCATGATGTCTACGACAATGACGCGCCGGGCGCGGGCCTGATCACAGGCATAGGCCGTGTGTCGGGCCAGGAATGCATGATTGTGTGCAATGACGCGACGGTCAAAGGCGGCACCTACTACCCGCTGACGGTCAAGAAGCATCTGCGCGCGCAGGAGATCGCCCGCGAGAACCGCCTGCCCTGCATCTACCTGGTCGACTCGGGCGGCGCCAACCTGCCGAACCAGGACGAAGTCTTTCCCGACCGCGAGCACTTCGGCCGCATCTTCTACAACCAGGCGACCATGTCCGCCGAGGGCATTGCCCAGATAGCCGTAGTCATGGGCTCATGCACGGCGGGCGGCGCCTATGTGCCGGCCATGAGCGATGAATCCATCATCGTCAAGAACCAGGGCACGATCTTCCTGGGCGGGCCGCCTCTTGTAAAGGCGGCGACCGGCGAAGTGGTCAGCGCCGAGGACCTGGGCGGAGGCGACGTGCACACACGCCTGTCCGGCGTTGCGGATCATCTGGCCAACGACGACCTGCATGCGCTGAACCTCGCCCGCCAGGCCGTATCGCGCCTGAACCTGCGCAAGGAACCCGCCATGCTGCGCCGCGAACCCGTGCCGCCGCTGCATGATCCGCAGGAACTGAACGGCATCATTCCCGCCGACACCCGCAAGCCGTATGACGTGCGCGAAGTCATTGCGCGCATTGTCGACGGTTCGGAATTCGATGAATTCAAGGCGCGATTCGGGACAACACTGGTCACCGGGTTTGCCCATATCCACGGCATGCCGGTCGGCATCATTGCCAACAACGGCATCCTGTTCTCGGAGGCGGCGCAGAAAGGAACGCACTTTATCGAGCTGTGCTGCCAGCGCAAGATACCGCTGGTGTTCCTGCAGAATATCACCGGCTTCATGGTGGGTCGCAAGTACGAAAACGAGGGCATTGCGCGCCATGGCGCCAAGATGGTGACCGCCGTATCCACTGCCTCGGTGCCCAAATTCACCGTCCTGATAGGCGGCTCGTTCGGTGCGGGCAACTACGGCATGTGCGGCCGCGCTTTCGGCCCGCGCATGCTCTTTCTGTGGCCCAACGCACGCATCTCGGTAATGGGCGGAGAGCAGGCCGCCAGCGTGCTGGCCACGGTCAAGCGCGACGGCATCGAAGCGCGCGGCGGCCAGTGGACCGCCGAAGAAGAGGCGGCCTTCAAGGCGCCCATCCTGGATCAATACGAGCGTGAAGGCCACCCCTATTACGCCACAGCCAGATTGTGGGACGACGGCATCATCATGCCGGCCGATACCCGCCGCGTACTGGCGCTGGCCCTGTCAGCCTCTCTCAATGCCCCGATCGAAGACACGCGGTTCGGCGTGTTCCGCATGTAATCGCAAGGAGTCGACGTGTTTACGACATTACTGATCGCCAATCGCGGCGAAATCGCCCGCCGCATTGCCGCCACGGCGCAGCGCATGGGACTGCGCACCGTCGCGGTCTACTCTGACGCTGATGCGACTGCACGCCATGTCGCCGCGTGTGACACCGCCGTGCATATCGGCGGGCCCGAACCGCGCGAAAGCTACCTTCGGGCCGACGCCATTCTTGAGGCGGCTCGCCGTACAGGCGCCCAGGCCATACACCCCGGCTATGGCTTCCTGTCGGAAAACGAGCAGTTTGCCAAGGCCTGCGCCGACGCCGGCATCACTTTTGTGGGGCCGCCCACCGATGCGATCGCCGCCATGGGCAGCAAATCGGCCGCCAAGCGCCTGATGGAAAAAGCCGGCGTGCCGCTGGTGCCAGGCTATCACGGCGAGAACCAGGATCCGGACTTCCTGAAGACCCAGGCCGACGGGATCGGCTATCCCGTGCTGATCAAGGCCAGCGCAGGCGGCGGCGGCAAGGGTATGCGCATCGTTGAATCATCGGGTGCATTCGCCGAGGCGCTGGCCTCCTGCAAGCGCGAGGCAGCCGGCAGCTTTGGCGACGACAAGGTGCTGATCGAACGCTATCTGCAGAAGCCACGGCACATCGAGATCCAGGTATTCGCGGATACGCTGGGCAATTGCGTTTATCTGTTCGAGCGCGACTGCTCCGTGCAGCGGCGCCACCAGAAAGTGATCGAGGAGGCGCCTGCACCGGGCATGACGCCAGAGCGCCGCGCCGCAATGGGCGAAGCCGCGGTGGCCGCCGCCCGCGCAGTGGGTTACGTGGGTGCGGGCACCGTAGAGTTCATCGCCGAACCGGACGGCCGCTTCTATTTCATGGAGATGAATACGCGCCTCCAGGTGGAGCATCCGGTCACGGAAATGATTACGGGCCATGATCTGGTGGAATGGCAGCTGCTCGTCGCAGCGGGACAAGCCTTGCCAGCCGCCCAGGAAGACCTGCGCATCACCGGACATGCGATCGAGGCGCGGGTCTATGCCGAAAACCCCGACAACGGCTTTCTGCCGTCGATCGGGACGCTGGAGACGCTCACTTTCCCGCCACATGTCACATTCCGTAATGGCGATGTCCGGGTAGATGGCGGAGTGCGCGCAGGCGACACAATCACGCCCTATTACGATCCCATGATCGCAAAGCTCATCGTACGCGGCGATAACCGTGAACAGGCAAGAGCGCGCATGGTGCAGGCATTGGGAGACATCCGCAGCGTAGGAGTACAGACGAATATCGCATTCCTGCGCCGGCTCATGCAGGATGAGGCATTTGCCGCCGCAGACCTCGATACGGGCCTGATCGAACGTCGCAACGCGACGCTTTTCCCGCCCGCCACGCAAGCCTCCGACGGGAACATCGCGCTGGCTGTGGCAACGCTGCTGACGCGCCAGGGGCTGCCTCATCCCGATGTTCGCAAATATGCCTTGCGCAATGACCCGTGGGATCTGGCCGATGGATGGCGGATAACCGGCGCCTACCGTCAGGCCTTTACATTTCTTGACAAGGGTGAACAAAGAGAGGCTTCTGTAAGCCGCGAGGGCGGCGCGTGGTTCTGCCAGATAGGGTCGGGCGAAGCCCGGACACTTGAGTGGCACGTGCAGCCCGCGACGGAAAACCAGTACCAGGCACGGATTCGGCTGGGCGGAGAAGATGAACGTGGAACCGTGGTGCTTTCGGGCGAGCGCGCTTACGTATTTTCGGAAGGGAATGTCTGCGTGCTGGACGTCCACGATCCCGTGGCGCACGCCAGCGATACGGCCGGAGACCACGGCGGCAGCCTGACCGCCCCCATGCCGGGGAAGATCATCGCCGTCGCAGTCAAGGCCGGAGATGTGGTCAAGAGCGGCGACACCCTGCTGGTCATGGAGGCCATGAAAATGGAGCACACGATTTCGGCGCCTCGAGACGGCAAAGTGGGCGAGATCTATTTTGCGGTCGGCGACCAGGTCACTGACGGCGCCCAGCTGATCGCGCTGGACGACTGACGCGCATGCCTGATGGCGGCAAGGCGCGCCCGCCACCGGCAGCCGGTCCGACAGCCGTGCTCCAGGCCGGCGAAGGCGGCTGGACGGGTAGTGGAATCAAGAATGATACTGCCTGTCCAGGCCGTCTGTTTACAGCAACAACCCCAAGTTGCTGCCCTGGGAAAATCAGCGTACAGTGGTTCTACCCGTCCCGATTAACTTCTCTCAAAAAGCTTCAGATTCCCTTAATCGGCAACCGGAAAGCGCATTTATGTACGACATCCTCGTTTATCTGTTTGAAAATTACTATACGCCACAGGCGTGTCCCGAGGCCGACGTACTGGCCCATAAACTTGCCGCAGTTGGCTTTGAACACGAAGACATCAACGAGGCACTAGGCTGGCTCAATGGCCTGGCCGAAACGACAGAACAATGCGGGCCGCTGGCCCAGATGCCGCAGGGCGACAGCCGCCGCATCTTTACCGACTATGAATACCAGACGCTGGGTACGCAGGCGATCGGGTTCATCACCTTTCTGGAAAATTCCGGCGTGCTGCCGGCAGTGCTGCGCGAGATCGTGATCGAGCGCGCGCAGGCAACGCACGAAGCGCCCATTTCGCTGGCAAAGATCAAGATCATTGCGCTGATGGTGCTCTGGAGCCAGGAAGCCGAGGTCGATCACCTCATATTCGAGGAACTGCTGGCCGACGATCGCACCCGCCTGTCTCATTAGGCGGAGCGATTGCCAATGGCTGCAGCGGTCTCTGTCGCCGGAGACACAGGCTACCGGGGCCGGTTTGCGCCCAGCCCAAGCGGGCCATTGCATGACGGTTCGCTGGTCGCGGCCATGGCGAGCTTCCTGGACGCCAAGGCCCATCGGGGGCAATGGCTGCTGCGCATCGAAGATGTGGACCTGCCGCGCAGCGCGCCTGGCGCGGATCGTGTGATCGCGCAGCAGCTGCTTGCATTGGGCATGCAATGGGACGGCGAGCCCGTCTGGCAATCCCGGCGCCTCAAGCTCTATCAATCCGCATTTGACACGCTGCTGGCGCAAGGCCTGGTTTATGGCTGCGCCTGTACCCGCCAGGAACTGCCGGCGGACGGCCCCTACCCGGGCACATGCCGGCAGGGGCTGGCTCCCGGGCGCAAAGCGCGTTCCTGGCGTTTCCGGGTACCCCCGGGAACGGAACGGTTCACGGACCGATGGTTCGGGCCTCAGGAGCAGGATGTTCTGGCGCAGACAGGCGATTTCATCATCCGGCGGGCCGATGGCTACTGGGCCTATCAACTGGCGGTCGTGGTCGACGACGGCGAACAGGGGATCACGCATGTGGTCCGGGGCGCGGACCTGCTCGATTCCACGGCTCGCCAGCGGGTTCTGGCCCGGCGCCTGGATTACAACTGCCCGGAGATGATGCATGTGCCGCTGGTGCTCGACGCCTCGGGCCGCAAGCTGTCGAAACAGAATCATGCCGCGTCCATGGATCTGGCCCACCCGGTGCGGACACTGGAAAAAGCCTGGCAAGCCCTGGGGTTCGAGGCTTTGGGGGCGAACAGCGTCGACGGCTTCTGGCAAGCCGCAACCGGCCGCTGGGCCGCCAGGTTCGGGCTACAGAGGCTGCAGCTCTCCATCTAGCATGCGCACCAGCAAGCCGGTGCCATCGCTTCCCACACGGAACTCGCCATACTTCGCGGCGGCGAAGTGCTCGGCCTGGCCTTCGGGGAAAAACCAGGCGTCGGTGACGATGCGAACGCGATGGTTGCGCACTTTGAAGGCGAGCATGACTTCATCGCCCGCCGCGCCATCCACGTCAGGCTTGGCCGCGGCCTGGCCAAGCGTGGACAGCAGGCCGGCAAGGCCATAGACGCCGTCAGCATCCGGCCGCAGCAGCAGGTAGCCATGGTCCTGGCGCTTCCTGACCCCATCGCCCGACCGGTCGCCGGCTGATGTTATCTGCCGGTACGCCTGGGCCGCGACATCGAAATTCAGGGCCATATAGTCGCCCTGCATCAGGGAGCGCGGATCTACAGGCGCCAGCGCCAGGACGACACGCTGGCCGTCACGCAGGATGCCCTCCCGCTGGTATATGCCGCTGTTGACAACAGCCAGGACAATGACAAGGCCGGCAAGCAGGCCGGCCGGAGCCAGCAGGCCGCGCGCCTGTGGTGGCATCGCCGCATCCTTCCCGCGCCTGCCTGCCGCATCCTTCCCGCGCCTGCCTGCCGCATCCATCCGCCTGAGCACCAGCCATGCGAGCAGCAGCCAGCCTCCTGTGAGGCCAAGCACCCAGGACTTCTGCAGCAGGGTGGCATCCAGCAAATAGTAAAAGCGCCCCAGATAGCCCAGTATCGCCACCACACCGAAAACAATGAGGCCGCGGCGCCGCAGGCTGTGGCCGAACAGCAGCCACAGCAGGGCCAGGGATATGCCCGGCGCGCCTATCCAGCCTATGCTGGCGATCGCAAGGGCTATCGGCGCACCTATGCGCAACACCGCACTCAGGCCCTTGTCTGCCCAGAGCAGCGCCGCCAGCGCCAGCACGGGCAGCACCGCGCAGGCGAGCCAGACCAGACCCAGCGAGGGCCATGCTGCAACACCCAGCGACAGCAGCGTAGGCGCCGGGGCGAACCATGCGCTGGCCTGGGCCAGCAGCACCAGCGCCCAGGCGAGCGGCACCCAGAAGTCGCGCCGGGCCGGCCGCGCGGACCAGGACAGCGCCAATACCGCGCCAACGGCAAACCACCAGACCCGCTGGTAAGCCGCATAAAGCCAGAGCATTCCGCCCCGATTTCCAGACAGCCCCGCCATGGCGTCCCAATGCTCGCCCGGCGCCGTGGCCACCGCCAGGCAAGCAAGCGTCACCAGGGCGGCCATAAAGCGCGGTACGGCATTTGGCTGGCCCAGGTAGGCTGCCACCCCACCCAGGGCCAGCAAGGCCACTACAGGCACGGTATCAAGCCCTGAGAACAACATGCCGACACTGAACATAAGTATCCCGGCCAGGGCCAGGACGGTGGCAAGGTGAAGAATTCCGGCCTTGGGGCCGGAGCTTCTCCGCCACAATACAGGGGCGCCTTTGGCGCCGCATTGATATGGCCTCGCTTGACCTCGCCGTGAACGGCGAGGCTTGCGCTTTGGCCCGTGGTCATGAAGCAGTGGCGCCTTTCCCGTCCTGCCCAGCAGTATGCCGGCGACAGCCAGCGCCAGCCCCGCCAGCCATACCTGTTCTTCCGAGACATCCAGCACAATGGCCAGCCACACCATCACCAGCAGGGAGATCAAGCCAACGACGACCAGCCGGAACATGGCGATAAACCAGGGTTCACCGCCTTCCTGCTGCGCCGCCGGCGGGCTTTCGGCCCCTGGGGCAAGGTCGGCCGCAGCCTCGGCGGGCGCCGCCGCACCACGGGCCGCGCGCGCCAGCGCGGCCAGATGCCGGATACCGGGGATAGCAAGAGCCAGCAGCACGACAATGACCAGCAGCAAAGACCCTTCGCCCTGAATTTCGTATACCAGGGGAACCGCCGCCAGCATGAAGCCGCCCGCCATCGCCAGCGATACCGCCACCAGATCGGACCGCCAGCGCGTGTAAGCAACGTAGCAGGCGGCCATGACCGCCATCCCCGCCAGCGCGGTCAGGATCACCCCGCTGTCATCCAGGCCTGTGGCCAGGGCGGCCACGAACAGCCAGCCGGCCACGGCAGCCAGCAGCAGGCGCGGTCCCACACGCCAGCGGTCATCCAGACGGTCGACGGCCGCCTCCCAGACCACGAGCAGGGTCAGGTCGAGCCCGGCCAGCAACAACGCGCTGGCGCGCGGATCCAGCACTGCCAGCCAGCCCCAGCCGCCCAGGTCGCCAAACCACAAATATAGATAGAGGGCCAGGCTGACATTGAGCAAAACGGCCAGCAACAGCGCCAGAAAGACTGTTCGCGTGGCCAGCAGCCAGGGAAGCAGCAGAACGGCCCAGAGCAGGAACAGTTCCCAGGTATCCGCGCCAGTCTGATATATTTGCCCCACGAGAGCCAGCAAGGCGCCCGTGCACACCCCTGCCAGGCCTGTCAGGCAGGCCGCGGCCGAGAAGTTATGGTCATTGGCCCTGCCGCGCCGGTACGCCCATGCCGCGAGCAGGACAATGACGGCCAGCAAGGCCTGAACGCCCGCCAGCTTCGCCAGGCGGGAGGCATGCTGCCAGTTGGCCGCCACCCAGCATATGCCCGCGCTGGCCAGAAGCAGGCAGGACAGGGACAAGGCCGTTTTGCGCAGGAAAACAGGCCAACCGGCCAGTGCCGTCTTGCCTTGCCGGCAACCTTCGACTTGCATAGTGCGATTCTCCCCCCGTATCATTCCCGCGCTATCGCTGCTTTTGCGCAGTAACTGGAACTACATGACTAAAACGCTGATTATTGCCGAGAAACCCTCAGTCGCACTCGATATTTCCCGGGCGCTGGGCGGCTTCACGCGCCAGGGCGACTACTTCGAAAGCGACCAATACGTGCTGTCCTCCAGCATAGGGCATCTGCTCACGCTCGTCGCTCCCAACGACCCCGTACGCGGCAAGTGGAGCTTCACGCATCTGCCGGTCATCCCGCCGCAGTTCGAGCTCGGGCCCGCTGACAAGCGCTCTTCCGAGCGGCTCAAGCTGCTGGTCAAGCTGCTCAAGCGCAAAGATGTGGATGCCGTCATCAATGCCTGCGACGCGGGCCGGGAAGGCGAGCTGATTTTCCGTTACATTGTGCAGTATGCGGGCGTCAAGAAGCCGGTCAAGCGCCTTTGGCTGCGGTCCATGACCCAGGCGGCCATCCGCGAGGCTTTCGACAACCTGCGCGACGACGACACCATGAAGCCGCTGGAAGCGGCCGCGCGCTCCCGCGCCGAGGCCGACTGGCTGGTGGGCATCAACGGCACGCGAGCCTTTACAGCCTTCAACAGCAAGGACGGCGGCTTCTTCAAGACGCCGGTCGGCCGCGTGCAAACCCCGACGCTGGCTATCGTGAACGAGCGCGAGGAGCGCATCCGCAGCTTTGTGCCGCGTGATTACTGGGAGGTGCACGCCACTTTCGTGGCCGCCGCCGGTCTGTACGAAGGCCGCTGGTTCGACCCAGAATTCAAGAAAGACGAGCGCGATTCCGAAAAGCGGGATTCCCGCCTGTGGTCGCAGACGGCGGCGCAGACTATCGTCGCGGCATGCCGCCAGCAGCAGGGCACAGTCACGGAAGAATCCAAGCCGACGACCCAGTCTTCGCCCGCCCTGTTCGACCTGACCTCGCTGCAGCGCGAAGCGAACTCACGCTTTGGCTTTTCCGCCAAGACCACGCTGGCCCTGGCGCAGACGCTGTATGAACGTCACAAGGCGCTTACCTACCCGCGTACGGATTCCCGCTACCTGCCGGAAGACTATGTCGGTACCGTCCAGCAAACCATGCAGGCCCTCGCGGCCGGCGGCTCCAGCGCCGCGGCCAGCGTGCGCCCCCATGCCGAAAAGGTGGTCAAACAGAATTGGGTCAAGCCTAACCGCCGCATCTTCGACAACAAGAAGGTGTCGGACCACTTCGCCATTATCCCGACGCTGCAGATTCCGCGCGAGCTGAGCGATGCCGAAAGCAAGATCTACGAGCTGGTGACGCGCCGCTTCCTGGCGGTATTCTTCCCGGCGGCCGAGTTTCGCGTCACCACCCGGATCACCGAGGTGCAGGGCCATCATTTCAAGACGGAAGGCAAAGTGCTGGTATCGCCCGGCTGGCTGGCCATCTATGGACGCGAGGCGCAGGGGGATGACACCAATCTTGTGCCCGTCTCCGAAGGCGAAACCGTGCGCACCGAGGACATTGAGGCGCGCGGCCTGGTCACCAAGCCCCCGGCGCGTTTCAGCGAAGCCACGCTGCTCTCGGCCATGGAGGGCGCGGGCAAGCTGGTGGACGACGAGGCCCTGCGCGAAGCCATGTCCGAACGCGGCCTGGGCACACCGGCCACGCGGGCGGCCATCATCGAAGGCCTGCTCAATGAAGGCTACCTGCGCCGCGAGGGGCGCGAGCTGGTACCCAGCGCCAAGGCGCGACAGCTCATGACCCTGCTCTCCGGGCTGGGCGTGAATGAACTGACCTCGCCCGAGCTTACCGGAGAATGGGAGCATCGCCTCAAGCAGATCGAACAGCGCCAGCTCGACCGCGATGCTTTCATGCGCGAGATCGCGCAAATGACGCAGATAATCGTCAAGCGCGCCAAGGAATACGAGCGCGACACAGTGCCGGGCGACTATGCCACGCTGCAGACTCCCTGCCCCAAGTGCGGCGGGGTGGTCAAGGAGAATTATCGCCGCTACGCATGCACCAACTGCGATTTCTCCATCGGCAAGCATCCCGGCGGGCGCACCTTCGAGATCCAGGAGGTTGAGGAGCTGCTCGCCAAACGCGAGCTTGGCCCGCTGCCCGGCTTCATCAGCAAGATGGGGCGCCCGTTTGCCGCGCTGCTGCGCATCACCGACGACTACAAGCTGGAGTTCGACTTCGGCCAGAAAGACGAGGAAGACACCGAGCCGGTCGATTTCTCGGGTCATACGCCTGTAGGCGATTGCCCGAAATGCGGGCACAAGGTCTACGAGTACGGCATGAACTATGTTTGCGAAAAGTCTGTCGGGCCTGACAAAACCTGCGATTTCCGCACCGGGAAGATGATTCTGCAGCAGGAAATTTCCGCCGAGCAGGTGCATAAGCTGCTCTCCGAAGGCAAGACCGATCTGCTCGAGGGCTTTGTCTCAAGCCGCACGAACCGCAAATTCAAGGCCTATCTGGTCAAGCAGGCCAACGGTAAGATAGGGTTCGAATTCGAGCCGCGCCCGGCCAAGGCAGGCGCCAAAACCGCCGGCAAGACTGCCAAAAAGGCAGCGGGGGAAGCATCTGCCGAAACGGGTACGGCAACGAAGAAAGCAGCAACGAAGAAAGCGGCAACGAAAAAGACCGCAGCGACAAAAACAGCGGCGAAGAAGGCCGCAGTGAAAAAGGCTGCCACGAAAAAGGCTGCTGCCAAGAAAACCGCGGCCAAGCCGGCGGTGCAGGACGACGACGATCCGCCGTTCTGACCCGGCATGCGTTGACCCGACATGCGTCAAGCCCCGGCCTTCAACCGGGGCTTGACGGCGCACACGTTGCTGGGGCGCTTTGGCGGGCGGCATGGCCTGTGCCGCCGCTTGCCGGCGCCATCAGCCGTACACCAGATGCTTGAAGAAAAGCGAGATCTCGGGCACGTAGGTGATCAGAAGCAGGCAGGCCACCACCACGCCTACAAAGGGCAGCAGCGGCCGTATCAGGCGCTCTATGGGCAGATTGGCCACCGCGCACGCCGCGAACAGATTCACGCCGAAGGGCGGCGTGACCATGCCCAGCGCCAGGTTCACGACCATGATGACACCAAAGTGGGCGGGGTCCACGCCGAACTGCATGGCCACCGGCAGCAGCAAGGGCGCCAGCACCACGATAGAGGCCGAGGTCTCGACAAACATGCCGATGATGAATAACGCGGCATTGATCCCGAGCAAAAAGGCGTATTTGTCATGGAACAGCGTGCCCAGCCATTCGCCCAGCGCTGCGGGCACGCCGGCCCGGTTCAGCAGGAAGCCGAACACGCCGGCATTCGCGATCACAAACATGATGACCGCAGTGGAAATGACCGAGCGGTGCAGCGTGTGTGACAGCGTCTTGTAGTTCAGGCGCCGGTAGACAAAGCAGCCCACGATCAGCGCATAAACTACTGCCACCGCCGAAGCCTCCGTGGGGGTAAAGATGCCGCCGTATATGCCGCCCAGTATGATGACCGGCATGAGCAGCGCCAGCCAGGCCCGCTTGAATGAAGGCCACAGCGCCAGCCTGCCCTCGCCATCTGTCTTGCCGTAGCCATGGCGGCGTGCAAAGTACCAGACATAGAACATCAGCGCCCCGCCAATCAGGATGCCGGGCCCTATACCTGCAATGAACAGCTCGCCCACCGAAGTATCCGTCGAGACAGCGAAAAGAATCATCGGGATCGAGGGCGGGATGATGACGCCAAGCTCGGCCGCCGAGGCCTGCAACGAGGCCGCAAATGGCTTGGGATAGCCATGCTTGACCATCGCCGGAATCAGGATGGCCCCCACGGCAAAGGTGGTTGCCACGCTGGAGCCGGCCACCGCCGCGAAAATCATGCAGGTCAGCACGCAGCTGCACGCTAGCCCGCCCTGCATGCCGCCCACCACGCTCTTGGCAAACTCCACCATACGCTCGGAAATGCCGCCCGCCTCCATCAGATTGCCGGCGAGGATGAAGAAGGGCACTGCCACCAGCGGATATTTGTCCAGCGAAGCATAAATCTGCTGCGCATAGACGAGCCAGGTCATATGGCCTTCGTAGCCCACACCCACCATGCTGGCCAGACCAATGGACACCGCCACAGGGATCGACACAGCAAAAAACAGCAACATTGAAACGACCATCAATTGCGGCATGAGGTCACCAGGCAGAAAAGGTTGTCAGCCGGCAGCAGAGCGGCGCCGGCATCAGGGGCGGCGGCCGGGCCGGCGCATGAAGGCCCGGACGCGCTGCCTGGCCGGAAATACCAGCTCGGCAGCGTGTCCGGGAAGCAGAAGGACAGGTCGGGCGAAGCAAGTCGCATGGCCCGCCTAGATCGTGGTTTCATCCACCACAGCCTCCGGCGAACCAGAGGCCCAGTGCGCCAGCACGCCAAGAATGGCCAGGCCCGCACCTATCGGAATGGCAATGTATACCCAGGAAATGGAAACCTCCAGGCTGGGCATGGTCTGGAAACGCACACGATAGGTCATCTGGCCGCCAATCCAGGCCATGAAACCCAGGAAACCAACGCAGACCGCCATGATGCCGTGCTCCAGCCAGCGCTTGCTGCGCCCTTTGAGAAAGCCGTGGAGCACTTCCACGCTCAGCATGGCGCCCTGCCGGAAAGCCAGCACAATACCCAGCATCACCGTCCAGATCAGCGAGGCGCGTGTCCAGGCCTCGCTCCAGTCGGCGGGCGATTCAAGCACGAAACGGGTGAAAACCTGGTAGAAACCTGCCGCAACAGACGAGAGCAGCAGTAACTGGGTGATGGCGGAGATGAAACGGAAGAGTGTGCGATCGAGAAAACGTATGATGGCCACGGTGATGTCCTGTGCGGAAGTGGCCCGCGCGGCTTGTGGCCACAGGGGGCGCTGCGCCCCGCGTCACGCCGGCCCCTGGGGGAAAGCCCCTGGCCGGCGCCCTCGCGGAGCGCCCGCAAACCAAGCTATTTGGTATTGCGGATAGATTCGACCAGCTCCTGGCCGAACTGTTTGTAATACTGGGGGTAGACCGGCTCGACAGCCTTCACGAAAGCATCGTGGTCTACCTGGTTCACCTGCATGCCATCCTTTTTCACGGATTCGATGCCGCTTTGCTCGATGTCGTCGACATACTTGCGCATGGCCATGGCGGAATCGTGCCCGGCCTGCTTGAATTTTTCTTTGTCGGCATCGGACAGGCCTTCATATACGCTGGGCGACATCAGCACCAACGCGGGGCCGTATACATGGGCGGTCAGAGACAGGTACTTCTGCAGCTGAGGCAGCTTTGCGGAAACGATCACCGAGAGCGGGTTTTCCTGTCCGTCTATGGTGCCCTGCTGCAGCGCCGTGGCCACCTCGGGCCAGGCCATGGGCGTGGCAAGAACGCCCAGCTGGCGGAAGGCCGCGATGTGGATGGGATTTTCAGTCGTGCGGATCTTGAGGCCCTTGGCATCCTCGGGCTTGGTCACCGGCCGCACATTATTGGTCAGGTGACGGAAGCCCTGCTCGCCCCAGGCCAGCGCGATCAGGCCGCGCTTGGGAAAGGCTTCGAGCATTTTCTGGCCGATGGGGCCATCCAGCACCTTGCGGGCATGCGCGAGGTCGCGAAACAGGAAAGGAATGTCGAAGACGCCGGTTTCCGGCACAAAGTTGAGCGTGGCGCCCGTGGAGACGATGGCCAGGTCTATGGTGCCCAGCTGCAGGCCCTCGATGACCTCGCGTTCACCGCCCAGCGCGCTGTTGGGGAACTGCTCGATAGTGAATTCGCCCTTGCTGCTCGATTCGATCGCCTTGGCAAAAGCCTCGGCCCCCGCGCCATAATGTGAACTGGTAGACAGCGCGTAGGCCATCTTCAGCTTGGTTGCAGCCATCGCCGGCGCAGCGGCCAGCATGCCGGCCGCAGACAGCGCCAGCATCCACTTGGTAAACCTGGTAGTACGCATTGTTTCCCCAACATTATCGTGGCAGCCGCCACATTCTTGCCACCGTCGCGACATGTACCCCAGCCCCGATCAGGAGCAAGGGGGCGCGTCGGCGGCCTCTTTCGGTGCTGGAAGTTGTACCTGAAACCCGCGCGCCCGAATATTGGGGTTTTCTAGCGCATGGCGGCGCGGGAGAACATGCGCGGGCAGCATGAAACCCCGCCCGCGAGCCCTCAGCCTAGTCTTCCACGTACCACGTATCTTCGGACAGCATGACCTGCTGATGGCCATAGCCCGCCGGCATCATCGGAAAGCAGTTTTCCTGGGCGAGCACGACAACATCCAGGAAATAGGGGCCTTCGCTCTCCAGGCATTCCCGTAGGGCGGCATCCAGGTCCGCCGGATTCTCCACGCGGGCCGCGCCCCAACCAAAGGATTTCGCAAGCGAAACGAAATCAGGAATGGAGGCGTTGTAGCTATGGCTGTAGCGCCCATCGTGAATCAGCTCCTGCCACTGGCGCACCATGCCCATGTGCTGGTTGTTGCACAGCACGACCTTGACTGGCGTGCGGTGCTGCATGGCGGTAGCCAGCTCCTGGATGTTCATGAGGATGGATGCATCGCCGCTGACGCAGACCACGGGTTTGTCCGGATGCCCGATCTGCGCGCCGATGGCGGCCGGCAGGCCGTAGCCCATGGTGCCTGCGCCGCCGGAGGTGAGCCAGCGATTGGGCCGATTGAATTTGATGTACTGCGCCGCCCACATCTGGTGCTGGCCGACATCGGTCGAGATAATGGCGTCTGTGCCTTGCAGGGCTGCGTCCAGGCGCTGCATGAGATCCTGGGGCAGGATATGTTCCGTGGAAGGCGTGACCTTCAGGCAGTCTTTCGCTCTCCAGACGCCGATACGCTCCCACCACTCCTCCAGATGCGCCGCAGGGCGGCTCATTTGCGACAGCTCCTTGCTCAGCGCTCGCAGCAGGGGGTAGCAGTCGCCCACCATCGCGACATCCGCGCGCACCACCTTGTTGATGGAGGCCGGGTCGATATCCAGGTGAATCTTGCTTGCGTATGGGCAGAAATCCGAGAGCCGGCCAGTAATGCGGTCATCGAAACGGGCGCCCACGCAGATAATCAGATCGGCATGATGCATGGCTAGGTTGGCCTCCAGCGTGCCGTGCATGCCCAACATCCCGAGAAACAGGGGATCGTCGGCAGGGAAGGCGCCCAGGCCCATGAGGGTCAGGGTGCAGGGTGCGCCCATGTCACGCACAAGGCTGGCAAAGGCATGGCAGGCATCCACGCCGGAATTGATGAGGCCGCCCCCGCCATAGAATACCGGCCTGCGCGCGTTGGCGATCAAGGTGGCCGCACGCTTGATGGCGGCTTCCGCTGCGGGTCCGCTGCTTTCCACGCCTACGGGAGCATCCAGCGGTTCCGCCGGCGCTGCCGCCGTCTCGGGCACCAGCCCTATCTGCATGTCCTTGGGGAAATCCAGCAGCACAGGTCCGGGCCGGCCCGAGGTCGTCAGCTGGTATGCCTTGGCGGCAAGCGCGGCGACATCCTCGGTGCGCCGGATCTGTGCGTTCCACTTGGTGACAGGGCGCGAGATCCCAATGGCATCGCATTCCTGGAATGCGTCCGTTCCGATAGCGCCTGTCGCCACCTGGCCACTGATACACAGCACCGGTATGGAATCGCACATGGCATCGAGCAGCCCGGATGTGGTGTTGGCCATGCCGGGGCCGGAAGTGACCACGACCACGCCAGGCTTGCCAGTGGAGCGCGCATAGCCCTCGGCGGCATGAACCGCGCCCTGCTCGTGACGCACCAGAACATGGCGGATTCTGGGCTCGGAATACAGGGCATCATACAAGGGGAGGACAGCACCGCCGGGGTAGCCGAAAATAGTGTCCACTCCGTTGGCAATAAGGGCTTCAAGCAGGGTCTGCGCGCCGTTCCGGCTGACTGGTTCGTTGGAGGAGTTCACGTGATTGCGCTTTATTTCATAAGATACGGGTTGCCCCAAGTTTATTCCTTTTTGCCGCTATTCTTTTTCAAGCGAAACCGGATTCCTTCATGACTCGCAAGACTTCACCCTGGCACATCGTCAAAAAATCAACACTGCACGGAAACGGGGTCTTTGCCGCCGCCGACATTCCAGCCGGTACGCGCATCATCCAGTATGGCGGCCGGCGCATCACCACCGACGAGGCCGATGCGCTGTTTCCCGTCAATCCCGATGATCCTTTTCACACCTTCTTCTTTGCGCTGAGCAGCGGCATGGTCATCGATGGCGGCAATCGCGGCAATGATGCCCGCTGGATCAACCATGCCTGTAGCCCCAACTGCGAAGCCCAGGAAAACGAGGACGGCACGCGCGTGAGCATTGTCGCGCTGCGCGACATCCCTGCCGGCGAAGAGCTGTTCTACGACTATGGGCTGGTGATAGACGGCCGCGTCACCAAGACCCTGCGCCGCCAATATCAATGCCTGTGCGGTTCGCCCGACTGCCGCGGCACCATGCTGGCCCTGCCCAAGAAGAAAAAGAAGAAATCCAGGGACGACAAGGCTGCCGAAGCCAAGGAAAAGGCCAAAGGCGCCAAGAAAGACAAGCGCAAGAAAAAGAAACAGCTGGCGCAGGCCGCCTGACGGCGTAGGCATTTTTGGCTGGTCCGGCCTGAGCGCGCTTGGGTCTGGCCGGGGCGCGCAGAAGCGACGCTGCCGGCAGGGCCGCCCTGCTGGCACCGCATGCGCTCCCTGCGCAACGCATGCACGGGACGCTTCCCCGGCGCCTATGATCGATGATCTGCCTCAAAAAATAGGGGAAACCCTGATCGCCCCTCTTTATTGGACGTCCCCACGACGCGTTAGCATGTGATCTTTCGTCACATAAGAACAAAGGCCGCACTGCGCAGCCGTCGTCAACACCATGCCCAATTCGCGCAACACCGCCAACCAGCCAGAGGAAACGGCTGAGCCTATTGAGCCCATCATCCCCGAAGCCAGCGACCCGCCTGTCAAGATTCCGCTGAAGTTCGAAGACTGGATCTCGGTACTGATCATCGCGGCCTTGGCCATCATCACCTTTGCCAACGTGCTGGTGCGCTACTTCACCGATGGCTCATTTGCCTGGACCGAGGAAATCTCGGTCTTCCTGCTGATCGTGCTGACCATGACAGCGGGCTCCACGGCCTTTGTGCGCAGCCAGCACATCCGCATCGAGCTGTTTGCCGATGGCGGCTCTCCCACGCGGCAGCGCAGGCTGGCCATTGTGAGCCTTGTCGCAACCCTGCTTTTCTTCATATTGCTGACCATACTCTCAGCCCGCATGGCTTATGACGAGTACAACTGGGGCGATACCTCGCCCGCGATCGGCGTTCCCACGTGGTGGTACTCGATCTGGATGCCCGTGCTGTCCGCCGTGATCGTGCTGCGGGTGGGAGGCATGCTGCAACGCCGGCTGCGGGGCGATGCATGATCACAGCACTGCTTTTCATTACATTTGCCGTGCTGATGCTGATCGGCACCTCCGTGGGCGTGGCGCTGGGTATCGCCGGAACGCTGTCCATCGTGTTGACGAATCTGGACACCCACTGGTTTGGGCTGCTGGCTGTTCCGCAGAACTTTTATGCGGGCCTGGCCAAGTACCCGCTGCTCGCTATCCCCATGTTTGTGCTGGTCGGCTCCATCTTCGACCGCTCGGGCGTGGCAAGCAGGCTGGTGAATTTTGCCATTTCCATTGTAGGCCGGGGGCCGGGCATGCTGCCCCTGGTCGCGATTGCCGTTGCCATGTTCCTGGGCGGAATCTCAGGCTCCGGCCCCGCCTGCGCCGCGGCAGTGGGCGCGGTGATGATAGGCGCCATGCGCAGGGCGGGCTACCCGCCTGCCTACAGCGCCAGCATCGTGGCCGCTGGCGCATCGACGGACATCCTGATTCCGCCATCCATCGCCTTTATCGTGTATTCGGTGCTGGTTCCCCAGGCATCAGTACCGGCCCTGTTCGCCGCAGGGATGATACCCGGCATACTGGTTGGGATCGCCCTGATCATTCCCGCCGTATGGCTGGCGCGCAGACACAAGATGGGGGCGCTCGAGGCGGCGCTGCCCAGGCCGCGTTTCTGGCCCAGCCTGCTGGAAGCCGCCTGGGGGCTGGCTGCGCCGGTACTCATCCTGGGCGGCATGCGCATCGGCGTATTCACGCCGACCGAGGCCGCCGTGGTGGCGGTGTTCTATGGCCTCTTCGTAGGCATGTTCATCCACCGCACGATCAAGGTAAAGGATCTGTTCGGCATTTTGCGCGAAGCGGCCGAACTGTCGTCAGTCATCATGCTGGTGGTCTCGCTGGCCGGCATTTTTGCCTGGGCGCTGTCCACACTGAGCATCATCGACCCGCTTACCCGGGCAATCGTGAACTCCGGCCTGGGCGAGTATGGGGTGCTCAGCCTGCTGATCGTATTGCTGGTGGTGCTGGGCATGTTCCTGGACGGGATATCTATCTTCCTGATTTTCGTGCCGCTGCTGACCCCTATCGCCAATGCGTATCAATGGGACTATGTCTGGTTCGGCGTGCTGCTCACCATCATGGTGGCTGTCGGCCAGTTCACGCCGCCGCTGGCTGTGAACCTGATGGTGTCGTGCCGCATCGCCAAAGTACCCATGGAAAGCACCGTGCGGTGGGTGCTCTGGCTGCTGGTATCCATGTTCACTGTTCTGGTCCTGGTCATCGTTTTTCCGGAGCTCGCGCTCTGGCTGCCGCGCTACCTGGGCTTCTGACGCCTTGCCCTGCGCGCGGGCGCTCTATACCATTGCTCACAACCCGATAACACTGGTCAACAACGAGGAGAACAACACATGAAAGTACGCAATCTGCTGGGCGCGCTGGCCTGCTCTGTGGCAGCGCTGGCGGTGACGGCGCCGGCCCAGGCTGCCGACTACAAATCCGAATACAAGCTGTCCATCGTGGTCAGCACCGCCTTCCCATGGGGCCAGGGCGCGCAGATCTGGTCGGATCTGGTCCGCGAGCGCACCGACGGACGCATCAATATCAAGATCTACCCGGGCACATCGCTGGTACAGGGCGACCAGACCCGCGAGTTCACAGCCATCCGCCAGGGGCTGATCGACATGGCCGTCGGCTCGACGATCAACTGGTCGCCGCAGGTCAAGCAGCTCAACCTGTTCTCGCTGCCTTTCCTCATGCCTGACTACGCAGCCATTGACGCTCTCATCCACGGAAAGGTGGGCGAGGATCTGTTCAAGATTGTCGAGAAAGCGGGCGTGGTGCCACTGGCCTGGGGCGAGAACGGCTACCGCCAGATCAGCAATTCCAAGCACGAAATCAAATCGCCCGAGGATCTCAAGGGCATGAAGCTGCGCGTGGTCGGCTCGCCGCTGTATATCGACACCTTCACCGCGCTGGGCGCCAATCCAACGCAGATGAGCTGGGCTGACGCGCAACCCGCCCTTGCCACCGGCGCTGTGGACGGCCAGGAAAACCCCATTTCCATCTATGCCGGCGCCAAGCTCTATGACGTGGCGCAAAAGTACCTGACCCTCTGGAACTATGTTGCCGATCCCCTGATTTTCGTCGTGAACAAACAGGTCTGGGAATCATGGTCGGAAGAAGACCGCAAGATCGTGCGCGAAGCCGCAATCGAGGCTGGCAAGCAGGAAATAGCCCTGGCCCGTAAAGGTGTTACACCCGAGGATCCGTCCATTCTCAAGGACATAGAAAGCCATGGGGTGACCGTAACCTCGCTCACGCCCGAACAGCACGATGCCTTTGTCAAGGTGACCCAGCCGGTTTTCGACAAGTGGAAGAAAACCGTCGGCGAAGACCTGGTCAGCCAGGCGCAGAAGGATATCGCCGCACGCAAGCAGTAAATAGCGCGACCGGGCGGCGACAGCACTGCCGCCCGGTTGGCCCCAGATCATCAGGCGTGTCGCCGAGCCGCGCTGTGCGCGGCGGCAAAACCGGCCCGCGCCATCTTCCTTGCCGACGCCGCGCGAGCTGGCTATGGCTGATCCAGACCCGCCATACGCCGCAGGCAGGCTTCGGGGCCGCCGTTCACCACCTGGGCCGTGCACCCTATCATCAGGTTCAGCGGCATGCCGAAGTCTTCAACCGTGAAGCCGGCCTCATCCACAAACCTGCTGGCGCCACCTTCCTGCGCCGCGCTGCCGACCGCCACCTGACCCACCAGCGATCGGGTCTCGTCTGTATACGCCCAGACGGGCTTGCCCAGCGCCACGCCATAGCCGACTTCGAACACAGTGCCCGAATCAGGCTCATGGCCCCTAAAGACATTCAAGTTGGCCATGACCATGTCCGCGCTGCGTATCAGCGCCAGATTGGCGTCGCAGATCCACCTGGCCAGATCCGGCCCGCGCAGGCCCGACGGTGCGGCATTGTCCAGCGGATACAGGCCCTCGAAGCCATACTGCCGGCAGAGCGACTTGAGGTAGTCGCCGTGGGCCTCGGCGTCGGGCCTGAATACGTCAAAACCTGCGAGATAGATCTGTTTCATTGTTTTGCTCCTGCATCGCCGCAAGCCTGCCACGCCAGCCGTCCCTGCGCGGCATGGCGAGGGCCGGCGACGCGCATCACTTGAAGGCGGTCTCGATAAAGCTGCGCAGCTTGCGCGAATGCAGGCGCTCGCGCGGCATGTCGCGCAGCAGTTCCAGGGCGCGGATACCGATGTGCAGATGCTGACCCACTTGCTTGCGGTAAAAATCGCTTGCCATGCCCGGCAGCTTGAGCTCGCCATGCAAAGGCTTGTCGGACACGCATAGCAGCGTTCCGTAGGGCACGCGAAAGCGAAAGCCATTGGCCGCAATCGTGGCAGATTCCATATCCATCGCGATGGCGCGCGACTGCGACAGCTGGCGCACCGGCTCGACATTGTCCCGCAGCTCCCAGTTGCGGTTGTCCGTGGAAGCCACCGTACCTGTGCGCATGATCTTCTTCAGTTCCCAGCCATGCAGGCCCGATACCTGCGCCACCGCCTGCTCGAGCGCGACCTGGATCTCCGCCAGCGGCGGGATCGGCACCCAGTTGGGCAGGTCTTCATCCAGCACATGATCCTGGCGCACATAGCCATGCGCCAGTACATAATCGCCCAGGCGCTGCGTGGTGCGCAGGCCGGCGCAATGCCCCAGCATCAGCCAGGCGGAAGGGCGCAAGACCGCCACGTGATCCGTAATGGTCTTGGCGTTGGCCGGACCTATGCCGATGTTGATAAGCGTGATGCCGGTATGCTGGTCCCGTTTCAGATGATAGGAAGGCATCTGCGGCACCCTGTCCAGCGGTACGCCGCAGGCGCCGCCGTCCGGCCCCGGCAGCGTGATGCGGTTGCCCGGCTCCACCAGCGCGGTATAGCCGCCCTCGCCCCGCGCCAGCGTTTCCCTGGCCCACTGGCAGAATTCTTCGACATAGAACTGATAGTTGGTGAACAGCACGAAGTTCTGGAAATGCTCGGGCGCGGTGGCCGTATAGTGCTGGAGGCGGTGCAGCGAATAATCGACCCTGGGCGCGGTGAACGGGGCCAGCGGATGGGCTTCGCCGCGCCTGGCCTGCCAGGTGCCGTTGACGATGGTATCGTCCATGACGGCCAGGTCTGGCACATCGAAGTGATCGCGCAGGTTCTCACCCAGCAGCGAATCCGAATACACCCCCGCCACATACTGCTGCCCGTCCGCAAAGGAAAAGTGCAGAGGGATGGGCATGTCAGACTCGCCAACCTCGACGGGTACCCCGTGGTTGCGCACCAGCAATGCAATCTGCTCATGCAGGTAATCGAAATACAGCCGGGGTTGCGTGATGGTGGTCATGTACGCGCCCGGCTCGACCAGATGGCCGTAGGACAGCCTGCTGTCCACCTCCTGGTAGGTGTCCACACGGATGCGCAAAGCCGGATAATAGGCGCGCACGCGTCCGCCGCCCGCCCCCGATTCCAGATACCGTGCGAAACCTTCGCGTATGAAGGCGGTGTTTCTGTCGTAGATCTCGACCAGGCGCTGGACGGCAGCCCGCGGGTCGGTAAAACTGACGAAAGGAACCACCGGCGGCAGGTGTGCCGTGGTGAGCGAGTCGGATGAATCGTACATAGCCTGTGCGCCCAAAAAAACCAGTATAGGAAGCTACTATGACACGATATCAATTTTCACGGTACGCGCGGAGACGAGAAGCGCGTCATGCCTGCCCATACCCGGGCGTCTGCTTTAATATCACCCACGGCAACTCACGGACCGCCACCATGTGCGGCACATCGACTTGGGCATTATCGTAAATGCTGTATTTCCCCTGTTTGCGCTGATCCTGCTGGGCTACCTCAGCGGGCGCCGACGGCTGCTCGGCCCTGGCGCTGTCGACAGCCTCAACAAGTTTGTGGTCTGGATGGCGCTGCCCGCGCTGCTGTTCCAGTCCATGGCCCAGATTACCTGGGAGGAGGTCAACCAGCCTGGCTATCTGGCGGCAACAGCCCTGGCCATAGCTGTCGTGTTCGCCATATCGTGGCTGCTGGAGCGGCGGCGGCACGGCAGACTGGCCGACCTGAGCATCGAGGCGCTGGCGGCCTCGTACGCCAATGCGGGCTTCATGGGCATCCCGCTGTGTCTGATGATATTTGGCGAGGAAGGCCTGCCCGCCGTAGTGCTGGCCACGCTGCTGACAGCCTGCGGCCTGTTTGCATTTTCGATTGTGCTCATCGAGATTGACCTGCAGGGCTCATCCAACCTCAGGCGCACTCTCTTGAGGGTGGCCCGTTCGCTGTTGCGCAACCCGCTGGTGACAGCGCCTCTGCTGGGCATGGTAGTGGCCGCTTTAGGCTGGCCCCTGCCCTATGCCATAAAACAGTTCACTTCGCTGCTGGGCGATGCGGCCAGCCCTTGCGCGCTGGTGACGATAGGCCTGTTCCTGTCGCAAGGCAAGTCTTCAGAGCACAAAGGCGTGGTCTGGCGTATTGTGGCGCTCAAGCTGGTGCTGCACCCTGCAGCGGCTTACGTGCTGGCATACTGGGTCTTTGCCATGCCGCCCATGTGGGCCGCCACTGCCGTGCTGCTCGCCGCGCTGCCGGTAGGCACCGGTCCCTTCATGCTCGCCCAGCTCTATGGGCGCGAGCCCGCAGTGGCATCACGGGCCATACTGCTGTCCACCATTCTGTCGCTGGCCAGCGTATCCGTGCTGGTGGCCTGGCTGGCGCCGACCTGACGGGCGCCAGCTGCTGCCTACAGGTCGATCTGATCCATGAACAGCGCCAGCGCGACATCGCGTTCGGTCACGCCTTTGGCGTCGTGGGTGCTCAGCGTCACACTGACATGATTGTAGACATTGCTCCAATCGGGATGATGATCCAGCTTTTCGGCCTGCATCGCCACACGGGTCATGAAGCTGAAAGCCTCATTGAAGTTCTTGAAGATGAAGGTTTTGTGAATTGCATCGCGCCCCTCGACTGCCGTCCACCCCTCCAGCAATAGCAGGGCCGATGGCGCCCCGATAAGTTTCAGCTGGTTCTTCATGATGAGCTCCTATTTGTGGACGACGCCTCCGACGTCGCGGCAGGCTGCCCGGAACCCGCCTTCCGGACATCAGACATGACTATCACAGCAACTAACAGTCTACAGGCCGCGCCCCATCCTGCATATACCCGGCCGCCGGCCTTCGCCCGGCGCCCGCTCCGGCGCGACACCGTCCATACCCGCGGCAGCGCCCCGCCTCTTGCCCGGTATCCGGAGAATCCATCAGGGCAGCAGCACACAAGCAAAAAAACCCCGCGTGGGGAAGCGCCGGGCTTCCCTGCGGGGTGTCAAAGGCCACCGTCGGCCCCTTCCGCGAGCGAGGGGTCGTCCGGCTCGAGGCGAGACTGTGCTTACTGGCCCGACCAGGAGGCGATCAGGGCGCGCTCTTCGTCGGTCATCTTGGTGATATTGCCCAGAGGCATGTATTTGCTGGCGACGACCTGCTTGATCTGCGCCGCATGCATTATGGTTTCTTCATTTGTATCGAGCGCGACGCCTGCCGGCGCGGCGGCGATTCCCGCGAACGTGGGCTTGGCCGAATGGCATTCCGTGCAGCGTGCCGCGACGATGGCATGCACTTTGTCTATGGTAAGCCCCTGGTCAGCCGACGCGGCTGCCGGAGCGGCCGATGCCGCCTCGGCGCCTGCTGCCTGCGTGGCGGCGGGAGCGCTTGCGGCAGCCGTCTTGACCGGCGCCGGCGAAGGCGCGGCCAGCCAGCCGATGATGGCCAGCAGCACGATGCCGGCAAGCGGATACCCAAGCTGGTTCTTGCCCATGTGACGCAGCACGAAATACTGGCGTATGACTGCTCCGGCAAAGATGAACAGCGCCATGATGATCCACGCATACTCGCTGGTGTAGGTAAACGAGTAATGATTGCTGAGCATCAGAAACACGACGGGCAGCGTGAAGTAAGTGTTGTGCACCGAGCGCTGCTTGCCGCGCTTGCCGTCCAGGGGATCGGGCGTCTTGCCTGCCTTCAGGGCGTTCACCATGCGGCGCTGGCCGGGAATGATCCAGAAGAATACATTGGCAGACATACAGGTGGCCATCAAGGCGCCGGTAATCAGGAAGGCGGCGCGGCCCGGGAATATCTGCACCGTGAGCCAGGACACGATGACCATCATGACGCCGACTGCAACGCTGAGCAGACCGTCGCGCTCCATATTGGGGCTGATGCGGCGGCACAGCTGCGAATAGATGATGTAGCCCACCACCAGGAAAGCCACCGCCATGATGCCGGCCTCGACGCCGCTCATGGTAGCCGCCCATTCCCAGGGGCTGGAAGGGTTGACCAGATAGAAGGCCGGCTTCATCAGGTACAGGATCGCAAACAGCGCGAAGCCCGAGAGCCAAGTGGTGTAGGACTTCCAGAATGACCAGTGCAGGTCGTCAGGCAGCTCTGCCGGATTGGTGAGGTATTTCTGGTTGTGATAGAAACCGCCACCATGGACGGCCCACATTTCGCCGAAGACGCCCAGCTTCTTGCCCTGTTCGTTGCGGGGCGGGTGCAGGCTGTTGTCCAGCATCACGAAGTAAATGGATTCTCCGATCCATGAAATGGCGGCGATGACGTGCAGCCACCGCAACAACAGGTTGCCGTACTCGTAGAGAAAAGCTTCCATGACTGATCCTATGTTTGCTCCGCGGCGCCGCAATGCGGTGCCGCGGGGACCGGGTCAATGAACGCCGCCGGCTAGGGGCGCCAGTGGATCGCCATACGCTCATACGTCCCGGCCCGGGTATACGCCCCGGGTACTGGCCGCATTGGCGGCCAGCGCAAAATCAGCTGCCTCGATAAGTGGACCACGTCCAGGGCGTGGCGACCAGCGGCACGTGATAGTTTTCTTCGGAATTGGCCACCCCGAAGCGCAGCACGACCTCATCGACAAAGCGCGGTTCGGGTACGCTCACGCCCTTGCCCGCGAAGTAATCGCCGATATGAAAGACCAGCTCATAGACGCCCCGCCGCAGCGCATCGCCCTGCAGCAGCGGCTGATCGCAGCGCCCGTCACTGTTGGTTTGCACATCGGCCAGCGCCGTGCGGCTGCCGTCTTCCAGGCGGAACAGTTCGACGCGCACGCCTTGGGCCGGCTTGCCGTGCATGGTGTCAAGAACGTGGGTGGAAAGCTTACCCATGTTGTCTCCAATAATTGTCAACAATTTATGTTGACGATTCTGAATTGATCACCAATAATTGTCAACAGTTCATCACACGAAATTCAGCCATGTTGCAGATTTCTTCGCATCGCAATGTAACCGCCCCCCTGGAAGCGCCCAAGGCGTCGTCGTGGCGCGCATCTGCGGATGCGGGCGAGCGCACCGAGGCGGAACGGGTCTATGACGATATCTTCGATGCAGTCATGGATCGCCGGCTGCTGCCTGGGGCCAAGCTGACCGAGGCTGCGCTGTGCAAGGTGTTTGCCTGCTCACGCAATACGGTGCGCACAGCACTGTCGGCGCTGGCGCATGACAAAATCGTGGCCATAGAACCCAATCGCGGCGCCTTTGTGTGGCAGCCCGGTGCCAAGGAAACCCGCGACGTTTTCGAGATGCGCCGCCGCATGGAATGCATGATCATCGACATGCTGCTGGAGCTGCCGGACCTTGCCGCACGCCTGGCGCCGCTGTATGACATGGTGGCGCGCGAACGCCAGGCATTCGAATGCGGCGACCGCATCAGCTGGATACGCCTGTCCAACGCTTTTCATGTGGAAATGGCGAACCTGCTGGGCAACGATGTGCTGACCGAAACCATGCACGGTCTGTGCGCGCGCACCACGCTCATCATTGCGCTGCACGACACGCCAGGCGACACAGCCTGCTCCTATGTCGAGCATGAGGACATACTGAATCATCTGTCGCGCGGCGACGGGCAGGAAGCCCGCGGTGCGATGCACCACCACCTGGCGGATTGCGAAGAACGCATGGATCAGCCGACCGGCGAACCCGCAGACCCCTGGCGCGCGTTCAGCATCCAGCGCTGACGCAGCGCCGCGCCTGTGCGCACCCAGGCCGGCCGATCCCGCACCCGCCCGGCACAGTGCGGGCCGGCGACCCGGCACGCATGCCATGCGCAAGCCGAGCCATTCTTTTTGCAGAATTTTCTTACCGGAGCCTGTAAATGCAGCACACAGATTACCCGCGCGATCTTGTCGGCTACGGCCGCAACGTCCCACATGCCAACTGGCCGGACAAGGCCCGCATTGCCGTACAGTTCGTGCTGAACTATGAAGAGGGCGGCGAAAATTGCGTGCTGCATGGCGATGCGGGTTCGGAGCAATTCCTGTCCGAGATCGTCGGCGCGGCAGCCTATCCGGATCGCCATCTGTCGATGGAATCCATCTATGAATACGGTTCACGTGCCGGGGTCTGGCGCATACTGCGCGAATTCGAGAAACGCGGCTTGCCGCTGACCATATTTGCCGTCGGCATGGCGCTGGAGCGTCACCCGGAACTCGCGCGCGCCTTTGTGGAACTGGGTCACGAGGTTGCCTGTCATGGCTATCGCTGGATTCACTATCAGTCGGTCTCCGAAGAAATCGAACGCGAGCATATGCGTCAATGCGTGGAGGTGATCACGCGCCTGCTGGGACGCCATCCCGAGGGGTGGTACACCGGCCGGGACAGCCCCAACACGCTGCGGCTGGTGGCAGAGGAGGGCGGCTTTCTCTATGACTCCGATTACTACGGCGACGATCTTCCTTTCTGGGTGCGCGTGCCCATGACCGATGGCTCAAGCCGGTCGCAGCTGATGGTGCCCTATACGCTGGACACCAATGACATGCGTTTTGCCTCGCCCCAGGGTTTCAACAGCGGCGACCAGTTTTTCACCTATCTGAAAGATGCTTTCGATGTGCTGTACGCCGAAGGCGAAGACACGCCCAAAATGATGTCGGTTGGCCTGCATTGCCGCCTGATCGGCCGTCCGGGACGCTTCGCCGCGCTGCGCCGCTTTCTGGACTATATCCAGAGCCATGACCGCGTATGGATCCCCACCCGCGCGGCCATAGCGCAGCATTGGGCGCAGCATCATCCCTGCCCTGAAGAGGCCTGACATTCCTGGGGGTGCGCCCCCGCCACGCTATCTGGAGCCCACACAAATGGCCAAACCCAATCTGCCCACTGGAACCGTGGTCGATGCAGACCCGGTCGACCTGCCCGCCTTCGCCACCCGCCACGCCAATCTGGCAAGCGCCGATTTCGGCGCCCGGGTGCTGTCATGTTCCGACGAGTTTTTCGCCAGCGCCGACCGCATGCTGCAGTCGTCGGAACCCGTATTCATCGTCGGCAAGTTCGATGACCACGGAAAATGGATGGATGGCTGGGAAACCCGCCGCCGACGCAATGGCGGCTATGACCATGCGGTGATCCGTCTTGGCCTGCCAGGCGTCATCAAAGGCCTGGATATCAATACCAGCCACTTTACCGGCAACTTCCCGCCCGCCGCATCCGTGCAGGCCTGCAGTATCGCCGGCGACCCCGACGACGGCACCGAGTGGACGGAAATCGTCCCGGCACGCTCGCTGCAGGGCAATGCGCATCACTTCATCGAGCTTCAGGATGACCGCAGCTGGACGCATCTGCGCCTGAACATCTTTCCCGATGGCGGCGTGGCCCGCCTGCGCGTCTATGGCCAGCCCGCCTGTGACTGGGAATCGCGCGACGCAAACGCGCTGTATGAAGTCTCCGCACTGGAAAATGGCGGGCGCATCGTCGCCTACAACGACGCGCACTTTGGCGTGCCCTTCCGCCTGATCATGCCAGGCCGCGGCGTGAACATGGGCGACGGCTGGGAAACCCGCCGCCGCCGGGAGCCAGGCTATGACTGGTGCCTGATCGAGCTGGGCCATGCAGCCATCGTCGAGAAGATCGAAGTCGATACGGCCCACTTCAAAGGCAACTATCCCGACCGGGTTTCCATCCAGGCCGCCAGCGTGGGTGAATCGACGGACCAGTCTCTGGTCACGCAAGCCATGTTCTGGCCCGAACTGCTGGGCGAGCAGAAAACCGAGATGGACAAGCAGCACTTCTTCGAAGGTGAACAGATCCGCGACCTGGGCCCGGTGACACATGTACGCGTGAACATGTTCCCCGACGGCGGCATCAGCCGCGTGCGCATCTGGGGCAGGCTGGCTCGTGGCTGATTGATCTCAGACACGCCGATATCAGTCAGCTCCAGCACCCTGCGGTCACCCAAGGCCGATGGCGGCGCCATTGGCCCCGTATTAATTATCTGCTTGCGACGCGCTCAAAAGAAACTCACGCAAGATACACCCAAACAGCTTTGGCTGCTCCATATGCGCAGCATGGCCGCAGAATGGGAGTATGGCCAAGTGCGCACCAGGCAGTGCGCCGGCAAGCTCCAGCGCGCTGACAGGTGGATGGCTGCGTTCGCATTCCCCGAGAATGACCAGCGTCGGCGTGGTCGCATGGTCAAGCCGGCCGCTGTAGTTCACGCCAGCAAAAGCCGTCAGGGCGCCCTTTGCAGCCTGCAGCGTCATGCCTCTGGCTGCATTTTCGCAGTCGCGCAACGCCTCAGCCGAGGCAAGGGGCTGCGCAAACCATGTACCCAGAATGCGCTTGATGGCAGCTTGAGTACCTTCATTCTCAAGTCTGGACAACGTCGCCTGAAGGCTTTCAAAGCGCCGCCCGGAGTCGGCCTGCAATCCGGCGCCATACAGCGTGGCACTGAGCAACCGGGCGCCGTGATGCGCCAACAGCTCTTGCACGACAAAACCACTCATTGAGTGGCCCAAGACATGAAAACATTCCAGTCCAAGCAGATCAGCCAGGCGCAATACGAATGCAGCAAAATCCTGGGCTGTGTCCAGTGGCATGGCGGCACTGGTCATGCCAAACCCAGGCCAGTCTGGAGCGATGATATCGAAGTCTTCGCCGAGCGCCGCAGGCAATGCCTTCCAGAATGCAGACGATGATGCAAAGCCGTGCAGCAGAATGAGCGGCTGGCCCTGGCCTGTTCGCCGATAATGAATATCGGCGACTTCATGTAGCACCATATCTTTCATCATCTGTGTCAGTTCAACCGTGCGCCTGAACGTTTGACGACGCTTTGCCAGTACGGCGCTTCGCGCGCCAGCAGTTCGGTGAATTCCGATGCGGATCCTGGCCTGGGCAGGAAGCCCTGGGCAGTCAGCTGCTGCTTCACGTTCTCGCGCGCCAGAGCCTGCTGCAATGCGCCGTCCAGTTTCGCGATGATGGCTGGATCGGTGCCCGCAGGCGCAGCCAACCCCCACCAGTTGCTGACCACTGCGTCTCCGATCCCCACCTCATGCGTGGTGGGCACCTGCGGCAAGGCAGCAAAGCGTTCATCAGATGCCACCGCCAGCGGCCTGATCTTGCCCGTCGACAGGTAAGATGCCGCGATGCCATAGCCGCCGATGTAGACCTGAATCTCATTGGCCAGCAAGGCTTGCACACCCGGCGCGGAGCCCCGGTACTGGATCGCCACCATCTTGCCCTTTACCGCATCGGACAGCATCCACCCCGAGAGTGCCGGCGTCGTGCCCGCGCCCGGAGTCCCATAGTTGAGCTCACCGGGATGCGCTGCCGCATATGCCTTGAACTGGGCAAAGTTTTCGGCAGGGACCGCAGCGCTCGAATAGATGAACGCAGGCACGTCTACCACTTTGCCGATAGGCGCCAGGTCCTTGAGCGGGTCATATTCCATATCCTTGTACAGAAACTGATTGATCACGAAATTATTCGTGGCGCCCAGCAGCAGGGTATAGCCATCTGGCTGGGCCCTGGCCACGTACTGCGAGCCAATGTTGCCGCTGGCGCCGCTCTTGTATTCGATCACTACGCTCTGGCCCAGAATCTCTGACAGCGCAGGCTGAATGATGCGCATGGCGATATCACCCGCCGCTCCTGGCGCATAGGGCAGAACTACACGCAATGGCTGCTCGGGGTAGGCTGCCGATGCCGGCCCGCAGGCACAGGCCAGCATGAGCAGGCCGATGAATATGGTTTTCAGGCTATTTGAAGCGCTAAGCATGTCCGTCTCCTGAAGCAGTTCAAGAATGCGTAGTACGGCAGTGCCTACAGATCGATGCGCATCAGGTCATGGGCCAGACGCAGCTCTCCCTTGTAGGACTTGCGAATGTCTCTTGCTACCTCATCCAGCCGCTCCGGCCCCATCAGATCGATGGGCAGATGGTTCCCGGCGGCGCGCTTGATGACCGGGCTGGTTGAGTCGTAATGGCCGAAATGCGTGGCGACCAGGCTTTTGACTTTAGCCTTTGCAGCGATTTCACCAAGCTGCAAAGGGCTTGTATGAGCATAGGTTCCGACGCCCGACTGGGCGCGATGCGCCAGGAAGGATTCCGGAAACGTACATTCGTGGATCAGCAGATCCGCATCACGCGCAAGCGCGAGCATGGAGGCACAGGGCGCCGTGTCGCCGCTGAACGCAACCACCTTGCCTTCCGCCTCAAAACGGATCCCGAAGCAGTCCGTGATCTCGGTGGGAATATGGTCCACCAGGTCAACAAACACCTTCACATCCTCGTCTTCATACATCAGCCCGGGCGACACCTCGAATACCTCGGGCCGGACGGCATCAATGTTCTTCTGCCGCACGGCGTAGGACGCCCGCGCCTGTATATCGATGCGAAATGCTCCGCGCTCGAAAGAATGATCGACAAAATCCTTGATGCCGCGAGGGCCAAATACCTTCAGCCCGCCCTCGCGATTGAAGACCCAGCTCGATAGCACAAAGAATGGCAGGCCGCAGACGTGATCGTAGTGCAGGTGGCTTACAAATACCCAGGGAACGTCGGCCGGGTTGATATTGGCCCGCACCATCTGGCGGGTAGCCCCCTCGCCGCAATCGAACAGATAGTTCTTTCCATTGTCCAGTGTGACCAGGATAGCGGATTGAGCGCGCTCCGGATCAGGCAAGGCGGCACCGGTTCCAAGCATAGTGATCTTCACGACAAAAGCTCCCGAAAGCCAGGAAGGAATGCAGCGCCCACCCGGAGTTTGCGAAGGCTGCCAATTCACAGGAAAGGGCCGCCACTAAAAGTACGCTTTTTAGTACTTTATAGGGGACATGCGATTCATACAACAAGAAAAAGCAAAAAGATGGCCAGCGGCTGCTACGCCCCAGAGAGAAGAATCAGGGTATATCCTGATGCCGCGCGTCGTCACTGTGCATAGGCGACACCTCATCAAAGGGCTTGAAATGCGTTTCTATGTACATGTATTTCGCTGGATACAGAACACGCGCGGCATACACGATTTCCCCGTCATTATTTCTCGCCTGCCGTATTGCCTGCGCAATAGGCATCCCAATGTCGATGCGCAGGTGCGCAGCCACGACGGCATCGGCTGCGCGTATGGTCAACACCTGGGTAGCCGCGCGCAGCTCTTCGGGGAAATGGCGCGCCAGGATGGGAAGCACAGGTTCCGCCTCGAATTCCCGCAGTCTGCGTTTTGCAAGCCGCCTGGCAACATACACCGTGTTCAGGCTGTAGGCGATGCCAGACGTCCAGTTCAGGCGCATCGCCCACCAATAGGTCGGTGCGGCTTCATGGTCGCCCGCCAGCTCCTGCGGCAGCGTGCCCATGCCAGCGTCCAGCGTGTCAAAGCGCACCTCCAGCCGCTCAATATGATGGACCAGCGTATGCCAGTCTGTAGGCAGCATCAGCCAGTGATCCTTGGCGGCATCGGCGATGACGAAAGTTCCCTTGCCGCGCGTACGCTCGATCAACCCTTCGCGTTCCAGCTCATCCAGGGCGGCGCGGATGGTCGCCCGCGCAACGCCATATTCGCTCACCAGTTCCGGCAATGTGGGAATCTGCGTGCCCAACGGCCAATCGCCGCGCTCCAGCCGCGCCCGCAGAACATACTTGATCTTCAGCGCAAGAGGCAGCCGCGAGGTTTTCCTGAGCGCCGTATCGGGAGGATGAGCCATGTTTGTTCGTTCCAGCGTGCAGCCTGGCCGCGCTCATGCCACGGGCTTCAGCCCGGCAAGCTGACGCCCGCAATCGCTCAGCAGGCGGCGCAGCCAGCGGTGGGCGCTGGACTGATGATTGCGCTCATGCCACAGCTGGTAAAAACGCATGGGCGGAAAGGCGATAGGCGCGGGCAGTATGGCCAGCGGCAGCAGGTTGGCGTAGAAGGCGGCAAAATGGCGCGACGTGGTGAAGACCAGATCTGTGCCGGCCAGCAGATAAGGCGCGACATTGAAGGACTGCACCACCAGCCGCTCGTCGCGCTCCAGCCGCTCGCTGGCCAGGACGCCATCAATGACGCCGCGCTGTGTAATGGAGTATGGCAGTGGCACTACGTGAGCCGCCTGCTGGTAATCCTGCAGGGTAATGCCCTTCTTGGCCAAGGGATGATCCGCCGCCACCAGACAGACGATCTCGTCTTCGAGCAGCATGGAAAGATGCATGCGGTCAGGCGGCTCGGGCCAGTTGCCCAGCACGACGTCCAGCTCCCCTTCGGCCAGGGAGCGCTCGAAATCAAAATCAGGCCCCAGAGCGTGCACAGTAAGCCGGGCATTGGGCGCTTCGCGCCGCAGGCGCGCGGAAACACTGCCCATGAAGACAGGCGCGAGGTAATCGGGCGAACCGATGTGGAATTCCTGGCGGGTCGTGAAAGGCTCGAAGGTTTCCGGCTGGGCCACCATGCTGTCGATCTGCGCCAGCGCCGCGCGCGCATTGGGCAGCAGGCTGAGGGCACGTTCCGTTGGCACCATGCCGCCCTTCTCGCGCACCAGCAAGGGGTCGTTCAGTATGCCGCGCAGGCGCCGCAGCGCCACGCTGACCGTAGGCTGGGACTGGTTCAGCTTCAACGCAACACGCGAAACGCTGCGTTCAGTTATCAGCAGGCAGAATACCTTGAGCAGATATGTGTCTATAAGCTCAGCGCTGCGCCGCACTGTCATGTGTCGCCCTCCAGAATGCATGTGATCGGCCGCACGGCGCAATGGCCGTGCGACAGGGCTCATGATAATGGAAACCGGGCGAAAAGCCTCGGGTCAAACGCAATTCATCGCATATTTACCGGCACGCGGCGCTCGCAGATGAAAACCTGTTCAGGACGTTACACCCAGGCAATGATGCGCTCTGCCTGCCTGGCTTCTTCCGTGCGCGCATGCAGCTTGCGTCCGGCTGCGTAGGTGGCGCATACGACACGGTCATCTCCCAGCATGGCCAGCGCAAACAGCAGCTCTTCCAATGTACCTGCATGGGCCGTGCGCCGGGCGAGCAATGGCGTGGCCTGCGGATCCAGAACGATGAAGTCCGCCTCCGCCCCCTGGGCCAGCGTGCCGATTTGCCCATCCAGGCCAAGCGACTCGGCAGCGCCCTGCGTGGCAAGGTAGAACATGCTGCGGGCGCTCAGGTGATAGCCCGACAGCCGGGCCACTTTATGCGCTTCATTCATGGTCTGCAGCATGGAAAAGGATGATCCCCCGCCTACATCGGTTGCGAGCGAAACAGGCATGCCGCAGGCTTCGGCGGAAGCAAAATCGAACAGGCCGCTGCCCAGGAACTGGTTGGAGGTAGGGCAATGCGCTGCCAGCGCACCGGCATCGCGCATGCGGCGCCGGTCAGCGTCATCCAGCCATATGCAATGGCCGTAGACCGCGCGCGGCCGCAGCAAGCCGTACTGGTCGTAGATATCGAGATAGCTGCGGTGGCCCGGGAAGAGCTCGGCCACCCACTTCACCTCGTCGGTATTTTCCGCGACATGGCTCTGAATGAAAATATCCTTGTAGCGCTGCGCAAGCTCGCCACAGACGCCCAGTTGCTCGGCTGTGGAGGTCGGCGCAAAACGCGGTGTCAGGGCATAGAGCTGCCGTCCCCTGCCATGCCAGCGCTGGATAAGCGCTTCGCTTTCGCGGCCGCCCGACTCGGCCGTGTCGCGCAGAAATTCCGGACAGTTCCTGTCCATCAGCACTTTGCCAGCCACCATGCGCAGGTTGCGCGCGTGGCTTTCCGTGAAAAACGCTTCGGCGGACTGCGGATGCACAGTACAGTAGACCAGCGCGGTGGTCGTACCGCAGCGCTGCAGTTCGTCGAGAAAGAAACTGGCCACCTCAGCCGCATGCTCCGGGTCGCCGAACCGGCTCTCGGTCGGAAATGTCCATTGCTCCAGCCAGGGCAGCAAGCCCGGCGCCGGCGAAGCGATCATGTCGGTCTGCGGGTAATGGATGTGCGTGTCGATAAAGCCCGGCACAATCAGCTTGCCGCGCCAGTCGACGATGTCCGTCCCTGGTTCGAGATCGCGAACCAGACGTTCATATTCGCCCACCTTCGCCACGCGCCCATCCTCGATCAGCAGCAGGCCATCGTCGATATGGACAACACCAGTGTCGTCATCGTCCGCGCCAGGCGCGGATGTGAAATAGAGCAATTGCGAGCGGTAGGCGGCGCGCGGCGCGCAGCCTCCGGCGGCCGGTGCGGTGTGTATAGTCATATTCTGTCTTTCAGTGGATGTAGACGAGCTCATCGGCATGAGCGGAAAGCCGCAAGGCCGGGCCGGTGACCGGCACAGGCAGGGCGGTCGCCGCGGCGCGCATCTCCTGCACCTGCAGCAACTGGGCGACAACGGACACGGCGATCACTTCAGGCGTCTTGCCGTGTATGCCCTGAACGCCGATCGGACAAATCATTTCATCGAAACGGGCAGGATCCACGCCGCGCTCCTGCAGGCGGCGCTCGAACTTGCGCCGCTTGGTGCGCGAACCTATCAGCCCAAAATAGGCAAAGTCGTCGCGCCGGAAGATCTCGCGGCACAGGCGTTGATCCAGCGCATGGCAATGCGTCATGACCAGGAAATAGCTTCCCGCCGGCGCCTGCTCCACCACAGCTTCCGGCGTATCGGTGTCTTCGATCTCGACGTTGTCGGGAACGTCGCCAGGAAACTGTGCATCGCGCTCGTCGACCCAGCTGACGGTGCAAGGCAGCGCAGCCAGCATGCGCACAATGGCATGGCCCACGTGACCCGCGCCGAAGAGCACGACATGCATGGCCGCCGGCGCCAGCCTTTCGATGAGCACTGTTTTCCCGTCCAGGCCAAGCAGGGCGCACGATTGCGGCTCCCTGGCGGGGCGGTCCGGCCTGGCAGCATCGCTTCCAGAACCTTCGGGGCCACCCATCCCGGCGAGGGGCGCCGCCTTCGCCAGCCCCATGCCCGTGCCTTCCTCCGCTGGCACCAGCTCTACCTGGCCCGCAACCGCATGCCCCGCCGCATCCAACACCTCGCGGCGTCGCACCACGGCGCGCCGCGCCCGCAACGCGCCGTCGAGCTGCTCCAGCCAGGACAGGTCGCCTTGCGCCAGCCGCTCGAACAGTACAGTGACGGCGCCGCCGCAGCATTGACCCAGGGCAGGCCCCAGCGACAGGCGTTCCATCCGGCAGGTATCACCTCCGGAACGGCCGCGCAGCATGGCGCGGGCCAGCTCCAGCGCGCGCCATTCGAGGTGCCCGCCCCCGATTGTGTCCCATTGCGCATCGGCCGACGCCAGCATGCACGCACCCGCTTCACGCGGCGTAGAGCCTTGCGCGAGGACGACCGTGATCAACACAGCGGCCTGCCCATCGCGAAGCAGGTTCAGCGCCGGAGGCAGCCAGGCATTCATGACGCTTCCTCTTGCGCCTGCAATGCCATGACAGCATTCAGAATGGCTTCGGGCGTGGCGGGTGCATTGAGCTGCGGCTCGATGCGATAGTCGGCCACGCTGGCCACGGCATCGCGTATGGCATTGAATACGCTGAAGGGCAGCAGCAGGGGCGGCTCGCCCACCGCCTTGGAGCGGTTGATCGTGTCCTTGACGTTGCGGTTCTTGAACAGCTTGACCCGGAAATCGGTCGGGCAGTCGCTGACAGCGGGAATCTTGTAGGTCGAAGGCGCATGCGTCATCAGGCGCCCGTCCTTGTTCCAGAAAAGCTCCTCCATCGTGAGCCAGCCCATGCCCTGGATGAAAGCGCCTTCGACCTGACCGATGTCCAGTGCCGGATTGATGGATTGCCCCACATCGTGCAGCGCATCGGCGCGCAGCAGCTTCCATTCTCCGGTCAGGGTGTCGATGACGACTTCCGACACCGCCGCACCGTATGCGTAGTAGTAGAACGGCTTGCCCGACATGGTCTTCTTGTCCCAGCGGATGCCGGGCGTGGCATAGAAGCCCTCGGACCAGAGCTGCACCTGCCCCCAGTAAGCAGCGTCCACTACTTCGGCGAAGGGAATACGCTGGCCATTGACCTGTACATGGTTGGCTGCGAACACGATGTCATCGACCTTGCCGCCCCACTTTCCCGCCGCAAACTTGGCCAGGCGGCGGCGTATCTTCACGGCGGCATCCTGCGCAGCCTTGCCGTTCAGGTCAGAGCCTGTCGAGGCGGCAGTCGCTGAGGTATTGGCAATCTTGCTGGTATCGGTGGCCGTCACGCGCACAGATTCGAGGCTGAGCCCCAGTTCGGCTGCCGCGACCTGCGCAACTTTGGTGTTCAGGCCCTGGCCCATTTCCGTGCCGCCATGATTGACCAGCACCGAGCCGTCGCGGTAGACATGCACCAGCGCGCCAGCCTGGTTGAATGCCGGCACATTGAAGGAAATGCCGAACTTCACCGGCGTTAACGCCAGCCCGCGCTTGAGCACCGGGCTGTTGCGATTGAATTCCAGCACCGCCTGGCGGCGCGCGCGGTAATCGCTTTCCTGCTCCAGCTGGTCGACCAGTGGGTTCAGGATATTGTCGACCACGATCTGGCCATAGGGCGTGACATTGCGCTCGCCTGTACCGTAGAAGTTGCGCCTGCGCACATCCAGCGCATCGCATCCCAGCTTGCGCGCAATCATGTCGAGCAGCACTTCCATCATCAGCGCGCCCTGCGGGCCGCCAAAACCGCGGAAGGCTGTATTCGATTGCGTATTCGTCTTGCCGCACATGGCCGAGATTTCGACATCGGGCACGTAATAGGCGTTGTCGAAGTGACACACGGCACGCGTCGCCACCGCCTCGGACAAGTCTGCCGAGAAACCGGCACGCAGCGTCATATCCAGCGTCACACCCAGGATACGGCCCTCATCGTCGTAGCCCAGGTCATATTCATAATAAAAGCCATGACGCTTGCCGGTGATCATCATGTCGTCATCACGGTCGGCGCGCAGCTTGACGGGGCGGCCCAGGCGCGTCGCGGCGACGGCGGAAAGGCAGGCAAAAAGCGCGGACTGCGACTCCTTGCCGCCGAAGCCGCCGCCCATGCGCCGGCATTCGACAAGCACCTGGTGCGAGTGCCAGCCCAGGGCGTGAGCCACCAGCGCCTGCATTTCGCTGGGATGCTGGGTCGAGCACCAGACATGCACCCCATGGCCTTCCTTGGGCGCCGCGTAGGAGATCTGCCCTTCCAGGTAAAACTGCTCCTGACCGTTGCATTCAAAGGTGCCGGTCAAGCGGTGGGGGGCTGCCTCGATCGCCTTGATGGCATCGCCACGTGTCAGCCGCATGGGCGGCAGCACCATGGACTGCTCCCGCTTGGCCTGCTGCGGCGAGAGCACCGCGGGCTTTTCCTCGTACTCCACCTTGGCCATCCGGGCGGCGCGGCGCGCGGCATCATGGCTTTCGGCAATGACCAGAAACATGGGCTGGCCTATGTACTGCACCAGCTCCTCCGCCAGCAGCGGATCGTCGTGGATAACAGGACCGCAATTGTTTTCACCCGGGATATCGGCGGCGGTAAGCACGGCGACCACCCCTGGCGCCTGGCGCACGGGCTCCAGATCCATGCTGACGATCCTGGCATGCGCCTTGGCCGACATGCCTATGGCCGCATGCAGCGTGCCAAACAGCTCTGGAATGTCGTCGGTATAGGTTGCCTCGCCGCTGACATGCAGCACCGCCGACTCATGCGGCAGGCTCATGCCTGCAGCGCGCTCCTGCATGGCCTCCTGCTGATGCTTCATGAAGGCTTCGACCTGTGTGTTCATACGGCCTCCGTCGTTTGCTCGGCGGCAAACACACTGGTCTGCGACGCGGCCAGCGGTTCCTGCGGGCGTGTTTCCAGGTAATAGCGCAATACCAGGTTCTGGGCAGCCATCAGGCGATAGGCGCTGGTTGCACGCATGTCGGACAGCGGCTGGTAGTCCTGCGCCATGGCCGCCATGGCTGCACGGGCTGTTGCCCGCGTCCAGGGTTGCCCCAGCAGCGCGGCTTCCGCGTGGGCGGCCCGCTTGGGTGTAGCGGCAACCCCCCCATAAGCCACCTTGGCCTGAACAATGGTCGCATCGTCATCCAGTGTGATCGAGAAAGCCGCGCATACAGCCGAAATATCCTGGTCGAAGCGCTTGGACAGCTTGTAGGTACGGAAGCGCTGCCCCGGCGAAGGCAGGGGCACCTTGATGGCCTGCACGAACTCACCTTGCTCCATGGCGTTCTTCTGATAGTCCAGATAGAAATCCTCAAGCGGCATCTCGCGCACGCGCTCGCCCTGGCGCAGCACAATCCGGGTGCCCAGCACAATCAGGCCGGGCATGGAATCGCCGATGGGCGATCCATTGGCAACATTGCCACCCAGCGTACCGGCGTTGCGGATGGGAAAAGACGCAAAACGGCGGTGCAGTTCGCCCAGCTCGCCATAATGAGCGACCAGCGCATCGAATGCGTCATTGAGCAATGCCCCCGCGCCAATGTAGATGTGGCCATGTTCTTCGCGTATTTCGCGCAGCTCCGCGACCTGGCCAAGATAGATCATTTCGGGCAGGTGACGCAGCTGCTTGGTCACCCACAGGCCGACGTCGGTGTTTCCTGCCACGATGCGGGCCTGCGGCTTTTCCTGGCGCAGGCGAGCCAGCTGCTCCAGCGTGCGCGGCGCATGGAAAACCTGATCGCCATGCTGGTAGCACAGGGGCGTTTCCCGCTGCATGCCCTGGAGCGTGCGGGTCAATGCATCGCGATCAAAGGGAGGTGCAGGCAGTTCAAACATGGCAAGGGCGGCATCAACGATAGGCCGGTAGCCCGTGCAGCGGCACAGATTTCCCGAGAGCACATTGTCGATATCCTCCCGACTGGGACGCGGCCCGTTGTGATCGTGATTCAGATACATGCCCCACATCGACATCACGAAGCCAGGCGTACAGAACCCGCATTGCGAACCATGCAGGTCCACCAGCGCCTGCTGGACCGGATGCAGGCTGCCGTCGGGCTGGCGCAGATCCTCCACCGTGAAGACGGCCTTGCCGTCAAGCGCGGGCAGAAACTGGATACAGGCGTTGACGGCGCGCAGCGACACGCCGCCCTTGTCATCCAGCTCACCCACGACCACCGTGCATGCGCCGCAATCGCCCTCGGCGCAGCCTTCCTTGGTGCCCGTGGCGCGCACGTCTTCACGCAGGAATTGCAGCAGAGTGCGGGTCGCGCCCTGGCCGGCAATCTCATGCACCTTGCCGCGATAATAGATACGGATATTCTGTGTCTCCATGACCAAACCTGTGATTTCTGTGAGTTTCAGTCAAAGTACCACCCGCAAGCGCCCAAGGCATTCCCGAACCATGATGTTCGATATCATGATCCGTCAATGTGCGGCGGCGGCAAGGCTCGAAATGCCTCGAGGACATCCCCCGGTATCGGGCCGCCGCTATATCCAGCATATATAAAGCATAATATCCCGATGGAACGACATCGTGAACAGCTTGAAACGTCTTTGCTGCGCCTGCTGCAGGTTTTGCTGACCGAGCAGAGCGTGTCGCGGGCAGCCATCAGGCTGGGCCTGTCGCAGCCCGCCGTCAGCAATTCGCTGCGCCGCCTGCGCGCCATTACCAGCGATCCGCTGCTTGTGCGGTGCAAGAATGGCATGGTGGCCACCGAGCGTGGGCAGGAGCTGCTGGCCCACGCCAATGACGCCCTGGCTGCCATTGACCGCATCACGCAGCCCACGGCAGAGTTTTCCCCGCAGGAATCCACCCGCCTCTTCAAGCTGGGCGCGCCGGACTACCTGGACACACTGTTTCTGCCGAATATTGCTGAAATGCTCGCCCGCCAGGCGCCGGGCGCCAAGCTCATGGTGCATCCCATCAATGCCGACTTTGACTATCAGGGCGCATTGGAAAACGGGCAGCTGGACATCGTCGTGGGCAACTGGCTCGCGCCGCCGCCCCAATTGCATACCTCGCGCATTTTCCAGGACGAGGTCGTCTGTATGCTGGGCAGCCACCACCCGCTGGCAGGCAAGGGCATTACCCTGGAGCACTATATGCAGATGAAGCATCTTGCGCCGACGCCTTATGTGTCGGAACGCACCAGCTTCATCGATGGCTGTCTGGCCGAACAGGGCCTGCAGCGCAACATCCACATGACGATTCCGTATTTCGGCCAGGTGCCCTATGTGCTGATGACGACCGATATGGTCTTCACCACAGGAAGGCAGTTCGCCCAGCACTATGCGCGCTACCTGCCCGTGACTGTGCTGCCCTCGCCATTTCCCTTCCCGCCCATGCGCTTTTACCAGCTATGGCACAAGCGCTCGCACACTGCCCCCGAGATCGTCTGGCTCAGGCGCCGCATTGCAGAAGTCGCCGGGCTTCTCGCGGGCTAGCGCCCGCCACGCGCATAAGCGGTATAGCGAAATACGCATAAGCCCCGAGGGCGCGAAGCATGATTCGTGCACGCGCCCTATGAAAGCGGACGCAAAGCGGCGTGCATGCCTGTCGCGGCATCCGCGTTACATCAGGCAGCCTTGATAACCATCATCACCGCCAGCGTAATTTTGCGTCGCTGCGCCCTCCCTACAATTCCCTCACAACAACGAACAATGCGACTTCGCACAGGAGACCGCGGCCATCGGGAATACGGTCGCGTCAATTCAACAAGCATACCTGATGACGGGCTGGCAGCCCGTTTCACTTTGCTGATAAAGGAGCTTTTCCCATGGCAGACAACGACTACGCCATCACGCCCTTGGAGGCAGCCTCAACGACTGGCGCCAATGCTGCACCCGCCCCCAGCCCGTCTGCTGCAGCGCAGCAGTCTCCATTAGCCCGGCGTCTGGATGCCCGCTTCGGCTTTACGCGGCACAACAGTTCGCTGCGTCAGGAAGCCGTCGGCGGCATTACCACTTTTCTGGCCATGGTATATGCCGTTTTTGTGGTTCCCGGCATGCTGGGCAAGGCCGGTTTCGACCCAGGAGTCGTGTTCATTGCGGTCTGTCTGACCAGCGCCTTCGGTTCACTGTTGATGGGGCTGTGGGCCAACCTGCCCATCGCCATAGGCTGTGCCATTTCCCTGACTGCCTTTACAGCCTTCGATCTGGTCCTGGGCAAGGGCCTCTCGCCTGGTGTCGCCCTGGGCGCGATCTTTCTGATGGGTGTCGTGTTCACAGGCATTTCCGTGACCGGCGTGCGCTCATGGATATTGCGCACCCTGCCTGCCGGCGTGGCGCACGGCACCGGCGTGGGCATAGGCCTGTTCCTGCTGCTGATCGCAGCCAACAGCGTGGGGCTGGTGGTGCGCAACCCCGGCCCAGGCCTGCCCGTTTCCCTGGGCGCGCTGGGCAGCCTGCCCGCCCTGCTGTCGGTGGCCGGCCTGGCCGCCATTTTCGGCCTGGAACGCAGGCGCGTGCCCGGCGCCATTCTGCTGGTCATCCTGGCGCTGTCGGCAATCGGCCTGATGTTTGACCCGGCCGTGCATTTCACCGGGATCGTGGCGCTGCCTTCGTTCGGGCGGGCCGATGGCAGCTCCGCCTTCGGCGCCATAGACCTGAAGGGGGCGCTGAGCGCCGCTGTGATTCCCAGCGTGCTGGCCCTGGTCATGACAGCCGTGTTCGACGCCACAGGCACCATACGCGCCGTGGCGGGGCAGGCAAACCAGCTCGACGACAAGGGCCAGATCATCAATGGCAGCAAGGCGCTGACCAGCGATTCTGTCAGTTCGATCTTTTCCTCGCTGGTGGGCGGCGCGCCCGCGGCGGCCTATATCGAGTCGGCCGCGGGCGTGGCCGCTGGCGCCCGCACCGGGCTGGCGCCCACCATCACCGGCCTGCTGTTCCTGGCACTGATATTCCTGTCGCCGCTGGCGGGCCTGGTTCCTGCCTATGCCACCGCCCCTGCGCTCATGTATGTGGGCCTGCTCATGCTGGGCAGCATCAGCAGGCTGCATATGGACGACATGGTCGATGCAATGTCGGGGCTGGCCTGCGCGGTGTTCATCGTGCTGACCTGCAATATTGTTACCGGGATCATGATCGGATTCTGCACCCTGGTGATCGGCCGCGTCTTCGCCGGCGAATGGCGCAAGCTCAATATCGGCACAGTTGCCATCGCGGCAGCCCTGGCGGCGTTCTACCTGGGCGGCTGGGCAATCTGATGCTCCGGCATAGTGCACTGCGCATATTCCTTATTCATGTTTCGCCCTTATAGTCGTCAACATAACCCTTACACTTGCCAATGTCAGAACGTCGCGGGCGGCAGGCGGTTCGCCGCCCCGCCCAGCCCGCGCATTCGGACTCGACGAACAACCTGCCCATCCATGAGCCAACCATGACGCAAACCCAGGCGCCAGACCTCACTCTGGCCGATCTTTCCGCCTTGTCGCAGGATGAATTCACCGAGCGTCTCGGCGACATCTTCGAGCACTCTCCCTGGATCGCCCGGGGTGCATGGCAGGCCCGCCCTTTCGCCAGCGTCGACGCCCTGCACGCCGCCATGCTTGCTGTGCTGGATGCGGCCGACGACGACACACGGCTGGCCCTGATTGCGGCCCACCCCGAACTGGCAGGGAAAGAAGCGGCCAGCGGTACGCTGACCCATTCCTCGACCAATGAGCAAAAAGGCGCCGGCCTGGATCAATGCAGCGCCGAAGAGCTGCTGCGGCTGCGCAATCTGAATGCCGCCTATCGCGCCCGTTTCGGCTTCCCCTTTGTGATTGCCGTCAAGGGCCTGAGCCGCTACCAGATCATGGATGCCATTGAAGCGCGGCTGGGCAATGACCGCGATACCGAGTTCGAAGCATGTCTGCGGGAAATCGGCAAGATTGCGCGCTTCCGGCTGGGCGCCTTGTTCGATTGACCGGCACGGGCATCGCGCCTCATGATGCAATATCTGCCTGCCGCACCGTCCCGGCGGCAGGCCTGGCATACAAGGGAGACAGCATGAACACTTCCACACTGCAGCAACTGGCGGTCGAACCGCTGACACGCGAGGCATTCGCGCCTTTCGGCGATGTCATCGAAGTTTCGGATTCCGTACGGCACTTCACCATTAATGATGGCAATACCGAGCGCTACCACGACCTGGCCAATATCGATCCAGGCCCGGACGGCAAGGCGATTGTTTCCATCTTTCGCGGCCTGGCTCGCAGCCTGCCCTTCACGGTTTCGATGATGGAGCGGCATCCGCGCGGCAGCCAGGCTTTCATCCCGCTATCGGGCCGCCCCTACCTGGTCGTGGTCGCGCCCGCGGGCGACCCGCCGGGGCCGGATGACCTGCGCGTCTTTCTCTGTCAGGGCACCCAGGGCGTGAACTACGCCACAGGCGTATGGCACCATCCGCTGCTGGCCTTGCAAGAGGTATCCGACTTTCTCGTCATCGACCGCAGCGGCCCAGGCGACAACTGCGATGTGATTGATCTTCCCGAATCGCGCGCCATTGCCGACACCGAGGTCTGAGCAGACGGGCATGCAGCGCCAGCACGCGGGCGTCCAGTCAAAGACGTACAGCCCTGGCCATCACGCGCACGCTGTGCCATCCCAATAACCTGGCCGGTTGTAGATATCTTTCAGGTAGTCAATGAAATGCCGTATCTTGGCAGGCAGATAGCGCTGCTGCGGGTACACGGCCTGGATGTCGTATTCCGGCAGGGCGAAGTCGTCCAGCACCGTCATGAGCGTTCCCTGCTTGAGCTCGGCCTGAATCTCCCAGGTTGAACGCCAGCCTATGCCCAGCCCCTGCTTGACCCAGTCGTAGAGCAGTTCGCCATCATTGCAGGCGAGATCGCCATCGACACGCACTGCAAAGGGTTTGCCCTCGCGCAGGAAAATCCAGCCACGCTGCTGCCCCCCCTGCAGGTTGAATGCCAGGCAATTGTGCGCCGCAAGCTCTTCAGGCCGGGCGGGTATGCCGTATCGCTGAAAATAGGCCGGGGTGCCGCAAACGACACGCTGGTTGGGATAAAGCTTGACCGCCACGTAGTTGGGATCCCGCACCTCGCCCACGCGTATTCCCAGGTCATATCCCTCGCGCACCAGATCGACCACGCTATCGGTAAAGTTGAACGATAGCCTCAGGTCCGGGTAGCGGCTGCGGAAGGCGGCCGCATGGGGGGCAATATGCCTGCGGCCAAAAGCGGCGGGACCTGACACGACAAGATGCCCGCGCACTGTACTGCGCCCGGAGCTGATGCTGTCTTCAGCGGCGTCGAAGTCATGCATGAGCTGCTGGCAGTTCTCCAGAAAGCGTTCGCCCAGGTCTGTCAGTGTCAGCCCCCGCGTGGAGCGGTGCAGCAGCTGCACCCCGAGCCTGCGCTCAAGCGCCGTCAAGCGCCGCCCCATGATCACCGGCGTCACGCCTTCTACCAGCGCGGCGGCGGCAAAGCTGCCGTGTTCGGCTACCAGTACGAAGCTGCGGATTGCTGTGTATCGGTCCATTGCATACCTGTTATATGGATTAACGAATAAGCGGACTCCCGTTCAAGACACGTGCCGGCCAATATTCGTCCGCCAAATTCGCCACCGCCATGCACACCGGCAGTTTAAGCCCGTTTCCCTGCGGCATATACCAAAAGTATCGACAAAAACGATATCCAGTGCAATTCAAAAGCGACGGCACATTCCCTATCCTGACTGCCAGGCGTCCCGATACGCACGCGCCAGGGCGGCCCAGGCGGCAATCGCCGAGGTCCCGGAACCGGCAACTTCCCAAAGAGCCGCCCACCCCCAGGCGCAACACCGGATACACATCTTGATCTAAAGGAGCAATCATGGCCCGAATGAGAGCAGTCGACGCAGCCGCCGCAATCTTGCAGAAGGAAGGTGCCACCACCCTGTTCGGCGTGCCCGGCGCCGCCATCAACCCGCTGTATTCCGCGCTGCGCAAGCATGGCGGCTTTGAGCATTTCCTGGCCCGCCACGTAGAGGGCGCCTCGCATATGGCCGAGGGCTACACCCGTGCCCGCGCGGGCAATATCGGTGTGTGCATCGGCACCTCGGGTCCCGCAGGCACCGACATGATTACCGGCCTTTACTCGGCCTCGGGCGATTCCATCCCCATCCTGTGCATTACCGGCCAGGCGCCGCGCGGTCAACTCTACAAAGAGAGCTTTCAGGCCGTGGATATCGAATCCATCGCCAAGCCTGTGACCAAGTGGGCAGTCACGGTGCGCGAACCCGCCCAGGTGCCCGGTGTGTTCCAGCAGGCTTTCCACATCATGCGCTCGGGCCGTCCCGGGCCGGTGCTGATCGACCTGCCCATTGATGTGCAGATGGCCGAGATCGAATTCGATCCCGACACCTATGAGCCGCTGCCCGTCTACAAGCCTGCGGCCACCCGGGCTCAGGCAGCTCGCGCGGTACAGATGATCAACGACGCTGAGCGTCCCGTCATTGTGTCCGGCGGCGGCGTGTTCAATGCCGACGCATCGGACAAGCTGCAGACGTTTGCAGAATTGCTGGGCGTGCCCGTGATCCCCACGCTGATGGGCTGGGGCGTGATCCCTGACGACCATCCCCTGATGGCGGGCATGGTCGGCCTGCAGACCTCGCATCGCTATGGGAATACGACGCTGCTCGAGTCCGACTTCGTGATGGGCATAGGCAACCGCTGGGCCAACCGTCACACTGGCTCGGTGGATGTCTACACCAAGGGCCGCAAGTTCGTGCATATCGATATCGAGCCTACTCAGATCGGTAAGGTGTTCGGCCCGGATTTCGGCATTGTGTCTGACGCAGGCATTGCGCTCGAGCTGATGATCGAGGCGGCGAAAGACTTGAAAAAGGCCGGCATCCTGCGCGACCGGAGCGAATGGGCGCAGAAGTGCCAGGCCCGCAAGCGCGAGCAGTCCATGCTGCGCAAGACCAATTTCGACGATACGCCGCTCAAGCCGCAGCGCGTGTACCAGGAAATGAACGCAGCCTTTGGCCGCAACACCCGCTATGTGTCGACGATCGGTCTGTCGCAGATTGCCGCAGCACAATTCCTGCACGTCTATGGCCCGCGCAACTGGATCAACTGCGGCCAGGCCGGCCCGCTGGGCTGGACCATCCCTGCGGCGCTCGGTGTGCGCGCAGCCTGCCCGGACGACGAGATTGTCGCGATCTCGGGCGACTATGACTTCCAGTTCATGCTCGAAGAGCTGGCGGTGGGCGCGCAATTCAAGCTGCCCTATCTGCACATCCTGGTGAACAACGCCTATCTTGGCCTGATCAGGCAGGCACAGCGCGGGTTCGACATGGACTACTGCGTGCAGCTGTCTTTCGACAACATCAACAACCCCGGCACCAAAGGTTACGGCGTGGATCACGTCGCCGTGGCCGAAGGCCTGGGCTGCAAGGCAGTTCGCGTCGAACGTCCGGAAGACATCCAGCCCGCGCTTGAACAGGCCCGCAAGCTGATGAAAGAGCATCAGGTTCCTGTGGTTGTCGAGCTCATCCTGGAGCGGGTCACCAATATCGCCATGGGCACGGAGATCGACAACATCTCCGAGTTCGAGGCACTGGCGCAGCGCGAGCAGGATGCGCCCACCGCGCTGGCCCTGCTGGACTGAAACCCGTAACCCCGATTGCACATCCGCCGGCGATGCCGCGCGTGGCAGGCAGCAGATCACGCTTGCGCCACACGCTGCGCAGCCGCCGGCCTATCGACAGAAAGGAGTCAACACATGCCTAGGTTTGCCGCCAACCTGTCCATGCTCTTCGGCGAGCTGGACTTCCTGGACCGCTTCAAAGCGGCCGCGGACAATGGTTTCACGGGGGTGGAGTATCTCTTTCCCTATGCCTTCGACAGGAACGTGCTCGCCGGAAAGCTGCACGAGAACAATCTGCAGCAAGTCCTGCACAATCTGCCCGCCGGTGACTGGGAAAGCGGCGAGCGCGGCATCGCCTGCCTGCCCGACCGTGTCGGCGAATTCCAGGACGGTGTGGGGCGCGCCATCGAATACGCCACGACCCTGGGCTGCTCCCAGGTCAACTGCCTGATCGGCAAGATTCCCGCAGGCGGTGACGCTGACAAGGTGAACGCTACCGTAGTCGCGAACCTGCGCTTTGCCGCCGACAAGCTCAAGGCCGCTGGCATACGTCTGCTGGTCGAGCCCATCAACACCTTCGATATACCTGGCTTTTACCTGAGCCGCACAGACCAGGCCCTGGCACTGATCAAGGAAGTGGGGTCCGACAACCTCTACGTCCAGTACGACATCTACCACGCACAGCGCATGGAGGGCGAGCTGGCCGCAACCATCGCCGGGAACCTGGACCGCATCGCCCATATCCAGCTGGCCGACAACCCTGGCCGCAACGAACCTGGCACTGGCGAAATCAACTATGGCTGGCTGCTGCGGCATATCGACAGCCTCGGCTACGCGGGCTGGATAGGCTGCGAATACAAGCCGGCAGCCGGCACCGTCGAAGGTCTGGGCTGGATTGAAGCCCTTTCCGCCACCGAATACGCAATCTGAACCAAGGAGCATCACATGGCAAATATCGCTTTCATCGGCCTGGGCATCATGGGCGCCCCCATGGCGCTGAACCTCATCAAGGGCGGCCACACCCTCTTTACCTACACCCTGGGCGAGACGCCCGCCGATCTGGTGGATGCTGGCGCGACGCCTTGCGCCAATGCCGCCGAAGCGGCGGCCAAGGGCGACATCGTGATCACCATGGTGCCGGACACCCCGGACGTCGAAAAGGCGCTGTTTGGTGAAAATGGCGTGGCTGCCGGGCTGCGCAAGGGTTCCATCGTGGTGGACATGAGCTCCATCTCGCCCGTGGCGACCAAGGAATTCGCCAAACGCATCAATGAGCTGGGCTGCGACTATCTCGACGCGCCGGTATCGGGCGGTGAGGTGGGCGCCAAGGCCGCCAGCCTGACTATCATGGTCGGCGGCCCACAAGACGCGTTCGACAAGGTCAAGCCGCTGTTCGATCTGATGGGCAAGAATGTGACCCTGGTGGGCGACAACGGCGCTGGCCAGATCACCAAGGTTGCCAACCAGATCATCGTGGCACTGAACATCGCCGCCGTGGGCGAAGCGCTGTTGCTGGCGTCCAAGGCAGGCGCCGATGCCGGCAAGGTGCGCCAGGCCCTGCTGGGCGGTTTTGCCAGCTCGCGCGTGCTGGAAGTACACGGCGAGCGCATGATCAAGCGTACATTCGAACCCGGCTTCCGCATCGCCCTGCACCAGAAAGACTTGAACCTGGCCCTGACCACCGCGCGCCAGCTGGGCGTCTCGCTGCCGAGCACCGCTGTCTCGCAGGAGCTGTTCAATTCCTGCGCGGCGCACGAAGGCTCCGGCTGGGATCACTCGGCCCTGGTGCGCGCACTGGAAAAATCTGCCAACTTCGAGATCGGCCAGAGCGTCTGAAAAGCGCCCGCATGGCGTCCGGGCACCGATAGGATGTCCGTGCGGGAACGCAGCGCCCAGGCATCAGGCGCCGGCAGCCATTTGGCGCCGGCGTTTCACCCTCCGCCTCATGGCGATGACTATCTCTTGCCCGGCCCGCGCGTCGGGACTGTGACGGAAACGAGTATGAACACCCCGCCTCGCGATTTGCTCGCCCGGATGTTTGCGGCCGCGGTCGAAGCCGCCCAGCCGGCGCATTGCCTGCCGCCCTTCCTGCCCGCCGCGCCCAAGGGGCGCACCCTGGTGATCGGCGCGGGCAAGGCCTCGGCGGCGATGGCCCGCGCCCTGGAAGACCATTGGGACGGCCCGCTCAGCGGCCTGGTCGTCACCCGCTATGGCCACGCCGTATCTTGCAATCATATAGAAATCGTCGAGGCTGCCCACCCCGTGCCGGATGCGGCGGGCAGCGATGCCGCCTGCCGCATGCTGGAAATGGTGCAGGGTTTGAGCGAGGATGACCTGGTCATCTGCCTCATCTCCGGCGGAGGCTCATCCCTGCTGGCTGTGCCTGGCGAAGGCATTACCCTGCAGGACAAGCAGGCCATCAATCGCGCCTTGCTCAAGTCGGGCGCCAACATCTCGGAAATGAACTGCGTACGCAGGCATCTTTCCGCCATCAAGGGCGGTCGTCTGGCAGCATCATGCCATCCGGCCAAAGTGGTCAATCTGCTGATCTCGGATGTGCCGGGAGACCAGCCGGCCGATATCGCCTCGGGCCCCACCGTCGCCGACAACACAACCTGCGACGATGCACTGGATATTGTCCGCCGCTACGGCATCGTGCTGCCCGAAGCCGCCCGCACGCTGCTCGAAAGCGGCATGGGCGAAACCATCAAGTCCGACGACCATCGTCTGGCCCGCGTGGAAACCCATCTGATTGCCACGCCGCAAAAGGCGCTGGCGGCAGCGGCCGCAGTCGCGCAGGAGGCTGGCGTGGCCAGCCTGATCCTGGGTGACCGCATCGAGGGCGAATCGCGCGAAGTGGGCAAAGTGATGGCGGGCATTGCACTGCAGGCGCATGACCATCATCAGCCGGTCAAGCCCCCGTGCGTCCTGCTCTCGGGCGGCGAAACAACGGTAACGCTGCGCGGCGACGGCCGCGGCGGACGCAACGTCGAATTTCTGCTGTCGCTGGCGCTGGCCCTGGACGGAACAGGCGGCATCCATGCGATTGCGGGCGATACCGACGGCGTGGACGGGCAGGAAGAGCGCGCAGGCGCCTTCATCGGGCCTGACACGCTGGCGCGGGCGCTGGACCTTGGGCTGAACCCGCGCGACAGCCTGGATAACAACGACGGGCATGGATTTTTCGAAGCGCTCGACGACGCAGTCGTCACCGGCCCCACGCTGACCAATGTCAATGATTTCCGCGCCATCCTGGTGCTCTGAAAGCCGTACAGGCGTCAGGCCGCGCGCCGGCACCATGGCCGTACAGGGCGCAATGCCTGGGCGGCCACCCTTATCATCACGCGCCGGGCAAGCCCGCGCGCCACAGGAGACAACGTCATGAACGCACAACGCCGCGCACGCATCGTCGCCACGCTTGGTCCCGCCACATCCTCCCGCGAAAGCATCGCGGCCCTGCTGGATGCGGGCGCCAACGTGTTTCGCCTGAATTTCAGCCACGGGGTTCACGAAGACCACGCCGAGCGCCTGCGCATCATCCGCGACCTTGAGCGGGAGCGAGGCCATCCCATCGGCATCATCCAGGACCTGCAGGGGCCCAAGCTGCGGGTAGGCCGAATCGAGGGCGGCAAGGTCGTGCTGGAGCCTGGCCAGCGGTTTCGCCTCGACCTTGATCCGTCCATCGGCAACGCACAACGCGCCAATCTTCCACATCCGGAGATTTTCGCTTCACTGGAAACCGGCGCCGACCTGCTGCTGGACGACGGCAAGCTGCGCCTGCGCGTGGAAAGCTTCGGGCCGGATTTCGCGGAAACCACGGTTGTGGTGGGCGGGCCGCTGTCGGATCGCAAGGGTGTGAATGTTCCCGGCGTGATTCTGCCCATTTCGCCACTGACCGCAAAAGACCGCGCCGACCTGGACTTCGGCCTTGCGCTGGGCGTAGACTGGATCGCACTCTCCTTTGTGCAGAGACCTGAAGACATAGACGAGGCGCGGGACATCATCGCAGGCCGTGCCAATGTCAAGATCATGGCCAAGCTCGAAAAACCGTCGGCCATCGAACATCTGGAAGCCATCATCGAACGCGCGGACGGCATTATGGTCGCCCGGGGCGACCTGGGCGTGGAGGTGCCGCCGCAGAAAGTGCCTGTGCTGCAGCAGCGCATCGTGCGGGCGGCCCGCGCCGCCGGACGCCCCGTGATCGTTGCGACGCAGATGCTCGAGTCCATGATCACCGCGCCTGTGCCCACCCGCGCGGAAGCATCGGATGTGGCCACGGCCATCTACAGCGGCGCCGATGCCGTCATGCTTTCGGCAGAATCGGCTTCGGGCCAGTATCCGGTGGAGGCTGTCACCATCATGTCCGGCATCATCCGTGAGGTTGAGCAGGATCCGGCATGGCGGGCGGGGCTGGATGCCACGCACAGTGCGGCGCAGCCAACCACGCCAGATGCCATTTGTTGCGCACTGCGACGCGTGGTCGGCCTGCTTGAGCCTGCCGTGACCGTAGCCTACACGGCCTCGGGATTCAGCGCATTGAGAGCGAGCAGAGAGCGGCCAACAGCACCCATTCTGGCGCTGACGCCCAGCCAGACGATTGCCCGGCAACTCGCCCTGGCCTGGGGCGTACACCCGGTTGCTTTCGATGCGCAGCTCAACGACACGACAGAGATGATCGACCAGGCGGTGGTCCATGCCTTGCGCCACGGGCTCGCGCGCCACCACGACAAGGTCGTGGTGATCGCGGGGCTGCCTTTCGGACACAGCGGCAGCACCAATCTGCTGCATGTTGCGACCGTTGGCACTGGAAGCGAGGCAGACGGGTCTTCTGTCCAGGCCGTCAGGGCTGGCGCCGGCCAGCGCGAACCGCAGACCGCGTAGAACGCTTCAGCCTTCGACAATATTTGACTGCGAGACCGCCCCCGGGCGGTCTCTTTGCATTTGACCGTCATGTCCGCGCCGCCATTAATACCACAACCTCCGCAAAACACTGCCTATATGCACAATAAAGCAAGTCTTATAGTAGACTGACCTCTACGGCCAAGTCTTATAGTAGACTGTCGCCATAGTGCCAAAACCGGCGCTGCCCAATGACAAAAACATAACCGGCCACGAGCCGGAGCCAACCGCATCCATCAAACACCCCGTTCGCAGGCCGCTGCAGGTCAGCGCACGGGGCTCGTTGCAGCTTGCGGCGCCATGGCAACAAAAGAACAGTTTCAGGAAATATAAAAGATAGCGAGGAAATAAGTATGAGCGAGCGTACGTCTTGCAACAGGCTGCAGGTTGCGACCGAACTGTATGAATTCATAGAGCGCGAGGCGCTGCCGGGCACCGGCGTGGCGTCGGAAGCATTCTGGGCGGGCTTTGACGCCTTGGTCCACGATCTGGCCCCGCGCAATCGCGAACTGCTGGCCGAGCGCGACCGCCTGCAGGCGGAACTGGATAGCTGGTACCGGCAGAATCCCGGCGCGGTCAAGGACGCCGCCGGCTATCGAGCTTTCCTCGAAAAGATAGGCTATCTGAAGCCCGTACCGGACAGCGTCGCCGTCAAGACGGACCGCGTGGACACCGAAATCACCCGCCAGGCCGGACCGCAGCTGGTTGTTCCCATTACCAATGCCCGTTATGCCCTGAACGCAGCCAATGCACGCTGGGGCAGCCTGTATGACGCGCTGTACGGCACCGACGCCATTTCTGAAGAGGACGGCGCCACCCGCGCCGGCGGCTACAACCCGGTACGTGGCGAGAAAGTCATAGCCTTCGCCCGCAAATTCCTTGACGAGAGCATCCCCCTGGCCCAGGGCTCCCACGCCGATGCAACCGCCTACGCTGTGGACGGCGACACGCTGTACGTCACACTGGAAAATGGCGACAGGACCACGTTGGCCGATGCCAAGGCATTCCTCGGCTATCGCGGCGACAAGGCCGCACCCCAGGCGCTCGTGTTCCTGCACAATGGGCTGCACTTTGAAGTACAGATCGACAAGAGCAACCCCATTGGCGCCCAGGACAAGGCCGGCATCAAGGACGTGGTGCTCGAATCCGCCATCACCACCATCATGGACTGCGAAGACTCCATCGCTGCCGTCGATGCGCAGGACAAGGTATTGGCTTACCGCAACTGGCTGGGCCTGATGCAGGGCACGCTGACCGAGGAAGTGTCCAAGGGCGGCAAGACCTTTACGCGCAAGCTGAACCCTGACCGCGAGTTCACCGGCACTGACGGCGAGACGCACAGCCTGCATGGCCGTTCGCTGCTGTTCGTGCGCAATGTCGGCCATCTCATGAGCAACCCCGCTGTGCTCGACGAGAAGGGCAATGAGGTGCCCGAGGGCATCCTGGATGCGGTCTTCACCTCGCTGATCGCCATGCACGACCTGCAGCGCAAGGGCAATTCCCGCGCCGGCTCGATCTATATCGTCAAGCCCAAGATGCACGGCCCGGACGAGGTCGCCTTTGCCAACGAAATCTTCACCCGCACCGAACAGCTGCTGGGCCTGCCCGCCAACACCATCAAGATGGGCATCATGGACGAAGAGCGCCGCACCAGCGTCAACCTGAAAGCCTGCATTGATGCCGCCCGCGAGCGTGTGGCCTTCATCAATACCGGATTCCTCGACCGCACGGGCGACGAGATCCATACCTCGATGGAAGCCGGCCCCATGGTGCGCAAGGGTGACATGAAGCGCAGCGTCTGGATCGACGCCTATGAACGCAACAATGTCCAGACTGGCCTGGAATGCGGCCTGCGCGGCCATGCGCAGATCGGCAAAGGCATGTGGGCCATGCCCGACCTGATGGCCGACATGCTGGCGCAGAAGATCGGCCATCTGAAAGCCGGCGGCAACACCGCCTGGGTGCCTTCGCCCACCGCGGCCACGCTGCACGCCCTGCACTACCATCAGGTGGACGTGCAGGAAGTCCAGCGCGGGATGGAAGGCAAGCACGAGGATCTGCTGGACGGCATCCTGACCGTGCCCGTCGCATCCGACACCAACTGGTCCGAAGAAGAAAAGCAGCAGGAGCTCGACAACAATGCCCAGGGCATTCTGGGCTACGTCGTGCGCTGGGTCGATCAGGGCATCGGCTGCTCCAAGGTGCCGGACATCCACGATGTCGGCCTGATGGAAGACCGCGCCACGCTGCGCATCTCCAGCCAGCACATGGCCAACTGGCTCAGGCACGGCATCGTCACGCGGGAGCAGGTGCAGGCCACGATGGAACGCATGGCCGCAGTCGTGGACAAGCAGAATGCCGGCGATCCCGCATACCGCCCCATGGCCGGCAATTTCGACAAATCCGCCGCCTACCAGGCAGCCTGCGACCTGGTCTTCAAGGGCCTGGAGCAGCCCAACGGCTACACCGAGCCGCTGCTGCACGCATGGCGCCAGAAGGTGAAAGCGGGGGCCTGACATCCGGGCTTTCATACGCCACGCCAATTGCTGGCGGCCGGTTATCCGGCCGCCAGTTTTCATTTCCGGCTTGGGGAATGCACCACCGCAGCCCTGGGGCTCGAATGCCTGCCCCACGATTATTCGCATTCCACAAATTGCCTTATGCGATTTCGCTAAGGTCAGACCCCCCGGCGCTCCCTTAAATTCCATATATCGGCGGCAGGAAAGCCGGTTTCGGCAAGAATCGACAATACTATCCGGGGAGACAACACCATGACCAACCATGTCCGGCGCAAACTGCTGCTTGCGGCAACAGTATCAGGGCTGGCCGCCTGCTCGCAGCCTTTGCGCATCAACAGCAAGGCGGGACCTGCAGTGGCAGCATTATTTTGCGGCAACATCAACGACGGCGGTTTCATGCAGGCCGGCTACCAGGGGCTGATGCTGGCCCGGGAGCGCCTGGGGATACGCAGCAGCTATCTCGACCGCGTCGCCAATGAAACCAGCGCGCAGGCAGCCGCGCTTGAGAAGCTGGCAGCCGGCTCCCCCGACCTGATCATTGCCCACGGCGGCCAGAACAACAAGGCAGCCGAGCAAGTCGCGGCACGATTCCCGCACATCAAGTTTGCCGTCACACAAGGCAGCGTTCATGCCGGCAATCTGTCCAGCTACGATGTCATGCAGGAACAGTCCGCATGGCTGGCCGGAGCATATGCCGCAATGATGACACGCACGCGCGTGATCGCACACCAGTCAGGCATACGCGTGCCGCCCGGCCTGCGGGGCCGCGCAGCCTATGCCGACGGGGCACGCGCCGTGGATCCCGGCGTTCGGCTGCTGACCAATTTTTCCGGCAACCAGGATGATGTCGCACTGGCCGAGCGCATCACCCGTGCGCAGGCAAAGGCGGGGGCGGATATCATCTTCACCATGCTTAATGCTGGCCGCGAAGGCACCACACGGGCCTGCAGGGAGCTCGGAATACATGAAATCGGAAACGTGGCTGACTGGGTGGCCCGGGATCCCCAGGTTTTCATCGCTTCCGCCTATGCGGATGTCGGCATCGGCGTATATGAAGCTTGCAAGGATGTCGTCGAAGGAACGTTCGCACCGGGGGAAATCTTCAAGGTGGGGCTGAGCAATCCGGAAGCGGTCCGGCTCATCATGGCCGACAATACGCCAGCCACGGTGAAGGCCCGCATCGAGGAATATCGCCAGAATATTCTTTCGGGCCAGATCGAGGTGAAGACGGAGTACAACGGTCCGGAATTCACCGCCTGATCCATAAACCGCCCGGGCGGTTTGCCTCTGCGACTCCGCCCGTCAGCGAGTCTTGAAATAGCCTGGATGCGCCTGACGTATGGTGTCGACGTATTCGAGCGTGCCCGACAGGTGGACGCGGAGGGCATCCTGGGCGGCCGCGACATCGCCCGCCCGCATGGCAGTCACGATGCGGGTATGGTCCGCAATGATACGGTTCAGCTTGCCGGCGGCCGGCAGGTGCAGGCGCCTGAGGCGGTCTATGTGGCCGCTGCGGCTGCGCACCAGCGTCCAAAGATCGTCTTTGCCTTCAGTTTCATACATGCAGCGATGAAACGCCTGATCCGCCTCGGTAAAGCCCCCGTAATCGCCCGCATCGCGCAGCGCCGCCTGCCTGGCCAGCAGCCCGTCAAGGTGAGCCAGCAGCGCGGCAGGCCGCTTGATGGCCAGGTCTCGCACCAGCTCCAGTTCCACCGCCCGGCGCAGGAAGTGGGTTTCTTGTGCGTGAGCCACATCAATGAGGCTCACGCGGGTCGCCGATTGCGGAAAGACATCCACCAGCCGTTCCTCGGCCAGCTTGAGCAGCGCCTCGCGCACAGGCGTTTGGCTGATGCCGAATTCCGCTGAAAGCTGGGGCCGGGACAGCGACGCGCCGGGCTCCAGCTCAAGCGACACGATGCGCGTGCGCAGCAATTCATATAACTGCGGCACGGCATGCCTGGCGCGATCGAGTTCAAAGACTGTATTCATGGCCTGAAGATTACCGGATAGCCCGGGAGCTGGAAATTTATCATTTGCAGATGTCATACTAATATATTAGTATATTTCTGTGCGACAAGCAGCATATGCATCGCACCCATCTCGCATTGAGAACTACACCAAAACGGAGAAGAGACATGCTACGTACACGCAAGTACGCGGCCGCCCTGCTGATGGCGGCCCTGGGCGCAATGGCAACCAGCGCCACCGCGCAGGAAAAGAAAGAAATCACCATTACCAAGCAGCCGAGCATTCTGTATCTGCCTGCGCTGGTCATGCAGAAGCAGGAGCTGATCGAGAAAAAGGCCGCCGAGCTCGGCGTGCCGGACCTGAAGATCAACTGGCGCTCATTCAGCGGCGGGGGCGCCGCCACCGATGCCTTGCTGTCGGATAACGTGGAGATCGTCAACAGCGGCCTGGGCAACCTGCTGCTGCTCTGGGACCGCACCAAGGGCAAGGTCAAGGGCATCACCACCAACTCGGCCCTGCCGCTTGAGCTGATCAGCCGCGACCCCAGGATCAAGACCATCAAGGATTTCGGCCCCAAGGACAAGATCGCCGTGCCGACGGTGCGCGTCTCCACCCAGGCCATTCTGCTGCAAATGGCAGCCGAGAAGGAATGGGGCCCGGACAACTGGTCCAGGCTGGATGCCAACACGGTGCAGCTGGGCCATCCAGACGCAGCCGCTATGCTGGCCAATCCCAACGGCGAGATTTCCACCCACTTCGCAGCGCCGCCCTTCTTCTACAAGGAATTGAAGACCGTGCCCAATGCGCACATTGTGCTGCGCTCCAATGATGTTATCGAAAGCGGCCTGTCGCAATCGACACTGTTCACCACCACCAAGTTCGCCGAAGCCAACCCCAAGATCATCAAGGCAGTGCTCGAGGCATCCAAGGAAGCCATCGAATACATCAAGCAGCACACACCGGAAGCGGTGGACATCTACCGCGAGATCAGCGGCGACCAGACCAGCCGCGACGAGCTGCTGGACATGCTCAAGCAGCCCGGCATGATGGATTTCCAGATGGCTCCCGCCGGCTCCATGAAGTTCGCCAATCACATGGTCAAGGTAGGCATCCTGAAGACCAAGCCCAAGAAATGGACGGATTTCTTCCTGCCTGAGTCCGCCTACCTGAACGGGAACTGATCATGGCTGGGGAAACACATTCCAGGCTGCTGGACGTGGACAGCGTCACGCTCAGGTACAAAACGCCTGACGCCATCATTACCGCCACCGACAAGGTCAGCTTCAGCGTCGATGCCAGTGACCGCTTCGTGCTGCTCGGCCCCTCCGGCTGCGGCAAGTCGACACTGCTCAAGGCAGTGGGCGGCTATCTGGCGCCCGAAGAAGGCGAAATCCGCATCAAAGGCCGCAAAGTCGAACGCCCTGGAGCCGACCGGATGATGGTGTTCCAGGAATTCGACCAGCTTCTGCCCTGGAAGACGGTGCTGGAGAACGTAATGTTTCCCCTCCTGGTGGCGCGCAAGATGCCGCGCCGGCAGGCGGAAGAACGCGCCCGCGCCTATGTGGAAAAGGTGCACCTGGGCAAGTTCGCCGACAGCTATACGCACCAGCTTTCGGGTGGCATGAAGCAGCGCGTGGCCATTGCGCGCGGCATGTGCATGGAGCCGGACATCCTGCTCATGGACGAGCCGTTCGCTGCGCTTGATGCGCTCACGCGGCGGCAGATGCAGGATGAGCTGCTCCAGCTATGGGACGAAACACGCTTTACCGTGATGTTCGTTACCCACTCCATTGCCGAGGCTATCCGCATCGGCAACCGCATCCTGCTGCTCTCGCCTCATCCCGGCCAGGTGAAAGCCGAAGTGCGCGATGTCGAGGCGGTCAGCGAAGATGCGGCTGCCGCCGCGCAGCTGGAACAGGAAATCCACGATCTGCTGTTTGAAGAAGAAGGAGCGCACTGACATGACGCGCGCAACCATTACCATGAGACAGCAGGCTGCCAAGCCTGCAGAAGCATCCGGCGAAGTCGTGCTCGTGCGCGAGCTGCCGCTGATCCAGAGGATCTGGGCAGACTCTTTCGTGCGCAAGTCATGCATCGTATTGCTGCTTGCGGTAGCCTGGCAGGCCTATGGCTACTTCCTCGACAACCCTCTGCTGTTCCCCACGCTCAGCGATACCGTGCAGTCTTTCATGGACAGCATCGCCAGCGGCGTACTGCTGGATCGCGCCTGGACATCGCTGCAGGTGCTGCTCATCGGCTACTGTGTCGGCATCGTGATTGCGGCTGTCATCACCATCCTGGCCATCAGCACGCAGATCGGCACCGACTTTCTCGAAGTCATGACGGCGATGTTCAACCCGCTGCCCGCCATAGCGCTGCTGCCGCTGGCGCTGATCTGGTTCGGCCTGGGAACCACCAGCATCGTGTTCGTACTGCTGCACTCCGTGGTCTGGGTCGTGGCCCTCAATACGCAATCGGGTTTCATGGCGGTGTCCCAGACGCTGCGGATGGTGGGGCGCAACTATGAACTGACAGGCCTGAGATATGTCGGCCGCATCCTCATCCCCGCCGCATTTCCCTCGATCCTGACGGGCCTGAAGATAGGCTGGGCGTTTGCCTGGCGTACGCTGATCGCCGCCGAGCTGGTATTTGGCGTAGCCTCCGGCAAGGGCGGCCTTGGATGGTTTATCTTCGAGAATCGCAACCTGCTGGACATCCCCGCCGTGTTCGCGGGCCTGCTGACCGTGATCATCATCGGCCTGCTGGTGGAAAATTTCGTGTTCAAATTCATAGAGAAGAGAACCGTGCGCCGCTGGGGCATGCAGAGCTAGCCGAGCCGCGGGCGGGCGCCCGCGGCCTTTTCGCGTCCGGCCGGGGAGCCGGGCCACATTGGAGCATTATCGGATGAAAAAGCCGGAAGATTACCGCAGCGCGAGATGGTTCGCGCCGGATGACCTGCGCGGGTTCGGACACCGCTCGCGCATCATGCAGATGGGCTACAGCCCGGAAGACTGGGTGGGCAAGCCCGTCATTGGAATCATCAATACCTGGTCCGACATCAACCCCTGTCATGCGCACTTCAAGGAGCGCGTGGAAGATGTGAAGCGCGGCGTGCTGCAGGCTGGTGGTTTTCCCATTGAGCTGCCGGCGCTGTCGCTGGCCGAACAGTATGTCAAGCCATCAACCATGCTGTATCGCAACATGCTGGCCATGGACACCGAAGAGCTGATCCGCTGCCATCCGATAGACGGCGTGGTGCTGATGGGCGGCTGCGACAAGACTACGCCCGCATTGCTCATGGGTGCGACCAGCGCCGGCGTTCCCGCCATCTATATCCCGGCCGGTCCCATGCTGCGCGGCAACTGGGAAGGCAAGACCCTGGGCTCGGGCTCGGATGCCTGGAAATATTGGGACGAACGCCGCGCGGGCAACATCAGCCAGGTGCAGTGGCTGGGCATCGAAGGCGGCATCGCCCGCTCTCACGGGCATTGCATGACCATGGGCACGGCCAGCACCATGACCGCCATTGCTGAGGCGCTGGGCATGACGCTGCCCGGCGCTTCGTCCATCCCCGCCCCGGACGTGAACCATATCCGCATGTGCGCCGCATCGGGCCGGCGCATCGTCGAGATGGTGCGCGAAGACCTGACGCCTGACAAAATACAGACGCGCCCCGCCTTTCTGAACGCCATCAATGTAGCCATGGCCATGGGATGCTCCACCAATGCCATCATCCACGTCGTCGCGCAGGCCCGCCGCGCGGGCTGCGACATCGGGCTGGACGACTTCGATGCCGCCAGCCGCAAGGTGCCCGTCATTGCCAATATCCGGCCCACCGGCGACAAATACCTGATGGAAGACTTCTATTACGCGGGCGGCCTGCGCGCCATGATGTCGCAGATGAAGCCTTTGCTTGACCTGGATGTCATGACCGTCAGCGGCCAGACGCTGGGACAGACGCTGGAAGGCGCCAAGGTATTCAACGAGGACGTCATTCGCAGCCTGGACAACGCGATCTACAAAGAAGGCTCGCTGGCAGTGCTCAAGGGCAATCTGGCGCCGGATGGCTGTGTCATCAAACCCGCCGCGGCCGAACAGCGCCTGCTGCGCCATACAGGCAAGGCGCTGGTGTTCGACAGCTATCCCGACATGAAGGCGCAGATCAACAGCCCCGACCTGGATGTCACCGCCGATCACGTGATCGTGCTGCGCAACGTGGGCCCGCAGGGCGGCCCCGGCATGCCCGAATGGGGCATGATTCCCATCCCGCAAAAACTGGTGGAGCAGGGCGTACGCGATATGCTGCGCATTTCCGATGCGCGCATGAGCGGCACCAGCTATGGCGCCTGCATCCTGCATGTCGCGCCCGAATCGTTTGTCGGCGGCCCGCTGGGCCTGGTACAGACAGGCGACGAAATCTCCATCGATGTCGAGGCGCGCACTATCTCGCTGAATGTCTCCGACGAGGAGCTTGCTCGTCGCCAGGCCGCCCGCAAGTCACCCGAACCCCGCTATGAGCGCGGCTACGGATGGATGTTCACCAAACATATTCAGCAGGCCGACAGCGGCTGCGACTTCGATTTCCTGCAGTCCGGCTTCGGCCGGCCCGCTGGCGAACCCGATATTTTCTAGGAGGCATTCTTTCATGTCGGCATTGACACCCGCCATCAAGGCGCAGCTCGAACAGGTCAGCGTTGCGACTGTTACCACCACACTGTACAAGCGCGGCCTGCGCAACCAGCTCATCCAGGGCGTATATCCCGTCGGCAAGGGCAAGACCAGCCGCATGATCGGCCCCGCCTTTACGCTGCGCTACATGCCCGCGCGCGAGGATCTGAACGAGCTGGCCGTGTTCCGCGACCGCGCGCATCCGCAGCGCAAGGCTGTCGAAGAATGCCCGCCGGGCGCCGTCATGGTCATGGACAGCCGCAAGGATGGCCGTGCCGCATCGGCCGGCGGCATTCTGGTGACGCGCCTGCAGCAGCGCGGCGTGGCGGGCGTGGTGACCGACGGCGGATTCCGTGATTCACCGGAAATCGCGCAGCTGGATATTCCCGCCTATCACCATAACCCATCGCCTCCGACCAACCTTACGCACCATCAGGCCATCGCCATCAACGAGCCCATAGGCTGCGGCGATGCGCCTGTCTTTCCGGGCGACATTATCTTCGGCGACGAGGAAGGCGTAGTCGTGATCCCCGCTCATCTGGTCCAGGAGGTGGCGCAGGAAGCCTTCGAGATGACTGCCTTTGAAGACTTCGTCACGGAAAAGGTGCGCGAGGGCCGCTCGATACTGGGACTGTATCCCGCGACAGACCCAGCCACGCTGCCCGAATTCGAAGCCTGGCGCAAGCAGCATAAGCGCTGACCACAGCGCACGCCCTCGCAGGCAAGCTCACGACAAATACGCCAATGGCCGGATGCGGATCCGGCCATTGGCGTCTGCCAGCGAAACAGCCGGCTGTACAACACCGGCTTCGGATGGCGTCAGTGCTCGGCGCTGAGTGCCGCCTTCACGCATTCTTCGCGGCTGCCGCCGGTGCCGTTAAAGAAGACATTGAGCACAACCGCCGAAATCGAAGTGAGCAGAATGCCTGACTCGATCAGCGGATGGATGGCGTGCGGCATCCACTGGCGAAAGTGCGGCGCCACCAGCGGGATCATGCCCACGCCGATGGAGATGGCCACAATCATGGCGTTGTAGCGGTTGTTCTTGAAATCCACGCCCGCCAGAATGCGGATGCCCGTAGCGGTCACCATGCCGAACATCACGATGCCCGCACCGCCCAGCACCACGGTGGGCAAAGACTCCACCAGCGCGGCGAGCTTGGGCAGCAATCCGAAGATCACCAGGATAATGCCGCCGGCCACGCAGACAAAGCGGCTGCGCACGCCTGTCACGGCAACCAGCCCGACATTCTGCGAGAAACTCGAATACGGGAAGGTATTGAAGATGCCGCCCAGCAGCGTCCCCAGGCCATCGGTGCGCAGGCCGCGCGCCAGATCTTTCTCGGTCACCGTGCGGCCGGTCATTTCACCCAGCGCCAGGAACATGCCGGTCGACTCTATCATCACCACGATCATCACCAGCGTCATGGTGGCGATCATCACGGGATCAAACAGCGGCATGCCGAAATGAAAAGGCAGCACCACGTCGAACCACGCCGCGCGCTCCACCTTCTCGAATGTCATCAGGCCCAGCGAAGTGGCCAGCACGCCACCGATGACGATACCCAGCAGCACCGCGATATTGGAAGCGAAGCCCTTGAAGTACTTGGTGATCAGCAGGATGGAAACCAGCACCACCGCCGCGATGCCCACCCCGGTCAGCTCCGCGTACCGCGGGTTGGGCATCGACGGCAGAATCGACAGCCCTTCGGGCACGGGCGGCAGCACCGATCCGGGCGCATTTGCCACATGGGCAGCTTTCTCCAGCCATTGCGCGTGAGAGGGGTCAATCAGCGTCGGCGCGGTCGAACCCACCGGATTGCCGAATATCCAGTTCACCCCCACACGCATGAGCGTGATGCCGATAATGGCAATGATGGTGCCCGTCACGACAGGCGGAAAGAAACGCAGCATCCGGCTTACCGCCGGCGCGATCAGCATGGCGATAATCCCAGCCGCAATAATGGTGCCGAACAGGAGCCGCGCGCCGTCATGTCCCGGCGCATTGCCCGCAATGGACACCATGGGTCCTACCGCCGCGAACGTGACGCCCATCATGACCGGCAGCTTGATGCCGAACCATTGTGTCGCGCCCAGCGACTGAATAATAGTGACCAGCCCGCAGCAGAACAGATCCGCCGAGATCAGGAAAGCCACCTCCGACGGGCTCAGATTCAACGCCCTTCCGACAATGAGCGGTACGGCCACCGCCCCCGCATACATGACCAGCACATGCTGCAATCCCAGCACAGCCAGCTTACCCCCCGATAGCCGTTCATCGGCGAGCGTTTGTTGTTCGCTCACGGTATGTCTCCCTTGAAATCGTTTTATTGCTAGTGCTTGCCAATTTACTGGACTTCATCCCGCAAAGAACCTGAAAAAGCGGATAGCCGACTTTCGGTTTTCCATATAACCGGTAATAACCCTGATAATAAAATGGTCATGCCCGCATAGGCTTACGGGCATGCAAGCGCACACTGCTTGCGCGCCGGGCGAGGTCCAGCGCTCCGTCAGATTTCCTGAAAAGACGGGCCGGCTTGCAGATGGCCTTGCTCGCGTTGCCGGCGACGCTCAATTGAGCGTGCGCGAAGCGGACAGGTTGCGCCGCAGCCAGGCGCTGGGGCTGTAGCCCGTCGCCTCCCGAAACATGTAACTGAACGCCGACGCAGATCCGTACCCGAGATCCAGGGCAATCGATGTTACCGGGCGGTCTGCCGCCAGCCACTCTATTGCCCGAAACAGGCGCAGGCGCCGACGCCATTCGCGCCACGCCAGGCCTGTCTCCCTTTCGAAGCGCCTGGCCAGCGTGCGGCTCGAAGCGCCCAGGGCCTGGCCCCAGTCGCGCATGGAACGCTCATCAGCCGGGTTGGCATACAGCGCCTCGCACAGCTTGCGCAGCGCCGCCGAATGCGGCCATGCCAGATGAAAATCGATCTTCTCCAGCCGCATGATCTGGTCCTGGAGAAGCTCGGCAAGCCGGCCGCGATATTCCTCGTCGCGGCCGTCCGGCGCGACCCGCTCGAACTCTATGATCAACTGGCGCAACAGCGGGGTAACACGGTAGACGGCACAACCCACGGTTGCCGCGCAGCGCGCGCTGTCGGCGATATACAGATTGCGGAATTCGGCGCCGCGCACGGAACCTGTGGTATGCACGGTGCCCGTGGGCACCCAGATAGCCTGCTCCGGTGTGATGATGTGCCTGGAATGCTCAAGCGTGACCATCATGGTTCCCGATGTGCCATATACCAGCTGATTCCATCGGTGCGCGTGAGGAGGAAACGCCTCGCGCGGCGCCAGATTCTGCGAACGCATATACACATCGCTTGGCAAATGGTCGATGTCGGGCACCTCGACCTCTATCCAGCCTTCGTCCTCCCATTCCATGGCTATCTCCCCATGTTTGTCCACTCATCGACACTATACGTCGTCATGTCGATAGCCGCCAGGCGGCAGGCGAGGGATGATGGCCATATCTGTCACGGACAACATTTTCCTCATGGCCTCCTCTCTCTCTTCGCGCTGCGCAACCGGACCCGCGGACACGGCCCGGCGCCTGCAGGTCATTATCGCGGGCCTGTCGGCTCTCATTCTGACGGTGGGCCTGGCGCGCTTCGCATATACGCCCATGCTGCCGGTGATGCGGACCGAGGCGGGGCTGGGCGATGTTGCAGCGGGCTGGCTCGCCACCTACAACTATCTGGGCTACCTGCTGGGCGCCCTGTTTGCCGCCACGGTCGGAAGCCTGGGCCACAAATACCGCCTGTACAAACTGGGGCTGGCAATTGCCGTCGTTACCACCATTGGCATGGGCATGACCGACAACATGCTGGCATGGTCCATATTGCGCCTGCTTTCAGGCGTATCGAGTACAGCAGGGCTGCTGCTGGCCTCCGGCCTCGTATTGAACTGGCTGATCAGCAATGGTTTCAAACCCGAGCTGGGGCTGCATTTCGTCGGGCTGGGCCTGGGCATCGTGGTCTCCGGCGCGGCGGTAGCACTCATGGCCGGGCATCTGGCCTGGGATGGCCAGTGGCTGGCGCTGGGTGCGCTGGGCGCGGCCTTCTGCATACCCGCCTGGCTCTGGATGCCTGCACCCGCACCTGCACAGCCGCCCGCGCAACGCCCCGCCAGCCGCTCGGCCTGGCGCCTGCAGCCCTCTCTGCTGGAAGGCGCATACTTCTGCGCGGGATTCGGCTATGTCATCAGCGCAACTTTCATCGTGGCCATGCTCGAACAGATCCCGGTGCTGGCAGGCAAGGGCAGCTGGGTGTGGGTTGTGGTGGGAGCGCTGGCCGCGCCATCGTGCTTTATCTGGGATCGCATTGCGGCTTGCATGGGTCAGGCGCCGGCCCTGCTCCTGGCATTCGTGATACAGATCGTGGCCTTCATACTGCCCGCCGTCGATTCGGGCGCCGCATCCAACCTGGCAAGCGCCGTGCTCTATGGCGGCACCTTTGTAGGTATCGTGAGCCTGGCGCTGTCTATCGTGGGACGGCGTGCGCCGGACAATCCCGCCAAGGCCATGGCCAGGCTCACGGTCGGCTACGGCGTAGCCCAGATCATCGCCCCCGCCATGACGGGCTATATGGTGGACAGCTCAGGCAGCTATGCCGGGCCATTGGGCCTGGCCGCCCTGGTGATGACTGCGGGCGCGTGCCTGCTGGCGATCATGATTGCCCGGGAACGGACACATGCCTTGCCGAAAGCGCCACAAAGGGATTGAATAGAAGCATTCCGCAATAACGCTAACCCGCAACGGCTGGCCACCCCGGCAGCCACAAGAGATATTGGCATTTACATGAACAGCAGCGAGCAGTACAAGCAAGGCGGCCTTTACTTTGGCTGGATCATCGTATGGGCAGCGACTGCCCTGACCCTGTTGACCGTCGGCTTGCGGCTGAGCGTCGGCCCCTTTTTCCTGCCCATCACCGAAGACCTGCACATTTCACGCAGCGAACTGTCGGGCGTCATAGCCACCGGCATGATGGTCTACGGCCTGGCCATGCCCCTGGCCGGCCAGCTGGTCAGCGCCTGGGGCACGCGCACGGTGCTGCTGATCGGCGCGGCCCTGGTGGCGGGATCGATCCTGGGCACGGCCAACGCGACAGGCCTGACGGGCATGTTTGTCTTCTTTGGCTTTGGCCTGTCGATCGGGCTTGCCTTTACCAGCCCCGTGGCCGTCACGCCCGTCATCAGCCGCTGGTTCGTCCGCCAGCGCGGCATGGCGCTGTTTCTTCTGTCTGCCGGCTCCATGGCAGGCATCGCCGTGCTCACGCCCGCCTTTTCCTGGGGCATCGAAACCTTCGGCTGGCGCGAGACCATGCTCGGGTTTGGAGGTCTGTTCCTGCTGCTGACATTGCCGACCGCCCTTTTCATCATTCGCGAACAGGCACCTGCCGAAGCTGACCTGCATGTCGGCAAGGCGGCCAGCGGCAGCCGCCGCCCGGCGGCCCCGCAGGCGGCCTGGTCCGCGGAAGCGCCGCCGTTGCGCCTGCGCGAGGTCCTGCATACCCTCCCCTTCTGGCAAGTGACCTTAGGCATGTTCGCCTGTGGCTTCAGCATGAACCTGCTGGGCACCCATGGCGTACCCATGCTCATGGATCACGGGTTCGGCGTGGAAACCAGCTCCTTTGGCATTGCGCTTATCGGGCTGGTGGCCATCTTCAGCTCATTTGCGCTAGGCAAGCTGTCCGACATCGTGGAACGCAAGCACATTCTTGCGCTGATCTATATCGTCCGCGGTTTGGGCTTCTTTGGCCTGGTGGAGGCTGCGATGCCCTGGCAGCTATATGCCGTGGCGGCCATCGGGGGGGTCGTGTGGGCGGGCAGCGTGGCGCTGTCCTCGGCCATCATGGCGGACGTCTATGGAACGCGGCTGGTCGGCGTGCTTTGCGGGTTTGCCTATGTCGGGCATCAGATCGGGGGCACACTCAGCGCCTGGCTGGGCGGCTGGGCCTACGAAACCTACCATACACACATGATCGCCTTCGGCATGGCGGGCGTGCTGCTGTTCGCCGCCGCTGCCATCTCGCTGCGCCTGCCTCGACGCGGCGTCACGATCTCGGCATCGCTCGTCCTGGCCGGACGCTGAAAGGGCGAGGGCGGCTTTACAGATGCCAGAAAGCGGCATGGCCGGCAAGCAGTTGCCGGCCATGCCTGATGCCGGCTGAACCTGGAACAGCCCCCGCCTTGCGGCGGACTCCGGGGCGGATGTGCCGTTCAGCCGCGCAGCTTGGCCAGGATATCTTCCAGCATGGACAGCATCTGGTCGATTTCCTGCTCCGTGACATTGAGCGCCGGCATGAAACGCAGCAGGGAGCCACGCGGCGCATTGAGCAGCAAGCCTTCCGGCGCCATGTCGCGCGCCGCCTCGACAATGGCGGGGCCGTCGTCGCGTCCCAGCATCAGGGCGCGCAGCAGGCCTTCGCCACGCTCGCCTTCCATGCCCCACTTGGCTGACAGGGCCAGCAGGCCCTTGGAAAGCTGGCTGGCGCGCGCGTTGACGGAATCCATGAAACCCGGCGCGGTCAGCGTATCGAACACGGCCACACCCGCGGCAGTCATGAGCGGGTTGCCGTTATAGGTGCCGCCCTGGTCGCCGTGCTTGAACACGCAGATTTCCTCGCGCGCGCACAAGGCAGCGAGCGGCACGCCGCCGCCTATGCCTTTGCCCAGTGTCATGATGTCGGGCGTGATCCCATAAAGCTCGTGCGCAAACAGCGCGCCACAGCGGCCATAGCCCGTCTGCACCTCATCGACAATGAGCAGCAGGCCTTTTTCATCGGCCAGCGCGCGCAGGTCTTTCATGAATTCACGCGTGGCGGGGATGACCCCGGCTTCGCCCTGGACAGGCTCAAGCATGATGGCGACCGTCTGATCGTCTATCAGCGCGCGCACCGAATCCAGGTCATTGAGATCGGCCTTGGGGAAACCTTCGACCTGCGGTGCGAAGATGCGATCCCAGCCCGGTTTGCCCGACGCCGACATGGTGGCCAGCGTGCGGCCATGGAAGCTGTGATCGAAAGTAATGATCTTGTAGGCGCCATCGCGTTTGAGCTGGCCCCATTTGCGCGCCAGCTTGATGGCGCCCTCGTTGGCCTCGGCTCCGCTGTTCGCGAAGAAGACACGGTCGAAACAGGATGCCCCCGTAATGCGCTTGGCAAGCTCCATGGAAGGCTTGTTGTAAAACGCCGGAGAAGGGTTGATCAGGGTCTGGGCCTGGTCAGCAATGGCCTTGACCAGGGGCGCCGGGCAATGGCCCAGCGCGTTGACTGCCCAACCCTGCACGAAATCCAGATATCGCTTGCCGTTGTGGTCCTCGAGCCACGAGCCTTGCCCGCGCGTGAAAACCAGCTCGGGACGCGATGTGATTTCCATAAGCGCGTCCACGCCCGACCGATCGAATTTCATGGTGACATCCTGTAGAAAGAAGAAGATAAGGAGGCAACAGGTGCAGGGTTTTCCCTGTGCCGTGAATTTTACCCCACCGTGCGCAGCCTGGCTCCCAGCCATCCGGCAAGCCTGGAGCCGAACAGATTCAGCGTCAGCCCGAGCATGACCACCAGTCCGCCATACCACTGCACCATGGCCAGGCGTTCGCCAAGCAGCAGGGCGGACGACACCAGACCCAGCACGGGCACCAGCAGGCTGAGCGGCGCCACCTTGCCTGCCGGATGCCGCCCAAGCAAGCGTCCCCAGAGAGAGTACCCGACGACCGTTGCCACGGCCGCAAGATAGAACACCGCCAGCACCCCGACATAGCTGATGTTGGCAAGGCTCGACATCATCAGCGCAGGCCCCTCGAAGAACCATGACAGGATCAGAAAAGGCAGCGGCGGCACGAGGGCGCCCCACACCACCAGCGACAGCATGTCGATCTTGCCCGCGCCCTTGATCACGATATTGCCCGTCGCCCATGACAGCGCGGCACACAGCGTCAGGATGAAACCCAGCACCGACATGGTGCCTGGCGCCGCACCCATCTCTATCATCACCAGGCCGGCCACAGCCACAGCCATGCCCGCCAGGTTGTTCCAGCGCAGGCGCTCGCCCATGAAGACAGCGGCGATAAGCACAGTAAAGAAGGCTTGCGCCTGCAACACCAGCGACGCAAGCCCCGCCGGCATGCCCACAGACATCGCGACAAAGAGAAATACGAACTGGCCCAGGCTGATCGTCAGTCCGTAGAGCAGGACGGTCCGCCAGGGCAGCGCGGGCCTGCGCACGAAAAACACGGCCGGGAACGCCACAAATGCAAACCTCAAGGCGCCCAGCAGCAACGGCGGAATCTCGCCCAGCCCGACCTTGATGACAACGAAATTCATTCCCCACGCAACAATCACTATCAGCGCGGCCAACAGATCCTTCAAGGGCATGCCGAGCACCGTCCAGACAAGTATGACAAAGCAAGAACCGGTATTATGCGCTACGGGCCACCTTTCTCCGAACCATTATCATGACCCTGAACATCCTCAGCCTGCACAGCTATCCCGTGAAATCCTGCGCGGGCATCACCCACGATCAGGTGCGCATAGACCGGGGCGGCCTTCCCATGGACAGGCAATGGGTAATCGTCGACGAGTACGGCATTTTCATGACCCAGCGCACCTATGCCCGCATGGCGCTGGTGCGCCCCGGCCTGCCGGAAGGCAATGACGGCCCCCTGACCCTGGACGCTCCCGGCATGCCGGGCTTCACCCTGGAAAGCAGGGGGGGCAGCCCGGATTCGCCCGCCGTTCCCGTACGCATCTGGGCCGCCGACACGCTGGGGCTGGACGAAGGCGACGAAGTCGCCCAGTGGCTTGGCCGCTTCCTGAACGTCCGCTGCCGGCTGCTGCGCGTGCATCCAAAGGCCCGCAGGCTGGCCAGCCCGGATCATGTGAACGCCTGGCGTGAGCGCCATGCCGACCTGGCGGCGGACTTCCCGGCCAGCCACCCCTTCGCCTTCGCCGATGGCTTCCCTTTTCTGGTCACCAGCCAGGGATCGCTGGACGAACTCAATCGTCGCCTGACGGCGCAGGGCCAGCCTGCCGTTCCCATGAACCGCTTTCGCCCCAATATCGTCCTGGACGGGCTGGAGCCCTATGAAGAAGATTATCTTTCGGGGCTGCGCAGCGGCCCGCTGACCTTTGCTTTCGTCAAACGCTGCGCACGCTGCCCCATCCCTAATATCGATCAGGAAACAGCCATCTCCGCACCCGCAACCGGGCAAGTGCTGGCCCAGCACCGACAGTTCCCCGAAGGGGTGCTGTTCGGCGTCAACGCCGTTGTGCAGGGCGCCGACCATGGCGCCTGGCTGAAAGTGGGCGATGCCCTCGAACCAGAATACGATCTCTGAGCCGACGACATATCGGCTCAGCAGAGCGCCAAACTCTGCGGTTTCGACGGCGTCGATGGCAGCTTTGGAGAAGGCGCACGCCGCCTTGCCTTCACGCTCGACAGTCGGCAGATTTGGGGCGTAGACGGCCGGCTGGCGCCAATATCCGCCCTGGCGAAGTCGCATGGAAGGCCCCGCCCGCGCAGCGATGAGAATAGCCGCTGCGCCTTGAAATCACCTCCACGACCAAAGCAAAGGGCCACCGCGGCCCTTTGCTTTGGGAAACGGATACATCACCAGATCGTCCGAACGTGGGGATAATCGCGAATCCTCAAGTCAGCAGATACCAGAGGCACCGAATGATGCCGCGCCGTGGCCACAATGATGCGGTCGGCTGGATCCTTATGGAACTCCCCGGGCAGGTCGACAGACTGAACCGAAATCCGTACATCCACAGGTACAAAACGAATCGCGGGCACCTGTGCAACCGTATCCAGCCAAGCCTCCACACCCATCGTCAACGACAGACGCCCCGCCTGGGCCAACATTGCCACTTCCCAGGCGCTGATGGTCGAAACCAGGATTTCACCGTCCTGCGCTTCGGCCTCGATGGCTTCGCGTGCGAGGCGGCTCAACTGCGAGTCCCCAGCGGCCCACCACACCAGTGCATGGGTATCCAGCACGATCATTGCGCCGCCTCCCAAGCATCGTCGCCGACCGGCGACAAGGGATCGTCAAACCGCAGAACGGAGCCGCGCAGGACATCCAGCGGATCGCGCTTGGCCACCGCCCGGTAGGGGCGAATTTCAAGTGCAGGCCTACCATGGTCAGTCACAACAATGGGTTCCCCGGTCGCTTCGACTTGCCTGAAAAGCTCAAGCGCACGAGCTTTAAATTCGGACTTGGAAACTCGCTGACTGTGCATGGCGCCCCCTCAAAAACGGTCATTGCAGATAGTCATTTTATCAGTATATGACTAGTTAAACGAGTCATTTTCCTGATGAACTATTCGCGAACCGGCAGACCCACCCTCAATACAGACTGAGCTGTATCGGCTCAGGCGGATCATCGGCCGCGGCGCGCTCCAGCGCACTGACCCTCACCCCCAGCAGCCGGATGCGATGGTCCAGCGTCACACGCTTGAGACAGGCGCCCGCGGCGCGATGTATCGCATCGGCGCTGCTGACCCGCCCAGGCAAGGTGTAGTCTCGCGTCACTGTGCGGAAATCATCGAAACGCAGCTTGATGCCCACCGTATGGCCGGCATACCCCTTGCGCGCCAGATCTCCTTCAAGCTGCTCGCACAGATGCCGAAAAATGGCTGACAGCTCTGCCCTGTCTCTATGTACATCGAGATCCCGATCGAAGGTAGTTTCACGGCTGATGGACTTCGGTTCGGAATACGTGCGAACAGGCCGTTCATCAACGCCGTGGGCGACATCCACCAGCCACCGCGCGTAGCTTAGGCCGAAATGCTCCTGCAGCAGCGCCGGCCGTGCGCGGGCCAGATGCTCAATGGTATGTATGCCAAGCGCATGCAGACGCGCGCTGGCCTTCGGGCCTATGCCGTTGACCCTGGAAACGTCCAGCGGCCAGATGCGCCGCTCCAGGTCGCCCGGACCTATGATGGAAATACCGTCAGGCTTGTCGAGCTCGGATGCAAGCTTGGACAGCAGCTTGTTCGGCGAGATGCCGATGGAACAGGTCAGGCCGGTGGCCGCGAATACGGCTTCCTTAAGCTGGCGCGCCAGCGTCAGGGAGTCGGCCGCCAGCCCGGTCAGGTCGATATAGATCTCGTCTATGCCGCGATCCTCGATCTGCGGCGCAATGCCCGCCACAGCCTGCTTGAACAGGCGCGAATAGTGGCGATAGGCGGTGAAATCCACCGGCAGCAGCACCGCATCGGGCGCCAGTTGGGCCGCCTTCATCATGCCCATGGCGGAAAACACGCCCAGCGCCCTCGCTTCATACGTCGATGTGGTCACCACGCCGCGTCCGGCATAGCCGCGCAGGCGGGAAAAGCGGCGCGAGCCATCCGGCAGGGTGCGCGGCTGATGATCCCGCCCGCCCCCAATGACCACCGCCTGCCCGCGCAGCTCCGGATAGCGCAGCAGCTCAACGGATGCGTAGAAGGCATCCATGTCCAGGTGCGCAATGCGGCGCTCGGGCAGGTCGGGCGGCGGACTCATATTTCAGGCTGTATGTATGCACAGCATTATAAGCCCCCGGCACGATAACGGTGCCGCCGGGGCCCGCGCGCACGCCATTGGTGCGCTGCCGCAACGATGGGGCGCGGCGTCCCGCGCGGATTGCGGGGGAAAACCCGGAAAGCAGTTGGCACAGCTTTTGCGTTGACTCCATTGCGATTCACTCTTGCATGGACATAGCGTATGAAACCCGCCAGCCCGCCTTCCGCCGCCAACGAAACTGTTGCCCTTGATGAAGCCCCCGTGCCCAATGCAGGCCGCCGCGCCTGGCTGTCCAGAAGCGCCCGGCTGGCTGCCGGCGCGGGCGTGATGTCCGTGTTCGATCCCTGGTTACGGGCATCAGCCTGGGCCGCGGGTTCGGATTCCCCCGAAAAGCCAGAGGTCAGGATAGGCTTCATCCCCCTGACAGACTGCGCTTCGGTGGTGATGGCATCCGTAATGGGCTTTGACAAGAAACATGGCATCAAGATCATCCCCACCAAGGAGACCTCCTGGGCGGCTGTGCGCGAAAAGCTTTCCAATGGCGACCTGGACTTCGCGCATGCGCTCTACGGGATGATCTACGGCATGCATATCGGCCTGGCGGGGGCGCGGCAAAACATGGCAGTGCTGATGAGCCTGAACCAGAACGGGCAGGGCATATCGCTGTCCAACCGCCTGCGCGAGGCCGGCGTGACGGATGGAGCAAGCCTGCGCAAGCAGATGACAGCCGATCCGCGCGCATACACCTTTGCACACACCTTCCCCACGGGCACCCATGCCATGTGGCTGTACTACTGGCTTGCAGCCAATGGCATCGACCCTGCCCACACCCGCAACGTCACCGTGCCGCCGCCGCAAATGGTGGCCAATGTGCGCATCGGCAATATGGACGGCTTCTGTGTGGGCGAACCCTGGAATGCCCGGACAGTGTTGGACGGGCTAGGGTTCACCGCCTGCACATCACAGGACATCTGGCCCGACCATCCCGAGAAGGTGCTTGGCGCGCGCGGCGATTTCGTGAAGCAGAACCCCAATACGGCCCGCGCTGTGGTGTCCGCCGTGCTTGAAGCCAGCCGCTGGATCGATGCCTCGCCAGAGAACATGCGCGCGACTGCCAAAACAATCGCCGCCAAATCCTATGTGAACACCAGCGTGCAGACCATAGAAGGCCGCATGCTGGGCGATTACGACAATGGCCTGGGCAAGACCTGGACCGACAGGCATCCCATGCGCTTTTATGGCGGCGGCGCCGTCAACTTCCCTTATCTGAGCGACGGCATGTGGTTCCTGACCCAGCACAAGCGCTGGGGGCTGATCAAGGAGCACCCCGACTATGCAAGGGTCGCGGCCGAGATAAACCACATTGATCTCTACCGCCAGGCCGCGGCGGCGACAGGCACGGCCCTGCCCAGCGCCGACACCCGTTCCAGCAGGCTGATGGACGGCAAAGTCTGGGACGGCGGCAATCCGCAAGCATATGCCGATAGCTTCGACATCAAGACAGCGTAGCCAGGAAAGGTAAGCGACATGCAAGACACCGACAACATCAAACTCTATGACCGTCGTTGCCGACCAGCCATCCTGGACGGGGTGCAGCGTATTGTCCAGGCATGCGCAGGCCCCGCCGCCGGTCTTGCCCTGTTGGCATTCATATGGAAAGTCATCTCGCTCAAGACAGGCGATATTCCTTCACCCGAAACAACCTTCGAGGCAGCGGTCGAACTGTTCCGCGATCCCTTCTACAACAATGGCCCGAACGATGTCGGAATAGGCTGGAACATTCTGGCCTCGCTGGGGCGCGTCGCGGTGGGCTTCCTGCTGGCCGCCCTTGTCGGCATCCCAGCGGGTTTTCTTATCGGGCGCATATCCGTGCTGGACAAGATCTGCTCGCCCGTCATCAGTCTGCTTCGCCCCGTGTCGCCCCTCGCATGGCTGCCCCTGGGCCTGCTGCTGTTCAAGGCAGCCGGGCCGGCCGCGATATGGGCGATCTTCATCTGCTCCATCTGGCCCATGATCATCAATACCGCCGATGGCGTACGCCGCGTGCCGAAAGACTATCTCAATGTCGCGCGTGTGCTCGACCTGACGGAATGGCGCGTATTCACTCGCATCCTGCTTCCTTCCGTGCTGCCCTACATGATGACTGGCGTGCGGCTCTCCATCGGCACAGCCTGGCTGGTGATTGTCGCCGCCGAAATGCTGACAGGAGGCACGGGCCTGGGCTTCTGGCTCTGGGACGAATGGAACAACCTGAACGTCGGCAACATCCTGATCGCCATCATCGTCATTGGCGCTGTCGGGCTGGCCCTGGACGCAATGCTGCTGGCGCTTACCCGCCGCTTCGACCATCGCGAGGCATGACACCATGGAAAAATTTGTACGCATCGAATACGTCGGCCAGTGCTTCGAGACCCGCAACGGCCCTTTCGTCGCACTGCGCGACATCAATCTGGATATCCGGCAAGGTGAATTCATATCCCTGATCGGACATTCGGGCTGCGGCAAGTCAACGCTGCTCAACCTGATAGCCGGCCTGGACCGGCCCAGCGAAGGCGTGCTGCTGTGCGACGGGAAGGAAATCGCCGGGCCAGGCCCCGATCGGGCGGTCGTATTCCAGAACCATAGCCTGCTGCCCTGGCTGACCTGCAGCCAGAATGTCCACCTCGCGGTTGAGCGCGTATTCGGCGCCAGGGAATCGCGTGGCCTGCTCACACGCCGAACCGAGGAAGCGCTGAGAATGGTGGGCCTGGCGCATGCCATGCACAAGTATCCGGCTGAAATCTCCGGCGGCATGAAGCAGCGCGTCGGCATCGCGCGAGCGCTGGCCATGGAACCCAAGGTGCTGTTGCTCGACGAGCCCTTTGGCGCGCTCGATTCCCTCACCCGCGCTCATTTGCAGGATGAGCTGCTGCACATCGTCGCCGCCACCAAGACCACCGCCATCATGGTGACGCATGATGTGGACGAGGCCGTGCTGCTGTCTGACCGCATTGTCATGCTGACCAACGGGCCCGCCGCCACCATAGGCGAGATTCTGCAGATCGCGTTGCCCCGGCCACGCGACCGCGTGGCTCTGATGGATAATCCCGAATACACAAGGTACAGGGCTTGTGTGCTCGGCTTCCTGCATGAGCGGCATGCGCGCGGCGGCGTGGCGCCATCCACCGCCCCCGGAGGCATGGGATACGCCTTCCGGGAATCCGCCGACGCTGCGCAAGCATCATGAAAAAGCGCAGGCTCGTCGTCGTCGGCAATGGCATGGCCGGCATGCGCACTGTGGAAGAGCTGCTCAGGCTGAACCCCGGTCTCTACGACATTACGGTATTCGGCGCCGAACCGCACCCGAACTACAACCGCATCCTGCTCTCGCCGGTCCTGACAGGCGAGCAGACCCTGCGGGATATCGTGCTCAACGATCTGGACTGGTACGAAGGAAATGGCATCACGCTGCACCTGGGGCGCAGCATTACACAGATCAATCGCTCCCGCCGGGAAGTGATCGCGGACGACGGCTCCGTCACGCCCTACGACCGGCTGCTGCTGGCGACCGGCTCCAGCCCCTTCGTTCTTCCCGTGCCAGGCAAGGACCTGAAGGGCGTCATCACGTTTCGGGACATACGCGATGTAAATCTCATGATAGAGGCTGCCGGCAGGCTGAAGCGCGCCGTGGTGATCGGTGGCGGCCTGCTCGGCCTGGAAGCGGCCAATGGCCTGGCCACGCGCGGGATGGACGTTTCCGTGGTGCACCTGGGCGAAACCTTGCTCGACCGGCAGCTCGATGGCACGGCCGCGGCGCTGCTGCAGAAAAGCCTTCGGGATCGGGGGCTGCGCTTTCTGATGGGCCGCCAGACCGAAGCCATCCTGGACAACGGGCAGGGCGCCGTGGGCGGCATACGCTTCAAAGACGGCACCGAAATCGAAACCGACCTTGTCGTCATGGCTGTCGGCATACGGCCCAACACAGCGCTGGCGCATGCCGCCGGCATCCATACCGAGCGGGGCATCGTGGTCAACGACACCATGCAGACTTTCGATCCCGCCATCTATGCCGTGGGTGAATGCGTCAGCCATCGCGGCATCGCCTACGGCCTGGTGGCGCCGCTGTTCGAGCAGGCCAAGGTCGCGGCCAACCATCTGGCCATGTTCGGCATTGGCCGTTACGCGGGCAGCGCCACATCCACCAAGCTCAAGGTGACAGGCATAGACCTGTTCTCCGCCGGCGATTTCCTGGGCGGCCCGCACACCGAGGTTATTACCCTCGCCGACTATATGGGCGGCGTCTACAAAAAGCTGGTCATCCAGGACGGACGGCTGGTGGGCGCCTGCCTGTATGGCGACACCCTGGACGGCGCCTGGTATCTGAGGCTGATACGCGAAGGCACGTCCATCGCCGCGCTGCGCGAGCAGCTGATGTCTGGCGAAGATGCCGACAACTTTGCCGGACGGGATCACGTCCCCGCGCTGGCGCTTCAGGAGTAAGCCATGGACACCGCGACGGTGCAGACAACCCGGTCAATCTGCTGCTACTGCGGCACAGGCTGCGGCGTGCGCATCCACAGCCAAGGCGGGCAGGTGCGGGACATCAGCGGCGATGAGCGTCACCCATCAAATCTGGGCAAGCTGTGCAGCAAGGGGCGCGCACTGGCCGCCACGGTGTGCCAGGACGGCAGCCGCATATTGACCGCGCAATGGCGCCCGGATCGGACCACGCCGCGCCGCGCCATTGCGCTTGAGGACGCCTGCGACCTGGCGGCAGCCCGCCTGGCCGAAACCATAGTCATGCACGGCCCCGATGCCGTTGGCATGTATCTGTCCGGCCAGCTGCTGACGGAAGACTACGCGGTGTTCAACAAACTGGCACGGGCGCTTATCGGCACCAACAATATCGACACCAATTCGCGCCTGTGCATGTCGAGCGCGGTATCCGGCTACAAGCTCACGCTGGGCGCGGATGCGCCCCCGGCCTGCTACGAAGATGTGGACCATGCGGAAACCGTGCTGATCGCGGGTTCCAATATGGCATTTGCGCATCCGGTGCTGTTCCGGCGCCTCGAAGCAGCGAAGGCAAGCCGCCCCGACATGAAAATCATCGTCGTCGACCCTCGCCGCACCGATACCTGCCAGGTCGCCGATCTGCACCTGCCCATATTGCCGGGCACTGACGTGGCGCTCTTTCACGCCATGCTCAACGTCATGGTGCGGGACGGGCTGATCAACGCCGACTATATCGCGCAGCATACGGAAGGGTTCGAGATACTCGAACAGCGCATTCAGGCATTCGCACCCGACACCGTGCAGGATATCTGCGGCATACCCGCGCAAGACATAGTACGCGCCGCCCACTGGTTCGGCGGCGCCAGGGCGGCGCTGTCTTTCTACACTATGGGTCTGAACCAATCGAGCAGCGGCACCGCCAAGAACACCGCGCTCATCCATCTGCATCTGGCGACCGGGCAAATAGGCCGCCCCGGCACCGGCCCGTTTTCGCTGACGGGACAGCCCAACGCCATGGGGGGTCGAGAGGCTGGCGGCATGGCGACACTTCTGCCCGGACATCGCGATCCCGCCAACGCCAGACATCGTGACGAGGTCGCCCGCCTGTGGGGCGTGGACAGCCTGCCATCACGGCCCGGCAAGACTGCCATTGAGATGTTCGACGCAGTGCTCGAGGGCAAGATCAAGGTGCTGTGGATAGCAGCCACCAACCCCGCGCAATCGCTGCCGGATCAGGCCAAAGTGCGCGCTGCCCTGAACAAGGCCGAGCTGGTTATCGTACAGGAGGCTTTTGCCAATACCGAGACGCTGGAGTACGCAGATCTCGTTTTACCTGCCGCAACCTGGCCGGAAAAAAGCGGCACAGTCACCAATTCGGAACGCCGCATCAGCCGGGTGCGCGCAGCAATTGCGCCACCCGGAGATGCCTGCCCCGACTGGCGGCTGGTCACCCGTATCGCCAGAAAAATTGCGGAACGGATTGCGCCCCACAAGACAGCCCTGTTCGATTATGAAAACGAGGCGCAAATCTTTGCCGAGCATGCGCGCAGCACGGCTGGACGCGACCTGGACTACAGCGCGCTGGATTATGCCATTCTGGATTCCGACGGTCCGCAGCAATGGCCCTACCGGCCCGGCGGCTCGCACGCGTCAGGGCGCTCTGTCCGTCTCTATGCCGATGGCATATTCCCGACCAGCAGCGGGCGGGCGCATTTCCATGACACCCAATATGTTCCCGTTGCGGAAAACATATCGCCACGCTACCCCCTGCGGCTCACCTCCGGCCGCATGCGCGATCAATGGCACACCATGTCTCGCAGCGGGCTGGTGCCATCGCTGACGCGCCATGTCGAAGAGCCATGCCTCTACCTCCACCCCGAAGACATGCAGCACCATGGCCTGGCCCAGGGCGAGCTGGCGCGCCTGCGCACACGGCGCGGCCAGGTCATTCTTCCCGTCAGCGGCGATGAGGGCCTGCGGCCCGGCCATGCTTTCGTGCATATGCACTGGGGCAGCGGCTTCATCGCCGGCGATGGCGTGAACGCACTGGCCAACAAGGTCTTCGATCCGATCTCCAGGCAACCGGAACTCAAGCACAGCGCGGCCGGCATCGAAGCGGTGGATTTTCCGTGGCACGCCCATGCCTGGGTCAGCGGACAGGTATCCATGCTGCGCGCACGGCTGCGGCCCTGGCTGCGCCGCTTTCCCTACGCCATGCTCGTGCCCAGCGCCATCGGCGGCGAGGGCGTGCGGCTGCGCCTGGCAGGGCCCGACGGCATATCCTCCGCCCTGTTGCAGGATCTTGTGCGCGATCTGGGCCTGGACCAGCCGGATGCGCTCTTCGACGACCCCGCGCGCGGCATCGTTCGCCGTCTGACACGCAACGGAGACAAACTCAAGGCATGGCTGCTCACTGGCAACACCCGTGCCTGCGACGCCCTGCTGCAATGGGCCGACAGCGGGCTGGCGCCGGCCAGCGCCGCCCAGGTGCTGATGGGTCGCAGCGGCCCCGTGCAGCGGGCGCGCATCGTATGCACCTGCGCCAGCGTCACCGACGCGGCGATCAACGAGGCGCTGGCGCAGGGGCTGGGCCTGGAAGCACTCAAGACCACACTCAAGTGCGGCATCACCTGCGGATCCTGCCTGCCTGAGGTTCGCCGCATGGCCGCGGAACGAACAGCTGCAATCGAGGCAACACCATGAAAGAAATGAACGCATCCCGTCCCCCCTCCCTTCCCGCCGGACGTGTCTGGCTCATCGGCGCCGGTCCCGGCGACCCCGACCTGCTTACGCTCAAGGCTGCCCAGGTACTGCGGGAATGTGATGTCTGGCTGGTCGACGATCTTGTCGGCCCGGGCGTGCTGGAACTGGCAGCACCTGACACCCGCATCGTCCGTGTCGGCAAGCGTGGCGGCTGCAGGTCCACGCCGCAAGCCTTCATTCTTCGCCTCATGGCGCGCTACGCACGTCATGGCTGCACCGTGGCCCGTGTCAAGGGTGGCGATCCCTTCATCTTCGGACGCGGCGGTGAGGAAATGGCCTGGCTGCGCGAGCGCGGCATCGCCGTGGACAGCATCGCCGGCCTTACAGCCGGGCTGGCGGCAGGCAGCGCCCTGGGCCTGCCCCTGACCCACAGGGAAACAGCGCGGGGCGTCACCTTTGTCACCGCGCATACTGCCGACGGAGCGCAGCCGCAATGGCAGGCACTGGCAGCCAGCGGGATGACTATTGTCTGCTATATGGGCATGAGCCACCCCCGCATGTTGCAGGACGAGCTGCTGGCCGCCGGCTTTCGCGCCAGCCTGCCGGTTGCCATCGTCCAGCGCGTTTCCTGTCCGGACCAGCGCCACGCCATCACCACGCTTGGCGATTTCGCCTCCGTCGTGCAGGCCGCCGGTCTGGCAAGCCCCGCTGTCATCGTTCTGGGCGACGCCGTCGCCCATGCGGGCTGCGCCGCCGCGCCTGATCAGCCGGACCAACGAAACGCAGGGAGCACGGAGCGGTTCCTCCCTGCCGCCCACGTCCTTGGAGCCTTGGCATAGAATAGCTGGCATGAAACGTTGCCACTGGTGTTCCGACGATCCCGTCTACATTGCCTACCACGACCAGGAGTGGGGCGCCCCCTCGCGCGACCCGGCGCACCTTTTCGAGATGCTGCTGCTCGAAGGCTTCCAGGCCGGGCTGTCGTGGATCACGGTGCTGCGCAAGCGGCCGCGCTTCCGCGAGATGCTTTTCGCTTTCGATCCACAGTCTCTTGCCGCCATGAGTGACGATTACATCGAAAGCACACTGATGCAAGACGCAGGCATCATTCGCAATCGTCTCAAGCTGCGCGCGGCCCGGCAGAATGCTCAAGCCTGGCTCAGGCAGGACGACCCCGTATCCCTGGTCTGGTCATTTGTGGGCGGGCAGCCGCTGATACACCATTATCAAAAGCACGAGGACATCCCGCTGGTCACGCCCGAAGCAGAGAATATGAGCCGCACCCTCAAGAAGGCGGGTTTCACCTTTGTGGGGCCGACGATATGCCAGTCTTATCTACAGGCCATCGGCGCCATCATGGACCACACAACCGACTGTTTCCGCTACAGTCAGCTCCGTTGACAGAAGCTGCCGGAAGGCAGCTAGCCCCGCCGGAGCCTGCCGGCATCCATCCCTACAGCCTGCCTTGCCAGCAAAGGCAGCCGCCCGCATCCGGAGACGCATCATGAGCACGCAGCCCGACATTCTGGAAGCCATCACCTCGCGCCGCAGCATACGCGGCTTTCTGCCGCAACCCGTCGATCATGCACTGATCGTGCGCATCCTGGAAACGGCCGCCAGCGCGCCCAGCGGCAGCAACATCCAGCCCTGGAAAGTGCATGTCGTACAAGGCACGGTTCGCGACGAGCTTTCGCGGCGTCTGCTCGATGCACATTTACGCAACCAGCCCTCCGACCGCGAGTATGAGTATTACCCCGTCCAGTGGCGCAGCCCCTACCTGGAACGCCGCCGCGCCACCGGCTGGGGGCTGTATGGCACCCTGGGCATCACCAAGGGCGACCGTGAAGCCACCGCGGCGCAGCATGGTCGCAATTTTGTATTCTTCGATGCCCCCGTCGTATTCCTGTTCACCATAGACAGCGATCTGGAAAAAGGCAGCTGGCTGGACTATGGCATGTTTCTTCAGAACATCATGGTGGCTGCGCGCGGGCTCGGCCTGCATACCTGCCCCCAGGCCGCACTGGCCAACTATCCCGGCATCGTCAAGGAGCTGCTCGGCATCCCGGACGATCAGACGGTTATCTGCGGCATCTCGATGGGCTACGAAGACCCGGCATGCCCAGCCAATCGCTTCCAGCCCGACCGCATGGCGCTCGAGGAATTCGTCACTTTTCACGACAGTTGAGCGGCAGCGCCATGCATGGCACACAGCCGCGCACGACAGGCCCGGCATGGCACGAAAAATGCTGATCGGCGGTACGCCACGCCATCTTCATGGAGGAGCCATGATTTACCGATCACCATTTCCGCGCAATATATTCGCCGAGCTGGACCGCATGCAACGCGACATGCAGCAGGCTCTTGGCATAGCACCCGCGATCAGGGGCTCGAGCTGGGGAGGCTTCCCTGCCATGAACATGGGCCACACCGCCGACAACATCATGATCTTTCTCTTCGTTCCCGGTGTAGGCCCTGAAGATATCGATGCCCAGGTAGAGAAGGGTGTGCTGGTCGTTTCGGGCGAACGCAAGCCATCCCAGCCGGACGAGCCCGAGCGCCATACCCTGCACATCGACGAGCGCTATGCGGGACACTTCAGGCGTGTCATCACGCTGCCCGAGGATGTCGATGAAGAGTCCGTGCAGGCCAACTACCAAAACGGCGTGCTGACCATCACGCTGCGCCGCAAGCAGCGCATCAACACCCGCAAGATTCCCATCCAGTAAAGGAGGCCGTCATGCCAGAGATCAATCCGGTGGAAGATACCTCTCCCGTCAGCGGCGACGACACACCTACTGTTGATCCCATGAGCCCAGCCGTCGATGTCTACGAAGATGACAACGGCATCAGCTTGTGGGCTGACATGCCAGGCGTACCCAAAGACCAGGTGGCAGTGCATATCCAGGACAATGCACTGACTATCGCGGGCACCATGTCGCTCGGGCTGCCAGACACCATGCGGTCGATCCATGCCGAGATCACCAGCCCGCGCTACCAGCGCGTGTTTACCCTGTCGCGCGACCTGGACGCAGACAAAGTCCAGGCATCATTCGACGCTGGCGTACTGCACCTGCGCATCCCCAAGATGATGATGCAGGAACGGCCCAAACGCATCGAGGTGCGCGTGAGCTAGCGGCACTGATCTGCGGGATGCCTCGGTAGGGACGTACAATCTCCTGAAAGCAATATGCAGGAGCATTCTTCACATGACCGGGAGCATACGTCTCACCCAGTACAGCCATGGCGCCGGCTGCGGCTGCAAAATTTCGCCCAAGGTGCTCGATGTCATACTTGCCGGCAGCGGCTCCCAGACATTGGACAAGCGGCTGTGGGTCGGCAACGCCTCGCGCGACGATGCGGCTGTGTTCGGCCTGGACGAGCAGACAGGCATTGTTTCCACGACCGATTTCTTCATGCCCATCGTGGACGATCCCTATGATTTCGGCCGCATCGCTGCCACCAATGCCATCAGCGACATCTACGCCATGGGCGGCGCACCCATCATGGCAATTGCCATTCTGGGATGGCCCGTGAACACCTTGCCCCCCGAAGTCGCCCGCGAGGTCGTGCGCGGCGGGCGTGCCGCCTGCGACGCCGCCGGCATTGCCCTGGCGGGCGGCCACTCCATCGATGCACCCGAGCCCATCTTCGGTCTTGCCGTGACAGGCCGTGTCGATCGGCAGCATCTCAAGCGCAATGACACCGCCACACAGGGCTGTGTACTGTTTCTGACCAAACCCCTGGGGGTCGGCATACTGACCACCGCCGAGAAGAAAGGCAAGCTGCAGCCTCAGGATGTGAACGTTGCGCGCGACTGGATGTGTACCCCCAACATTGCCGGCGCGCGCTTCGGCCAACTGGCGCATGTCGCCGCCATGACCGATGTGACGGGGTTCGGGCTGCTGGGCCACCTCATCGAAATGGCGGATGGCAGCGGGCTGACCGCTTATGTGGATTACGAGGCCGTGCCACGCCTGGGCGGTATCGAGCACTATCTGGAGCAAGGCTGCATACCCGGAGGCACACTGCGCAACTTCGACAGCTATGGCCACCGTGTCGCGCCGCTGGCGCAGGAACGCCAGCACCTCCTGTGCGATCCCCAGACCAGCGGCGGCCTGCTGGTGGCGGTGGAGCCGGCCGGTGTCGACGCATTCCTCGCGGCTGCTGCGGAAGAAAGCCTCGACCTGCGGCCAATAGGCCGTCTCGATGCACCCGGCCCGCACGCCGTGGTTGTCCAGTGATGCGCGAAGATACACAAGACTATCGTTCGCTGTTTCTGAGCGATACCCCGCTGATGGATGTGCGGGCGCCCGTCGAATTTTCCAAGGGCGCCTTTCCCAACGCTGTCAATCTCCCGCTCATGATCGACAGCGAGCGGCAGGCCGTGGGCCTGCGCTACAAGCAGCGAGGCCAGGCGTCCGCCATTGATCTGGGCCACCAACTGGTCAGCGGATCATTGCGCGACGCGCGCATACAGGCATGGACAGCCTTCGCGCAAGCCCATCCCGAGGGCTATCTCTATTGCTTTCGCGGCGGGCTGCGCTCACGCATCTCGCAGCAATGGCTGGCCGAAGCAGGCATCGCCTATCCGCGCGTGACAGGCGGCTACAAGGCGCTGCGCAACTATCTGATCGGCGAGCTGGACGATGCGCTGGCCCGCTGCCGCTTTGTTCTGCTGGGTGGCCTGACAGGCACGGGAAAGACGGAGCTTCTGGCCACCCTGCGCAACGCAGTCGACCTCGAAGGCCATGCCAACCACCGTGGCTCAAGCTTCGGCAAGCACGCCACGCCGCAACCCGCCCAGATCGACTTCGAGAATGCATTGAGCATCGATCTTTTGCGCAAGCGCGCTCAAGGCATGGATCAGTTCGTGCTGGAGGAAGAAGGCCGCATGGTGGGCAGCTGCTACCTGCCGCCATCGCTGCGCGACAATATGCGTGACTACCCTCTTGTCTGGCTGGAAGACAGTTTTGAAAACCGGGTTCAGCGCATCCTGCGGGACTATGTCATCAGCCTGTCCGCCGAGTTTATCCAGATGCATGGCCCCGAAGCAGGCTTCACGCTGTTCGCCGACCAGCTGCGCCAGAGCCTGCGGAATATCTCCAGGCGGCTTGGCATGCTGCGCTATCAAAGCCTGGCCGGCCTCATGGACGAGGCCCTGCGCCAGCAGCTCGAAACCGGCGACACGGAACGCCATCTCGCATGGATTGAGGTTCTGCTGCGCGAGTACTACGACCCGATGTATGCCTACCAACGCCAGGAAAAATCCGAGCGTATTGTCTTCGGTGGCGACCATGCGGCTGTTTCTCAGTATTTGCGGGCTTCGGCAACAGCCTGACATTGGCACACAGCTATGCCTGTGCACTGCAGGGCTCGATTGTCATGCAGGTCAAGGGCGATAGGCAAGCAGCCCTGGCCCCAGGATGGCCTCAGAACAAAGCTTCTACGAAGGTCCGGATGACCCGCATACCGTCGGCTGCAATGCGCAGGCCATCGACTCGTTCAAACTCACGTACAGCGCCTCGCGCACTTGGGCTTCCCGCTGGCTGCGCTCATGCATGAAGTCTTCCGTCACACCAGGGCCGTCAAACCAGCTATCCCATGTGGCGTCGATAGGGCTGATCAGACGAGCGCGACCAACGGCAGTCACTTCGACTTGCTTGACGTTTTCCGGCAGTTCAAGCGCTTTGGGAAGCCTGACGGCCTGGCTGCGGTTGTTCATGAAAACTGTAGTACGGGACATGGCGCCACCTATGTATATACACATTGGATATACGTGCAATATCGCACATCGATCGCGCAATCCCCCCTCGTCGCAGTAAGGCGTATTGATTGCCCCCAGCCCTCGTTTTCACACAAGAATAGCCAGGAGGGGCGGTAAGACCCAGGGTTCAAGCAAATGTGCTACCTCAAACAAAAAGGGCTCCATGCAATAACGTACGGAGCCCTTTTTCTTACTCGCATCGCCGCGGGTTTTGCGCTAATTATGGGAATCGATTCTCATTAGTTATGGGAATTTTGCACTAATTACAAGAATCGACAAACCCTCAAACGTCAATATTCCCCGCCTGCAGCGCATGTGATTCGATGAACTCGCGGCGCGGTTCGACATGGTCGCCCATGAGCGTGGTGAAGACCTCGTCTGCGGCAATGGCGTCTTCGACCTGTACGCGCAACAGGCGGCGCACGGCGGGATCCATGGTGGTTTCCCAGAGCTGCTCGGGATTCATTTCGCCCAGGCCCTTGTAGCGCTGCTTGCTGATGCTGCGGTCCGCCTCGGCGCGCAGCCACTGCATGGCTTCGCGGAAGTCGGCCACCGGCTTTTCCTTGCGCTTGTCGCCTTCGCCGCGCGCGATCAGCGCGCCTTCGCCCATCAGGCCGGTGAAGGTCTGCGCCGCCCGCGCCAGCGCGGCGTAGTCTGCGCCTCGAACAAAGGCGCGGTCGAAAATGCTGACGCGCACATTGCCGTGATGTATGCGGCTCAGGACCAGGCGCCAGGAATCGCCTTCCTCGTTGGCCTGTGCGCTGACGGTAACCGCTGCCGGTATGGCGGGATCCATGATGGCATCCTGCAGCCGCCTGGCGGACTCTTCGGCTTTCTGGGCATCGTCCAGATTGATCTCGACCCCTTCGGCCATGGCGGACAGGGCGTCCTGATCCAGATGACGGGAAAGCCGGTTGATCACCGAATCGGCCAGAACGTATTGGCGCGCAAGGTTGGCAAGCGCCTCGCCAGTAACCGGCTCCGCATCCTTCCTGACAATGAGAGACGCGTCCTTGAGCGCGACCTGGAGCATGAACTGGGCTTCTTCCGCATCGTCCTTGAGGTAGCGTTCCTCGCGGCCAAACTTGACCTTGTAAAGCGGCGGCTGCGCGATATAGACATGGCCGCGCGTGACCAGCTCAGGCATCTGGCGATAGAAAAGCGTGAGCAGCAGCGTACGGATATGGGCGCCGTCAACGTCAGCATCGGTCATGATGATGATGCGGTGATAGCGCAGCTTGTCGATATTGAAATCAGGACCTATGCCGGTGCCCAGCGCGGTGATCAGGGTGGCGATCTGCTCGCTGGAAATCAGCCGGTCAAAACGCGCCTTCTCGACATTGAGCACCTTGCCGCGCAAGGGCAGGATGGCCTGGAATTTCCGGTCGCGGCCCTGCTTGGCCGAGCCGCCCGCGGAATCACCCTCCACGATATAGATCTCGCAGAGCGCAGGGTCTTTTTCCTGACAGTCGGCCAGCTTGCCGGGCAGGCCCGCGCCTTCGAGCACGCTCTTGCGCCGCGTCATCTCGCGCGCCTTGCGTGCCGCATCGCGAGCGCGCGCAGCCTCTATGATCTTGTTGCACAGGGCCTTGGCATCGTTGGGATGCTCAAGCAGCCACGTTTCAAGTGTGCGTGCCACAGCCTCCTCGACCGCAGGCCGCACCTCGCTGGATACCAGCTTGTCCTTGGTCTGGCTGCTGAACTTGGGTTCAGGCACCTTCACCGACAGCACGCAGGCCAGGCCTTCGCGCATATCATCACCGGTGGTGTCGACCTTGGCTTTCTTGGCCAGTTCGTTATCGGCAATGTACTTGTTGATGACGCGCGTCATGGCGGCGCGCAGGCCCGTCAGGTGAGTACCGCCATCTCGCTGCGGAATATTGTTGGTGAAGCACAGCACGGTCTCGGTGTAGCTGTCGTTCCATTGCATGGCAACGTCGACGCCTATGGTTGTATCGCCCACGACCGATTCCGTGCTGACCGAGAACACGTTGGAATGCAGCACCGTCTTGCTGCGGTTGATGTATTCGACAAAGCCTTTGACGCCGCCCAGGAAAGCGAAGTTTTCTTCCTTGCCCGTGCGCTCGTCCACCAGGCGCACCTTGACGCCATTGTTCAGGAACGACAGCTCGCGCAGCCGCTTGGCCAGGATGTCGTAGTGGTATTCGATATTCTCGAAGATTTCCTCGTCGGCCAGGAACTGCACGCGGGTGCCGCTGGATTGCGTCTCGCCCGTGACCTTCAGCGGCTCCACACGCTCGCCGCGCCGGAACTCCATCTCGTGGACTTTTCCGTTGCGCGAGATCGTCAGGCGCAGCCAATGCGAGAGCGCATTCACACACGACACGCCTACGCCATGCAGGCCACCCGACACCTTGTAGGAATTGTGATCAAACTTGCCGCCCGCATGCAGCTCAGTCATCACGATTTCGGCGGCGCTGCGGTGCTGCTCGTCATCCTTGTGGATATCGGTGGGGATGCCCCGGCCGTTGTCGCTGACGGATATGCTGTTGTCTGCGTGGATGGTGACCACAATGTCGTCACAGTAACCAGCCAGCGCCTCGTCGATGGCATTGTCCACGACCTCGAACACCATGTGGTGCAGGCCTGTGCCGTCTGATGTGTCGCCAATGTACATGCCCGGGCGCTTGCGTACGGCCTCCAGGCCCTTGAGCATCTTGATGGAATCGGCGCCATAGCCGGAAGCTGGGGCGGTTGCAGTGTTTTGATCTGACATAGTCTTGTGGAAACCTCGTATGGGCCAGGGGCCTTGCGGGCGGCTGCGCGGGGGCGCCAGGCCTTGGCCCGGCGCCCGCGGCGCAAAGGAATAGATGCGCGTTAGATACGCATCGGCATCACGACATACTTGAACTGATCGTCGTCAGGCGACGTGATGAGCGCGGAAGCATTGACATCAGGCTGCACCGACCATGTCACCTCGTCGGTCTTGATGTTGGCAAGCACGTCCAGCAGATAGCTGACATTGAAGCCCACATCCAGCGGCTCATGCGCGTAGTCGATGTCGATCTCTTCCTGGGCTTCTTCCTGCTCGGCGTTGGAAGAAGAGATCTTGAGCTGGTTGTCCGACAGCTGCAGGCGCACGCCCTTGAGCTTGTCGGTGGTAAGAATGGCCGCGCGGTGCAGGGCGCCCTGCAGTATTTCACGGCCAACGGAAAAGTGACGCGTATAGTTGCTGGGAATCACACGGGTGAAGTCGGGGAACTTGCCCTCCACCAGCTTGGATACCAGCTCGACATCGCCGAAACGGAAGCGGATCTGGCCGGGCGCTACGTCGATGGACACCGCATCGTCGGTGTCGGACAGCAGGCGCTGCATTTCGAGGACGGTCTTGCGCGGCACAATGACATCATGCTTGTTCTCGATCCCTTCGACCGCTGTGCCGCTGTGGGCGAGGCGGTGGCCGTCGGTCGCGACTGCGCGCACGAAGCCTGGTTCAAAGACAAACAGCAAGCCATTGAGGTAGTAGCGGATGTCCTGCTGCGCCATCGCGAAATGCACGGAGTTGAACAGGTGCTTGAGCGTTTTCTGGGGCAGGGAAAAGGACACGTCCCATTTCTCGGGCTGGGCCAGGATGGGGAATTCCGCCGAGGGCATGGTCTGCAGGGCGAAGCGGCTCTTGCCAGCCTGCACTGAAAGCTTGGAAGACGCCAGCGCCAGCTTCACGTCACCGGTATCGGGCAAGGCGCGCAGGATATCGAGCAGCTTGCGCGCGGCGACCGTGGTGGACTCGTTGTCGCCCCCGACGCCAAAGTCCGCATGGGTCGTGATCTGGACTTCAAGATCAGTGGCTATGAAGGCCACGCTGTTGCCTTCCTTGCGCAACAGGATATTGGCGAGAATCGGCAGCGTGTTCCTGCGTTCGACGATCCCTGCCACCGTCGACAACGGCTTGAGCACTTCATCGCGAGTCGCTTGTACAAGTTGCATGATTATCCTTTCAAGGTTTGTTCTAGTACGTGAAGGGCATGGTTGAGCTCGGTCTGCTTGGACCTTGCGTCGGCGATTTTACGCACCGCGTGCAACACGGTGGTGTGATCCCGCCCGCCGAACAAATCACCAATTTCGGGCAGGCTTTTCTGGGTAAGCTCCTTGGCCAGGTACATCGCGACCTGGCGAGGCATGGCAATATTGGCAGGCCGGCGCTTGGAATACATGTCGGCGACCTTGATCTTGTAGAAATCGGCCACGGTCTTCTGGATGTTCTCGACCGTGATCTGCCCATTGGACACCGACAGCAGATCCTTGAGCGCATCCTTGCAGACATCCACCGTCAGCACCTCCCTGCCATGGAAGCGCGCGTAGGCCGACACCTTGCGCAGCGCCCCTTCAAGCTCGCGCACATTGCTGCGCAGATGCTTGGCAATGAAGAACGCGACCTCCTCGGGCATGCTGACCCCTTCGGATTCCGCCTTGTGCAGCAGGATGGCCACGCGCATTTCAAGCTCGGGCGGCTCGATCGCCACGGTAAGGCCGGAATCGAATCGCGATATCAGCCTGCTGTCTATATTGGAAAGCTCTTTGGGGTAGGTGTCCGACGTAATGATGATCTGCTTGCGCTGCGCGACCATCGCTTCGAATGCGTAGAAGAACTCTTCCTGCGTGCGGTTCTTGCCGGCGAAGAACTGGATATCGTCGATGAGCAGCAGGTCGAGGGAATGGTAGTAGCGCTTGAATTCATCGAACGCCTTGCGCTGGTATGCCTTGACCACATCGGACACATACTGGTCGGCATGCACGTAACGCACCCGCGTTCCGGTGCCGTTGGCCACCAGCGCATTGCCGATGGCATGGATCAGGTGTGTCTTGCCCAGGCCGACCCCGCCATACAGAAACAGGGGGTTGTAGGAAACGCCCGGGTTCTCGGCCACCTGCAGCGCGGCGGCGCGGGCAAGCTGGTTGGCCTTGCCGGTTACAAAATTCTTGAAGGTCAGGTCGGTATTCAGGCGCGAGCGGTCATTGGCGGCCTCGGCGGCTGCATTGGCCGCAGCCGCCGAGGCCGGGCTTGCCGTCACAGGCGCTGGAGCGGCGGCCGGCTGGCCCGTGGCCGCCGGCGGCACAGGCATGCGTATGCCTGCCGGGCCACGCGGCGCGACAGAGGAAGCGCTGGCAAGCTCGAAGAACACCTGCACCGGGCGTTTGTACCATTCCGAAGCCAGGCGCTCGATCTCGTGCGAGAAATTCTTGCGCACCCAGTCGAGCTTGAAGCGGTTGGGCGCGGACACCCGCAGCACTGCCTGCGCTTCATCGAACGCAAGAGGTATCAGAGGGCGAATCCAGGCGCTTATTTGTTGCGGAGGTAGGTCCTGCTCCAGCTGCTGGACGCAGGTCTGCCAGAAATCATTCATGTCGGTCACTTCTGTAAACCTCGATTCTACCCCGTTGAAGGCCTAGTTATCCACAAGCTGAACAAGCCCGCCTGGCCTGATTTGTGACCGGAAAGCCCCGTCACGGGGGCTAACCATTTGACTAAACTATAAAAATTTGATGAAATGGCGGGCTTGACCACAGGTTGAAGCGCAGCTTGCTCCTCTGGAGTGCCGCGCAGGGGCGTGCAGCCATGATACCTTGCCGCCCCGGCACCTGAAGATGGGCCTTCATCGCTTTGCGATTGTAGGAATCACGCCGAATTTTCCAACCCGCTGGAGCGCTTGCGCCGTTGCGTACTTCGCCCCAGGCCGTTCTTTTATCTGGATCCATCCATGAAACGCACATTCCAACCTTCAGTTACCCGCCGCAAGCGTACCCACGGTTTTCGCGTGCGCATGAAAACCCGCGGCGGGCGTGCCGTTATCAATGCTCGCCGCGCCAAGGGCCGCAAGCAGCTGGCAGTCTAAGCCGGCCATCGACCCCGAGGCTGGCCCGAAGGCCGGCCTGAACGCTACGATGCGCGCCACATTTCCCGCTGCGGCTCGCCTGCATCGCCCCTCCGAGTTTGCGTCGGCCCTCAAAGGCCGGCGGCTTGCCAGAGGGGCTTTGTTTGTTGTTACAACGCCCCGTGGTGCGCCCGCATCGCACCATTCCGGTGCGGAACCAGACGAAAGCAGGGCATCCGGAGCAAGGCTGGGCATGATCATCGCCAAGCGCTACGCACCGCACTCGGTTACCCGAAATGCGATCAAACGGGTGCTGCGCGAAGCCTTCCGGCACCGTCGCCATGAGCTGCCGCAGCGCGACCTTGTCTTCCGGCTGCATGCCCGCGTAGCCCCCGCATCGCTGACGCAGCTCAAGAAACAGGTTCGCCAGGAGGCGGATACGCTGCTCGACAGGGCAATGCAATGATCCGTGCCCTGCTGATCGCTCCAATCCGGTTTTACCGGTATTTCCTCAGCCCCTGGGTGGGCCATGGATGCCGGTTCACCCCGACCTGCTCAGCCTATGCCATCGAGGCCATAGAAACCCATGGGGCGGCGAAGGGCGTATACCTTGGCGCGCGGCGCATTGCCCGCTGCCACCCCTGGTGTCCGGGAGGACACGATCCGGTTCCCCCGGCTGGCGCCCGCGGCGAGGCCGCCAGGCCGGACCCGGCCGGATCAGACCAGCCCGAAAGACCATGACGGCCACGGCCGCCATGGCGTAGTTTTTTCGCATTTCCCACGCTCAAGCTGCATTCAGGCGAGCTAAGTTAAACTGTTGAGCTTTTGCTCGGCTACAACTCGACACAGGCGCTATGGACATCCGACGCACCATCCTCTGGATGATTTTCTCTCTATCGCTCTTGCTGCTATGGAACAACTGGCAAGTGCACAATGGCAAGGCTTCGCTGTTCGGCACACCCGCCGCCACGCAGCAGACCAGCGAGGACACCGCCCGTGCCGCCGAAAAGGCAGCGGACACGAGCATTCCTTCCGGCGTACAGGCCAGCCAGCCTCCCGCGGCCAGCGCCGATGCCACTGTGCCGGGCAATGCCTCCCAGAGCGCACCCACCTCGGAGAAAGTCGAGGTAAAGACCGATGTCTATGACCTGACATTCGACACCCAGGGCGCGCAACTGGTGAAGGCGTCCCTGCTCAAATACCTGGCGCCGGGCAGCAAGGACGAGCCCATGGTGCTGCTGGACAATTCCACAAGCTCCACACATCTGGCTCAAACAGGCGTGGTTGGCGCCCCCCAGGGCGCAAGCTACCCCACGCATCTGACGCCCTTCCGGCTGGTGTCGGACGCGCGCAGCCTGCAGGGCGACAAGCTCGACGTCGTTTTCGAGGCGGAATCGGACGGCGTAAAGGTCGTCAAGACTTATACCCTGCACCGCGGCAGCTATGACATCCAGGTTCGCCACGACATTTATAACCTGGGCAGCCAGCCGATCAGCCCGTCGCTCTACCTGCAGCTGACCCGCGACAGCAATGACCCGGCAGATTCCTCGTCGTTCTACCGCACCTTTACCGGCGCGGCGCTCTATTCCGCCGACGAGAAGTTCCAGAAAATCTCTTTCTCGGATATCGACAAGGGCAAGGCCAGCTATGTGAAACAGGCTGACAATGGCTGGATAGGCATGGTGCAGCACTATTTCGCTTCCGCCTGGGTTCCGCCGGAAGGCGTGGCGCGCCACAACGAGGCGTTGCGCCTGTCCAACAACCTGTATGCCATCCGCAGCATCGAGCCTGTGGGCACGATAGAACCCGGCCAGCATGCGACGGTAAATGCCAACCTGTGGGTGGGCCCGCAGGACCAGAAAGCCATGAGCGCCCTCGCGCCCGGCCTGGAACTGGTGGTGGACTATGGCTGGCTGACCATCATCGCCAAGCCCCTGTTCAAGATCATGACATGGATTCACAGCGTCCTGGGCAACTGGGGCTGGACCATCGTTGTGCTGACGCTGCTGATCAAGCTTGTGTTCTACCCGCTCTCGGCCGCCAGCTACCGCTCCATGGCCAAGATGAAACAGGTCGGCCCCCGCATGCAGGCCCTGCGCGAGCGCTTCGGCGACGACAAGGCCAAGCTGAACGCGGCCATGATGGAGATGTACCGTACCGAGAAAATCAACCCGCTGGGCGGCTGCCTGCCCATGGTGGTGCAGATCCCGGTGTTCATCTCCCTATACTGGGTGCTGCTGGGCAGCGTCGAGATGCGCGGCGCGCCTTGGATACTCTGGATTCACGATCTGTCTGTGCGCGATCCATGGTTTATCCTGCCCGCCGTCATGATGGCGACGATGTTCCTGCAGATCAAGCTGAACCCGACGCCCCCCGACCCCACCCAGGCCAAGATCATGATGATCATGCCTCTGGTGTTCGGCGGGATGATGTTCTTCTTCCCTGCCGGCCTGGTGCTGTACTGGTGCGTCAATAACGCGGTTTCCATCGCACAGCAGCGCTACATCATGCATAAGCTGGACAAAGAAAAGCTGGCGGACGCACGCTGACAACTGCGCCCCTGCCTGCTGCCAAGGCCCTGTATGCAACCCGCGTACAGGGCTTTTTGTTTGTCAAAGACTCCAGCCCAGTACTTCGCTGACTGCGCCCAAGCCTACTACAGCAGGTTCATGCTCCGGATTGTCGTGCCTGCAAAGGATAGGTGAAGTTTCCCCGTGGCAGTTATCGCGCCCTGCTAGAGAAGCCCACCCGCGATTTGCAGGCGGGCGATACCGTTACCCTCGCGCTGACATTCGAGCATAGCAGTGTGCTATCGGTTGAGTGTGCCTTCCATGCGCCGGCCCCCATCCAATAGGCGTATGCTAAGCCCGAGCGTATCGTAAACATAGGTCTACATCTGCGCGCGGCATGGCCATGGCAATCTTTGCCTCGCGTGCCTGAGTCTGTGTCAGCGATAGCACTTATAGTGCAAGAAAGCGCCGAGCTATGCGCCCCCGGCCACCATCGGACTACTGCTCAGCAACAGTTTTGGTGATCTGCTCCGTCATGCTGTATTCGACACCTACCCAACGCTTTGCCAGCAGGTCGATGGTGCCATCGGCGATCATGGCATTGATCGCGTCGCTCACAGCGGCCTTAAGCTCAGGCTGCCCTGGGGGCATGGCTGCTGCAGACAGCTGGTAAGTCAGGATCGGCCCGACATTCTTGATCGGCAGGCTCCTGTCCTTGGCGTACCTGGTGCCTCCAAAATAGGAGCTGATCGTCGCATCGATACGGCCAATCGCCAGGTCGTTGAACACCAGCCCACCATTGTCATAAGCAACTATTTCGGAAGACTTCAGATTCGCTCGCGCCCAGGACTCGTTGCTGGAACCTGTGGTCACGCCCACGCGCTTGCCCGTCAGATCCCCCAAATCCATAATAGCGGCCCGGTTATGCACAAAAATGCGAAAGTCTTCTACCCCATAAGGCGTGCTGAAATCCACCTGCTTGGCGCGTTCCGGCGTGGGGGTCATGTCGTTCATGACCATCTCGTACTTGCCAGCCTTCAAACCCTCCACAAAATTCTTGCCGGAATCTGCAATGAACTGAATATGCGCCACGCCGATACGCTTGGCCACTTCTTTCGCCACTTCCACATCGTACCCAGCGGGCTGATTGTCGTCACCAATATAGGTCCAGGGCGGGCTGGACTGGGTGTTTGCGATCCGGATCACCCCCGACGCCCGTGCCTCATCCAGAATGTTCCGGTTCTCTGCGGCAGAATTTGCCATACCCAGAATTAAGACAGCTGCCAGGACAGCGATGCTGTTCAGGCAGCAGCGCGTATAACGATGCTTCATGATGATCCCCTTGTCAGTTCCATTAGATGTGTGGAGTGTTAGTCTTACCGGCCTGGCAACCGTTGACTACTACGGAACTCACTCAGATGATAAGCTCAGCTAATACGTCATGAAGGATTGTTCAGGCAGGCCGCCAGAGATGACAAATCAGCCTGTAATTGAATGCGCATCGCCTTCAAGAATTCCCTGGCAGTTCCTGCCAGCGGTGCCCCAGGACGTATAACCAATAGCGTGCGCGCACTCACAGATACGGCCATGCGCTTAAGCACCAGTCCCTTAGACAGGTAGTCGAATGCAGTCAGCGGGTGCGCCATGCCTATTCCGACGCCTCGCAACGCCAGTTCGCATATTGAACTGGAATAGGGCGTTTCCACCACCGGAGAAAGCATCAGATCCTGTTGCGCCAAAGCCTTGTCCAGCAAGCGTCGCCCCTGATCCTCCGGGTTTAGTGCAATAAACGGGTGCGCCGCCATATCATCCGGCGTAATAAGCTTGCGCCGCACCAGTGGATGGCGCGCATGCATGACGATGACCCCAGGGATCTCCAGAAAAACAGAATGCTCCAGGCTTTCCACGGGTAATTCATCTGCCATCAAGCCGAAATCCGCCTGACCGGCCATAACTTGCTGATAGACATCCCGAGAGCTCATGACCTGCAGTGATACCAATATCTTGCGCCGAGCCGGACCAAACGCCTCGATGGCGCGCGGCAGAAAGCCTGCACCGAGCGCGGGAAATGACGCTACGGTCAGTCGCTCCAACCCGACAGTTTTCAGCCCGCGAATGCAATGCTCGATAAGTTCAAACCCAGTGAAGAACCGGTCCACCTGCACCATCAGGGCGGCGGCCTCACGGGTGGGTATCAGCCGGCCCCGCACTCGTTCGAAAAAGCGCAGATCAGCTTTTTTTTCCAGGCGGGCCAGCGCCTGGCTGATTGCCGATTGCGACACACCCAGTAACTCGGCAGCTTTGCGAGTAGTGCCCACCTGCATTACAGAGCGGAACACCTCTATCTCTCTTATTTCCATGGTATTAAGCCTGCTTATCAAGCGAGTACGGCGCAATATTGCCGGTGAATTGGAATTCCGCGAGTATTCACGAAATTCCTTTCCTCAGCCAGACTATTTATATATCCGATGAATTCTGCCCGCAAATTCGCCAGCCTGTCTCCCCCAGTTTGGAGAGCTTCCACCATTGTCTTCGATTCATTAACCGACTTCGTACAGCGGCGCTCCCGGCAGCCGGACGGTTACAGCTACGGGGTCAACGGCACTCCTACTACTCGCAAACTTGAAGACCGTATCGCACTCTTGGAAGGAGGTAACTGGTGCGTCGCCATGCCGTCCGGCGCAGCAGCCTTGGCTGCCGCGGTGCTGGCGTTCGTCAAAGGCGGCGATCATATGTTGATATCGGCCGCATGTTATGGATCGCTGCAAGCCCTGGCCGAAACCTGGCTGAATCGCGCCGGAGTAGAAGTGGAATACTTTGACCCGGCCACTGGCGCTGACATCGAGCAGTTGTTCCGTCCCAATACGCGCTTGATCTGCCTGGAGGCGCCAGGCTCTATCACCATGGAAATGCATGATACACAAGCCATCGCCCGCGCCGCACAGAGACATGGCGTGCTGACCATGATGGACAATACATGGGCGAGCCCGCTGGGCTTCCGACCGCTGGACCATGGCATCGACTTGAGTATCGAAGCTGCCACCAAGTACATCGGCGGCCATTCCGATCTGCTGATAGGCACCATCAGCGGCAAAGGTGGCGCTCACTACAGCCTGTTGCGCGACATGCAGAGCATGCTGGGCTTACATGTGAGTCCCGAAGACTGCTTCCTGGCATTACGTGGACTCGAAACGCTGCGCCTGCGTCATGCGGCACAATGCGCCACCACCCTGGCAATCGCGCAATGGCTCAGCCGACAACCCCAGGTACGGGAGATACTGTATCCGCCCCTGCCCGGCGACCGCGGTCACGCCATCTGGAAACGCGACTTCCACAGCGCAGGCTGCCTGTTCTCCCTTATTCTCCAGCCCGCGCCAGAGACCGCATACCACGCGCTGTTCGACACGCTGGAAGTATTTTCCATCGGCGCCAGTTGGGGTGGTGTGCATAGTCTTGCAGCGTACTATCCTGCGGCCATCCAGGCGGAACGACCGTTTTCACGCACGGATCAACCACTGATCCGCCTTTCCATCGGCCTGGAAGACAAGGCTGCAATAATCACAGACTTGCAGCAAGCGTTGCAGGCGTATACCGCCACGGTGCAGGGCACGCCCGTGTCGGCTAAGTGAGGGGCTACGCATGATTGAATTGTTTCTACGCGCGCAGCCCTTGCTGGAAAAGGCAGTTCTGGTCACCATCGGCCTAGGGTTAGCGTCTTATTTTCTAGGCTGCCTGTTGGGCCTGCTCATTGCGCTGGCTCGGATTTCAACATTCCGTCTACTGCGTTGTCTCGCCTTTTGTTACGTATCCATCTTTCGCGGCACCCCGCTGCTTATCCAATTATTGCTGATCTACTATGGCTTGCCAGCCTACGGCATTGTTATGGGCCCCATAGCTTCGGCGCTGCTGGCTCTGACCTTGTTCGCCGCCGCCTACCTCAGCGAAAACGTCCGATCAGGCATTTCTGGGGTCGACAAGGGACAATGGGAGGCAGCATGGTCCATGGGCATGAGCTATTGGCGCACGATGCTGCGCATCGTGCTTCCACAGGCCCTCCGTATCGCGCTGCCTCCTATGGGCAGCCGCATGATAGGCCTGATGAAAGACACCTCCTTGGCCTCCATTGTCACGGTCGTCGAGATGACGCGCGTAGCAGAACAGATCGGCGCCGCCACTTTTCGCTACCTGGAAATGTTCATGCTCGTGGGCGCCATCTACTGGTTCATCAATCAGGTATTAACCGTCGTGCAAACACTCCTCGAAGACAGGCTTTCCAGGCATTTCAAATGACACAATCCATCCTACCCATTAACGTCCAGGTACGTGGGCTGCATAAAAGCTTCGGCTCCAACAACGTCCTCTCGGGAATCGATCTTGACATCTGTAAAGGAGAGGTCGTCGTGATCATGGGACCGTCAGGATCTGGCAAAACCACGTTGATTCGTTCACTTAATTTTCTGGAAATTGCCGATCGAGGGATTATTGAGGTCTGCGGCATCACAGTCAACGCCGCGCAGTTTAAACAGAGCCCCAACCATCAGCTACGCACCCGCGTTCGAGAGATTCGGCGCCGCACTGCCATGGTGTTCCAGTCGTTCAATCTATTCGGCCACATGACGGCGCTGAAGAATGTCATGGAAGGGCTGATTTCGGTGAAAGGCCAATCTCGCAATGCGGCGCGCGTGCGTGCTATGGAGCTGCTGAAGAAGGTGGGGCTGGCGGACAAGGCGGATGCCTATCCCCTACACTTGTCCGGCGGGCAGAAGCAGCGCGTCGCTATCGCACGCGCCATGGCCATGGATCCTGAGGTCATACTTTTCGATGAGCCTACATCAGCGTTAGATCCGGAACTACGCGAAGAAGTGCTCAAGGTAATGCGCGCGCTGGCGGATGATGGTATTACCATGATCGTCGTGACGCACGAGGTTCGCTTTGCCAGAGATGTGGCGGATCGGGTCGTGTTCATGGAAGGCGGGCACATCCTGCAAGATTGCTCACCGGCCAGATTCTTCTGCGGCAATGACAACGAACGCATAGGACGATTCTTGGGTTTGATCGAAGCATGATGCATACCGAGCCACCTCCGCGCTATTGCCCATTCCAAATTTACCCACCCACGAGCGTAAAATAGGGCTTAGGCTGGGGAAGCCATTTACAACAGGCACTGGAAGCCCCCACGACGGGTTGTCAAGGGCACGTGTGACCTGATGCTGCAGGCGCTGCCCAACGCTGCACGCTCTTCGTTCTGAAGGGCGATGGCCGATTCAGCTATGACAACGACACGCGGCTGCCGTCAGCTGGCAATTGTTCCCAATGCAGCACGCCCAGGCTTTCTACCGCCATGCTCTCATGTGGCTCCCAACCCACAACGCCGCAGTCTCGCAAATCGGCCTGTCGTAGAACTAACTACTCACCTCATATAGACTTCTAGCCATTCGACTAGTGTCACTTAATGCTTGACGTCGACCTTTTGTGTACGATGTCAGTTCCCCGGAAAATCGGGGTGGCCTGGCGTTTATCGGGTAATTCCCCGATAGCAAAAGCTTTAGGCTTAATGTAATTTGCACAAAGAGCCGTATGTCGTCATCGCGGGGCTGAAAGCGGGCGCGGCGGCCTGTATACAATCAATAAACATCAAAGACTTCGCATTTTTGCGCAGGAGACAACATGACATACGCCAATCCGTCTGCGGGGCGCGCGCTGCTGCGCCGAAGCGCCCTTGCGGCTGCCTTGCTCTGCGGCGCCCTGGGCGCCGGCCTCGCACAGGCCCAGGAGCCCGTGAAAATAGGCTTTATCGCTACCATGTCAGGCCCTGGCGGCGCCCTCGGCCAGGATCAGTACGATGCCTTCATGCTGGCCATAGAACAAAAGGGCGGGAAGCTGGGCGGCGTGCCGGTCGAAGTCATCCGCGAAGACGACCAGCTCAAACCCGATGTCGGCGTACAGGCCGCCACCAAGCTGCTCAAAAGCGAGCACGTGCCCATCATCACCGGCGTCACATTCTCCAATGTCATGATGGCTATCCACAAACCCATCACCGACAGCCAGGTCTTTCTGATCGGCTCTAACGCCGGCCCCGCCCCCATCGCAGGCAAGGAATGCTCGCCCTTTTTCTTCTCGACCTCGTGGGACAACGACATGCTGCACGAGGCCGGCGGGCAGCTGGCCAGCGACCTTGGCTACAAGAATATGTATGTCATGGCGGCCAATTACCAGGCGGGCCGCGACGCGGTATCCGGCTTCAAGCGTGACTACACCGGCAAGGTGATCGACGAGGTCTATACCCAGGTCAACCAGCCCGACTATTCCGCCGAGATCGCCCAGCTGCAGGCCGCCTCGCCCGACGCGGTCTACGTGTTCTACCCCGGAGGCATGGGGGTGAATTTCGTCAAGCAGTATCGCCAGGCCGGCCTGTTGGGATCGCTGCCGCTGATTTCCGTCTCCACCATAGATGGCTCGACCCTGCCGGCGCTGAAGTCGCTGGCGGTGGGCGCGATCACCAGCGCCCCCTATGCGCCCAATCTCGACAATCCGCAGAACAAGCAGTTCGTCGAGGCCTTTGTGAAAGCCTACAAGCGCCAGCCTTCGATGTACGCGGCCCAGTCATATGACGCCGCCAACCTGATCGACTCGGCTCTGGCAAAGGTCAAGGGGGATGTCAGCAACAAGGATGCCCTGCGCGCAGCCTTCAAGGAGGCGGATTTCGACTCGGTGCGCGGCGCATTCAAGTTCGACTCCAACCAGTTCCCCGACGCGCCCTTCTATCGGGTCGATGTCGTCGAAGGCCCCGATGGCGCCGAACTGCAGGCATCCACGCCCATCAAGATCAAGACTCGCGCCAATTTCGCGGCACAGTGCAACATGAAATAAAACCCGGTCCGGCCGGCCGCGCGGGGCGGCCGCCGGGCGCGATCCGGAGCAGCACTTGAGCTTTACCCTTTTCATTATCCAGACGCTCAACGGCCTGCAGTTGGGCGTGCTGCTGTTTCTCATGGCCGCGGGCCTGACCCTGGTCTTCGGCATCATGAATTTCGTCAACCTGGCGCATGGTTCCATGTACATGATGGGCGCCTTCTTTGCCGCCTCCCTGTACAACGTGACAGGCTCATTCCTGCTTGCGGCAGTGCTGCTCGTGCCCGCCATGCTCACACTTGGCCTGGCCGTGAACTGGATAGCGCTGCGCAAGCTGTATCCGCGCGACCATCTGGACCAGGTGCTGGCAACCTTTGGGCTGATCCTTTTCTTCAATGAGCTGGCGCGCATGATCTGGGGCCCTTCGCCCTACTACATGGAAGTGCCGGAGTTCCTGATCGGCGCCGTCAATCTTTTCGGCGTACGCTACCCGGCGTACCGCCTGGTCATCATCGCCTCCGGGCTTCTGGTTGCGCTCGGCTGCTATGTGCTCATACATCGCACGCGCATAGGCATGCTCATCCGCGCCGGGGCAAGCAACCGCGCCATGGTCGATGTGCTCGGGGTGAATATCACCCTGCTCAACGCCATGCTGTTTGCCCTGGGCGCCGTGCTGGCCGGATTCGCGGGCCTGCTGGCCGGCCCCATCATGTCTGTGCAGGCCGGCATGGGCGAACCCATACTCATCCTGACCATGGTCGTGATCGTCATCGGCGGCATCGGCTCGATACGGGGGGCATTCTATGCCTCGCTCATCGTTGGCGTAGTGGACACGCTGGGCCGTACCCTGCTGCCCAATCTGCTGCGCACCGTCCTTGAGCGCAGCGCCGCCGACATCGCGGGGCCGGCGCTGGCCTCCATGATGATCTACCTGCTCATGGCGGCCATACTTGCCGTCAAGCCAGAGGGGCTGTTTCCGGTACACAAGCACTGAGCGCCCCGGAGGGGCAGCCGGGCCTCGGCCCGGATGCGCAGCACAAGGAACCCATCCAACCATGACACCGCTACCCCAAGTCCCATGTCCCTGAGCCCAGACACGTTTCGCACCCTGAGCACTGCCACCCGGTCCGGCCTGATCCTGCTGGTCCTGCTGGCGCTGCTGCCGCTGTTCATGCGCGATGATCCATTCCTGCTCGCAATGTTTGCCCGCATCCTGATCTTCGCCTTTGCCTCGCTCTCCCTGAACCTTATCCTGGGCTACGGCGGCATGGTCAGCTTCGGCCATGCCCTGTATCTGGGTCTGGGCGTCTACGGTACCGCCATTCTCAGCTTCCATGGCGTAGACAGCGGCTGGCTGCAGCTTCTGGCGACCCTCGCGGCCTGCGCCCTGGTCGGCCTGGTAACCGGCAGCATCGCCCTGCGAACGTCCGGTATTTCCTTCATCATGATCACGCTGGCATTCGCGCAGATGTTCTATTTCCTGTTTGTCAGCCTGAGCCAGTATGGCGGCGACGATGGCCTGCGCCTGAAGGCGGGAAGCAGTTTCGGCGCCGCACTCCTTACCGACGGGCGCACGCTTTACGTCACAGCATTCCTGCTGCTGTGCGCGGGCATCTATGGCTGTCACCGTCTCATTCATTCGCGCTTTGGCACAGTCATACGCGCCTCCCGGAGCAACGAGCGCCGCATGCGCGCACTGGGCTACCCCACTTTTCGCTACAGGCTCGCCGCGTATGTACTGTCGGCTTGCCTTTGCGGCATTGCGGGCATGCTCTACGCCAATCTCACTCAGTTCGCCTCGCCCTCCTACATGTCCTGGACCACCTCCGGCGAGCTGATCGTCATGGTCATGCTGGGCGGCCTGGGCTCACTCTTCGGGCCGCTGTTCGGCGCCCTGGCCATGCTCCTGACAGAAGAAGCGCTCAAGGCCCTGACGCAACACTGGATGGTGATCTTCGGGCCGCTCATTGTCATCGTCGTGCTCGCCAGCCGCCAGGGTATCTGCGGGTTCTGCGACGCGCTGGACCGGCGCCGGGAGCGGCATACAGCCTCCGCCCTGACAGGGGGTAACAAAGCATGAGCCTGCTGTCTGTCCGCAAACTCGTCAAACGCTACGGCGGCCTGGTCGCTACCGACAACGTCGACCTGGATATCGCCGCCGGTGAGCTGCATGCCATCATTGGTCCCAACGGGGCAGGCAAGAGCACACTCATCACCCAGCTCGCAGGAGAAATCCGCCCCGACATGGGAAGCATCGTGTTCCTGGGTGAGGACATCACCAGGCTGCGCGCCGAACAGCGCGCCCTGCGCGGGCTGGCGCGCTCCTACCAGATCACATCCATCTTTCCGGAATTCACCGCCCTCGAAAACGTGATGCTCGCCGTGCAGGCCCACCAGGGCCACAGCTTCCGGGCATGGTCTCCCGTAACCGCCCAGGCTTCCCTGACCAGGCCAGCCCTCGCGACCCTCGAGCAGGCCGGCCTCGCCCACCGGCAGGCCGTTCGCGCCGCTGACCTCGCCCATGGAGAGCAGCGCCAGCTCGAGCTGGCCATGGTCCTGGCGGGGCAGCCCAAACTGCTCTTGCTGGATGAGCCCATGGCGGGGATGAGCCAGGCCGAATCCGCAGAAATGACTCGCCTTCTTCTGTCGATCAAGGGCAGTTACGGCATTGTTCTGGTGGAGCACGACATGGACGCAGTATTCCGGCTTGCGGACCGCATCACGGTTCTCGTTTATGGCCGCAATATCGCGAGCGGCCCTCCCGACCTCATACGCAACCATCCCGACGTGCGGGCCGCCTACCTGGGAGACGAGCAATAATGGCTACCGAACTCCTGCAAGTCAACGGCATAGACGTTTTCTATGGCGCAAGCCAGGCCTTGTTCGGCATGGCGTTCGAGATCCGGGAGGGCGAGTTCGTGACTCTGCTCGGCCGCAACGGCATGGGCAAGACTACCAGCGTCAAAGCCATCGTCGGCCTCATGGCCCCCGCCTCCGGCGCCATCCATTTCGGCGGACAAGCCATACACGGGCTTCCCCCTTACCGCATTGCCCGCACAGGCATTGGCCTTGTCCCCGAGGGTCGGCAGGTATTCCCTAACCTGACGGTAGAGGAAAACCTTGTCGCCACCGCCCACAACCGCCAGCGCCTGCCTCGCCCCTGGACGCTTGCGCGCATCTATGCGCTGTTTCCGCGCCTCAAGGAGCGCGCCGGCAACCCTGGCAACAAGCTCTCGGGCGGCGAGCAGCAAATGCTTGCCATAGGCCGCGCCCTCATGACCAACCCGCGGCTGCTCATTCTCGATGAAGCCACGGAAGGGCTTGCCCCCCTCATCCGGCAGGAAATCTGGCACTGTCTTGCCGAGCTCAAGCAGCTCGGCATGACCATTCTCTGCATAGACAAGAACCTGAGCTCCCTCCTGCCGCTGGCAGACCGCCACTACATCGTGGAAAAGGGCCATGCTGTCTGGACGGGCTCCTCTGACGACCTTGTCGCGCAGAAGTCCCAATTGCAAGCCTATATGGGGGTATGAACCAGGCTGCGGCTTATCTGGGACTCATCTGCGATTTGTCCGTACCGCGTAGCCCGACTTCCAGCGAGCCGGACCAATCTGGGGTGAACCGTTCCACCTCGGCGGGGGCTGCACCAAAAGAGCTGTATGGAGACTTGGCTATTGCATGCCGCGATGCTCTCAGCGCATGCATATAGTAATTATTAATCGACACAAGATAAACAATCAATTTCCGTAATTGCATTATGCAGTCTAGACTTTGTCCCAGGTCCAGGAAGCATCTGACCATTTCCGATAAATTGGACCCACTACTCCTCATGGTCGGCCCTTCCGGCCGCCCACTCCACTCTCAAAGGACGACAACCATGAAGAAACTCACCACTGCGGCAGGCGCTCCGGTAGCGGATAACCAGAACATCATGACCGCGGGTCCGCGCGGCCCGGCGCTGCTGCAGGATGTCTGGCTCATCGAAAAGCTCGCCCACTTCGACCGCGAAGTCATCCCCGAGCGCCGCATGCACGCCAAGGGCGCCGGCGCCTTCGGCACATTCACGGTCACCCACGACATCACCAAGTACACCCGCGCCAGCATTTTTTCGGAAATCGGCAAGAAAACCCCCATGCTTGCCCGCTTCTCCACCGTCGCAGGCGAACGCGGCGCCGCCGATGCCGAGCGCGACATTCGCGGTATCGCCATGAAGTTCTACACCGACCAGGGCAACTGGGACCTTGTCGGCAACAACACCCCCGTATTCTTCTTCCGTGATCCGCTCAAGTTCCCCGACCTGAACCACGCCGTCAAGCGCGATCCGCGAACCGGCATGCGCAGCGCCCAGAACAACTGGGAATTCTGGACCGGGCTGCCCGAAGCGCTGCACCAGATCACCATAGTCATGAGCGACCGCGGCATCCCCGCCGGCTTTCGCAACATGCATCTGTTCGGCAGCCATACCTTTAGCTTCATCAACGCAGAGAATGAGCGTTTCTGGGTCAAATTCCACTTCATCACCAAGCAGGGCATCAAGAACCTGACCGATGCCGAGGCTTGTGAGGTCGTGGGCCGCGACCGCGAAAGCTCGCAGCGCGACCTTTTCGAATCCATCGAGAAGGGCGATTTCCCCCGCTGGACGCTGTTTGTCCAGATCATGCCGGAGAAAGAAGCTGGCAGCTACCATCTCAACCCCTTCGATCTGACCAAAGTCTGGCCGCATGGCGACTACCCGCTGATCGAAGTCGGCGAGCTGGAGCTGAACCGCAATCCCGAGAATTTCTTTGCCGAAATCGAACAGGCGGCATTCACGCCCGCCAATGTCGTGCCCGGCATCGGTTTCTCGCCCGACCGCATGCTGCAGGCGCGCCTGTTCTCGTATGGCGACGCACAGCGCTACCGCCTGGGCGTCAATCACCACCAGATCCCGGTCAATGCGCCCAAGTGCCCGTACCACAGCTACCACCGCGACGGCGCCATGCGGGTTGACGGCAACTATGGCGGCATTACCGGCAATCAGCCGAACGCCAGCGGCGAGTGGGCGGAACAGCCCGAGTACCGCGAACCTCCGCTATCCGTCGAAGGCGCAGCCGACCACTGGAACCATCGCGAAGACACCGACTACTTCTCGCAGCCAGGCAATCTGTTCCGCCTGATGAGCGAGCAACAGAAGCAGGCCTTGTTCTACAACACGGCTAGGGCAATTGCCGGCGTCAGCAAAGACATCCAGCAATTGCACATCGAGCACTGCACACAGGCCGATCCGGCCTATGGCGCAGGCGTGGCTGCCGCCATCAAGGACGTCGAAAGCCAGAACGCCACACCGGCCGAGGCTTCATCCCTGAAGCAAGCCAGCGCGTAAAGATTGCCATCCGCAGGCGTGAGACAAGCGCGCCTGCGGCCGGGCAAGAAAGGGGCCGCCCCCGCTGTGTATCGTTTTCTGAGAGACGGACTTTGTCCGGCCTTCAGCCGACGGTTTACAGCGGGGGCGGTCCAGTTCAATACCGCGGGCATGAACTCGCGTGGAAATAAGCGCTGCGGAACAAAGGGCCTTTGCGCAGCGGCTGACGCTCAGAGGTAGCACTTCCCGTCAAGATAGGCCTTGCGCCAGCGGGTAACCGTCATCCGCTCAAACAGGCCGGCCTCCGCGAATGGATCGCGGTTCACGAAATCTTCCGCCTCGGCGCGGGTTTCCACATCCACGATATACACGCTGCCCGTGCCCCCGGTGCCGTCATCTTCGATCTTCGCGCCGCAGGCCAGCAGCAGAGATTTGTTCTCCTCCAGGAAGTCCAGATGCTTGTCGCGCACCGCCTGACGCAGCGCGGCAGAATGGGGCTTGTCGAAGGTCTCGATGAGATATGGCATGATGGCTCCTATAGGCAAAGAGTTGGTAAAGCGACAGGGCACGCGTGAGCGTGCCGGAAATACCGGGAAAACGCTACACTTTCATGCGCGGCAAGCAGCCACGCATCGGCGATGCAGTCTTGTAATACTACCTCGACGCCTCACAGTCTGCCTGCCGGCGGGCGCCCGCCCCCCGAGCGTTCATCGAATTCGTTCTGTAAACCTGCCATGACTCTGCGCGCCCACGACCCCATCATCGCCATCGCCACCGCCCCCGGGCGTGGCGGCATAGGCGTAGTACGCATCTCCGGCCGCGACCTGAAGCCCCTGGTTCGCAAGCTGCTGATGCGCGACCTCGCGCCGCGCCATGCTCACTACCTGCCTTTCAATGACAGCCAGGGGCAGCCCATGGACGCCGGCATCGCCATTTACTTTGAGGCGCCGCAGTCTTATACCGGCGAGAATGTGCTTGAGCTTCAGGGTCATGGCGGGCCCGCCGTTCTTCGGCGCATCCTGCAGCACTGCCTGGAGGTGGGAAAAGAATACGGTCTGCGCCTGGCCGAACCAGGCGAATTCACCCAGCGCGCCTTCCTCAATGATCGCATGGACCTCGCCCAGGCAGAGGCCGTGGCTGATCTTATCGATGCCTCGTCGGAAGCTGCGGCCCGCAGCGCCATGGCCTCGCTTAGTGGCGCTTTCTCGGGCCAGGTCAATGGCCTGAGCGACCGCATCATCCACCTGCGCATGCTTGTGGAAGCCACCCTGGACTTTCCCGAAGAAGAAATAGACTTCCTGGAAAAGTACCAGGCCGCGCCCGCGCTTGACGCCATCCGGCAGGATCTCGATGCGTTAACCAGCCAGGCGCGCCAGGGCATGATTCTGCGCGAAGGGCTGCACGTCGTCCTCGCGGGCCAGCCCAACGTCGGCAAATCCAGCCTGCTCAACGCCCTGGCCGGCGACGAGATCGCCATCGTCACCCCCATTGCCGGCACCACTCGCGACAAAGTCATCCAGCAGATCCATATCGACGGCGTACCCATGCATATCATCGACACTGCGGGACTGCGCGAAACCGACGACACGGTCGAAAGCATAGGCATCGCCCGCAGCTGGGCCGAAATCGAGAAAGCCAACGTCATCATCCACCTGCAGGACGCCCGCAAGCCGAACGATGAGCTGGATTCCGCCATCACCGCTCGCCTTCCCGCGCGCACGCCTGTGCTCAAGGTCTACAACAAGCTGGATCTGCTGCCAGAAGGATTCTCAGCAGTTGATGGACACCAGACAAACGACGCGGCAATGGAAGCGCGTGCCAATGCCGACGTCGTTGCCGTCGATGCCCGTGGCAGCACAACAGGCGCCGCCGCACGGCCTCTCGATGAAGCAGATCGGCAAATCGGTTTGGCCAGACATCCGGCCAACCCTGACGCACAAGACACGAAACACGGTGCGACGACCGTCCTGCACATCTCCGCCAAAACCGGCCAGGGCCTGGACACCCTGCGCCGCAGCCTGCTCGACATCGCAGGCTGGAACCCCGGCGCCGAATCCCCCTGGCTTGCCAGAGAGCGCCACCTCATCGCCCTCGAATCCGCCCGCCAGCACCTCACCCGCGCCGCAGAACACGCCAGCCACAGCGATCAGGTCCTCGACCTCTTCGCAGAGGAACTGCGCCTCGCCCACGACGCCCTGTGCGAAATCACCGGGCAATTCACCAGCGATGATCTGCTGGGGGAGATTTTTTCCAGTTTTTGTATTGGGAAGTGATGTGGGGTCCAAGGACATCCACTGAACTCTGCTGATGTCCCTGTAATCCGCATAAATAAAGGGATTTTTGTCTACTGAGTGATTCGGTGATACAGTCAAAGCCACTCACTTTTATGTCCAAGTTTGGTTCCAAGCAGCCGGATTTTTGTCTTTCGACCCTCTACTTGGACATACGGAGGATGAAATGGCACTGACCGACACCGCACTCAAGGCGCTCAAGCCCAGAGACAAGACCTACACGGTCACTGACGACCGGGGGCTTCATGTGGAAGTGTTCCCGACCGGGGGCATCGTCTGGCGTTACCGCTACCGCCTGAATGGCAAGTACGAGAAGCTGACGCTGGGCAAATACCCCGCGCTGACGCTGAAGAATGCTCGCCTGAAACGGGATGAGGCGGCCCAGCAAGTAGCAATGGGCGAATCGCCAGCAAAGAAGAAACAGCAAGCCAAGGTGGCTGGTGCAGAAGACGCCACCGTGGCCGACTTCGCCGAACGCTTCTTCAAGGACATCCAGTCACGCGACCGCAAGGACGTAACCATGCCTCGCCGCTACCTGGAGAAGGACATCCTGCCGCACATCGGTAGCAAGCCGGTCCGGGACATTACCGCCGAGGATGTGCGTAGCGTCATCTGGCGCAAGT